>Ga0307376_10000003_pt1 | contig 667236 bp, 610 predicted proteins | sample TR2MG_FD_202536 | JGI IMG/M metagenome (GOLD analysis project Ga0307376, IMG submission 202536) | Soil microbial communities from Risofladan, Vaasa, Finland - TR-2 | ecosystem: Environmental > Terrestrial > Soil > Coastal area > Acid sulfate soil | place: Finland: Risofladan, Vaasa...
TGCGCGGCGATTTTTTCCTCCTGGCAGCGGCGCTTGATGTCGGCCAGCGTGCCGCGCACGATTTTCTCCTGCCCCGGCCAGCTCGCCTTTTGCACCACGACGATCGGCGCGTCTTCCGGCCAGCCCGCGGCCCGCAAGGCGCGTTGCACCTCGTGCAGCAAGGTGACGGAAAGGAAAATGCAGAGCGTCGTGCGATGCGCCGCCAGCGCTTCCAGTTCCTCGCCCGGCGGCATCGGTGTGCGGCCGGCGACGCGGGTGAGGATCACGGTCTGGGTGACTTCCGGCAAGGTCAGCGTCTCGCCGGCGGCGGCAGCAGCGGCCATGGCCGAGGAAACGCCAGGGATGACCGCCCATTCGATGCCGGCCGCAGCGAGCGGGCGGACCATTTCGACCAGCGCACCGTAGAGCGTGGGATCTCCGGTTTGCAGGCGCACCACCGTTTCGTGGCGCGCCGCCTGCTCGATCAGCCAGGCGACGATTTCGTCGAGCGTCATGCCCTTCGAGTCGCGGATGGTGCAGCCGCCGGGCGTATAGAGCGTCGCCGCCCGATCGACCAGCGATCCGGCGAACAGCACGGCGCCGGCGCGTTCGAGCAGACCGCGGCCTTTGACCGTGATCAGCTCGGGATCGCCGGGGCCGGCACCGACAAACCAGACTTTGCCGGCCACGTTTCAGGCCGCGCGCAGGTCGAAGCAGTCGTAATCGAGTTCGATAGGCATGATGACTCCCTTGCGTTCATGAACATAAACGGCGGTATCGAACCTGGGGGAAGTGCAACGCTACAGACCATCGTCTGCGGGACTGGCGGGATGGACGAATGGAACCGGGCCATCCTTCGGTCAGCTGCGCCCACACCCCGGGGCCAATACCACACCTGGCGGATCAGGCCGGTCTTCTGGCTCGCCTTCATCCTCCTCCACCCACCTTCCCGTGCAAGCACAGTGGCATTTGGGCGGATTTGTCCGGCTTACAGCAGCGGGGGCTGCGTCGGCTTCATCGAAAGCAGGCTTTCGACTACCGAACTTCCCGTTTCACATTCCCCGGGGCCGCCGGGAAATGAACCTAATCCGATCCGGATTCTATAGGTGAACCGGGGAATTTTCTAGGGGTTGCCAAAGCTTGTGTTGCGAGTTAATGACCCGTTCGCCTGATCCTGATGGGTGTCCGGTTTTGTAGCACGACAACTGTCCGGTCGTCATAATGTCCCGAAGGGGGCACGAGATGAGACGAACGGAACTGCTACAGGGGATCCGGAAGATGAGATTTGAAGAAGCTCGTGAGGGATGGAACGCTGGACGGCTGATGCAGGCCGCTTTCAAGCGAAGCTGCGAATCAACGCTGCCAGTTTCCCCAGCCCCGACTCGGCCTGCGCCTCGCTAGCGTGGCTGAAATTGAGGCGTAGCTGGCCGCAAGCCGCCGCCTCCATGGGCAGGAACGGCTCGCCGGGCATGAAGGCGACGCCCGCGGCCAGGGCCTTGGGCAGCAGCTCCCGGGTGTCGATGCGGCGATTCAGGGTGAGCCAGAAGAACAATCCCCCGGGCGGCGTCTGCCAAGCGGCGATGTCGCCGAAGTGGCGGCGCAGCGCGGCCTCGAAGGCGTCGCGGCGCCGGCGGTAGCGTCCCGCCAGCGCCTCCAGCTGCCGGCTGCGCGCCGGATCGTTCAATTGCTGCAGCACCAGCCACTGACTGACGCGACTGCTGTGCAGGTCGGCGGCCTGCTTGAGGCGCGTGAGCAGCGGCAGCAGTTCCGGCGAAGCCGCGAGATAGCCCAGGCGTAGGCCGGGCGCCAGACTCTTCGAGAACGATCCCTGGTAGATCCACGGCGCGCGCCGGAGACGGGCGCAGACGGGGGTGCGCTCGCACGGGTCGTACGCCAGGTCGCGGTAGGGGTCGTCCTCGAACAGGGGCAGCCTGGCGGCATCGCAGGCGGCGGCCAGCGCGGCGCGCTCGCCGGCATCCAGACAGCGGCCGCTGGGGTTCTGAAAAGTGGGGATGGCGTAGGCGAAGGCCGCCTGTTCGCGCTGCAGCGCCGGTGCATCCGGCGCCTGCGCGTCGTAGGCGACGAAGCGCGCGCCGAAGAAGCGGAACACCTGCAGCGCGGCGAGGTAGGTCGGCGACTCCACCGCCACCGCGGTGCCCGGATCGATGAACAGCTTGGCGACCAGATCGATCCCCTGCTGCGAGCCGGAAAGAATCAACACCTGCTCAGCCGAGCAGGGCAAGCCCAGCCGCTGCAGTTCTTCGGCGATGCGCTGGCGCAGCTCCCGTTCGCCTTCGCTGGGGCCGTATTGCAGGAGGTGCTGCGGCATGCCGTCCAGGCTGAATTCCGGAAAGCTGTCGATCGCCGGCAGGCCGCCGGCGAAGGAGATCATGCCCGGCTGGTCCACGACGGACAGAATTTCGCGGATCGGCGACGGGTGCAGATCGCGGCTGCGGGAAGAAAATCGGGGACCTTGCTGCGGCGACGGAGGATTCATGGCAGGGCGTGTTCTCAATTGGTCGGCGCGATGCGTTGCGGCCAAATACGGATGGCCGCGCGAAGCGAGGTGAGGTCAATGGTTATCCATTGACGAGCCGAGGGACAAAGTGGACGCCGTATTTGGCCGCAACCCGGAGGGAACGAGATATAGGCCCCCCGCGGCGGCGTTACTCGCGCCTTATTGGCAATAAGCCAACCGCGTTGCTCGTGCCTTGCCCCGGAAGCCCTATATCTCGTTCGCACACGTCGCCCAATTGAGAACACGCCCTAGCCACCCATGAACGTCAATAGAGTTGACCTATGGACAGCCTAACGGCTGGCCGCCTATCATGTCAATATGGTTGACCCAAGAGTCCCCGCCGGTCCGGTCTCGACCCTGCCGCGTGGCGCCGCATTGCGCCTGGCCATCGAGCAGCTTTACTTCGGCTACCGCGCCTTCACCGCGCCGCCCGACCGCATCCTCGGTCAGCGCGGCCTGGGGCGGGTGCATCACCGGATTCTCTATTTTGTCGGCCGCAATCCGCAGATGTCGGTCAATGATCTGCTGGGCACGCTCGGCGTCAGCAAGCAGGCGCTGAACGCCCCCTTGCGCCAGCTGGTCGAAATGCGGCTGGTGGCGACGGACACCGCGGCGCACGATCGCCGCGTGCGGCAACTGACACTGACCCCGGCCGGGGCAAGGCTGGAGGCACGGCTCACCGGCACCCAGATGACGCAGCTGCAAACGATATTCGCGCAGGCCGGGGCAAGCGCCGAGGCCGGCTGGCATCGGGTCATGCGCGGCTTGAGCGGGCGGGGCTGACGCCGGCCTTCACTTGCTAAGAGGTACTTGCTTGCGAGCTGCCGGTTTCGGCCCAGCCAAAACTGCACATGAACCATGAATCAGGCCGATTGTTCGATGCTTGGGGCAGGCGTTAGCGACTGACCGCGTGGTGGTCCATGCCACAGCGGCACAAGTGAGCTGAACCAAACCTCCCAGCAACATGGCGAGGCGTAAGCCGATCGCACTGTCGTGTGCAGCGGCAAACACCGCGCCCATTACGGCCACGCCGATTGTGGCGCCGGCCATCCGGGCGACGTTGATGAGCGCAGCAGCCGTTCCTGAACGAGCGGCAGATACCGCGCCGACAGCGACGGCGAGGAGCGGCCCGGTAGCCAGCCCCATTCCTAGGCCGGTCAGAATCAAGCCTATTTCATCCGCCATGATCGATTTCCGGCCAGCGCTCACACTCAGGATAAGGAGCCCGAACCCGATCAAAGCCACACCGCCGCTGGCCATCGAATGCACCCCGAATTTGCGGCTGAGCGAACCAGAGAAGGGCGAGACAAGAACGAATACGAGGGCCATCGGCACGAGGGCAAGGCCTACCCCCAGGGGATCAAGGATACCGCTGCCCTGCCACGCCAACGGCAACAGAAACAACACGCCATACATCCCGAAGGTCATCCCCGCCGTTGCCGTCACGGCGCCGAGAAACCCGCGCGTGCGGAACATGGACAGCGGCACCAGGGCTGCAGCGCCCCTTTGCGACTCGACCGCGATGAACAGCAGGAGAGCCGGCGTGGCGACTGCCAGAGCGATAAGAGCCGTGAGGGTCGCACCGTTCGTCTCGATGGCGGCAATGGCTAAACCGCCGAGCGCAAGCGCACCCAGGATTTGGCCCGGCGCGTCGAAATGACGCTCCTGCCGAGCAGACGATTCCGGAATGGTTGGCGCGGCTAATGCAAAAGCGGCGAGCCCCAGGGGAACGACGACGAGAAAGATGCTGCGCCATCCGAACTGCCCGATCAACAAGCCGCCGAAAGTGGGACCAATCGCCAGCGCCAAGCCGTTACAGCCGGCCCATATGCCAAGGACCCGACCGCGTTCGACGTGATCGGGCCAGACAACGCGAATGATGGCCAACGAGGCGGGCAACAGCAGGGCCGCCCCCAGCCCCGCGAGTGCCCGGCCGCCGATCAGCAGCGAGACGGTCGGGGCAAACGCACAGAGTAACGATGCCGTCGTAAAGACTGCGGCGCCCACCATGAAGATGATGCGCCGGCCGAGAAGATCGGCCAGGAGCCCGCCGGTCAACAGCAGGGCGGCGTAGACCAGATTGTAGCTGTCCGCGACCCATTGAAGCGCAGCGACGCCGGCCGTGAAATAAACACCGATCGGGTGAATGGCCAAGTTAACGACGGAAGTATCGACCTGCGCTATGAGCACGGCCATGCAGAGCGTGACGAGGGCCAGCCGGCGGCGATCGGCAACCCCCTGGGCAGGATTGTCGGCTCCCGCCGAAACGCGGGGTAGAAGGCTGTCGTGATCTCGCATGAGCGTGCTCCCTGCATCCAGTCGAGTGCCTATTGTCGGTTGCTATATGCACCCGATGCTTCGGCACACATCGAAATGTGCGAGCCCCTTCGGCGACTATAATTGTTCGGACCCTATGGGAGACCCAGCGTGCCCCCACTACCCAATTACGTGTCCTCCAGCGCCTTCCTGATCGCTGATCCGGCGAGAGCGGCGATGCTGATCGCCTTGGCCGACGGACGTGCGCTACCGGCTGGTGAGCTGGCCTATGCGGCGGGTGTCACCGCGCAAACTGCGAGTTCTCATCTCGCCAAACTCCTCGCGGGCGGATTGCTGGCGGTTGAGACGGAGGGGCGCCATCGCTACTACCGTCTGGCCGGTTCCCATGTCGCTCTGGCCCTCGAGCATCTCGCAGCGCTCAAGCCCTTGGAGGCGGTCAGGCGAAAACCGCTCAGCCGCGAAGGATCAAACCTGCGCTTTGCCCGCCGCTGCTACGATCACCTTGCCGGGCAGCTCGGTGTTGCGGTGGCATCGGGCCTGCAAGAACGAGGATTCGTTGTGCCGGCAGCAGATAAGCAGCTCGTGGTAACGCCGTCTGGCATGCAATGGTTCGGAGCCATGGGTCTTGATGTGACTGCGCTAAAGCCAAGCCGACGCGGACTCGCTCGGCAGTGTCTCGATTGGACGGAGCGTCGCTATCACCTGGCTGGGCCGCTCGGCGTTCAATTCATGGCCGTGCTTTGCTCGTCAGGCTGGCTGCGGCGCTCGAAGTTCTCCAGGGCAATCCAGGTTACGCCGTTGGGGTGGGCTGGACTAAAGAAATACCTCGGCCTTGATGAAGGTTCTGTGGGGCTACCAGCTTGCAAATTAGCGCCATCGATCAGCTAGATTTCCTAGCCAGGGAAAATCTTAGAACGAAGGTCGTTAGTGCTTGCGCTTAAACTCGTGTTCGTGGCTGCGTTTGCATCCAGGCCACGTCCAGGTTGAACGAGCCGTCGGTCTGCATCCGGAAGTGCCGCCTGGCTTCCTCCGCGGCTCGGGCCAGCACGTCGCGGATGGCATTCACGCGCAATTCGGGCGTGCGCATGCGTGCCACCCAGGTGGCAAACTCCATGGGCAGGGTCCAGGTGTCGGATTCGGGTGCGGCGAAGCCGGCAGCCTGTAGCAGTGCAGCCCATTCGGAGACGCGGTAGTCGCGGACATGAGAGGCGTCGCGCAGGATTTCCACCGTCTGCAGCAGGGTGTCGAGCAGCGGCGACTCCGGCGCGATCGCGTCGATCACCACCAGTGTGCCGTCGGCCCTGAGCACCCGCCGCACCTCACGCGTCGCAGCGGAGACGTCCAGCCAGTGATGCGCCGAGAAGCGGGTGGCGACCAGGTCGAATGTCGCGTCGGCAAACGGCAGATGCTCGGCCGGGCCACGCCGGGTTTGCATGCCGTGGATGCCGCGACGCTGCACTTCGCCTTCTACGACCGCCAGCATCTCGCCCGACAGGTCATAGGCCGTCACCCGCGCACCACCCTGCGCCATGGCGAAGCCCGCATGGCCCGCGCCGCAGCCGAGGTCGAGCGCGGCCGGACGATCGAGGCGGCGCGACAGTTCCGTCAGGCGCTGCAGATCGGTGCCCTGCGCGTGCACGCTGCTGCTGAGATAGGCATGGGCGCTGGCGCCGAATTGTTCGACGGCAAGACTACGCTGTTTCATAAGTGAGGCTCCTCATGGCGTTGCCGGGGAAGGTCTGGGCGGAACGCAAGGCGCTCCTGGACAGGACCATAAGCCCTTCTGTATCCCGGTACAAGATGACCATTTATGCTGGTATAAAAGCTACCGTCGATCATGGGCGCCTCCGATCCTGCCATCGACCAGAGCGAGCAACGCAAGCATCTGGGCACCCTCATCCGCCTGCACCGCCAGCGACTGCAGCCCGAGGCTGCGGGTTTCGCGACAACGGCGCGGCGGCGCACGACCGGGTTGCGCCGCTTCCACCACCCGCAGCATGGCGATCTGGTGTTCGAGCAACTGACCTTGCACCCGGCCGTGCGTAGCGACCCCAAGCTCGTGATACTGCTTCCCTCAGCTTGACTGGGCGCTTCGTCATTTAGACCGCGCAATCGCGCAATGCAACCTTCACCAGCCAGCGCCTGATCATTTGTTCGTCGCCCCGGGAGATGCCAGCCAGCAGGTCTTCTTCCACCGCTTTGACTCGTGCCCGGCACTTTGCCAGAAGCCGCCGACCAGCCGCGGTCACCTCAATGTGCCGTATGCGCCCATGTACCGCGTGCGGACGGCGCGAAACCGCACCGTTGCGTTCCAGGTTCGACACGATGACGCTCATCGTCTGAGGCGTCAGCAATGACAGACGCGCCAGGTCGGCACCGGACGCGCCCGGGTAGGCCACCAGCATGGTCAGCACCGAGAACTGCGGGAGCGTCACCGCGAAGTCAGCAAGCGCGCGCTCCATTCTGAGCCGATGGGCAGCACCCGCTTGCCTCAGCAGATAGCCGATGTGGCCTTGCTCTCCCCGCTTGCCCTCGCCAACGGCGGGTACGGCGGCTTGGCTTAGCGTTTTGCGCATATTGTAAGAGCTCTGTCATGATGTTAGAGTGCTTACATTCTCCCACGCGCATAGGAACGACGCAATGAAAGCTTTCAACCACGCAGCGCGCATGGACAGGAGCCGCTACGATCGAACCGTCCCGGCCGTCGTCGCCGCCCTCCGCGCCCTCGGCAAAGCGGTCGACGATTCGGGACTCGACAAGTCGCTGACCGAGCTGGTCGAGCTGAGGGCCTCGCAGATCAACGGCTGTGCGTTCTGCGTTCAGTACCACTTGAACGTGGCGCGCGGGCTCGGAGTGGCGCCGGTCAAGCTCGATCTGGTCGCCGCATGGCGCGAAGCGGGCGTATTTTCGGCGCGCGAGCGGGCAGCCCTGGCGTGGGCCGAAGCCTTGACACTGATGTCCGGAAATACCGTGTCAGACGCCGTCTACGCTGAGTTGCAGGGACAATTCTCGGAGCCCGAGATCGCATTCCTGACCGCCGCGGTCGGCGCCATCAATGTCTGGAACCGCATCGCCGGGGCACTGCATTTCGCACCGCCGCCGGGCTTCGAACCAGCCGCGCCGGGAGACTCGCGGTGAACGCCTCGGCGCCGGTCGCGCAGTAGTCGGAAATCGCCCGGGGCTCGACCCGACTCAGTAGGGCGCCGGCGTCGAGCAGTCCTCGTCCGGCCAGGAGTTCTCGAAAAGATAACGTTCGCCGGGCAGGCGGCTGCCCCAGCCCAGCGTTTCCAGCAGCGGCTTTTCCGGAAACGCATCGACCCGCCCGAGACAGAGGATGGCGATGGGCTTCGCACCCGCCGGCATCCTGAGCAGGGCGGCCAGCGCCGCGGGCTCGAAGATCGACACCCAGCCCAGACCGATGCCTTCGGCGCGGGCGGCGAGCCACATGTTCTGGATGGCGCAGGCGGCCGAGGCGATGTCCATTTCTGGCAAGGTGCGGCGGCCGAACAGGTGTTTCTCGCGGCCGTCCGTCAGCGCCACCACCAGCACCTCGGCGCAGTCCTTCAAACCCTCCACCTTGAGGCTCAGGAATTCCTGCTGCCGCGTCGGCAGCGCCGCCGCGGTGCGCCCGCGCTCCTCGTCGACCAGCGCGTGGATCTCCGCCCGCAGCGCCGGGGTGGCGATGTGCAGGAAACGCCACGGCTGCATGTAGCCGACCGAGGGCGCCTGATGCGCGGCGGCGATCAGACGATCGAGTAGTCCTACCGGCAGGGGGCCGGGGATGAAGTGACGCATGTCGCGCCGCTCGCGGATGGCGCGGTAGACGGCGGCAATCTCGACCTCGCTATAACGGTGTTCCTCGGTCATGGCATGAATATCCTGGCAGCGGCAACCGGATTCGCAGGAAAGTAGAAATGCACGTAGGAGGCGGTGAGCCGGCCGACGCGGTAGATCGCTTCGCCCGCCTGCCCGTCCGGCGTCTCTGCGCGGTGCAAGGGGACGAGCGGCGTCTCGCTCTTCGAGTAGTGGAAGGTGTGGCCGCTGATCCGGCCCTCCGGCAGTTCGGCCGTCTGCGTCCCCAGCGCCGAGAGACGCTGCTGCATTTTCGTCTCGCCCGGCAGCAGCCCGGCCATGGGGTGGCGCTGCCCTTCCCGGTCGGTCAGGGCTTCGAACAGCACCATCATGCCGCCGCATTCGGCCAGCAGCGGCTTGCCGGCATCGACGTGGGCGCGCAGGCTCGCCCACAGATCGGTGCGGGCGGACAGGATTTCCGCGTGCAGTTCCGGATAGCCGCCCGGCAGCCAGACCGCATCGCTCGCCGGCAAGGGATCTCCCGCCAGCGGCGAGAAGTAGCTGATCTCGGCGCCGAGATCTTGCAGGGTGTCGGCGTTGGCCGGATAGATGAAGCCGAAGGCGGCGTCCTTGGCAACGGCGACGGTCTTGCCCGCGAGCAAACGCGGCACGTCCGCCTGCTCCGACGCCGGGAACCGGACCGGCGTCGGCAGGCTCGCCGCGCCGGTCTCATCCAATCGGTCGGCGAGACGGTCGAGGCGGGTTGCCAGATCGGCTATCTCGGCCGCCTGAAGCAAACCGAGATGTCGCTCGGGCAGCGCGGCCTCGGCGTCGCGCGGCAGGGCGCCGTACCAGACCATGCCTTCGGGCAGGCTGGCTTCGAGCATCCGGGCGTGGCGATCGCTGCCGACCTGGTTGGCGAGGACGCCGGAGAAGGGCAGGCCCGGCCGGAAGCTGGCCAGGCCGTGGGCGATGGCGCCGAAGGTCTGGGCCATGGCGCCGGCGCCGATCACCGCGAGCACCGGGATGCCGAAGCGAACGGCGATGTCGGCTCCCGAGGGCTGGCCGTCGAACAGACCCATGACGCCCTCGACCAGGATCAGGTCGGCCTCCCCCGCGGCGGCCCAGAGGCGATGCGCCGCATCCGCCTCGCCGCACATGCCGAGGTCCAGGTTGTACACCGGATGACCGCTGGCCACCGCGAGGATCTGCGGATCGAGGAAGTCCGGGCCGCACTTGAACACCCGCACGCGCCGGCCCTGGCGGGCGTGCAGACGCGCCAGCGCTGCGGTGACCGTGGTCTTGCCCTGGCCCGAGGCGGGTGCGGCGACGAACAGCGCCGGGCAGGAGCGGGACCATCCCCCCTGCCCCCTGCCCGGGGCAGGGGGTGACTGCGGTTCGTCCCTGCGGGACTCCATGTTGCACCCTGGCTCCGCCTTGGGGCGGCCCGGCGGCGGAGCGGACCCTCCCCCCGACCCTCTGCCCGAGGCCGTCACCATTCGATCCCCGGCTGGGCCTTGATGCCGGCGGCGAAGGCGTGCTTGACCGGGGTCATGTAGGTGACGGTGTCGGCGGCGGCGACGAGTTCGGCCGGCGCGCCCCGGCCGGTGACCACGACGTGTTGAGCCGCCGGGCGGGCGGCGATGTCGGCCAGCACCGTGGCGAGATCCAGGTAGCGGAGCTTCAGGGCGATGTTCAGTTCGTCCAGCAGCACCAGGCCCAGACCATCGTCCTTGAGCAGTTTCTTCGCCTCGTCCCACGCCGCCCGGGCCTTGGCGATGTCGCGCTCCTTGTCCTGGGTCTCCCAGGTGAAGCCCTCGCCCATCACGCGGTAGGTCACATCATCGGGAAAGCGGCGGAAGAACCGCTCCTCGCCGGTCATCTGGGAACCCTTGATGAACTGGACGACGCCGACCCTCATGCCGTGGCCCAGCGCCCTGGCCACCATGCCGAAGCCCGAACTCGACTTGCCCTTGCCGTTGCCGGTGGTGACGACCAGGACGCCGCGCTCGATCTGGGCGGCCTCGATCTGGGCGTCGATCACCGCCTTCTTGCGCTGCATGCGCTTGCTGTGGCGTTCGGCATCGTCCGACATGTTTGTTTTCCTTCAGGCAGCAATGAAATAGCGGCAATCGCCGTCGGACAGTTCCCGCAGCGGCTGGCCGTAGAGCTCGGAGAGATTCTCCGCGGTGAGCACTTCCTCGCTAGTCCCCTCCTGCCAGCGGCCGTCGCCGAACAGCAGCAGGGCGCGCCGGCAATAGCGCCGGGCGAGGTTCATGTCGTGCAGGACGATGACGAAACCGGCCCGGCACTCGGCGGCGTAGCGTTTCACCAGCTCGAGCATGGCGATTTGGTGGGCGAGATCGAGATGGGCGAGCGGCTCGTCCAGGAGATAGAGCAAGGGTTGCTGGGTGAGCAGCGTGGCGATTCCCAGGCGCTGCCGTTCGCCGCCCGAGAGGGTATGCACCTCGCGCTCTTCGAGACCTTCGAGGCCGACCGCCGCCAGCGCGTCGCGGGCGATGCGTTCGTCGGCCAAACCCTCCCAGGCCCAGCGGCTAAGGTGCGGATGGCGACCGATCAGCGCGGTCTCCAACACGCTGGCGGGAAAGGCGTCGGTCTGCGTCTGCGTCAGCAGGGCGCGCCGGCGCGCCGCGGCGCGCGGTCCGTGCGCCGCGTAGGGCTCGCCGAGGAGTTCGATGGCGCCTGCCGAGGGCGGCCGCAGGCCGGCCAGGGTGGTGAGCAAGGTGGTCTTGCCGCTGCCGTTGCGGCCGAGGATGGCCAGGGTGTCGCCGCCGTTAAGACTCAGGTCCAAGCCGCGCACCAGCGTCTTGCCGCCGACGGCGACGTCGAGCTCGCGGGTGGTGAGCAGAGGGGCTGGGGTGATGGGCCTCATCTCGGCTGGCGCGACAAGAGATAGAGAAAGGCCGGCACGCCGATCAGCGCGGTGAGCACGCCGACCGGCAACTGCTGCGGCGCGACCAGCGTCCGCGCCAGCGCGTCCGCCACCACCAGCAAGGTGCCGCCGGCGAGGACCGACGCCGGGAGCAGCAGGCGCTGATCGTTGCCGGCGCTCGAGCGCAGCGCCAGACGCACCAGGTGGGGCACGATCAGGCCGACGAAGCCGATGCTGCCGGCGCTGTTTACCGCGGTGGCGGTGAACAGCGAGGCGAGCACGTAGATCATCAGGCGCAGCCGCGCCACCGGCACGCCCAGCGCCTGGGCCGGGAGTTCGCCGCGGGCGAGTAGCCCCAGGTCGCGCGCAAAGGGCAGGACGAGGGCGAGGCCCAGCGCCAGAACGGCCAGCGCCGGCCACGGCGAGCCGGCTTGGGAGAGGTCGCCCATCAGCCAGAACAGCATGCCGCGCAACTGCTGTTCCGGCGCGACGGAGAGCATCAGCGCCACCACCGCGCCCGCGCCCGCGGCGACGACGACGCCGGTGAGCAGGAGGCGCGTCTGCGTCCAGCTGCCGTCGCCGTGCGCCAGGCCGAAGACCAGCAGCATGCTGATCAAGGCGCCGGCGAAGGCGCCCAGATGCAGGACCAAGAGCGGCAGGCCGAAGAGCAGCGCAAACAGCGCGCCCACCGAGGCGCCGCCGGAGACGCCGAGCACGTAGGGATCGGCCAGCGGGTTCTTCAGCAGCACCTGCATCAAGGCGCCCGCGAGCGCCAGCAGGCCGCCGCAGGCGAACCCGGCCAGCGCGCGTGGCAGGCGCAGGCTGCGCACCACCTCGAAGGCGATCCCTCTGTCCTGTCCGCTCAGCGCCTGCAGCAGTTCAGACGGCCCGAGCCGCACGCTGCCGACCGACAGCGACGCAGCGATGCTGGCCAAGGCCGCCAACGCCAGCAGCAACAGGATCAGCAGGGCGTGGCGGCGCTTGGGCATGGGTCTAGAACAGGTCCGCCTTGAGCGCTACGGAGAAGCTGCGCGGATCGGCGGGATAGTAGGTGCCGGGATTGTAGGCGCTACTATAACCGGTCGCGGCGTACTTCCGGCCGGTCAGGTTGGCAGCCCTGAAGATCACCGAGAAAGGTTTGATGTTCCACTGCGCTTGGTAGTCGAGCGTGGTGTAGCCGCCCAATTTGTTCAGTGTGTTGGCGAAGTCGTCGCCGATGGTGCGGCTGCCGACGCTGACCAGGGAGAGATCGTGCACGCCGGCCCGGGCGCCGTCCCACTGGACGCCGAGCGCCTCCTTGTGGTGCGGGACCAGGGGAATGTCCTTGCCGCTGTAAGCACCCTCGGTGAACCTGGCCTCGATCTCAGACAGACTGCCGCGCAACGTCCATGCCCGATCGAGACGCCAGCGTCCTTCCCATTCCATGCCCCGCCTGCGGGTCGGGTCGAGATTGGCGTTGCGGCCGTTGTCGGCGATGTAGCCGATCTCGTTGTGGTTGTCCTGCTGGAACAGAGTGAATTGCTGCATGAAGCGGCTGGCGGTCCAGGACAGGCCGCCCTCGACCAGGTGCCCGGTCTGGGGCTTGAGCGCGCCGTTGAATATCGCCTTGTAAGTCACCGGATCATAGGCGAACAGTTCGTCGGTATTGGGCAGACGAAAGTTTCTTGCCGCCTTCAGATAGCCACGCCAAGCTGGCGCGAAGCGGTAACCGGCGCCGAGTTCCCAGGCCGTGAGTTCATCGCTGCTCTGCGCTCGCAGATTGGCACCCTCGTCGCTGACTTGCTGCTCGAAATGCTGGCGACGGAGGCCGACCGTGGTGTCGATCCCGCTGTTCCACGACGACAGGTTTTGGAGGTAAATTCCCTGGCTCCGCTGTTGTCCGGTCTGGCGATTCTGGCGGGCACCCGTCGTGAAATCCAGGTCGTCGCCGATCGCCCTGCCGTCGTAGAGATCGAGGCCGGTGATCGTTTCGCTGCTTGCAGCGCCGGCAAGCGCGCGAGTCCACTTCAGTCGCGGCGATAAGGACTGCGTCGTGACCTTCGAGTCGTGACGATAGAGCCAGTCCGAGTTCTTCGATTTCAATCGTTCGTCGCTGTAGCTGCCGTCGATCTCGGCGTTGAGCTCGGCGCCGAGCCTGAATGCGCCGCCCGGCCGCACGCGGTAGCCGTCGTTCTCCAGGCGGTAATTCGGCGTCGCTGCCTGGCGGGGATCGGCTTCGTACTGGGCAAGACTGAGGGCGCTGGGCAGACCGTAGCGTTCCCGGTAATCGGAAAAATCGAGGAAGGTCTCGCCGCCATCGAAACGGCGGGCGACGCGGCCGCCGGCCGAGGTCTGCTTGGCATCGCTATTGGCGCGATAGCCGTCGGTCGATGCATCGTGGGCGAAGAGATTGCCGTACCAGCCGTCCTTGCCACCGCCGGCCGAGGCGTCGAGCGCCGAGTAAGCGAAGGAGCCGCGCTCGGCCCTGAGCGACGCCCGCGGCTTGTCGCTCTTGTCGGTGATGATGTTGATCACGCCGGCGCTGGCGCGATCGCCGTAGAGCACCGAACCGCTGCCGCGCATGATCTCGATCTGCTTGATCGCCGACAGCGGAATCGTTTCCCACTTGATGCTGCCCATATCCACCGGATTGAGCCGCTGGCCATCCACCAGGATCAAGGTGTTGCTGCCCGCGGCGTCGCCGGTGCCGCGGATGTCGACCACGGCGTCGATGCCCATGGAACCGTACAAGGGTCGGACATCGACGCCGGCGATGGTCTTCAACAGGTCCGGAACGCTGCGCGCCGGGCTGTGCTCGATCTCGGCCTGGGTGATGACGGAGACGTCGTTGGTCAGACTTGATGCAGGCTCGGGGAAGCGCGTTGCGGTGATGACGACGGTGCCCAGGTCGCCGGCTGCGAAGGACGGGATTGCAGAACAAAGGGCGAGCGAGATGGCGAGTGGCATCGCCGTGAGACGGATGGGTTTGGACATGAGGTTCTCCATTGCCGGCCTGCGTCCCCGCGGACCGGGTGGTTGCATTTGGAAACTTGCGGGGAGATGAAGGCTGGAGGGGCGTGATGTGAAACACCCGCGCACCGGCCATCGCTTCCCCGCGACGCTTCCGCTCGTCGATGTCCGTGGCCGGTCTCCGGGCTCGGAAGATTTAATCCATCGCCTTCCCGAGCGTATCGCTCAGTGGCGCTTCGATGGACTCGCGCTTCCTTACCGTTGCGGGGGCAGCACTGGCATTGCGTCGAGACGCGACGCGCACCAGTTTCCCGTTTCACCCGACGGCTGATTCGGCCGTCCGGGCACCGCGGACATCTGCGCCGCAAGATGCTGCGGCGAACCGGGAGTTTAGCGCAAAGCGGCTGGCCCGGTTGCTGGTCAGCCGCGGTTCGCTTCCGGGCGTTACTCCAAAGCACCTTCAAAACATGCCGTTATTGCTTGACCGAGAAACATTTTTCCAACAAACTTATGCTCATGAAAGGCGACCTGACCGCGCTCGAACACAAAGTCGAGCAGTTCCTCGCGTTCTGCCAGAGTCTGCGCGCGGAGAATCAGGCCCTGCGCAGTCGCGTGGCCGGACTCGAGGAAGAGCGTCAGGCGCTGGTCGATAAGATCGACACCGCCCGCACCCGGCTCGAAGCCCTGATGGAGAGGCTGCCCGAAGAATGAGCGCCCACCCCACGCTCGACATCACCCTGCTGGGCCGCGAGTATCGCGTCGCCTGCGCGCCCGAGGAGCGGGAGTCGCTGCTGGCGGCGGTGGCCCTGGTCGACGCCAAGATGGCCGAGATCGCCGCCCAAACCAAGAGCACCGGCGAGCGCCTGGCGACGATGACGGCGCTCAATCTGGCGCACGAGCTGCTGGCGTCGAAATCCGCCCCGGAAGCCGCCCCGGAAACCGTTGCCGAACCCGCCGCCGACAGCACTTTTGACGCCTTTGACAGGCAGGAATTTGCGCGTAGAATCGGCGCCATCGAGGCGCGTCTGGACGCGGCGATGGCCGAGCAGGAGAAGCTCTTTTAGTCCGGCCGTTCGCGTTTCCCGCGCCCAGGAAATCCCCTGCGGTGCTCGTCAAGGCCATACATTCCTTGAACCAATATCCAAGCATCGGGCCGCCGACCGTATCGCCGCCGTTGTGAGCGTTCCTCCGCCCCGTGCGTTGCGAACGCACCTGAAGCGGCAGGAGAGTGGCCACTCTGAACCCCAGGTTCAGGATGCTGGCCTAGCGGACATCGCGGGGGACCCGAAAGAAGCCTGGCCGGCCCTTCCCGAGCGGCCGGCGCAGCAAGGACGCCATGACTGAAGCAAAGGGACTCGGGCGCGGCCTGACCCATTACGGGGATCCCGACTTCGCCCGCTACCTCCGCCGCTCCTTCGCGAAGTCGATGGGCTATTCCGACGAGATGCTCTCGCGCCCGATCATCGGCATCGCCAACTCCGCCAGCGGTTTCAACAATTGTCACCGGCACTTCCCGGAACTGATCGAGGCGGTGAAGCGCGGGGTGCTCGCGGCGGGCGGACTGCCGCTGGAGTTCCCGACGATCTCCCTGGGCGAGGTCTTCCTCTCCCCCACCAGCCTGATGTTCAGAAACCTGATGGCCATGGACGTCGAGGAGATGATCCGCGCCCAGCCGATGGATGCGGTGGTCCTGGTCGGCGGCTGCGACAAGACCGTGCCGGCGCAGTTGATGGGCGCCGCCTCGGCCGATCTTCCCGCCATCCAACTGGTCGGGGGGCCGATGATGACCGGCCGCCACCAGGGGGAACGGCTGGGCGCCTGCACCGACTGCCGCCGCTTCTGGGGCCAGTACCGCGCCGGCAAGATCGGCGCGGCGGAGATCGACGCCGTCGAGAGCACGCTGGCGACCACCGCGGGCAGCTGCGCGGTGATGGGAACGGCCAGCACCATGGCCTGCCTCGCCGAGGCGCTGGGCATGATGCTGCCCGGCACCGCAGCCATCCCGGCGGTCCATGCCGGTCGACTGCGCGCCGCGGAAGCGACCGGCAGGCGCGCAGTCGAACTGGCGGCCGCCAAGATCCGGCCCAGCCAGATCATCACCCGGGCCTCGCTCGGCAATGCCCTGAGGGTGCTCCTGGCGATCGGCGGTTCGACCAACGCGGTGATCCACCTGACCGCGATCGCCGGTCGCTTGGCGCTGCCGCTGCCGCTCGCGTGGCTCAACGAGCTCTCCGAGAGTACGCCCGTCTTGGTGGACCTCAAGCCATCCGGCAGCCATTACATGGAGGACTTCTTCGCCGCGGGGGGCCTGGGCGCAGTCCTGCGCGAGTTGAGGCCGCTGCTCGATCTCGACTGCCCGACGGTCGCCGGCGAGACGCTAGCTGAGCGCCTGGCGCGCGCTGCCGGCTACGTCGATCACCATGTCATCCGTCCCATCGACGACCCGGTCGAGCCTTGCGGCGGCCTGGTCGCCCTGTTCGGCAGTCTCGCTCCCGGCGGCGCGCTGCTCAAGCGTTCCGCGGCGGATCGGAGCCTGTTCGAGAAGGAGGGGCGGGCGGTGGTTTTCAGCTCGCTCGAAGATCTCGCGGCGAGGATCGACGATCCGGCGCTTGAGGTCGGGGCCGAAGACATCCTGGTGCTGCAAAATGCCGGGCCGAGGAGCGGCTCGGGCATGCCCGAGGCGGGCTATCTGCCGATCCCCGCCAAGCTGGCGCGCCAGGGCGTGAAGGACATGGTCCGCCTCTCGGATGCGCGCATGAGCGGCACCGCCTTCGGCACGGTGATCCTGCACCTGACCCCGGAAGCGGCGGTCGGCGGACCGCTGGCGCTGGTCAGGAGCGGCGACCGGATTCGCCTCAGCGTCTCGGCGCGCCGCCTGGACCTTCTGGTCGACGAGGCGGAATTGGCCCGGCGTCGGGAGGAGGCCGGGCTCTCCAAGATCGCTTCGCCGACACGCGGCTACGCCAAGCTCTATGCAGAGCACGTGCTCCAGGCGGACCAGGGCTGCGACTTCGATTTCCTCAGGGCAAGCGGCGTCTGAACGGCCCGGTCGGGTCCGGCGGCAGGGGCAAGACCCTGCCGCATGATGGCTTGACACGCCATCGCCCGGATGCGGACCGCAACGAACGGAGGGGGTGGGCCGCCGAATTGCGACACCATCCCCCCCCGAACGATCCGTCTGAAATGCCTGCCCCGCGTCAACGTTTCGCGCAGTTCTCCTGCATTCTCCGGCCGACCTCCAGCATGAAGCGCAGCGTCTGCTGGTTGCGCGCGTCGGTCATCAAGCTCCAGGCGCCGAACACACCGCTGGTCGGAGGCAGCTGACTGGTCTTGGTGGCCGCTTCCTCGATGCACTTGAACATGCCGGTGATCATGTCGAGGCGCTCGACCAGGAGCGGCAGTCCGGTAGCGATCCGCTCCAGTGCCCCGGTGGATTGCAGATGTTCGAGCATCTCCACCAGATGGACGGCACCGCCGCGATTGAGGCGGTCGAGCAGGGACATGCCTTCGCCCACGGTCTCGGCCAGGCGCCCGACCATTTCGTCGCTCAGCACGTCCTGGGCGGAGCCATAGACGCGCGCCAACTGGGCCAAGCGCTCCAAGTCGCCGTCGGCGACCATGCCGGCGATCGTCGGCAGGGCCTTTTCTATGCCCGAGCGGTTGACCTGATCGAGCAGGCTCAAGCCGCCGCCGACGGCATCCGTGACCCGTCCCACCATCTCGTCGGTCAGGGCGTCCTCGGCCGAGCCCAGCACCCGCGCCAGATGCACCAGTCGTTGCAGGTCGCCGTTATGCACCAGTTGGGCGAGCATCGGGATGGCCTTGTCCAGACCGGCGCGATGGACCTGGTCGACCAAGTCCATCGTATCCGCGGCAGTGCTCGCCAGGCGGCTCACCATCTCGTCCGTCGCAGCATCGCACGCCGCCCCGACCACGCCCTCGAAGTCGGTCATTACCTTGGTTTCCGCGTTCATGTCGTCTCCCCTACAGGAGCCCGCGGGCCGATATCCAGTAGAGCTTGTTGTAGGCCATCTTGAACCAGTGCATGGCCTTGGTCGGCGCCTTGGGGTCCGGCGGGTTCTGGTAGTTGAACATGGCGTAGGTGGCGCGGTCCTTGCCGGCTTCGATGAAGCAGAACACCTTGCCGTCGTACTCGCGCACAGGCACGCCCATCTTGACCATCGCCGCGATATTCTCGGCCAGGGTGTCCGCCTCGAAGTGCGCTGTCGAGCCCGCCTTGCTGATCGGGATGTTGGTGGTGTCGCCGCAGACGAAGACGTTGCTGCGGCCTTCCATGTTGAGCTTGGTGCGGTTGGTCGGGATCCAGCCGCCTTGGCCGAGGCCGTTCTTTTCCACCACCTCCATGCCCTTGTGCGCGGGAATGGCGATCAGCAAATCGTACTTGATCTCGGTCCCCTCCTCGCTGCGCAATATCTTGTTCGCGCCGTCCACCTCCTTGATGTTGAAGAAGGTGTCGTAGGTGATGCCGAGCTTGTTCATTTCCGGCGCGGCCCACTTGGCGACGTTCTCCAGGCTGTGCACCCGGTTGATCGGATAGGTGTAGTGCAACTGCACCTTGTCGGAGAGGCCCCGGTCCTTGAAGTAGTCGTGCAGCATGAAGGTGATTTCGAGCGGCGCCATCGGGCACTTGTGCGGCACGCCGACGGTGATGACCACCTTGCCGCCCTCGAAGGACTGCAGGCGCTTGAACATCTTCAGCGCGGACTCTTCCGTGTAGAACAGCTCGGCGTTCTCCGCCAGGCCCGGTATGCCCTCCGGGAACATGCGCGAGCCGGTGGCGATGACCATGATGTCGTAGTCGATGGTCTTGCCGCTCCTGGTCTTCACCCGATTGTCATCGAGCATGAATTCCTCCACCGGGTCGACGTGGAACTCGATGCCCGGTTCGAGCAGGCTCGCCTGGTCGCGATACAGCTCGTCCGGCGTCATCCGGCCGATGGCCAGGTAGAGCAGTCCGGGCTGGTACATGTGCTTGTCGGATGCCGAGAGCATGGTGATGCGCGCCTTGCCGGCCTTGAGTTCCGCCGTGAGTCTCCGGGCCAGACTATTTGCCAGTATCGTTCCGCCCATTCCACCGCCAACAATCAGGATTTTCATTGTCTTCCTCCTTTGCGTTAGGAATTATTTTGCTTTACGTACGATGACATGCCAAACACCACCCTCTTCGGTGGTCGATACATATTCGTGGCCGACCTTGCGCACCCATTCCGGGATATCGTTGGCCGAACCCTTGTCGGTGGACAGCACTTCGAGTTCGTCCCCGATCTGTGACGACTTCAGTGCCGCGATCAACTCCATCAGCGGGCCGGGGCAGAAGCTACCGCGGCCATCGACGATTTTTTTGTCTGCCATATTTGTCTCTTCCAGAAAAATCAAAAAGTCCAAACTTGAGCGTCGCGAGCGTCATCCAGAAATCTCGTCAGCCCGGTCGGCTCGGCGATGAAGGATTCCATCTCCCCTGGTTCGACGCCGAGTACGTCCATAGCCATCGAGCAGGGAAATATCTTGGCATCGCCGAGAGCGGCCGCCTGCCCGAACAGCGTCTTGAAATCGGGCACGTTCTTGCCGTCCATCAACTGGCCCATTTCCCCTTCGTTGGGCGCTTTGGCGGTATGGCCCTTGACGAAATGAGGCAGCGCATTCATCGATAGGAACACCATGACCTCCTGCCCGCTGACCGCTGCGACGGAAGCGGTCATCGCCGCCATCTGCAAACGTTCCCGTGTGCCGGAAACGACCACCACGCAAATCTTGTTGGATGCCATGTTTCCCTCGAATAAGCGAACGACATGATTGGCTGCTCGCCAAAGACGAGCGTTTTTGCTGCAGATACAGTTACTATCTGGGGGGAACCCGACGTCGCCTTGAAGCGCATTTCAGGCAGGCCACGCTACGCCAGGGGACGGAGCGCGTCAAGCCCAAAGGTCAAGCCGAAGCGTGATGCTGAGTCTCGGGAAATGGACGGGCCCACTGTGCGGACCAGGATGCAAATCCGCCCAGTGGGCTCTGGGTGAGGCGTGGAGGGGATTGCTCGGGTCGAGGCGGTGCCTTAATCTGATACCAGTACCAGTTTGACGCCGATTTCGTAGGCCCTCACCACCGATCCCCACCGTTCTTCCAAATAGGAGGTCGCGCAGAGCAGGGGGCCGACATATTGCTGGAGCCCTTTATAGCTTACCTGGAAGCGCATGTTGAGTCCTTTGCTGGATCGATGTTGATAGCGTCAACGGCACGGAGCGAAAAAACATTAGGGCATGTTCTCAACTGTGGGTGCGTGCGAACGCGTGCCGGCGGCTGGCCAAAAAAAGTCCCGCGCGAGGCGGGACAATAGGGGGGGGCAAACACCATCAAGTACGGTTTCAGAATACGCTGTTGCGCGGCGGCAAATGTAAGCGATGTTTGCTGAAAGTGGCCAATCGCCGGGTTGTTTACAGCTTGTTACAATTTTTGCCCGCTGCCTTGACCCCCCTCCCCATTCCCGTCCTCGACGCGCGGTGAAGGGACGGCCGGGTCACATATTGCAACAATAATTCACTTGTCGGCGCCCACCCTCCTGGCCGACACTGCGATGCCTGACGCGCATCGTTCGTGCCGCGGCCATCAATCGGGAGATCTCATCATGAAACTTTCCTTTGCCTCGACGTTGCTCGTGGCCGGTGTCCTGGCCGCGACCCCGTGTCTTGTCAATGCCACGGATGCGGCGAAACCCGGCACGCCCGAGCGTTCCGGATCATTTCAGCGCAGGGCGAGAGATCCGGTTGCGTTCGCGACAAAACGCCTTGACGATCTCGGCAAGAAGCTGAACATCAAGCCGTCGCAGCAGCTTGCTTGGCAGACTTACTCCGACGCAATGATTGCCAGTGCGCGGGAGCGCAGGCTGCACTGGGAGCAGATGAAGCTTGCGCGACGTTCTCGGCGTGGAGACTTATCCACGCCTGAGAGAATGGTAAAAGTCGCCGACCGCCTGCGCCGAGCATCCGACCGGATGAGCAAGCTGGCGAGCGAGACCAAAGCCTTCTACGATCAACTCGGGCAGGAGCAGAAGACGATTTTCGATCTATACGCGAGAGCCGGGTGGCACGGCGCTCGCCTGGCTCGCGGCGAGCGTCGCTAGGAGATTCCTCCTGGGCGCGGCGCGGTGACGGGAGCGCCGCGTCAGGCCGGTTGCGGTGCCATCGTTTCTTGACTGAGCGCAGGAACGCCGCCATCGGTTATCCTGACGGCTTCCATCGGGCGCCGCCGCGGCTGCAGCGGTTCGCCCTGCCAAGCCCACGGTGTGTTTCATGCAACAGCAGCGCCCGCATCTCGAATCCGTCGCCGCCATCCTCGGCATTGCCATAGTCATGATGCTGATCGCCCTCGATCAGACGGTGGTCGGCACCGCCTTGCCGCGGGTGGTCGCGGAGTTGCAGGGCTTCGGTCTGTATCCCTGGGTCGCGGCGTCCTATCTGATGACCACCTCGATCCTGCTGCCGATCACCGGTCGTCTGGGCGACCTATACGGCCGCAAGCCCTTCCTGCTGGCGGCGATCCTGCTGTTCACCTTCGCCTCCGCCCTATGCGGCATGGCCCAGAGCATGATCCAACTGGTGCTGGCGCGCGGCTTGCAGGGTGTCGGCGGCGGCATGCTCGCCGGCGTCGCCTTCGCCTCGGTCAGCGATCTGTTTCCCGACGCCTTGGAACGCGTCCGCTGGCAGGTCGTTTTGTCTGCAAGCTACGGCATAGCCTCCGCCCTGGGACCCGTGCTCGGTGGCTGGATGACCGAGCACCTGGGCTGGCGCAGCGTCTTCTACGTCAACCTGCCGATCGGTATCCTGGCTGTCGCGGTGGTGGCGAAATATCTGCCGAGAGTGTCGCACAACGAGGGCGGTGAGACCACGATCGACTGGCTGGGTGCGGTCCTGCTGGCGATGGCGGTCTGCACCTTGCTGATCACCACCGAGAGAGGCGGCGACATCGGCTTCACCCGTCCTTTGTTCTGGGGGCTGGTGGGACTGTCGGCGCTCCTGGTCTGGCTGTTCATGCGCCACCAGCATCGCTCCAACGCACCGATCATTCCGCCTCACCTGTTTGCCAACCCCGCGGTCAGGCGGCTGACGTTGCTGGGCGCGCTGACCGGCTTGATCCTGTTCGTGCTGCTGTTCTACGCGCCGCTGCTGCTCCAAGGGGGCTTCGATCTCTCGCCCAAGGATGCCGGCGTATTGATTTCCCCGTTGCTGGTGAGCATCACCGTAGGCAGCATCACCAACGGTCGCCTGATGCCCAGGCTGCGTCGTCCAGAACGGCTGTTCTCCTGGGGCGTGCTCCTGCTGATCGCCGGCATCGCGCTGCTGTGCACGGTGAGCCGCGCCACCCCCCACCTGTTCGTGGGTCTGATTTTCACCGTCTGCGGCTTCAGCCTCGGCTTCCAGCTGCCCAACCTGACCCTGCAGATTCAGGCGGCGGTTGCCAAGCAGGATACCGGCATCGCCTCGGCGCTGATCCAGACCGCGCGCACGCTGGGCAGCATGTTCGGCGCCAGCATCGCCGGCTTGGTCGTCAGCCTGAGCTTCGGCCATCGCGCGGGCGAGGCGCTGGCGGGCGCAAAGATCACCAGCCCCCAAGTATCCCGGCTCTTCGGCAGTCCCCAGCTGCTGCTGCGGGAACAGGATCAGGCAGTCCTGCGGCAACTGGGGCGCTCCCTGAACTTCGAGCCCTCCGGCCTGCTCGAACAGGCTCGGCTCGGACTGGTCAGCGGCGTTCGCTACGCCTTCATCGGCTGCGTGATGCTGGCGCTGATCAGCTTCTTCATCAGCCGGCAACTGCCGCCATTTACTAGCAGAAGGAAAGAATGGAATCCCGAGTGAATGAATTGGAGGCCAAGATGAGCCTCGCGGAGGATCTGCTCGACGCCCTCAACCGCACGGTCTTTCGCCAGCAACAAGAGATCGAGCGCTTGCAGCGCGAGGTGCGAATTATGCAGCAGCAAGCGCCGGATGCCGGCCCGGCCGAGCTCGCCAGCCCGGCCGACGAGCTGCCGCCGCACTACTGAGCCGCGAATGAAGACATCCGCCACGCGCGAAGCCATTCAGGCGAGGCGGAACGACCCAACCGCGATATCCAGCTGCTGTGCGGACTGCGCCATGCCCTGCACCGCGGCTCGGCCCTGGCGCAGCCTGGCATCGGCCTCGGTCGCGATCTGGGCGATGTCGTCGAGATAGCGGCCGATCATTTTCACCGTCTCGGTCTGGCTGGCGTTCGCCGTCGCGATCGCCTCGAGCGCCGAGGCAACTTCCTTAGCCCCCGAGACAATGCGCGAAAAAGCCTGACCGGCATCCTGGACGTTTTCGACGCTGTCCCGCATCTGGTCCGTGCCCGCCTGCATGCCATTCACGGCGTCCGCCGTCCGTTCCTGGATACCCTTGATCATCACCCCGATCTCGCCGGTCGCGCCGGCCGTCTTCTCCGCGAGCTTTCTCACTTCATCGGCGACCACCGCAAATCCCCGTCCCTGCTCGCCAGCGCGCGCCGCTTCTATCGCGGCATTCAGGGCGAGCAGATTGGTCTGATCGGCGATGTCGCGAATCACCGCGATGATTCCGCCGATTCGGTCCGAGTCGGCCGTGAGTTCCGCGAGCGATGAGGAGGCCCGCGCAACCGTCTGGCTGAGCGTGGTCATGCCAGAAACCGCGCGAGCCACCACCTCTCCGCCGGCTTGTGCCGTCCCGTAATTCTGCCGCGCGAGTTGCGCGACGCTATCCGAATTCGCGCTCACCTCTATGACGGAGCCCGCCAAATCGTCTATGGCGTGGCTGATTTCCTCGGCGCGCTCCACCTGGGTAACGATGTCGCCGGTCAGCGCGTTTATGAAGACGCTAACCCCGGCTGCCCCCCGTCCGACCTCATGGCCGAGGCTGGCGGCTTCGCCGAGCAGACTGCGCAGATTGCCGGTCATGGCGTTGACGCTGGCGATGATCTCGCCCAGCGTGTCGGCGCTCTGTATCGAACAGCTCTGGCTGAGGTCCTTGTGGGAGATCGCGTTGGTTACGTCCGCGATCTTTCTGAGACGGCTGATGAGAATGCGCGAGAGCAGCCAGTAATTCGCCAGCCCGATGACGATGCCGGCCACGATGCAACCGAGCACGAACCAGGGCAGCATGCCCTCCTTCCAGTTCACGAAGAGGTTGGCGTAGAAGGGAAAAACCAGGGCCACGGCCAGGCCGAAGGCCAAATATGAAAACAGCAAGTTGCGAAGAATGCTCGGTTTCAAGGCCGGACCCCCGACGATTATTCTGGCGATCGACGAGAGCCTAGCACGGCCGGACTGGCCGGGCGAGAAGCTTCGGCGATCGTTCGTCCGCCAAGACGAGGTGCGCGGAAGCCGAATGAGAAACGGCTTCCATCGCTGGGAGCCGCTTGAGTGTTGGTGGACCCTGACAGGATCGAACTGTCGACAAACGGATTAAGAGAGCGGTCGGCTATTCAGGCCGTTATAAATCAGAACTCTACGGCGCTCGCCATGCTGCCGTGAAGTCTCAAGCAGTCCCATAAAGGCAATACTACTAAGTTGCAAAAAGCTACGCTTTGGCTACGTGGGACTGATCGCCCTCGACCCTTTTTTGCGGCCATCAGAGCTGTCCTGAAGCAGCCCTTCAATGCATTGCATACCCGGAGCCAGCGAAGCGCGGCATAGCCGACTTAAATTAGCTCTAGGTATTTGCGTTTGTCATAAAAAACTGATTCGCGCCGAATGATAGTCAATTTATGAAGGCCCATTTCCAGTTAGTTGATGATGCGCTCATGCCCTGACCGCCAATGCGAGGAGCGACGCGGGTTCCGGAATAAATCCGGGCGACCGGTCGGGCACGCGGAACCAGCCGAGGTAATTCTCGCGGTAGCGGGTCGCCACGCCTTTGAAGCGGCGCAGCCAGCCACGAGTCGGGAGACGAAAGCGCTGCCCTTCTGGAGATGCCAGGCGCCATTGACGCGCACACCGACGGAGAGGTCAGCCGCGTGATGCTCGACGCCGAGACGGCGTGCAGCGGTGGCCAGCGCGCTGCTGCCGTCGGTGCACAACACGGTATCGTCCGGGAGGATCGGCCGGAGCGCCGCATCCATGTCCTTGGCCGTCGTTGCATCGAGCGCGATGTTCGCCGTGGCGCCGGCGCGATCTCGGGCGATCAACACCGGAACCTGTTCCCGGGACGTCCCGCGCTTGGTGGCCTTGCCGCCGCGTTTACCGCGGAGCACGGCTCAGGCCTTTGCGCTGCCCCTTGGCGGACTTGAGAAAGAACGTTTCGTCGGCCTCGGCGATGCCGGAGAGCAGCTGCGCCTGCAGCGTCTTGGGCACGGCCAGAAAGCGGTGACGCCAAAGGAAGGCGGTCTTGGGGTTCACGCCCAGACGCTGGGCGGCTTGGTGGCTCGTCAGAGCATCGCGCCAGGCCTCGGCCTGGTCTATCCACTTCCCGCGCATGTGCAACCTGGCCGGCGGCGTGCCTGTCAGCGCATTGAACGTCCGGTCGCACCCGCGGCATTTGAACCGCTGCAGGTCGTCCGCAATGCCATTTCTGACCACCTGAGCGCTGCCGCAATGTGGGCAGTCTGGCCGCGCTGACAACTAGTCCTCGATCACTTCCACGGAAGCCGCCTTGTGCTCAGCCGCTTCAAAATCGGCTGCCACTTGCCGACGCTGCGACCGCGTCAGATTTCTCCACCTTTCCTCAGTGCCAACAATTCACGATTCCTCATCTCCGCCTCCCGGCATGCGTTCATCTGCGCCACGAGACCAGTTTCTCACCCGGCACGCGCTACATGAGCCTGTCACTACCATGCTGGAAATTCATAAGAGCCTTTATGAAACTGTCTGAGAAACTCCATAAGTGACAATGCATAATGCCGAATTTCTTTACAGTCGGATTTGCAAAATATACGAGAACGGTAATAAAACATTTCAAATCATAATCATTTGACCAGTCCCAAAATTTGGTATGAAATATGCTGACAGTATAAATATAGATTAAGACCCACAAGAAGAATCGTCTTCTGATATTTGGTGTCAGATTTTATTGAGGAGATATCATGTTAAATAATAAGATTTTTCATCGTTGGTGTGCATTGCTGGGTTTGGTAGCCGTAGCGATCGCACCTTTGCCAGCGCTAGCGTTGGATATAAACGGGTATTCGACGCCTGGCGATGGGGCATGTTGGCTCGACCCGGCCTGTTCCCTCGCACGCGGCGGCCATTCCGACATGATGACCGTTCTAAATCCGGACGGGACTGTTTACCAACGGATATTCGCCTTCGGTAACGAAGAAAATAATAATGGCTACTACTTCGATCCGACGCTGGTTTTCGTTAACCCGGCGATGGTTGCTTTCTATAGAACACTGCTCGAGCCTGATGGCGTAACGATCAGCGATCAGTTTGGGATCGGCACGTTACCGTCTGGGATTCAGGTCCTCGGTTTCCTTTCCGATGAAAACAATTTCTTCCCACCTCTTCAGAGCTTAACCTTTGTGGAAACACCTGATCAACCCAACTTGGTTCCCGAGCCAGGCGGAGACAGTGCCTATTTTACCGTCCCGTATAATGCCACGATGTACCTTGATCAAAGCATGCAACAAGCAGGATTCACGGCCTATTTCCGCTCCGACGTTGATGAGCCTTCAATACCAGCATTGCTGGGGGTTGGTGCCTTGAGTGCGTTCTTCGCTAGGCGCAGAAAAGCGCCACTCAAGTCCAGCGAGCGATAGGAGTACCAGATGATCCTGATCATCGATAAGCAAACGCCGCCTTTGGGCGGTGTTTCTTTTTCCAGATGGAGTGATGGGTCGGCACCGGTCGTTGCTGGCTACGATCTAGCTACGGTGCCACCAAAAGAAAAACGGCTTCCATCGCTGGAAGCCGCTTGAGTGTTGGTGGGCCCTGACAGGATCGAACTGTCGACAAACGGATTAAGAGTCCGACGAAGTACGCATTTCCGGGTGTTGATCGCAGTTTCTGAAAAACCGATATCACCAGAGGAAATAGTGCCAATACAGCGATTCTGCCGGTAGTCAGGATAAAACTACTTTCCGCAGTGTTCCCAATTGTTGCTAGAATTTGCCTACACAGTGCCTACATGGAAGGGGCAAGCGATGGCAAAGCGGGAAAACTTCGCGGCTGACCGAGTTGCAAAGCTCAGGTGCGAACCAGGCAAACAGCAAACAATTCATTGGGACGGCAAGACCCCCGGCCTGGGGCTACGGATAACTGCGGCTGATGCCCGCGCCTACATCTTCGAGACACGCCTGCATGGCAAGACCCTGCGTTTGACCGTCGGCGATGCTCGCACCTGGACAGTCGGCAAGGCGCAAGACGAAGCAACGCGCCTCAAAGCGATGTGCGACCAAGGTATTGACCCGCGCCAAGTGAAAGCCGACCTCGCCACCGCCGCTACCGAGAAGCGTAAAGAGGCTGCGCGCCATGATTTGACGGTGGCCGATGCCTGGAGCGCCTACGTTGAAGCCCGCCGCCCCAAGTGGAGCGCCCGACACCTTGCCGACCATCAAAACATCGCGCACCCTGGCGGTGATTGGGTGGTGAAGCGCAAGCGGATGACGGAACCGGGCGCACTGGCGACGCTGATGCCGCTAAAGCTCGCCGAGGTTGACACAGAGCGGGTTAAGGCGTGGCTGCGCGATGAGGCTGCACGGCGTCCGACTCAAGCCGCCCTGGCCTTTCGCCTGCTGCGTGCATTCCTGAACTGGTGCGCCGATACGCCCGACTATCACGGCATCGCTGGTGCTGACGCCTGCCAAGCCCGCATAGCCAAGAACACCTTGCCGAAGAAGGCAGCAAAGACTGACTGCCTGCAACGTGAGCAACTGCCGGGATGGTTCGCCGCCGTTCGCGCCATCGGCAATCCGGTTATCGCTGCATTCCTGCAAACCCTGTTGTTGATTGGATCGCGCCGCGAGGAGCTTGCCGGGCTGAAATGGGATGATGTGGATTTTCGCTGGCAGGCACTCACTATCCGGGACAAGGTAGAAGGCCAGCGCACCATTCCACTAACGCCCTATGTTGCCTCGCTGCTGGCCGCTCTACCGCGCCGCAATGAGTGGGTATTCTCAAGCCCCCTGGCGAAGTCCGGAAGACTCATGGAGCCGAGCGTGCAACACCACAAGGCATGCGCTGTGGCAGGTATCGAAGGTATGACCCTGCACGGGCTGCGCCGTTCGTTTGGCACCCTGACGGAATGGGTAGAGTGCCCGGCCGGCGTGGTGGCACAACTCATGGGGCATAAGCCGAGCGCAACGGCTGAGAAGCATTACAAGGTGCGCCCGCTCGATTTGCTGCGCTCATGGCACGTCAAGATAGAGGCATGGATATTGGGGCAGGCCGGTATCGAGCAGCCCGCCGAGGGGCAAGCGGGCCTGCAGGTGGTGAAAGCGGGGTAACGAGTTTGCCACGTCTAGGGTAGCTCCCGAAAAGCCGGAAACCTTCACCGGCCTGGCGCGGCTCAAGAACATTGAAGGAGCATTTCGAAGGGATGCGAACGTGGGAAAACCAAAACACGCAGGCGAAAGCGAAACCGAAGTTTCTAAGCGGCTATTGAACGAGGCCCTAGTTGATGCGCTGGCAAAAGCTCGCGTTACCATCCCAAAAAGATTGAAAGCTGCCGAAGCAATGTTCAAGGATTCGGTGTCTTTTACGTTTGATGGAGACACTAGAAAACCCATGCTAGGTGATAAAGACCTTGCAACAGCAATTGCTGAATGGGCAAACTCAAAAGAAGGTAGTCACTTCGTAACCGCCCCTAACAATGGCGGCGGTGGCGCTATGGGGAGTGGGCATAGTCGAGGATGGCGACCTGATGACGAAAAACGCCGACCAGACTGGGAACTATGGGCATTCATTCCACACTGCGAATATTGGAAGGCTGTAGCACTATCGCTAGACCTTGAACCGCCTAAAAATGAATCAGCAGTAAAGGGCTGGCCACCCGAGTATGAGCGCCGCTGCATTATTGCGATGGCTCACATTGAAAGCAAAAATCTAAGGCGAAGCAAAGCCGACAATGGCTATTTTAGTATCGACCTTCCTGTATTCGCCGCATGGGCGCACGCGCTAGGCTGGAGCCTGCCTGATGGATTCCCGCGCGCCGTGTATATACCAAACACCGCACCTGCGGGCAAGGATATAGCCGCAGGTTCCGGTGCAAAGCAGGCTGGCGAACCGGATGACGAGGAGTTTGCAAGGCTCTTTGACCCGGTAAGGATTCCCCAACTCGAAGCGATGTTTCCTGATGGCGACCGGTGGAGAGGGTACGCCGAACGCGCACACCGTAACGGGCTGAAAGCTGCCAGGGATGGCGCTGCGCTGTTCAATCCCTATCGCGCCGCCCGCTGGTGGCTTACCAAAGGGCCTGACGGCTGGACATGGGAGAGGTGCAAACGAAAACTGGCAAGTAATCTGCCCACTCGCTCGCGTGACTCAAAGAACCTGCTGACCGGTGAGCTAGACTAAGCCGCCATTTCCCCGCCCGCCATAGTGGCGGCGCTGCGCGATTCGTGCGCGCCGCCGCCATTTCCCCGCCAGTATTCCGCCTAAATATCGCCATGGAATACTAATAATTATCGTGAAACCTCCATAGACGCCGCGACACTCGCGGGAAAGGAAGGTTTCACTATGCGAACAAAGCTACCTCCCGCCTTGGCTGAAATCGCAGCCGGGCGCGATCATATCCTGACGCGTGAGTTTGCCAAAGCAACCAACAAAGCCCCTCAGACAGTCCGCAAGAATTACTGCCTGACTGGCGAGTGTTTCGGCATCCGGCCTATCAAAGTCGGAAACAATCTTTTGTGGCCGGTCGCACCAATAGCCGAGTTGCTTGCTGGAGGCGTAGCCAAATGAAAACGCCCTCGGCCAAGACTCCAACCGAGAGCGCCCCCGACAAGCGCAATCCTACTGTCCTTTTGGAACCTGTCAAGCGAGGCACTCACCCAAGACTGCTGAAGTCCGATGGTGGCGATCCGCCAACGCTTTGTCCAATTCGATGGTTTGCTACCAGCGACATGCCGCCGTGTATGGGTGCCCGGTGTGCAGCATTTCGGATGATTATCGAGCACTTCGGGTATTGCGTGCTGATCGAAGGGGACACGCGATGAAATTTACAATGTTTCCCAATACATCGGGCTTCACATTTACGGCTCACGATATCCCGTGGGCATCGCTGGTGCAATCCTGCCTGAATCCTCCAGCGATGCCCACGAAAGAAAGCCTGCCTCTAATCGCACTGGCATCATTCGGAGACAAGCGCACTGAAATGAATTCGCTTCGGAGTATAGAGAATGTGCTATGTATCAGTGGGATTGAAATCGACTATGACGCAGGGGAAGTAACGCCAGAGACCGCCGCCGCGATGCTTCAATTCGCCGGTATCGAATCAGTCATTTACACAACTCCATCTCACATACTCAAGGGGCAACGCTGGCGCGTCCTGGCCCCCTTGTCGCGTGAGTATGAGCCATCCGAACGGCGCGAATTTGTAGCGCGTCTGAATGGTGCCCTAGGTGGCATCGCGGCAAAGGAAAGTTTCAATAAATTGCAGAGTTACTACATCGGCCGCGTGGCCGGCGTCGAATACGTCGCAATCCACGTAATCGGCCAGCCTATCGACCTACTGCCAAACCTGCCGCCGATGTACCCGGCTGGTGCAGCGCCGAAGCCAGCCAGCGGCGCCCCGCTCCCGCCGCCACGCCCATACACGCCGAACAGCGACGAGCCTATCGCTATCGCGCGCTGCGTCCGCATCCTCACTGATGCAGCGCCAGGCGAACGGCACGCGGCACGGCTGCACGCCGGTAAACTGGCTGGTGGCTTCGTCGCCGGTGGCGTGGTTGAAGAGTCGGCCATGCTCGCCGCGCTGGTGGAAGCGTCCGACAAAATCAGCGATACAGGCGAGACGACACCGACCGAAATGGCGGCGCTTATGGATGGCGTCGAGACGGGACGCGGCGAGCCGATCGTGAGCGTCCGCCCGCCGATCGATACGGCCAGCATAGGATTCGGCGGCGAGTTACCGGCCGGCGCTATGGTCGCACTGCTGTATCCGCCGACACCTGCGCAGCGTTTCAATCTGCTGACCAGCGCCGACCTGGCCGCGCTACCGCCGATGACATGGGCCATTCGTGGGATCTTGCCGACCGATGGCCTAGCGGCGATCTATGGCGCATCTGGCAGCGGAAAATCATTCCTTGTACTCGACATGCTGCTGGCACTCGCCGCCGGCCGCGATTGGTTGGGGCACGCGATCAAGAAACCGCTTCCGGCCGTCTATGCTGCGCTTGAGGGTGAAAACGGTATCAGCGCACGAGTGAAGGCGCACCAATCGCGCCACGGCGATCCTGGCGCGAACGTGCGCTATCTGCTGCAGCCGTTCAACCTGCTAAACCCTGCTGACGTGGAAGCCCTCGCCGCCGCCATCGTTGCCACCGGCTGCGCTGGTGGCGTGGTGGCAATCGATACCCTCAACCGCGCCGCACCTGGCGCCGATGAAAACGACTCCGCATCAATGGGCGCGATCATCGCGGCCGCGAAGGTGCTACAGACTCGGCTGGGCGGGCTGGTGCTGCTGATTCATCATAGCGGCAAAAACCTGGCAGCCGGATTGCGCGGACATTCCAGCCTACACGCTGCACTCGATGCCGCCATAGAAGTGAGTCGAGACGGCGAGCGCCACACATGGAAAATCGCCAAGTCGAAGGACGGCGAGGACGGGAGCATCTTTCCCTTCACCCTTCAGCCGGTGCAGATCGGCACGTCCGAAGATGGCAGCGTGCAAACCTCATGCGTGATTATTCCCGAGCGGGAAACTATCGAGGCTCTAGCGAGTGTGCGAACCCCTTCAGGCGGTAATCAGCGCATCGCCTTGGATGCCCTGCGTGAAATGCTGATATTTGCAGAGCATCGCGGGCAAGGGGGAGCGCCAGGTGATAAACCTTGTATCTCGTTGGAAGCGGCGATTGAAAAAGTCCGGGGGCGCCTGGCGTGCGATACCAAACGGCAGATCGAACGAGCGAACAAAGCGATCACGGGCTTGGTAAATCGTGGCTGTCTGAATCTTCGGGAAGGCTGGATATGGATGCCTTGACCGATCCCCGTTTCGTTGCCCGCCCCGTTCCCCTTTCTTATATAAGGGGAACCGGGCAAAAACGGGAAACTTCTTCCTGTTTTCGGGAAGAAACGGGAAGTTTCGGGAAAGCCCGTAAATCCCGAAAACGGGAAGTTTCGGGAAGTTTCGGGAATGAAAACTATAGAAAACTTGAGATTGCCGAGGAAATGTCGAACCTAACAAAAACCCACCTGGGCATCGGCAATTTCAAACGAAATATCCAAACCCCTATCGCTGCTGAAACTCGCACCCTAATAAAACCCATAGGTGGCAGCTACCCCACAAAACTCCTATCTGGATCGTGATCGAAGCGAAGTGCCGGCCTATGGAATACCCTACGATTACGCAAAGGGTCAAACAATTGACCGTCAAGTTGCTTGCGCTGGTGGGCAAGTTTGGCGATGATGTCGCATGGGAGGGCATGCAATGGGCATCGTCGATTGGCTCCAGAGGACGTTTTCAGGCGCAACGACTGTGCCTATGGAGCAAGTTGCATCGAATCCGGCGAGAGTAGTCTTGCGAGGTGACGACAAACCACTGGAAGCGGTTCCCGAGCCTAGTTGGGTAACGGTGGGAGAGTTACAAGATGTGCCGATGCCAAGCTGGATGGCCGATGGATGTAGGGGCCTTGAATTTTGCGCAACCATGCAGCTTCGTACCCCGCTTCGTGTTTTGCTTCGTCATGGCGAAATTCACACAGACATGACAAAGTCACCGCCGCCCAGAATCCAGCAGGCAATGTGGGAAGGTATCTGGATTCCAGTCGCCAAGAGTTTCGAAGAAGTTGCCATTGGGCCTGAGAGTACCGCTGATGATATTGAGTTCTTCAGGCGTCTTGATGCTGGACTAGCGAGGAGAACAGTGGCTTCCCACATTGGCCCCGTACTGGCAGAGGATTATTTGCCCTTTCTTATTGCTGTGCGGAGAATTGTTGAAGCCGATGACACTATCAAAACCCGCATCGACAAGCTACGTGAAATGCTGTCAGTGTGTGACTGGCAAGAATTCCTGGGCAAGCATGGCGGGACAGAAGGGATAGTTCAGTATTTTTTCCCGAGACATATCGCGCCAATGCCCAAGCTACCCGCCGGAACAGCGGGCGAGCTAGCCAGATTGGGCCTGGAGACTCCGGCCCGCATTTCGGCCGCGCCTGACGCTGTGCTATTGGGCACCAAGGGCATTGGCCCGGCCAAGTTGCGGGCTATGCGGGCGCATTGTGCTGACATGGCAAAGCACCGTGACGCCGGCCGAGTGGAGAACGTGGGTAGGTAGGGTGCAGGCAGCGCAGGTACTTCAGAATCCTGCGGCCCCGTGAAGAGACTTGATAGAGATAGAAGCCTGCCCACCCAATCTGTTGGGCTGATACTTTGCTGGGCTACGTGCCACCACCTTGCCCGAGCTATTGACGACGTTGCGCGGGAATAAGCATTGATCAAGACGGCCGGGCGTAACCTCGCGGTGGTCGTGTGCAACGCTGCATAGTTCTCTAGCAATCTTTCCCCTACCGGGAGGGCATGCAATAGAAACACTAAGTTGCGGAAACACCCCGCGAACGGCTGCTATCGTAGGCACCTGGTCACTATCGGCAGTCAGCAAAATGACTCGACTAATACCGTCAGCGAAGCAATCGCAGAGTATTCGCGTGGCAATCCCTACGTCAGTTTTCTTCTCACCATGGAATTCGCAATGTCTTTGTTGCTCTTTACAATGCCTCGTTGATTTCTGAAACTCGGACACGATACACTCAACCCCTACCGACTCTAGCGCTCGCAGGTATTCCTTGTGGCGCATTAGCTTCTGATGATCCCATTTCATCAAGGCAGTGAAATAGACAACCCTGTCGAGTTCCTCATCCGCTCGAAGAAAGGTTGATGCTAGTTTCCACAGATCCAGCCATTTGAGGCGGTCATTGTGCAAAGCGTCGATGGCGTGGTACAAATTGAAGCCATCGACATAGAAAGCGGTCTTATTCATCTGATAGAGTGCGGCGACGGCATATTTTGCGCTCTTCACGATCCTTGATCTTGGCATCATTCACGGTTTGCCACTGCATATTGATAGGCATATCAGCGCCGCCAGCACAGAGCGGCATGACGTGATCAATGATCCAGCCGGGACACGGTCCTCGCTTCTCTCCGGTTGAAGGGCACCGAACCGAACGCTGAAAGGCGTGCCTAGCGGCGTTACTTCGTGGTTGTTTTGCGGCGACAGCGCAGGCATGTAGCGTCAACGCGAGAACAATGGCAAGCCTGAACACGCCCACCGGTATTAAACCAATAGCCTCTTTTTCGCAGCGGTGAATTCATCTTGCGTTAACGCACCCTCATCTTTCAGTGCGACGAGTTTTCGCAATTCATCTGACAACGATTGCGATGCGGAACCGCTGGAATTGGGCTGCTTAGATGCACGCATAGCCAGCTCGACCTTTTCTTTGAACGACTGTATTTCACCGTTTAGAGCTTTATTGAAAATAAATGCATCCGGGTCTTGCGTGGCATCGATCAGACCACCGTTGAATGGCTTACTTCCCGCATATGAAAACAAAATATAACCAGGCATCCATCCTCCTAGCTTAAGTTGAATTGCGGTTATCGTTGATATGGGGATTGCACGATCACCATTCAGGCCGGCGGCGAGAGTGTTCGCTACACCTCGTTTGCGAATGATCACGCTATCGTCAGTAAGCTCCAATTCATCTTTGACAGATTCGATTTTCATAATCCCCTCTTTTTTTTTTGCTCTCGAAGTCTCACCTTAACATCTGATAGAGGGTATTGCCATGGCCTTTACTCCGTGGTTTAATAACTAGGTCATCCCGGTAAGCAACGAGGCTCACAGCTTACCGGAAAAGGGGTTCATGCCTTCGGGCGGAACCCCTTGTTTCTTTCTGGCGCCAGTGAACCAGATGGCAAGCGCGTACCCTGTAGCGCTACTTAGGCATCCATGCCTAGCAGGGAGGGTAGTGCTGGCTGTAGCGGTATTGGCAATGTCGCCGACTTGGCGATTGCCCAGCCTGATTCCGACGCATCCGACCAGACCCCTGCGCGCCCTAGCATTGACCGGAAATGCCTACACTACGCCTACACAACGGCAAAAAAGACAAACGGCCTACAGGGGTTAGCCTGTAAGCCGTTGTTTTATTTGGTGGGCCCTGACAGGATCGAACTGTCGACAAACGGATTAAGAGTCCGCTGCTCTACCAGCTGAGCTAAGGGCCCGGTAGTTCTTTTCGCTTGCAGTTGTTTGTGGTGGGTCGTGCGGGGGTCGAACCCACGACAAACGGATTAAAAGTCCGCTGCTCTACCAACTGAGCTAACGACCCAGCGAAAGGCGCGAATTATAGGAAGTCGCCGCGCCGATGTCAAACCAGGATCGAGGCTCAAGCCTCGCGCATCATTTTCCAGTACTGGAGCTTCATCGTGCCGGCGGCCCCGGCGATGATGGCGGCGAGCGTCAGCATGGAGCCAATCGCCAGCGTCGATACCCCGGTGACGCCCTGGCCGATGGTGCAGCCCATCCCCAGCACGCCGCCAACGCCCATCAGCACGGCGCCGACCGCGTGATTGAAGAAGTCGCCGACGGAGGCGAACCATTCGATGCGGAAGCTGCGCTTTGCCAGCGCGTAGAGAAAGGAGCCGACGATCACTCCGGTCAGGGCGCAGATGCCGAAATTGATCAGCGATAAGTCGGCGGGGTGCATCAGATAACGCACCGTATCGCCCATCGGGCTGATGAAGGTATAGGACTGCACCTGGACGCGCGAAGGCACGGTGTCCGCCATCTCGGCCCATTCCTTCCAGGCCTGGCCGATGCTGCTGCCGGTGATGGCCCAGCCGGCAACCACCGCCAGGCCGATTACCGTGCCGCCCAGAACGTTGTCGCGATTGGCGCGGAAGTCGGCGGCCTTGAAGATGAACAACAGCAGCGCGACGACGAGGAGTGCGCCGAGCGCGAGATGCAGCGTCGCGGTGTTCTCCACGCCGGCCAGGCCGCCGATGATGGCATCGAGCGTCTGGCTCTTGATGCCGTACTTGGCCAGGCCGATGGCGAGCGGCGACATCCAGCTGTCGAACATCGTGCCGTAGAAATCGGTCCAGAGCATCAGGTAGGCCATCGCCGAGGCGATCACCAGCACCACCAGCGACTTCAAGTTGCCTCCGCCGATCCGCACCAGGGTCTTGTTGCCGCAGCCCGACGCGAGGGTCATGCCGATGCCGAACATAGCGCCGCCGAGCAGGTAGCGCAGCCAGGCGAAGTTCTCGGTGCGGTAGGGGGGAAAGGTCGAACCCGAGATATTCACCCGCCCGCTGGCCTCCAGCGCCACGACGCCGCCGATGGCGATGGCGATGGCCAGGAGCCAGGCGCGCAGGCGACCGGTGTCGCCCATGTTGACCCAGTCGGCTACCGCGCCCATGGTGCAGAAGTTGGTCTTGTTGGCGGTCGCGCCCATTACCGCGGCGATGGCGAACACCGCGAGCAGCACTTCGTTGTGAATCGTGAAAGCCATGCCGGGTCTCCGTTTTTGTTCGAATAGTTGAATTCTAATGAATGCCGGCAGCGATCGGATCAGTCTTATTGCGCCCCGAATAATCGCCGTCAATGGCCCAGGTAGGGCGTCGGATCGGTCACGCCGGCCGCGGCAAAGCCGGCGCGGCGCAGCCGGCAGGAGTCGCAGGAACCGCAGGCGCGGCCGGCCGGGTCGGCCTGGTAGCAGGAGATGGTGAGCGAGTAGTCGACGCCCAGCGAAGAGCCCAAGTGGATGATCTCGGCCTTGGACAGTTCGATCAGCGGCGCATGGAGGCTGAGCCGGCGCCCCTCGACCGCCGCCTTGGTCGCGAGGTTGGCCATCGCCTCGAAGGCGCGGATGTATTCCGGCCGGCAGTCGGGATAACCGGAATAATCGACGGCATTGACGCCGATGAAAATGTCGGCGGCGTCTAGCACCTCCGCCCAGGCCAGGGCCAGCGAGAGCATGATGGTGTTGCGCGCCGGCACGTAGGTGACCGGGATCGAGTCGCCGACGCCCTCGGTCGGCACCTCGATGGCGGCATCGGTCAGGGCGGAGCCGCCGAACTGGGTGAGGTCGAGGCGCACGATGCGGTGCGTCGCGGCGCCGAGGCTGGCTGCGACGCGCGCAGCCGCTTCCAGCTCGACGCGATGGCGCTGGCCGTAGTCGAGCGACAGGCAATGGCAGGCAAAACCGCGGCACTTGGCGAGCGCCAGGACGGTGGCGGAGTCGAGTCCGCCGGAGAGGAGCACGACAGCGTTGGAAGTCATCGCCGGATGTTAGCAGGGGATCAGCGTCCCCGCTCGGCGCCCCAGAGCAGCTTGTGCAACTGCAGCTGAAAGCGCACCGGCAGCCGGTCGCGCAGGATCCAGCCGGCCAATTGCGCGGGGTCGAGTTGTCCCGCGACCGGCGAGAACAGCACCGGGCAGAGGGCGTCGAGCTTGCGCTCGCTCACCGCCGTCTTCGCCCATTGGTAGTCGGCCTCCGAGGCGAGCACGAACTTGATCTCGTCGCTGGCGGTGAGCTGCGCCAGATTCTGCCAGCGGTTCTTCTCACTCTCGCCGGAGCCGGGGGCCTTCAGGTCCATGATCTTCGCGACGCGCGGGTCGACGCCGGACAAATCGAGGGCGCCGCTGGTCTCCAGCGACACCGAATAGCCGGCATCGCACAGGGCCCTCAGCAGGTCCGGGCAGCCCCTCTGCGCCAGGGGCTCGCCGCCGGTGACGCAGACGGTGCCGCAACCGTAGCGTCCGACCTCGGCCAGCACTTCGGCCACGCTCATGCCGCTGCCGCCGGTGAAGGCGTACTCGGTATCGCACCAAGTGCAGCGCAGGGGGCAGCCGGTGAGGCGGACGAAAACGGTGGGCAGGCCGACGCGGGAGGACTCGCCCTGGAGCGAATGGAAAATCTCGCTGATCTTCAGCGTCGCTTCCCCGGCAACCGCCATCACTTCTTCTTGAGGCGCTGCCGAGCGGTCTTGGCGGCGCCGCTGTCCGGGTATAGCTTGATCAGAGACTCGTAGGTCTTCCTGGCAGCCTTGGCTTCCCCGGCTTCCTTCTGGCTGTTGGCCTGGCCGAGCAGGGCGTCGGGCGCCTTGCTGTCCTTGGGCCAGGCGGCCGGCACCTTGGCGAACGTCTCGGCGGCCTTGGCGTATTCGCGCATCTGATAATAGGTCGAGGCGGCCCAGTACTGGGCGCTCGGGGCGAGCGTGCTCGCCCCGTGGTTCTTGACGAAGTCCTGGAAGGCGGCCAGGGCCTCCTTGTACTTGGTGGCCTTGAACAGGGTCAGCGCCGCTTCGTAATCGCGCGTCTCGGCGGCTGGGTCGGCGGGCGGGGCGGCGGCAGGAGCGGCGGCGGCCTGGGCGCCGGCTTCGAGCTTGCGCAAACGGCTGTCCAGATCGGTGTAGAAATCGGTCTGCCGCTTCTTGGCCGTCTCGATGTCATAGTTTTGCACCTCGACCTGGCCGCGCAGCCTGGCGATCTCGGCCTTCAGCGCCTCGATCTGGTTGGCCAGATCGATCTGGCCGCGCGCCGAGGTCGCGAACCCGGAGTCCATCTTCTTGGCTTGCTCGGCGAGGTCGCCGTGCAGCTTCTCGATCTGGCCCCGCGCCTCGTCGTCGTCGAACAGGCCGGCGTGAGCGGGGAACGCCGCCAGGGCGCTGGCGAATGCGGCAGCGGCCAGCAGCGGGACTATGCCGATGCGGGACATCGCTCAGTACTCTCCGGAGTAGAGCATGTCGTCCCGGCGATTCTCGGCCCAGGCGGCCTCGTCATGACCGGGGTTGCGCGGCTTTTCCTCGCCGAGGCTGACCGCTTCGAGCTGGTCCTCCTTGACGCCGAGCAGCAGCAGCGTCTTCTTCACCGCGTCCGCGCGCTTCTGGCCCAGGGCGACGTTGTACTCGCGGCTGCCGCGCTCGTCGGTGTTGCCCTGGATCAGCATCTTCATCTTCGGATTGGCGATGAGAAAGCGGGCGTGCGCTTCGAGCAGCGGCTTGTATTCGTCCTTGATGACGTACTGGTTGTAATCGAAGAACACGCTGCGCTTGGACAGGATGCTCCTCGGATCCTTGAGCGCCGCCAGGCTGGTCATGTCCAGCTTGTCGGGCGAGACCGGTTGCGCCTGCGCCCCGTTCTTGACCGCGCTCGCGCTGCTGTCGGCGACGCCGGCCCCGGTTTGTTCCGGTGCCGGCGGCTGGGAGCCGCAGGCGGCGAGAATCAGACTGGCGGCGGCAACGAAGAGTAACTTGCGCATGGTCGGGCTCCAGATTTGGACGTTCTATTTTACGAAGGGACCCCAGGCCGGCTCGCGTACATCCGCGGCCTGCACCGAGAGTTTCTGCTTGACGCTGCCGTCGACGGAGACGGTCGCGAGCACGCCGCGCCCGCCGATCTCGGTGGCGTAGATGATCATGCGGCCGTTTGGAGCAAAACTGGGCGACTCGTCACGGGAAGTATCGGTGAGGATCTGCGTCTGCTTGGTCGCCAGGTCCATCAGCGCCACCTGGAAGCGGCCGTCGTTCCTGGCGATGTAGGCGAGGCTCTTGCCGTCGGGCGAGGGCCGCGGCGTAACGTTGTAGTTGCCCTGGAAGGTGATGCGCTCGGCATCGCCGCCGGTGGCGGGGATGCGATAGATCTGCGGGCTGCCGCCGCGGTCGGAGGTGAAGTAGATCCACTGGCCGTCGGCCGAGAATCTCGGCTCGGTGTCGATCCCGGAGGATGTGGCCAGGCGCGTGACGCCGCTGCCGTCGGCGTTGACCAGATACATCTGCGAGCCGCCGTCCTTGGACAGCACCACGGCCAGCTTCTTGCCGTCGGGCGACCAGGCCGGCGCCGAATTGGAGCCCTTGAAGTTGGCGGCGACGTGCCGCCTGCCGGTCGCCAGCGAATGCACATAGACGATCGGCTTCTTCGCCTCGAAGGAGACGTAGGCCAGCTTCGTGCCGTCGGGCGACCAGGTCGGCGAGATGATCGGCTCGCGCGAGGCGAGCGCCGTCTGGGCGTTGGCGCCGTCGGCATCGGCGATCTGCAGCTCGTAACGGCCGGTGCTTTTCACCACGTAGGCGATGCGCGTCGAGAAAATTCCCGGCACACCGGTCAGTTTCTCGTAGATGAAATCGCTGATGCGGTGCGCCGTGGCGCGCAGCTGCGCGCTGCTCGAGACGAAGGCCTGGCCGCCGAGCGGCGCCTCCTTTTGCACGTCGTAGAGGAGAAAGCGTGTTTCGTAGCGGCCATCGGGCGTGGCGGTGACGCTGCCGGTGACCAACGCATCGGCGCCGCGGGTCTTCCAGTCGGGATAGCTGACCGGCGTCGTCTCGGACAAGGGAGCGGTGCCCGGGTCGACCAGACTGAACTGTCCGCTGTGCTCGAGATCGGCGCGTATCACCGTGGTCAGCGCCTGGGAGACGATGCCCTCGCCGGCAAAGTCGGCCACCGCGATCGGCATGCGATTGGCGCCGGCACCGGTGATTTCGATCGAGAGCTGGGCGTGGGCGGCGCTGGCTAGGCCCAGCAGCACCGCTGCGAGGCTGGTCAGGGCGAGGCGTGGGATGAAATGTCTCATTATCGATTGATTATACCGTCACTATTGACTATTGGTCTTCCAGCGGCCTGAAGGTCAGCCTCAGGGTGCGCTCGAAGACCGAGGGATCGTCGGGCTTGGGCAGAGGATCGGATTTCTTGATCGCCCGCTCGATGGCGGCGTCGAGCGCAGGGATGCCGGTCGACTTCTTGAGCCTGGGTTCTCCGACCAGCGAGCCGTCGGGCAGCAGGGTCACGTCGAAAACCGCTTCCGGATCGCCGCTGGCGCCGACCGGCCTGACGATGTTGCCCTTGATCTTGGCGGCGATCTTGTCCTGCCAGGCCTGCTGCGCCTTGGACAGCGCCGTGGCTGCTTGCGCCGCTTTGATCTGCGCCAGCTCCCTCGCGGCGGCTTCGCTGACCTTGCGCTGATCGGTCGCCTTGAGATCTTGTTCGAGCTGCTTCTGGAACGGATCGATATGCGGCTTCACCGGCTTGGGCTTTTCCACCGGTTTCGGCTTCTCCACCGGTTTTTCAACCGGCTTCGGCTTCTTCACCGGCTTTTCCTTCTGCAAGATCTCGGGCTTGGGCGGCGGCGGCTTGACCTCGACCGTCGGTTCGGGCTTCGCTTCGACCTTGGGTTCGATCTTCGGTTCCGGCTGGGGTGGCGGCTGCGGCACCGGCTGCGGCCGTACTTGCGGCGCCGGAAGTCCGGGCACCAATTCGACTTCGACCGCCGACGATGCCCGGGTCTGCCAGTGGATGCCGTATAGCAGGAAGATCGCGAGCAGCAGATGCACGCCCACCGCCAGCACCATGGCAGCGCGCTTGCCGGGCGGGGGTGCTGGCGGCGCGACTCTCATTTGCCGCCGGGCTGTACCAGCAGGCCGATCTTCGCCACCTGCTGCCGCTGCAATTCGTCCATGACGCCGAGCACGGCCTGGTATTTGACGCTCTTGTCGCCGGCGATCAGCACCGCCTGCTGCGGATTCCTCGCTTGCGCCTCTCTGATCCGGGCCGCCAGCCCGCTCTTGCTGATCGGCTGCTCCCCGGTGTTGTTCGAGTGGTCGTTAATGGCGAGCGAAGCGTCGGCTCTGACGATCACCTCCAGCGGCGCTACCGGCGGCGTCGCACTCTTGCCGACGCTGGGCAGTGCGACGCTACCGGTCTGGATCATCGGCGCCGTGACCATGAAGATCACCAGCAGCACCAGCATCACGTCGATATAGGGCACGACGTTGATCTGGTTCATCATCCGGCGCTGCTTCATGACTGCCTATCCCCCGACCCCTTTCCCAGGGAAAGGGGCGACCGCGGCTCGCTTCGCTCGCAGCTAGTACACTGCCCCGCCTTGGGGCGGCCCGGCGGCGGGGCCGGCTCGTTGATCGCTCGCGAGAGGACAGCGCCCGCCCGCCGGGCCGCCCCAAGGGCGGGCGCAGCGTGGGCATGCGACCTCGCGTGCAACGCGAGGAAGCGGGCGTCACCCCCTTCCTCGGGAAGGGGGGTGGGGGAAAGGCGGTTCATCTCACCTGCCTTTGCAGGATGTTGGAGAACTCCTCCATGAAGCTCTCGAAGCGCACCGAGATGCGATCGACGTCGTGGGCGTAGCGGTTGTAGGCGACCACCGCCGGAATCGCCGCGAACAGTCCGATGGCGGTCGCCACCAAGGCCTCGGCGATGCCCGGGGCGACCTGCGCCAGCGTCGCAGAACTGACGTTGGCCAGGCCGCGGAAGGCGTGCATGATGCCCCAGACCGTGCCGAACAGGCCGACGTAGGGACTGACCGAACCGACCGAGGCGAGAAAGGCCAGATGCGCATCCAGCGAGTCGGTCTCGCGCTGATAGGTGGCGCGCATGGCGCGGCGGGCGCTGTCGACCACCGTCGCCGGATCGAGCGTCTTCTGCCCGCGCAGCTTGTTGAATTCGCGATAGCCGGCCTCGAAGATGCGCTCCAGCGCGCCGGTGCCGTGGCGGTTATTGACCGCGCTCTGATACAGGCTGTTCAGGTCGCCGCCGCTCCAGAAGTCGCGCTCGAACTGGTCGGTGCGGGCGCGCGCGTCGCGCAGCGCGAACCACTTGCGAAAGATCCAGTACCAGGACATGAAGGAAACGCTCATCAACAGCGCCAGGACCAGCTTGACCACGAGGCTGGCGTTCGAGATGAGTTCGACGATGGAGAGGTCCTGGGTAATGTTCATGCGCGGTTCCCGGTGCGGTTCGAAGTCAAGAGCCTGAATGTTTCAAAAACATCTTCCGGCATCGCCGCCGCCTTCATGCGCGCCGAGTCGACGCAGGCGATGCGCATCTTCGCAGTGAGCAACAGTTCGACACCCTGGGCGCCCTCGCGCAGCACGTTCTGGCTGAAAACGACTTGCACCCTGCCGACTGACTCGATCGTCGAAGAAACGTTCAATAGGTCGTCCAGCAGCGCCGGCTTCAGGTATTCGGCGGATATCGAGCGCGCCACGAAGGCGACGCCGAAGTCCCCGGCCAGCCGGCTCTGTTCGTAGCCGAGCGCACGCAGCCATTCGGTGCGGGCGCGTTCGAGGAATTTCAGGTAGCTGGCGTAGTACACCACGCCGGCGGCGTCGGTGTCCTCGTAATAAACGCGAATGGGAAGGACGAAGTTGACGCCGGGGACGCGGGACATGCGCTATTTTAACCGGGAAGCGGCGAGGGGAAATTATTGTTCTTTCCAGAGACTGGGATCGTTCGGCGCGGCCATGCCGAAATGACGCCAGATCGCAGCGGTGGCGATGCGCCCGCGCGGCGTGCGCTGCAGGTAGCCTTGCTGGATGAGGAAGGGCTCGAGCACGTCTTCGATGGTGTCCCGCGCCTCGCCGATGGCGGCGGCGAGATTGTCCACCCCGACCGGGCCGCCGCCGAACTTTTCCAGCATGGCGGAGAGCAGCTTCCTGTCCATGATGTCGAGACCGAGGTGGTCTACGTCGAGCATGGTCAACGCCGCATCCGCGACCTCACGGGTGATGCGGCCATCGGCCCTGACCTCGGCGAAGTCGCGCACCCGGCGCAGCAGGCGGTTGGCGATGCGCGGCGTGCCGCGCGAGCGTTTGGCGATCTCGGCAGCGCCTTCGGCTGCGACATGCACCTTGAGCAGGGCCGCCGAGCGGGTGACGATCAGGCCGAGTTCCTCGGGCGTGTAGAACTCCAGCCTGGCGACGATGCCGAAGCGGTCGCGCAGGGGATTGGTGAGCATGCCGGCGCGCGTGGTGGCGCCGACCAGGGTGAAGGGCGGCAGGTCGAGCTTGACCGAGCGCGCCGCCGGCCCCTCCCCGATCATGATGTCGATCTGGAAATCCTCCAGCGCCGGATAGAGGATTTCCTCGACCACCGGCGAGAGGCGATGGATCTCGTCGATGAACAGCACGTCGTTCGGTTCGAGGTTGGTCAGGATCGCCGCCAGGTCGCCGGCGCGTTCCAGCACCGGCCCCGAGGTCTGGCGCAGATTGACGCCCATCTCGTAGGCCACGATGTGCGCCAGCGTCGTCTTGCCCAGCCCCGGGGGGCCGAACAGCAGCACGTGGTCGAGGGCTTCGCCGCGCTGCCGCGCCGCCTCGATGAAGATCTCGAATTGGCCGCGGATCTTCTGCTGGCCGACGTAATCGGCGAGCTGCTTCGGCCGCAGCGCGCGCTCCAGGACGTCCTCCGGCAGCGGCCCGGCGGCAATCAGGCGTTCTCCCTCCACTGGGGGGCCGGCGAGTTGGTCGATTTCGATGGCCATGGCCGGCAGTTTAACCGACCTGGACCCGGCCCGGCATCAGGCTTTGGACAGGAGCTTCAGGGCCTGGCGGATTCCTTCGGGTACCGCCACGTCCGGCGGCAACTGCCGCATCGCCGCGGTCGCCTCGCGCTCGCTGTAACCCAGCGCCAAGAGCGCGTTGGCGATGTCGCTGGCGGCATCGTGGACGATGGCCTCGGGGCTGACGCCGCCGGTGGTCGAGGGCTTCGGCAGCCGGTCGCGCAATTCCAGAAGCAGGCGTTCGGCGGTCTTCTTGCCGATGCCCGGGACCTTGATCAGCCGGCCGGCCTCCTGCATCACCACCGCCTGCGCCAGCTCTGCCACCGACAGACCCGACAATACCGCCAGGGCGATGCGCGCGCCGACGCCGCTGATCTTCAGCAACTGGCGGAAGGCGGCGCGCTCGTCCTGGGAGAGGAAGCCGTAGAGGAAGTGGCCGTCCTCGCGCACGATCAGGTGGGTGTGGAGGCTGGTCGTTACGCCCGCCGCGGGCAGGTTGTAGAAGGTGCTCATCGGCACGTCGAGGTCGTAGCCGACGCCGTGCACGTCGAGGGTGATTTGCGGCGGGTTCTTCTCGATGAGAACGCCGGTTAGACGACCAATCATGAAGCGCTACCGCCGGGCAGCCCCAAGGCAGCGCAGCCGACAGACTGCGAGCATAGCGAGCCTTCGTCACCCCCGTCCTTGGGAAGGGGGCTGGGGGGTAGGTGATTTTTCATCTTTGCTCCTGTCATTGGGTCAAACCAATCGTCCGTTCCTGACCCGGAAACCGGCGGTCGCCATGGCGCCCAGTCCCTGGCCGCCATGGGCGTGGCAGATAGCGCAGGCGAGCGCGTCGGCGGCGTCAGGGCCGGGCTCGCCGGACAGTTGCAACAAGCGCACCACCATGTGCTGGACCTGCTCCTTGGCCGCCTTGCCACGGCCGACCACCGCCTGCTTGACCTGCAGCGCGGTGTATTCGGCCACCGGCAGTCCGGCCATCACCAGGGCGCCGATCGCGGCGCCGCGCGCCTGGCCCAAGAGCAACGTCGATTGCGGATTGACGTTGACGAACACCTTTTCGACCGCCGCCTGTTGCGGCCGGTGTCCGGCGACCACCTCATTGATGCCCTCGACGATGATTTTCAGCCGCCCCGGCAGATCTCCGCCAGTGCCGGTTTTGATCGCGCCGCTGCTCACGTAGACGAGCTTCGCGCCTTGCTTGTCGATGATGCCAAAACCAGTCACCCGCAGACCCGGGTCGACGCCGAGGATGCGGATGGACTCCGTCATGGCGTTTGCGATAGCTCCATCGGGTGGCTGGTTTCGGTGGAGGCTAACCGGCTTTCCCGGTTAAGCGAGCCTTGCGAGCGGCCGGAGCCAAAACCATCGACCCGCAGGCCCGGGTCGATGCCGAGGATGCGCACGCGCTCGCCGGCCACCGGGCGCCTACTCCTCGATCACGGCGTTGCTATAGACCTCCTGCACGTCGTCCAAGGAGTCCAGCGCATCGAGCAGTTTCTGCATTTTCACGGCGTCCTCGCCGGTGAATTCCGTCTCGGTCTGCGGCTTCATCGTGACCTCGGCGAACTCCGGCTTGAAGCCGGCACCCTCCAGCGCTTCCTTGACCGCGAGAAATTCGCCGGGGTTGGAGAGCACTTCGATCGAGCCGTCCTCGTTGGTGAGGACATCGTCGGCGCCGGCCTCCAGCGCCGCCTCCATCAGCCGGTCCTCGTCGGTTCCGGGGGCGAACAAGAACTGGCCGCAGTGCTTGAAGAGGAAGGCCACCGAGCCGTCGGTGCCGAGATTGCCGCCGTACTTGTTGAAGGCGTGGCGGACGTCGGCGACGGTGCGCGTCTTGTTGTCGGTGAGGCAGTCGACGATCACCGCGGCGCCGTTGATGCCGTAGCCCTCGTAGCGGATCTCCTCGTAGTTCACGCCCTCCAGCTCGCCGGTGCCGCGCTTGGTGGCGTTCTTGATGTTGTCCGAGGGCATGTTCTCGGCCTTGGCCTTTTCCACCGCCAGCCGCAGACGGGGATTGAAGTTCAGGTCGCCGCCGCCCATCTTGGCGGCGACGGTGATCTCCTTGATAAGTTTGGTAAACACCTTGCCGCGCTTGGCGTCCTGGCGGCCCTTGCGGTGCTGGATGTTGGCCCACTTGGAATGACCGGCCATGGATAATCCTTGGTAGCTTGGTGAAAGAGGCGCCAGTTTAGCACCGGCCCGCGCCCCTCAGCCGGCGTCGATTTGGTCGAGCCCCAGACTGCGCCAGATGGCCAGGGTCAGCGCCGCCTGGTTGAGCGTGTAGAAGTGCAGGCCGGGCGCCCCGCCTGAGAGCAGGCGGGCGCACAAGCCGCTGACCACGTCGAGTCCGAAGCCGCGGATCGAGGCGGCGTCGTCGCCGTAGCCTTCCAGCCGTTTCCTGATCCAGCGCGGAATCTCGGCGCCGCAGGCATCCGAGAAGCGCGCCAGCTTGGCGTAGCTGGCGATCGGCATTATGCCCGGCACGATGGGCGCTGCGACCCCCGCCGCGCGCGCCTCATCGACGAAGCGGAAGTAGGCGTCGGCGTTGAAGAAGTATTGGGTGATCGCCGAGTCCGCGCCCGCGTCCATCTTGCGCTTGAAGTTGGCGAGATCGTCGCCGGCCGATCGCGCCTGCGGGTGCACCTCGGGATAGGCGGCGACCTCGATGCGGAACCAGTTGCCGGTCTCCCGGCGGATGAATTCGACCAGTTCGCTGGCATAGCGAAACTCGCCGCCCTCGGCCATGCCCGAGGGCAGGTCACCCCGAAGGGCAACGATGCGGCGGATCCCGGCCTCCCGGTAGCGCGTGAGCAGGGCGGCGATGTTCTCGCGCGTCGAGCCGATGCAGGAGAGATGCGGCGCGGCAGAAAAGCCTTCGCCCTGGATCTCCAGCACCGTTTCCAGCGTGCGGTCGCGGGTCGAGCCGCCGGCGCCGAAGGTGCAGGAGAAGAAGGACGGCTTGAGCGCTCCCAGCTGGGCGCGCGTGGCGCGCAGCTTGGCGACGCCCTCCTGCGTTTGCGGCGGGAAGAACTCGATGGAAAGTTCGGGTTTGCTCAAATTCGCTCTCTCTTGTCCAGAATCAGGGCGGACAGCAGCCAGGAGACGATGCTGTAGAGCAGGGATCCGAACAGCGCCGACCAGAAGCCGCCGACGAAAAAGCCGTCGACCCAGTGCGCGACCATCAGGAACAGCAGCGCATTGATGACGAAGATGAACAGCCCCAATGTCAGCAGCGTCACCGGCAGCGTCAGCAGGATCAAGAGCGGACGCAGCAAGGTATTGACCAGCCCCAGCACCAGCACCACGATCAGTGCCGTGCCTATGCCCTCGATGCGGATCGAGGGCACCAGGTAGGGCAGCAGCAGCAACGCCACGGCGTTGATCAGCCAGACGACCAGGAGGCGCATCTCAGTAGCGGTAGCTGTCCGACTTGTACGGCCCGCTCTTGGCCACGCCGATGTAGGCGGCCTGCTGGTCGGTGAGTTCGGAGAGCTGGGCGTTCAGCTTCTTCAGCTGCAGCCGCGCCACCTTCTCGTCGAGATGCTTGGGCAGCACATAGACGCCCACCGGGTACTTGCCCGGATTGGCGTAAAGCTCGATCTGGGCGATGGTCTGGTTGGCGAAGGATGAACTCATCACGTAGGACGGGTGGCCGGTGCCGCAGCCGAGATTCACCAGGCGGCCCTTGGCCAGCAGGATGATGCGTTTCCCATCCGGAAAGATCACGTGGTCGACCTGCGGCTTGATCTCTTCCCACCGGTACTTCTCGATCGAGGCGACGTCGATCTCGTTGTCGAAGTGGCCGATGTTGCAGACGATCGCCTGGTCCTTCATCCTGACCATGTGCTCGTGGGTGATGACGTGGTAGTTGCCGGTGCAGGTGACGAAGATGTCGGCCTTGTCGGCGGCGTACTCCATGGTCACCACGCGGTAGCCTTCCATCGCCGCCTGCAGCGCGCAGATCGGATCGACCTCGGTCACCCAGACCTGCGCCGATAGCGCGCGCATCGCCTGGGCCGAGCCCTTGCCGACGTCGCCGTAGCCGGCGATCAGGGCGACCTTGCCGGCGATCATGACGTCGGTGGCGCGCTTGATGCCGTCGACCAGCGACTCGCGGCAGCCGTAGAGATTGTCGAACTTGGACTTGGTGACCGAGTCATTGACGTTGATCGCGGGGATCTTCAGTTCGCCGCGCGCGTGCATCTGGTAGAGGCGATGGACGCCGGTGGTGGTCTCCTCGGTGACGCCCTTGACGGCGGCCAGCCGAGTCGAATACCACTTGGCATCAACACCCAGCTTGGCCTTGATCGCGGCGTAGAGCACGCGCTCCTCCTCGCTGGCCGGACTCGCCAGCACCGAAATGTCGGCCTCGGCGCGGGCGCCCAGGTGGAGCAGCAGGGTCGCGTCGCCGCCGTCGTCGAGGATCATGTTGGAATGGGAGCCGTCGGCCCATTCGAAGATGCGATGGGTGAAGTCCCAGTATTCCGTCAGCGATTCGCCCTTGTAGGCGAAGACCGGAATGCCGTCGGCGGCGATGGCCGCCGCGGCGTGGTCCTGGGTCGAGAAGATGTTGCAGGAGGCCCAGCGCACCTTGGCTCCGAGTGCGGTCAGGGTCTCGATCAGCACCGCGGTCTGGATGGTCATGTGCAGCGAGCCGGTGATGCGTGCGCCCCTCAAGGGCTGGCTGGCGGCGAATTCCTCGCGGATCGCCATCAGGCCGGGCATCTCGGTCTCGGCGATGCGGATCTCCTTGCGCCCCCAGGGGGCCAGGGCGAGGTCGGCGACGTGATAGTCGGTGAAACTGGGATTGGCGGCGTTCATGCGATTCTCCATTCAAGTTTCTGAATGGGCGCCGTTGCTACGAAAATACCGCTGTTCCAAGCCTGACGACCGTGCGGTCGCTGCAGCGCCCCTCGGAACAGGGGATAAAACGAATATCACCGACGCATGGCGCCTGGTAACAGATTTTGGCTTCGGCCGACGCATCGCACCTCAACGTTCGTTGCGCTCACCTTAGCCTGCGCCGAAATACCGGCAAAGCCGCTACGCGGTCGGCCTTACAGGCCGGCATCGGCGCGCAGCACCGCTGCTTTGTCGGTATTTTCCCAGGTGAACTCCGGCTCGTCGCGACCGAAGTGGCCGTAGGCGGCGGTCTTCTGGTAGATCGGACGCAACAGATCGAGCGCCATGATGATGCCCTTGGGGCGCAGGTCGAAGTGCCTGCCGATCAGTTCGACGATCTTCTCGTCGCCGATCTTGCCCGTGCCGAAGGTATTGACCATCAGCGATACCGGCCGGGCGACGCCGATGGCGTAGGCCACCTGCACCTCGCAGCGATCGGCCAGGCCGGCGGCAACGAGATTCTTGGCCACGTAGCGGCCGGCGTAGGCGGCGGAACGGTCGACCTTGGACGGATCCTTGCCGGAGAAGGCGCCGCCGCCGTGGTGCGCCGCGCCGCCGTAGGTGTCGACGATGATCTTGCGCCCGGTCAGGCCGCAGTCGCCGGAAGGCCCGCCGACGACGAAGCGGCCGGTCGGGTTGATCAGGTAACGCGTCTTGGCCGTCAGCATTTCCTTGGGCAACACGGGCTTGATGATCTCCTCGATCACTGCCTCGCTGATCTGCGCGTGCGAAATCTCGGGTCCGTGCTGGGTGGAGACGACCACGGTATCGATGTCCACCGGCTTGCCATCGACGTACCTGACGGTGAGCTGCGATTTCGCGTCCGGGCGCAGCCACGGCAGGCGGCCGTCCTTGCGCACCTCTGCCTGGCGCTGCATGATCCGGTGCGCATAGTAGATCGGCAGGGGCATCAGACTGGGCGTCTCGTTGCAGGCGTAGCCGAACATCAGCCCTTGGTCGCCGGCGCCCTGGTCGAGATCTAGACCCTCGCCCTCATTGACGCCCCTCGCGATGTCGGGGGACTGGCGGTTGATCGCGGTCAGCACGGCGCAGGACTTATAGTCGAAACCGATTTCGGAATCGTCGTAGCCGATGCGACGCACGGTGGCGCGGGCGATGTCCATGTAATTGATGTTGGCGCTGGTCGTGATCTCTCCTGAGATGACCACCAGGCCGGTCGATACCAGCGTCTCGCAGGCGACCCGCCCGCGATGGTCCTGCGCCAGGACGGCGTCGAGAACGGCATCGGAGATCTGGTCGGCAACTTTGTCGGGATGGCCTTCGGAAACGGACTCCGAAGAAAAGAGATATTCCTTGCTCATGCTGTCTGCTCCTGGTGCGATGTCCCCGGTTCGTCGGATTCGGTCGGCGCGACTGGCTCCGGGGAAGAGCAGGCGACGCTTTAGCAGTATTTTCCCGGCGCTGACGCCGAAGATCCGCCCTGCAAGTTGTCCTGATTAACTCGGCGGATATGCAATTCTACTGGTGCTTTGCCGGCGGGTCAAACGCCCTTGCCCCTTATAGCCCCGGGGTTTTCGGTGCTTTGCCGGCCCAGTTCAGCGAGCCGCTGCTGCCGGAAAACAGCCGGTCATCGGCTGTGCCGTGCGCGCGCAGGCGCTGATGGATCTCCTTGGGCGAGAGTTGTTCCAGCGGGGTTCCCTCCCTGGTCACCCTCATCGTGCGCACGACGGTATCACCGGTCACGCTGACGAGGATGCACGATAAGTCGTCCGCAGCATGCGCCTTTTCGGCTTCAAGCGCTGTCACCTGCCGGGCGAGATCCTGCTCCTGGTCCAGCAGGGCGCGGATCTCGGCTTCCAGCCGGTCGAGCTGGCGCGTCACCACGGCGAAACGGGTCTGTACCGCCCTCCAGCCGCTCTCCTGCTCGGCGCTGATGGCGATCTCCTGAGCCAGGATCTTCTGCCGCAGGGCAAGAAATTTCTTCACCTCGGGCTGGTCCGCTATCTGGGCGGCAACGCCCCCATGGGTCGCCCTAGCCTTCTCCGCAACCGCGATCTTGTCGCCGAGGGCCTCGATTTTCTTGTCCCAAACGGCGACATCCGGCAGGAGGATCGTCACCACGGTCTCGATATCTCTGCGGTTCCCGGCGTTTCCGATGGTCACCCGCCGGCCGGCCACGGCGCATCCCTCGCAGCTTTCCACTTCGACTTCCTCGGCCAGGATTTCGCAGTTGACCGCCTTTTTAATCTGCACCTTGCTGCCGATGACAAGGCAGCCCTCGGCAGCAGCAATTGCGATCTCCCCGTCCCGCGCCTCGATGGTGGCGCCCGAGGCCGATCTTTCGATGCTGACGCTACCCTTGGGGTTGCGCACCGAGCCGCCGGCAAGTCTCTCCTTCAGAAGGACGTCGCCGCCATCGGAGACCACTTCGCCGAAAACATCGGCGAAAAAGCTCATGTTGTGCCCCTTCACCTGGCGTCGTTCCTGCACCTCGCCGTGTTCCTCGAAGTCAGCGCCGGAAAGAGCGAGATCGCCGGTGGTGCGCAGGCTGATGCCTTGACGGCTGACGATCTTCTCAGATACCGAGATGGCATTCGTTTCGGTATCAATATTGACGAAACCAGTGATGGCGGCGACGATGAACTCGCCTTCGGCGGCTCGCTCTATCCTGGTGCCGGGACCGGCCACGGTCTCGATCTCGAAATCCTTCGGTACCTCCGGCTCGATGACGTCACCCAGCACGCTGAAGCCGAGTTCGCCGAGCACGCGTGGGCGTTTCTGTAGGAGCTTGGTGCCTGCAGAAACCTGGGGAAAATGATTGTTGAACCGGGCGAGGTCGATGCGCCCGTTAGGCAGTATCTTGGGGGCGTCGTCCCGGTGCAAGACCTTGGTCTGCTCCTTGATGCTGGCGTCCTTGCCGGCAACGCATGGCTTGGCGTGGGCGACCTCCAGCCGCTCGGCGCCCTCCCTGGCGATCGCCGCGCCCACCGCCTTCATGTCGAGGCCGAAGCGGATGCCCTTGTTCCACATGGCGGCGATGAACTCGTCGGGGTCCAGGCGGGTGGGCTCGGACGTGGTTTTGGTGTCGTAGCGCAGGATCGGTACGCTGCCGTCCTCCAAGGGGTCGCCGAAGACCGGCTCCTGCGAGCTTCTCTCGATGCTCACCGGCTCGAAGAGGTATTCGGCCGTGCTACCGTCTTCAGAAATCTTGACGTTGCGATAGATTTTCCGCCGCTCCTCGCTGAACGGAACGACGTCTTGCGCCAGGCGGGCTTCCCGGTCACCGGCACCGCCGGGCATCCTCGCCTCGGGCGGCAGCGTCCGGTAGAGCAAGCTCAGAAACAGCGGATAGTCGAGGTCCGAGAACAGCGCATCGGCGGCGAATACCCGCTCGACGAACTGCTTGAAGCTGGCCTCCGATTCGAACAGGGAGGCGTCGACATAAAGACCGTCGGCGCGGCGCTTGATGAAGCGCGGCAGCAGTACCTCCCCGACGGCCTCAGGAGGGCTCTGGCCTTGAACGTCGTCGTTCATCCGCGTCTCAGCATGTTCGGAATGTCACCATTGGCGGTCAATATTTCTTGCGGTTTCAAGGGCACAAGACTATCCCAGATCCGCAGTCTACGGTATTAGCACTTCCCCGATGCAGGCAGATCGCGGACAATTCGCCCTCCGCTGACATTATCCTCGGTCCATGGCATTCCTGTTCCGCCTCTTGGCACGCCTGCCGCTGCCCCTGCTGCACAATCTCGGCGCCCTGGCCGGCTGGCTGGCCTATCTGGGGTCGCCGACCTATCGCCGCCACCTGCGCGAGAATACCGCGCTGGCGGGGGTCGAGGCGGCACGCCCGGCGGCGGTGGCGGAGGCCGGCAAGAGCATCCTCGAACTGCCCAAGATCTGGCTGCGGCCCCAGGAAGAGGTGGTCGAACGCGTCGTGCGCGTTTCCGGCTGGGAATTGGTCGAGACTGCCTGGCGCGAGGAGCGCGGCATCCTGTTTTTGACCCCGCATCTGGGCTGCTATGAGATCACCGCCCAGTACTACGCCGCGCAGCGGCCGATCACCGTGCTCTACCGGCCGCCCAAGCAGGCCTGGCTCGCGCCGCTGCTGGAGCGGGGGCGAGGCGCCAATCTGCAGTTGGCGAGGGCGGATTTCTCGGGTGTCCGCCTGCTGATGCGGGCGCTTCGGCGTCACGAGGCGGTCGGCATCCTGCCCGACCAGGCGCCGGGCCAAGGCGAGGGCGTCTGGGTCCCGTTCTTCGGCCGTCCGGCTTACACCATGACGCTGGCGGTGCGTCTGGCCGAGGCAGGAACTGCCGTGCTGCTGGCCTATGCGGAGCGCCTGGCCTACGGTGCCGGTTACCGCCTGCATTTGCGCGCCCTCTCCGCGCCGCTGGCCGGAACGCTGGCCGAGCGCGCGGCGCAACTGAATCGCGAACTGGAGTTGCTGGTGCGCGAATGTCCGGAGCAGTACCTATGGGGCTACAACCGCTACAAGGTGCCGGCCGGCGTTTTGGGCCCGGGCGAGGAGTGAGGCATGAGGCTTGAACCGTGCTGACGAGGCTGGCGCTGGCCCTGATGTGGCTGCTGCACTTTCTGCCGCTCTCCTGGCTGGCGCCGCTCGGGAGGGTCTTCGGCCGGCTGCTCTTTGCCCTTGCCAGTGATCGGCGCCACATCGCCCTGACCAACCTGCGCCTGTGCTTTCCGGATCTGTCCGAGGCAGAGAGAGACGCTTTGGCCCGCCGCCACTTCGCCGCATTCGGCCGCAGCTTCCTCGAACGCGGCCTGCTCTGGTGGGCGTCGCCCGCTCGCTTGCGGCGCCTGGTGCGCCTGGAAGGGCTGGCGCATCTCGATGCCGTCGCCGGCCGTCCGGTGATTTTACTGGTTCCGCACTTCGTCGGCCTGGACATCGGCGGAACGCGCCTGATGCTCGAATTCGACCTCGTCAGCATCTACGCCAACCAGAAGAATCTGTTGTTCAACGCTGCCCTGCTCAAGGGCCGCAGCCGCTTCGGTGGTTCCACCCTGCTCTCGCGCCAGGAAGGCACGCGCAAGGCGATCAAGGCGATGCGCGCGGGCAAGCCGTTCTATTACCTGCCGGACATGGACTACGGCGAGCGCGACACGATCTTCGTGTCCTTTTTCGGCGTGCCGGCGGCTACCATCACCGGCCTGTCGCGCCTGGCGCGCATCTCGGACGCCGCCGTGCTGCCGGTGATCACCCGCATGCTTCCCGGCGGGGCGGGTTACGTGGTCGAGATCGGCGCACCCTGGACGGACTTTCCCGGGGCCAGCATCGAGGCGGACACGCGGCGCATGAACGCCTTCATCGAGGATGAGGTGAGGGGCATGCCCGAGCAGTACTTCTGGCTGCACAAACGCTTCAAGACCCGGCCGCCGGGCGAAAAAAGCCCCTATTGACCACCCAATTGCGTGGATCTCCGCCGGGCCGCATCGGGTAACATCGGCTCTGGGGTCCCCCCGAAAACACCCGTCGACACATGAGAATTCGCTTCACGAAAATGCACGGCCTGGGCAACGACTTCGTGGTGATCGACGCCGTGCGCCAGAGTGTCGATCTGAGCAGTGCGCAGGCGCGTTTCATCGCCGACCGTCACTTCGGCATTGGCTGCGATCAGATCCTGATCGTCGAGCCACCGAGCCGGGCCGACGTCGATTTCCGCTACCGGATTTTCAACGCCGACGGCGGCGAGGTCGAGCAGTGCGGCAACGGCGCTCGCTGCTTCGTGCGCTTCGTGCATCAGCAGGGACTCTCCGACAAACGCGATCTGCGCGTCGAGACCCGCTCCGGCATCATCGCGCCGCGACTCGAGGCGGACGGCGAGGTCACCGTGGACATGGGCGTGCCGCGCTTTCTGCCGGCCGAAATTCCCTTCGAGAGCGACAGCGATGCGCTGATCCAGCCGCTCGAAGTGGCGGGATTCGGCGTGTTCGAGATCACCGTGGTCTCGATGGGCAATCCGCACGCGGTCCAGGTCGTCGCCGACGTCGATAGCGCGCCGGTGGCGCAAGCGGGGCCGCTGATCGAGTCCCACCCGCGCTTCCCCGAGCGGGTCAATGCCGGCTTCATGCAGGTTGTCTCCCGCCGCGAGATCAAGCTGCGGGTCTATGAACGCGGCGCCGGCGAGACGCTCGCCTGCGGCACCGGCGCCTGCGCCGCAGCGGTCGCCGGCATCCGGCGCGGCCTGCTGGACTCGCCGGTGCGGGTGCGCACGCGCGGCGGCGATCTGCTCATCAGTTGGGCCGGGGATCGGGCCACGGTGCTGATGACCGGGCCGGCGGTGACGGTGTTCGAGGGCGAAATAGATTTGTAGTCAGCCAGGTGGAGCCATCAATGAAAACTGCTATCGACGAAAAAGAGGTCGCCGCATATCTGAAGAGTCATCCGGAATTCTTCGAGCATTACGCCGATCTCCTGGCTCAGGTGCTGATTCCGGACCCGCACGGCGGCCACGCCATCTCCATCACCGAACGCCAGCTCGGCACGCTGCGCGAGCGCAACAAGAAGCTTGAGACCAAGCTGGCCCAGTTGCTGCATTTCGGCGAGGAGAACGACGCCATCGGCGACAAGGTGCACCGCTTCGCCGTGGCGCTGGTTTCCGCCCCGGATTTCGCCGCGGTGCTGCGTGCGCTCTATACCCATCTGGGCACAGACTTCGCGGTGCCGCACGTCACGCTGCGGCTCTGGGGCATAGATGCGCCGCAGGGGGAGGAGCATCTGGCGGAGTTTGCCGCGCCCGACGCCGCGACGCTGGCCTTCGCCACCGGCCTTAGCCATCCCCACTGCGGCCCGGCCGACAGGCTCGAGGCACTGCCCTGGGTCGGCGCCAGCGTGCGCTCGCTGGCGCTGGTGCCGCTCTATCGCGGGACCGAGACCATCGGCTTCGTCGCGCTCGGCAGCGAGGAGTTGCACCGTTTCTATCCGGAGATGGGCACGCTGTTCCTGTCACGCATCGGCGACCTGGCGGCTGCGGCCCTGTTGCGCACGCTCTGACAGCTTCTTGAAGACCTAGCGCCGATCATGGCAGCGGCCGATCCAGGAGTGAGCGGCTTCCTCGCTGCCCTGGCGCACGAGAGGAAGGCCAGCGCTCACACCCTGGACGCCTATCGCCGCGACCTGGAGGCGCTCGGACATCTGGCGGCGGATCGACCGCTGGCCGCGCTGGCGCCGGCGGATATTCGCCGCTTCGTCATGCAGCTGAACAGCCGCGGCCAGTCGGCCCGCTCGATCGCGCGCAAGCTCTCGGCTTGGCGCAGCTTCTACCGCTGGCTCGGGAGCGGCAGGCCCTTGCTCCAAAATCCCTGCCAGGGGGTGCGTCCGCCCAGGAGCCGGCGGGATCTGCCCAAGGCGCTGACCGTCGGACAGATTGCGGCGCTGCTCGACAAGTCCGCCGATGACCTGCTGGAACTGCGCGACAAGGCCATGTTCGAATTGTTTTACTCCTCCGGGCTGCGTCTGGCCGAATTGGTCTCGCTCGATTGCGGCGGCGGCTTGGACCTGCTGGGTGGGGAGGTCACGGTCACCGGCAAGCGCGACAAGACGCGGGTGGTGCCGCTCGGTACCAAGGCGCACGCCGCGATCGCGGCCTGGCAGGGCCAGCGCGCCGCGCTGGCCCTGCCAGGGGAGCGCGCCCTGTTCGTGAGCCGCCGCGGCACCCGCATTTCGCCGCGCGCCGTCGAACTGCGCCTCGCGCGCTGGGTAGAGCGCCAGGGTCTGGGTCAGCACGTGCATCCGCATATGCTGCGCCATTCCTTCGCTTCGCATCTGCTGCAGTCTTCGGGCGATTTGCGTGCGGTGCAGGAGATGCTGGGCCACGCCAGCATCAGCACGACCCAGGTGTACACCCATCTCGACTACCAGCACCTGGCCCGCGTCTACGACTCGGCGCATCCGCGCGCCAAAAAGAAATGAGCGTAACGAGCCGATGACAGCCTAGTCGCGATTGGCTATCCTGGCGCCATGCAGCTCATCGTGATCAGCGGTCTATCCGGCTCCGGCAAGAGCATTGCCCTCAACGTGCTCGAGGATGCGGGCTACTATTGCGTCGACAACCTGCCGGCGCCGCTGATGCCGCAACTGGTCAAGCACCTGCGCGGAGAAGACATCGTCCGCGTCGCGGTGGCCGTGGACATGCGCGGCGGTACCGGCATCGTCGCCCTGCCGCAGCAGCTGCGGGACTTGCGCGCCTCCGACATCGACCTGCGCTTCGTCTTCCTCGATGCCCGCGACGACGTGCTGATCCAGCGCTTTTCCGAGACGCGCCGGCGCCATCCGCTCGGCGGCGACGACACCACCTTGGCCGAGGCGATCGCCCACGAGCGCGAGGCGTTGGACGCCATCGCGGCGCTGGGCCACCACATTGACACCAGCGACCTGCGGCCCAATGCCCTGCGCGGCTTCGTCAAGGATTTTGCAGCCCTCGATGTCGCCAGCGGCCTGACCCTGCTGTTCGAGTCCTTCGGCTACAAGCACGGACTGCCGCTCGATGCCGACTTGGTGTTCGACGTGCGCTGCCTGCCCAATCCGCACTACGATCCGCTGCTGCGCCCGCTGACCGGTCGCGATCCGGAGGTGGCGCAATTCCTTGCCTCTGAGCCTGAAGTTGCGCGCATGGCCGAGGACATCCGCCGCTTCATCGCCGACTGGCTGCCCGCCTACGTCAATGATTCGCGGGCTTACCTGACCGTTGCCATCGGCTGCACCGGTGGCCAGCACCGTTCGGTCTATCTGGCCGAACTGCTGGCAGCACGCTTCGGCGAGGCCGCGCAGGTGCTGGTCCGCCACCGCGCCCTGGCCTGAGCGGGCTGGCCGTCCGGCTATCCTGGCGCCTGGAATGCCGCTTCGAGCAGTCTGCGGATCGGAGCCGGCAGCGCCGCCGCGGCGAGTTCCGGGCGGGCGAGCCAGCGCTGATCGGTGCGCTCCGCGATGCGCGGCAGGAGACGAGCGCAACCCAGCAGGGGTTGCAGCGTCAGACGGAAGTGCGTGAAGGCGTGGCGCGCCGGCGGAAGCGCCAGGAAGCTGCCCACCTCGCAACCCAGGGCCGTCGCCGCATACGCGATCGGCTCCATACCTTGCGGCAATTCAGGCAGGCTCCACAAGCCACCCCAGATGCCTGATGGCGGACGGCAATGGAGCAGCACGCGTTCCGCGTCGATGAGCAGCAACACCGTGGTCTCTTTGCTCGGTAGCGCCTTCCTCGGCCGTCCCTCGGGCAATTGTCTGACCCGATCTTGGCACAGAGCGACGCAGGTTTTGGCCAGCGGGCAGACGCCGCAACGCGGCTTTACGCGCGTGCACACCGTGGCGCCGAGATCCATCTGCGCCTGGATGTAAGTGCCGACGGCGTCCGGCGGCAGCAGTGATGTTGCCAGGCGCCACAGCCCTTTCTCGACAGACGGTTCGCCGGGATAGCCCGACAGGCCGAAGTGGCGGCAGAGCACGCGCTTGACGTTGCCGTCGAGGATCGCCGCCGACGCCCCGAAGCAAAACGCCGCGATCGCATTGGCGGTGGATGGCCCGATGCCGGGCAGCTGTGCGATGAGCGAGGCGTCCGGGGGAAACCGGCCGCCGTATGCCTGCATCACGACCCGGGCGCAGGCGTGGGCGTTGCGCGCCCGGGCGTAGTAGCCCAGCCCGCTCCACAGCACCATCACCTCCGCCACGGGCGCGGCCGCCAGCGTCGCCAGATTCGGGAAGCGTTCCAGAAAGCGCAGGTAATACGGAATGACGGTGGCGACCTGGGTCTGCTGCAGCATGATCTCCGACAGCCAGACGCGATACGGATCCTGGGTCCGCTGCCAGGGCAGGTCGTGGCGACCGTGCTGCTCGTGCCAGATGACCAGTCTCGCGGAGAAATCGCCGGCTGCGGTCATCGCTGAAACCCCATTATTACTTGACTAATTTGATCTGATATTATTTAATAGTTTAAGCTTAATCAACTGTGGCCGCCCGGATCCGGTCCGGCCCCCTACTTCGAGGCATGATCTATGACTACCCTGGAACGAGATGGCGACGGCTATTTGACCGACATGAGCCAATGGACCCCGGAAATCGCCCGCGACATGGCCGCGGCCGACGGCTTCGAGTTGGATGAGGTGAAGTGGCAGCAGATCATCAAGGCTCGCGAGTATTTCGAAGAGTTCAACGTGGTGCCGCCGATCCGCAAGTTCGCCAAGTACATCGAAATGGATCAGAAGGAAATTTTCGAGCTTTGGCTGACCGGTCCGATGAAACCCATCACCAAGTACGGCGGCTTGCCCAAACCGACTGGTTGCGTCTGAAGCGGCGCGCGGTTGAGGGGGTCAGCCGACCTTGGCCGGTCGTACCCGACTCGCCGCGAGTTTAGCGCGCGTCCGCGCCTCTTCGGTGTCGCGGCCGTTGGCCAAGGCGACCCCCATGCGCCTTCTGACGAAGCTCTCCGGCTTGCCGAACAGTCTTAGATCGGATTGCGGTACGGCCAGGGCGTCTGCCACACCTTCGAAGGCGATGCCCCTTGCTTCGATGCCGCCGTAGATCACCGCCGAGGCGCCGGGTTCCCGCAGCGAGACATCCACCGGCAGCCCGAGGATCGCGCGGGCGTGCAGTTCGAACTCCGACAGTCGCTGCGAGCACAGCGTGACCAAGCCGGTGTCGTGCGGGCGCGGGCTGACCTCGGAGAACCAGACCTGATCGCCCTTGACGAACAGTTCGACGCCGAAGATGCCGCGGCCGCCCAGATTGTCGGTGACTGCCCCGGCGATTGCGCGCGCTCTATTCAGCGCCAGGTCCGTCATGATCATCGGCTGCCAGGATTCGACGTAATCGCCATGCACCTGGAGATGGCCGATGGGTTCGCAAAAATGGGTCTGGATCGCACCGTTCGGGCCTTTGGCCCGCACGGTGAGCAGGGTGATTTCATAGTCGAAGTCGATGAAGCCCTCGGCGATGACGCGGCTCTGCCTGACTCTGCCGCCGGCGCAGGCGTAGTCCCAGGCGCTGGCTACATCTTGCGGCGAGCGCAGCAGCGACTGGCCCTTGCCGGAAGACGACATCACCGGTTTGACCAGGCAGGGGTAGCCGATGCCGCCGGCGATGGCCGCCTGAAGTTCCGCCAGTGAATCGGCGAAGTGGTAGGGCGAGGTCGGCAGGCCCAGTTCCTCGGCCGCCAGCCGCCTGATGCCCTCTCGGTTCATGGTGAGACGTGCCGCACGGGCGGTGGGGATGACCTCGGCCAGGCCGGCCCGCTCGATCTCCACCAGCATGTCGGTGGCGATCGCCTCGATCTCCGGCACGATCAGCTGCGGCCTCTCGCGCTCGACCAGCGCGCGCAAGACGGCTCCATTGGTCATGTCGACGACGTGGTTGCGGTGCGCGACCTGCATTCCCGGCGCGCCCGGGTAGCGGTCCACCGCGATCACCTCGACGCCGAGGCGCTGCAAGGCGATAATCACTTCCTTGCCGAGTTCGCCGCTGCCGAGCAGCATCACGCGCGTGGCAGACGGGGACAAGGGGGTGCCGAGTCTCATGGTAGCTTCCATCGAGCAAATGGAAACATTCTAGCCGAGGATAGTGATTTGTCTGTACTTAGGAACTGCACCGAGGCCGTGGCACCGCCCTGCCTCCCTAAAAACGCTGATACGCCAATGAGCGAATTCGACACGCGCGCTTTTCGCAACGCGCTGGGCAGCTACCCCACGGGCGTCACCGTCATCACGGCCCGTGCCCAGGACGGTTCGACCGCGGGTCTCACCATTAACTCATTCGCCTCGGTGTCGCTCGACCCGCCGCTGGTGTTGTGGAGCCTGTCGCTCCATTCGCCGTCGCTGCCGGCTTTCCAGAACTGCAGCCATTACGCCATCAACGTTCTGGCGCAGGACCAACAGGTATTGTCACAGCGCTTCGCCGCGACGCAGGCGGACAAGTTCGCAGGCCTCGATTTCACCGTGGGCGCCGGTGGTGCGCTCCTGCTTCCAGGCTGCTGCGCCTGGTTCGAGTGCCGCAACGAAACGCATCACGCCGGCGGCGATCACCTGATCTTCGTCGGCCAGGTAGAGGGTTTCGCGATCTCCAATCGGCCGCCGTTGGTTTTTCAAGGTGGCCAGTACCGCCAACTTGGCCCCCTGCTCAACGGCCAAAGGTGAAGCGCAGCCCGACCGCGAGTGCAGGCAGTGCCAGCAACAGGTACGCCACCGGATAGCCCAGGCCGGCACCGACGATGGCGCCGAACAGCGGAGGGCCGGCGACCACGCCGAAGAAGGTGAAGAACAGCGTGCCTCCGGTCGCTAGGCCGGCCTTGCCCGGCGATGCCAAGCGCGCTACCTGTGCCAGCATGACGCCGTTCCAGCCGATCGCTGCGGCGCCGAACAGCCCCACCGCAAGCATCAAAGCCGAAACCGGCCAGCCGGGTGAGAACATCGCGGCTGCCGCAGCGCCGGCCGCCATGGTTATGCCGAGCAGGCCGAACATGCGCTGAGGCCGGATCCAGCGGTCGGCCATGGTGCCCCAGACGATGCGGCCGAGGATGCCGCCGGTCTGCGCTATCGCCAGCATGACCCCCGCGTTCACCAGCGACATTGCGAGATCCTGGACCAGATAGGTGACCAGATAGCCCATCAGGCAAAGCTGCATCGCCGAGTAGAGCACGGAGGCCAGGGCCAAGGCGCGGATCGGGGGGTCTCCCAGAACCAGCTTGAGGGGAGCGAAGACGGCGACGAAGTCGATGCGCCGTCCCGGTTCGCGGTCACAATCGATCCCCGGGCGTACCGCTTGCGCCAGAGCCGCAACGGCGACGCAGGAAGCCGATACGCTGGCCAGGGCTTCGCGCCAACTGGCCTGGATCACCAGCGGCGGTACCAGTAGGCCGGCCAGCGCGCCGCCGAGAGGCACACCGGTCTGCTTGAGCGAGAAGACCAAGCCGGTGAGGTGCGGCGGTGTGCTTTTCGCCAGCACATGAGAACTGGCCGGAGTGATCGGGCCGTAGCCGCAGCCGATCACCAGTGCCGCGACGACCATGGCCACGGGGTGGCCGAGCATGGCGATGGACAGACCCGTCGTGCAAAGGAGCAGGCAGGCCTGGCTCACGCGGATGGCACCAAAGCGCAACACTAGGGCACCGCCGGCCACCGAGGAAATCATCGCGCCGAGATAGACAAGGGCGACGAATAAGCCGATATAGGTGGCGGAGACGCCGATATCGGCTGCGGCATTGGTCGCCAGCACGGGGACCGCCATCATCGAGAGCGCGGTCATCACCTGGATGGCAAGCGTGACCAGGAGCGGTGCGAGTGTTTTTTTCATGATCATATGGTACAGACAGGGGGATGAGCGCACAGCCGGTTCCGGCGGATACAACTACCATAGTTATATTTGATCAAGGTCAAATTGCGCTCAGGCCATTGCGCTCAATATGGGTTCATATTGAGCGTCCTTCAGTGGCAAGGAGGGCATGTTGCAGTTCACCCCCTGACAATAGTGAATATAGCCATGAATTCTATCAAAGCATCGAAACAACTTATCGCGGTTTCGATCGGCTTCGTTGTTGCCATGACGGCCGCTACCGAAACAGCACAAGCCAGGAGCGGCCAACGTAGCGGCAATGAAGTGGTGGCGGCCGTTTGTTCAGCCTGTCACGAGAAGGGTGTCAATGGCGCGCCGAGAATCGGAGACAAGAAGGCGTGGAGTCAGCGTGAAGCCAAGGGCTTGGGCGGATTGACTCATTCGGCTCTAAATGGCATCCGGAAGATGCCCGCTCATGGCGGCAATCCCAATGTCAGCGACTATGAAATCGAGCGCGCCATCACCTATATGGTCAATCAGTCTGGCGGCCACTGGGCCGAACCGACCGACAAGGCCAGCAAAATCGTTCCCCGTTCCGGTCAAAGTATAGTGAAAGAGCAGTGCGTCAAATGCCATGAGGAGGGGCTGAACGGCGCCCCCAGGATCGGCGACCGGGCGGCCTGGATACCACGTGGAGCGCATGGAATGGATGCCCTGGTGAGTTCAGCGATACATGGACACGGAGGAATGCCTGCGCGTGGCGGCATGGCCGACCTGACCGACGCCGAGATGCGCGCTGCGGTCATTTATATGTTCAACCAGGGAATCACCGTGGTCAAATGAGCCGGAGTGGAGCGGCCTCTTCCGGCCGCCCCAACATCGGAAATATCGGAAGCCGAAGCACGCTCGCCGTTTTGTTACCCGATTCCTGCGCTAGCCTTCCTCGCAAGTTCCGCGGCCGGTCAGCCGTGACAGACCGCGCAGCCGTGTTTTTGCGCGGTTGCCTGAGGCACTTGCCGGTAAGGAGAGGGGGTAGTAAAATGTCATTTTTTGAGTTGCTTGTGCTTACCTATGGTCAAGAGGACACTCATTGCTGCGACCGCCGCCCAACGCCGGGCCGGTACCCCGCCGCCCGACCGCCTGAGGCTCTGTGCCACAAATAAGAGCGAACTTGATCGGGCCGTCGAGAGCGAGCAACGGCAGGGCTGGGTGCTTGTCAGTCGAAGTTATTCCATGGATGACGGCCATGGCGCCGAATTGGTGCGCAAGGAGATGAGCAAGGCTGCTTGATTTTCTCCCTTGCTCTGTCACCGTTTAATGAACCCGATCCACGGATACCGTGGAGAGGCAGGCGTCTCGTTGAAAGTCCGGTCAGATCAGTCCAACCAAGATTGATTGGCCGAGGGTCGCATGGATATCGAGTGCCCATTCCTCCCCAGTTGAAGTTAATGTCTTGTCTGTTCTTCGGTCTTATCCGCAGCCCGAGAGCGTAAAGCGCAAATAAGCCCCGCCACAACCCCGAGAAGCAGGAAAGTCAGCGCGTAATTGCCGAAGATGCTGTCTTTGAAAGCGCTACCGCCCGCGATCCAGGACACGAGGAGAAAGAAAAGGGCAAGCGGGCAGGTCGTCAGCAAGGCTAGGGCTGCAGTACGCAGACCGAAAACCCCGCTTCTGTCAATATCAGCCATGATGGTCTCCTTTTTGAATGTTTTGGCAATCGGCACGAACTCGATCCCAATATAGATCAAATAGGCTAGAAAAACGACCAGGGGTATTTCGGGCCACGCCGTGCAGTTAGCGACTCCATGTTATGCACATGGACTGAAGACGATAGGGATTGTCAGGGCCGAGCGGATGCTAAAGCAAGTATCAATTCTAAGGTCATGGTCTATAAAGAGGGGGTATTACTCTCGACAATAGAAAACGAGGAGACCATCATGCTCACTTTTCACATGCCGAAGATTTCAAACTTGATTGTGTTACGGATGTCTTTTGCCGCGTGGCTTGTTATCGGCTTGTTCTTCATCCTAGCGGCGCTTTCATGGCTAATCGGCGCTTAGTTTTTTGAGCTTGACCACACCATTTCGTCAGTCGCCACTGCTCAACCGCTGTGCGAAAGTTTCAGTAAAGAGTCCTACGGCATTCCAGTCGGTGTATTCATAGTCCCGCGCGGCATCGGTATTACCCCCAGCCAGGCCAACGATCATGATCATCAGCAGGCGCTTGAATCTCCCGTACTTGCTGAACTGTAGCGCCCCTCCGAAGGTCGTGGTCAATTGCGGTCGCCAGCCGATCTGGCGCTGAAAGTCCTCAAGATAGCGCCTGGCTGCCCGAGGTCTTGCTCCCGGACCGCCGGCGCTTAGGCTCACCGAGAAGAAGGCGCTCGGCATTGCCTCCAAGGCAGCGCGGTGGCGGCGCAACAGAGTGCGCAGATAGGCCGGGTGATGACCGTAATGGATAGAGGAGCCGATCATCACCGCATCGTATTTCTCCGTTCCGAACCCGGCCTGAAAGCCCCTGGCAGGGATTACGTCTGCGGCGTGACCTATTTCCCTTAGCGTCTGCGCTATGCGCCCGGCGATCCGCGCCGTCTGACCCTCGCAGCTGGCGTGAAGGATCAGAACCCTAGCCACGGCCGGACGGTCCGGTCGGAGAACGCCAGTCGGTTCGAGCTCCTCTTGCTCGCAGCTTCATGCCATTACCCGGACAGACGCCCGACAAACCCGACCATCACCAAGGCCAGCAGTATCAGGCCGATGGCCAATAGCACGAGCCCCAATATTTTGGAACCCAAGGTCATCGATCGCGATGGCGCATCCACCAGATATTTTTCGAGCTGCCCCGTTTCCACAAGCCGCTTGTATTGCTCGCTATGCTCACGCTTGAATTCCTCCAACGGCACCGTGCCGGTGAACATAACGACGTCCGGTGGCGGGAACTTGTCGGGGCGGAAATGGTTATTGAAGAAATGCACGGTGAATAGGAACACGGCGGCCAGGAATGCCTCTTCCCCATGCACAAGCGTCGCGACATTGAATATCCAACCGGGCAAGATGGATGCGGTCACGTTCGGGAAGGCCAGCATCAGGCCGCTGCCACCGATGATGGCCATACCCCAGAACACCGCCCAGTAGTCAAACTTTTCCCAATAGGTCCAGCGATCGAAGGTGGGTCTTGGCCCCTTGCCGAAAAACCATTTGAACATGGCTGCGGCATCCTTGAAGTCCTGCCAGCGCGGCATCAGCGAGTCGGGTCCGAACCACCTGAAGGTTTTCCTGTTCTTAACCAAATGAATAGACATATAAATCAGATGGATGAAGAAAATGCCCAACATGATGGTGGCGCTGATTCTATGTATAAGCCCCGCGATTTTTGGCCCACCGAGCGCTTTCATGATCACTGGCGCCCAGGAGCTATCTGAGTAAAACACCGCCATACCGGTCAGAACAAGCATCATGACGCTCAGCGCAAAAATCAGGTGAGCTAGCCTCCAGATCGGGCCAAAACGCCGGATTTGCTTGTTTTTCCCCGGAAGCAACTCTTCTGTTCGTATGTGCGGTCGAGTCTTGCCCTCTTGTCGATCCTTGTATTCCCGATAGTGCCACAGTCCCGAATGCAGCCAGAAGTAAATGAATACACTCGCCAACAAGGCCAGCATGAATCTCGATGTGATCCACATCTGGGGATAACGGGCGAAGTCGTGAGCGTTGGCGTGGGGACTGAAAGTGACGAAGCCAGGTGTCGCTTCCTTCAAGTCGTTCTTGCCGTTGTGGCATTGCTTGCAGGTCTTCAAGCGGTTTTTCGGACTTACCTTCGATTTTGGATCTTTGACTGCAAGAATGCCGTGGCTGCCGTGGCAGTCGTAACACTTTGCAGTATATGAATAACCCAGTTTATTGACTTGTCCGTGGTAGGTGTCGCCATAGGAGGCAAGATTCTCTTTGTGGCAGCCTCCGCATTGCTGGGTGTTTTGCAGCTTGAACGAATTGAGCGAAGTATTGACTATGTCATGGGCGGTATGGCAATCGGTGCAGACAGCTGCCTTCAGATTGTGCTTCTCCATGACTTCCTTACCATGTATCGACGACGAGTATTCATCCAGCTCGTCGCTATGGCATTTCGCGCCGCAAACGTTCGGTATGGTCAGGTGCCACTCGGTCCGCTTTGTCGTGCCTTTTGGCGGCACGTTGAAGTAATGCGTGTCGTGACAGTCGTCACAAGTTGCGTTGACGTGCGTTTTATCGTCCTTGTTCGGCCTGGCGTGGAGAGACTTCTTGTACGCTTCGATGTTCAGCACCACTAGTCCGAGCCGTTCCTTCTCCTTGGTCAGTCCCTCCTTCTTGACGGCTTCCCACAGATTCTCGTGGCACTGCACGCAATCCACTTTTTGCACGGCAGCACCATTCTTGTGCGGGGCAGTCGCATCGGTGATGTCCTTGTGGCAGGCAACGCAGCGCATGTCCGAGTGCACGCCCTTGGCGAACTTGTCGCCCTTGATCGTTCGTAAAGGATGTAATTTCCCGCCGGGCCCCGCCATCTCAAGTTTTTTCTCACCGTGACAGGAAAGGCAGGTCGCGTTGCCAAGCTTGTCGGCTGGCTGATCGGCGCCCTTGTCGTTGGAGGTGACCGCCGCGTAAGCCGATGTTTGCCCGAAAAGCAAAGCTGCAACCAGACAAATGACGCCAGTTGTCAGCCAAGATGCATGTTTTGGAATTCGCATGGCTTTCGATCCCCCCTAAGTGGCCATCCCGTCACTTGCGGGACGGCCTGTTGTCTAAGAGCTGCACTGCATTTGGCGCACTGCACGATTGTGGATTATGGTCAAAGTTAAATGACATGATTTGACATATATCAAATCATTAGCCAAAGAGCGGGGGGCAGAATGCGCTCGGCGCTGCCGAGACTGATCATTAAAAACCAAGAGCGAAGCCGATTGGGTGGGCGAGACCGTGCGATCTGGTACCCCTGCGGGTCGGCCGTAAAGCTTCGGGGCGAACAGTCAGGCAAGTGCGCGAAGCCTGTTGGTAACAACAGTCGATCCAGAGTCGACATTGGGAGAAAGTAAAAATCGATTTGTCCTTTTCGTTTTGGGGCTTCTGAAAAAACGAAAAGCTTGCCGAGGCGGCAACGATCGATTGAATTCGCCATGCCCATCTTTGTCTCGACCGAATCGGTGCCTCAGAGCGAACGCTTCCTCTATTGGCGCCACACCATGCTCGATATCTTCAAGGCGAGCGTCAATAACAGTTCCGAGCCCGAAGAAACATTTGGTGCCGAACTCGCCCTCCATAATCTAGGACGGGTGTCGCTGCTGGAAATGGTGGGAAGCCCATTTTGTCTCTCTTACAGCGCCGAAGCCAACGCCGACGAGCTTGTCGCGCACGTCCAGCTCATAGGCGATTGCGTGCTCAGGCAGGATCGACGAGAGGTTCATTTGACACCGGGGTGCATCTGTCTGCAGCGTAATTGCCGATCCGTCGAACTGGAAATGAGCGAACGGTTTCGTTATGTCCGCATAGCCATGGAGGAGATGCATTTTGCGGAAGCATTTCCTCGTTGGAAGCAGACCTTGATGACATCCGTGCCCGGGGATCACGGAGCAGCAGCCGTATTTGTTGATCTCGTCAGATCCTTGTGCCGACAAAGGGATGCGTTAGAGTCCTCCGTAATGGAGTGGATCGCTGAATCGACGATTAGGCTCCTCTGCTCGGCGCTACTTCCCTTGGCCGAGGATCGCCGTCCGGACGGCTTGCAGATGGAGGCCTACCACAAGGAGACGATCAAGCAGTATGTGCGCTCCCAACTGCACAACCCGGATCTCGACGTACCGTCCATTGCCAAAGCGGTTGGACTCTCGGCGAGCTATATCCACCGCCTTTTTGCTCATGAGCATTTGCATCTGATGCACTGGGTTTGGGTGCAGCGACTGGAGAACTGTCATCGCGAACTCTGTCTTGACCACAAACGGCTCTCCAGCGACATCGCCTATTCATGGGGCTTCAATAGCCCAGCCCACTTCAGCCGTGCGTTCCGTAAATATTTTGGGCTGTCACCTAGGGAAATCCGCAGTCAAGCGCGCAAGCATCCGGAAAAATAGCTACGAAGCTTAAATCGCGCTTCACTTTCAGGCAAAAGTCCGTCCTCTTTTAGACAAGTTTGCCAAGCTAAAACTGTTACATTTCGTGACAATACAAGCGCATACGCATATTCGGTAAGCGTCGATGTAAAATTCACCTAATAACAGTCGGCTAGTCCTCATAATGGCAAACAACTTGATATAGATCAAAAATAAGATATCAGGAAAAGTGCATAAAGCTGACGGAACGCTTACATCTTGTAACGGATGCTACTTGTGGAGCAAAGAGATGAGGCAGAGGGCCCATCGCATCAAAATGCTTGAGAAATTATTTCATTGATTACAAGGGAGTATCGAAATGGAACGCCGGATTGCAATATTAATTGGCACGGTCTCAACTGTCGGAACACTGTTCCTCGCCCCCGCCGCGAGCGGCGCCGCCGATGCCACCGCTGCCAGGGAGCTGGCAAAGTCGAACGATTGCTTCAAGTGTCATGCCATCGACAAAACCAAGAAAGGCCCCTCCTACAAGAGTGTCGCAGCCAAGTACAAGGGAAAAGCTGATGGCGAGAGCAAGATCATCAGCAATATCACCACCGGTCCAAAGATCAAACTGGAAGATGGCACCGTAGAGAACCACAAGATCATAGACACCAAAGATCCCAAAGAGCTAAAGAATCTGGCGGACTGGATTCTCTCTCAGTAGGACAAGATCAAATTCTCTGCGCGGACCTTCCGGGACCGCGCAAACGATTTAAAGGCTAGGGGGATTGAAAAATGAAGTTACTCAACAAAGCTCTCGCAATCTGCGCGGTGACCAGCATCTTCTTTTGCGCAGGGTCCACATTCGGGGCCGACAATCCGAAGTCCGCACCAAATAAACAGGTTTTCAAGGATGTCGTGCTACGAGGTGACGCCCGATGCACCAGCTGCCACGATGAAGGCGATTCGCCCGAGGTACTGAGAATAGGCAAGACCCGCCACGGCGTCACGGGCGATGCGCGCACGCCAACCTGCACCAGTTGCCACGGTGAAAGCTTCGCTCACGAGAAGGATGCGAACGCAGGGCTCAAGAAACCCGCGAAACCGGACGTGACCTTCGATGCCAAATCCAAGAACACGGCGGAGCAGAAGGATAAGGCCTGCATGACCTGCCACCTGGGCGGCAACCGGATCAACTGGGAGGGCAGCCAGCACGCCAACGCCGATGTCGCCTGCACTACCTGCCACCAGGTGCATACCCAGCACGATGCGGTGCGGGACAAGCTGACACAAGGCGAGGTCTGTTTTGCCTGCCACAAGGACGTGCGTTCGCAGGTCCACATGTCCTCGACTCACCCGATCCTGGCCGGCAAGGTGGTCTGCTCCGACTGTCATAACCCTCACGGTTCCAACGGCCCCAAGCTGCTGCGGGAAAACACGGTGAACGAGACCTGCTATACCTGTCACGCCGAAAAACGCGGTCCCTTCCTTTGGGAGCATCCGCCGGTGAGCGACGACTGCACCAACTGCCACACCCCTCACGGTTCCAACAACGCCCCGCTGCTCAAGTCGCGTCCGCCCTACCTCTGCCAGCAGTGTCACTCGGCGCAATACCACCCGAGCACCGCTTACAGCGGCACCGGCCTGCCGGTAACAGCCGGCGGCAGTTCGCCAGCGCAGCAACTGTTGCTCCGGAACTGCCTGAACTGCCATTCCCAGGTCCACGGGTCGAACCACCCGTCCGGCCCACGTAATACCCGATAAACGCGAGGGAGAACTCACATGACCTGCAAATTCGAACAGCGCCTTGCGCGCAAAGTCCTGGCGGTCTCGATCGCCGCGATCGGAATCGCGACCGTCTCACCCGCGGTGCTCGCAGACGAATCCTCTGATGAGGTCGCCAGCCTGATCACGCCGGACAGCCAGGTAGAACTGGGCATCGGAGGGGTTTCGGACAATAGCTACAAGTTCGGCGACTTCACTGGCCTGAATAAATCTGGGGCTTACGGCATCGCCAACATCAGCGTCGTCAGACACAATAGAAATGATGCCAACTACCTGGAAATCACCGGACGCAACCTGGGACTGGATTCCCGCTCGCTGAAGATAGAGGGCGGCCAGCAGGGCAACTACGGTCTGAGTCTGACTTACGATGAACTGCCCAAGCTCTGGAGCGACAGTTACCAGACCCCATTCGTGAATCCTGGATCGACCCGTCTGACGCTGCCAGCCGGCTGGGTGCCCTCGAACACGACGCCTGGTATGACCCAGCTCAACGCCAGCATGCATTCCTTCGACATCAAGACCCGGCGCAAGTCGCTGGGCATAGGCGGCAGCAAGCAGCTCGGTGGCGGCTGGGAACTGGTTGCCGACTACAAGGAGGAAACCAAGGACGGCAACAAGTTGATCGGCGCGGTCATCGGTAACTCTGGCGGCAACCCGCGGGCGGCGATCATACCCCAGCCGATCGATTACACCACCGACCAGTTCAAGCTGCTGGCCCGCTATACCACCGAAAAACTGCAACTGCAGTTCGGCTACTACTTCTCGGGTTTCAAAGACGGCAACAAGGCGCTGGCCTGGCAGAATCCCTACGCCAATGCAGCCGGCACCACCTGGGGGAATGCCTTCGTCGGCTATGCGGGCGGCGGCTTCGGTCAGCTCGCCGAACCGCCGGACAACCAGTTTCACCAGCTAAGCGCCTCCGGCGGCTATACGCTGGGCCCGCTGACCCGGCTGACCGGCAGCCTGAGCTTCGGTCGCATGACCCAGAATGATGCCTTCCTGCCCTACACGATCAATCCGAATCTGACCGTCACCACGCCGCTGCCGAGATCATCTCTCGACGGACTGATCAACACCACCCACGCCGATTTGCGGCTCACCTCACGGCTGACGCCCAAGCTCGGCCTGATCGCTTTCTACCGCTACGACGACAAAGACAACAAGACGGCGCGCAATCAGTATGACTATATCGGTGGTGACTCCCAGAACCAGCCTGCTCTGGGGGGGGGCACGACGCGCTGGAATACGCCCAGCAGCAGCACCAAGCAACAGGCCGGGGTGGATTTCGATTACCGGCTGGCGCAGACCACAAAGCTCAAGTTCGGCTACGATTATGATTGGGCCAAGGAGACCTACGAAGCGATCACCGACGAGCACCAGAATACAGTCAAGGCGGAGATCGAGCAGCAGTTCAGCGATATCGCCTCCGGCGGCTTGGCCTATTCCTATTCCGCGCGGCGCACCTCGTTTTACGACGGTTCGGCGCCTTACCTAGCCAGCTACGATCCGGCGACAACGGGCCCCGCCGTAGCCGCCGGGATAGGATGGGACGATCTGCCAGGGCATATGAAATATTTCCTGGCGCCCAGAAATCGCGACAAGCTGCACGCCTACGTCAATGCCGCGCCCAGCGACAGGCTGGGTCTGCAGTTCGGCCTGGACTCCAATCTCGACAAGTATCCGGATTCAGACTTCGGGCTGACGCGCGCCAAGGGCTGGCAGGCGAACTTCGACGCCAATCTGGAGGCGACCAAGGCGGTCAGCGGCCACTTCTTCGCGTCTTATGAGGAGTACGGCACCGACCAGAACAGCCGGCAATACACTGCCGCGAACAAGGCAACCATACTCAACCAGCCGCAATTCAACTGGTCGATGGCGGACCGTGAGCATACCACCACGCTGGGCCTGGGCTTCAATGTGAAGCCGGGCGGCAAGTTCGACTATGGCGGCGAACTCTCCCACGCCCGCTCGAACGGTGCGATCAACGTCGCCACGGGTTCAGGACTCGCTGCCGCAAAACCGCTGCCTGACCTGACCACCCGCCTCACCCGACTGGAACTGTTCGGCCGTTACCAGATGCAGAAGAATCTGACCCTCAATCTGAGATACGCCTATGAGCATTATTCATCGTATGACTGGGCGTACGACCAGGTGCTGCCGTCGACGCTGACAGCCGTGATCGGCACCAACGAGATCAGCCCAAATTACAACGTGCATATGTTGGGGGTGTCGGCTAGCTACAAATTTCACTAGAAGACATTCGCATCCATTCATGGGGAGCGGTTTCGCTCCCCATTTTTTTGTGCCGCGGATGCGCTATGACACAGACCAGAAACGATTTGTATAAATATCCCATGGAATTAATTCACTTATGGTCAATATCGTGAACGATTTCCGGCAAATCCTGCGGCCAAATAATGGATACATTGAGTTACAAAATGCATACATTTAGATACATGACTATCGGTATTGTTTTAGATAGTAGCCAGTATATTGATTTATTTTAATATTCTAAAAACATGCGATTGAAGCTAATGAACATAACCAACCACAGCGATGCCAGATATAAGGCTGTTTGACATAGATCAAATAGTGAACATTAGAAAGAGCGGATAAAGCTACGCGAACGCCTTACATCTTGTTACAGCGACATCACAGTCTGTCGATATCAGCTTTTACAACAACTATCTGCCTGATCTTAGTTCATCTTATTTGGGAGTCAGTAAATGAAACTTCACATCAACGCCAAACTGCTGATTGGCCTTTCCACGACTGCCGCCGCCCTGTGCTTTGCCGCTGCGGCTAGCGCGGCCGTCAACGCCGACGACGCCGAGTATCTCGCGCGCTCCAACAACTGTTTCAAGTGCCACCGCGTTAGCGGACCGAAAAAGGATGGTCCCGATTACAAGGATGTCGCCGCGAAGTACAAGGGAAAACCGGATGCCGAGGCCAAGCTGATCCACCACATCACCTCCGGCGAGATGGCGAAGTTCCCCGATGGCCATTCCGAGCACCACAAGATCATCAAGACCGATCCTCCGCACGACATGAACCAGATCAAGAATCTCGTTGACTGGATCCTCGCGCAGTAAGGCGGCCGGGACGACCAAGGCGCAGCCCGTCGGGCTGCGCCATCGATTTTAGGGATAGAGGGGAAAAACATGAGGTTAATGAAAACGTTTCTTGCAATGTGTGCGCTGCTCGGAGGTCTCGGCACCGCATCTTCGGCATTGGCCGCCAATGCCACAGCGCCGGCCGATCGCACGCTGAAGGGCGATGCGGTCTGTACGCGCTGCCACGACTCGACCGAGATGACGCCGATCCTGGCGATCTATCAGACCAATCACGGCGTCAAGGGTGACCCCCGCACGCCGGGCTGCCAGACCTGCCACGGGGCGAGCGAAGCGCACGTGACGAATCCCAAGGGCACCGAGACGCGCCCGGCGCCCGACGTGATCTTCGGCGCCAAGAAGGCGGCAAACTACCCGTACCCCCCGTCATCGGCGACGGTGCAGACCGAAACCTGCCTGAGTTGCCACAAGGGCGGCCAGCGCACCCACTGGGACGGTAGCCAGCACCAGGCCGAAGGCTTGGTCTGCGCCTCCTGCCACACCGTCCACGCTGCCGACGACAAGGTGCGGGACCGGAAGACCCAGCGCGAGGTGTGCTTCACCTGCCACAAGGAGCAGCGCGCGCAGACCAAGCTGATTTCTACCCATCCGATCGACGCGGGCAAGGTGGTCTGTTCCGACTGCCACAATCCCCACGGTTCGGCCGGTCCCAAGCTGCTGAAGAAGAACACGGTGAATGAAACCTGCTGGCAGTGCCACGCCGAGAAGCGCGGCCCCTTCCTGTGGGAGCATCAGCCGGTGACCGAGGATTGCACCAATTGCCACACCCCGCACGGCTCGAACATCTCACCGCTCCTGAAGTCGCGCCCGCCCTTCCTGTGCGACGAATGCCATGACGGTCCGCACCAAAGCCAATCACCGGTTGCTGGCGCCGTCGCTGGCGCACAAGGCGGCTTGACGAGTGCATCAGGACTGGTGAGCCCGATGTACGGCGCACGTAGTTGCATGAACTGCCACCCGATGGTGCATGGATCGAATTCCCCAGCCGGCAGCTTGCTGCATCGCTAATCTCAGGGACATGGAGCCAACATTATGAAAACACGTAAAGAAAATCTGGCCGTCACCGTGCTGACTCTGGCGGTGCAGGGGGCCCTGGTTGCGATGGGTGCCATGCCGCTGGCGGCATCGGCTCAGGACGCAGACGCCACAGCTTTGACCCAGCCAAGCAACTACGTCGAAATCGGAGCGGAGAACGTTGCCAAGGATTCGGCAAAATTCGGCCAATACAACGGCCTGAACCAATCGGGCGGCTACCTCATCGGCAACTTCGGCCTGAAGGGCGGCGACGGCTACGGCATGGGGCCTGGAACGACACGCTGGTCGGTCACCGGCACCGATCTGGGGACCGACTCACGCGAGCTCGGCGCCACGGTGGGCAGCCAGGGACACTGGAACCTGGGCATCAACTACGATGAACTGCAGCACAATCTCGCGGACACCTATCAGACGCCGCTACAAGGTTCGATGGGCGGCAACAGCTTCACCCTGCCGGCGAATTTCGGTGTAATCAACGAAGATAGAGGTGCAGTCGGGACGCAGGCGTTGACCTCAGCCCAGTTGGCTGACTTCCATCAGCAGGACGTGCATACCAAGCGTAAGAACACGGGTTTCACCGCCGGCTACACTTTCAACCCCCAATGGAACGTCAGCTTCGACTACAACCGGCTCGACCAAAGTGGCGCGAAACTCATGGGTACGGGCACCGACGAGCTTCTCCTGTCCGGCCTTGCGGCGGCGGGTCCCGCCGGAGGTAGCTACAGCCCGGAAAAAAGCATCCTGCTGATGAATCCGACCGACTACCAGACCGACACCTACAATCTGGCGTTCAATTGGACCGGAGAGAAGGGCTTTTTCAGCGCCGGCTATTACGGTTCGTTCTTCAAGGATGCCTACAACAGCGTGACCTGGCCGAATCCGTTTGTAACCAAAGCGACTACGGGGACTGCGCCGACCCTCAATGGTGCCGCCGGCTATCTGTCAGATACGCTCAGCACCATGCCCAACAACGACTTCAACCAGCTGAATCTCACCGGTGGCTACAATTTCTCGCCCACCACCCGGCTGGCGGGAGGATTGTCCTATGGCCGCAATACCCAGAACGCGGGCTATCCGGGCGCCGTGATGCAGAACAACGCTTATCCGCAGTCGCTCGATGCCCTGGTCAAGACCACCCACGCCGATCTGCATCTCACCAATCAGGCCAGTCAGAAGATGACGCTCTCGGCAGGCTTGAAGTACGACGAGCGTGACAATCAAACGGCCTCCAACGCCTACGCCTTTTACACGCTCGGCGCCGATCCGGTGACGTCGTACAACGCGCCTGAGAGCAACCGCAAGACCCAGGTGGAATTGGCCGGGGACTTCCGCATCGACAACAACCACAAGCTGCGCGTGGCCTACAACTACGAGGATTACAAGCGCTGGTGCAACAACTTCCCGGCAGGTGCCGCGCAAGCGGCCTCGGAAGCGAAAGCTGGCTATTACACCAACGGCTCCTGCTTCCAGGTTCCCGAGTCGAAGGAGAACAAGCTCTCGGCCGACTACCGGTTGAAGGCGGCTGAGGCGGTCAATTTCAATGCCGGTTACAGCTACGCCAAGCGCAAGTCCGACGTCCTGAACTCCTTCTACAATCCGATGCAGGGATTTGCTGAGGGCTTCGAGAATTTCGGCTGGGTGGCTTTCTTCGACGCCTCACGCACCGAGCAACTGGCCAAGGCGGGCGTCAACTGGCAGGCCAACGAGAAGCTGAGTCTGAACCTGAACGGCCGCTACCTCGACGACCAATACGACGATGCGACCCTGGGCGTGCAGAAGGGTCATATGGGCAGCCTGAATCTGGATGCCAGCTACAGCTATTCGCATACCGGTGTGGTGTCGGCTTACTACAGCTACCAGAAGCGGGAGCGGGACATGCTGAGTGGGGCGGGACGCTTCGCCCTCGTTGCGCCGACCCAGATCTGGAGCAATCAGCTGTCGGACGAGGAAGACACCGTCGGTCTCTCGGCCAAGCAGAAGGGGCTGATGGCCGGCAAACTGGAACTCGCAGGCGATCTGACCTACTCGCTGGGCAAGTCCGGCTATTCGACCCAGGTCCCGTATCTGGCCACTTGCGGTCTCTCGACCAGCCTGACTTGCGGCAGCACGCCGGACATCAAGAACGAGATGACCCAGTTGAAACTCACCGGCACCTACAGTCTCGACAAGGTCAGTCAGGTAGTCATGGGTTATCTGTTCCAGCACCTGAAGAGCAACGACTACTACTACAACGGCTACCAGTATGGCTACACGTCGACCGGCTTGCTGCCGACCAACGAGCAGGCGCCGAGCTACAGCCAGAACGTGGTCTTCGCAGCTTACAAGTACAGCTTCAGGTAATTTGCCGAGGTCCCCGGAAAATGGGAGCGGAGATTTCGCTCCCATTTTCTTGCCGACGTTACGCCTGACTTGAACCAAACAGCTTTACTGGAGTTATTAACATGAGCAAGGAAAACCCGGGAGCCCTGCGGCGCCTTTGGATCACCCTGAAAAAGCCGAGCGCCAAATATTCGCTGCTGGCGCTACTGCTGATCGGTTTCTTTTCCGGCATCATTTTCTGGGGCGGCTTCAACACCGCGATCGAGGCGACCAACTCCATCGCGTTCTGCACCAGTTGCCACGAGATGCGCGATAACGTCTATCCCGAATACAAGGAAACCATCCACTACAAGAACAAAGCCGGTGTGCGCGCGACCTGCCCCGATTGCCATGTGCCCAAGGACTGGACGCACAAGATGATCCGCAAGGCGAGGGCGAGCATCGAGGTCTGGGGCAAGCTCACCGGCAGCATCGACACCAAGCAGAAATTCGAGGCCAACCGGTTCCGGCTGGCGAAGGAAGAATGGGCTCGGATGGAGGCCACCGGTTCGCGCGAGTGCCGCAACTGCCACAGCTGGGAAGCCATGGATCCCGATACCCAAGGGCAGACCATCTACAACAAGCACATGGCGGCGCAAAAGGCCGGTAAAACCTGCATCGACTGTCACAAGGGCATCGCCCACCATCTGCCCCGGGAATATCGGGATCCCGATGAGTGATAGGGCCATAGTCGGGCTGTCCTGAGCTAGACAACGGGCGCATCAGCGCCCGTTGTCCTTTGTATCGTCATGGTTTTTAGCGGAGCGCAAATGTGCTGCGAGTTGACCTCGATTAACCCGCCGCCACTGCAATCGGGCACAATTGGGCCCGCAAACCACAGTTCGTCACCCTGACATGCTCTCCGCCATCGATCTCGCCTGCATCCGCGGCGACCGCCGTCTGTTCGCCGGCCTCGGCTTCACCCTGGAGCCGGGCGGGCGGCTGCACGTCACCGGCGAGAACGGCTCGGGCAAGACCAGCCTGCTGCGCATACTCTGCGGCCTGTCGCCGGCCGAAGCGGGGGAGGTCCGCTGGCAGGACGTGGCCATCGCCAGGCTCGGCGACGAATACCACAAGGCGGTGCTCTACCTGGGCCATCACAACGCGCTGAAGGAAGAATTGACGGCGCTGGAGAACCTGCTCGCCACCTCCGCCCTGGCCGGGGTCGCGGTGAGCGACGCAGAGGGCCGCCAGTTGTTGCGCCGCGTCGGTCTGGCCGGACGCGAGGATCTGCCGGTGCGCTTCCTCTCGCAGGGGCAGAAGCGCCGCGTCGCGCTCTCGCGCCTGCTCTGGAGCCCGGCGCCTCTGTGGGTGCTCGATGAACCCTACGTCGCCCTGGATAGCACCGCCGTGGCCTGGCTGGCCGAAATCATCGGCGCTCACATCGCCAGCGGCGGCATGGCGGTACTGACCAGCCATCAGGAGGTCGCGATCGCCGGCGGCGTCGTCCAGACGCTGAGGCTTGCCGCTTGAGCCGCGCCGGCACGATGCAGACGCTGGGCGCCCTCGGGGTGTTCGCCGCCGTAGTGCGACGAGACCTGCTGCTGGCGCTGCGGCGCAAGAGCGAGGTATTGACCACCCTGTTCTTCTTCGTCATCGTGGTCAGCCTGTTTCCGCTCGGGATCGGCCCGGAACTGGGGCTACTGCGCAAGATTGCGCCCGGCGTGCTGTGGGTGGCGGCGCTCCTGGCGACGATGCTGTCGCTCAACCGGCTGTTCGCCGCCGACCACGACGACGGCACGCTGGAGCAGATGCTGCTCTCGCCGGCACCGCTCGGCCTGATGGTCGCCGGCAAGATCGTCGCCCACTGGCTGGTGTCGGGCCTGCCACTGGTGCTGATCGCGCCGCTCTTGGGTCTGCAGTTCGATCTTGCCCCGCGAGCGCTGGGCGTGCTGGTGATTTCACTGCTGCTCGGCACGCCCCTGCTCTCGATGATCGGGGCGATCGGCGCGGCGCTGACCCTGGGCGTGCGTGGCGGCGGCGTGCTGGTGTCGCTGTTGACCCTGCCCTTGTACATTCCGGCCCTGATCTTCGGCGCCGGCGCTGTCGAAGCCGACATTTCCGGTCTGGGCGCCGGTGGACACCTGTCCTTGCTGGCGGCGCTGTTCGCGCTGGCGGCATTTTTTGCGCCGTGGGCGACCACCGCGGCTTTGAGAATCGCATTGGAATAACAGATGAGCCGAAATATGATCACCTGGAAGTATGCTTCGCCCCCCTATTTCTATCCGCTGGCGGGGAAGATGATCCCTTGGTTCGCGGTGCTGGCGGTGCTGCTCGGCATCGCCGGTCTATGGGTGGGCTTTTTCGTCGCACCGACCGACGCCCAGCAAGGCGAGGGTTATCGGATCATTTTCATCCACGTCGGCGCGTCCTGGATGTCGATGTTCCTCTATCTGGTCATGGCCTTCTGGGCCGGAGTAGGACTGGCCTTCAACACCCGGCTGTCGTCGATGATGGCCAGCGCGGTGGCGCCCACCGGCGCGATGTTTGCGTTCCTCTCGCTGTGGACCGGCGCGCTTTGGGGCAAGCCGATGTGGGGTACTTGGTGGGTATGGGATGCGCGCCTGACCTCGGAGCTGATCCTGCTCTTCCTCTACCTGGGCTTCATCGCCCTGCAGTCGGCGATCGACGAGCCGCGCCGCGCCGACAAGGCGGGAGCGATCATCGCCCTGGTCGGCGCGGTGAACGTGCCGATCATCTATTTCTCGGTAAAATGGTGGAACACCCTGCACCAGGGCGCCTCGGTGTCGCTGACCCAGGCGCCGTCGATGGCCAAGACCATGTTGCTGGGCATGCTTTTGATGGCGCTCTCCTTCTGGATGTATTCGATCGCGATGGCGCTGGTTCGGGTCCGCGCCATAATGCTCGAACGCGAGCGCCACTCCGACTGGGTTGCAAATTTAAAGGAAGTGAAATCATGACCTACCCCCCAACCCCCTCCCCAGGGAAGAGGGTGACTAGTGTTCGCTTCGCTCCAAAACTGTTGCTTGCCCCTCCTTGGGGCGGCCCGGCGGAGGTGTTATGAACTGGCACAGTCCCGCGGAATTCTTCGCCATGGGCGGCTACGCCTTCTACGTCTGGGGCAGCTTCGGCGTCACGGCCCTGGCCTTGTTGATTGAACCTCTGCTGCTGAGGAAGCGTCGAAGCGAAGTCTTGCGAAGCCTCAAGCGCGAATTGTCAGCCAAGGAACTCAGTCAATGAAACCCAGGCATAAACGCATCGCCCTCATCGTTGGGGGCCTGGCTTCGTTCAGCGTCGCCACTTATTTCGTGCTCCACGCCTTGAACAGCAATATCGCCCTGTTCTACACGCCGACCCAGGTGGTGGCCGGGGATGTCCCGAAAGGACGGGTGTTCCGCATCGGCGGATTGGTCGAGAATGGCAGCTTGCAGCGCAACGCCATGACAGTGCACTTCGTCGTCACCGATACGGCGAAAAACGTCCGCGTCGCCTACACCGGCATTCTCCCCGACCTGTTCAAGGAAGGCCGAGGGGTGGTGGCGCAAGGCAAACTCGGGCCTGACGGAGAGTTCATCGCCAGCGAAGTGCTGGCCAAGCACGACGCGAATTACATGCCCCCGGAAGCCAAGAGCGCCGTCGACCAGGCGCGCGAGGCATCCAAAACCCTAGCGCAGTGATAAAATCATGATCCCAGAACTCGGCCTCTTCGCCCTCGTCCTCGCCCTCCTGGTCTCCGCTGTCCAGGGCGTCGTGCCTCTGGTGGGCGCACAGCGCAACGACACGGCCTGGATGGCGCTCGCCCGCCCCGCCGCACAAGCGCAATGGCTGCTGATCGCCATCGCTTTCGCCAGCCTTACCTACTCCTTCATCGTCAAGGATTTCTCGGTGCTCTACGTCGCCGAAAATTCCAATTCGCAGCTGCCCACGGTGTATCGGATCGCTGCGGTCTGGGGCGGGCACGAGGGCTCGCTGCTCTTGTGGATGCTGATGCTCACCTCCTGGATGCTGGCGGTATCCTTGCTCTCGCGCGCCCTGCCCGAGGCCATGGTGGCGCGCGTTCTGGGCGTGCTGGGCCTGGTCTCGTTCGGCTTCCTGCTCTTCATCCTGCTCACCTCCAGCCCCTTCATTCGCCTCCTGCCGGCCGCCGCCGAGGGGCGTGACTTGAATCCGTTGCTGCAGGATCCGGGCCTGGTGGCCCATCCGCCGATGCTCTACATGGGCTACGTCGGCTTCTCGGTGGCCTTCGCTTTCGCCATCGCCGCGCTGCTTTCTGGCAGCCTCGACGCCGCCTGGGCGCGCTGGTCGCGGCCGTGGACCACGGCGGCCTGGATTTTCCTGACCCTGGGCGTGGCCTTGGGCAGCGGCTGGTCTTATTACACGCTGGGTTGGGGCGGCTGGTGGTTCTGGGATCCGGTCGAGAACGCCTCCTTCATGCCCTGGCTGGTCGGTACTGCGCTGATGCATTCGCTGGCGGTGACCGAGAAGCGCGGCGCCTTCAAGAACTGGACGGTATTGCTGGCCATCGGCGCCTTCTCGCTCAGCCTGCTCGGTACCTTCCTGGTGCGCTCCGGTGTGCTCAACTCGGTCCATGCCTTCGCCAACGATCCGCGCCGCGGCATATTCATCCTGATCTTCCTGGTCATCGTGATCGGCAGTTCGCTGCTGCTGTTCGCCTGGCGCGCGCCAAAGGTCGGCCTGGGCGGGCGCTTCGGGCTGATGTCGCGTGAGACGCTGCTGCTCCTGAACAACGTGCTGCTGGTGGTTGCAGCCGGTGCGGTGCTGCTCGGCACGCTCTATCCCTTGATCATCGACGCGCTCGGCCTGGGCAAAATTTCGGTTGGTCCGCCCTACTTCGAAGCGGTGTTCGTGCCGCTGGTCGTGCCGCTGCTGTTCCTCATCGGCCTGGGTCCGATGGCGCGCTGGAAGGCAGCCAGCGTCGGCAATCTGGCGCGACGGTTGTGGCTGGCACTGGCGCTGGCGATCATCGCCGGCATAGTCCTGCCCTTTGGGCTCGGCAGTTGGACGCCGCTGGTAGGACTGGGCGTGTTGCTCGCCGTCTGGATTGCCGCCGCCACCGCGACCGACATCAAGAGTCGCCTGAAGAGCGGCAGCCGACCGCCGCTCGCGTTCTGGGGCATGCACCTGGCGCATATCGGCGTTGCCGTTTTCGTCATCGGCGTGACCCTGGTCAAGGGTTATGAAACCGAGCGGGACGTGCGCATGGCGCCGGGCGATACGGTCAAGGTGGGCAGCTACACTGTCCGCCTGCTCGGGATCCAGGACGCAACGGGACCGAACTACAACGCCAAGGTCGGGGAACTGCAGCTCTCCAAAGATGGCCGGGTGCTGCGCATGTTGAGGCCGGAGAAGCGCACCTACTTCTCCTCGGCGATGCCGATGACCGATGCCGCGATCGACACTGGCTTTACCCGCGATGTCTATGTCTCGCTCGGTGAGCCGGTCGGCGGCGGCGCCTGGGCCGTGCGCGTGCATTACAAGCCCTTTGTCGACTGGATCTGGGGCGGCTGTTTGCTGATGGCCTTGGGCGGCCTGATTGCCATCAGCGATCGTCGTTACCGGCTGAAGTCGAAGACGGCGGCGACCGTACTCGCGGCCCCGGCCGCCGGCAAACCATCTCCCGGAATTGCATCATGAGGCGCTTCCTGATTCCGCTCGGGCTGTTCGTGGTGCTGGTGGGCTTTCTCGCTTGGGGCTTGAAGCCCGGCTACGATCCGCACGAGGTGCCCTCGCCGCTGATAAACAAACCCGCGCCGAACTTCGATCTGACGCAGCTCGCCGATCCGAAGTTGAAGTTTTCGCCGCAAGAGATGCGCGGCCGGGTCTGGCTGCTCAACGTCTGGGCTTCCTGGTGCGTCTCCTGCCGCGAAGAGGCGCCGGTGCTGATGCGCTTCGCCCAGAGCGGCGCGGCGCCGCTCTATGGCCTCGACTACAAGGACAAGCGCGATGACGCGCAAGCCTGGCTCGCCCGGTTCGGCAACCCTTACGTGCTGAACGCATTCGACGGCGACGGCCGCGTCGGCATCAATTACGGCGTCTATGGCGTGCCGGAGACCTACGTCATCGACAAGGCCGGCATCATTCGCTACAAGCAGATCGGTCCGGTGACCGACGCCGCGCTCAGGGACAAGATCCTGCCACTGTTGAAGGAATTGAATCAATGAAAACGGTGATGGCATTGCTGTTCGCGCTGCTCGCCAGCGGCACGCTGCTGGCCCGGGAAGCGGCGCCGCTGGCCGCCGACGTCGCGGTGGAGAAACGCATGGTGGCGATCACCTCGGTGATGCGCTGCCTGGTCTGTCAGAACGAATCGCTGGCTGCTTCCCAGGCGGATCTGGCGGTGGATCTGCGCCGCGAAATTCGTGAGATGATCAAGCAGGGCAAGACCGACAAACAGATCAGAGATTTCATGGTCAATCGTTATGGCGATTTCGTTCTCTACCGCCCGCCGATGATGGCGAGCACCTATCTGCTCTGGTTCGGTCCCTTTCTGCTGCTGGCTTTCGGCCTGGCCGGGCTGGTGGTTTATCTGCGCCGACGCGGCGCGCAGCTCGAGGAGAAAGACCTCTCCGCCGCGGAGATAAGGCGCGCCGAGGAACTACTCAGACAACAAGAGGCTGGTCGATGAACATCACTTTCCTGAGTGCCGCCGCGCTACTCGTGCTGCTCGTGCTGGGCCTGCTGTTGCGCCCGCTGCTGCGCCGCGCCGCACCCTCCACCGCGGCGTCGCGTCTGGCCCTGAATACCGCGATCTATCGCGACCAGATCGCCGAGCTGGAGCGCGATCGCGCCGCCGGCAGCCTCTCCGAGACCGACTACGATCAGTCGCGGGCGGAGTTGCAGCGCCGCCTGCTCGCCGATGCCGGCGACATCGATGCACCGCCGCCGCCCTCGGGTCCGGCCTGGCGCGCCGCGCTGGTATTGGGGCTGGCGCTGCCGATCGCCGCTGCGGCGCTCTATGCCTGGCTCGGCACGCCCGCGGCGCTGGTGCCGCAATCCACCGTCGGGCACGAGGTCACCCAGGCGCAGATCGAGCAGATGGTCGCTACGCTGGCGGCGCGCCTGGAGAAACATCCGGAAGACGTCAAGGGCTGGGTCATGCTGGCGCGCTCCTACAAGGCGCTGGGCCGCGTCGATGACGCCGCCCGAGCCTTCGCCCGTATCGGCGACGCAATGAATAAGGATCCTGAGCTGCTGGCAGAATATGCTGACCTGCTGGCGACGCGCGCCGACGGCAATCTCGACGGTAAGCCCATGGAGCTGGTAAACAAGGCGCTAGCGCTCGATCCGAACAACACCATGGCGCTGGCGCTCGCCGGCACCGCGGCCTATCGGCGCCAGGACTTTCCCGGTGCCGTGAGCTACTGGGAGAAGCTGCAGAAACTTCTGCCGCCGGAATCGGAAGACGCCAAGTCGATCGCCGAGGCCATCGTCGAAGCCCGTAATAAGGCCGGCGCCAAGCCCGAATCGAGGGCCGTTTCCGGCAAGGAGGTCAGCGGGCGGGTGACGCTGGCGCCGGCGCTGGCGGCAAAGGTGCAGCCGGGCGATACCCTGTTCATCTTCGCCCGCGCCGTCGGCGGCTCGCGCATGCCGCTGGCGGTGTTGCGTGCCCGTGCCGGCGACCTGCCGCTGGCATTCACACTCGATGACTCGCTCGCTATCAATCCCCAGTTGAAGCTCTCAGGTGCCAGTGAGGTGAAGATCGAGGCGCGCATCTCGAAGTCGGGTAACGCGACGCCGCAAAAGGGCGATCTGATCGGAGAGAGCGCTATCGTGAAAACCGGCGCCAAAGGGGTGAACATCGTCATCGGGCGGGCCGCGCCGTGAGCGCCGTTCGCCCGCCGTGACGGGGACTCGCTACCTTCCGAGCAGACCGAGCCACTCCTTTTTCAGCGCGCGCTCTTTCTCGCAGGCCGGGCAAAGTTCGGACGCGTCAGCGCCGGGGACGTATGCCCGTTGGCAGGCGGAGCAGCTACCCACCGGCCGGGTGACCAAGGGCGCTCGACCGCTGAGGACCTCACTAAGAGAGGTGGCATCTCCCACGCGGATCGCTTGTTCCGGACAGATCTGTTCGCACAAGCCGCAAGAAGTGCATAGTCCCGGGTCGAAGTCGATTCCGCGCGTTGTGGCTCCGCTCCACGCCCCTAGCGCGCCGGTCGGGCAGCGTTGCCCGCACGCCAGGCAGGCGGTGCAGGCCGCGGCTATGCTTCGCGTCGTCCATGGCAGTTGTCGCCACGGCAAGTCGGCGGCGTGCTCCAGCAGCAAGGCCTGATAGGCCGCCGGGCGTCCTCGGTCCAAGTCCGCCGGATAGGGTGGCGACGCTCCGAACTCGTTGTCATGAGCCTTCACCGACGGCAGCAGCAACGCGGCAGCGCCCGCCGTAGCCCGCAAACCGGCGCCGCGCAGAAAGTCCCGCCGAGACCGGATCGACCGATCTCGCTGTTGCCGCTCTTCCTTCTCCTCATCCCGGTTTCCCGGCGCGAAAATCACGCTTGGCGCCTGCTGCCCAAACCACGCTTGCAAAGTTTTCTGTAGGAGAGATATCTGCCCGGTGGCATCGCCCATCGGGCAATGGGCGCATTGGTCGTGACCGTGCAGTTGGAAGGAGACCGTACCCTCGGCATACGCGGCCGCCAGCAATCGGGCGTCGAGCAGGCGGTGACAGGGAATGCGCACCGCGTTGCCGCTGTCGCAGCTGTCGCTGCAATGGAGTTGGACGGCCGGTTGCCGGCCCAAGGAGTGGAGAAAACCCTTGGGCGAAAATCCTGGCAGCCGTAGCGCTCCCGCGGGGCAATTCGGAACACAGGCGCCGCAGGCGGCGCACCGCGCCGCGTCGAGACCGATGCCGTCAAGCGACAGCGAAAGGGCTTGCCCGTCGCAAGCATCCAGACAGGCGGCGCACGCCATCACCCGGCCGCGAACGTTGACGCACGCCAACTCGTCGATCAGCAGGGCGGAACGTTCTTGACTTTTGGGGCCGGTGACACCACCGACGGCTGGGCCTTCCATGCCTACTCCGGCGACCTTTGCTTGGCGCGCTGCCCCTTCCACAGACGCAGCTTGGTCAGACGGTAGCGCTGCTGTTTCGCCTTTTCATCGGCGCTCTCGTACCATGCGGCTCCCCACTCGGCGTCGATACAGCCGGGCTGCTGGAACTGCGGCGGCGCGGCGCCGACCTTACGCCAGTCCACTATGGTTATGCGCCAGGATGGCGCGGGTGTGGGTGAAATCGGCGCGAACTCGGCGACCAGCGCCTCCCGCGCCAATGTCAGCAGCAACGGTGGTTTGCTTTCTTCGTCAGCCGCGACGAGCATCACCGCATAGAAGCCATAGCGTTTCCAGCTCGGCAGCGTGAAAAAGCGCAGCAACAGGCGTCCGCGCACTCTCAGGCCTTCCACGTTGACGAACACCTGGAATATCCGCAAGCGCGAATGCGGCCACGGCGTCCGAATGGCTGTCGGAGACGCCGCCGCCGTGCTCAATCCTGGCCGCCGAGATAGTTGGAAATCAGCTTCAGATCGTCGCTCTTGAGTCCGGTGGCGACATTGAGCATGATCGAATGGGCGCTGCGGCTGCGGTTCCGGAAGGCATCTATCTGCGCCTGGATATATTCAGGATGCTGCCCGGCCAGCCGCGGGAATATGCCCTGACCCCTGCCAGTGAGGCCATGACAACGCGCGCATTTTTCACGATACAGGCGTTCGCCTATCTCCAGGTCGGCACGCGCCTGGAGCTGCAAGACCTTGGGCGGGACCACCGTAGGACGCATTTTCTGCTGGCTGAAATACTTGGCGAGGTTCGCCATGTCCGCAACGCTCAATGCGGCGACCATGCCCGACATCACCGGGTTTTTCCGGCTGCCGCTTTTGAAGTTCTCCAGTTGCATGAAGATATAGTTGGCATTCAGTTGCGCGATGCTGGGGAACGTCGCCGCCGGGCTGTTGCCATCCGGGCCGTGGCAGCCGGCACAGACTTGCGATTTGGCGGCACCCTCCTTGGCGTTGCCGTTTTCAGCCGCGGTTGGCTTGCCGGTCCAGGGGGCGGGGTAGGACAGGTTATGCATCAGGTTCTGGTGACACTGCACGCAGGTCATCTTCTCCTTCACCATCTGTAGGTGCGGCTGGATATCGGGCCTGAATTCCCCCAGGGTGCCCTTGAGCAAGGCCTGGTGCGTCGGGTCGGTGTGGCATTCGCGGCATCTGCGGCTGTCATTTGCCAGAAACCGCGCCCGGGCCTTGTTGGCGAGGTTCGGGGAAAGGGTCCTGTTGTAGGTATCCCGATCGCGCAGTCCGATTTGCACCTGGTCGATCCAGGTCTTCGGCGCCAGATACATATAGTCGAACCAGTTATAAACAGAATGCACGTTGTCATGGCAGTTGGTGCATCCCGGCCGCAGCGGATTCTTGCTGTTGCCCATGGCGGATAGCCGGTATTCCTCGTACTGAACCGGATGGCATTCGGCGCAGCCGATGGTCACTCCCTTGGGTGGATTCTTGTTGCCCTTCGGATTGAACGCGTAAGCGGACTCGTCATACCAGGTCTCATGGCAAGTGCTGCAGGTGCCGGGTGTCTGGAACACGGATCTGACGCCCGGAACGGGGATCGCCCCGAGTTCTCCGGCGAGCAATATCACCAGCAGGAGCAGCACGCCGGCCGCGGAAAAAATGATTTTGCGTTTCTTCGTCATGCCCTTACCTCTTGCGCCGATTTCGCCGTATCGCCGTCCGCAAGCAACTTCGATGCGTCGACGCTGAGCTTGCCGTACCGATCGCCGGATGCCGCCTTCTTCACGGTCACGGCGGTGGCACAGGCCGCGCCGCCACCCCGCTCGTCGAAGCGGGCGGGAATCAGGTCCATCGGGTGAGTGCCCGGGTCGGCCCACCACAGATTGTGGTTGATGTCCTCATCCGGGTTGTTGCCGGCGCCTCCGTGCTCGGGTCCGGCGCTGCCGTCGGCCACCCCGCCGATGCGCCAGTGCCCGCCGGCGCTGTGCATGGCGACCACGTCGGGGCGGATGGTCTGGGTCAGATGGGCCTTGGTCACCAGGTAGCCCGCCTGGGAACTGACCCGCACCAGATCGCCATCCCCTATCCCCATTGCCTGCGCCGTCGCGTAGTTGATGTGCAGGTGGTTGGCGAGGGTGGCCTCCCTGACTACCTTGTTATTAGCCGAAGCGTCGCCGGCATAGTAGTCGGAGGCATGAACCACCAAGGTGAGTTCGCCACCGGCCGTCGCCGTATCCTTGGCCGCATACCAATGGGGAAAGGGCTCGAGGTCGAGCTTCGCCGGCTTGCCGTAGTGCGGTAACACTTCCTCGCCCTGCTCGTCGACGATGCGTCGGATTTCGGGATGGAGATAGCCGTAGATCGGCCAGACACCGCTGTGTTTGGCCATCAGCTCCCAGCCGCCGTCCTTCTTCAAGCCTGGCACGCCGCCCAACTGCATGGCCAGCCACTCCTTGGTGTCGCTGAATTGCCAGTACTTGCCCGCCGCAGGGTCGTTCGTTGCCTGGACGATGTCGCGCAGGATTACGCGCAGTTCGCGGGCATCGCCCACGGGGCTGCTGACCTGCTGCCGCAGCCCGATCCAGGGCAGCAGACTGCCCTGACCTACGACCGGCTCGTTGCGCTCCAGCCAGTGGGCCTCGGGCAGGATCAGGTCCGCCAGATCCCAGGTCTCGTTGCGAAAGCTGTCGATGGCCACGAACAGCTTGACCCGGTTCTCGTCGGCCAAGGTCTGGCGCCACGCCGCCGCCGCCGGGGCGTCGAAGGCTGGATTGGTGTTGTAGCCGAACAGCACGTCGATCGGATACTGCTTTCCGGCCTCGATGGGAAAGCGATGCGGGCGCCTGATCGGGTTTTCGCCGGCCGGGCTGGCCGGCTTCGGCAGCAGATCGCCCAGCGCGATCTGTCGGGGCAGACAGGTGCCGCCCTGAACCTCGAAGCCGCCGGTGATCAGCGGCAGCAGCATCAGCGCGCGCTCGGTGTCGTAGCCGTTGGTATGACCGCTGGTGCCGGCACCAGTGAGGATGCAGCCGCGCTCGCTCTCGGCAAATTGCCGGGCGATGCTTCTTATGCTCAGGGCCTCGACGCCGCTCACCGCCGCCGCGTGTTCCAGGGTGTATGGCTTCAGCTCCTTGGCCAGGGCATCTACGGTGAGATTGCTGGAGCGTGCGATCGCGGCCTGGTCGGCCAAGCCCTCCTGCAGCAGGTAGTTCGCCATCGCCAGGGCCACCAGCCCATCGGTCCCGGGCCGCAACGGTATCCATTCATCGGACAGGCCCGCGGTCTTGGAACAACGCGGATCGAAGGTGGCGATCTTGGCCCGACGGTAGAGTCTGCCGTCCATGGCTTCCGCCGCGTAATCGGGTTGGCTGACCAGGAAGTTGGTGCCGAAATTGAGGATGTAATGGGAATGCGCCAGATCGGGAATCGCATCCGCCGCGCCCCAGGTCGCCTTCCATGCCGCCTGCCGGTTCGTGCTTGCCGCCAGCGGAATGACGCTGTTCGAGCCCAGGGTGTGCAGGAAGCGCTGCCAGGCCCCGGCGCTGGTATCCTTGCCGTGCAGCAAGGCGATCGCCTCGGGCTTGCTCTTGACCAGCGCCTGGGCGATTTCCCGATAAGCCTGTTGCCAGGAGATTTCCTGCCATTTTCCCGAGCCGCGGGGACCGGCGCGTTTCAGCGGCTTCTGCAGGCGGTCGCCGTCGTAGAGTTGCAGCCACGCGGATGCCTCGGCGGCGCTGACCCGACCGCGGCTGCGCACCGATTCGGTCACCCCGGAGAGTTCGACCACCAGCCTTCCCGGCTTGCCGGTGAGGAGATTTTTTTCCAGCGGATCCTGTTCCACCCAGGCGATCACCGGATTGTCGTGAGCGTGCAGCGGGGAACAGCTGAACACCCGCTCTCTCGGCTCGCGCTTGATGTAGTTGTACGACTCGTTGCCCAGGGCCAACTCCATGGCCCCGGCCTGCTTTACGATTCCGAGCGCCGCCACCGAGCCGGCACCGCCTTTGAGAAATTGACGTCGATTGATCTTCATGGCTTCGTCCTAGTACCTCTTTGTGGCAAGTGTTCCGGGGTGTCTTCGGCAACGACCTAGTAGTGGCCCTGGTAATAAAAGGTGCCCATCACCCACCAGATGCGCATGCCATAGACGCCGGTGGCGCACATGAATGCCGCAGCCAGCACCCAACCCATCCGCCGGTTGATCTTGGGGATCGCCAGGATGCCCAGGGGCAAGAGCAGCCCCCAGATGATCTCCAGGTAGAGATAGGGCCAGCGGAAAACACCGAGCAGCACGTCATAGAGCATCGTGTGTTCCTCGGCCACGCCGTAGGTCATCTGCAGGAACTCATTGCCCAGCAGGAACAGATCGAAAACGATGCCGTAGAGCATCAGTCTGGCCATGTCGGCGATCAGTTCGATCGGCACCTGCTTTTCCGCTGCGAGAAACTTGTTGCGCAGCCATAGGCAGCAAATCAGAAAGCCGATGCCCGAGACGTAGGCGCCGGTCAGGAACAGGATCGGCGCGACCGAGGTGTGGTTGGGCACGCGCGACGGATTCAATTGCATCACCACCCCGGTATACCAGTGCGTGCACAGCGCTAGAACCACCGCCAGAATGCCCAGGATCCGTGCCCAGCGCTCATTCTTCTGATAGACGAAGTAGCTGTAGAACAGCATGGCGACCGGATAAGTCAGGATGAAGCACGAGCCCCAGACCATCGGTGCCGACCAGTGGCTGAAACTGCCGAGCAGCAGCAGGTGGAAGAAGCGGTAGGGCTTGCCCAGATCGATGATCAAGAGCACCGGCACGATCATCAGCATGACGATCGCGGTGTTGGAAGCGAAAAAGGCGGTGGGCTTGTATTTCTTGATCCCGAACACCCAGCCCAGCGAGCTGACCACGAAGGAGCCGGCGGAGACGCCGACCAGCCAGAAATACAGGGCGATGGGAAAGCCCCAGTAGGAATGGTGAAATGCGTTGGCTATCATTTGCCCTTCCATCAGTACAGCCCCCTGAAAAATTTGTGCGGCACCTGCGCGAAGAACGACGAGAAATTCCGCACGATGTGTCTCATCAAGCCCCAGAAACCCATGTCCGTGTCGATGATGTCGCCCGCCATCTCGCCGCCGAGCTCGCTGTTGCGCTTGAAGCTGTTGTAGCGCTCGTGCAACTGGGCGCTGCGGTTGTGAAAGGCGAACTCGGGATCTCCGATCGATTCGGTGAGGCCGATGTAATAGACCTGCGGCGCCGTACCCAGCTCTACCCGCAGATTGAAGGTCTTGCTCTCCCGCAGCAGACGTGCGACTTCGCTTTGTGGGTCGTTGATATCGCCGAATACCATCGCTCCCCCGGTGCATGAGGCGACGCAGATCGGTGCCAGGCCGCGGGTCACGCGCACCACGCAGAAGTCGCATTTGTCCGCGACATTGCGGGGGTTGTTTCTGTTGCGCCGGTACTCGGGAAGCAGGTGCCGGGCATTGTAGGGGCAGGCCACCATGCAGGTTCGACAACCGATGCAGCGGTTGTAGCGTTGCAGCACGAAGCCGTCGGGATGCTTGAAGGTGGCTTGTGTCGGGCAACTGCGGACGCAGGAGGGTTCGTCGCATTGGTTGCACAGCCGTGGCAACACCGAGCGCCGGGTATTCGGAAACTCACCGAACTCCGCTTCTGCGACCCAGATGCGCCAATCGCCCAAGGGGACATCGAAAGCCGTTTTGCACGAGGAGGTGCAGGCGTTGCAGCCGGTGCAGCGGCGCAGGTCTACCACCATGGCGTATCGTTTGCGTCCGGGCTTGCCCTTGCTCGGCGAAACCCCATCAAAACCATAAACTCGCTCTGCCATCAATCGCTCCCCTGCATTTTTGGGTAATTCGATTTACGCCGTCGGTGCGCAACCAGCGCGCCGAGGCGGTTCTCGGACCACCTCGGGTCATTTCACAGCAATGACTCCCTGGTTGAACATGTAGATGACCACCCCGCGGATTTCGGCGTCGGTCAGGTCGGCCGTGCCGCCACGCGCCGGCATTTTTCGGGTACCGTGATCGCGTGCTGCTCGAGACCGCTGAGCCCCTGCGCCGCCCGTTTACTCCGGGCCTGCACGTCGCCAATTCTGGGTGCGCCGTTCTTCCCCGCGCCGTGACAACGGGCGCGCACGGTCTTGACCGCTTCCTCGCCGCTGCGCTGGCTCGTGTTGCCCAACGCCTGATGCGCGGTGATCGTTGCCGCCGGAATAAGAATCACCGATGGTAAGGTCAGCCCGATTTTCGGCTTGATATTTCGCATGACCGCCCCCTCGCTTGAATGCACTGCCGAACTTGCCGTGCCCGCTTAATTGGGGACACGGATATCTTTTTATTAGAGTGGCTGCATAGTGTCGTTCCGCATAAAGTCGCTTCTTGATATAGATCAATTATGCTTAATATCGCTTTAGTAAGCTTACAGTGGGCTTTGGATAAGACTATCGGTATAGATAATAAGCATAATTAATTTGAATAAATCTGAAGGGGCCGTCTGGCTCTTTCGGGATTCGTGCGCCTGAGCCATCCTCGTGCATGGCATGGGCCACAATCCAACGGCGCTGCCGCGATGTTCTCGCCCAAAGATCGAAGCAGTTCCATTTCCCCGCTGGTACAATGAGCGCCATGAACACGCCCGTTTTCAGATCAGCCGTCGCGGGCAGTCTCCTGCGCGAGTTCGCGCCCAGATCCGTGAGGAAGCGCCCGGGCCATTGAGCCAGGGGCTTCTCGGCGACACTATCCGCTGATGGTCACCCGACGCCAGTTTCTGTGCGGCATTCTGTCCGAGCGCAAGCCGGAAGCCGCCTCCAGCGACGCGCACGCCGAGCCCTGGCTGCTCGTGGCGCGCATCGGTGAATCTTGCCTGGCTCACGGCGGCACCGTCTGCCGCATCTGCGCCGATGTCTGCGTGCCGGCGGCGATCCGTTTTCGTCCGCGGCTCGGGGCATCGGCGGTCCCGGAAGTCGACTCCCAGAAATGCTCCGGCTGCGGCGTCTGCGTAGCGCCCTGTCCGGCGCAGGCGATTACCCTGGCCCATCCGGACGCCGCCCCGCGGTAAACCGCGCTCATGGCCGCCGCGATGATGGACTGGACCGCGCTCGCCCTCTCGTTCAAGCTCGCCGCCGCTACCACGCTGCTGCTCCTGCCGCTGGCCGTGCTGCTGGCGCGGCCGCTGGCGTGGTCCGGCTTCAAGGGCAAGAGCCTGGTCGAGGCGCTGGTGGCGTTGCCGCTGGTGTTGCCGCCGACGGTGCTGGGCTATTACCTGCTCGTCGCCCTGGGTGCCGGCTCGCCGCTCGGCCGGGCGTACGCGGTGCTGACCGGCCGCTCCCTGGTGTTCAGTTTCGACGGTCTTCTGGTCGCCTCGCTGATCTTCAATCTGCCCTTCGCGGTTCAACCGATCCAGCGCTCCTTCGATGCCATCCCGCTGGCGGCGCGCGAGGCGGCCTGGTGTTGCGGGCTGTCGCCGTGGCGCACGCTGTGGCGGGTCGAATTGCCCTTGGCCTGGCCCGGACTGCTCTCGGCGATCGTACTGACCTTCGCCCACACCCTGGGCGAGTTCGGCGTGGTACTGATGGTCGGCGGCAACATCTCCGAAGAGACGCGCACCGTGGCGATCTCCATCTATGATCGGGTGCAGGCCTTCGACGAGCGTGGCGCCGCAATGATGTCGGCGCTGCTGGTGGCGATCTCCTTTGCCGCCATCGGCGCCATCCATCTGCTCACCCGCCGCATCGGCAGGCGCGATGGCTGACGGACTCATCGTCGCGCTGCGCCAGCGCACGCCGATTTCCCTGGACTGCGAACTCGCGTGCGCGCCGGGAGAACTGGTCGCCCTGGTCGGCCCTTCCGGCAGCGGCAAGACCACGGTACTGCGCTGCATCGCCGGTCTGGCCAAGCCGCAGCAGGGCAAGATCAGCTGCGGCGCCGACACCTGGCTCGACACCGGGTCGAGCCTCATGCTGCCGCCGCAGTTGCGCCGCGTCGGCATGGTGTTCCAGAGCTATTCGCTGCTACCGCACCTCACGGCGCAGGACAACGTCGCGATGGCGTTGTGGCACTTGCCGCCGAAGGAGCGCAGCGAGGTGGCGCAGGAATGGCTGGCGCGTGCCCATCTGCACGGCCTGGAGCGGCGCCGGCCGGGAGAACTGTCCGGCGGCCAGCAGCAGCGCGTCGCCCTGGCCCGTGCCCTGGCTCGCGCCGTCGGCGACGGTTCGAGCGCCGCGGTGCTGCTGCTGGACGAGCCGTTCTCTGCCGTCGATCAGGTCACGCGGCGCAAGCTGCAGCAGGAACTGGCGCGACTGCGCCGGGAACTGTCGATCCCGATCGTGCTGGTGACCCACGACCTGGATGAAGCGCGCATGCTCGCCGATCGCATGGTGCTGCTCCACCACGGCGCGAGCTTGCAAAGTGGCCCGCCCGAGGCGGTGATGACGCGGCCGGCCAATGCCGCTGTGGCCAGGCTGGTCGGGCTCACCAACCTGTTCGAGGGCGTCGTGATCGCGGCTTCCGGCCGCGCCCAGACCCGACTGGAGGCGCTCGGGCTGCACCTGGAGGTGGCCGGGGCATCTGACTGGGTGCCGGGAACGCGGGTGCTCTGGGCGATTCCCCCCGAGGGCGTGCATCTCAACAGGCGCGGCCACGCAGCCGCGCGCGAGGGAAGCAACCAGGTGCGGGGGCGGATAGAGGACTGCGTCGCCCTAGGCCCCTTCACCCACGTCACGCTGCGTTCAGCCCAGGGGGACGCGCGCCTCGCCTTTTCGTTGCCCAGCCACATCGCCCGGCAGGACGCGATCGTCCCCGGGGCCGAGGCATTGGTGACACTGCTGCCGCAGGCGATCCATCTGATGCCCTGGGAGTCTTGATACCTGCTGCGCGGCACAAGTACCGCTTCGCGGCATAAATGCCCTGGCTTATTCACCGGGGAAAACACCCGGCGAATAACTACGGGCACTAGTCGTAATAGTAGGGCTTTTGCGGCACCTGCGCCTCATGGTGGCGGCGCAGCGTCTCCAGATCCTGCCCTTTGTCCCACCACAGCGCGCGGCCGCGTTGCTGTTCAGTGACCTGTTCCGGGTGGCTCTTCAGCCACTCGCGCATGAACTTGGTGTGCTCCGATTCGTAGTTTGCCATGTGATGTTCTCTCGACGAGTGATGAGTGAGGGGGCGGCCTCAGTCCTTGGTGCGGGTGATGCGCAGCACTTCGGGAATATGGCGCAGCCCGCGCATGAGCCGCGCGAGATGGACGCGGTTGGCCACCTGCAGCGTAAAGTTGAGCGTGGTGTACATGCCTCGGTCGTCATCCATGCTGACGTTCTGGATGTCGGAGCCGCCGGCGGCGATCTCGGCCGCCACCTTGGCCAGCACGCCGCGGCGATTCTCGGCGACGATGCGGATGCCGACCTCGAACAATTGCGTGGTGTTGGGTTCCCATTCGACGTCCACCCAGTTGTCCCGCTCGTGGTGCTTCTTGCCGATGCTGCGGCAGTCGTGGGTATGCACCATCAGGCCCTGACCCTTGCGGATGATGCCGACGATGGGGTCCCCCGGTATCGGCCGGCAGCACTTAGCCAGCTGCACGGCGAGGCCCTCGCTGCCGCGAATCACGATTGCGCCAGGTGGTTTGTGCTCGACCGGCGTCCCGCCCTCGGCCTCGCGCGCGGCGGCGAGCCGGCGCGCGACGATGGCCGCGTGCCGCTTGCCCAGGCCGATATCGGTGAGCACGTCGCGTTTCGATTTGGCGCTGCGGTCGCGCAGAAAACGCTCCCAGACCCCGGCGACGATGTCGGCCAAGTGCAGGCCGAAGCCTGCGAGCGTCTGGCCGAGCAGGCGCTCGCCCAGCGCCGCCGACTCTCCCTGCTGCTGCGTCTTGAGGAAGTGCCGGATCTGGGCGCGCGCCTTGCCGCTCTTGACGTAGGACAGCCACGCCGGGTTGGGATTGGCGTGCGTGGCGGTGATGATCTCGATCCGGTCGCCGTTGCGCAGTTCCGTGCGCAGCGGCATCAGTTCGAAGTTGATGCGGCAGGCGACGCAGCGGTTGCCGATGTCCGTATGGACCGCGTAGGCGAAGTCCACCGCCGTGGCGCCGCGCGACAAGCCGAGGATCTTGCCTTTAGGGGTGAACACGTAGATCTCGCCTGGGAACAGATCGACCTTGACGTGTTCGAGGAACTCGGCGGAGTCGCCCGAGGCGGACTGCAATTCGAGCAGCGACTGCAGCCACTTGTGGGTCTGCTGCTGCAGCGCCGAGAGGGCGCTCTCGTCCTTGTAGAGCCAGTGCGAGGCGACGCCGCTCTCGGCGACGTGGTGCATCTCGGCGGTGCGCACCTGAACCTCGACCGGGGTGCCGTAGGGACCGATCAGCGTGGTGTGCAGGGATTGATAGCCGTTGGCTTTGGGGATGGCGATGTAGTCCTTGAACTTGCCCGGCACCGGTTTGTAGATGCCGTGAAGCGAGCCCAGCGCCAAGTAACAGGTAGGAACGTCCTTGACGATGACGCGGAAACCGTAGATGTCGAGCACCTGCGAGAAGGAAAGGTGCTTCTCGCGCATCTTGCGATAGATGCCGTAGAGATGCTTCTCTCGGCCCATCACCTCGGCCTCGATGCCGGCCTCGGGCAGGCGCTGGCGCAGCGTCTCCATGATCTTGCCCACCACTTCGCGGCGGTTGCCGCGCGCCTTCTTCACGGCCTTGGCCAGCACGTTGTGGCGCAGCGGGTGGAGGTGGAGGAAGGACAGCTCTTGCAGTTCGCGGTAGAGAGTGTTGAGACCCAGCCGATTGGCGATCGGGGCGTAGATGTCGAGCGTTTCGCGGGCGATGCGACGGCGCTTCTCGGCGGCCACCGCCCCCAGGGTGCGCATGTTGTGCAGACGGTCTGCCAGCTTGATCAGGATCACGCGCACGTCGCGCGCCATCGCCAGCAGCATCTTGCGGAAGTTCTCCGCTTGCGCTTCCTCGTAGGACTGGTTCTCGATGCGGTCGATCTTGGAGACCCCATCGACCAGCTCCGCAGCGGACTTGCCGAACTTGTCGGCGATCTCCTGTTTGGTGATGGCGGTGTCTTCCATCACGTCGTGGAGCAGGGCGGCGGTCAGCGCCTGGGGGTCTAGGTGCCAGTCGGCCAGGGTGCCGGCGACGGCGAGCGGATGCGAGACGTAAGGATCGCCGCTGGAGCGGACCTGGCCGCTATGGGCGGCGGCGCTGAAGACGTAGGCCGATTCGACCCGGGCGACTTCCTCGGGCTTGAGGTAGGCGGAGAGCTTTGCGCTGAAGCGGCGAAGATCCTCCGCCATGTCGACGGGCGAATGAAACTCCGGCGCAATGGACGAGGCCTCGGCGGCGGGCTGGGCTACCGGCGGGGCCATCGCTTCATCTCATCGCGGCGCTATGCCTGGCCGCGATTGAGGAGTTCCAGGCCGACCATGCCCGCGGCGATCTCGCGCAGCGCGACGACGGTCGCCTTGTCCCGGTCGCCCTCGACCTGGGACGTGCCGCCGAGCGTGATTTGCCGGGCGCGATAGGTGGCGACCAGGGTCAACTGAAAGCGATTGGGGATGCGCTTCAGACAATCTTCGATGGTGATCCGGGCCATGGCTTATTCCTGGAAATGTGGCGTGAACAATTCGGGGTGACGATGCTGCTGTTGCGTCAGGCGCAGCCGGGAGGCGCGCACCGTCGCCACAAGGTCGTCGAGCGCCTCTTGCAACTGATTGTTGATTATAACGTATTCGAACTCGATTACGTGCCGCATCTCTTCCCGGGCGGCGGCCAGACGACGCTCGATCACCTCGGCGCTGTCCGAGCCGCGCCCGCGCAGACGCCGCTCCAGTTCGGCCAGGGAGGGCGGCATGATGAATATGCCGACCGCGTCTGGAAACAACCGGCGGACCTGCTGCGCCCCCTGCCAGTCGATCTCCAGCAGGATGTCCTGACCAGCCCGCATCTGCTCCACTAGCCAGACGCGCGAACTGCCATAGTGATTGCCATGCACCTCGGCCGATTCGAGAAAGTCGCCGCGCTCCTTCATCGCAAGGAATTCCGCGACGCCGACGAAATGGTATTCGCGTCCATTCTGTTCCCCGGGGCGGGGCGAGCGGGTGGTGTAGGAGACCGATAGGCGCACTCCTTCGTCCTGCTCAAGAAGCAGCCGCACCAAGGTGGTCTTGCCGGCGCCGGAGGGCGCCGAGACGATGAAAAGGGTGCCGCTGGTTCCCGAGTCTGTCATTGGAGGGGCTCTGTGTGGATGTCGTGGCGAGGCCGGCCCCGCCGCTGCGCCGACAGGATATCGGATCGGCCCATTCCTGTCAGCAGCGAGGTCGCGACTCCCCGGCGGCCTCGCGTGGCAGGGGCCGGCGGCGCATCAGCCAGTAGAGCAGGGCAAAGGCGGCGCTGGCGGCGACGACCGGCAGGTCGCCGAAGCGAGCGTAGGGTGTCGGCCCCCGCATCGGCTGCACCAGGCCGCTCAGCGTCGCCTCCCGCATTGCGGGCAAGCGCTCGAGCACCCGGCCGCGGTGGTCGATCAAGGCGGTCACCCCGGTATTGGCGATGCGCAGGATCGGTCGGCCGGCTTCGAGCGCTCGCATTTGGACGATTTGCAGCCGCTGCCCGATGGCCAGGCTGCCCTCGAACCAGGCGAGGTTGCTCGGATTGATCAGCAGGCCCGCCTCCGGCAGCCAGCGGCCCAGATCCCGGCCGATCAGATCCTCGTGGCAGACCAGGGTGCCGATGCGCGCCGATCCCAGGATCAGCGGGCGCTGCCCCGGGGAGCCCGGACTCAGATCCTTCAGGGGGATGTCGAGCGCGGCGGAAAACCAGGCGAGGCCGGCCGGCGCGTATTCGCCGAAGGGCATCAGCCGCACCTTGTCGTAGCGCGCGATGGTGTCAGTGTCAGGGGAAATCTGGATGACACTGTTGTGCCCCTCGGCGTTGGCCGAGGTCGTGGCGACGCCGAGAAACAGGTGGCTGTGGCTGCGCCGGCTGAAGCGCAGCAATCGCGTCAGGGTGTCGCCGGGCAGGTCGTTCAAGGGCACGGTGAAGGCCGTCTCCGGCGTCACGATCAGATCGGCGGGGCCCTGCTCGATCAGAAACAGCAGGCGCCGCATCTGCCGGACGGCGTAGCGAGGATCGAACTTCCGGCTCTGCGCCACACCGGTCTGGACCAGGCGGAAACGGAGCGCCGGCCCAGCCGGCTGTACCCAGGCTATGCCGCTCAGGGCAAGACCACCGGCTACCGTCGCCGCGACCGCCAGGGCGCTGAAACGAATGCCGCCGCGGCCGGCGGCCAGCAGGGCGCTCGCCCCATAGCCGAGACAGCTGAGGCCATAGACGCCGGCGATCGGTGCGTAGCCGGACAAGGGGATGTCGGCGAGGCTGTAGCCCAGGGAAAGGGAGGTAAAGCCGTTGAAGAATAAACTGCGGCTCCATTCGGCAAGTGTCATCAGTGCCGCAAACAGGGCACCCGCGAGCGGCTCGGCGATTTCTTTTCTCTCGGCACGGTTCCCGACGGACAGCCGCCAGAGCGCGCAGGGCAGCGCCGTGAACAGCGCCAGATAGCAGACGAATGCCATGGTGGCGAGCGCCGCCGGGGCAAACGCCAATCCCGATTGACGGTGCAATGCGGCCAGTACCCAGCCGTGACCGGCCAGATGCAGCGACAGGCCGAAAGCCAGTCCCAGCGCCCCGGCCAGCCGGGCCGTCGGCGTCGCCCGCAGCAGACGGAACAGGATCGCGTAAGCCAGGAGCGGCAACGGCCACCAGCCCGAGGGAGCCCAGCCCAGGACGCAGATGCCGCCGGACAGGCCCGCCACGCCCACGGCCGCCAATTTCTGCACATTGCGCATATCGATCGCCCGGCCTCTTCCGGCGGCGACGAACATCGCCGGCATTAAATGTCATCATCATATATCGTTCACGGCTATGCTTCTTCCCTAAGGCGTCGCGGCCCGACCAAGCGATTTCTAGCGCTCGCAGGCCGGCAGATCGTCGATAATCGACATTCTCGTGTTTTCGGAAAAACTCTCGATGCGTTACTGGCTGATGAAATCAGAACCCTCGGTGGTCGGCGTGGACCACGTGCTGGCCATGCCGGAGCAGACGGTCGCCTGGTGGGGCGTGCGCAACTACCAGGCCAGAAACTTCATGCGCGACCAGATGCAGGTGGGCGACAAGGTCTTCTTCTACCATTCCAATTGCCCGGAGCCGGGCATCGCGGGTCTGGCCGTCGTCGCCAGGCGGGCTTATCCCGACGAGACCCAGTTCGACCCCGAGAGTCACTACTACGACCCCAAGGCGAGCCGGGAAAATCCGCGCTGGATCAACGTCGATGTGCGCGTGATTCGGAAGACCCGGCTGATCGGTCTAGCCGAGCTGCGCGCCCATCCCGAGCTGGCGCAGATGCGCACCCTGCAGCGCGGCAACCGCCTGTCGATCACGCCGCTCGATCCGGCCGAGTGGCGCTTCATCTGCGAGAAATTGCTGGGCGTGGCGCCGTGACCCTGTGGTGGCTGGTCTATCCGCTGCTCGGCATCTTCACCGGTTTCATCGCGGGGCTGTTCGGGGTCGGCGGCGGATTGACCCTGGTGCCGGTGCTGATGATGGCTTTCTCTGCCCAGCGTTTTCCCCAGGCGCAGATCATGCATCTCGCACTCGGAACCTCGATGGCGACCATCGTCGCGACCTCGATCGCCAGCATGCGCGCCCACCACGGCTACGGCGCGGTGCGCTGGGACATCGTCAAGGGTCTGGCGCCGGGCCTGGTGCTCGGCACGCTGGGCGGCTCGCTGCTCGCCGGCCTGGTGCCGACGCGGACGCTGGCGATCGCCTTCACCGTGATCGTCTATTACGCCTCGCTGCAGATGGTGCTGGACTTCAAGCCCAAGCCGCATCGCTCCCTGCCCGGAACGCCCGGCTTGATCGCGGTGGGCAGCGGCATCGGCGCGGTCTCCAGCCTGATCGCCGCCGGCGGCGGCTTCATGTCCATCCCCTTCATGCTGTTTTGCAACGTGGCGATGCACCAGGCCGTCGGCACCTCCGCCATGCTCGGTTTCCCGATCGCGCTATCCGGTCTGATCGGCTACCTGATCGACGGCTGGGGCGTGGCCGGCCTGCCGCCGTTCACCCTGAGCTACGTCCATCTGCCGGCCTTCGTCGGCATCATCAGCTGCTCGATCCTGGTCGCGCCCCTGGGCGCGAGATTTGCCCACTCGCTGCCGGTGAAGCCCTTGAAGCGCGGCTTCGGCATCTTCCTCGCCCTGCTGGCGACGAAGATGCTGCACAACCTGCTGACGGCTTAGATTGCTTCGCCCGCCGTCACTGCGAGGCCGCAGGCCGCGGCAGTCGCAATGACCACCCATTTTGTCATTGCGAGGCCCGAAGGGCCGCGGCAATCCTAGACCTTGGCGAGCAGCTGGCCGCCGCCGAAGCTGGAGCTCGCGCCCACCCGTCCGCCCAGGACCACCTTCACGGCGCAGTACTTGAACTCCGGAATCTTGCCGTAGGGGTCGAGCACCGGATTGGTCAACATGTTGGCGGCCGCCTCGTAGTAGCAGAAGGGGATGAACAGCGCGCCCCGGGGGATGCCGTCGTCGGCGCGGGCATAGAGCGAGACGCGCCCGCGGCGCGAGGACACGGTGATCACGTCGCCCGGGCGGGCCCCGAGGGCCGAGAGGTCGAGCGGATGGACCGAGGCCACCGGATCGGGCTCGATGGCGTCCAACACCGTGGCGCGGCGGGTCATGCTGCCGGTATGCCAGTGCTCCAACTGCCGACCGGTGATCAGCACCACCGGGTAGTCGGCATCCGGGCGCTCCGCCGCCGGGATGATGTCCGCGGGCACCAGGCGCGCCCGCCCGCTTGTCGTCGGGAAGCTCTCGGTGAACACCACGCGCTCGCCCGGGTCGCCCACCTGCTCGCAAGGCTGGGTGACCCCGGACTCGGCTTCGAGACGCCCCCAGGTGATGCCGGCGATCGAGGGCATCGCGCGCCGCATCTCGTTGAAGACTTCCTCCGGACCGCCGTAATTCCAGTCCAGGCCGAGACCGCGGGCCATTTCCTGGATGATCCACAGGTCCTGGCGCGCTTCTCCTGGCGGTTCCAGCGCCTGCCGGCCGAGCTGCACGAGGCGGTCGGTGTTGGTGAAGCTGCCGGTCTTCTCGGGGAAGGCCGAGGCCGGCAGGACCACGTCGGCTAAGTAGGCGGTCTCGGTCAGGAAGATGTCCTGCACCACCAGGTGTTCGAGCTTCGCCAGCGCCCCCCGGGCGTGGTGCACGTCCGGGTCGGACATCGCCGGATTCTCGCCCATCACGTACATGCCGCGGATCTTGCCCGCGTGCACAGCGTCCATGATCTCGACCACGGTGAGTCCGGGATTGGCGTCGAGCTTGGTGCTCCAGAGACGCTCGAACTTGGCCTGGACCTCGGGCACATTGACCCGCTGGTAGTCGGGGTACATCATCGGGATCAGTCCGGCGTCGGAGGCGCCCTGGACGTTGTTCTGGCCGCGCAGCGGATGCAGACCCGTCCCCGGCCGGCCGATCTGGCCGGTCATCAAGGACAGCGCGATCAGGCAGCGGGCGTTGTCGGTGCCGTGCACGTGCTGGGAGATGCCCATGCCCCAGAGGATCATCGAAGCGCGCGACTTGGCGAACAGACGCGCCACCTCCTTGATGGTCTCGGCCGGGATGCCGCAGAGCGGCGCCATCGCCTCGGGGCTGAAGCCGGCGACGTTCTTCCTGAGGTCCTCGTAGCCGCTGACGCGGTCCTTGATGAACGCCTCGTCTGCCAGTCCCTCCTCGACGATGGTGTGCATCATCGCGTTCAGGAGTGCTACGTCGGTGTCGGGCTTGAACTGCAGGTAGTGGCTGGCGTGGCGGGCGAGCTCCGAGCGGCGCGGGTCGGCCAGGATGAGCTTGGTACCCGCCTTCACCGCGTTCTTGATCCAGGTGGCGGCCACAGGATGATTCACGATCGGATTGGAGCCGATCAAGAACATCACCTCGGAATGGATCACGTCCCGCACCGGATTGGAGACCGCGCCCGAGCCGATGCCCTCCAACAGTGCCGCGACGCTGGAGGCGTGACACAGCCGGGTGCAGTGGTCCACGTTGTTGGTGCGAAAACCGGTGCGCACCAGCTTCTGGAACAGATAGGCTTCCTCGTTGCTGCCCTTGGCCGAGCCGAAGCCCGACAGCGCCTGCGGCCCGACGTTGTCGCGGATCGTCTTGAGGCGGCCGGTGGACAGCGCCAGAGCCTCCTCCCAGGAGGCTTCGCGGAACACCGACAGCGGGTTGTCCGGGTCCATCACGAAGTCGGCCGACTTGGGTGCATCGGTGCGACGGATCAGCGGTTTGGTCAGACGCTGGCGGTGGTGCACGTAGTCGAAGCCGTAGCGTCCCTTGACGCACAGCCGGCCTTCGTTGGCCGGACCGTCCCGGCCTTCGACGCGCAGGATCCTGTTGTCCTTGACGTGGTAGGTGAGCTGGCAGCCGACGCCGCAGTAGGGACAGACCGAGGCCACCGTCTTGTCCGCCGCGATCAGGCCGACGCCGCGCGCCGGCATCAGCGCGCCGGTGGGGCAGGCGCGCACGCACTCGCCGCAGCCCACGCAACTGCTATCGCCCATCGGGTCGGCGAGGTCGAAGACGATTTCCGCGTGGTGGCCGCGGTGCGCGAAGCCGATCACGTCATTGACCTGTTCCTCGCGGCAGGCGCGCACGCAGCGCGTGCACTGGATGCAGGCGTCGAGATTGACGGCGATGGCCGGGTGGGAGAGGTCGGGACCGGGTGAGAAGCGCGGCACGAAGCGCGGCGCCCCCACCGCCAGCTTTTCCGTCCAGTAATCGAGCTCGGAATCCGGGCTGTAGGCCTGCCCGGGCATGTCGGACTTCAGCAGTTCGAGCACCAGCTTCTGCGAGTGCAGGGCGCGCGCGCTGTCGGTCGTGACCTCCATGCCCGCCTGGGGATGGCGGCAGCAGGAGGGTGCGAGCACCCGCTCGCCCTTGATCTCGACGACGCAGGCGCGGCAGTTGCCGTCCGCGCGCATGCCCTCCTTGTAGCACAGGTGGGGAATGTCTATGCCGTGGCGCTTGGCGGTCTGGATCAGGGTCTCGTCCGGCTCGGCGGTGACGGTCTGACCGTTCAGGGTGAATGCGATCGGAGTCATTTATTCGATTTCCCGGGGGAAGTACTTGATGACGCTGCGGATCGGATTGGGCGCCGCTTGGCCCAGGCCGCAGATCGAGGCGTCGGCCATCGCCTGCGCCAGATCCTCGAGCAGGGGTTTATTCCACCGATCGGCCTTGACCAGGGCCGCCGCCTTCTCGGTGCCGACCCGGCAAGGAGTGCACTGGCCGCAGGACTCTTCGGCGAAGAAGTGCATCACGTTCGCCGCCGCGTCCCTGGCCTTGTCGTGTTGCGACAGGACGATCACCGCCGCCGAGCCGATGAAGCAGCCGTAGGGGTTCAGGGTGTCGAAGTCGAGCGGGAGGTCGGCCATCGCAGCGGGCAGGATGCCGCCCGAGGCGCCGCCGGGCAGGTAGGCATAGAGCGCGTGGCCGGGCAGCATGCCGCCGCAGTACTCATCGACCAGTTCGCGCAGGGTGATGCCCGCCGGCGCCAGATGGACGCCGGGCCTGCTCACCCGGCCGCTGACCGAGAAGGAGCGCAGGCCGTGCCGGCCGTTCCTGCCGTGGCTTGCGAACCAGACCGCGCCCTTTTCCAGGATGTCCCGCACCCAGTACAGGGTCTCCATGTTGTGCTCCAGCGTCGGGCGGCCGAACAGGCCCACTTGGGCGACGTAGGGCGGACGCAGCCTGGGCATGCCGCGCTTGCCCTCGATCGATTCCATCATCGCCGATTCCTCGCCGCAGATGTAGGCGCCGGCGCCGCGGCGCAGGTGGATCACCGGCAGCGGGCAGGGCGGGTCGGCGGCGAGGACGGCGAGTTCGCGCGAGAGGATTTCCCGGCAGGCGGCGTACTCGTCGCGCAGATAGACGTAGATCTCGGCGATACCGACGATCTTCGCCGCGATCAGCATGCCTTCGAGGAAGCGGTGCGGGTCGCGTTCCAGGTACCAGCGGTCCTTGAAGGTGCCCGGCTCGCCCTCGTCGATATTGACCGCCATCAGGCGCGGACCCGGTTCGGCGCCGACGATCCGCCATTTGCGCCCGGCCGGAAAGCCGGCACCGCCCAGGCCGCGCAGGCCCGAGCCCTCCATTTCCTTGATCACCGCCTCGGCCTCGCGGCGGCCTTCGACGCATTCGACCAGCGTCTTGTAGCCGCCGGCCTCGCGGTACTGGCGATAGCCGGTATAGGGTGTCAGCGTCGGTTCGACCGCGCCCTCGTCCAGTGCAGCGGCGATGCTCGCGGCGGTGGCGTGGTCGATCGGATTCCTGCCCACCACCGCCACCGGGGCTGCGTGGCAGCGGCCGACGCAGGGCACCGGCACGATGCGCACGCCTTCGCGCGCCGCGATCGCCTGGTGCAGCTCCTTGGCGCCTGCGAGCTCGCAAGAGAGCGACTCGCAAACGCGCACCGTGAATTGCGGCGGTACCGCGTCGCCCTCCTTGACCACGTCGAAGTGGTGGTAGAAGGTTGCGACCTCATAGACCTCGGTCATCGCGAGCTTCAGCTCGGCCGCCAGCGCCACGATGTGCGCCGCGGAGATGTGTCCGTACACATCCTGAATGCGGTGCAGGTATTCGATCAACAGATCGCGGCCGGGCTGGTCGGAGCCGAGCAGGGCGCGGACCTCGCTCGTCGCTCGCGGATCGGGCGAGCGGCCCTTGGGCTTGGATCTGTCCTTCAGTCTTCCGGATTCGGCGATGGGGATGACGCCGGGCTTGGGAGAATATTCAGTCATCGCAGTGGCCTTGAGAACTGTTAAACGAAAGCCTAATCGGAAGACACCGAGAGCAGGAGCCTCGTGGGCTCCTGCTCTCGCTTGCAAAGACGACGACAGCCTACTTGATCAAGCCGGCACCGCGCGCCCACTGATACTTGGCGCCGAGCACCGCCACCGGGATCTCGGTCGAGTAAGCATAGGCGGGAATGCCGTGCTCGTACAGGTATTGCGCCGCCTCCTCGACCTCGACGTCGCCGGCCAGCGAGGCCACGATCGGCTTCTCGATGCCCTTGGCGCGCATCTCGTCGCGCGCCTCGACCATGATCCTGGCGAAGACCATCGGCGGCGTCACGATGGTGTGCCAGTAGCCGAGAATCAGCGCGTGGATGCGTTCATCCGAGAGACCGAGCAAGACCGTGTTCTTGTAGGTCTGCGGCGGTTCGCCGCCGGTGATGTCCACCGGATTGCCGGCGGCGCCGAAGGGCGGGATGAACTTGCGGAAGGCGGCGTCGAGGTCGTCGGGCATCGGCATCAAGGTCAGGCCGTTGTCCACGCAGGCGTCGGAGAGCAGCACGCCCGAGCCGCCCGCACCGGTGATGATGACCACGTTCTCGCCCTTCGGGGTTGGCAGGATCGGCACGCCGCGGGCGAAGTCGAGCAGGTCGCGCAGGCTGCGGGCGCGGATCACGCCGATCTGCCTGAACACGTCCTCGTAGATCTTGTCGTTGCCGGCCAGGGCGCCGGTGTGCGAGCTGGCGGCCTTGGCGCCGGCTTGAGTGCGGCCGGCCTTCAACACGATCACCGGCTTCTTCTTCGAGACGCGGCGGGCGACCTCGGCGAAGGCGCGGCCGTCCTTCAGGTCTTCGCAATGCTGGGCGATGACCTTGGTGTTCGGATCCTGTTCGAAGAAGATCAGCAAATCGTCCTCGTCGATGTCGGACTTGTTGCCCAGGCCGACGATCGCCGATACGCCCATCTTGGCGGAGCGGGAGAAGCCGATGATGGCCATGCCGATGCCGCCGGACTGCGAAGACAAGGCGGCGGAGCCCTTGACGTCGTAGGCGGTGCAGAAGGTGGCGCAGAGATTGGCCGGGGTGTAGTAGAAGCCGTAGATGTTCGGCCCCATCAGACGGATGTTGTACTTGCGGCCGATCGCGACCAGTTCTTCCTGCAACTGGTGCTCGCCGGTCTCGGCGAAGCCCGAGGGGATCAGCACGGCGCCGGCGATCTTCTTCTCGCCGCACTCCACCAGCGCGCCGGCGACGAACTTGGCCGGGATCGCGAACACCGCGGTGTCGATCTCGCCGGGCACGTCCTTGACGCTCTTGTAGGCCTTGTAGCCCAGGATTTCATCGGCCTTCGGGTGGATCGGATAGATGTTGCCCTTGTAGCCGCCGTTGATCAGGTTCTTCATGACCGAGTTGCCGATCTTGCCGTCCTCGGCGGAGGCGCCGATCACGGCCACCGACTTGGGCTGCATGATGCGCTTCATGCCGGCGAGAACCTCGGCTTCGGCCGGGCGATAGCGCGGCACCTTGGGCGCGAAATCGACCACGATGCGCACGTCGGCGGCGATGGCGCCGTTCTTGCTGGCGAACACCGGATTCAGGTCCATCTCGGAGATTTCCGGGAAGTCGCTGACCAGTTCGGAGACGCCGACGATCAGACGGGCCAGCGCTTCGCGGTCTACCGGATCGGAGCCGCGCACGCCTTTCAGCATCTCGGCAGCCTGGATGCCGTCGAGCATCGAGAGCGCGTCTTCCCGGGTGGCCGGGGCCAGACGGAAGGTGATGTCCTTCAACACTTCGACCAGCACGCCGCCCAGACCGAAGGCGACCAGCTTGCCGAAGCTGCCGTCGGTGACGGCGCCGATGATCACCTCCTGGCCGCCCTTGATCATCTGCTGCACCTGGACGCCGATGATCTGCGCGTCGGCCTTGTACTTCTTGGCGTTGGCGACGATGGTATCGAAGCCCCGACCCGCTTCTTCGGCGCTCTTGACGCCGACCAGCACGCCGCCGGCTTCGGTCTTGTGCAGGATGTCCGGGGAGACGATCTTCATCACCACCGGGAAGCCCATCGCCGCGGCCAGCTTCTGCGCCTCCGCGGCACTGGCGGCGACGCCCTCCTGCGGTACGGTGATGCCGTAAGCGTCGCACACCAGCTTGCCTTCCGGCGCGGTGAGCGAATTCCTGCCGGCCGCCTTCACCGCGTCGAGGATCTGCCGGACCTTAGCCTTGTCTTTCGTCATTTGTTCTTATCCTTAAAATGGTTTCAGATCGCGCCGGCGGCGCGCAGCGCCTCGACCTGTTCCTTGCCGTAGCCCAGTTCCGCCAGCACCTCTTCGGTGTGCTCGCCCAAGAGCGGCGAGCGTTTGACCTCGGTGATGCTGTCGGACATCTTGATCGGATTGCCGACCGTGAGATACTTGCCGCGGGTCGGGTGATCGACCTCGACGACGGTACCCGTCTTGCGCAGCGACGGCTCCTCGGCGATCTCCTTCATCGACAGGATCGGGCCGCAGGGGATGTCGAACTTGTTGAGGATGTCCATCGCCTCGAACTTGGTCTTGGTCTTGGTCCATTCCTCGATCGTGGCGAAGATCGCCATCAGCTTGGGCAGACGCGCCGGTGGCTTGGCGTATTCGGGGTCGGTGATCCACTCCTCCTTGCCGATCACCTTGCAGATCGCGCCCCAGACCGGCGCCTGCATGATGAAGTAGATGTAGGCGTTGGGGTCGGTCTCCCAGCCCTTGCACTTCAGGATCCAGCCCGGCTGGCCGCCGCCCGAGGCGTTGCCGGCGCGCGGCACGGCATCGCCGAATGGGGTGTCCGGATATTGGGGATACTCCTTCATCACGCCGGTGCGCTCCAGGCGTTGCTGGTCGCGCAGCTTGACGCGACAGAGATTCAACACGCCGTCCTGCATCGCGGCCAGGACCTTCTGTCCGCGCCCGGTCTTGTTGCGCTGGTAGAGTGCGGTGACGATGCCCAGCGCGAGATGCAGTCCGGTGCCGCTGTCGCCGATCTGTGCGCCGGTGACCAGCGGCGGGCCGTCGTCGAAGCCGGTGGTCGAGGCGGCGCCGCCGGCGCACTGCGCGACGTTCTCATAGACCTTGCAGTCCTCGTAGGGGCCGGGGCCGAAACCCTTGACCGAGGCGACGACCATGCGCGGGTTGAGTTCCTGGATGCGCTCCCAGGTGAAGCCCATGCGGTCCAGGGCGCCGGGTGCGAAATTTTCCACCAGCACGTCGCAGTGCTTGACCAAGGTCTCCAGCACTTCCTTGCCCTTGGGATTCTTGGTGTCGAGGGTGATCGAGCGCTTGTTGTGGTTCAGCATGGTGAAGTAGAGGCTGTCGACATCGGGGATGTCGCGCAACTGGCCGCGCGTGATGTCGCCCTCGCCGGCCCGCTCCACCTTGATCACGTCGGCGCCGAACCAGGCCAGCAGTTGGGTGCAGGTCGGTCCCGATTGCACGTGGGTGAAATCGAGGATGCGAACCCCGTCTAGTGCTTTGCTCATGACTATCCTTTCATTGATTCTGGGCTTGGGTTACTTCTTCTTCGCCGCGCTGGGGTTGAGGCTGGTGATGCGGCCGCTCTCGGTACCGGCGCTCTCGTCGATGATCGCGTTGATCAGCGTCGGCTTGCCCGAGCGAACGGCCTCGTCCATGGCGCGGCGCAGTTCGGCCGGAGTCGTGGCCCTGACCCCGACGCCGCCGAAGGCCTGCATCATCATCTCGTAGCGGGCGTCCTTGACGAACTGGGTGGGTGCCATGTCGCCGCCGGCGGGGTTCTTGTCGGTGCCCTTGTAGACGCCGTTGTTGTTCAAGATGATCACGCAGACCGGCAGCTTGTAGCGGCAGATGGTCTCGACTTCCATGCCGGAAAAGCCGAAGGCGCTGTCGCCCTCGACGGCGATGACGGGCTTGCCGGTGATCACGGCGGCCGCGACGGAAAAGCCCATGCCGATGCCCATGATGCCCCAGGTGCCGACGTCCAGGCGCTTGCGCGGCTGGTACATGTCGACGATGCTGCGGGTGAAGTCCAGCGCGTTGGCGCCTTCGTTGACCAGGATTGCGTCCGGACGCTCCTTGATCACGTCGCGAACCACGTTCAGGGCGCTGTGGAAGTTCATCGGCGAGGGGTTGCCGGCCAGGGTCTCGGCCATCTTGGCGATGTTCTTGTTCTTGCGCTCGGCAACCGCGCCCGTCCACTCGGTGGGCGGCTTTGCCCAGTTCGAGCCCATGCCCGCCAAGAGGGCAGACACGCAGGAACCGATGTCGCCGATCACGGGAGCGTCGATGCGGACGTTGCTGTCGATTTCCGTCGGCGAGATGTCGATCTGGATGAAGCGCTTGTCTGCCCAGTCCTTCGGACTCTTGCCGCCCCAGGTCTTGCCCTTGCCTTGCGACAACAGCCAGTTCAGGCGTGCGCCGATCAGCATCACCACGTCGGCTTCGGGCAGCACGTAAGAACGCGCCGCCGACGCCGATTGCTCGTGCGTGTCGGGCAGCAGGCCCTTGGCCATGGACATCGGCAGGTAGGGGATGCCGCTCTTCTCGACGAGGGCGCGGATGTCGGCATCGGCCTGGGCGTATGCCGCGCCCTTGCCGAGCAGGATCAGCGGGCGCTTCGCGCCCTTCAACAGGTCGAGTGCGCGCTTGACCGAATCCGGCGCCGGGATCTGGCGCGGGGCCGGATCGACGACCTTGATCAAGGATCGCTTGCCTGCTTCGGCGTCCATGGTCTGCGCGAACAACTTGGCGGGGAGGTCGAGATAGACGCCGCCCGGCCGGCCCGACAAGGCGGCACGAATGGCGCGCGCGATGCCGACGCCGATGTCCTCGGCGTGGAGTACGCGGAAAGCCGCCTTGCACAGAGGCTTGGCGATGGCGAGCTGATCCATCTCTTCGTAATCGCCCTGCTGCAGGTCGACGATTTCGCGCTCGCTCGATCCGCTGATCAGGATCATCGGGAAGCAGTTGGTGGTGGCGTTGGCCAATGAGGTCAGGCCGTTCAAGAAGCCGGGGGCGGAAACCGTCAGGCAGATGCCGGGCTTCTGGGTCAGGAAGCCTGCGGCCGCCGCCGCGTTGCCGGCGTTCTGCTCGTGACGGAAGGAAATGACCCGCATGCCTTCGGCTTGCGCCATGCGCGTGAGATCGGTGATGGGAATGCCGGGCAGGCCGAAGATCGTGTCGATTCCGTTGAGCTTCAGGGCTTCGAGTACCAGATGGAAGCCGTCGGTCGTTTTCAATGGTTCTTCCGCCGCCATCGCTGCCGGCATTGCGCTTGGGTCTTGCATGACTTCTCCCGTTTCGTGGAGCTGCGTTTATCGAATCCGTGGCGCTCACGCGCAACGGTGGTCAGGGGGTCGATGGTCGCTGCGGACGGACGCGCCGGATTGGTTTAACCAATTGCAACCATTTCTGATTGAATGGTACCAATAATTGCGATTGGCTACAACTTCTCTCGTCAGTAGCCCAGAAGGTTGTCGCGCACCTTGCGCAAGTGCGTGGCCAGGCTCTTGCGTGCGCGCTCGGGGTCGCGCTCCAGGATCGCCTCGACCAGATCCCGGTGCTCCCTCCTGGTCGCCTGCCGACGCTCGGGCGTCAGGCTGCGTCGCTTGAGCTTGCCCCATTCGGCCTGCTGGCGCAGGGTGTGAATCAGCTCGAAGAAACGGATCACCAGCGTGTTGTGGGTGGCGGCGGCGATCGCCTGATGCAGCGCGCCGTCCCACAGCTCGAACTCCTCGACGGTGCGCGCCGCCTCGGACTTTTCCAGGCAGGCGGCGAAGCGCGCGAAATCGGCGGGGGTGGCGTTGGTCACGGCCAACTCGGCCAGGCCTGGCTCGAACAGCAGCCGCGCCTCCATGATCTGCGCCGGGCTGACGTGGGCCTCGTTGATCGGCGGCAGTTCCCGGGGCTGGCGCAGCGTCTGGTCGGCGACGAAGGTGCCGCTACCCACGGCGCGCGTGATGTAGCCTTCGGTCTCCAGTCCCGCCAGGATCTTGCGCGCTGCGCTGCGCGGCACCTTGTAACGTTCCGCCAGATCGCGTTCGGTGGGCAGTTTCTGCCCCGGCGTCAGCGATCCCTGCGTGATGCCCTGGAGCAGGTAGTCGCGGATGGCCGCAGCACCCTCCGTCTGCTTCGTCCGTTCCTGCACTTCGACCATGTTCGTTCTTCCATTGATCCCGCGGGACGCCGGTCCTGCGGGATTCAGGATTGATCCAATGAGACCGGCGCCGCCGCCCGGGGGCGGGCGGCGGCGCCGGGGTCCTACACCGCGCATTCCTCTATGGGGAAGAGGCGGGGTCTCCCCGCCCCATTTGCCGCTGACTATCCGGTCACGCCGACTGGAGGCCTCCCGCTTCCACCTTGATCCCGTCGATCATCTTCCGGCGCATCGGCATGATCACGAACTTGGCCAGCAGGGCGGCGGCGATGCTCATGAAGGCCCCGACCCAAAGCACCGCCATCCAGCTGCCGGTGGAAGCCTTGAGCACGCTGGCCAGCGGCACCAGCAGCGAGGCCGTGCCCTTGGCGGTGTAGAGGAAGCCGTTGTTGGCAGCTGCGTACTTGGAACCGAAGGTGTCGCCGCTGACCGCCGGGAAGATGGAGAAGATCTCGCCCCAGCACAGGAAGATCAGCGGCGCGAAGATCAGGAAGCCGATCGGGTCGTGGCCGAACTGCATCAGACCCAGCATCGCCACGCCCTCGCCCGTGAACACCACCAGCATGGTGTTTTCGCGCCCGAGCTTGTCCGAGATCCAGCCGGTCAGGGGTCGGGTGAAGCCGTTGCACAGATTGTCGATCACCAGGACCAGGGTCAACAGCGGCATGGTGCCGCCGAAGACGTCCATCGGCAGCTTCGCGACGCCGTAGTCCTTGGCGATCGGGGCGACCTGCGCGGCGGCCATCAGGCCGCCGGCGGCGACCAGCACGAAGGCGACGTAGAGTAGCCAGAACACCGGCGTCCTCAGCATCTCCTTGGGCGTGAAGTTGCGCTGGCTCATCGGGTTCGCCTTGTTGCTGACCGCCGCAGCGACGGTCTTGACCGGCGGGCGGACCAGGAACAGCGCCAGCACCAGGATCACCCCGCCCTGGAGCAGGCCGAAGGTGAAGAAGGCCTGCTGATAGCCGGCGGAGTGCACCATGTTGGAGATCGGGATGATCGTGATCGCCGCACCAGCGCCGAAGCCCGCAGCGGTCAGGCCGGCGGCCAGACCGCGCTTGTCCGGGAACAGCTTCAGGGCGTTGCCGACGCAAGTGCCATAGACGCAACCGGCGCCGACGCCGGCGATCACCGCCGCGACGTAGAGCATCTCGAGGGAGCCGGCCATCGAATTCATGACCCAGGCGAGCGCCACCAGGACGGCGCCGAACATGACGACGGGGCGGGGACCGAACTTGTCCATCGCCCAGCCTTCCACCGGCACCAGCCAGGTTTCAGTCAGCACGAAAACGGAGAAGGCGACCTGAATGGCCGCCTTGGTCCAGCCCATCTTGTCGTGCATCGGATTGACGAACAGGGTCCAGCCGTACTGCAGGTTGGCGATCATGGCCATGCAGATGATGCCCATGGTCAATTGCATCCATCGATTCTTCATTCCGGTGTATTGGGTCAGGTCCTGCGTTTGGGTTGCGCTCACGTCGATATCCTCCTCGGAAAGCTATGTGAATAGTTAACTCGTGGCGGTCTTGATCCGCCCCCTTCCTTGCGCGCCGTGCCGGGGGTCTTGTCGCTGCCCTGCGCCCCGTGATTCGGTGATGCCCTTCCACTCCGCGTTGAAATTTCTTTGCCCAACTGAAACCAATACTAGCACATTAAAACCAATTGTATAATTATTGGCGCAATTGGTTTTATGGGCGGCATCATGCGCCGCGCGCCCTGCGACAGCAGGGTTCGGGCAGGTTATCTCTATCTTCCCATTGAAGCAATCGATCGTTCCGCGCGAGCGGCTTGGCTAGAATCAGCGCGGCCTGTCCGGGTTCGAATTGAAGAAAGGAAATCAGCGATGGCCCTGTGGGTCAGATTTGAACAGCAGGGCGTTGCCCGCTTCGGCACACTGGAGGCCGACGGCGAGACCATTCGCGTCTACGAAGGCGACATGTTCAACGGGCCGGTGCCGAGTCCCGAACCGGTCAGCCTGAGCGCGGTGCGCCTGCTTCCCCCGACGGTGCCGACCCAGTTCATCGGCCTGTGGAACAACTTTCGCGAACTCGCGCAGAAGCAGGGGCAGGCGATTCCCGAGGAGCCGCTGTATTTCATCAAGGCGCCGGGGAGTCTGCTCGAACCCGGCGGCGCCATCAGGAAGCCGGCGAGCTACGCCGGCCGGGTCATCTACGAGGGCGAACTGGGTATCGTCATCGGCCGGCGCTTGAGGGACGCCAGCGAGGACGAGGCGGCAGCGGGCATCTTCGGCTATACGTGCGTCAATGACGTCACCGCGATCGATCTGCTCAACAAGGATCCCAGCTTCGCGCAATGGACCCGCGCCAAGAGCTGCGACTCCTTCGGCCCCGTCGGTCCGGTGGTGGCGACCGGGCTAACCTGGTCTTCACTCACCGTCCGCACCCTGGTCAACGGCCGCGAACGGCAGAACTACCCCGCCGCCGACATGATCCTGGCACCGGCGCGGATCGTCAGCCTGATCTCGCGCGAACTGACGCTCTCCCCGGGCGACGTGATCGCCTGCGGCACCTCGTCGGGCGCGCTGCCTATGCGTCCGGGAACGACGGTGGCGGTGACCATAGCCGGCATCGGGACCCTCACCAATACCTTCGAAGCGGGGAAACCCTGATGAGAATTTGCATAGTCGGCGCCGGCTCCATCGGCGGCCTGTTGGGCGTCAAGCTCGCCCAGGCGGGCGAAGAGGTCACGCTGATCGCGCGCGGCGCGCATCTCGCCGCGATACGCGAGAACGGCATGAAGCTCATCGCCGAGGACGGAGCCGAGGCCGTCGTCAGGCTCAGGGCCACCGAGCGCATCGCCGAGGCGGGGGTGCAGGATCTGGTGGTGCTCGGCATGAAGGCGCACCAGGTGGCGGCGGTGGTCCACGACCTGCCGGCGCTGTACCACGAAGAGACCGCGGTGCTGACGGCGCAAAACGGCATTCCCTGGTGGTACTTCATGAAGCACGGCGGCGAGTACGAGGGCCATTGCCTGGAGAGCGTCGATCCGGGCGGGGTCATCGCCGCGAACCTGCCGGTGGATCGGGTGCTGGGCTCGGTGGTCTATCCCGCCGCGGAGATCGTTGCGCCGGGCGTGCTCCATCATATCGAGGGCAACCGCTTCTCTGTGGGCGAGATCGACGGCACCGAGACGCCGCGTCTGCTGGCGCTGGCGGAGGCGCTGCGCCGCGCCGGCTTCAAGGCGCCGCTGCTGACCGACATCCGCTCGGAAATCTGGACCAAGCTGTGGGGCAACCTGAGCTTCAATCCGATCAGCGCGCTCAGCCACGCGACCCTGGTGGATATCTGCCAGTTTCCGCTGACCAGGGATCTGCTCGCGAAGATGATGAGCGAGGCGCAGGCCGTGGGCGAGAAGCTCGGCATCCGCTTCCGGGTTTCCCTGGAGAAGCGCATTGCCGGCGCCGAAGCGGTGGGCCGGCACAAGACCTCGATGCTGCAGGACGTCGAGGCGGGGCGCGCGCCCGAGATCGCCGCGCTGATCGGCTCGGTGGTCGAACTGGGCCGCATCACCGGCCTGCCCACGCCCCACATCGACGCGATCTACGCCGCCGTGAGCCTGCTCGCCAGGACGCTGCAGGAGCAGCACGGCCGCCTCAGGGTCGAGGCCCTCTGAACCAGATTCAATACCGAAGGAATCGTCATGACCCGCTGCACCACACTGACCGAACTGCTCTCCGCCGGCGCCGACGACGCACCGGCCATCGGCGCCCCCGGCGCCCCGGATCTCGACTATCGCCAACTGCGCCGACTGATCGTTCGCACCGTCGCTACCCTGAACAGGGTCGGCATCGGCCGCAACGACCGCGTCGCCATCGTGCTGAAAAACAGCCTGGAGGCGGGCAGCGCCTTTCTCGCCGTGGCTTGCGGCGCCACCGCGGCGCCGCTCAATCCCGGCTACCGCAGCGACGAGTTCGCCTTCAATCTGCCCGACCTGGGTGCGAAGGCGCTGATCGTCGAGGCGGGCAGCGATTCGCCCGCGGTCGCGGTGGCCGAAAAGAGCGGCATCGCGGTGATCGACCTGACGCCGACGCCCGCGAGCGGCGCCGGCAGCTTCGAGCTGTCGCTGCGCGGCGGCGCCGTCGCAGCGGGCGGGCTCGGCCGCGGCGGCTTCGCCGAAGCCCACGACGTGGCGCTGATCCTGCACACCTCGGGCTCGACCGCGCGGCCCAAGCTGGTGCCGCTGACCCAGGCGAACGTCGCGGCTTCCGCCGGCAACATCAGCGCGGCGCTGCAGTTTTCCGCCGCCGACCGCGGCCTCAACGTCATGCCGCTGTTCCACATCCACGGTCTCATCGCCGGCCTGCTCGCACCGCTGTCGGCGGGATCCTACGTCTTCTGCCCGCCGGCCTTCAACGCCCTCAAGTTCTTCGGCTGGATGGACGAGGGCAGACCGACCTGGTACACCGCCGTGCCGACGATGCATCAGACGATCCTGTCCCGCGCCGGACACAACAAGGAGATCATCGCCAGGAATCCGCTGCGCCTGATCCGTTCTTCCTCTTCCTCTATTCCGCCGCAGGTGATCCGGGAACTGGAGCAGACCTTCGATGCGCCGCTGATCGAGGCCTACGGCATGACCGAAGCCTCGCACCAGATGTGCAGCAATCCGCTGCCGCCCAGAGCCAGGAAACCCGGCACGGTCGGGGTCGCCGCCGGCCCCGAGGTCGCGATCATGGACGAGCGGGGCAAGATCCTGGGGCGCGGCGCCACCGGGGAAATCGTCATCCGCGGCGCCAACGTCACCGCCGGCTACGAGAACAACCCGAGGGCCAACGCCGAGAACTTCACCCGCGGCTGGTTCCGCACCGGCGACCAGGGCGTCATCGACGACCAGGGTTACGTCAGTATCACCGGGCGGCTGAAGGAGATCATCAACCGCGGCAGCGAAAAGTTCTCGCCGCGCGAGGTGGACGAGGTGCTGATGGACCATCCGGCGGTGGCCCAGGTGGTGACCTTCGCCATACCGCACGAGAAGCTGGGCGAGGAGCCCGGCGCCGTGGTGGTGCTGCGCCCCGGAATGGAGACGAGCGAGCGGGAGCTGCGCGAATTCGCCGGCCTGCATCTGGCCGACTTCAAGGTGCCGAGAAAGATCCTGTTCATGACCGATCTGCCCAAGGGTCCGACCGGCAAGCTGCAGCGCATCGGCCTGGCGCAGAAGCTCGGACTGGCCTAGTGCTGTTGCCGGGGCAGTCGGCCTGGAGGCCGACCTAGCCGGCCAGCGCGGCCGCGGCGAACAGGCCCAGGACGCAGCAGAAGCCGGCGGTCCAGGCGAGCGAGCGCAGGGTCGCCCGGTCGGCGAGATAGGCGATGCCGTGGCCGATGCGGAAGACGATGAACAGGGCGGCCAGGAGATCGACCGTTGGTTGCCGGGCGTGTGCCCAGTGGGCGATCAGCACCGCCGCCGCGAACGGCGCGAAGGCCTCCCAGCTGTTCTGCTGCGCCCAGTCGGCTCGCTGGTGCCAGCCGGTCTTTTGCTGCAGTCTCGGCCGGGCGTTGTCGTAAGACCCGCCGCTCTTGGATAGGGTGCCCCAGGCGTAGGGCAGCAGGGCCGCGATCAGTACGCACCAGAATGCGAGGGTCATGGTCCTGCTCCTGTCTGTGGCATCAGCATGCCGAAGTGGTCGATGGCGACGTAGCCGCCGGTGTCCTTCGCCGGCAGCTGGGTGTCGGGGCGCAGCACCGCGACCAGGTGGGCGATGCCGGCGCGCTGCGCCGCGTCCAGCACCGGCAGGCTGTCGTCCACCAGCAGCGTGGTCGCCGGATCGAACGGAAAATGCCGGTGCAGTCTCTGCCAGAACGCCGGATCCTCCTTGGGCAGGCCCAGTTCGTGGGAGGTGACCAGCGCGTCGAAATAGCCGGACAGTCCGGTCCTGTCCATTTTCAGCGCCAAGCTCTTGTGGTGGGCGTTGGTCACCAGCGCCAGGCGCTTGGATGCGGCGCGTGCGGCGGCGAGGAAGTCGGTGACGTGGGGATGGACCGCGATCAGATGCGCCACCTCCTCCTTGAGCCGCATGATGTCGAGCGCCAGTTCGTCCGCCCAGTGGTCGACCGAGTACCAGGCGAGCGTGCCGGCCCGGGCCCGGTAGCGCTCTGCCAGCTCCGTCGTCGCCTCGGCCAGCGGCAGTTCTCGGGCCTGGGCGTAGGCGAGCGGCACGTGCCGCTGCCAGAAGTGGTTGTCGAAATTGAGATCGAGCAAGGTGCCGTCCATGTCGAGCAGGACGGTCTCGATCCGGCCCCAGTCGAGATCGGGGCCGGTCGGATCTTCGCTCACCACACCGGCGCTGGCATCGCGCTCGACTTAGGGACGGATGTAGGCGTAGCCTTCGTGCTCACGCTTCATCAGCTCGATGACGCCGCCGGGGACGTAGCCGATGCTGTCCAACATGTCCTGCTTGGTCAGCTTCAGCGCGTGCATCGTGGTCTCGCAGGCGACGATCTTGACGCCGCTGGCGACGGCAGCATTGACGCGGTTGCCGACCTCGGACTCCATTCTGAGCATGCCGATGCCCGGGCCATAGGCGACCAACTCTACCTTGACCTTGTCCTTGCCGAGCGCTTCCTGAACGTTGTGGATGTTGTTCAAGGCCAGGTTCCATTTCTTCGGGTCGGCGTCGCTGACCTGGAACACCACCTTGTCCTTCTTGGCCGACACCGCCTTGGCCTTCGCGGCGGCGCGGCTGTCGACCGGGAACATCAGCACCGCGCCAATGGCCGCCAATGCAAGAAACAACAGCGCGCTCTTCTGCCACGCGGGAATCGATCGGGTCACGGGGATTGCGGTCATGGTTCGTCTCCTTGGTTAGTGGTGTGCCATCGGTGGGCAGAAGCAAAATACACCCGGCGGCGCAATCGACCAAGAAATTCGCTTTATGATTAAATAAAATTGGCTTGAAGCGCTAGACCGGGCCGCGGCTGAAGTCCTGGCGCAAGCGGTTTTTCTGCACCTTGCCCATGGCGTTGCGCGGCAGCTCGGCGACGAAGAATACCCGCTTTGGCACCTTGAAGTTGGCCACCAGCCCCTTCACGGCGCCGATAATCTCCGCCTCCCCGAGCGCCGCCCCGGCGGCGTCCCTGGCCACCACCACCACCGCCGTCACCGCCTCGCCGAAGTCGGGATCGGGCAGCCCGATCACCGCCGATTCGACGACGCCGGGCAGGCCGTCGATCAGCGCCTCGACTTCCTTCGGATAGACGTTGAGGCCGCCGCTGATCACCAGGTCCTTGGAGCGGCCGACGATGCTGACGTAGCCCTCGGCGTCGCGGCTGCCCAGGTCGCCGGTCTTGAACCAGCCGCCGGGTGAAAACTCCTCGGCGGTCTTGTCCGGCATCCGCCAGTAGCCGACGAAGACGTTGTCGCCGCGCACCTCGATCCCGCCGACCTCCCCATCCCGCACCGGCTGGCCGTCTTCGCCGACGATCCGCAGTTCCGTGCCGGGCAGGGGAAGACCGACGGTGCCGCCGCGGCGCTCGCCTTCAAACGGGTTGGAGGCGAACATGCCGCCCTCGGTCATGCCGTAGCGTTCGAGTATCGTGTGGCCGGTCCGCTCCCGGAACGCCTCGAAGGTCTCGGTCGCCAGGGGCGCCGAGCCCGAGACGAACAGGCGTATCCCGGCGCAGCGAGCGCCGTCGCAGCCCGGTTCGGCGAGCAGGCGCACGTAGTAGGTCGGCACGCCCATGAACACGGTCGCGTGCGGCAACAGTTCCAGCGCCCGCTGCGAGTCGAATCTCGGCTCGAAGAACATCGCCGAGCCGCTCATCAGGGCGCAGTGGCTGGCCACGAACAGGCCATGCACGTGGTAGATCGGCAGCATGTGCAGCAATACGTCGTCGGGCCGGAAGCGCCAGTAGGAAGAGAGCACGCGGGCATTGGCGGCGAGGTTGCGGTGGCTCAGCATCGCGCCCTTGGCGCGGCCGGTGGTGCCCGAGGTGTAGAGAATGGCGGCGAGGTCGTCGTCCCGCCTGGGCACCGTGGGCAGCGGCACGTTCTGCGCCGCCGCGCAGTCGATCAGGCTGCCGCGGCCGTCGTCGCCCAGTTCCAGCACGTGGGCAACGCCGGCGTCGGCCGCCAGCTCGTCGGCCAGCGTCCGCATCTGCGGCCGGCAGACGAACAGCCCGGGCTCGGCGTCGCCGAGGAAGTAAGCCAGCTCGTGGCGCTGGTAGGCGGGATTGAGCGGCAGGAACACCGTGCCGGCGCGCAGGCAGGCCAGGTACAGCACCAGCGCCTCCGGCGACTTTTCCACCTGCACCGCGACCCGGTCGCCGGGCAGCAGGCCGAGCGTCGAGATCAGCGCGGCGATCCGACCGGAAGCTTGGTCGATGTCGCCGTAGGTCCAGGCGCGGCCGTCGGGCAGGATCAGGCAGGGGGCATCGAGTCTCTTGGGGAAACGCGAGCGGAGCAGGCTGTAGAGATTGGCGTCGTTCATATCTTGGGCTTGGTCATTTCCGGACCGCCGCCTGCCGCCTCACCGTCGCGGAGGCGGCAACGGCGCCATCGGCGACGAAGGCCTCGACATTGTTTTCGATCGCGTCCGGATCGTAGAGGTAGTTTACCATCAGCCCGAATGATTGCCGCAGGCCTCTCTGGCTGCTGTCGGCGAGCCAGTTCACGCGCTCGACGCGGGCGCCGTTGCCCAGGTGGAAGCGCGCCACCGGATCGTGCGGGCGGTCGCCCTGCCGGGCCTCGAGCAGATAGCGCGCCGCCAGCCGCGACAGCGGTTCGCGCAGGCGCCGCGCCAGCTTGGCGTCGTGGCGCCACTCGCCGGCGGCCAGGGCCTTGGCGTCGAGTTCGACGCCGGCGAGTGCCTCGGGCGTGCGCTTCACCCAGGCCGAGAACTGGGGCAGCGGCGACAGGGTGGCGAAGGTCTTGAGCCGCGGGAAGTCGCGCCGCAAATCCTCGATGACGCGCTTCAGCAGAAAGTTGCCGAAAGACACGCCGCGCAGCCCGGGCTGGGTGCTGGAGATCGAATAAAAGATGGCGGTGTCGGCGCGCTTCGCGTCGAACACCGGCGCAGCCTCGTCGAGCAGTGCCTGGACGCTGCCGGCGAGGTGATCGGTGAGCGCCACCTCGACGAAGATCAGCGGCTCCTTGGGCATCCGCGGATGGAAGAAGGCGTAGCAGCGCCGGTCCGAGTCGAGGCGGTTGCGCATGTCGTCCCAGGAGCGGATCTCGTGCACGGCTTCGTACTGGATCAGCTTCTCCAGCAGCGCCGCCGGCGAGTTCCAGGTGATGCGCGCTAGCTCCAGGAAGCCGACGTCGAACCAGTCGGTCAGGCGCGCCTCCAGCTCGCGATCGAGCGCCAAGAGCTCGGGGTGATGGTCGAGATAGCGCAGCAGGTCGGCGCGCAGATCGACCAGGACCTTGACCCCCTGGGGCAGGGCGGTGAACTGGGTGAGGATGCGCAGGCGCGGGGAGCGCAGCGCCGCGCGCAAGCCCGCCTCGGCGTCCCACTGCCCGGGTGTGCCGACGGCCGCCTGGTAGGCGGCGTGGGCGGCGGCCACCGCCGCGGGCGTTGGCCCGAATTCGAGCGCGATCAGGCGCAGGAATTCGCGCCGGCCGGCGTCGTCCAGACGCAGATAGCTGGCTCCCAGCCTGGCCGCGCGCTGCCGGGCCGAGACCTCGCCGCCCAGGCCGTCGGCACACTCCTGCAATTGCTGGCGCAACTGCTGCAATTGCCTGACGGTGAGTTGCACACCGGCGCCTCGCGGTTTGGCGCCGACCAGCTCGCGCATCCGTTTGAGGCCGCGACGGACGATGCTGTCGTTCATGTCCGGATCCTCGTACCGGCGGGTTTCATCCGGCCGATTTCAACTTGGCCAGGGCGGCACGGCCGGAGAGCAGGTGCTCGTGCATCAGTTGTCCCGCCCGGCCGGCATCGCGCTTCTGGATGGCTCTGAGGACCGCCCGGTGCTCGGCCAGCGACTGCTTCAGGCGTCCCTCCAGGCGCAGCGAGTCGCGGCGGGTGAGCTTCATCAGCTTGCGCGTATCGTCGATCAACTGGGACAGCCAGCGGTTGCCGGCCTGCTGCTGGAGCGCCCGGTGAAACGCCTGGTTGGCCTCGAAGAAACGGTCGGCGTCGCCGTCGGCGGCGTATTTTTCCAGCCGCTCATGAATCGCGGCCAGCTCAGCGAGATCGGCAGCGCTCGCCCGCTGCGCCGCCTCGAAGGCGCAGCGGCCTTCGAGCAGCGCCATCACCGGGAATATCTCGTCGAGATCGCGCTCGGACAGCTCGGTGACGTAGCAGCCTCGGCGCGGCTTCAGCTGCACCAGCCCCTCCGCGGCCAGCACCTTGAGCGCCTCGCGCATCGGCGTGCGGCTGATGCCGTATTCCTGGGCCAGCGCCTGCTCGTCGATCCAGGCGCCGGGGGCAAGGTCGTGGGCGTAGATACGGCTCCTCAGTCGTTCCGCGACCTGTTCATAGAGGGCCGGGGCGGCGAGATCGGAGGCGGGAGGAAATTCGGGTATTGCATTCATAATTATGGATACAGTATTATTACGGCTCAGCGATGTCAAGCATCTCGCGCAACAGCGCGCCGCCATTGATAATGGCGGACCAACGCAGGAAAGGGCCGACCATGAGCAAGTACCCCGAGGTGAAGCTGCCTTCTCTGCAGGACTGGATCGGGGCGGCCGCCAAATCCGCGCCCGGCGGCGACGTCTCGGCGCTGGACTGGGTGACGCCCGAGGGTATCACCGTCAAGGCGCTGTCCACAGCGGCCGACGCCAAGGACCTGCCCTACACCGACACCCTGCCCGGCTTTCCGCCCTTCGTGCGCGGTCCGCAGGCGACGATGTACGCGGTGCGCCCCTGGACGATACGCCAGTACGCGGGCTTTTCCACCGCCGAGGAGTCCAACGCCTTCTACCGCAAGGCGCTGGCCGCCGGCGCCCAGGGCGTCTCGGTGGCCTTCGACCTGGCCACCCACCGCGGCTACGACTCCGACCATCCGCGCGTGACCGGCGACGTCGGCAAGGCCGGGGTCGCGATCGACTCGGTCGAGGACATGAAGGTGCTGTTCGACGGCATCCCGCTCGACCGGGTGTCGGTATCGATGACCATGAACGGCGCCGTGCTGCCGGTGCTGGCCGGCTACGTCGTCGCCGCGGAGGAACAGGGTGTGGCCCAGGCGCAGCTCTCCGGGACCATCCAGAACGACATCCTGAAGGAATTCATGGTCCGCAACACCTACATCTATCCGCCCGAGCCGTCGATGCGCATCGTCTCCGACATCATCGGCTACACGGCGAAGCACATGCCCCGCTTCAACTCGATCTCGATCTCCGGCTACCACATCCAGGAAGCCGGGGCGACCCAGGCGCTGGAGCTGGCCCTCACCCTGGCCGACGGCCAGGAGTACGTGAGGACGGCGATCGCGAGCGGCATGGAAGTGGACGCCTTCGCCGGACGCCTGTCCTTCTTCTTCGGCATCGGCATGAACTTCTACCTGGAGGTCGCCAAGCTGCGCGCGGCCCGGCTGCTGTGGTGGCGCATCATGAAGGGCTTCGGCGCGAAGAGCGACAAGTCGCTGACGCTGCGCACCCACTGCCAGACCTCGGGTTGGTCGCTGACCGCGCAGGACCCCTACAACAACGTGGTGCGCACCACGATCGAGGCAATGGCCGCGGTGTTCGGCGGCACCCAGTCGCTGCACACCAACTCCCTCGATGAGGCGATCGCGCTGCCCACCGAATTCTCCGCGCGCATCGCGCGCAACACCCAATTGATCATCCAGGAGGAGAGCAGCATCTGCAAAGTGATCGATCCTTGGGCCGGCTCCTACATGATGGAGAAGCTGACCCAGGACATGGCCGACGAGGCCTGGAAGATCATCGACGAGGTCGAGGCGATCGGCGGCATGACCAAGGCGGTCGACTCGGGCTGGGCCAAGCTCAGGATCGAGAGCTGCGCCGCCGAGAAGCAGGCGAAGATCGATGCCGGACTGGACGTCATCGTCGGCGTGAACAAGTACCAGCTGGCGCAGGAGGACGAGATCGACTTTCTCGACGTCGACAACCACGCGGTGCGCGAGGCGCAGATCGAGCGGCTGGCGCGGCTGCGCGCCAGCCGCGACCAGGGCGCGGCGGCTGCGGCGCTCGCGGCGCTAACCGAGGCGGCCAGGAGCGGCGAGGGCAACCTGCTCGAACTGGCGATCGTTGCCACCCGGGCGCGCGCCACCGTCGGCGAGATCTCGGATGCGCTGGAGACCGTCTGGGGGCGGCACCGCGCCGACAACCAGGTGGTCTCCGGCGTCTATGGCGCCGCCTTCGAAAAGGACGCCGACTGGGCCACGCTCAAGGCGCAGATCGAAACCTTCGCCGCCGCCGAGGGACGCCGCCCGCGCATCATGATCGCCAAGCTCGGCCAGGACGGCCACGACCGCGGCGCCAAGGTGGTCGCCTCCGCCTTCGCCGACCTGGGCTTCGACGTCGACATCGGGCCGCTGTTCCAGACCCCGGAGGAGGCCGCGCGCCAGGCGGTGGAGAACGACGTCCATGCCATCGGCGTATCGACGTTGGCGGCGGGGCACAAGACCCTGGTCCCCGCCCTGGTCAGGGCGCTCAAGGACCAGGGCGCCGGGGACATCGTGGTGTTCGTCGGCGGCGTCGTGCCGGCGCAGGACCACGTCTTCCTGCGCGCCGCCGGGGCCAAGGGCATCTTCGGCCCGGGCACGCCCATCCCCCGCTGCGCCCACGAAGTGCTGCGCGCCATCCGCGCCGCCCACGCGCCCGCCAGCGTGTGACCGCGATGGATGACGCGGCGCTGATCGAGGGCGTGCTGGCCGGGCGCCGCCGTGCCCTGGCCAAGACCATCACCCTGGTCGAGTCGACCCGCTCCGACCATGCGTTGCGCGCCTCCCGCGTGCTCGAAGCGCTGCTGCCGCACGCCGGACGATCGATCCGGGTGGGCATCTCGGGCGCGCCGGGCGCCGGCAAATCGACCCTGATCGAGACCCTGGGCCTGACCCTGATCGAGCGCGGCAAGCGCGTCGCCGTGCTCGCTGTCGATCCGTCTTCCTCGCTCTCGGGCGGCTCCATCCTCGGCGACAAGACGCGCATGGAGCGGCTCTCGCTGCGCCAGGAAGCCTTCATCCGGCCGTCCCCCGCCGGCGGCCATCTCGGCGGCGTCGCCGGCAAGACGCGCGAGGCGATCCTGGTCTGCGAAGCGGCGGGCTTCGACGTCGTCATCGTCGAGACCGTCGGCGTCGGACAGAACGAGACGGCGGTGGCCGGCATGACCGACGTCTTCGTGCTGATGCAACTGCCCAACGCCGGCGACGAGCTGCAGGCGCTGAAGAAGGGCATCGTCGAACTGGCCGATCTGGTGCTGGTGAACAAGTCCGACCTAGACCCCAGGGCGGCGGCGCTGGCCTGCGCCCAGCTGAAGAGCGCGTTGTCCCTGTTGCGCCCGGCTTCGAAGTCCTGGCAGCCGCGGGTGTTGCCGGTCAGCGCCGCCAAGGGGGAGGGCATAGCAGCGCTCTGGCGGGCGATCGATGATTACCGCACGGCGCTGCAGGCCTGCGGCGAGTTCGAGGCCAAGCGCCGCCGCCAGGCGTTGGCCTGGATGTGGACGCTGATCGAGTCGACGCTCATCTCGCGCTTTCGCGGCGATCCGCGGGTCAGGACGGCATTGCCGGGGCTGTCGGCCGCCGTCGAGAGCGGCAAGACGACGCCGGCAGCCGCTGCCGAACAACTGCTCGCTCATTTGCAACGATGAACGGTTCCGAAGGAGGCTAGTCCATGCACAGCATCATCCGACAACTCGAAGAGAAGCGGGAACAGGCCAGGGCCGGCGGCGGTGCCCAGCGCGTCGCCGCGCAGCACGCCAAGGGCAAGCTCGCCGCGCGCGAGCGCATCGAGCTGCTGCTCGACCCGGCCAGCTTCGAGGAGTGGGACATGTTCGTCGAGCACCGCTGCAGCGACTTCGGCATGGACGCGCAGAAGGTGCCCGGCGACGGCGTGGTGACCGGCTACGGCACCATCAACGGGCGCATGGTGTTCGTCTACTCGCAGGACTTCACGGTGTTCGGCGGCGCGCTGTCGGAAGCCCACGCCGAGAAGATCTGCAAGGTGATGGACCACGCGCTCAAGGTCGGGGCGCCGGTGATCGGCCTGAACGACTCGGGCGGCGCGCGCATCCAGGAGGGCGTGGCCTCCTTGGGCGGCTACGCCGACGTGTTCCAGAAGAACGTCCTGGCCTCGGGCGTGGTGCCGCAGATCTCGATGATCATGGGCCCCTGCGCCGGCGGCGCGGTGTACAGCCCGGCGATGACCGACTTCATTTTCATGGTCAAGGACAGCTCCTACATGTTCGTCACCGGACCCGAGGTGGTCAAGACCGTGACCCACGAGGAGGTGAGCGCCGAGGAGCTGGGCGGCGCGGTGAGCCACGCCAGCCGCTCGGGGGTGGCCGATCTCGCCTTCGAGAACGACGTCGAGGCGCTCCTGATGCTGCGCCGCTTCTTCAACTACCTGCCGCTGAACAACCGCGAGAGCCCGCCCACGCGCGCCACGCAAGACCCGGCCGAGCGCCTCGATGCCTCGCTCGACACGCTGGTGCCGGCCAACGCCAACCAGCCCTACGACATCAAGGAGCTGATCGTCAAGGTGGCCGATGACGCCGACTTCTTCGAACTGCAGCCCGAGTACGCCAAGAACATCGTCATCGGCTTCGCCCGGATGGAGGGCCAGACCGTCGGCATCGTCGCCAACCAGCCGCTGGTGCTGGCCGGCTGCCTGGACATCAAGTCCTCGATCAAGGCGGCGCGCTTCGTGCGCTTCTGCGACGCCTTCAACATTCCGGTGATCACCTTCGTCGATGTGCCCGGCTTCATGCCCGGCACGGCGCAGGAATACGGCGGCATCATCAAGCACGGCGCCAAGCTGCTCTACGCCTACGCCGAATGCACCGTGCCCAAGATCACCGTGATCACGCGCAAGGCCTACGGCGGCGCCTACGATGTGATGGCCTCCAAGCATCTGCGCGGCGACGTCAATTTCGCCTGGCCCAGCGCCGAGATCGCGGTGATGGGGCCCAAGGGCGCGGTCGAGATCATCTTCCGCAAGGACATCGGCGACGCCGACAAGATCGCCGAGCGCACCGAGGAATACCGGCAGAAGTTCGCCAATCCCTTCATCGCCGGCCACCGCGGCTTCATCGACGACGTGATCATGCCCAACGAGACCCGGAAACGCATCTGCCGCTCGCTGGCGATGCTGAAGAACAAGCGGCTGGAGAACCCGTGGCGCAAGCACGGCAACATTCCGCTGTGACGCTGGATTGCCGCGCTGCGCTCGCAATGACGAATTCTTGACGTCTTGTTGGTGAAAGGGATTTCCAATGTTTAAGAAGATACTGATCGCCAACCGCGGCGACCAGCCGCAAAGCGGCGCAGCGACGAAGTCACATCGCCTGGCGCGCGTAACGCGTGCGGCGATCGAGCCGCGGGAGACCACCCATGTTTAAGAAGATACTGATCGCCAACCGCGGCGAGATCGCCTGCAGAGTCATCAAGACCGCGCGCAAGATGGGCATCGCGACCGTCGCCGTCTATTCCGAGGCCGACCGGTTCGCGCGCCACGTCGAGCTGGCCGACGAGGCGGTGTGCATCGGCCCGGCCGCCTCGAAGCAGTCCTATCTCTCGATCGACAAGATCATCGAGGCCTGCCGGCAGACCGGCGCCGAAGCGGTGCACCCGGGCTACGGCTTCCTCTCCGAGAACGCCGAGTTCTGTTCCCGTCTGGAGGCGGCGGGCATCGTCTTCATCGGCCCCAGGGCCCACGCGATGAGCGCCATGGGCGACAAGATCGCGTCGAAGAAGCTGGCGCTGGCGGCCAAGGTCAACACCATCCCCGGCTACACCGACGTGATAGCGGACGCCGAGCAGGCGGTGAGGATCGCCGCGGGCATCGGCTACCCGGTGATGATCAAGGCCTCGGCCGGCGGCGGCGGCAAGGGCCTGCGCGTGGCCTGGAACGAGGCCGAGGCGCGGGAGGGCTTCCAGGCCTGCCGCAACGAGGCGAGGAACAGCTTCGGTGACGATCGGGTCTTCATCGAGAAGTTCATCGAGGAGCCCCGGCACATCGAGATCCAGGTGCTGGGCGACGGCCACGGCAACCTGGTCTATCTCTGGGAGCGCGAGTGTTCGCTGCAGCGCCGCCACCAGAAGGTGGTCGAGGAGGCGCCCAGCCCCTTCCTCGACGAGGCGACGCGCCGCGCCATGGGCGAGCAGGCGCTGGCGCTGGCGAGAGCGGTCCAGTACCAGTCAGCGGGCACGGTCGAGTTCGTCGTCGGCCGCGACCGCTCCTTCTACTTCCTGGAGATGAATACCCGGCTGCAGGTCGAGCACCCGGTCACCGAACTGATCACCGGCCTCGATCTGGTCGAGCAGATGATCCGCGTCGCGGCGGGAGAAAGGCTCGCCTTCGGGCAGGAGGACATCGGGCTCTCCGGCTGGGCGATCGAGTGCCGGATCAACGCCGAGGACCCGTTCAGGAACTTCCTGCCTTCGATCGGCCGCCTGGTGAAATACCAGCCGCCGGCGGAGGAACCCCCGGGCCTGGCGACGAGGGTGCGCGTCGATACCGGCGTGGCCGAGGGCGGCGAGATCTCGATGCATTACGACCCGATGATCGCCAAGCTGATCGTGCATGGCGCCAGCCGCGAGCAGGCCATCGCGCGCATGCGCGACGCCTTGAACGCCTTCGTGATCCGCGGCGTGTCCTCCAACATCGCCTTCCAGTCGGCGCTGATGCAAAACCCCCGCTTCCTCTCGGGCAACTTCAACACCGGCCTGATCGCCGAAGAATATCCGCACGGCTTCGACGCCGCCGACGCGCCCCACGACGATCCGGCGCTGCTGGTCGTGGTCGCCGCGGCGCTGCACCGCCGCTACCTGGAGCGCGGCGCCACGATCAGCGGCCAGTTGGCCGGCCACGAATACTCGCCGGGCGACGATTTAGTGGTGCTGCTCCAAGGAGAGCAGCACGCGGTGGTTGCCAAGCCCCGCCCCGGCGGGGTAGACGTCGCCTACGGCGGCGAGAACTACGCTGTGCGCAGCCCGTGGCAGTTCGGCCAGACGCTGTACCGCGGCAGCATCAACGGCAGCGAATTCTGCATGCAGGTAGAACGCATCGGCCTCAAGTACCGCCTCTGCCATTGGGGCACCCAGGCCGACGTGATGGTGCTCTCCGCGCACGCCGCCTCGCTCCTGGCGCTGATGCCGGTCAAGGCACCGCCCGACCTGTCGATGTTCCTGCTCTCGCCTATGCCCGGCCTGCTGACCGAAGTCAGCGTCGCGCCCGGCCAGACGGTCAAGGCCGGGGAGAAGCTGGCGGTGATCGAAGCGATGAAAATGGAGAACACGCTCAAGGCCGACCAGGACTGCGTCGTCGATCGGATCCTGGCCAAACCGGGGGACAGCCTGGCCGTTGATCAGACCATCATCGCCTTCAAGTGAGCCGGCGGGGCGCCCCGGTCCGTTGACAATTTGGACCGGCAATAGGATGCTGACATCACTCTCGCCTCTCGCCCGTCTGCGCCGACCCAAGGAGGAACATCATGACCGAACGCACGGTGCTTCAATCCATCTCCCAGAGCCATGTCGTCACCGCCTCCCCGGAGGCGAGCATCTATGAAACGGCCCAGATCATGACCCAGGCGCGCTGCGGCAGCGTCCTGATCGTCGACGCCGAGGGCGCGATGCTCGGCATCTTCACCGAACGCGACCTGCTGACGAAAGTCGTCGCCAAGGCGCTCGATCCGAAGTTGGCGAAGGTGTCCGAGGTGATGACCAGGAATCCCGTGGCTGTCCCGCCGGAGACCTTCGTCTCCGACGCGGTGCTCTTGATGCGGAAGCACGGCTTCAGGCATCTGCCGCTAGTCTCCCCGACGGCGAGGCTGATCGGGGTGTTCTCGCTGCGCGACGCCACGCCGCGCGAGCTGGTCGATGCCGAGGACCTCGCCGAGCACCTGGAGCAGTTGAACGACGTTCTGGCCTGAGCTTCCCTAGCCCCCGATGAACTTCGGCTTGCGCTTGGCGATGAAGGCGCGCACGCCCTCGGCGAAATCCGCGTCGGCGATGGATTCGGAGAAACAGTCCTGCTCCGCCTGCAGCTGTTCGCTCAGGCTGTGGTTGAGCGACTCGTTGATCAGCCGTTTGGTGCGGCCATAGACCGCGGTCGGCCCCGCGGCCAGACGCTGCGCGAGCTTGCTCGTCGCGCTCGCCAGATCCGCTGCCGCCACCACCCGGTTCACCAGTCCCAGTTCCAGCGCGCGGCGGGCGTCGAAGCGCTCGCCCAGCAGGGCGAGCTCCATCGCCCGCTTGACTCCGGTGAGCCGCGGCAGCGCATAGGTGGCGCCGCCGTCGGGGGAAGTGCCGATGTGGCAGTAGGCCAGGGTGAAGTAGCTGTTGTCGGCGGCGAGCGCCAGGTCGCAGGCGCTCATCAACGACAGGCCGAAGCCGGCGACGGCGCCGCCGACGCTGGCGAGCACCGGTTTGGGCATGCGCCGCAGCCGGATCACCGTGGCGTGCACCTCGGCGATCAGGCGCTCGAACCGCAGCCTCCGGACGTCTCGCGGCTCGTCCAGCCCCTGATGGAAGAACTTGATGTCGCCGCCGGCCATGAAGTGCTCGCCCGAACCCCGGAGCACGACGCAGCGGACCTCGTCGTCTGTCTCCAGACCGGAGGTGAGTGCCGACAGTTCCCGGCTCATCTCGTTATCCAGGGCGTTCAATGCCTCGGGCCGGTTCAGGGTGAGGGTGGCGATGGCGCCGTCGATTTCCAGCAATACGCTGCTCATGCTCTCTCCTCTAGGGGCGGCGCTTGAGGGCGGCGACGACTTCTGCCGGCGCCTGCACCAGCTCGATCAGCACGCCCTCGCCGGCGATCGGGAAGGCATCGTTGGCCTTGGGGTGGAGGAAGGTGATGTCGTGGCCGGCCGCTCCCCTTCTGATGCCGCCCGGGGCGAAGCGCACGCCCTGGGCCGTGAGCCAGTCGACGGCGGCGGGCAGATCGTCCACCCATAGGCCGACGTGGTTCAGCGGCGGCTCATGAACGGACGGTTTCCTGTCGGGGGCTAGCGGCTGCATCAGATCCACCTCGACCTGGAACGGGCCGCTGCCCAGCGTCGTGATGTCCTCGTCTACGTTCTCCCGCTCGTTGGCGTAGTTGCCGGCGGCAGAGAGTCCCAGCATGTCCACCCACAGCCGCTTCAAGCGCGCTTTGTCCGGCGCGCCGATGGCGATGTGCTGGATGCCGAGTATCTCGAAGGGTCTTTGCGTCATCGCTGTCCCTCAAGCCGCGGGTTTGCCCCGCGAGCGGAACAGGAGGTACAGACCGGCCAGGATCATCGGCAGCGACAGCCATTGCCCCATGCTGACCGTGTAGGAGAGGCCGAAGATGCCGGCATCGGGTTCGCGGAAGTATTCGGCGAGGGAGCGCAATACGCCGTAGCCGATCATGAATACGCCGGAGATCGCGCTGCGCGGCCTGGGCTTGGCCGAGAACCACCAGAGGATCAGGAACAGCAGCAGGCCTTCGCCGAGGAACTCGTAGATCTGGGAGGGGTGGCGCGGCTTATTGTCCACCCACGGGAAGACCATCGCCCAGGGCAGGGACGGATCGGCGACTCGTCCCCACAGTTCGCCGTTGATGAAGTTGCCGATGCGCCCGGCGGCCAGTCCCAGCGGCACCAGCGGGGCGATGAAATCGGTCACTTCGAAGAAGGTCTTGCCGGTCTTCCTGGCGTACAGCGTCATCGCCACCAGGACGCCGAGGAAGCCGCCATGGAAGCTCATGCCGCCCTTCCACACCGCGACGATTTCCAGCGGGTGGGAGAAATAGTAGCCGGGCTCGTAGAACAGCACCTGGCCCAGCCGCCCGCCGACGACCACGCCGAGCACGCCGTAGAACAGCAGATCGTCGAGGCTCTGCGCGGTGAAGCCGCGCAGCGGAAATTTTTTCGCCCGCAGCCGGCCCAGCCAGAGGAAGAGCATGAAGCCGGTCAGATACATCAGACCGTACCAGCGCACCTTGAGTGGACCGAGCGAAATGGCGATAGGGTTAAACTGGGGAGCGACGAGCATGGCGGGGTACGGTTTGGGCTAGAATCGGCATTCTATCGTAGGGCCGGCCGAGTGTTGCCCCATCGGTCGGCCCCGTCGCCCCAGGAGAAAGCGCAATGCCCGAATACCGCTCCAGAACCTCCACCCACGGCCGCAACATGGCCGGCGCCCGCTCGCTGTGGCGGGCCACCGGCATGAAGGACGGCGACTTCGGCAAGCCGATCATCGCGGTGGTCAATTCCTTCACCCAGTTCGTGCCCGGCCACGTCCACCTCAAGGACCTGGGCCAACTGGTCGCCCGGGAGATCGAGGCGGCCGGCGGCGTCGCCAAGGAATTCGACACCATCGCCATCGACGACGGCATCGCCATGGGCCACGGCGGCATGCTCTATTCGCTGCCCTCGCGCGAGCTGATCGCCGACTCGGTCGAATACATGGTCAATGGCCATTGCGCCGACGCCATGGTGTGCATCTCCAACTGCGACAAGATCACCCCGGGCATGCTGATGGCCGCCCTGCGCCTGAACATTCCGGCGGTGTTCGTCTCGGGCGGGCCGATGGAGGCGGGCAAGGTAGAGTGGCAGAGCAAGACGATTTCGGTCGATCTGATCGACGCCATGATCATGGCCGCCGACCCCGCGGTCACCGACGGGGAGGTCGACCGCGTCGAACGCTCCGCCTGCCCGACCTGCGGATCCTGTTCCGGCATGTTCACCGCCAACTCGATGAACTGCCTGACCGAGGCGCTCGGCCTGTCGCTGCCGGGTAACGGCACGCTGCTGGCGACCCACGCCGACCGCCGGGAGCTGTTCCTGAAGGCCGGGCGTACCGCGGTCGAGCTGTGCCGGCGCTGGTACGAGCAGGGTGACCACAGCGTGCTGCCGCGCTCGATCGCCTCGTTCGCCGCCTTCGAGAACGCCATGACCCTGGACGTGGCGATGGGCGGCTCGACCAATACCGTGCTGCACCTTCTGGCGGCGGCGCACGAGGCCGAGGTCAAATTCGGCATGGCCGACATCGACCGCATCTCGCGCCGCGTCCCCTGCCTGTGCAAGGTGGCGCCCTCGACCCAGCAGTACCACATGGAGGACGTGCATCGCGCCGGCGGCATCATGGCCATCCTGGGCGAACTCGACCGGGCGGGTCTGATCCACCGCGAGCTGCCGACCGTGCATAGCAAGACCCTGGGCGAGGCGCTGGAGCTGTACGACGTGATGCGCAGCCACGACACCGCGGTGTTCGACTTCTACCGCGCAGCGCCCGGCGGCGTGCCGAGCCAGGTGGCCTTCTCCCAGGACCGCCGCTACGCCGAGCACGACCTCGACCGCAGTGCCGGCTGCATCCGTGACAGAGCCAACGCCTATTCGCAGGACGGCGGCCTGGCGGTGCTGTTCGGCAACATCGCGGAGAAGGGCTGCATCGTCAAGACCGCCGGCGTCGACGACAGCGTGCTCAAGTTCACCGGCCCGGCGCGCGTCTATGAGAGCCAGGAGGATGCGGTGACGGGCATCCTGGGCGACGAGGTGAAGCCGGGCGAGGTGGTGATCGTGCGCTACGAGGGACCCAAGGGCGGGCCGGGCATGCAGGAGATGCTCTATCCCACTTCCTACATCAAGTCCAAGGGTCTGGGCAAGGCCTGCGCGCTGCTCACCGACGGGCGCTTCTCGGGCGGCACCTCGGGCCTGTCGATCGGCCACGCCTCGCCGGAGGCCGCCGCCGGCGGCGCCATCGGCCTGGTGGAGAACGGCGACCCAATCGAGATCGACATCCCCGGGCGGCGCATCCACCTCGCGGTCGGCGCCGAGGAACTGCGGCGCCGCCGCGCCGCGATGGAGGCCAGGGGAGTTGCGGCCTGGAAGCCGGTCAAGCGCGAGCGGGCGGTCTCTTCGGCGCTCCTGGCCTACGCCGCGATGACCACCAGCGCCGACACCGGCGCGGTGCGCGACGTCTCCCAGCTCAAGCCTTGAGCGGCGATTTCGACAGCCTCTATGCGGGCCGGCTCTGGTCGGTGATGTCCTGGGACGGGCTCGCCGCCTTCTGGGCGCGCATCGATCCGACCAGCCCCTGGTATCTCTACGCGGTCGGCGAGCCGCCGCCAACCGCCCCCGCCGCCGCCGCGGAGATCGCAGAATTTCTGCGCCGCATCGACGAACTCCTGCGCCGCGAGCATCACGAGTCGTACTGCGGCATCGTCTATGCCGACGATCTGGAGCGCCCTTCCTTCGTCAAGATCTACGACCCCGGCCACCTCGGCTCATCCTGCGGCTCAGGCAAGCACCCGCCGCTGCCGGGCTGGATCATGAGCCCCGTGCCGCCCTCCGACCTGCAGGCGGCGCGTCCGGCGCCGGAGGGCCGCCGCCGCTGGTGGCGCGCCCTGTTCCCGGGTACCGCGCCGGCTGCGGAGCAATAGCCGGCGAAAGCGCATCGGGGTGAATGTCCCTTCCTTTGGCCATCGCGTACCGGCAAGCCTCGAACAGGGATTCATCCCTTCCCTGGAGGCGTTCGCGCGCGCCGTCCGCCCAAATGCAGGTAAAGGCCTCTGCCTGCCGCCGAAAGCAAGTACGCCACACCCGCCAGCAGGACGATGGTCGCCCCGGCCGGCAAATCCGGCGCGAAGGAAAGCGCCAATCCCAGGCTGGTAAAGGCAATACCGAGCAAGATCGCCGCCGCCATCATGGCGGCGAGCGAACGCGCGTACTGGCCGGCGATGGCGGCCGGCAGGGTCAGCAGCGCCAGCACCAGCACCAGGCCCACCACCTGGATCAGGATCACCACGGTCAAGGCCACCATCAGCAGCAGCCCGAGGTAGAACACGGCGACCGGCACGCCGCGCAGGCGGGCGAACTCCTCGTCGAAGCAGACCGCGAGAAATTGCTTGCGGAACATCAGCACCAGCGCGACGATCACGCCGTCCAGGCCGGCCATGAGGAGAAGGTCTTCGCGCGGCACCATGAGAATGTTGCCGAACAGATAGCTCATCAGGTCCACGTTGTAGCCCGGCGTGCGCGAAATGAAGAGGATGCCGATGGCCATGCCGACCGCCCACAGCGCCCCGATGATGGTGTCCTCGTGCCGGCGGAAGCGCAGGCTCACCCAGCCGATGATCATTGCCGCCAGCAGCGCGGCGACCAGCGCGCCGCCGATCGGGCTCTTGCCCAGGAAATAGGCGATGCCCATGCCGCCGAGCACGGTGTGGGCGACGCCGCCGGCCAAGTAGCCGATGCGCCTGACCACGACATAGCTGCCGACGATGCCGCAGGCGATGCTGGCCAGCGCGCCGGCGGCCAGGGCGTGCTGCAGAAACGCGTGGCTGGAGAGCGCCTCCAGAAACGCACTCATGGTTTCGTCTCCATCTCGCGAGCATCGCCATGCGGGATGCGCTGCACGGGCATGCCGTACAGTCTCTCGATCACCTCCGTCCCGATCGGCAGCGGCTGGTGGCACAGCAGGGTGCGGTTGAGGCAGGCCACCCGGGTCACGTAGCGCGAGATGAAGCCGACGTCGTGGGAGACGACGACGATGGTCATGCGCCGGTTCAGGAGCTTGAACAGGTCGAAAATCTCGGTCTCGCCACGCATGTCGATGTTGGCGGTGGGCTCGTCGAGGATCAGGATGCGCGGCTCGCAGGCGAGCGCCCGCGCCACCAGCACGCGCTGCACCTGCCCGCCGGAGAGCGTACCGAGCGGGCGCCGCCGCAGCTCGAGCACCTCGGTCTCGGCCATTGCGCGACGCGCCACTTCCCGGTCTGCCGGGCCATAGCCGCCCAGCAAGCGGGCTGTGCCGAGGCGCCCGAGCAGCACCGTTTCCTCCACCGAGATCGGGAAGTCGCGGGCGAAGCGGGCATATTGCGGCACGTAGCCGACCATCCGCCGCGCCGCCTGAGGCGTCCCACCGGCCACGCGCAGCTCGCCCGAACCCGGTTCCAGCAGGCCGAGCACGAGCTTGAGCAGCGTGCTCTTGCCGCCGCCGTTGGGACCCACCAGGCCGAGGAACTCGCCTTCCGCCACGGCCAGGCTGACGCGCTCCAGCGCTGGCGGGCCGATGTCGTAGGCGAAGGAAACGTCCGTGAGTTCGATGATCGGCTTCATTTCAGGACATCGGCGAACTCGCGCGCGACCCGCAGCAGGTTTTGCGGATAATCCTCCGCCAGCGGGTCCACCGCCACCACCCGGGCGCCGATGGCCGCGGCGACGGTCTCGGCGGTGCGCCGGCTGAATTGGGTCTGCACGAAAATGACCTTCACGTCCTCCCGCTTGCCCAGATCGATTACGCGCGCAAGAGACCTCGCCCCCGGTTCCTTGCCTTCCGCTTCGATCGGGATCTGGCGCAATCCATAGTCGTTCGCGAAGTAGCCCCAGGACGGGTGGAACACCAGCAAGGGCTTGCCCCGGGCCGGCGCCAGAATCGCCCGGAGTTCCCGATCCAGCGCGTCCAACTCGGCGATGAACGCACGATAGTTCGCTTTGAACTCGCCACGGTGGGCGGGGTCGAGCTCGATCAGGGCGGCGCGGATCGTTGCCGCCATGATTTTCACCCGAGCCGGACTGGTCCAGATGTGCGGGTCCCTACCGCCCGGCTCCCCGCTGGGGCCGGCCGGGGGCAGCAACGCGACGCCGCGCTGCATGGGCGCCAGGCGCAGGGCGGGATTGGCGGCCTGGATACGTTTCATCCAGGTATCCTCGAACGCCACCCCGATGGAAAAGTACAGCCGCGCCCGCGACAATGCCGCCATCTGACGCGGCGTCGGCTCGTAGGTCTCCGGGCTTTGTCCGGGCCCCACCATCACCGAAACCGCAACCCGCCCGCCGCCGACGCGCTCGACGAAGTACTTTTGCGGCAGGATGCTCACGAACACCGGCAGCGGCGCGAGAACGGGCGCGGCGCCCGCGTGCAAGGCCCAGAGCGTGATCAAGAACGCGATGGTGTTGGCAATCGTAGCCACCGATCATCCGTCCTTCGTTGCTGCGACGACCACGAATGCACGTTCGCCGCGCCCTGGCCGCAGGGGTTCGATCTCCCGCGTCTCGGGCAGGGGGTGCGCCAGTGTCTGGCCCCAGGCGCCAATCGCGAAGCCGGTTGCCAGCAGCAGCTGCGCCACCTCGTCAGCGGAATGGAAAGTGGCCTCGCGGTAAAACACATTCTCTGCCTGGTGCGCCAGATAATCCTGCCCCATGGCGCTCTCCCGGTCGATGAAGCCCACCACCAGGCGCCCGCCCGGCTTGAGCACCCTGCGCGCCTCGGCGAGCATCGCTACCGGCGAATCCACAAAGCAGAGGGTGGTCACCACCAGGGCGTGGTCGAAGCTGCCGTCTGCGAAAGACAGATTTTCGGCCACGCCTTCCACGACCTCGATGCCGCGCGCAGCGGCGTGGACAAGCATCGCGGGCGAGGGATCCACGCCCACCTGCACTCCCAGCGGCGCGGCGAAGCGGCCGCTGCCCACCCCGATCTCGATTCCCCGCCCCTCCCAGGGCACGAACGGCCGCAGGGCGAGCAGCTCCGAAAGATAGGCGGCCTCGTGCTTTTCGAACCAAGCCTCGTAGCGCTGATGGTGGGCCTCGAAGGGGGCAACTCTAGGCACGGGGCAGCACCTCGCGCAGCGCTTCAATGAACCGGCGGTTGTCGTCGGGCAATGCCGTGGTGATGCGCATATAGCCCGGACCGAGCGCCGGGTCGTTCAGCGGCTTGACAAGGATGTTGCGGCTGCGGAGCCGGTCGGCAATCTCGGCCGCATTGTGCGGCGCGAAATCGGCCAGGAAGAAATAGGTCCGGGTGGGATAAGTGCGCATGCCCAGGATGCGCAACTCTCCCGAGAGTTCCTCGGTCCAGGCGTGCAACTGCGCGGCACGGGCATGAATCTGGTCTTCGTGCCGGAGCGTGGCGATGGCCGCTGCCTGGCTGGGGCGGGCGAGCGGGTAGGCGTCATTGTGGCCGTTCAGGTCGTCCGCGATGGCCTCGGGCAGCACGGCGTAGCCGACGCGAAATCCTGCCAGGCTGTGTGCCTTGGACAGTGTGCGCGTGACCAGCAGGTTGGAATACTCAGGCACCAGGTTGGCGACCGAGTCGCCGGCCAGTCCAATGAACGCCTCGTCGATCAGGAAGCGCGTCTTCGGGTGGCGGCGCAAAAGCTCCGGCAAGGGCGCCATGTCGAAGATGCCGCCGTTGGGATTGTTCGGGTTCACGATCACAACGAGCGTGGTGCCGTCCGGAACCAACAGTTGGTTAAGGTCAAACGCGAAGTCTTGCTCGGGGAGCAGGCGGTTTTCGGTGCAGCGCCGGGCGATTTCCGGAAAGAGGGAATAGGTCGGCATAAGCAGGTGGACCTGCTGACCGAAGCGGTCAAAGAGCTGGCGCAGGATGAGCTCGGAACCGGCGTTGATGTGAATGAGCCGTTCAGGAACACCGATCTGCTCGCTGACGAGCCGGCGCAGCGGCGCCGAATAGGCCTCGGTGTAGTAGTTGCTGTGCGCCACCTCGGCTTGCGCGGCGGCGATGGCCTCGTCGATCGGCGGCAGCGGGTTCTCGCACAGCAAGAGCTTGATGCCCTGAAAGCTCCCGCCGCCTTTCTCCGCGATGGCACTCATGACCAGCCCCTTCCATGCATTTGGGGCCCCGCACCACGCCCACTTCCGCCGCCCGAGGGGCGTTGCGCGCAACGCTGGAAGGCAGGCAGATGCCTGTCCTGCGAGGCCGAACGCAGCGCTTGCAACACCGCGAGGATATCGGGCCTGCGTGTGCTCGCGAGCAGGCGGTCATAGAGCGCGGCGTTGTCGGTTTCCGCCTGCACCGCCGCCACGCAGGCCGCGTCGACGCTTGGGTAGTGCGGCGTCTTTCCCGGCCAGGGATTCGGCGGGACCGGCAGGCCATAACGCTCGAACAGCGTCAGCAGTGCCGCAATATGTCGCGCCTCGGCTTGGCGGATATTGCTGAACGGCGGCACCTCGCCGAAGTCGGCAATCACCTGGTCGTAGGTTGCCCACGCGCGATACTCATCGTCGAGCGCCTCGCGGAGGGCCATGGCCTCGTTGTCGCTCAATTCTCCAACAGTTTCATGATCGCCCTCGTGCGACATTCTCGTTCTCCCAAAAATGGGTCTGGCGTCCAGCCCGTGGACTCATGGAAATGGCGGGATCGTGGGCTCGGTTCCATGGATCTCGACGGCGGGCAGGTGGGTCCTCACCCGCGCTTCGATCTCCTCGACCCGGTCGCGGGGTACATCGGCCATCACCAGGAGCGCACCAGCCTCGATCGCATCCGCGAACTGCCGGAGCCGCGTGTTACCGACGTTCATTCCGACCATGCCGCCTAGCCAAGCCCCCACCCCCGCGCCCGCCAGCGAGGTGGCGAGCAGCACGCCTCCGGCGATCACCACGGGGGCTGCCGGCAACGCCAGAGCCACGAGGCCTGCGAGCATCCCTGTCGCGCCCCCCAGAGCGAGGCCGCGCTGCGTCGCTGGTATGAAGTCGGTCTTTTGCAGCAGGCTCGCCTCAGGCAGATCTTCGAGCGGCGTGCCACGCTTCGCGAGCACGTGAAGGTGACGCTCCTCTATGCGCGCCAACAGCAATTCATCGACGATACGTTTGGCCATCGGGATGTCTGGAACGAGGAAGTAGATTCTCCGCATGGAATTCTCCCAGTAGGTAGGCAAGGTGGAAGATGTTTAAGAAATTAGCCACAGAGCGCTATGCAAAATTGTCAACGCAGCTCGGCTCTGTCACGCAGAATCAGAGCAAAATCTGCTCAATCCTCGAGCAGGCTGCGCAACATCCAGGCGGTTTTCTCGTGCACTTCCAGGCGCTGGGTCAATAGATCGGCCGTCGGCTGGTCGTTCGCGGCATCCACCAGCGGAAACAGTGTGCGGGCGGTGCGCGCCGTGGCTTCCTGGGCGGCGACCAGATGGCGGATCATGTCTGTCGCCTTGGGCACGCCGTCAACCTCCTTGATCGATGCCAGCTTGACGAACTCCTTGTAGGTTCCGGGGGCAGGATGGCCGAGCGCGCGGATGCGTTCCGCGATCATGTCGAGGGCATTCCATTGTTCGGTGTACTGGACCATGAACATCTGATGCAGGGTGTTGAACTGCGGCCCGGTGACGTTCCAGTGGAAGTTGTGCGTCATCAGGTAGAGCGTGTAGCTGTCGGCGAGCAGGGCGGAAAGGCCCCGGACGATTTTCCCGCGCTCGTTGGCGTTGATGCCGATGTCGATTGCAAGGGTCTTGGCTTTGTTCACGGTCGATTCTCCTTGGTAAAAAAATGATCAGCCCAGCGTGGTATCCAGCACCATCATCAGGGCGAAGCCGGCCATCAGACCGAGCGTTGCAGGGGTCTGGTGGCCGTTGCGGTGGGTTTCCGGAATGACTTCATGCGAGACGACGAAGATCATCGCGCCTGCGGCGAGCCCGAGGCCGATCGGGTAGGCCACTGCGAGACCGCTGGACAGGCCGACGCCGAGCAGTGCGCCCAAGGGCTCGAGCAAACCGCTGGCGGCTGCCACCAGCACAGCCAGTCCCGGCGCGAAGCCGGCTCCGCGCAGTGCCACCGCCACCGCCAGCCCTTCCGGAATGTCTTGCAGCGCAATAGCGGTGGTGAGCGGCAATCCCACCGCCATGTCTGCCTGCGAAAAGCTGACACCGATCGCCATGCCCTCGGGCAGGTTGTGCAAGGCAATGGCGAAGACGAACAGCCAGACGCGGCTGCAGCGCTCAAAGCCGGGCCCGCAGGGACCGGTCTTCTCATGCTCGTGGGGGGTGAATTCGTCGAGCCCAAGCATCAGCAGCACGCCCAGCGCCATGCCGATCACCACCACGGCGGCACCGAGTGGCTTGCTGCGGAGCATTTCCGCACCGGCTCCCAGCCCGGGCAGGAGCAGCGAGAAGGCGCTGGCGGCGAGCATCATCCCCGCCGCCAACCCCAGCAGACTGTCCTCCACGCGCTGCGGCAATCCGCGCAGCACCAGCGCCGGCAATGCGCCCAATGTCGTTGTCGCAAACCCGGCTACCCCGCCGAGCATGGCAAGACGCAGCCCCGGGGCGGCGTTGCCGCCGGCCGCCTGCACCAGGCTCTGGATCAGCAATGCAAGCACGCCCAGCAGGGCGAGCCCCAAACCCAGCATCGCCGGCCCATGGTGCCGCGCGTGGTCGCGCAACAGCGCCAGCCAGCCGGATTTTGGTGCAGCGAGATCCATCTTGATTCCTCGTTCTCAGCCCGCCTCGCTCACTGCGATGCCCAGCGCCCTGGCGATGCCCTCGCCATAAGCCGGGTCGGCCTTCAGGCAATGGCGAATGTGGCGCAACTGGATCTCGCGCGCTGCCTCGCCGATCGAGCGTGCGGTGTTCTCGAACAGGATCTGCTGCTGCGCCTGGCTCATCAGGCGGAACAGTGCTCCGGGTTGCGAGAAGTAGTCCGCGTCTTCGCGGTGGTTCCAGTGATCGGCCGCGCCCTCAAGGTTCAGCGGCGGCTCGCGGTAATCCGGCTGCTCGGCCCATTCGCCTTGGTCGTTGGGCTCGTAACCGAGCGTGCTGCCGTGGTTGCCGTCGACCCGCATGGCGCCATCGCGATGGTAACTGTGCACCGGGCAGCGGGCGGCATTGACCGGAATCAGGTGGTGATTGACGCCGAGCCGGTAGCGCTGCGCGTCGCCGTAGGAGAAAAGCCGTCCCTGCAGCATCTTGTCGGGCGAGAAACCGATGCCCGGCGGCACACTGGCGGGGTTGAAGGCGGCCTGCTCGACCTCGGCGAAGTAGTTCTCCGGATTGCGGTTGAGTTCCATCACGCCGACCTCGATCAGCGGGTAGTCCTTGTGCGGCCAGATCTTGGTGAGGTCGAAGGGGTGGTAAGCGACCTTGGCGGCATCGGCTTCAGGCATGATCTGCACCTTGAGCGTCCACTTCGGGAACTCGCCCTTTTCGATGCTCTCGTAGAGGTCGCGCTGATGGCTCTCGCGATCCTTGCCGACCAGCGCCTCGGCATCGGCATCGGTGAGGTTCTTGATGCCCTGATGCGACTCGAAGTGGAACTTGACCCAGTAACGCTCGTTTTTCGCGTTGATGAAGCTGAAGGTGTGGCTGCCGAAGCCGTGCATGTGGCGGTAGGTGGCGGGAATGCCGCGGTCGCTCATGACGATGGTGACCTGGTGCAGCGCTTCGGGCAGCAGCGTCCAGAAGTCCCAGTTGTTCTTCGCGCTGCGCAGGTTGGTGCGCGGGTCGCGTTTCACGGCATGATTCAGATCGGGGAACTTGAGCGGGTCGCGCAGGAAGAACACCGGCGTGTTGTTGCCGACCAGATCCCAGTTGCCTTCCTCTGTGTAGAACCTGACGGCGAAGCCGCGGATGTCGCGCTCGGCATCGGCCGCGCCGCGCTCGCCGGCCACGGTGGAGAAACGGACGAACAACTCGGTTTTCTTGCCGATCGGCGAGAAGATCTTCGCCCGCGTGTATTTCGTGATGTCGTGGGTGACGGTGAAGCTGCCGTAGGCGCCGGAGCCCTTGGCGTGCATGCGGCGCTCGGGAATCACCTCGCGGTCGAAGTGGGCGAGTTTCTCCAGGAACCAGACATCCTGCAGCAACTGCGGGCCCCGTGGGCCGGCGGTCATCACGTTCTGGTTGTCGACGACGGGGCAGCCAGCGTTGGTCGTGAGTTTCTTGTCCATGTTCGTACTCCTTGCTTGGTCGCGAGGCGAAATAGATCAGCCGAAATTCCAGCTGCCAATATAATGCTAAATGGATAATATTGCGAATGACAATTGACTTGCTCGGCGCGCAACTGGTGGGGCGGGGCAATAGCCGACAAAAATACTCTGGTTTTCGTGGCAGAATGGCGACTCGTCCCGGGAGCGCCATTCATGTCCACGCACGCCGCCAGAGGCCGCCTGGCCCTGGAGACCTCGCCCTATCTGCAGCAGCACGCCGACAACCCCGTCGATTGGTATCCCTGGGGCGAGCAGGCGCTATCGCTGGCGCGGCGCGAGGACAAGCCTATCCTGCTCTCGATCGGCTACTCCGCCTGCCACTGGTGCCACGTCATGGCGCACGAGTCCTTCGAGGACCCCGAGGTGGCGGCGGTGATGAATCGTCTGTTCGTGAACATCAAGGTCGACCGGGAAGAGCGCCCGGACCTCGACCAGATCTACCAGAGCGCCCACCAGATGCTCACCGGCCGCGCCGGCGGCTGGCCGCTGACGATGTTCCTGGCGCCGGACGGCTCTCCATTCTTCGGCGGCACCTACTTTCCGAGCGCGCCGCGCTACGGCCTGCCCGGCTTTACCGACCTGGCGGCGCGGGTGGCGCAGAGCTATCGAGAGCAGCGCGGCGAGATCGAGGAGCAAAACGGCAGGCTGCGCCAGGCGCTGGCCAGCACCGTGCCGGCGCCGGCAGATCCGGGGGCGACGCTCGAGCGCGGGCCGCTGGCGGCGTTGCGCGAGTACTTGGCCGGGAGCTTCGACCAACAGTACGGCGGCTTCGGCAAGGCGCCGAAATTTCCCCATCCGACCGACCTCGCCTTCCTGCTGCGTCGCTATGCCGCCGAGGGCGACAGCGCGGCCCGCGACATGGCGCTCGCCACCTTGCGGCGGATGGCCGAGGGGGGCATCCACGACCAGATCGGCGGCGGTTTCTGCCGCTACAGCGTGGACGAGCGCTGGGAGATTCCCCACTTCGAGAAAATGCTCTACGACAACGGGCCGCTGCTCGGCCTCTACGCCGACGCCTGGGCGATCACCGGCGAAGGGCTGTTCCGCGAGGCGGCGGAGGGCATCGCGGCCTGGGCGATGCGCGAGATGCAATCTCCCGAGGGCGGCTACTACTCCTCGCTAGACGCCGATTCCGAGGGCGAGGAAGGCAGGTTCTACGTCTGGAGCCAGGAGGAGTTCCGGGAGGTCCTGGACCTCGAGGAATACCGGGTCGCGGCGCGCCACTGGGGCCTGGACGGCCCGCCCAACTTCGAGGCGGCGCACTGGCATCTGCGCGTCTCAGCAGCGCTCCCCGAGAGCGAGGCAGCACTCCTGGCCACAGCCCGGAAGAAGCTCTTCGCCGTCCGCGAACGGCGCATCCGCCCCGGCCGCGACGAGAAGGTGCTGAGCAGTTGGAACGCCCTGATGATCGAGGGCATGGCCCACGCCGCCCGGATCTTTGGCCGCCCCGACTGGCTCGCCTCGGCCAGGCGCGCCCTGGACTTCATCCGCAATACCCTCTGGCGCGACGGGGAGGCGACAAACCGTGGATTGGCCGAAGATTTGCGCCGGGCGAAGGGCCGCGCCCCGGAGGAAGTCCTCTTGGGGGACCCCGAGCCCGGCGCAGCGTGCAACACTGAGTCCCGCAGGGACGAACAACGGTCGCCCCCGCCGCCGGAGCGGGCGTTGGGGGGCGGGCACCTATTGGCCACCTACAAGGACGGCCGCGCCCACCTGGACGCCTACCTAGACGACCACGCTCTCCTGATCAAGGCCTTGATCGAACTGATGCAGGCCGACTTCCGCAGCGGGGACCTCGAATTCGCCCAGGCGCTGGGTTTTGCCCTGCTCGACGGCTTCGCCGACCGGGAAGACGGCGGCTTCTTCTTCACCGCTCACCGCCACGAGGCGCTGATCCACCGGCCCAAGCCCGGCCACGACAACGCCACGCCAGCGGGCAACGGCGTCGCCGCCTTCGCGCTGCAGCGGCTGGCGCACCTGACCGGCTTGCAAGCATTCGGCGACGCTGCAAAGAGCACCCTGCGCCTGTTCCAACCCCAGTTCTCCCGCCACAGCGGCGGTTTTGCCAGCCTGCTGGAGGCCCTGGAGGAATGGCTGGAGCCGCCCCGCCTGGTGATCCTGCGCGGCCCGACGGACCAGGTGCGGGACTGGCAGGGAAGGCTGGAACGACGCTATCTGCCGGCGACGCTGGTGCTGCCCCTTCCCAATGGCCTGACCGGCCTGCCGCAGATTCTTTCCAAGCCGGAGGGTGATCAGGTCAACGCCTGGGTATGCAGCGGCGTTACTTGCCTTGCCCCAGTCGCAAGCTGGGCGGAAATGGAGCGGATGTTGGGCGAATTTCCTTGATGCCGAGATTCGGGTAAGATTCGCGGACGCTATTTCCGACGTTGCCTGGCAACGGTCTCTTAATTCAACTCTAGTGAGGAATTTATGAAATCTGTCATCATCTCAGCGCTCGTCGCTACCGCGGTCGTGGCCGCCGCCCCGGCCATGGCTTCCGCCGGTCTGGACCTGGCCAAGAAGAGCAATTGCCTGGCCTGCCACGCAGTGGATCACAAGCTGGTCGGCCCGGCCTACCGCGACGTCGCCAAGAAGTACGCCGGCGACAAGGGCGCCGAAGCCAAGCTGATCGCGAAGGTCGAGAAGGGTGGTTCGGGCGTCTGGGGTGCGATCCCGATGCCGCCGAATGCTCCCCAGGTCAAGGCCGCGGATATCAAGACCCTGGTCACATGGATCCTCGCCGGCGCCAAGTGATCCGGCCAGCGGCGCCCAACGAAGCCAGCCCCCGGGCTGGTTTTTTTTCGCGCCGAACCAGTATCCGCGCCGATCCGCTGTTGCAATGCGTCCAAGCATATGTCATAGTGCCAGCGTCTCCACCATTTCCATATCCTCCTCCCTTGGGAATGGCCTAGCCCGCCCAGTGCGGGCTTTTCTTTGCACTCATCCCATCGCTGCGCTGCACATCTGCGTGCAGCCCGGGTCGCCCGGAGGGCAGCCGGGCGGAGACGGGTCGGCACCCGAGGCGGGGCCGGTATCGACCGGGGCGTCCGGCTCGGCTAAGACCGTGCAGCCGATGGTCAGGCAAGTGGGCGGTGGACGGCTGTCCGCTGCCGTTTCGTCCGGTTCCTGGGTTTCGCCATTCCTGTCCGCTCCCGGCATCGACACAGGATCGTTCGGCTCGACGGCGTCGGATTGCATCTGCAGCGTGACGTGACTCACCACCGGGATACGATCGCTTCTGTAGAGCGCGCTGACAAACGGATCGCTGCCGTCGTCGCTCCAGCGCAACATGAATTCGATGACGGTATTGATCAGCGGGACCTTCAACTCATAGCCGTGAGTGATGCGGATCTGGATCAGATTGGCATCCTGAATGCTCTGACCCGACTGCGTCCCGATCTCGGCAGGATCCCTGAAGGCCAGTCCGCCGTTCGGGATAACGCGTCTGCCATCGCCGATCGTTTCCTGCAGAGTCTCATCCCGCCAGTCGTCGAAGCTCTCCCTGGCGGGATTGAGGAGTTCGAACTTGACGTTGGCCGAGACATCCTGGGCTGCCTTGTCGAATGCTTGTTTCAGTTCTTCGCTATTCTTCCCGCCGCCGTACAGGGGAATCAACGCCCGCACGTAGGCCCGCTTCACGCTGTCGATATCTGCATGGCCCATAGCGCCCGCCCGTGCAGCCATGAAGCCGGCGTGGTTGATCTGATTCTTGGCGAAGAACAACAGTCCGTATTGCAGGACGGCCATGCCCAGAAGCGTGATGAGCGGCCCCACCAAGGAGAATTCGATCATTGCCGAACCACGCTCTCGCTTGGGGAAGATGCATGCCGGCCGTCCTGCGCCTTGCCAGGCCGGGAAGTCCAGGTGATCGCCCGGCCCGAGTTCCAGGCGCTCTATCGAGCCGGCCTGCAGCTCCAAGGCATGGACGGCGCCTGCGCCGCCAAAACTGCAGCGCCAGGGCCTGAGTTTCGGCACGCATTTGACTGCGAGTCCCGTCCTGTCGAGATAAATCAGATCGATGGGATAGCGCATCCAGGCTGTATGCACCGAACTGCAACGAGTAATCAAGAGCCCCTGATCTCTGCGCAAGGGCGCCGCCAGCATCAGCCCCTTGAAGCGGCCGAAAAAGCCGTCGGCGAGCCTGATGGCTAGGCTGTGCGCGCCGGCACGGCTATGCAGTACCGCCCTCGTTTTGATATCGTCGTCTCGTCGCATCTCTTGCGCTCGTCGCGGAATGTCCTGCCCCAGTCTTACAGGCCCGCGTTCATGAATTTCATGGCGATGGGAAAGAACAGGACGATGAAGGTGCACGGGAAGATGAACGCGATCAGCGGGAACAACAGCTTCACGGGCGCTTCCATCGCCGCTCTCTCGGCGCGTTGAAAGCGCTCTGCCCGGCGCTGATCGGCTTGCGCCCGCAGCACCGGCCCCAGGTTCATGCCCATGCTCTCTGCCTGGATCACGGCGGTGGTGAAATGGGTCGCGCCGGGCTCGTTCAGGCGCTCGGCCATGTTGAGCAAGGCTTCGGCACGTGCCTTGCCGGCACGAATGTCGCGCAACACGCGCTGAAACTCATCCCTGAGTACCCCCTTCGGACCCTTTGCGACGGCTTGCTTCATGGCGCCTTGCACGTTCAGTCCGGCTTCGACGCAGAGGGTGATGATGTCGAGATAGAAGGGCAGGGTCTTGAGCAGTTCCCGGCGACGCAATGCGAGCCGATCCTTGAGCCAGATGGCGGGATAAAGCCAACCGAACAATGCGCTCGTGGCGATGACTTGGAAGTAGGCGCTCGCGCCAACTCCATCCGCGCCAGACTCTGACGCTGCGAAGGAAGCCAGCACCCAGAGACCGACCGTGACGAGAATCAGGGCGCAGACGCTGCGTGCTGCGATGAACTGCACCGGGCTGATGCTGTAGTCCAGACCGGCCTTGCGCAGTTGAGCGAGGAGTTTATGGTGGGTCCTGCGGAAAATGATCGGGCCGAGGTAATGGCTGATCCACTGAATCGGCCACCAGGCGAGGCGAAAAGCCAGTGGCGGGGGATCTTTGAATTCCCGCTGCTCCTCGGGGATGGCCGCCACCGCATGGGCGAAAAGCCCGGCAATTAGCGCCGCGGACAGACCCGTCGCGAGGGCCAGGACAAGTGTGAGCGGCAGTTCGCCTTCGGGAAAATATTCAGTCATGAGCGTTCAGCTTCAAACATCGATCGCGACGATCTTGCGTATCACGTATATCCCCATGAACTCGAGGAATGCGATCGCCGTTAGCGTCGCCCAGCCGATGCCGGTGTGCCAGAGCAAGCCCATGGCCTCGGGCTCCATTTTGTTGAGAATGGCCATGAGCACCAAGGGAAGCAATCCGACCACCCAGGCTTGCAGCTTGCCCTGCGCCGTCAGCGCGGCGATCTTCCCTTCCATTTGCAAGCGGCTGCGGACGGCTTGGGCGGTTCGCTGCAGGGTTTCGGCCAAACCGCCACCCGTCTCGGCGGCGACGCGCATTGCGGATGTCGCCAGCGTGGTGGTCTGCGTCGGCATGCGGCGGTTGAGATTGTTCAAGCTCTGCTCCAAGGTGGCACCGAGTCTCTGCTCGCGCAGCATCAGGGCGAATTCCTGGGCTAACGGTGCTTGTGCTTCGCGCACCACTTGCTGAATGGCGGCGCTGAGCCCGAGACCGGCTAACAGGTCGCCGGAAAGCATCATCAGGGCATCCGGAAGTTGTTCTTCGAACTTCTGCAAACGACGCCTGCGCATCCAGGCATATAGCAGTCGCGGCATCAGCGCCAAGGAAAGAAAGACCGGAAGCGCGGCCAAAATGCTGCCGGTGACGATCCAGACGAGCAAAGCGCCCAAGCTCATCACCGCGATGTTGGCGACGAATAGCTTGGCTGGGTCGATGAACAGAAAGAATTCCTCGGCCTGAAATTTCGCGCGTTCGGTGAAACTGCTGCGGTACCGGGCCAGAGTCGCCGTCCCGACGTCGATCGCGAACCACGCAAGCAGGCCGGTCGATAGGGCCACGACGAAGCTCAGGAGGCCGGCCGTCTCGCCGTCGCTCATGGCTCCCTCCCGGGGTCCAGGTCAGCCGATTCACCAGTCCGGCTCACGTCGCCCGCGGTCGGTTTGAAGATGGCCATATCCAGAACATTGCCTGCGGCAAGAAGTTCTTCATAGAATCTCGGCGCCATGTCGCAACCGGTAAAGTAGCCCTTGATTCTTCCGCTCGTCGGGTCATAAGCCTTGCCAGTAAACTTGAATAGTTCCTGCATCTGGATCTTGCCGCTCTCCATGCCGGTGATTTCCGTGATGCTGGTGACGATCCTGGCACCGCAAGAGAAACGTGTTTGTTGCACGATCAGGTCCACGGCGGCGGCCACCTGCTCGCGAATGGCGACGAGTGGCAAGTCCATGCCGGCCATCAGCACCATGGTCTCCAGCCGGGCCAATCCATCCCGCGGAGAATTGGCGTGCAGCGTGGTGAGCGAGCCCTCGTGGCCAGTATTCATGGCTTGCAGCATGTCGAGTGCCTCCGCGCCCCGGCATTCGCCTACGACAATCCGGTCGGGACGCATGCGCAGCGTGTTCTTGACCAGGTCGCGGATATGGATTGCGCCCTTTCCTTCGACATTGGCGGGCCGCGATTCGAGGCTGATCAAATGTTCATGGTGCAGCTTGAGTTCGGCGGCGTCTTCGACGGTGATCACCCGCTCACTCGGGGGAATGAAGTTCGAGAGGATGTTGAGCAGAGTCGTCTTGCCTGAGCCAGTGCCCCCGGAGACGATGATGTTCTTGCGTGACTCGACGCAAACTCTCAGAAACTCGGCCATGGACCGGCTGATCGAGCCAATCCGCACCAGGTCTTCCGCACCGAGCTTGTGTCTGGCGAACTTGCGTATGGTAAGCGCAGGACCCTTGAGTGCCAATGGCGGAATGATGGCATTGACCCGGGACCCATCCCTCAAGCGGGCGTCGACCATGGGGGAGGATTCATCGATGCGGCGTCCCAGGGGTGCGACGATGCGCTCGATCACCCCCATTACTGCGCGGTCGCTGGTGAAGGTGAGCGGGTGCTTGAGCAGAACGCCCTTGCGCTCGATATAGATTTCATCGCAGCGATTGACCATGATTTCGCTGACGCTCTCGTCCTCCAGCAGTTCTTCCAGCGGCCCCAGCCCGATCGCCTCGTCGAGCACCTGCTTGCAAAGCAGGTCATGCTCCAGAGCCGCTGGAATTTCGGCCTTCTGCTCCTGGAGGATTTGTCGAATCAGGCTCTCTGTTTCACTGCGCAGGTGTTCGTCGCTCATGGTGGAGATATCGCGGCGACGCAAGTCCATCGTTTCCAGCAACTTGCTGTGGATGCGCTTGCGCCACTCGAACTCAATCTCCCTGCGCTGCGGATCCTGATTCTGGACAACGCCGGTTGCGGGCTTCATCTCAGAGGTTGGTCCCGCCGCAGAGGTTTCGCCCCTTGCCCTGCGCGGCCAGCTGGAACCGGTATCCGAAAGAGAGCCGGGAGACACTGCTTGCGCCTCCGGGATAGCAGCAGCGAGCGCCGTCACGCGCAATTTGAACGGGCCTATGCCGATGACGTCGCTTGCTTGCAGCGGGCCATACTGGACGTCGATTCGCTGGCCGTTTACGCTGACCCCGCCGAACGCTCCCATTTCCTCCACCAGCACGCCGGAAGGGCTCCTGAAGATGCGTGCGTGCTCCTTTGCCACTCTCCAGCTGCCCAAGGGAATCTCGTTTTGCGCACCCTTACCGATGATGCAGTCGTCCGGTGTCTGCACCACGCGTCGCGTCTGATCGGCATCGATGATTTCTATTTCCAGCATGGCGATTCTGTGGTCATTTATGCTGAGCCTGTGGATCGGAAGGTAGCTTGGCCAAGGTATCGGCGGTCAACAGGGGCATCTCAGAAGATCCCTCCACGTCTGACCCAGGCGGCGCTTCGTTGGTCCTGGCCGGATCTTGCCCCGGTTGCAGCGGCTGGCTCAGATAGGGCGGCTTGCCGAGATTCCGCCGCAAGCGTTCGGTGGTGCGGCCGATGCGGTCCACCAAGCCCGGAGAGTGGCTGTCGATCACGGTCGGGGTGACAAACACCACGAGTTCGGTCTCCTTGTTCTGATACCGTCGGGAGCGGAACAGGGCGCCTAGAATCGGAACATCTCCGAGGAAGGGCAGCTTGTCGATGTTGCTGCTGTCTTCGCGCTGTAGCAGTCCGGAGAGCACGATGGTTTCGCCGCTTTTCACGTTGAATTCGGTATTCGTCTTGCGTGTCCTCAGGGCCGGGCCCGCCGAAGTTTTGATCGAGTCGTCGATCGAACTCACCTCGTATTCGATGGTGGCGCGGATGGTGCCGTTGCGATCCACGCGCGGTAGGATGTCCAGCTTGACGCCGTATGGCTTGAAAAAGACGCTGGGACCGTTGATCGTCGAAACGACGTAGGGAAATTCGCCGCCGGCAAGGAAGCTCGCCTTCGAGCCGTTGCGGGCAGACAGTTGCGGCTCGGCGAGGATCACCGTCTTGCCTTCCTGCACCAACAGATTGAGTTGTGCGTTCAAGCCGAGATTGGCTGCACCGAGGATATTCAAGCCCCGTGACACCGGTGCGGGACCACTGCCATCTTGGTTGACAATCGGCGCAGGTGTGTCTTGCCCTGATGGGATATTGATCTGATAGGGACCCTCGTCGCCGCGCCGTATAGGCCCCCAAATGCCACCGATCGCAACACCCCCGGTGGTGCTCCACTTGATGCCGATGTCGCGCAGTTCGGTGACCGGAAACTCGACGACCTTGACATCCATCATCACCATCTGCTCCCAGCCGAGGCGGTTCGTGAAATTGACGATTTGCGGGTAGCGCAGCCCGAGTTGCTCGACTTTTGCGAGATCGGCGTCAGATAGGTTGTCGCCTTCCACGATCACTTTGTCGCCCACGATGGAGGCCTTGGCAGCAGGGATCGCAGTGAGAAATGCCGCCACCTCGCGGACGATGCGACTGATGTCACCCGGCACGATGTTGACCTTGACCCGCCGATAGAGACCATCCTCGTTCCAAACAAATAGCGAAGAAGTTCCAACCGCGTTGGCGAAGATGATCACCTCCTTTTTGTCGAGCGCCGCAGCCGTCATTATCTGACCGTTGCCAACGGCGATACGCGCCACTGACGGGGCGGGCAGTACCCTCGATTCGCCGACGAACATTTCCATCTCATAAATTTGTCCCGGCTCTTCCAGCCTTGGGACGGGATCGTCGACTTGACGTCGGGGCCGCACCGGGCGTTTGCTCCCTGGCCGGTCGCTATCGCTTATACGATTGTGCTCACCCTTTGCCGGAAAGGTCGGCACGGACATGACGGGGCTCCCGGATGGAGGTCGATTTTGCGCCTGGGCGGGGAAGGCGCAGGCGAGACAGATCAGGATCGCGCCCAAGAGGCTTCCTAGCGGCCCGGTTGGTTTGCGTTCGGCCGGGCGAATGTGCGCAGGAATTTGAGTCTTGCTCATGTCGGTGCCTGCTGTTCAGAGGATCTACGGGGAAGCCTTGGGATGACCCTTGTGCCATGCACTTACCGCCTCGGTGCGGCCGTGGCCGGGATCTGCGCGCCCCAATCGCCTTGCCGGACGAAACCCTCGGCACTGAGGGATTGGCCCAGCCTCAAACCATTCGTCGGGAACCTGCTACCGCGCCCTCCATAGAGCACCGGAATCTGTTGCTCGTCTCCGTCGGCAAGCTGTTCCGCGCCGTCCTTGATCCCGAGCAGCGCGGCGACATCGCCAGCCGCATTGGGTATTGCTTGCTTGTCTTGGGGATTGCGCAACAGCGCGGTGATCTTGCCCGCTTCGCGCGCGACGATGACGCGCTGCGCCTGCGCCGGAGAGGTGTCGAGCGTAACCGTGGAATACCGCCGCCGCTCGCCGCTCTTGGGGTCATCCGCCGAACGCTGGCCGGTCGCCATCACTCGGACGGACTGCAGCAACGGGAAGGTGATCTTCTTGTCCTTGCGCTCGATGGTGACCATCAGGTCGATAGTGTCACCAGGTTCGAGCATTCCTGAAATCGAGTTGATTTCATCGACGGGTACGGTCATAGCCCGACGACCGGCTTCCACCCGGGCGGAGAAGGTAGGGGACTTCTTGTCCTCGAGCAGGCCCCAAAGAATCATCTCACCGCTCTTGACTGGATAGGCCAGCACTTGGCCATCGATGCGATCGAACTGCTCCGGTACGACGGCAACCGAATGGGAAAATTTCTGGGGCACGGGACGTACGGCAAGGCTATCGGCAGAGAGTCTGGTGCCTTTGGCGAGATCGCGCTTGGCGACGATCACAGCGACGGTCTTGCCCGTGGCGCGGGCCTCGATTGCGGCCAGTTGATTCGACAGGTAGCGTTTCGCACCGATGGCGGCCACCACGCCGATACCGATGGCGAGGGCCAGGACCGCCCAGGTCTTGTCGGGTTTGAGACTACGTAGAATGGCCAGTTTCATCATCAACCCGGCAAAGAGAGCGCATAGCTGAATTTCTGGTAGGCGACCCTGAAGGCCTCAATGAGCTCCGACAACGCGCTGTCATCGCCGGCCAGCCCCAGGCCGATCGCCAGGGCAAGTGCTGCGCAGATCACGAGATATTCCATCGCTGACTGGCCGCGTTGTTCATGCACAAACGATGGGCGGAGCATCATTTGAATCGCTCCATGGCGGTGATGATGTTGACTACGATGGCGGTACCGACGCCCGCGCCGCTATAGATCACGGCGATCGCCTCCCGATCCTGTCCTTTGAACATTAGGAGTTCGCCGCCGTACCGGGAGCTCCCCTTGCCGTCGATAGAGACTCGGCGTTGAAGGGAAAATCCATCTGTGCGCATCAAGCTCTTGATCCTGTCGAGATTCAGGTCGGCACCGTGGTTGTTGATGGCCAAGAGATATTCCGCGAACTTTCCGCCGTCTTCAGATGTCATCCGCCTGATCGAGCTCGAACCTGAGGGCAGGCGGGAGCGCCAATGTTCTATGGCCCCGTCCGTTTCGGACCGGCGCTCGTATGCCGCCTTGAGATCGGCAATCGCCACCACCCCACGCGTTCCCGCTCCGAAGGGTTCCAACTGTACCGTCAGATAGTGCCTGCCTCGTGCCTGACCGAGAACCAGGCTGGCGCCGAGTTTGTTTTCGACCAGAGGCTCTCCCAGGGTACGGCGGAACCAGGTGGCCAGTTGTGCCGGTTTCATGGTCGACACGAATCCCTGCAGGTATGTCGGCAAGCCATTGATCGCCACGTGGTCGCCGATCTCGAAGACATCGGTCTCTTTGGGTAGTGAGATTGCCCACTGACCCGATTGGGCCGAGACAAACCCGCCCGACAGCGACAAGACGATGACGAAGGCGTGGGCGCACGACGTTCTGCGGGGACCGGGCATGATCTTTCCCCCTACTTGAGTCGGTCTGCCGGCACCACGTCGCGCCAGAATTCGAGCGTGCCGAGTTTGGGGGCGTTGAGTCCGCCCGGCAGGTCGATTACGCCGACCGCGGTAGCAACGAGAGAATTGGCTCCGCGGAGTGCAAGTGCCGGGAAAAGCAGTGGGCTGCCGCCGAAACGCAGTTCGACTTGTACTGGGCCATCGGCCGCCCATGGATCGATGACGACGCTAGTGCTGCGGACAAGCGCAAGATCGATCCGATCGAACGGCTCATAGCTCTTGACGCCGCTGGGTAGATTGGCGAGTGCCACCGATACCTTGGCGGTATAAATTCCGCGGGCCCGCAGGGCGAGCAGCCGATGCGTCGGAAAGGGCCAGTCGTCGGCCGCAGCGGTGAATGCGTCGTCATGGCTCGGACTGTCGTTTGGTCCGAAGCTGAGCTTGACGTCACGCTGAAAATCCGCGATCAGGGCATCGCCCTTGGGATCGCGCCAGAACGGATTCCGGTTTGTCTCATGACCCCCGTCACCGTCGTCGGTCCTGATAGGCGCGTCAGGATCGCTGAAAAATCGACGGCGCAGCTCTTCGGCCAACTGAGCTTCAGGCTTCCAGGTACCGTTGGCGTCATTGCGAATCATGGCGTCAAATGCCGCGTAGCGGCTCGCCAGCTGGACACTGTGTGCGATGTCCTGGTATTTGCCGATCATCGGAAGCAGCAGAAAAAGCGGAATCAGCACAAGGGCGACGACGATGAATTCAGTCAATGCCTGGCCGCCCTGTTCTGACGCCACGATCTGGATGGGCAGCCCTTCGATTTGCACAGGAGAGGGCAGCAAAAAGACAAATCCGGGCAGCTTCACGGCAGCACCGCTCCCTGCTCGTCTTGGGCCTGCCTGATGGCTTCGTCGGATTGGATCAGATGAACCTGCCAGTAGGGGTTGAAGAGACTGGCAAGTTCGTGTGCCCTACCCGACGTCGCACGCCCATAGCAGTTGTCGCGTCCCATCTTGATGCCATCGGAGCAGGAGTCGTCACGGTCGGGGCGCTGGAAGTACACCTCGGAGGCTGAAACGGCCACTAGCGCGGTACCGCCGGCAAAAGCCGCCTGGTAAGCATTGAGACGCCGGCCTGGACTGACGACCGAGCGCCCTTCGGAGGTTGTTGTCTGATCCTTGTTGCGCAGCAGCCTGACGGCGAAGCGGAAACGGGGAGCGTCCTGCTTCAGCGCGTCGCCCGAGAGCTCATAGAAGCTCGGTAAACCGGAATATGCCCACGATGCGCTTGAGGTAATCTGCGCCAATGCGCTCGACCCTGGATTGATCGCCACCGATCCACCGTATCGGGTGGGAGCCATGTCGTATGACGGCTTGTCGGCGGCGGACTGCGATCCCCATCCGTCGGGGAGTTCGCTTAAGCCCTGACAGAGCACGTCTTGCTTGCTCTTCGGTACCCAACGCTTTTCCGAAAGGGTGTCCATCGCCTTCCATTCATCGAAACCGATCAAGTCGGTGCCGCCGCTGCGGTTGAGCCAATCGATCCGGCCGGTGGCGGTTGCGCTGGGGCAGTCGCTCCATAAGCCAGGCAAAATCCAGCTGCGTTTGGGCACAAACTGGTCGCGATTGGCCGAAGTCATGGCGATTTCTGCGAAGCGGGTGCGCTGCTCGCCCGAGTACTTGGCTACGAATGCGCTCAATTCTTCCCCTCGGATGGGGTCAACGCTTACGCTGCCTTCGTCGCGGTAGTTGGCCTGAGCGACTTCGTCCATCACCTGCTCTCGTGCCGTCCCGATGCCTTCATTGGCGACGAGCTGCGCGTTCATCAACGCATGTCGGATGATGAGGTCGGACCCGCTTGCGAGGTCGCCGAGCGCCCCGGTGTCGACCAGGAGCTCCTTAGCGGTAGGTCCGACGGCAAGCGCGGCGAAGTAGGATGGGGCGAACTCGATGAACTTCGGATTAAGCGAGGCTTCGCCAAACCCGGCGAGCTTGTCGATGTACTGGACCCAGGACGAAAGACTTACCAATTGCGCCACGGCGACAGTATTGGCGATCATTGCGCGGTTGGTGTAGGCGTCAAAGTTCAGCAAGCGTGCGTGCATCACCCCGGCGCTATAGGCAACCGCGTCGCTGGCATTGACAAGCTTTGTTTTTTCACGGACCAACTGGCCGGTGTTGAACAGGAAGAAAAGAGCGGCAAGGCCGCTCGCCAGAACGAACAGGCCATAAAGGAGCGCCTGTCCCCGCTGGCGCCGCGAAGGTGTGGGCAACGGCCAGCGCCAGTTTTTGCCGAGGAGAGCCACGGTGTCCGAGATTCAGGAGTAGGCGTTGTCAACGGGAATTGTCGTTTTGGTACTTGTCCAAGCCCTTTTTCGTCGTGCCTTCTGTTTCGGCGCTGTCTGCCGCTGTCTGCGCGTTGCCGATCGAGCTTGACGCGCTCTGGCCGGCGACTTCCTTGGCGATGCCGGCAGTCTGGCTGCGGATGGTCTGTCCGAAGAACTGATATACAGCGATGGCGGCGATCGCAATCAACGCCACAATGACGATATATTCGGTCATGCCTTGACCAAGCTCCCACGGGTTGATCGGTCGGCGGATCACGGCGCTCTCCTTCGAAAGAATGGAATCGATCTACGCGTCCAGGCACGTCACCCTAGGCTGCGAGATGCAGCGTCCAGTAAGACTAGATGTTGCACCGGGTGTTGGGCCTGGCCGATGGAAATGACGATAATATGCCAATGACATGTTTCGTCAAGTGGCAGGTGCGCTCAGGACTGCGAGTTTTTGATCGGTCCGGTTTGGGGGCTCTTCGTCGAAGAAGCAGGCATGGCCTGCAGGGGGCAGGGCAGTTGTGGTGTCGCGATACAGGAATTGAAGCCTTTTCGGGGTTGCGGTGAGTTATTGAAGGACGAGTGCTCTCAGTCCGCCCTTATCCGGGTACCACTCAGCTTCCGGTGCTCTTGGGGTGAGCCACTTGGCCATTCTTCGTAAGTTTTGCGCAGTCGCTGCCAATAGAAACTCATCATGTGCACCGCTGATGCCACGTGGTCGCGGCTGGTCCAGCTTCAGGGTACGCTTGAGATGGGCAAACAGCATCTCGGCCTTTTTGCGATCCTTGCGTGACTGCTGGCACGCGTCCATTTAGGGAGGCTCATGTATAAGCATTCCTGCCAGGCGAAGCCGTTCAGCTTTGCGCCGACTCCGCGGGTTGACCGGCAGCGGGCGAGCTCTTTCCTCAGGGGCGTCTCTTCTCCGACGCCCATCGCCGCAGGGCGGCGAGCGTATTTGCCACATGCTTATCCGGATTCATATCGGTGTATGTATAGATGATTCTGCCATCGGGCGCGATGACGTAGGAAGTGCGGCTCGCATAGTCCGGTTTTGCGGCCAGGATCGCATCGTAGGATCTCATGATGCTTTGATCGATATCGGCGGCGACCGGAAATTTGCTGCGGCATTCGCTTACCGAAAACTTGTTCAGGGTTTCGATCGAGTCGTGCGAGACGCCGATCACCGTGGCCCCCAGCGCCTTGTACTGGTCGACCGCCTCGGCGAAGTCGTGCGCCTCGACCGTGCAGCCCTTGGTGAATGCGGCGGGATAGAAGTAGAGCACGGCTGGCCCCTTCTTTAGCGCCCTGGACAGCGTGTAGCGGAACACCTTGCCGCCAAGCGATGCTAGGGTGCTGAAATCGGGCGCCTTATCGCCAACCTTGAGAGCCGCGTATGCGGGGAGAAAAGCAAGAATTGCCAGCAGCGCAACAATTCGTTTCACCGCGGTTCCCCTATGCTGGGTCGGCAAAATCTTTAGCCGTCGGAGCGGCTGCTACTCAAGCTGTCCGCGAATCTCCCCGCCCTTATGCGCGGCGCTATGAACATTGACGTAAAGCCCGCCCGCCTCATATGCCTTGTATTGGGCATCGGTCAGCTTCGCGCCGGCAGGAACCACCCAGCCGCTCTCGCCTCTCTTGGTCAAGGGAATGATCACCGGTCCGTTCTTTCCCGCGGCGCCCTGATGGATGTGCGCCATGGTCCCGGCCAAGCCTTTCGTCGTGATGCTGCCGGCAACGGTCCTATCGGCATTGATCGTGATGGTGCCGCTGCCGGTGGCTGCCGTCTTTACCGGCGGAACTTCCATGTTGCCAGCGAGTGTAAGCTTGATCTCGTTGCCGAGAGCCGTGCTCGAAAACGCCGCAAGCGAAATGACCACTGCGGCAAGCGTGCCCAGGTACCTCGGGCGATTGAACCTTCGCAAGATATTCATGCCTGGCCTCCTCTGTCGGGTTGAAAGGGCGACGCAATTGGCAGAAACGGCACAAGCATCCTATACTTGACAAATCTTGTCAAGCATTGGGGTGCAACATCCGGTAACTCGTGGTGAGCGGTTGTTGTGCCTTGAGACGGGGGTGCCTTATTTGCTGCTCATACATTCGGCGTCCGCTTTCCGAATCGTCCTACTTCCGTAATGGTGCGGCGATGTAGTCCTGATTACCAAGACAAGCAAGGCGCGAGTGTCCAGATTGACCGTGGAGGTGTGGCCGGACCTTCTTCGGGAAATTGACGATTGACTACCGCGACAAAACCCGGAGATACTTTCGAATGTGCGATTGAATTTCCTGTACTTGGATAAAGCCCCATCCCTTAGGCGGAATTGATGACTATTCAACTGGATATTTCAACACTGAAGCTGCAGGATGCGCTCGATTTTGCCGTGCTGATCGAAAAGGAAGCGGAAGAGCGTTACCTTTTGTTTGTAACTCAGCTCGGAGAGCGGTATCGCGGCGATGCGGCAGATTTCTTTGCCATGATGGCGCGAAACGAGCAACGTCACGGGATGGAACTTGCAGAACGAAGGCGTTCGCTTTTTGGCAACGCTCCTTCGCGAATCACGGCGGATATGATTGAGGATATCGAAGCACCGGGTACAGGCAAACCGAGACCTTACATGTCTCCGCGGCACGCCTTGGAAGTCGCAATGGAGTCTGAAGTCAAGGCCTACGAATTTTTTGATCAAGCCTTACCGGGCATCCAGGATCACGAAGTGCGGAAGCTTTTCGAGGAACTCAGACACGAAGAAGCCGAGCATCAGAGACTCTTGAAGGAGCAGGTGGCGAATTATCCCGAAACGCTGGAGCCAGATCTGGATCCGGATGACATCGATACACCGGCGTTGTAAAGACGTCTGTTGCCGGCTGTTTAACCTTTGTCAAAAGCGCTCAAACCCCGGGCGGAAAGATGACCGGGCTTGCCCGCCAGATAGCCCGGTGGTTCACACGGGCTCCACGTCGAGGGTCCGCTATTCGAATCGGGGTGCTTCCGCTTTGGGTCGGGGCGAGTAGCGTTTTTCGATAAGCAGCCGCTCGGTGCTGTCATCCGGATTTTTGTTGGAACTGGCTGAGCGGCTGCAATGCGAAATGGACCGGTCGCCCAGGCACCAAGCGCTCCGGAAATTTCCAATTCTGGCCGGTGCCGAAACCGAGTTAGCCTCACCTCCCCTGGAGCGGATCGGGCGCGGCGGCGAAGCGGAAGGCGTCGGAGAAGCACAGTTCCTCGGCCAGTCCCTGCGCCTGAAGAGCCGGGAATGCCGTCTCGACCATGGTCACGGAGCCGCAGACATAGACCTCGCAGCCGGAGAGATCCGGCAGGTCATCAAGGATGACCTGATGCACCAGGCCGAGTCGGCCCGTCCAGTGGTCCTCGCTTGCAGCCTCAGAGAGCACCGGGGTGAATCTGAAATTGTCGTGTTCGCGCTGCCAGTCCTCGGCCAGCGCCAGCAGGTAGAGGTCCTTCTTCCGCCTAGCGCCCCAGTAGAGCCGCATCGGCCGTCGGATGCCGCGCTGGAACGCGTCTTCGACGATGCTCTTGATCGGTGCGAAGCCGGTGGCGCCGGCGACGAAGACGATCGGCCGCTCGCTCTCGCGCAAATGAAAGGAGCCCAGCGGGCCTTCGAAGCGGATCTGGTCGCCGACCCGCATCCGGGTGAACACCTCGGTCGTGTACCGGCCGTCGGGAATCAGGCGGATGTGCAGCTCTATGCGCCCGTCGCCCTGGTGGGGTGGATTGGCGAAAGAGAAGGCGCGTCGCTGGCCGTCTTCCAGCAGGATGTTGAGGTATTGCCCGGCGGCGAAGTCTATCTTCTCCCCCGCCGGCAGCGCCAGCAACAGCCGCATCACATCGTCGCAGAGACGTTCCATGTCGGCCACCGTGGCGCTGAACACGCCCGCCGCTGCCGGCGCATCCTGCGCCTGGTATTCGATCTCCAGATCGGAGAGCGGCACGGCGCAACACATCAGCGCCTCACCCAGTTCCCGCTGCGCATCCGGCAGGGCGCTCTTCTGATAGGCGCCGTGATCGACGCGCCCGTTGAGGACGGCGCACCGGCACTTGCCACAGCCGCCGCTGCGGCATTCGAAGGGCAGGGCGATGCCTTCGCGCAGTCCGGCTTCGAGCAGGGTTTCGCCCGGCCGAACTGCGATGCTGCGCCCGTCCGGATGCACCGTCATCTGGAATTCCCGCTGCCCGCTGCGGCGGAATCTCAGCGGCAGCCAGGGCAGGGCGGCGAGCAGCGCGGTGCCCGCCGAGAGCAGCGCCCAGACCCGCCCCAGCGGCAGGATGTAGAGCAGCGGGAAGACCGCCAGGAAGAACCAGTCGAGATCGAGCGTCGTGACCGTGACGCCGAGATTCGCGGCACCGCCCTGGCTCAGCGCCGGTTTCACCAGGGCCAGGATCAGCAGTGCCAGAAACAGCGCCGCCGTGATCGGCCGCGGCGGACTGGTGCGGGCCTTGGGCACGCGCTGGATGTGGATGAACATCAGCAGCAGGACCAGAAGAGGCAGGCCCAGGTGGATGAACGACAGCAGGGAGAAGAAGCGGTCATTGACGCTGGCCTGATAGATGAAGTTGCGCACCAGGGCGCCGTTGAAGCTCGGCAGCCAGTCCAGCCATTCGAAAGCGGCGACGATGACGAACTGCGCCAGCTTGTCCCAGGGCAACATGTAGCCGTTGATCCCGGCGACGGTGACCAGCCAGACCAGTGCCATGCCGGTCATCCAGGAGAACCAGCGGAAGCCGCGCAGACGGTCGAAGGCGAAATGGCGCAGCATGTGGATGCCCATGATCAGCACCATGCCGTCGGAAGCATAGCGATGGAGGCTGCGCATGATGCCGCCGGCGTACCATTGGCCGTGCGTCAGGGCCTCGACCGAGCCGTAGGCGTCGGCCACGCCGGTCTTGAAGAAGGCGTACAGGTAGAGGCCGCTGACGGCCACCAGCCAGAACAGGGTGAAGGCGATCTCGCCCAGGTGGTAGAGCGGGTTCAGCCGGTCGCCGAAGGCGGCATTGAACAGCGCCTCGGCCCGCATGAACAGCCATTGCAGCGCTCGCTGCAGGCGCCTGATCATCGCTCGACGGCGCGCATGGCGCGGATGATCACCACCACGAAGAGCAGTCCGCCGATGATGGCGATCAATCCGCCCAGACCCATCAGCGCCATGCCGGCGATTTCGCCCCTGCCCGAGAGCACCTGCTCGGCGCCCGCCACCTTGCGCTGCACGCCGTAGCCGCCCGACCAGACCAGGCCGCTGATGTGCATCAGCTGCCCGACGCCATAGACCACCGGCTGCCAGGTGGCCAGCCTGCCGCTGGGTGCGGCATAGCCGAGCGGCCGCAGCAGGTGGTAGACCAGGCCCATCAGGGCCAGGGTCACGCCGACGATGGCACCGTGGTAGTGGGCGGGAATCTTGACGTTGCTGCCGCTGATGAACATGCCGATGACGCCGCCGACCGCGAACAGCAACACCGAGGAGAGGAGCGCCGCGAACAGCGGCCGGGCCTGCGCCGACAGGCTGGAGAGCGGGCGCAGCGCGACCAGCACCGCCAGGCTCATCGGCAGGATCGCCAGACCGCCGCCGAAGCGCATCGCCCAGGTGAGCAGATGGCGGTGTTCGACCGAGGCGATGTCGTGGGCGAGATAGGCGTATGGAGTGACGAAGACGCAGGCGAGCGCCAGCAGGAACATCAGCAGCGCCACGCGCGGGGAGAGCGGCACGCGCGCGCCGCAGGCGCTGATCAGCCACAGCCAGGCGACCAGCATCAGCAGGGTCCAGGTGAATTGCAGCGCGTGGCCGCCGCCCCAGAAGACGATTTCGTAGTAGGCCTTGCCGGTCAGCGAGCTCGGCAGCACAAGGTAGGACCAGGCGAAGGCCATCAGCGCCACCGCCGCGGAGACGGCGGCGGCATTGAGGCCGAAGCGTAACGCGCCGCTACCGTCGAATCTCAGGCCGAGGATGGGGGCGCACAGCAGACTCCTTCCCACCAGCAGGGCGAAGCCGGCGGCGAAGAGCAGCAAACCGGAGAGAAACTCCGGTCCGTCCAGCACCGGAATGTAGTTGGACATGATTGGCCCGCCCCGGCCGAGGAAGGGCGCTGCCGCGATCAGTGCCGCCCCGGCGGCGCAGCCCCACAGGGCGAGCCAGCCCCACGCCAGGCCGCGCGCGGAGCCGTTGATGCTCCAGAGCATGCCGGCGATGGAGACGAACCACACCAGCACCGAGAGGTCGACATGGACCACCAGCGCGACGTGGAAGAAGTCTGCGACGGGGGTGTAGTTCTGCAGATACGGGGTGCGCGAGATCACCAGCAGCAGCGCGAATACGCCGGAGCCGATCAGGGCGACGAGGCCGAGCCAGAGCCAGCCGCGCGCCAATTTGGCGCGGGCATCGTCGGGCACTTCGAGCGCATAGTCGTGCAAGGGCATGCTATTCATCTCAGGGTGATTCCTCCCTTTTCGGCATCGAAATCGATCACCAGAACCTGACCGGGCTTCAGATCAACCGTAGCCTCGCGCTGGTAATCGAAGCCGACGCTGTTCACGTCGTCCTTCAGTCGCACCGCCAGCCGATGCTGGCCCGCGTGCAGGGCGAAGCGCTGGTAGACGTTGGACGCGCCGTCTCCGGACAGGCCGGAGGGCGTGGCGACGCGACTGAAGGCCGGCTTGCCGTCGATGTCGACGGCGACGGTCACGGGCGAGCGCCGGCGCGGGCAGTCCAGCGCTGTGCGCATGTTCGGCGCCAGCTTGGCGAGTTCCTCCGGGCTGCGCCGGCGGCATGCGGACTCGCGCTTGCCTTCGTGGCTCAAGCTCACCCTGATCAGCGCTTGGTCGGGCGCGAGATGCCGGTAGCGCGGCCAGCCCGAGAGCGTGCCGATGGTCAGCGCGAACAGTGCGTAGAGTAGTCCCTGGGCCAGCCATTTGATGAGTTTAGTCACGCACGCTGATCCTTCTGAGTGGCGCGGCCGCGGCCGCTGCGGCGAGAGTGGTCCGGAACTCGGCCAGCGCTCTTGCCAGCGCGTTCTCCTCGCCCCGGTCGGCCCAGGCGAGGCGCAGCCGGTCGCGCTCCACGCCGGCGCGCAGCTGCGGCTCGCGCGCACCGTGAAGGCGCTCCTCGGTCCACCGGTTGCCCAGGCGGAAGGCGCAGCCGCCGGCGCGGCAGCCGCTCACCAGGACGCCTTCGGCGCCGATGCGCAGGGCGTATTCGACGAAGGAAGGCGGCAGCATGCCGGTGCAGATCAGGCTCAGGCTGGCGACGTCCGCACCGGCCAGGGAATCGACGCGAGGGCCGCAGTCGCAGCCGAAGAGAACGATACTGCCGTCACCGCTTGTTGCCGCGAGCTTCTCATCCAGCGACCGGCGCAGTTGAGCCAGCGGCAGTTGCGGCATGTCTATGCCGGTGACCAGCGCTCGGCCGCTGCGGAATGGCGTCGAGGACGGGCAGGATCCGGTGCAGATGCCGCAGCCCGCGCACAGGTCGGCATCCACTCGGGCGAGTTCCCGGCCCGGCCTGTCCGGATGAGGCACCATGGCGATGGCGGCGTAGGGGCAATCGTCTGCGCAGCGTCGGCAGCCGCTGCAGGCGTCGGGGTGCACCACCGCGCTCGGCGCCGCCGGCCGCGGCAGCGCCGGCAGGGCGAGCAGGAACAGGGTGGCGCCCAAGACCAGCGCCCACAGCGCGCCGGGCGAGCCGGCGTACATCAGCGGGTGGATGAACAGATAGAGCCAGTCGAGCGCGAGCAGCCCCGGCGCCCGCGAGAGGTCGGCCGGCCCCTGGCTCGTGACCGGGAGCACCAGGGCGAGCGCCAGGAGCGCGACCAGCGCGCCGGCGGCGAGCGCGGGCTCGGGAAACACCTCGGCGCGGCTGATGCGCCGGATGTGGAACCACAGGCCGAAGAGCAGGAGCAGGGGGACGCCGATGTGGACGAAGATGAACAGCGAGAACAGCCGGTCGCTGACCGCGGCGTTGCTCATGAAGTTTCGCGTCAGGGGTGTGGCGACGAGCGGCAGGCGATCGAGCCACTCCGCCGTCGCCAGCGCCGAGAACTGCGCCAGCCGGTCCCAGCCCAGCCAGAAGCCGACGATGCCCGAAGCATAGGCGAACCAGAGCAGCGGCACGCCGGTGAGCCAGGAGTAGCGGCGAAAACCCGAGTACCTGCCGAGCAGGAATTCGCGCAACAGGTGCAGCAGCGTCACCGCGATGAAGGCGTCCGCGGCATAGCGGTGCAGGCTGCGCAGCACGCCGCCCAGGTACCACTGCTCATGGCTCAGCCAGGCGACGGAGCGGTAGGCGCCGGTGACCGAGGTGTCGAATGCCGCGTAGAGGTAGAGGCCGCTCGCGACGATCAGCCAGAGGAACAGGAAGCCCAGGGCGCCCAGATGCCGCAACGGATTGCCCGCCGGACCGAACGCCGCGTCGAACACATGGTCGATGCGCTGGCAGGCGAGCGTGCCGATGCTGCGACTGGGATGGGGGGAGTTCATGCGCTCGTGGCCCGACGCGGTTTACGCGGAAAGGCGCCTCCGGACGGTCCTGGCCGTCAGCCATTCGTTCACGGCGAACCAGAGCATGAAGAGCAGGAAGGTCACACCGCCGGCGATCTCGAAGACCAGTCCGTAGCTCACCCGGTACTCGCCGGTGGCGGGGTCATACACCGAGCAGAAGAGCAGCAGGCGTCCGACGATGCCCGGGGGACCGGCCCGGTCCGCCACCGGGGCACCGTTCAGGAGTTGCTCGAGCGGTGTTATCAGGACATCGGCGGCGTAGCTCTCGCCGTAGATCTGGCGGTAGATGCGACCGCGAGCGTCGACCACGCTGAGCTGCAGAATATGCTCGAAGCCGGCGGTGGTGGCGGCGAAGCTGAAGCCGAAGTCGCGCGCGAGTCGATCCACGTCGGTACCGCGCGGGCTGAGGAATTTCCAGTCGCGCTGATGGATGCCGTTCTGCGCGGCAAAGGACTTGAGCGCCTGGGGCGTGTCGGCGGGCTGGTTGTAGCCAATGCTGACGATCTTGAAGCGGCCTGTTCCCAGCGTCCGTTGCGCTGCCGCGACCGCGCTCGCCAGCGCCCGCGTGGTCGCGGGACAGACCTGGAAGCAGCCGGTGTAGATGAAGCTCACCAGGAGCGGCTTGCCGCGGTAGTCGGAGAGCCGTACCGCACGCCCATCCTGGTCTATCAGGGTGTAGTCGCCGATGCGGTGGCCGACCACCGCTCGACTCGTGCGCAGAGTCTCGGCCTGGTCGAAACGGGACAGATCAGCGGCGGCAGCCGATCCGCCCGGGCGGAGGGTGGTCAGCAGTGCCGACACCGTGACCAAGGCTGCGACGCCTGCGCGAAGCCGACGCACTGACCGCCCTCCCCTCAGGAGACCACGGAGTCGATCATCGCGGCGACGAGCAGCACGGAGAGCTGCAGCAGCGAAGCGAAGAATGAACCCATCGCCGTCTTGCGACTGGGCACTCGGGCCAGTTGCCAGGCTTTGAACACAAAATAGCCGCCGCCGGTCACGGCGCCGACGAGATAGATCGGGCCGGCGCCGAAGAATACCGGCAGAATCGAGACGCAGACCAGCGCCACGGCGCTGGCGAAGACGATGCGTGCGGCGCGCGCGGTCCCCACCACCACCGGCAGCATCGGCACGCCGGCGGCCTGGTAGTCGGCGTTGTTGGCGATGGCCAGGCTCCAGAAGTGCGGCGGCGTCCACAGGAACAGCACCAGGGCCAAGAGCAGCGGCACCGTGCCCAGTGCCGGATTCACGGCGGCGGCCCCCGCGAGCACGGAGAAGCTGCCCGCCAGGCCGCCGACGACGATGTTTAGCCAGGTGCGGCGCTTGAGCCAGACGGTGTAGACCACGGCGTAGAAGAAAGCGCCGAGGAACACATACAGCGCCGCCAGCGGGTTGGTGGCGAGCCAGGAGGCCGTCACCGATGCGGCGAGCAGCAGGCCGATCAGCGCCAGCCACGCCGGCCGGTGCGGCAGCGCGCCGGTGACGAAGGCGCGGTCGCGGGTGCGCGCCATCAGCCGGTCGCTGTCGTGTTCGACGTACTGGTTGAAAGCCCCGGCGCTGGCCGAGGCGATCAGCACCGACAGCGCCAGCACGGCGAGTTTCACTGCGCCCGGCTTGGGGCCGGGCGTGACGGCGAAGCCGGCCAGCGCGGTGACCATGATGACGAAACCGATACGCAGCTTGAACAGCCCCAGCACCTTGCGTGCGAGACCCGCGGCATCGTTGCTCTGGCGTAACGTCGTATTCATGGCGGTCACCCTGCAGCCTTTTGAGGGGCTCAGCTCAGGCCCCAGACTTGGGACAGGTATTTCCAGTTGATGAAGTAATAGAGCACGAATGACACCAGGAACACCAAGGCCAGGGCGAAGGTGCCCGGTGCCGCGAAGCCGGCGGAGCCGTGCCCGTGGAGCGCAACCGAGGACGGCGTCGGGGGTATCGGCGTCGGCCGCTCGCTCTGCTTGCCGCCATCGAGCTTCTTGCCCCAGAGCAGCGAGCCGACGGTGACGTAGATGTAGATCGCACCGCCGACGATTGCCGAGACGCCGGCGATCCCGACCAGACCCATCATCAGGTAGGCGGCACCGGGAAACTCATAGCCGAGCGGCGAACCGCCGAAGGTCAGGTCCCAATGGCGGCGGGGGACGCCGAGGGTGCCGGCAGCCATCATCACCAGGCAGAAGAAGTACATCGACAGCCCGAACAGGTAGGGCTGCAGCTTCGCCAGGCCCGGGTTGATTATTTCGCGCTTGAACAGCACCGGAATCAGGAAGTAGGTGAAGGCCATGAACGTGAGCGTGGTGCCGATCACCACCGTGGCGTGGAAGTGGCCGGGAACATAGATGGTGTTGTGGATGATCATGTTCAGCTGTTCGGTGCCCATCATCACGCCGGAGATGCCGCCCAGGAAGCCGAAGCCGATCAGCGAGATGAACATCCCGGAGAACACCGGATTGCCCCATGGGGCTTTTCTCAGCCACTCGAACAGTCCCCGGGTGTAGCCCTTCTGCCGCTGTGCCACTTCGATGGCGCCGGGGATGGTGAGGCCGTGGACCATCGAGGCGAGTACCGCGAAGTACATGAAGTAGCTGGTATTCACCACCTTCCAGGTGCTGCTCAGACCCGGGTCGGAGAGCAGGTGGTGGGCGCTGGCCAGCTGCAGGAACAGGATGTAGAGCAGGAAGGCGCCGCGGCTCACGCGCTCGGACATCGGCTTGGCGCCGAAGACGATGGCGGCGATGGCGTACCACACCGAAATGTGCGCGGCGACGTTGATCTGCTGCGAGGAGTGGCCGAAGGCCCACCAGATCATCCGGTACATCAGCGGATCGACGTTCTTGACGACGCCCACCGCCATCAGGAAGGTGGGGATCAGGATGATCGCGCCGGTGACGATGGTGAATACCGCGATGATCGCGGCGACGGTCGCGCCGAAGGTGACGAGCGGCACCGATCCCTGGTAGGTCTGGTCCCTCTTGGCCACCACCAGCGTGCCGAGGAACACGAAGCAGCCGATCAGGGCGCCGACCGCGAACAGGATTAGGCCGAGGTAGAACGACGGCTGGGCCATCATCGGTACGTAGGAGGTCATCATCACGCTCGACTCGCCCCGGAAGATCGCGACGTTGGTCGTGATCGCGCCGATCACCATCAGCGCGAAGCCCAGCCAGGCCACCCGCGGTGTCGCGATCCGGCAGCGCAGCAGGGTCGAGGAGCAGAAATAGAGCACCGCGATCTCGAAGAAGATGATCCAGAAGATCAGCATGTCCAGGCCGTGGGCGGTCAGCACCATGTAGAAGGTGTCGGCCGCGAGCCAGTGCACCGCCGGCCAGCGGGTCAGCACCACGCCGAGCGCGAGCGTGCCGCCGAGGAGCAGGAAGATCACCCCGGCGACGGCGTTGGCCAGCATCAATCTCTCGGCGTGGGTCTCGAACTGCAACCCGGAGCGCGGACAGGTGCGGTAAGTGGTCGTCATGTGTGCTTCCCCTTATTTGACGTAGATCCGGCCGACCATGGTGGAATGGCCGATGCCGCAGTATTCGTTGCAGAAAATGGAGTAGGTTCCCGCCTTGTTCGGGGTCACGTTCAGCACTTGTTCATAGCCGGGCACCACCTGGATGTTGATGTTGACCGGCTGCAGCGAGAAGCCGTGGTTGTAGTCCATCGAATCCAGGTGCAGGCGGTAGGTCTTGCCCTTCTCCAGTTCCAGGATGGGCCACCATTGCCAGAGGCGGGCGACCAGATAGACGTCGCTGCCCGCCGGCGGATGGACGACCGGGATCTGCTGGTCGGTCTCCTTGCGCACCGTGAACCGGTCGACCACGGCCTGCGCCTTGGCCATGTACATCTCGCGCGTGGTCTTGTAGGTCTCGTTCGACAGATTCTGCTTGCCGTAGATGTGCCAGCCGACCATCATCACGAACATGATCATGCACCAGATGAAGGCGAGGGCGATCCAGGTGCCCTCGACGCGGTCCAGCGGTTGCTTCCACCAGAGCCGGTCGGACGGCGGCAGTATGGCGCTCATAGTTGTTCCTCTCTTGTAGTCTTGTGGGGTGCGTTGGATGACGCTGCTGCCGGCTATTTCGCCAGCGGCACGGTCAGGATTTCTATGACTCCCCACAGGACATAGACCACCATGGGAATCATCACGCCGAGGAACAGCAGAATGAAGGGGTTGTCCAGCAGTTTCTGGATCAGGGGGATCGGTTCGGTTTGATCTTGGTCGCTCATGTTCATCGTCTCCTCGGGGGCGCGGCTGGCTGTGTTACGGACAGGGCGAGCCGGTCCGCAGCCGGCTCGCCAAAATGTAAGTGGATGTTACGCGACGGGTCTCGGACTGAAATTGACACAAAATAAGAAAATCCGAAATGTTTTGCGTACCCGTTTCCCCTGGGCTTCATTCTCATGAACGGTATATATCATAGTGTGATATATAAACAGCATACGCGCTTTTGAACCGAGCGCCAATTAGGCCCTTTACCGGAAGCACCAGCAGATACCGGAATGCCGGTGAGGCTATTGCCGCGTGAGCCCGGCCGTTCTGCTGCGGTAGATCGCTTCGGGGGGCTCGGAGAATGGCGAACCTGACGAAGGCGGGTTCGGCGAAGAACAGATCGTCGGCTCCCTCAAGCCGGTCGAAGGGGGATGTCGATCGAGGAGTTGTGCCGCAATGGCGGCTTCAGCGACACCACGTTTTACAGATGGTGGCCGAGTTTGGCGCTATGGAGGTCATCGACGCCGTGCCGACGGTCGCTGCGGATATGTCTCAGCGGGCTACGCTAATTCATGATCTCGGCGCAACGCTGCTGCTGGCTTTTGCCTTCGACCGCGTGTAACGGTAGAACTCGTGAACCTCAGACGAAATAAGGGCGGCCAGTTTGTCTGGCCGATCCGCCCGCGCCCCCCGACATGAGGGCCGCGCTGCGCAATCGCTGCCGTCCCGTCGACACGGGTCGCCAAAGGAACCTTATCGAAGCCAGTTACGTCTCCGCTCCCACAAGTTGGCGTGCGCGCAGTTCGTCCCATTGTTCAAGATTTACCCGTAAATAGGCCATACGCCGATTTGGCGTAATAGTGAATTCACGCACGCCCGGCAGCGCGGCGATACCTTGCCGCAGGGCGTCGAGATCGCTGTCGGGCCTAATCTCCAGTTCCCGGCTCACCACCAGCGAAGGCGGCCGCATCGATGCGGCGATCAGCAGCCAGAGTGCCGCGATCACGGCACCGAAGACAAATACGCCACCCGCCCCGACACGCTGGGCGAGCAGGCCGCCGACGGCGCCGCCAGTGAACAGGCCGAGCGCCTGGCTTGTGTTGTAAACGCCGAGTGCCGCACCTTTGGCGCGTGGCGGCGCTACGCGCGAAATCAACGAGGGCAGGGTGGCTTCGAGGATGTTGAATGCCACGAAGAACACCCACATCATGGCGACGATCGCGGCGAAGTGCCCCATGCCCAGGAAACTCCCGCCCTCAGCGATGATCAGCAGAGCGACGGCGGTTAGGAATATGGGCTTGAGCTTGGCGCGCTTCTCGGCATAGATGATTGCCGGCACCATGGGTACCAGCGAGGCGAGCATGGTGCCGAGGTAGACCTGCCAGTGCTGGCTGAGCGGCAGATTTCCGGTGCTGATGAGCAGGCCCGGCATGACGACGAACATCGCTATCTGGATCAAGTGCAGGGCGAAGATGCCGAAGTTGAGCCGCAGCAGTTGCGCATCGCGCAGTACTTCGCGAAACGGCACTTTCGGTCCTGGCTGTGCCGGCGGCGCCGCCGGCACGACGAAGATGACGAGGCCGACAGCGCCGAGCGCAAGTAGCGCAGTGAGCCAGAAGATGCCGGCCATGCCGACGACGGCATACAACGCCGGCGCGCCGATCAACGAAACGGCGAAGGCCAGTCCGATGGTGGAACCGATCATGGCCATGACCTTGGTCCGATGTTGCTCGCGCGTAAGGTCGGCCGCCAGCGCAGTCGCCGCCGCGGATATGGCGCCTGTGCCCTGTACAAACCGGCCGAGAACGACCATCCAAATGTTCCCGGCCAGTGCCGCCACGATGCTACCGATGGCGAACAGGATGAGGCCGACGATGATCACCAGCTTGCGGCCCCAGCGGTCGGAAGCCATGCCGAAGGGAATCTGGAAAATCGCCTGCGTCAGTCCGTAGGCACCCATCGCCAAGCCGATCAGGGTCTTGCTGTCACCACCAGGAATATTTTTTGCATGCTCTGCGAAAACCGGCAAAATCAGGAACAGCCCCAGCATGCGCAAGGCGAAGATCGCGGCCAGGCTGACACCAGCGCGCTTCTCGTCGCGGGTCATCGGATCGCTGCCTGGAGACTTCATGATTAAGCCGGCACGGGATGAGCGCTGCAGCTGTGCAGCAATTCGCGCACCTTCTCCAGGTGGGTAAAGTGGCAGCCATGCGCGTCGGTGCTCAGCCATCCGGCGCGTTTCCACTGGGCAAAGCAGCGCGCCACGGTTTCGATGCGAGCGCCAAGGATTTCGCCGATCTGCTCCAGGGGCAGACAAATGGGCAGATAGGCCTGTTCGCGGCCGCGACTGACGCCATAGCGATTGACCAACTGCATCATCAGCATTGCCAGACGTTGGGGAATAGTGCCGGCGCTGATGATCTCGATCTTGTCGATGAATGCCTCGGTGAACCGTATCACTTCGACTTGCAACTTGCCCGCCAACACCGGGTATCTGTCGGGCAGTCGGGTGAGTTTGAGCGCGTCGATAACCAGCAACGTCACCCCCTTGTTGAGGGCAACAGCGTCGCTCGGGTAGCGCATGCCTGCCCAGAAGGCGAAGATGCCAAGTGAGTCGCCCGGACCGAACAGGCCATAGGTCTTGCTGGTGCCATCGCGATCGCGGCGCGTCATCTTGACGAAGCCAGAATCGATCAACACCACTTGTTTAGCGGCATCCCCGCGGTGCCATAGGAATTCCCCGCGACGGCAGGCGCGCACGCTGGCGTCCGCCGCCACTTCTTGCAGTGCCGCTGGAGGCAAGTCCGCGAGCAGATCGAAGCGGCGCAGATGGCTTAGCAACGCGCTGCACTTCAGCTGCTGTGAGGGCCGAACCCCCGCGGGTACCGCCCTGGCGCGGAAAAACGCGCTGCGCGGCACTGTCGGTGACTCAAAGGTCGCCTTGTATCGTTTGTTGGCTCTCACTGCGTCGGGCATGGGCCGTCTCGTCTCGTCGTATCGCCATTATTTGACAAATATCATACGGAGCGGGAGCAGCGATGAACTTGATGCCGGATAATTTTTCCGCATTTCGGTTTGATAAGCCACTTGCCTACGTCGTCCGGTGCGCAGGCGCGGACTGTGGGTGCTGTCGGACGCTTCCGGAATCTTGCCGCATCCGTGTCAAGTTGCCGGCGATCCCTTCGAGGCCCTTTCTGTTGGCCTCGGACTGCTAAGCCGCCTCGGGGGGGCACGTCTTGCTCCCCGCTAGTGCGCTTGCCAGTCCGGCGGAAGGCTGACGCACGCCAGCCAACGACTCGCCGGACCTCGGCGGGTCGACAAAACCCCGGTGCCAGTGGCTATCCTGGATCGACCGGCGTCCGGTTCGCCCTCGGGTTCTGCGCCCGGCTTTCGCCCGCGCCTTCCTCCAGCACCGTTATCGCAGCCTGTGCTTGCTCGCGGGCAACAGGGAGTAATACCGAGGTCCTGAGCAAAAGCCGGCCGCCAGCGGCGCCGCCCTTGCCGACAATCATCCTGGTCGACTGGAGCCCTGACCGCGTTCAGCTGTCGTCTCTACCTCGGTGTGAACGGAGCGAAGCCAGGCGCCAAAGCGACAATGCATTATAACGCATGGTCAATGTTAATCGCAGAATTATCATTCAGTAATGATCGGAAAATTTGATTTTATTATCCTAAATCAAGTTATATAGTTCTTATTGTGTATAGAGTACGAACTATAGTTCTTGTCGTTCAACCAGAAGGAGGTGCGCTGTGTCAGCCCAGACCGTCCCAGACTACGAAGCCCAACTCAATGCAATCCTCGAGCAGTGCCACACGGCCACCCTCGATGCCAGCATCCCCGATGCCAGCGCGCTGCCGGAAGGCTTCACCGGCACGCTCGGACACTTTCCCGTCTACTTCCCCGACGAGATTGCCCACGCCGCCGGACTGTTGCCCGTGAATATCCTCGGCGGCGGCAACAAGCTGGAGATGAAGCACGCCGACGCCCGGATGGGTTCCTTCGTCTGCTCCATCTGCCGCTCGACCACCGAGCTCGGCCTGAACGGCACGCTCGCCGGCCTCACCGGTTTCGTCACCCATCCCATCTGCGACGCCGCCAAGCATCTCGCCGGCATCTGGTCGCGCAACCTGCCCGATCAGATGTCGGAGATCCTCTATCTGCCGCAGAACCCGAACTCGCCGGGCGCGGCCCGCTACGTCGCCGCCGAATACCAGCGGCTGCGCGCCGAACTGGCGCACAAGGTCGGTCACCCGATCAGCGACGCCGCGATCCGTTCCAGCATCCGCCTCTACAACAAGAAGCGGCGCTTGATCCGCGATCTCTACCGGATCCGCAGCGACGAGCCCTGGAAGCTCAGTTGCTCCGAATCCTACATGCTGGTCCGCGCCGGCACCAGGATCACCTGCGAGGCGCACATCGAGCTGCTCGAGCAGGCGCTCACGGCCATCCGCCACCGCCACGTCGCGGCGCAGGACAAGCCGCGCGTCGTCTTCGTCGGCGGCTTTTGCGAGCAGCCGCCGCTGGAGATGCTCGAGACCCTCGACGACGCCTGCTTCATCGTCGACGACGACCTTCTGATCGGCCAGCGCTGGTTCACGCAGGACGTCCCGGAGGATGTCGGCGACCCGGTCTGGGCGCTGGCGGAGAGCTACATCGAGCGCTCCCACGCGAGCCCGGTGCAGCACGACGAGCGCAAGCCCAAGGGCGACTACCTGATGGCCATGCTGCGCGAGGGCAAGGCCGACGCCGCGATCCTCACCGCGGCGAAGTTCTGCGAGCCGGGGCTGGACGAGCAGCTGTTCTGGTCCAAGGATCTCGACGAGGCGGGCATCCAGTATCTGGTGCTCGAATTCGAGGAGAAGATGACCTCGTTCGAACAGATGTCGATGCAGGTCGAAACCTTCGCCGAATCCCTGCTGTTCGCGTTGGCCTAACAGGAGATACAACATGACTACCGCAATCGCCGAAGCCGTCCCGGGCACTTCCCGCTCCGCGCCGGCAGCCAAAGAAATCTGGACCCCGTTCAACGCGCACAGCGAGGGCCAGCGCCTGTTCAAGGAGTGGTACGCCACGCTGGAGACCGCCAACGAACGCCGCGAGCCGGTGGCCAACGTGTTCGTGATGGGCAACGCCATCGAGATCCTGCGCAGCTTCGACTTCCATATGGTCTTTCCGGAGATCAATTCGCTGCAGAGCGGGGTGCGCAAGACCTCGGCGGAGTTCATCCGCATCTCCGAGGACTACGGCATGTCGCCCGACGTCTGCTCCTACGTCAAGGCCGACGTCGGCATGATGCTGAAAGAGGAGAAGGAGCCGCTCGGGAAGATGCCCAAGCCCGACCTGTCCGTCTCCTCCAACATGTGCGGCACCTTCATCAAGTGGGCCGAGATCTGGGAGCGCCGCCACAAGATGCCCAGCTTCGTGCTCGACCTGCCCGGCCAGCGCAGCTCCAGCTGGGTGGTCCGCCCGGGCGACGCGCAGCACTCCGCCGATTCGCGCTGGGTCGAGGACCAGTTCAAGGACCTCATCGCGAAGTGCGAAAAGATCACCGGCAAGCGCTTCGACATCGATCGCCTGGCGGAGATCCAGGGGCGGGTGAATCAGATGGTGATCCACTGGAACAACGTGATGGAACTCAACCGCACCTGCCCGGCGCCCTACAACGCGATGCTCGACGGCCTCACCTATATCGGCATCATGAACGTGTACCGCGGCACCGTCGAAGGCGTCGAGTACATGCGCCGCTTGGAGGAGGACGTCAGGGCCAAGGTGGCGCGCGGCGAGGGCCGCGTCCCCGAGGAGCGCTTCCGCTTGCTCTTCTCCGGCACGCCCTGCTACGTCTCGATGCGCCGGCTGGTCGAGCTGTTCGAGACCTGGGGCGGCGTCTTCGCCTATTCCGATTACCTCACCTTCGCCGCCGGCGGCATGGATGCCGCCGAACTGCTCTACGACACCTCGCGGCCGCTGGAGAGCCTGGCCGAGGTCACCGCGCTGGCGGCGCAGCGCGGTCTCAGCAACCAGTTCTTCGCGCACGAGCGGATGGAAAAGCAGATCAAGGACTACGGCGTCGATGGCGTCGTCTTCCACGGCATCAAGAGCTGCCGCTTCGTCTCCGCCGGCATGGCCGACACGCGCGACTACATTTCCAAGCGGCTCGATATCCCGACCCTGTACATCGAGTCCGACCTGATCGATCCGCGCTACTGGTCCGATGCCCAGATCAAGAACCGCGTCGATGCATTCTTCGAAGCGCTGCAGCAGCGAGGCGGCGCGGGCCCGCTCAAGGGCAAGGCTACCCACGCACAAGGGAGGACAGCATGAAATACGTCGCAGGAGTTGACGTCGGATCGACGCAGACCAAGGCGGTGATCATCGACAGGAACCGGACCATCGTCGGGCGCGCCCTGCTCGACATGGAGACCAGCATGGTGACCATCGCCCAGGATGCCTTCCAGGCGGCGCTGAAAAACGCCGACATCACCGAGGACCAGGTCGAATACGTCGCCGCGACCGGCTACGGCCGCTACAAGGTGACCTTCGGCAACGAGCAGGTGACCGAGATCAGCTGCCACGCGCGCGGCGCCGTCCATCTGTTTCCCAAGACGCGCACGGTCATCGACATCGGCGGCCAGGACACCAAGGCGATCCGCGTCGGTCCCGAGGGCCAGGTCGAGGACTTCACCATGAACGACAAGTGCGCCGCCGGCACCGGGCGCTTCCTGGGCGCGGCGTCCTACGCGCTGGAGATGCCGCTCTCGGAACTGGGGCCGCTCTCGCTCAAGTCGACCAATCCGGTGCGCATCACCACGACCTGCACGGTCTTCGCCGAGTCGGAGATCATCAGCCATCTGGCCAAGGGCTGTCTGCCCGAGGACGTGCTGATGGGTGTGCATCAGGCCATCACCAGCCGCTGCGTCTCGCTGGCGCGGCGCGTCGGCATCGCCTCCGAAGCCACCTTCACCGGCGGCGTCAGCCGCAACATCGCCATGGTGGCGCTGCTCGCGGAGCAACTGGGGATTCCGATCAACGTCAGCCCGGACGCCCACTTCATCGGCGCACTCGGGGCGGCACTGTTCGCCCACGATCGCGCTTTCGGCAGCGAACCACAGATCGCGACCGCCGTCGCGGAGGAGGCATGATGCTATACGTTGCGGGTATCGATATCGGCTCGACCTATTCCAAGGCCATCGTGCTGAACGACAAGCGCGAGGTGGTCGGCACCGCCGTCCGGCGCACCGGATTCAAGCTGGGCCAGGCGTCCGAGGGCGTCTTCGACGAACTGCTGACGGCCTGCGGCCTCACGCGCGAGCAGATCAGCTACGTCGCGGCGACCGGCTACGGTCGCTACACGGTGGCCTACCGCCACACCCAGGTGACCGAGCTCACGGCCCACGCCCAGGCGGCGGTGCACCTCTTCCCCGACACGCGCACCATCCTCGACATCGGCGGCCAGGACATCAAGGCCATCCGCGTCGATGGCAACGGACGCGTCCGCGCCTTCCGCCTGAACGACAAGTGCGCCGCCGGTACCGGCGCCTTCCTTGAGAAGACGGCGCGTTACCTGGGGCTCACCACCGACGACATCGGCCCCTACGCCATGCGCTCGACCAAGCCGGTCGAGGTGAGCAGCGTCTGCGCGGTTTTTGCCGAGTCCGAGGTGATCAACCACCTGTCGAACGGCGTTCCGGCGGAAGATATAATGATGGGCGCGATGGTGGCGCTCGGCGGCCGGGCGGTGCAGTTGATGCGCCGCGTCGGGCTCGAGCCCGGTTTCATGCTCACCGGCGGCATGACGCGCAACATCGCCATGGTCGATGCGCTGGAAAAGAACCTGGCGGCCAAGCTCAACGTGGCGCCCAACGGCCTGGGCCAGCTCAACGGGGCCTACGGCGCGGCGTTCCTTGGCTTGCGGCGCATCGAAAAGCTGCTCGCCGAGGGCAAGCCCATCCCGCCGACCGCCGGGCAGGAGGGCTATGTCGAGACCGTCCGCCGCCGCCGCTGGTCGGCCGTCGCCGTCAAGAAGCCCGCCGAGCCGTGCAACCAGGCGGCCGATTGCCCGGTGGTCACCAAGCAGATCATCCTGCATAAACTCGGAGAGGCCGTGGCCTAGGGACACCTAGACCTTCAGCAAGGAGAAAGAAATGACCTATGTCGTGACCGAATCGTGCATCAACTGCAAGCACACCGATTGCGTCGATGTCTGTCCCGTCGACGCCTTCCGCGAGGGCCCCAATTTCCTGGTCATCGATCCGGACGAATGCATCGATTGCACGCTGTGCGTGCCCGAGTGCCCGGTCGATGCGATCTATGCCGAGAGCGACGTGCCGAGCGACATGCAGCACTATACGGCGCTCAACCACGAGCTGGCGGCGACCTGGAAGCCGATCGTGGAGAAAAAGGCGGCGCTGCCCGAGGCGGACAAGTGGTCCCGCATCAAGGAGAAGTTCGCCCTGCTGCAGCGCGATTGACGGCCGGGGCCGAACGGCCCAGGAGATCTTGGCAAATTTCAATTGGAGAGATTCGTCCATGGCGGATTTTGTGACAGAGCGCGTCGTCGATGTTCATCACTGGAACGAGAGCCTGTTCAGTTTCAGGACCACCCGCGATCAGGGGCTACGCTTTCACAACGGCCATTTCGTCATGATCGGCTTGGAGGTGGACGGCCGACCGCTGATGCGCGCATTCAGCATCGCCAGCGCCAATTACGAGGAGCATCTCGAGTTCTTCAGCATCAAGGTGCAGAACGGGCCGCTCACCTCGCGCCTGCAACACCTCAAGGTCGGCGACCCGCTGCTGGTGAGCCGCAAGCCGGTCGGCACCCTGGTGCTGCATGACCTGCTGCCGGGCGAGAATCTCTATCTGCTCTGTACGGGAACGGGACTCGCCCCCTTCATGAGCATCATCAAGGACCCCGAGACCTACGAGCGCTTCGAGAAGATCGTGCTGGTCCATGGCGTGCGCCACGTCGCCGAGCTGGCCTACGCGGATTACATCCAGCGGGTGTTGCCGCAGAACGAGTTCTTCGGCGAGGCGGTGAGGGAGAGGCTGATCTATTATCCGACCGTGACCCGCGAGGCTTTCCGCCATCAGGGCCGGCTGACCGATCTGATCGAGAGCGGCAAGCTGTTCGAGGACATCGACCTCGCGCCGCTCGACCCCGAGTACGACCGGGCGATGATCTGCGGCAGCCCGAATATGCTGAAGGATACCTGCAAGCTGCTGGACGCCAGAGGCTTCGTCATCTCCCCCCACATCGGCCAGCCCGGCCACTACGTGATCGAGCGCGCATTCGTCGAAAGATAGCGCGGGGTAATGACCGTGGGCGCATCGGCGGCAGCGCAGCCTTGCGCCTTTAGGTCTGTCGGCCGAGTGCCTCGATCCGCGCGCGCAACGCCGGCAGAAGCTGTCGCTCGAACCACGGATTGCGCTTGAACCACGGGGTATTGCGCGGCGAAGGATGGGGCAAGGGGAAGTACTGCGGCGCGTACTCCTGCCAGCTCCGGGTCGTTTCCGTCAGCGACGCCTTGCGCCGGCGGCCCAGAAAGTGCCGTTGCGCGTGCTGGCCGATGAGCAGGGTCAATTCTATCCTGGGCAGCCGGCCGAGCAAGGCGTTAAGCCACAGCTCGGCGCATTCGCGGCGCGGCGGCAGGTCGCCGCTCTTGCCGCGTCCCGGATAACACAAGCCCATGGGGATGATCGCGATGCGCGACTCGTCGTAGAAAGTATCCCCGTCTATTCCCAGCCACGCGCGCAAGCGCTCGCCGCTCGCGTCGTCCCAGGGAATGCCCGTCGCGTGTACGCGCGCCCCGGGCGCCTGTCCGACGATGAGCAGGCGGGCGGCCTCGCCGGCGCGCAGTACCGGGCGCGGGCCCAGCGGCAGGTGCCGCGCGCAGGCGCGGCAATCGCGCACGGCCGCGAGCAGCGTCTCGAGCGTCGGATATCCGGTCGCGCTCGCCGGGGCCCTCAGTGCCGCCACCGCCGCCGGCCTCGATCCGCTCCGCTCATTGCCCGCCCTTGGCCAGGGTCAGCAGCACCGCGCAACGCGTCCGGGCGTGCAGGCCGTGCGGCAGCTGCGGCGGCAGATGCACCCAGGCGCCGGCCTTCATCGCGGCGCGCTCGGCGCCGAAGCTCATTTCCAGCTCGCCGTGCACGACCTGCACGATGGCCGGCATGGACGAGGTGTGCTCGGCGATGCCCTGGCCCGGCTCGAAACCGAAGAGCACGACGCGCAAGGCGTCATCGTTGTAGAGCACCGTCTTGGTGTGCTTGTCAGGAGAAAACGTCGCTCTTGCCGCCGGTTCGTGTATGAGGGTGAACGCCATGGTGCCTGTCTCCTCTCGTGGTCTGGTCAGAGCGAATGCCTGAGCAGCTTCAGGCGGATTTTCTCGATGGCGCGCGAAGGGCTCAGACCCTTGGGGCATACCTCGGTGCAGTTCATGATCGAACGGCAGCGGTACAGCCGATAGACGTCGTCGAGAAATTCAAGTCGCTCGGCCGTCGCTGTGTCGCGGCTGTCGGCGATGAAACGGTAGCCCTGGAGCAGGGCGGCCGGTCCGAGGAACTTGTCCGGGTTCCACCAGTAGGACGGGCAGAAGCCGCTGCAGCACCCGCACAGGATGCACTCCCACAAGCCATCCAGCTCGGCGCGCTGTTCGGGCGACTGCCGCCGCTCGCGCTCGGGCGGCGGCTCGTCGTTGATGAGATAGGGCTTGACCGCGTGGTAATGCGCGAAGAACTGCTCCATATCCACGATCAGGTCGCGGATCACCGGAAAGCCGGGCAGGGGCCGCAGCACCACCGTGCCTTTCAGTCCCGCCAAGGGCGTGATGCAGGCCAGTCCGTTGCGGCCGTTGATGTTCATGGCGTCGGAGCCGCACACGCCTTCGCGGCAGGAGCGGCGGAACGACAGGCTGTCGTCCGACGCCTTGAGGCGCACCAGGGCATCGAGCAGCATCCTGTCGCCGTGCTCAGGCTCGAGCTCGTAGTCCTGCATCGCGGGCTTGCCGCCCTGGCCGGGGTCGTAACGATAGATGGAAAAGCGCATTTCGCCTCCTAGTGCACGCCCGCCAGAATCACCACCACCCAGCCTTCCAGCGAGACCAGGCCGAGGGCGATGGCGACGAACAGCAGCGCGCGCAGCGGCAGCGGCTGGACGTAGTCGAGCAGCACGTCGCGCAAGCCTATCCAGGCGTGGAGGAACAGCGAGCTGAACAGCAGGAAGGCCGCCACCTTCGCGCCCGGCTCTGACATCCAGGCGCGCCAGGCGGCGAAGCTCAGCGGCGGGCCGATAGCGAGGCAGGCCGCCAGGACGGCGAAGCACCCCAGCACGAAGAGCGCGCTGAGCCGCTGGATCACCCACGGCCGCAAGCCCCCCAATAACCTCATGGGCGCAGCACCCAGAGCAGACCCGCCGCCGCAACCACGCCGCCGGCCACCACGATCCAGGCGGTCTTGCGCGCGGTCGGCAGGGATGAGCCGATATCCACGTCCATCAGCAAATGGCGCACTCCTGCCAGCAGGTGATGGGCCAGTGCCCAGCACAGCAGCAGCGCGGCGAGGCGGCCGGCCGGGCTGCGCCAGGCCGCCAGCGCCTGGCGATAGGCTTGCTCGCTGTTCAGGCTGCGCTCGAATGCCGCCACCAGGAAGGGCAGGGCGGCAGCGAGAGCCACGCCCGCAAGCCGATGGCCGATGGAGGCGATGGCGCCGATCGGAAAGCGGATCTTGAACAGGTTGAGGAATACGGGCCGACGGGCACCGGAAAGTCTCATGATGTCTTCGCCTTGACCATTTCAGGCGCCGCCGCGCTGACCGGATCCGTTGGCCGGCAAGGCTTTCGATGCTCCCGGGTGCTGCGGGTCAGCTCTCCGTTCCATTCTTTTCCAGCGCTGCGACGCGTGCCCGGAGAGCGTTGTCCGCAAACTGCCGGGCGGTGCAATCGCGGGCGACGGCCAACGCGCCCACGACCTCGCCGGCCGCGTTTGTGATCACGCCGAAGCTCATGTCCAAATACAGCTTGCCGCCATTCTTGTGCAGCGACCGCGTGGTCAGCACCCGGTTCCCGTATTTGGTCTGGCCGCTGGCGATGGCCCGATGAAAGCCCTCCCAGTGGGCTCGCCGGAAGCGCTCGGGAATGATCACGTCGAGGCTGGAGCCCATCACCTCGGCGGCGGCGTAGCCGAAAATCGACTCGGCGCCGCGGTTCCAGACGCGGATCGCGCCGTCGCGGTCGGCGAAGATCACGCCTTCTCCGGCCTGCTCCACGATGGCCCGGAATAGCTCCGATTCGGTCTCCCGAGCCCGCTCCGGCCCGGGCGCTTGCGCGCGCTCTTGGTTCATGAGCACAATATATCACGCGGTGATATAGTTGCAAGAATCGGCCCGCACCCCGGCGCCCGCGCAAGCAATCCGGAACCCGTGAAACTCCACATCCTGTCGGACCTGCATCTCGCTCAAGGCGCATTGGCGGTGCCGCGCAACGACGCCGATGCGGTCATCCTGGCGGGGGACATCGCGCGCCCGGCGGCCGCCGTTGCCTGGGCAAGCGGCTTGGCCAAACCGGTACTCTACGTTCCCGGGAATCACGAGTTCTACGGCGGCAGCATCGGCGGCACCGTGGACGAGCTCAAGCGCTTGTGCGCCGGCAGCAAGGTCCGGATACTCGACCAGGACCAGGTGATCATCGCCGGGGTGCGCTTTCTCGGGGCCACCCTATGGACGGATTTCATGCTCTTCGGCGCCGGCGAGCAGCGCGCCGCGGCGATGCGCCAAGCCTCGGCGTTCATGCGCGATTTCAGCAGGATAAGCGCGGCCGGCGCGCTATTCACTCCCGAAGACGCCGCCGCGCTGTTCGAACGCCAGGCCGGATGGCTCGAGGGCAGGCTGTCCGAGCCGCACGCCGGGCCGACCGTGGTGATCACCCACCACGCCCCGTCGCGAATGAGCATACACCCGAGGTTTGCCGGCTCGCTGATAAACGCCTGCTTCGTCTCCGCCGCCGAGCGCCTGCTCGACGGCGGCCGCGCCCGCCTGTGGGTACACGGACATACCCACGACAGCTTCGACTATGCGCTGAACGGAACGCGGGTGGTGTGCAATCCGCGCGGTTATGCGAAGGACGGCGTCAACGAGAATCCGCTGTTCGACCCGAATCTCCTGGTCGACATCGACTAGTGCGGTCGCGGTCGCGAAAGCTCGGGAAACGACTTCGCGCAACCGTGGTAAAGCCGCAATGAACGAAGGGACATGAATCATGATCGCAACCGCATTGACCGAGATGTTCGGACTCCAGCACCCGATCATCCTCGGACCCATGGGCAGCGTCTCCGGCGGACGCCTGGCGGCGGCGGTTTCCAACGCCGGCGGGCTGGGTCTGGTGGGCGGCGGTTACGGCGACCCGTCCTGGCTGCGCACGGAATTGGCTCGCGTCAAGAAAGACGCCGAGCGGCCCTGGGGCGTCGGATTGATCACCTGGTCTGCGACGCGCGGCGTCCTCGACCTGGCGCTCGAGTACCGGCCCGACGCGGTCATGCTGTCTTTCGGCGACCCGAGACCCTACGTCGCCGCCATCAAGTCGGCCGGCTGCAAGCTGATCTGCCAGGTCCAGGACCTCGGTGAAGCGCGGCTGGCCCAAGAAGCGGGCGCCGACCTGATCGTCGCCCAGGGCACGGAAGCGGGCGGGCACGGTGGCGGCCGCGCCACGCTGCCGCTGGTGCCGGCCGTGGTCGATGCGGTGGCGCCGACGCCGGTGGTGGCCGCGGGGGGCATCGCCGACGGCCGCGGCCTGGCCGCGGCGCTGATGCTCGGCGCCCAAGGCGCGTTGATCGGAACGCGATTCTACGCGAGCGTCGAAGCCCTCGGGCAGGAGCGGGCGAAGCAGCGCATCGTCGCCGCACACGGCAGCCAGACCGCGCGGACCCGCGTTTTCGACCTGGTGCGCGGCTACGCCTGGCCCCAGGAATACCCCGGACGCGCACTGCACAACCGCTTCATGGAACGCTGGGACGGCCGCGAGAGCGAACTGGCGCTGGCGCTGGAGCGCGAGCGTCCCGGGTATCAGGCGGCCGCCGCCGCTGGCGACTACGATACCGCGGTGGTCTGGGCCGGCGAGGCCGTCGACCTGATCAAGGGCGTAGACAGCGCGGCCGCGCTCGTTGCCGGGATCGGCGCGGAGGCCGAAGCGCGACTGCGTATCGGCGCCGGGCTCGCGCGCTAGCTGACCGTTTCTGCTCGCGCCGCGTCGCCCGCAACGGCGCGTATCGGCGCATCCGTGCGCCGCGGTGAGGGTGAAAGTCGCATTGCCGAGGGACGAGATCGCCACCGGCACGGGAAATCGCTCCCATCACACCCGCTGCGGCCCGCACGGGCTTAAACCTTCCGCATGCGAACACGTTTCCCCGCCGCCGGGAACGCGGGGCGCGTCGCCGTCATCTAATGGCGCAAAACCAAGCTGCGGAGCAACGAGGGGCACATGCGAACACTATTCATCAAGGCGGCCTGCGACTTGCCCGATATCGAAGTCGCCCGGCGGATCGCCGCCGGAGACCTGGACGCGCTGCGAGCGCTGATGCGCCGCTACAACCAGACCCTTTATCGCGCGGCGCGCAGCGTCTTGAGGGACGACGCCGAGGCCGAGGATGCGGTGCAGGAAGCCTACCTGCTCGCCTACCGGGCGATGGCCCGGTTTCGCGGTGACGCCAAGCTGGCGACCTGGCTGGTGCGCATCGTGGTCAACGAGGCGATCGGGCGGGTGCGCAAACGCAAGCGCCGCGCCGAGGTGATCGGTCTGAATGGCGATACCGCGCAGTATGCCGAAGCAACGGAGGCGAACATGAACGAAGTCTCACCGGAACAACCCGAGCACGTCGCGCTGCGCGCGGAAACGCGCCGCCTGCTGGAGGCCAAGATCGAACAGCTGCCCGACTCCTTTCGCACGGTGTTCGTACTGCGCGCGCTGGAGGAAATGAGCGTCGAGGAGGCTGCGGCCTGCCTGGGCATCCCGCCCGCGACGGTACGCACGCGCTACTTCCGGGCGAGGGGCCTGCTGCGCGAGGCGCTCGCGCGCGAGATCGACTTCAGCTTCAGTGAAGCATTTTCCTTTGCCGGCGCGCGCTGCGACCGGATTGTCGCCAGCGTCTTGGAGCGGTTGAAAATTTCGCCGGCGCGCGGCGCCTGATTGTTCGTACCACCACCGATAGGAGAACCGCCATGTCACTTCTGATCCTCGCCAACGACCCCGCGGCAGGCCTAGCGCGCCGCTCTTTCCTCGGAAAATCCGGCCTGCTGCTCTCCGGTGCGGCCGTCGCGCTGCTCTCCGGCCAGGATGCGCTGGCCAAGGGCGGCAAGTCCACCGCCTCCGACGTCCGTATCCTCAACACGGCACTGGGCGCCGAGCTAGAGGCGATCGCGGCCTACCAGGTCGGCGCGGAAAGCGGGCTGCTGGAAAAGCCGGTACTCGCCCTGGCCGTGACCTTCCAGGGCCATCACAAGAAGCACGCCGAAATCCTGTCGAAGACGATCGCGAAGCTCGGCGGCAAGCCCGTGTCGGCAAAGGAAAAATACGGCTTCCCGAGCGAGACGCTGAAGACCCAGGCCGATGTGCTGCGCTTTGCGGCAACGCTCGAGAAGGGCGCGGTGAGCGCCTATCTCGGAGCCGTGCCGGTTTTCGGTGATCGCGACCTCGCCAAGGCGGCCGCGAGCATCCTCGGCGATGAGGCGATGCACTGGGCGATCCTGCGCAACGCGCTTGGCGAAGCGCCGGTCCCTTCTGCATTCATGTCTTGAGCATGCCTCGGTTGGCGCGGGCTATCGCCGCCGTCGCGCTGGCTCTAGCAGCGGTCGCGGCGGCCGCGAAGGAGGCAGAGCTGCAGGGTGACCCGAGCGCGGGCAAGGCGATCTATGCGCGCTGCCTCGCCTGCCATGCCCTCGCCTACGACCGCACCGGCCCCAGACACTGCGGGCTGTTTGGCCGCCGCGCCGGGAGCGTGAAGGGCTTCGCCTACTCGAAGGCGATGAAACGATCCAGGATCGTGTGGAACGAGAAGACGCTCGATCGCTTTCTCGCGAACCCGCTGAAAGCCATACCGGGGACGGCGATGGGCTATGCCGGCGTTGTCGATAGGAAGGAGCGCGCCGACCTGATCTCCTATCTCAAGCAGGCGAACGAGTCCGCGCTGTGCGGCAAATAGCCGCGCGGGAATCATCGGGATGCGGCTGCCGAAGGAGTCTGCGCGATCGTAGCGCGGCGGCACCGCGCGCCCGCCGCTCTTATAACCGAGGCAAAGCGAGCGTATTCATGGCGGGTGCGGCGGATCACTCACCGCAGCCGCAGCCAACCTCGCGAGCGATGTGCTGATGGAGTGACTGGTAGCGCTTTTGCACCGTCTCACCAAACAGCGGGTCGGTCGGCAGCGGTTCCGCCGCGTCGAGGGCGCGCCAGTCCTCGTCGGACAGGAGTTTCGCCGCGAGCGGAAAGATTTCGCCCTCCTCCTTGCTCATGTGGCTGCGAAAGTAGGCGATATAGGTCTGACCGGGCGCCTCAACGCTGGTCTTTGCCAGCATCGCGTCGACGACGACCCCTTCGAGATTTTGCAGCAGCTTCGCGCCGCTCTCCCGCAGAACGACGTGCTGCCTCAGCAGTTCGTCCACGATGACGCGAGCACCGCGGTCGAGCTTTTTGACCCTTTCAAAGACCACGTCCTCTTTCGGGTGATGAAAGAGGTCCGGATAATGGGTCATGTAATACATGATGTCGAGCATGAGTTCGTAGTTGGGTGCGGCATCCTCATGGAACAGCTTGATCTGCGCCTCGAGAAGCGTGAGCAGCCGGGAAAAGTTGGCGTGATCCTTGTGCCAGATCTCGATGCGGGTTGGCATGACTAGGCTCCTTCAAACATTAAGACTAAACACCAGCGTGCGAGAATGCAAGCCACGGCAGGATCGTCGAGCTGGCCGCCATACCCGGCCTGGCGAACGAGCGCACCGGAGCTCATCATTCCGCGCGCGCCTGGGCGCGCGTTCCCGCGAGGATGCGCGCGACGCCGTTCATGACCGTCAGGTTGGCCGCCTCCATCGCGCGCAGCGCCGCGAGGGCTTCGTCCAGTCTGCCTTCGTGGTAGAGCGCCACGGCGAGGCGGGCTTGGGTATGGACGGCGCGATGGGGATCCTCGATCTCGCGGTAGCCGGGCAGCCGCGACAGGTTCGCCTTGGCCTCATCGCTGTAGTACCACTGGCCGAGGCGGCACTGGGTTTCGTCGGGCAGTTCCTCCGGGCGGATTTGCGATTGGCCCATGAACACCTTGTACACTTCCAGCTTGAGCTGCAGTTCCTCGATGTTCGCGTGCTCGACGTTGGACAGGAGCGCCGAGGCGGCGGCGGTGTGCGCCATGTCTTGGGCGAGAACCAGCAGGTCGCCCATGGCGCGGGTTGCCGACTCGGCGTCGCTGCTGCAGCGGCCCGCCGAATTTGCGCCGTCGTCCATGATGAGCTTGGCGGAGCGCGTTTCCTCCTGGATGGTGCCGACCAGGCCGGCGATCTCCGCGGTCGCCTTGGTGGTTCTTTCGGCGAGTTTGCGGACCTCGTCGGCCACCACCGCGAAGCCGCGTCCGGCCTCGCCGGCGCGCGCGGCTTCGATGGCGGCGTTCAATGCCAGCAGATTGGTCTGGTCGGCGATGGCCTTGATGAGTTGCACGATGCCGCCGATCTGGCCGGTGCGCTGGTGCAGGCTGTCGACGCTGCCGGAGGCTTGCTGGATCTTGCCGAACATCAATTTCAGGTCGCCGGCGATGCCTTCGAAGCTCCCCTTGTTGACGCCGGACTGCCGTGCCGCCTCGTTGGCGGCGTCCTTCTCCCCGGCCAACGAGTTCGCCAGTCCGGCGAAGGACTGGCGCACGCCGCTCAAGGATTCGCCGAAACTCGAAAGATTGGCGAATACCCCGGCGCCGATAGCCAACTCCGACCGACTGGAGCCCAGTTCGCGCTCGAGGGCGAGACGCCCGGCTTCGCTCTGCGCCAGCCGCTCCTCCAGCGCCGCTATCGCGTGCTGCGCCTGTTCGCGCGCAGCGCGAGTCGCCGCCAATTCCTGTTTCAGACCCCTGGAAAACATCGTGCACCTCGTGGCTACGTCACTGGTCGATGCCCACGCATCGAACCCTTCTCGGCGCCGCTGACCCGGTCGAGGCGGGCGATCTGCGGCACTCCTCAGTCTGCCCGTGGGGGAGTGGGGGTGTGGCGGCGCGCAAGACGCTCGACGCCGGCGAGCGCCTCGGGCGTTAGCGTAGACTCGGCGAGTGCGAACAGCTCGCGCTCCTCGAATCTGACGTGGGCTTCCAGCGCGTCGCCGAAGCGGCGCAGACTCGCCGCGTCGTGCTCCCTGAGCCGGTTGGCCAGGCCGCGCAGTTCCTCGTGCTCGGCCAGGGTGCGCCCGACCCGGTCGAGTTCCCCCGCCTTGGCCAGCAGCGGCAGCAGCGCTTGTTCCTCGACCCGGAAGTGGGGCTCCAGTTCGCGCTCGAAGCTCGCGACGGCGTGGGCCATGAAAGTACGCGTGGCCTCGCTGCTATCCGCGCCGATCCGCTGCGCGCGCTTCGCCAGCACCAGCGCGGCGTGGTGTTCCCGGGAGAGCCGAGCCAAGGCCGTGCTGCGTTTCATCGCTCCTCCTCAAGCGGCGCAAGTCATGAGGATACTCCCGTCGGTGCGCCGGCGACGGACAGATCGTCCGGGCGCGGCGGCCTGCTACGCCCGGCCGATGCGGACGCGCCAGACTTCCGGGCCGTTCTCCAGGTAGTCCCAGGTGAACTGGCCATTGGACTCGGCCTGGAACTGGTAGTAGAGGGGTTTGGGATCGTGGTCGTTGATCAGCATCAGCGCTTCGCCGGGCGACAACTGGCCGAAGGCGCCGAAAATCAGCGGGTGGCGCTCGCGCGGGGCGATCTCGCGGACGTCGACGGTGGTCTTGGTGGTTTCAGCATTGCTCATGGTCGTTCTCCTGTTGGGTGGGGATAAGCCTGGACCGCGCGCTCATTCGAGAGGGCGCCGAAATCGGTTTCCGATGCGCAATTGGCCATGGCCGGGTAAAAGATGTATTATCGATGCAGCTTAAGATTATCACCGTGCGGCACTTAAAGCAATATATTTTATGTAGCTTAAAGCGGTCTCCCCGGCCGCCAGCGCTGCGCACGGGATTGCCGGGAACCAACCGAGGAGCAAGCCATGAATCGAAGCCGCGTCCTTCAACCCGCCCTGGCCTGGTTCGCGCTGGGCTTCGGCCTGCTGACGATCGCATCCGGCGGTCACGTTTGCGCGCACTAGCGAGCTCAAGATTGTCAGGAACGAGAAATGTCAATTTACGGAACGACAACCCCTATCGGGCATGCAGACAGAGAAGCTATAGGTAGGTTTTCATCGCCGCTGTCCGGCAAAAAAGTGGCGCTTCTGTTTGTCGCATTGGCTTGCGTGGGCATCTTGAATTGGCTGATCGTCTTTTCCGAATTTGGAAAAATTGGCGATGCCGCGGACATCATAAATGCAGCTGGGAATTTGCGAATGCTGGCGCGGAACACCGAGATTCATGTCCTCCAAGTCGCCAGGGGAAGCGCCGGAGCAAGAAGTGCGTTGGCAAGCGATCGCAATCAAATCGACGACACGCTCAAGGCGCTGGAGCGCCACAGAAATTTCTTCGGCGCCAGCGGCGTGGGATTTGGTGCCGATGTTGCGCCTCTGCGCAAGGCCTGGTCGGATCACCTGGCGGCGGTCGGAACAATGGCCGCAAAAGTCGAATCGCGAAACGACACCAACGCCGGACTGCGTCGCCTTTACACCAGCGGCGACCATGTCGTCTCACGCACCAATGCCCTGATCGAGCACTTGACGACGAGATTCGACGGCCTGCAGAAAACGGCGCGCAGAACGCTCTCATTGCTCGCGGCCGGGGATTTTCTCTTCCTGATCGCGCTCTTCATGCTGGCTCGCGCCCGGATGGCGCTGTCGTTGATCAAGCTTGCCGGCGGCGGCGGGAAGCGGGGCTCCAGCCGGCGCGGAGGGTGCTCTGACCATCTCTTCCGAGATGACGCCGGTCGATCGGCGATCGCCATCGAACACATGGCTGGGGGATCCGAAAAACTTGGAGCACCCAACAACATGGCTACGAACAGCCATGGCTGTGGTGAAGAGGAGGGCTGCGAGCCCAGCGGGGCCGCCGGCCACAGTTCCGTAAGCATCGTGATCAGCGATGCGAAGGGCGTCATCGAGTACGTCAGTCCCGGGCTCACCGAGATTTCCGGCTATGCTCCCGAGGAGGTGATCGGGAAGGATTTTCGGCTGTGGCAGTCGGGCAGGACGCCAGCGGACACCTATCAAGACCTGTGGGCAACCGTTACCGCCGGCAGAGTCTGGCGTGGGGAGCTGCTCAACAAGAAGAAGAATGGCGAATTGTTTTGGGAAGCGCTGAGCATTTCGGCCGTTGTCGCCGGAAATGGCCAGATAAGCCACTTCGTCGCGGTCAAGGAAGACGTGACGCAACACCGGAAGCTGCAGCAAGGGTGGCAAATAAGCGAGGGGCGCTTCCGCAGCCGCAGGACCTGCGCGACCTGCTCGACCTCCAAAGCACTGCAAGTGAGCGAGGAGCGCTTCCGCAACCTGACGGAGCTGTCGTCCGACTGGATTTGGGAGCAGGATGAGAAGCTTCGATACATCCTCTGCACCGACAGAAATTATGATCGGGAGTCGAATGAATTGATCGGCAAGACCCGGTGGGAGCTCCCGTCCATCCTCATGAACGACGCGGACTGGGCGGCACACAAGGCATTGCTGGAAGCCCATCAACCATTCGATCTGGAATTCCAGTTTAGGGGCAAGGACGGAGTCGTTCGCTGGTACAAGTCGAGCGGGATGCCGATTTTTGACTGCCAGGGCATGTTCAAGGGCTATCGGGGCGTAGGCAAGGACATCACCGAACGCAAGCTCGCCGAACGGCAGATCGAGTTCCTCGCTTACCGCGATCCCCTGACCGGACTGCCCAACCGCCTGCTGGTTCTTGATCGCTTCGAGCAAGCCATGGCCCATGCCGACCGCACCGGGACCCGGTTGGCGCTGTTGTTCCTCGATCTCGACAACTTCAAGACCATCAATGACTCATTGGGCCACGCGGTTGGCGATGCCCTGCTGAAGGAGATCACGATCCGCCTGGGCGGCTGCGTGCGCGACACCGACACCATCAGCCGGCAGGGCGGCGACGAGTTTCTGATCGTGGTGCCGGACCTGCGCGATGCCGACGACATTGCACCGGTGCTGGTCAAGATCAGGGAGCGGATGCAGGACCCGTGTCGTATCGAGGGCAACGAGTTGACCACCTCGGTCTCCGTCGGCGTCGCCCTCTACCCGGACGACGGCGGCGACTTCGACACCCTGCTGAAGAAGGCCGATATGGCCATGTACCGGGCCAAGGACTTGGGCCGGAACACCTACTGTTTCTTCGACGAGCAAATGAACGCCGAAGCGGTCGAGCATCTCTCCATGCGGAATGGCCTGAGAAAGGCATTGGCGCGCAGTGAATTCGTGCTCCATTATCAACCCCAGATCAACCTCGCCAGCGGCACGGTGGTGGGCGCCGAGGCGCTGATCCGCTGGCAGCATCCGGAACTCGGAATGATCCCGCCGGCGCGCTTCATCCCCGTCGCCGAGGAGAGCGGGCTGATCGTGCCGATCGGCGAATGGGTGGTGCGCGAAGCCTGCCGTCAGGCGATGGCGTGGCGGCAGGCGGGCCTGCCCGGACTGACCATGGCCGTGAATCTCTCTGCTGTGCAGTTCAAGCGCGGCAATCTGGAACAGACGGTCATCAGCGCCTTGGAGGAATCGGGCTTCAATCCTTCCTCCCTGGAACTGGAACTCACCGAGTCTATCCTGCTCCACGATACCGAGAGTGTTCTCGCCACCGTCAAGCGACTGAAGGCTTTGGGTGTGAAACTGTCGATCGATGACTTCGGTACCGGCTATTCGAGTCTTTCCTACCTCAAGCGCTTCGCGGTGGACAAGCTGAAGATCGACCAATCCTTCATCCGCGACCTGGCCACCGATCCCGACGATGCCGCCATTATCCACGCCATCATCCAGATGGCGCACAGCCTGAATCTCGGAACCATCGCCGAGGGCGTCGAGAACGCCGGCATGCTGGAGCAACTGCGCGTCTTTCGCTGCGACGAGGCGCAGGGGTTCCATTTCGCGGGGCCCATGCTCGCTGACGAGTTTTCTCGGTATTTATCGGAGCGCGCCGCAGCCTAGCGCCGTCAAGTCGAGTACGCGCGCACAACGCCGACGCGATACGCCGACATCAATGGCAGAGCGGAGCCAGACGGCGGAAGAAGCGCCGGCTTGTTTGCTGTGATACAGAACCTCAGCGCGGGGAATTCCGATTGAGCCGCTTCCACAGCGTGGTGCGGGACATGCCCAGGAGCCTAGCGGCCTTGGCCTTGTTGCCGCCCGCTTCTTCCAGAACCTTGATGATCAGCGCCCACTCTTCCTCGGCTGTCTGCGGTGTGCGGTAATAGCGCGTCACTTGCCGAAGGCCTCTTGCCGGGAAATCCGTAGCGGCGTTTTGCGCACTCGCCGCCCGACCCCTGGCGGCCGTTTCGTCCAGCAGATGTTGCGGCTGGATGATTGCACCGACGGACTGCACCGCAGCGCACTCAAGAGCGTTGAACAACTGCCTGACGTTGCCCGGCCAGTCGCAGGATTCCAGCGCCAGCATGGCATCGGGCGAGAGTCTCAATTCGGTCCGCCGATAACGCTCAGCCAGATCGCTCAGTATCTTGCTCGCCAATAGGGGGATGTCTTCTCTATGCTCGCGTAGAGCGGGTACGTGCAGCGGCAGGACTCGCAGTCGGTAGAAGAGATCCTCGCGAAATTCGCCGCGCTCCACCATTGTCGCCAGATCGCGGTGGGTCGCGGCAACTATCCGCACATCCACCTTCCGCGAATGGTTCTCGCCCACCCGCACAATTTCACGCTCCTGGATCACGCGCAGCAGTTTGATCTGGGTCGCTGGCGATATCTCGCCAATCTCATCCAGCAACATCGTGCCACCGTTGGCGGCCTCGAAGCGACCGATACGAGCTGTACTGGCGCCCGAAAAAGCGCCTTTGGTGTGGCCGAACAACTCGGACTCCAACAGGTTCTCCGGCAGCGCCGCGCAATGCACGGCAACATACGGCCCTTCGCTACGCGCGGAATTGTCGTGCAGCGCCCGCGCCACCAACTCCTTGCCGACACCGCTCTCGCCGGTGATGAGCACGTTGGCGCCGCTCGCGGCGGCACGCAGTATCCTCTGGTAGAGATCCTGCATGGCGGGGCTGCGCCCGATCAAGCCGCCGAGCCGCCAGCGGTCGCGCAGTTCTGCCTCAAGTTCCAGCTCGCGCGAACGATCACGAAGAATTATTGCGCAATAGATGCCAGTACGGTTCGGCGGCAGCAGCATGGCCCACATGCGCAGCGGGATGTCCCTACCGTCAGATCCTTTTAAGACGATGTCTTGGACCTTGTTGTCCTCGCCCGTTCTCGGAACGAGCGAACAACGGCCCCGGAGCTCGCAGTCTTGTGCGCAGGCGGTTCCGGCAAACAGCGTCGGACAGAGGCCATCGATTATCGTGGCGGCATCCCGACCGACCATGCGCGCAGCCGCACTGTTGATGTCCAGTACTCTGCGACCGGTATCGAGAAACATCACTCCTTCTTCCAGGCAATCGAGAAACGCCTTCAAGGTACCCAAGCTCGGCATCGAATCCACGCTCCCGTTCAGACTGGACGTTCCGATTGAACGTCCAGCGTTACAACAGAACATATTTCTACATTAAATTTAAACAAGTTAAATGATGCGTATCAAGCCGCTAATCAATCCGGCATGAATCTGGCTATTGCCAAGCTAGGAACGATCCAATTTGTTCTGAATAAGAAATTAGGGAAAGGGGGCTGGAGCCGAGGTTCAAACCGGCCAGGTAGCCGGCGATACCGCAAGGCACCGGAACCGATCTCCTATGTCCCCACTCGTCGAAGCGCTGCGGGCCGGGGGCATCTTCCTTCCGAGTCTGAGTGAAGCTCTATACAACACGGTTCCAGTCGAATCGCCGATGTGTCGCAAGCACCAATAGAAAGGGAGCACATATATGTCGTCGCAACAAATCGCTTGGCGGGTCTCGTTGGTATTGATGACGCTCGTGGCATTTGGGTTTGCCTTCGTCGCCATCAACTCCGGCACGCGCGAGGAAGACTACGCGCCGCTACAAAAGCGCGCTTACCGTCTGCGTACCAGGCTGTTCTGGGCGCTGGTGTTGGTGTTCGGGCCGGTGATGATCTACACGCTGGTGGATCTGCCCTACGACGCCGGCCGCGCCGGAAGCGAGGCCGGCGCGGTGCAGGTCGTCGAGGCAACGGGCTATCAATGGCGCTGGGAATTGAGCCGTGACCACGTGGCAAAGGACCAGCCGGTGGAATTCCGCGTGACCAGCGCGGACGTCAACCACGGCTTCGGCATCTACGGCCCCGACATGCACCTGGTCGCACAGACCCAGGCGATGCCTGGCTATACCAACGTTGTCAGGTACACCTTCAGCAAGGAAGGGACCTACAGGATCCTGTGCCTGGAGTACTGCGGCGTGGCACACCACAACATGATGGCCGAATTCAAAGTCGGCGCCCTGTAAAGGAGAAGGAACATGGCGAGTTATACCTATACACCCACGCCCGATCAGGGGGCAAAGGCCGGCGTTCTGGCCTACCTGGTCACCGCGGCTTCCATATTGTTGCTGATGATGGTTTTCGGCCTGCTCATGCGCATGGAACAGGCGCAGTTCATTTCCATGGGACCGACTTGGTTCTACGAACTCATGACGCTGCACGGCGCCGGCATGGTGGGCATCGCCGCCATCGCCGGAGCGGCCATCATGTGGCACTTCCTGCGCCAATACGTGGATCTCTCCCAGGGCATATTCGCCGCCAACCTGGCGCTATTCCTCGTCGGCGTCGCCATGATCCTGACCGGCGTTCTCTTCGGGCACTTCCAAGGCGCCTGGACCTTCCTCTACCCGCTGCCGGCGAAATCGATGGGCATGTGGAGCCGGGACGCGGCGGCCCTGTTCATGGGCGGTCTGGTGGTGATCGGCGTCGGCTTCCTGCTGTTGCACCTCGACATCGCCCGCGCCGTCATCGCCCGCTACGGCAACTTTGCCCGCGCGCTCGGCTGGCCGCAACTGTTCGGTCACGACGACGGCGAGGCCCCGCCGCCGACGGTGGTCGCCAGCACCATGGTGACCATCGTCAATGTTGTCGGTCTGGTCGTCGGTGCCAGCATCCTGACGATGATGCTGGTAAATCTCTATGTCCCGAGCTTCGCCATCGATCCCCTCTTGGCCAAGGGCATGATCTACCTATTCGGCCACGTGTTCATCAACGCCACCATCTACATGGCGGTGATCGCGGTCTATGAGATCCTGCCGCGCTACACGCAGCGCCCGTGGAAGTCGAACAAGGTGTTCCTCGCCTCGTGGACGGCCTCCACGCTCATGGTCTTATTCATCTTCCCGCACCATCTGCTGATGGATTTCGCCTTCCCGAAATGGATGTTGATCATGGGCCAGATAATCGGCTACCTCAACACCTTTCCGATCCTGGTGGTCACGGGTTACGGCGCGCTGATGATCGTGTACCGTTCCGGCATCCGCTGGGACATGGGTTCCAGGCTGCTGTTCCTATCGCTGTTCGGTTGGTCGGTTGGCGTCATGCCGGCGTTCATCGACGGTACGATCACAGTCAATTACGTGATGCACAACACGCTGTGGGTGCCGGGGCACTTCCACACTTACCTGCTGCTGGGCATGGTCGCGATGGTCTTCGGCTTCATGTACTACCTTGGAAAGCCCCACCAGGACACCCAAGATAGCTTCCTCGATCTTGCCGCATTCTGGGGATTTACCGCCGGCACCCTCGGCTTCACCTTGAGCTTCCTCTACTCCGGAAAGGAAAGCGTACCACGTCGCTACGCCGTCCATTTGCCCGAGTGGGTTCCGTACGACCGCATCGCCACGGTCTTCGCGGTGCTGGTGATCGCCTCTGTGCTGGTGTTCATCGTTCGCTTTCTGACGCGCCTGGGTTCGTCCAGCCGCGACTATCCGCGCGCCACCCCAGCGCGCAGCGTCGCCGCTTGAAACGCTGCCAACACAGCGTCGTCGCCACGGTGCTGGTAATGCTTCTCGGGAGTGGCGCCTTGTGGTGGGGTACCGACGGTCTCTCTGCCTTCACCGCCGAAACAGCCCGCCGTATCGACATCCTGCGCTCGCCGCGACGGCTGCCCGCGGTTGTGCTCGAAGACCAGGACGGGCGCGCCTTTCACCTGCAGGATTACCGGGGCCGTCTCTTGGCGGTGGAGTTCATCTATACGCACTGCGCCACGCTTTGCCGCAGCCAAGGCATGGTCTTCAAGCAGATCCGCGATGGCGTCCCGCGGCAAGCGTTAGGAAGCGAGTTCGCCCTGATCAGCATCAGCTTCGACCCGGACCGGGACGATCTGACCAGCCTGAAGGCATATGGCCAAACCTACGGTGCTGACGGCACGTACTGGCGCATCGCGCGGGTGCGCCGCGCGGCGGATCTCAAGCTCCTGCTCGATGCCTTCGGCGTCGTCGTGATTCCGGACGGCCTGGGCGGATTCGAACATAACGCCGCCATCCACCTGATCGGCCGTGACGGCCGGTTGGCGCAGATCAGCGATCTCGACCAACCAGCGCTGTTCGCAAGAAAGATAGCGGGAGGGCTGTGAACAGCTCGCCGCAGCGCAACGCTCGCTTCGGACTCGGCGCGCTGTATCTGCTTTTGATCTTGCCAGCGGCACGGAAGGCCCTGGAGGCGACGATGACCGCCCACATGCTGGTGCAGATCCCGTTGCTCGCGGCCATCGGCATCATCGCGTGCCGGCTGCTGCCGGCATGTCGGCGGGAGTCGCTGCTCGCCGCCGCGGGCGGCAGGATCCCCTGCACATTGCTGGCGCTATTTGCCTCGAGCTACTGGATGCTGCCGCGCGCGCTGGACGCGGCGCTGGCGAACCCGCTGGCCGAAGCGGCGAAGTTCCTCAGCCTTCCCGTTCTGGTTGGCCTGCCCCTGGCCTTAGCCTGGAATCGGCTCTCGGCGATCGCCCGGGGCTTGGTGATGACCAACTTCAGCAGCATGTTGGCCGTGATCGGCTGGCTCTATATCGCCGCACCGGTGCGCGTCTGCAACAACTACTTGATAGATCAGCAGGCGGCCGCCGGGTGGTTGATGGTCAAGCTTGCCCTGCTGCTCTTCGCCGGATGGCTGGGCGCGCTGTTCATCGGCGGCGATTCGGCGACCTCCGGGCGCGGCGGCGCGGAAGGCGATGAGGAAAAGGCGCAAATACCAGCGGTCTGAGGCAGGGCCGGTTCCCGATGGACAACAACAGGAGATGCAAATGGACTACGTTCCGCCACAAAGGCTCATGGAAGAAATCGAGGCCGCGAGCGATAAGAAGGCCGGCCTGAGCATCCAGGCCATGCTGCTCAAGGGTTTCCTTTCCGGCGCGTTGCTCGCCTATGCCACCGCATTTGCCTTCAAGGCCTCCGACGGACTTCCCGACGGCACCGCCGCGCTGGTGGCGGGAGCCGTTTTTCCGGTGGGCTTCGCTATGATCGTGCTGCTCGGGCTGGAACTCGCCACCGGCAACTTCGCCGTGCTGCCGGTGGGCATCGCGCGCGGCAAGACAAGCTACGCGGAAATGCTGCGCAACTGGAAATGGGTCTATCTGGGCAACTTCATCGGCTGCGTGTTCGTCGGTTTCCTGCTCGCGCTGATGCTCACCGAGGGCTTTATCCAGGGCTCCGGGGCGCTCGGGGCGAAAATTATCGCGGTGGCCCAGTCGAAGACTCTGGTCTACGAGCGGGCCGGGATCAACGGGTGGCTGACCGCGTTCGTCAAGGGCATCCTGTGCAACTGGATGGTGGCGCTCGGCACCATTCTTGGATTCAGTTCCACTTCGACCACCGGCAAGATTGCGGCGATCTGGCTGCCGGTATCCACGTTCTTCGGTCTCGCCCTAGAACACTCGGTAGTAAATATGTTCGTCATCCCCACCGCCATCATTCTGGGAGCGGATATCAGCGTGCCGCAATGGCTGCTGTGGAACCAGATCCCCGTCACTCTGGGCAACATCATCGGCGGGGGCGTTCTGGCCGGCCTGCTGCTGCATTACAGCAACAAAACCCGCCAAGTTGACCAGAAATCGGAATCGCACGCAGTGCCGGCCGAGACAATCCGCCTGTCCTGACGGGTCCTCCAATACAAGGCACGCCACGATCCGAGTTCAGGAGGATGGCCTGGTGGCCGCACCTTTTCTGCGGCCACCAGCTCACGACGTAAATCGTTTCGAATGGGCGATTTGCTTGGCCGAGCAATTCCAATCACTGATTTTTGCAAGAGGTTCAGATGAGATCACTATTCTTCCGGATGCGCTTCGTTCATTGGCTCGGGATCGTACTTTTGTGCATCAATGCGGCGCTCTTTACCGGCAATACTCTAGGTGCCGCCGTTCAATATGCTATCGCGCTGGTGGTTTTCATCCATGATGTCGATGAAAAAAAGTGGGGGGTGGAGTCGCTCCGACAGATTAACGCCTACCTAGCATGGCTTGCACGGCGGGAACTTACCAGAAAGTGCACCGTTAACGTCCGTTACAATTCCGAAATGGAACTGGTGCTCGATACGGTCGATAAGTTCCGGGAATCCATTCGCGGCGCACTACACGACGTTAAAATGGCATCAGTGGAAACCGAGCAGGTGGCGGCAACAGTTCGCCAACGATCGCAAGTGATCAGCGACCAAATTTCGACCGTGGTAGAAACGGTCGGAAAAACAAAAGAAGACGCGACGCACATCCAGATGCTCACCGAGGATCTGGCGACAGAAGCAACGAAGGCACAAGGTGAAATTTTTACCGTGCAAACTTTGTTGGCCGGCGCAGCCGACAACATGGTAATGCTCGCCGCACACATCGAGCAAAGCGTTGCGCTGGAATCCGAAGTGCTCACCGACATGGGCAAACTCGCTTGCGAAGCAGACGAGATCCGCAATATTCTCGCCGTCGTCGGAACCATCGCCAAACAGACCAATTTATTGGCTCTCAACGCCGCCATAGAGGCCGCCCGCGCCGGAGAACACGGGCGTGGCTTCGCGGTAGTCGCCGACGAAGTCCGGGCTCTTGCCGATCGGACGGACAAAAACCTTGCCGAGATCGACGCCACGACGACACGCATTACAAATGCGATTGACGGGGTCCGTGGGAAGATAAGCGTAGCCACAACCGCGTTCGATCAGGTACAGATGGTTGCAAATAGCGTAAAAGACGGGATTGCATCCAGTGCTGGATTGATCAACTCATCCGTAGATGTGAGCCGCCGGACGGCGCAAGTGTCGACGCAGGTGAAAGCAGATACGTTCGACATTACGGAGTACGTGCAGACAATCGAGAACTTGGTCCGCGCAAATTCGCAACACGCGAATGAAATTACCGACATCATGGATAAAATGTGCGCTTTGGCGGGTACGGTCAATGAGAAGCTCGGCATCTTCACGACATAGGGGAACGTCCCGCTCAGCTAGCTTTTCCTCGCTTCAGCGAACATGGGTCGAAAATCAGTCCAACGTTTCTCGAGGGCCATCACTTCAGCTTACTGCTCTTGTGACAGATTGCGAATGCGTTCGAAGCCGTCGTAATTCTTCTGCAGCACGGCAACGATGTCTCCGTCGATTGCTCTATCGAGAACCATCCGGTCCATCACTTCGAATGAACGCACGCGATCCATTCCCAGCCGGTATGGTCGATCCTCGGTGATCGCGGTAAAAATGTCGGCAACGGCTATGATGCGCGATCCAAGCGGGATTTCACGCGAGCGAAACGGATATCCCTGGCGATCGAGACGCTCGTGGTGGAGCGATGCCAGGGTATTTATCGTTTCCAGGCCAGGAACCGTCGAGAGAATCCGAAACGTATAGTATGGATGCCGTTTTACGACGAGCATTTCAGCTTTGCTCAGCCGTCCCGGCTTGTCTAGAATCTCGGTTGGCACCGCGAGTTTACCGATGTCATGCAAATAGCCAGCGATTCTGAGCAGTTTACTGCCTGCAGAGGAAAAACCGAGATGCTGCCCCAACACTTCGGCGACCGCAGCCACCCCGCTGGAGTGCGTGGCGGTGAATGGGCTGCGATAGTCGATGACCTTGCGGAACATCTTGGCCAACTCGTGCAGCGTATCTAGGTCAAGTTCGATTTCGTGTGCTCCAAAGCGATCCACGATAATCGCTTCTTTGTGCGGGCACGTTACATCGAGCCAGAATGATTCCGGTGCGGAAGCTTCCCGGAAGGCGGCGGCGACTTCCGGCATAAACCATCTTCCTGTATCGGCAGCGACCGCTCCGCGTATTTCGGCAGCTTGCTCCAGTATATTGCCGTCCTTTATTGGCATTACCGCGACACGATCAGCGAGATACAGAATGGAGGCCATTAGGGGTACCGGTACTCCGGAAAATTCTTTTCCTCGGCCAAAGTCCCATTCCACGTGGTGAAAGCGGATGGCGGATGCCGCTCGTGCAAACGGCGGGAAATCTTTTATGAGTTCAGAACCCTTGAAAGCGTGCTCGTGGATGTCTTCCGGAATTTTGGCTTCATCCAGCCGGTAGTTGCCCAAGGCATAGTCGAGTAGCCGCAATCTGGTCGTCGATGAAGCAGCGCCGGCATCGTGCAGCGCACCGGCAATCAGTACATTCTGAATCTCGTCCGATGCGAAGCCCATCTCCGCGGCAATACAACACGCGATATATGCGACTCGAAGGTGGTGGTCGGCGATTTCCGGATGTAGGAGATCGAGTGCCCGCGAAAAACAAAGCACCATGTCAAACAGCTTGATCTTGGGTTCTGAGGAGCGGATATCCATTTTGCTGAATCCTGGGTAGGGCTATCCTCGCAACGTCGTCGGCACTTGTCATGAGTGTGCCGCTTCGTGCAATTCGCGCCCGGCCCTTGGTAGGTATTCTGGCGCTAAGCCGACTGGAACGGCATCGGCGGCTCCCGATGCCGATAGAAGGCGGCGAGACGCCGCATTTCATGGCGGTTGATCGCCCGACGCTCCTGATCGGATAGCCGAATTCGGCAACCCGCACCCAGTCTCACAAAAGGCCGCGCATACCCCTTTCTGACGTCATCATTCCGCGCGCGCCTGGGCGCGCGTTCCCGCGAGGATGCGCGCGACGCCGTTCATGACCGTCAGGTTGGCCGCCTCCATCGCGCGCAGCGCCGCGAGGGCCTCGTCCAGTCTGCCTTCGTGGTAGAGCGCCACGGCGAGGCGGGCTTGGGTATGGACGGCGCGATGGGGATCCTCGATCTCGCGGTAGCCGGGCAGCCGCGACAGGTTCGCCTTGGCCTCGTCGCTGTAGTACCACTGGCCGAGGCGGCACTGGGTCTCGTCGGGCAGATCCTCCGGGCGGATCTGGGATTGGCCCATGAACACCTTGTACACTTCCAGCTTGAGCTGCAGTTCCTCGATGTTCGCGTGCTCGACGTTGGACAGGAGCGCCGAGGCGGCGGCGGTGTGCGCCATGTCTTGGGCGAGAACCAGCAGGTCGCCCATGGCGCGGGTTGCCGACTCGGCGTCGCTGCTGCAGCGGCCCGCCGAATTTGCGCCGTCGTCCATGATGAGCTTGGCGGAGCGCGTTTCCTCCTGGATGGTGCCGACCAGGCCGGCGATCTCCGCGGTCGCCTTGGTGGTTCTTTCGGCGAGTTTGCGGACCTCGTCGGCCACCACCGCGAAGCCGCGTCCGGCCTCGCCGGCGCGCGCGGCTTCGATGGCGGCGTTCAATGCCAGCAGATTGGTCTGGTCGGCGATGGCCTTGATGAGTTGCACGATGCCGCCGATCTGGCCGGTGCGCTGGTGCAGGCTGTCGACGCTGCCGGAGGCTTGCTGGATCTTGCCGAACATCAATTTCAGGTCGCCGGCGATGCCTTCGAAGCTCCCCTTGTTGACGCCGGACTGCCGTGCCGCCTCGTTGGCGGCGTCCTTCTCCCCGGCCAACGAGTTCGCCAGTCCGGCGAAGGACTGGCGCACGCCGCTCAAGGATTCGCCGAAACTCGAAAGATTGGCGAATACCCCGGCGCCGATAGCCAACTCCGACCGACTGGAGCCCAGTTCGCGCTCGAGGGCGAGACGCCCGGCTTCGCTCTGCGCCAGCCGCTCCTCCAGCGCCGCTATCGCGTGCTGCGCCTGTTCGCGCGCAGCGCGAGTCGCCGCCAATTCCTGCTTCAGACCCCTGGAAAACATCGTGCACCTCGTGGCTACGTCACTGGTCGATGCCCACGCATCGAACCCTTCTCGGCGCCGCCGGCCGATTGTCCGGCAGACGGGCGGCGCCCCCAATTCCGGGCGGCTGTGACCGCCGCCGCTGCCGGCGGCCTGCTACGCCCGGCCGATGCGGACGCGCCAGACTTCCGGGCCGTTCTCCAGGTAGTCCCAGGTGAACTGGCCATTGGACTCGGCCTGGAACTGGTAGTAGAGGGGTTTGGGATCGTGGTCGTTGATCAGCATCAGCGCCTCGCCGGGCGACAACTGGCCGAAGGCGCCGAAAATCAGCGGGTGGCGCTCGCGCGGGGCGATCTCGCGGACGTCGACGGTGGTCTTGGTGGTTTCAGCATTGCTCATGGCCGTTCTCCTGTTGGGTGGGGATAAGCCTGGCCTGCGCGCTCATTCGAAAGAAAGCTGAAATACGTTTCCGATTCGCAATTGGCCATGGCCGGGTAAAAGATGTATTATCGATGCAGCTTAAGATTATCACCGTGCGGCACTTAAAGCAATATATTTTATGTAGCTTAAAACGGTCTCCCCGGCCGCCAGCGCTGCGCACGGGATTGCCGGGAACCAACCGAGGAGCAAGCCATGAATCGAAGCCGTTTCGTTCAACCCGCCCTGGCCTGGTTCGCGCTGGGCTTCGGCCTGCTGACGATCGCATCCGGCGGTCACGTGTTGTTCGGCGGCGAAGCGGCCCGCCGCGCGATGGGCCACTACGTTCCGTTCGTGCTGTGGTTCAACTTCATCGCCGGCTTCGCCTATGTGAGCGTCGGCGTCGCCATCTTGCGGCGCTATTCCTGGGCTGTCAGCTTGTCCCTCGGCATCGCCGTCGCCTCAGCCGTCGTCTTCGCCGCTCTGGGCATTGATATCGCAATGGGCGGCGCTTTCGAGATCCGCACCGTCATCGCCATGACTTTCAGGACGCTGGTCTGGGGCGCGATTTATCTCGCGCTCCGTCGAGCTCGGAGGCAATCCGGAGAGCTCGCGCGGTGACGAATTGCCGGCGTTTCCCGCGCCATTTCGGACGACACCCGGTACTGCCCGTGCTCCGGTTCATGCGGAATTGATATATATCAAATGAAATATAGGCGAATTTGCTAGCCTGAGCTTTTCAAAGGGGGATTTTGATCATGAGCGTCCATAAAGACCAAGCAGAGGCGGTAATCCCACAGGATCCGGGCCGCCGCAAGTTTCTCAACACCACGGCCATCGCCGGTCTCGCCGGCGCGGGGCTCTCCATGGGGCTGGCGGCGTGCAACAAGGAGCAGCCGGCCGGTTCGGCGGCTCCCGACGCCAAACCCGTCGCTGCGGCAGCAGGTGGCGTCGATTACACCAAGTACGAGGTGCCGCCCGGTCAGCTGGATACCTACTACTCCTTCTCCTCCGGCGGCGAATCGGGGGAGGTTCGGATCTATGGTCTGCCCTCCGGCCGCTTGTTCAAGCGCATTCCGGTGTTCAACATCGATTGTCTGGTCGGCTGGGGCATCACCAACGAATCGAAGAAAATCATCGGTACCAATGCGGATGGTAGTTTGAAGTACTACACCGGCGATACCCATCACGTGCATCCGTCCTATACCGACGGCACCTACAACGGCAAGCACATTTTTGTGAACGACAAGATCCATGGTCGTCTGGCGCGCATCCGTCTGGATACCATGGAGTGCGACAAGATCACCGAATTGCCCAACGTCCAGGGCTTCCATGGCACCTTCCCGGACAAACGCGATCCGGTGGACGAGAAGATCAACTACACGACCCGCGTTTTTTGCGGCAGCGAGTTCCACATTCCCCAGCCCAACGACGGCCGCGACCTGAACGACCCGAAGAAATACTTCTGCCTGTTCACCTGCGTCGACGCCGAGACCATGGAGCCCCGCTGGCAGGTCAAAGTGGACGGCAACATGGACCTGGTGGCGACCTCCTACGACGGCAAGCTGGCCTGCTCCAACCAGTACAACACCGAAGGCGGCGTCACATACGAGGAGATGATGGCCTTCGAGCGCGATTCCTGCGTCTTCTTCGACATCGCACGTATCGAGGCGGCGGTGAAGGCCGGCAAGACCTTCCACATCGGCGGTTCCAAGGTGCCGGTGGTGGACGGCACCAAGGCGGCCAACGCCGACCCGAAGACGGCCCTGACCTGCTACGTGCCGGTGCCCAAGAATCCCCACGGCGTCAACGTCACCCCGGACGGCAAGTACTACGCCTGCTCCGGCAAGCTCTCGCCGACGGCGACCTTGATCGAGCACGACCTGGTGCTGAAGTGGTTCGACGGCCAGCTCAAGGAGCCCCGCGACACCGTCGTGGCGGAACCGGAGATCGGCCTCGGTCCGCTGCACACGGGCTTCGACAACAAGGGCAATGCCTACACCACGCTGTTCCTCGACAGCCAGATCGTCAAATGGAATCTCGATGCCGCCATCAAGTCCTTCAAGGGCGACAAGGCGGCGAAGCCGGTGCTGGACCGCATCGACGTCCAGTACCAGCCGGGCCACGGCTTCACTTCCATGGGCGAGACCAAGGAGGCGGACGGCAAGTTCTTCCTCTCGGACAACAAGTTTTCCAAGGACCGCTTCCTGCCGGTCGGACCGCTGCACCCGGAATCGGCGCAGCTGATCGACATCAGCGGCGACAAGATGAAGCTGGTGGCCGACCACTCGGTCTACTCCGAGCCCCACGATTCGATCATCATCCGGCGCGACATCATCAAGACCAGGCAGGTCTATGACCTCAACGAATTCCCAAATGCGACGAAGGATGCCAAGGATTGCCGTGTCGAGCGCAAGGGCAAGAAGGTGACCATCCACCTGACCTCCCAGGCGCCCGCCTTCGGGCTGCGCGAGTGGACGGTCAAGCGCGGCGACGAGGTGACCATCATCCTCACCAACCTGGACAAGGTCGAGGATCTGACCCACGGTTTCGCCATCCCGAAACACAATATCAACTTCATCGTCAATCCCCAGGAGACCAAGTCGGTCACCTTCAAGACCGACAAGCCCGGGGTCTATTGGTGCTATTGCACCAGTTTCTGTCACGCGCTGCACCTCGAGATGCGTTCGCGGATGCTGGTGGAAGCCTGAGCGGCGGCATATCAGAGCAGAGCGTACGCGATGAGACTTTGGGGGGCCGCGAGGCCCCCCCTCTTTTCCCGGAATCCAAGACATCACTTCCGATAATTCATTCATGAGAGCCATTGTTCTGCGCATCGTCGGCCTGCTGATCGCGATCCTGGCCATCGCGGCGCCTGCGGCTGCCTCGGTCAGCGCTCAGTCCTACGACGCGAGCCTGCCGGCGCAACTGGCGACGGATCCCGACCTGTGCGCCTACGTGCCCTGTGGGGAGATCATGCCCGGCGCCGACAGCTTTTCGCCGCGCAAGGGGCGCCCACCCTACGTCGAGGCCTACCGGACCGCGGCCGGAAAACGCAGTCTCGTCGGCTACGTTTTCCTGTCTACGGACATCGTCGACATTCCCGGCTATTCCGGCAAACCGATCGTCACCCTGATCGGCATGGATACGCACGGCGTCATCACCGGCGCCAAGGTGCTGCGCCACTCGGAACCCATCCTGCTCCTGGGCATTCCCGAGTCGGCCTTGGCCCGGTTCATCCATCAATACGTCGGCAAGTTCGTGGGTGCCAGGATGGAGATCGGCAAGTCCCGTGCCGACCAAGGCTACGTCGGTCTCGACGCCATCAGCGGCGCCACGGTGACGGTGATCTCCGAGAACCAGGTGATCCTGCGCTCGGCGATGGCGATCGCCAAGCAGGTCGGCATCCTCAAGCCGACCCTGCGGCCCCAGGCCAGGTTCGCGCCGAGCGACGACAAGCTCGACTGGGAGGCGCTGGTCAAGGAAGGCAGCGTGCGGCACCTGATCGTAAGTCAGGAAGATGTCGGCAAGCAGCCCAGCGCCCAGCCCTTCATCGACATGTATTTCGGCGGTCTCGATGCACCCGCGATCGGCAGAAGCATCCTGGGCGACGCCGACTACGCGGGACTGATGTCGCGGTTGAAGCCCGGCGAGCACGCGATCTTCGTCATCGCCCACGGCACCGAGTCCTTCAAGGGTTCGGGCTTCGTGCGCGGCGGCATTTTCGACCGGATCCAGGTCGCCCAGGGCATGGATACCTTCACCTTCCGCGACCTCGACTACCTCAACCTCTACGGCGTCCATGCCGCGGGCGCGCCGGCCTACCGCGAATCGGGCATCTTCATCATCCGCAACCCGAGCTTCTCGGACGCTTATCCCTGGAACCTGGTGTTCCTCGCCAACCGGGTGGATAAGGAAACCGGGGCAAAGACCTTCGTCAGTTTCGAAAGGGAATACTGGTTGCCGGGGCGCTACCTGGCCGGGGGCCGTCCCGTTTACCAACGACGGGCCCCGGTCTGGCTGAAGATCTGGCAGAGCCGGCCGATCGAAATCATTCTGTTCGTCCTTTTCCTCGCCGGCGCCGCTGCCGTCTACGCCTCCCGGGATTGGCTGGTGCGGCACTCCAGCCGCAAGGACAAGCGCTGGGTCTCGCTGCCTAAATACACGCTGTGGGTCGTCAGCATCGGCTTCGCCGGTTTCCACCTGATGGCGCAGCCCTCGATCACCCAGGTGCTGACCTGGTTCAATGAGATCCTCTTCAAATGGCAGTGGAGCCTCTTCCTGTCCGATCCGTTCATCTTTCTGTTCTGGTGGTTCATCATCATCTCGGTGTTCTTCTGGGGGCGGGGCATGTTCTGCGGCTGGCTCTGCCCCTATGGCGCCCTCACCGAGATCGCCCACAAGCTGGCCGGCGCCCTCGGCCTCAAGCGCTTCCAGGTCAAGCTGCCGCAGCGCCTGCACGACAAACTGAAATGGATCAAGTACGGAGTCTTCGTCGTGCTCCTGGCGGTGTCGTTCTACTCGATGAACACGGCCGAGAAGCTGGCGGAAATCGAACCCTTCAAGACCACCTTCCTGGTGGGCGTTTGGAACCGCTCCTGGCCCTTCGTGAGCTACTGGGGACTCCTTTTCGCCGCGGCCCTGTTCATCGAACGGCCATTCTGCAAATATCTCTGCCCCCTCGGCGCCAGCCTGGCGATTCCTTCCACCTTCCGTTGGTGGGGGCTGAAGCGGAAGCAGGAGTGCGGACCTTGCGATGCCTGCGCCGCCGGCTGCGAGTCGCAGGCCATCGATAGCACCGGACGGATCGACCAGCGGGAGTGTCTGCTCTGCCTCGACTGCATGGTCATGTACTACGACGACAAGAGCTGTCCGCCCCTGGCCCAGGAACGCAAGGCGCGGATCAAGGCGGGCCAAGCCCTGACGCCGATCGGCGCCAATGGCTATTACATCCCGATCAAGCCCATCGCCGCCGCGCCGTCGCCATTGCCACCCTACGGAGTCCTGGCCTGGTTGCGCGACGAGATCATCGATCACCTGCTGCCCTGGAACCGCCAGTTCCTCCAGCACCCGCTATTCTTAAAGGCCGCGGGCATCGGCCTCGCCGTCCTGGTTACCTGGGCCTGGCTGCTCGGCGCGGCCGGCAAACTCGGCGCCGGCATCATCCTCGGCTGGTGGCTGGCCTGGAGCGCCTACGAGTTGGTGACGCGGATGATCTGCAAACCCCGCGTCAAGGAAGGGCCGTGGTGGGGCCGGAACTTCAGGCCGGCGACTTGGGCAGACATGGCCGCCTACGTCTCGATGAAGAATCTGCTGATCGGTGCCGGCCTGTTCCTGGCCATGAAGGGCGTCGGCGTGCTGGACGCGCTGCACGGGCTGCCGGACCTGAAGTGGCTGTACTGAAGGGATCGTCGGCTAGGGCCGCCGCGCGCACCGCGGCGGCCCTGCTGGCCGCGCTTCTGCTTGCGGGAATTGCGGCCGCGGCGGAGATCCGGGTCCATCCCGGGGAATCGATCGCTGCGGCGGTGGCCCGTGCCCGGCCCGGCGACACCGTGGCCGTCGAACGCGGTCGCTACCATGAACATCTGCGCATCGACAAACCCTTGAAGCTCGAGGGAATCGATCGGCCGACCATCAGCGGCGGTCTCGTTGGCGACACGATCCGCATCGTCTCGCCCGACGTCACCGTCGAGGGGATCATCGTCACCGACAGCGGCGACAATCTGAGCGCCCAGAACGCCGGCATCTACATCCAGCCCGGCGCCGATCGGGCGACGGTGAAGCATTGCGACATCGCCTATAGCCTGTTCGGGCTGTGGATCGAGGGGGTCAAGGACGTCCGGGTGATCGGCAACCTGATCGCCGGCAAGCGCGACTATCCCTCGGCCCAGCGCGGCAACGGCATCCAGCTTTACAACACCACCGGCGCCCAGATCATCGGCAACGAGATCAGCTTCGTCCGCGACGGCATCTACGTGGATGTCTCCCACCACGCGCTGTTTCGCGGCAACAAGATCCACGACGTGCGCTACGGCACCCACTACATGAACTCCTACTACAATACCTGGGAGGACAATGACTCTTACCACAACCGGGACGGACTGGCGCTGATGATGACGCGCCACCTGATCGTGCGTAACAACCGTACCTGGGGCAACTCCGATGCCGGCATCATGCTGCGCACGATCACGGACTCGGTCATCGAGAACAACGTCGTCGCCGGCAATACCCGCGGTTTCTTCATCTACGACGCCGAGTTCAACGTGATCAAGAACAACCTGATCATCGACAACGATGTCGGTGCCCACGTCTGGGCCGGCTCGATCCAAAACCAGGTCGAGGGCAACGATTTCATCCGCAACCGGGAACAGGTGCGCTACGTCGCGACGAAGGACGTACACTGGGGCGTCAAGACCGGCAACTACTGGAGCAACTACGTCGGCTGGGACCGCGATGGCAACGGCACCGGCGACCTCCCGTACGAGGCCAACGACGTGGTGGACCGGCTGGTCTGGCGCCTGCCCATGGTCAAGCTCCTGCTCGACAGCCCGGCGATCCAGACCCTGCACCTGATCGCCCAGCAGTTTCCCCTGCTGCGCGCCCCCAGCATCGTGGACGCCAAGCCGCGCATGCAGCCCACTCACAGCCACTGGAGGCACTGGATTGGCAAACAACGTGATTGAAGTCCGCCAGATCGCCAAGCGCTACGGCGAAGTCCAGGCGGTTGACGGCGTGGACCTCGCCGTCGAGACCGGCCAGGTGTTCGGCCTGATCGGGCACAATGGCGCCGGCAAGAGCACCCTGTTCAAGATGATGCTGGGCTTGGTGCCGGCCACCTCCGGCGAGATCCTCATCGACGGCCGGCCGGTTCGCGGCGAGGAATTCCGTCGGGTCCGTCGCCACCTCGGCTACCTGCCGGAGAACGTGGTCTTCTACGACAATCTCAGCGGCCTAGAGACCCTGGCCTTCTTCGCCCGTCTGAAGGGTGTCGGCCGCTCCGAATGCGGCCCGCTGCTGGACCAGGTCGGGCTCTCCGCCGCTGCCGACCGCCGCGTCAAGGGCTACTCGAAGGGCATGCGCCAGCGCCTCGGCTTGGCCCAGGCCTTGCTCGGCAAACCGAAACTGCTGTTCCTCGACGAGCCGACCACGGGCCTCGATCCCGAGGGCATCCGCGAGTTCTACCGCATCCTGAGGGAGATGGGGCGCGAGGGTGTTACCATCATGCTGACCTCCCACATCCTGTCGGAGATCCAGGAGCGGGTCGATCGTCTCGCTATCATGAAGACCGGGAAGATTCAGGCCATCGGCACCGTCCAGTCGCTGCGGGAGATGATGGCCTTGCCCCTGCGGTTCGAACTGCGGCTGGCGGTGGGTGCCGAAGCCGAGTTGCGCCGGGCCATTGCCGGACTGGAGGGTGCCGAGCTCAGCGTTGACGGGGAGTGGGCAAGCGTACTTTGCCAGCGCGAGGTCAAGATGGCGGTTCTCCAGGCCCTGGCAGCGCTCGATGGCAGGGTGATAGATCTTCATGTCCGTGAACCGTCCCTCGAGGACGTGTTTCTCGGCTATTCGGGATGAGATCATCATGACTTTCGCAATCGAACCAAAACAGATCGGCATCATCGCCGCCAAGGAATTCCGGGACCGCATCCGCAACCGCTGGGTGCTGGCGGTGACCATCGTATTCACCGCCTTCGCCCTGGTCATCGCCTATTTCGGTGCCGCCCAGCAGGGCGCCGTCGGCTTCCGCAGCATCGAGGTCACCATCGCCAGCCTGGTCAGCCTGGTCATTTACCTGGTGCCCCTCATTGCATTGATACTCGGCTTCGACGCCATCGTCGGTGAGCGGGAGAGAGGCTCCCTTGACCTACTGTTGTCGATGCCGATCACTCGTCTCGAGCTCCTGATTGGCAAGTTTCTCGGCCTATCGGCGGCCTTGGCGTCTTCGACCGTGATCGGCTTCGGCTTGGTCGGCCTGCTGCTCGGCTTCAAGCTGTCGCCTGAGGATTGGTATAACTACGCCGGCTTCATGCTGAGTTCGGTGCTGCTGGGCATGGCCTTCCTCAGCTTGGCGGTGATGGTATCGGTGTTCGCGGCGGATCGTGCCCGCGCCAGCGGCGGCGCCATCGCCTTGTGGTTTTTCTTCGTCCTGGTCTACGACCTTTTGCTCCTGGGCGCCCTGGTCGTCAGCGGCGGTGCCGTGGCCGCCGATGCCTTTCCGTATCTGTTGCTGCTCAACCCTGCCGATGTCTTCCGCATCCTCAATATCTTCGGCATCAACGACGTTCGCACCCTTTACGGCCTGACCACGGTCTTTCCCGAGCGACTCGCCAGGCCGGGCTTGCTCGGGGCGGTCATGCTCGTCTGGATCATTCTGCCCTTGGGGCTAGCCAACTGGAGGTTCCGTAAATGAAGGTGTTCACCCCTAAAAACTTGCGCGGCACCGCTGCCGCCATCGCCCTTGTTTTCGTCGGGACAGGGGTCCTCGGCGGCTGCGGCAAGAGCGAACCGGTCGCCGTCAGCCCGATCGAGATCACCCGCGGCACCACCGATAGCTTGGACGGTATGATCCTGATGGATTATCCGGGACCGAAGGGGCAGATTCAATACGACCAGGGCAAACCGGACTTCTTCTGCGACACCGTCGCAATGTTCTCGATCTACCTGAAGCCCGAGCAGCAGAGGCACGTGCGCGCTATCTTCGTGCAGGACATGGCGAAGACCGACTGGAACAATCCGACCGGCCACTGGATCGATGCCAGGACCGCCTTCTACGTCGCCGGTTCCAAGGCCCGCGGTGCCATGGGACCGACGCTGGCCTCCTTCGCCAGCGAGTCCGACGCCAGCGCCTTCGCCGCCAGGGAAGGCGGCAAGGTCTATCGCTTCGAGCAGATCACCCCCGACATGGTCGTCCTCGACGGCGGGGTTCTCAAGGACCATATGACGTGAGAGGAATTCAGTGAGCAGTTTTTTCGAAAACCTACCCCTGGATGCGGCGGAACAGCTGGAGCAGCTGAGCCGCCTCGTCTTCGAACTGCGCGAGGATCGCAAGCGCTTGTTGCAACAGCATGGTGTCGACGGCGAAGATACGCTGCTGGAGCAGGTCCGTAGCGGCGCCGTCGCCGAGCATCCCGGTTACGACAGCTACCTCGGTGCCCGCGTCCTGGCGGCGACGCGGGAAGCGATCCGCAGCCAGTTGCAGGCCGTCATGGCCAAACTGGGAGGCTGACGATGCTGCATCCCGCCCTCAAGGACGCCGTCGACCGCGAGTTCGCCGCGGTCATGGCGGAACCCGCCGAGCTGTGCCGAGACGCGCTCCTGGTGCGGCTCGAGAACGACGTCGCGATCGAACTGCGCGTCGCCTGCGCCGAGGAATATTCCATCGCCTGGCGCTGGGGCGAGGCCGAACTGCGCATCGACACGGCGCCCCTGCATCGGCAACTCGCCACCTTCCCCAACCACCTGCACGACGGCGAGGGGCAACTGCGGCCCGATCCGCTCACCCGCCCCGGCAGCGATCCTTGGGACAACGTTCGCGCCGTAATCGCGGCGCTGCTCGAAGACCCGCTGTTGGAGACTCACATCGGTCGGGACTGAGGCCGCGGTCGGCGGGGCCAAGAAAAAGGGGAGGCCGAGGCCTCCCCTTTGGTTCCGGGGAGACGCTTACTTGATCTGCGCCACCATGTAGTCGACGGCGGCCTTGACGTCGTCATCGGCGAGGCCGGCGTTGGCGCCCTTCGGCGGCATCGTACCCTTGGCCCCGGTGAAGCCCTTGAGCGCGTGGCCGTACAGCGTCTCCTTGCCCTGGGCGATACGCGGTCCCCAGTCCGCCTTGTTGCCGAACACCGGAGCGCCGCCGGCGCCGGTGCCGTGGCACATGACGCAGGTGCCCTTATACACGTGCTCGCCCTTGGCCAAGTCGCCGCTGGCAGCCGGCGCGGTTGCTGCTGCGGGTGCGGCTGCGGGTGCGGCAGGCGTTTGTTCTTTCTTGCCGCAGCCGGCGAGCAGGGCGAGAAGAAGGATAGGGAAAATGGTCTGTTTCAGCACTTGATTACCTCACACGATGATGGATTGAACGTTATCGCCGACCGAAGCATCGGTCGGCGGCTCTCTGCTCGTTGGTGCCCCGACTTATCAAAATCCCGCTAGTAGCCGACCGTCCGTTTTGCGGGCCGCATCTCAAGCAAGACACTGAGAATGCGTAGGCGCATGAGCTCTAGCCGCGACACAAGAACATCTATTTATTATACATCTTATAAAGAAATCGAGTACTTCCTCGGCGCCGCGAATTGATGCGGATCGGGTCGATCGGACGGCGCAGGGGTGCTCGGCACACAGACGCGCTAAGCGCGGAACGGCGTTCCGCCGAGAGCAGCAAACGCGGGCGTCATCAGATCGCGCAGCCCACCAGCGGCTTCGCGTACGATGAAATGCGCCGCTATGCCTTGCTTCGTCGCGCAAGCGTATGCCCGCTCCGGTCCGAGCACGATCAGCTTGCCCATCGCGTCCGCCAGCGCGCCCGTGGCGGCAACGACGCTCACCGACGCGAGGCGATTGTCGATGGGTCGTCCGGTCGCCGGATCGATCTCGTGACAGTAGCGGTGACCATCGCGCTCGAAATAGATGCGGTAATCGCCGGACGTCGCGATCGCCAAACCGGAGAGCGGCACGATGTAGCGCGGTCGGCGCGGTCCGGCTTCCGGCTGTTCGATCGCCACTTGCCACGGCCGGCCTTCGGGATTGCGGCCGCGAGTACGCACTTCGCCGCCGGCGTCGATCAAGTAGTGCTCGATCCCGAGCGCATCGAGTGCCTGCGCCGCCTTGTCCACGCCGTAGCCCTTCGCGATACCTGAAAGATCGGCCCGAACTTCCGGGCGCAGTTTGGCGACGGTACCGGCATTTTCATCCAGCCTGAGCTTTCGCCATCCGACCTGGTGCTCGAGTGCGGCGACCTCGGGGCCTTCGACGATCCGCTCTCGCCGGCCGGGCCCAAAGCCCCAGGCGTCGACGGCCGGACCGACGGTGACGTCGAATGCGCCGCTGGTCGCAGCGCTCACCTGTTGCGCAAGCGCGAACACCGAGAACGTATCCGGCGACAGCGTGAAGGGCGAGCTTGATGCATGCGCGTTGAAGCGCGACAACTCCGACTGCGGCCGGAACGTAGACATCGCGATGTCCACCGCGCCTAGCGCCACGCCCACGGCGTTGCGCGCGACGGCCCGCAGTGCCGGCGAGAGCGCAGCGCCGGCGATCTTGACCGTATAAGCCGAGCCCATGGTCAAACCGCTGAATTCCGCCGCTGGCGACACGCGCGATGCGCGCGAACCGCCGCACGCGCTGAGCAGCGACGCCGCACCGAGCGCCTGCACCAGCGCCCGGCGTCGGGGGGAGACTAGCGTATCCATGGCCACATATTAGCAAGATGAGACGTCGCAGCCTTGACTTGAATCAAGGAGGGCCGGGTCGGCGTGTGGCGAATGGGGTCGCGCGACACTTTCCCGATTTCTAGTCCGAATGCAAGCGACGAGCTCCAAGCGTTCCGCTGCGCATCGCGCAACAGGGAAGAGCAAGCGGGCACGCGACGCGGCCGTGGTTGTTTAGCCCTTCGTCGTCAGCAGCGGCGTCACGACGTGAGTAAGCTTTTCGTACGTCCACGCTGGGTGGGCATCGTCCCAGCCATTGTCGCGCAACAGGCCAGACCGGTCGATCACGAAGCTCACCGGAATGCGCCAGATGCGCCCGTAGCCCGGGGCGCTGGAGTCGGCCAGCAGTCCCACCGGAAAGCTGAGCTGCCGCGCCACCGCGCGTACCTCGTCCAGGCGGTCGCGCGTGTCCAGGCTGAAGCCCAGTACCCGCAGACCCTGGTCGGCGTGACGCGCGGCATAGTCCGACAGGATCGGCAACTCCTCGCGGCAAGGGTCGCACCAAGTGGCCCAGAAGGTCAGCACCACCACCTCGCCGATCATCAGGCCGCGGCTGGACAGGCGCTGCCCGTCCAGGGTTCCCAGGGTGGCCGGCGGTGCCGGCTGGCCCACTTTCAGTTCGTTGGCGCGCGCAGGCGGCGCCAGCAACCCGGAAAGACCGAGCAGGCCTAGTGCGGCAGCGGACTGCAGCCAGGCGCGGCGACCGGCCTGCGGGGTGGTGGCTCCAATCGGCGCGGAGACCGCCTGCCGGCGATGTGCAGTGGGATTGCCCCCGTTCTTGCGCTGTGTTGTCACGATCGGCATCAATGCTGATGCCGCATGCCGGCCATGTCGTGCATGCCCCTCATGCCCCTCATGCCCATTCCTTTCATGCCGCTCGGGCCGCCGGCATCGGCCTTGAGCACCTCGAACTCCACCCGTATCGTCCGACCATCCGCAAAGCCAAGGGCGATGGGCACGCGGTCGCCCGGTTTCACATCCTTCTTCGGCTGCATCAGCATGATGTGATAGCCGCCGGGGGCGAACTTGACGGTTCCATGCGGTGGAATGGTGATCTTGTCCGCACGCACCATTTTGCTCACCCCGCCCTTGTTGATGGTCTGGTGCAACATGGTATTGCCGTAGTCCGGGCTGGACGCCGAGGTCAAGACCATTGCCTTGTCGCCAGAGTTGGCGAGGGTGGCGTAGCCGCCCGCGGGTAGATCGGCGGGTAGCCAGCGAATCCAGGCCCCCGTCACTTGCACCGCAGGTGCGATATCGGCGGCGATGGCTGGGGCGCCAAGCGCGCCGCCGAGCAGGCCCAGGGCGCAGAGCATCAGCAGGCTGCGGCGCTGGGGGTGGCAAACGGGGTTGTTGCGGTCGCTTCGGCTCATGGCGATCTCCTCAAGATGGGTCAGGCAAGCGGTGCTTGCGGATGTGCGGGATTGTGCGGTGCTTGTGTTGTCTCAGTTCCCGGTCGGGAGCGCCGCATGTATTCGTCACAGAGAATCAGAGCACGTGGCTCAGGCCCACCGTGGCCGTCCAGCGTGGCGAGATCTGGTAGCCGTCCAGATAGCTGTATGCCGGTAGCTGGAGAAAGCCATAGAGCCGCAGGTTTTTCAACACGCTTACGGTTATTCCTGGGCTCAGGTAGACCACGGTCCCGGCCGTATCCAGGGTGTCGGCCAGAGCACCACGGTCGGCGCCTTTGTGCGAAAGATTGACCTGCAGCTGCGGTACCCACTTGGGGTCGGCCTCGTAACGCAAGCCAAAGCTCAGGCTGGCGAGATTGCCCGGGCGGTAATCATTACCCGGCTGATCGAGCCTTTGCATCACCGCCCCCTGGAAGGAAGCATTGACAAAGGCGTCCCAGTCCTGGCTGATGGCTTGGTAGTAGTAAGCCCCGACAATGAGGTCGGTGCTGCCGGTGCCCGGCTGCAAGCTGGTATCCAGCGGTGTTCCAGCGGCAGGTCCGGTGCTGAAATTCACCGCGCTGCCGTAGCTGCCGGTGGGCAGCTTTACGCCGAGTTGCAAACCGAGGTTGTGCGTGGGCACGAGCCCCTGGTAGCTGCCGATGACTTTGACGTCTCCCAGGCTGGAGCTGGCAGAGCCGCTGAGCTTGACGGGGTTCAGCTGCGAAGCATCGAACGGCGCCGAAGTGGTGTCGGTGTAGCTGGAGTGGCGGCGGATCACGTAAGGAATCAGGAGATTTACATTCCAGTCGGCGCTCGGGTTGTAGCTGAAGCCCATGGTCAGATATCGGTTGATGGTCTGATTTTCCAGTTCGCCGGTGCTCGGGTTGTTGACCACCTGGGCCGGCGAGGCCGTGCCAGTGCCGCCGCGCAACTGGCTCTGGTCGATGTAGTCGTAGCGGAGATCGAGCCGCCAGCCGGCGCTGGCGCTATAACCCATCGCGGCGTCGGAACTGAGGGTGCAGCCGCAGCTGGCGCATGCCGATGCCTCGTGGGATACCAAGCTCATCAGGGCCCCGATGGCAGCAGGCAGGATGATGCGGAACGGCCCGCTTGCCCAGAAAACTTCGCTCATTTTTTCGTTCCTCCGCGCCCACTTTGTCCGGTCAAGACGCGAACCGATTGATTACCACGCGCTCGACGTGACATCGCGCTTCATCCGGATTTGCCAGATATAAGGCGGAGAAATTATAGGTGCGATTATCAGCCCCGCGATGCGGCATATTGTCGCATCGCGGTTCTTCACCGGGGGCTACAATGGGCGATACCTATTGTCTTACCGGGTATTTGCCGAGTTTCCGCTGCAGCGTGCGGCGGTGCATTTTGAGGGCGCGGGCCGTTGCCGAAATGTTGCTGTTATTTTCGGTCAGCACTTTTTGTATGTGCTCCCATTCCATCCGGTTTACCGACGGGGGTGACAGGTTTATCGGCGTATCCGCGTCGCCTTCCTCACGGCGCAAGGCTGCCAGGATTTCGTCCGCATCAGCCGGCTTGGCGAGATAATGAATGGCCCCCAACTTTATCGCTTCAATCGCCGTGGCGATGCTCGCATAGCCCGTCAAAACGACAATTCGGGTTTGATTGTCGAGTTCCTTGAGCTTTTCCACCAGGGCCAAACCGGATGGCCCCGGCATCTTTAGATCGATGACCGCGTATTCGGGTGGGTTGGACACGGCCAATGCCAATGCGGCTTCGACGTCATGGGCGAGGACCACGTCGTAGCCGCGTTTTTTCAGCGCCTTCGCCAGCACGCCGCAGAATACCTGGTCGTCATCCACTAACAGCAGGCTGGGAAGGGCGCCAATGGCGGTGGGCGTATCTTTTTCCATTATGAAGGTACGTATGTTCCGGTGGAGAACAATGGCAGGCTGATCTGGGTGCAGGCGCCGCCGCCCTTGCGGTTGGTCAGCCGAACCGTTCCGCCGAAGCGTTCGATCGTGGCGTTAGCCAGGAATAGACCGATGCCGATTCCCCGACCGGGGGGCTTGGTGGTGAAGAACGGCTTACCCGCGTTCGCCATGGCTTCCGGCCCTAAGCCTGGGCCCCGGTCGCAGATTTCGATGAATAGCCGGCGGTCGTTCCATGTTTCGTTTATCTCGACACAGTGCGGCGACGCATCGGCCGCATTGTTGAGTAAATTGATGACGGCTTGGCCGAGGGTGGCTTCGACCGCCATTTGTGGGATCGGCTGCGGCCCGTTCCGCTCGATGGTGAGTGCGACGCGGGGGTGGACGATCTGCCATTTGTCGATCAAATCGTCGAGATAGCGGTCCACTTGCACCAAGGAGAGACTGCCGGCCCGCATTTGACCGGCCGCATCGAGTAGATTGGATAGGATGGCTTTGCAGCTATCAACCTGGCTGCGCAGCAAACGCAGATCCTCGCTCAATGCGTCATTTTCGGCATAGTCGTGCTGAAGCTCATGGGTAATGATCGCCATCGTCGACAAGGGGGTGCCCAGTTCATGGGCCGCACCCGCCGCCAGGGTGCCGAGGGCGATGATGCGTTCATTGCGCAGGTCCGTCTCACGTGCGAATGCCAAAAGCCTGTCCCGTTCGCGGATCGATCCAGCCATGCGCACTACAAAAATGGCGATCAAGCTCGCGCTCAGCAAGAAGTTGAACCACATTCCCAGCACATGCAGCCCGAAATCTCCGCCTGATCCCATATGCTCATGACCTTCCATCCCGTGTTCCATGGACATGGCCAGATGTAGCTCACTCCCGTTGTGGGCGAGGGGAACGTAGTAGAACAAGAGTAGGGTATAGCACGAGATGGTGACTGCGGTGACGAACCAGGTAGCCCGTGAGGGCAGAATCGCCGCGGCAATGGTCAAGGGAAGCAGAAACAGGGAAACGAAGGGATTGGTCGAACCGCCGCTGGCATACAGCAATGCCGTCAGTGCGGCGATGTCGATGAGCAATTGGCCGAGCAATTCAAGATCGGTCACCGGGGCGGGATTTTTCAGCCGCAGCCACGTCAGGAAATCGAAGGCGATCAAGAGCAAGATAACCAGAGCCAGCCAGCGTAGGGGCAGATTCACGCCGACGCCGTAAGTGACCGCCGAGATGGCTGCAATTTGCCCGATGATTGCGATTACTCGCAATATAAACAGTCGCCTTAGGTTCTTTTTCGAGGGCGTGGGTGCGGGCAGGCTTTGGCTAAACATGTGAGCTTCCCTCTGTTTCTCGTATTCCCACCCCTCGGCATTCCGCGGAGCCTTGTTTCATTTTATCTCAGCCAAAACGGCTACGGTCAAGCTGCGGCATATTGCCGCGCCACGGTCCCGGCCGGATGGTTTATGAAAAAATGCCGCACTCGATAAAGGCCATGCCATGACGGCTATCTGAAGCGTCGCGGTAGCCGAGAACACGATTCAGCAATTCGGCTGCGAAAGCACGGTCGGTATTCGCGATAACAAAAATTCTTATGTGTCGAGAATCGGACCCGCGCTTTCATAAAACGGGGGAAATGATGGTACGAAATAATCTGGTATGGCGAAATTTACTAGCAGGAATGTGTTTGGGGATAGCTGGTGCGGGTTTCTGCGCGGACGGCACGGCCCTGAAAAATGACGTGCAATTGCCGAAAATACTGGTGCATGGCGAGAAGTCCGCGATAGCCCCAGATCTACCCGCCGCCTCCGAGGGCGTAAGTGCAAAGACGATTGCGGAATCCATCAATGTCGTCAATACCGAAGATGCCATCAAGTACTTGCCCAGCGTACAAGTCCGCAAGCGCTATATCGGCGACCGCAACAGCATAATCGTCACGCGCACCTCCGGTTCGACCAGCAGCGCCCGCTCCCTCGTCTATGCCGACGGCCTGCTGCTGTCCAACCTGCTCGGCAACAGCTATGGTTTTCCGCCGCGCTGGAGCATGGTGTCGCCCGAGGAAATTCAACGCATAGACGTCATTTACGGACCATTCTCGGCGGCCCTTCCCGGCAATTCCATGGGCACCACGGTACTCATCACAACCCGCATGCCGAAAAAATTCGAGGCGCATGCCAAAGCGCAGAGCTTTTGGCAGAATTTCCAGCTCTACGGCACCCATGCCGATTTCAACGGCTACCAGCTCAATGCCTTGCTCGGCAACCGCGATAAGGATCTATCCTGGCTAGTTAGCTTTGACCATCTGGACAGTCACGGACAACCGATGACGTTTGCCATGAAGCCGCTTTCTTCCACCGTTGCGGGTGGCAGCGATACGGTGGTGAGCGGAGCCCAACGGGACAGCGATGCCAATGGCAATCCACGTATGATCATGGGCGCCACCGGCATAGACCATTCGCTGCAGGACAATTTCAAAGTCAAGCTTGCCTATGACCTATCGCCGACAACGAAGGCCACCTATACCCTGGGTTACTGGAAGAGCGATTCCGATGTGACGGTGCAAAGCTATTTGCGCGATGCCGCCGGCGATCCCGTCTACAGCGGCAACGTCAATATCGGCGGTGTTCGTTATGCGCTACCGGCGAACACCTTCCAGCCCAGCAAGCGGCTGGAAGAAAATTGGATGCACGGTCTGTCATTGAAAACCGACACTCGCCAGGAGTGGGACTGGGAGGCGATTGCCAGTTGGTTCGATGTCGGCACGGACGAGCAACGTTCGCCGAGCATCGCTTTGCCTACAGCGCGGGCGGGCGGCGCAGGCCAAGCCGTCTTTGGCGACGGTACCGGCTGGCGCACCCTCGACCTGAAGGGTATTTGGCGGCCGGGTTTGGAGAGAGGGCGGCACGAAGCCAATTTCGGTTATCACTATGATCGTTATATCCTCGACAGCCGCGTTTTCAATGTCGCCAACTGGTTAGCCGGGGGCGCAAGCACCCGCGCCAGTGCTTTCGCCGGCGATACCGAGACGCAGGCGCTGTTTGCCCAGGATGCTTGGCGGTTTGCGCCTGACTGGAAAATGACATTGGGGGGGCGTTACGAGCAGTGGCGGGCTTTCGGTGGCGCCACTTCCGACGCCACTACCACCATAGGACAGAACGAGCGTATGGAGAGTTTCTTCTCACCCAAGGGCTCGCTGGCTTTCCAGGCAACATCGGACTGGCTGTTGCGCGCCTCCGTCGGTCGCGCCTACCGCATGCCGACCGTGAGCGAATTGTTTCAGGGGACGGTCAGCTCTGGCGCCATCGTCAACAACGATCCGAACCTTAAGCCGGAGACGGCATTGACCGGCGAACTGACCGCCGAGCGCGATCTCGGCGACGGTCTGTTGCGCTTCTCGGTGTTCCAGGAAGACTCCCGTGACGCGCTTTATTCGCAAACCAACGTGACCGTTTTCCCAACCGTGACCAGCATCCAGAACATCGACAAAATCCGCACGCGGGGCGTCGAGGCAGCCTTGCAGAAGAATGACTTCGGCCTGCGCGGGCTGGATTTTTCCGGCAGCGTCACCTACGCCGATTCGGAAATCCTGAGGAACGATAAGTTTCCCGCCAGCGTCGGCATGCAACAACCCCGCGTGCCGGACTGGCGCGCTACCGCCGTGGTGACCTACCACCAGGGAGAGCGCTGGACCTACACCTTGGCCGCCCGCTACAGCGGGCGGCAATTTAATACCTTGGATAACTCCGACTCCAACCCGGACACCTACGGAGGAACCAGCGCCTTCTTCGTGGTGGACACCCGCGTGAGTTACCGGCTCGCGAAACGATATACGGCCTCGGCGGGGGCGGATAACCTGAATAACTACCGCTACTACGCCTACCACCCTTACCCACAACGCACCATTCATGCTGAACTCAAATATGATTTTTGAGCGGGCGGGGCGTGACGCCCGGATTGTTCCGAAACAACGGTGCGTATGGATGCACAAGCGCTTGAAAGGGAAGAGTACGCAAATGTATAAAACAATGCTTGGCCTACTATTGCTGGCTATGTCCGGATGGGGCCTGGCCCAGGCCGCCGACCCGGTGGCCGCGGGGGGGCATGACTTGGCGTCGGCGCACGTTCACGGCGCTTCTCCAAAAATGGACAAGATGTGGCAAGAAATGCTGACCAAGCCGGCCCTGGCATCTTCCCTGGCGTTCGACGGAAGGGGCCGCTTGTGGCGAGTCTCGGTGCGGGACGGGCATGTTTTCGTCAGTCGCTCTGACGATATGGGCAAAATCTTCTCTCAGCCGATTCAGGTGAATCCGGAAGCGGAAGCGATCGCGGCGGACGGCGAAAACCGGCCCAAGATCGTCGTGGCGGATAAGGGCATCGTTTACGTTTCCTATACGCAGGCCCTGGGAAAACCCTTCAGCGGAAATATTCGCTTTAGCCGCTCGCTGGATGGCGGCCTACATTTCTCGACGCCGATCACCGTCAACGACAACCGGGAAATTATCAGCCATCGCTTCGAGGCCATGGCCGTCAATCAGCGCGGTCAGGTTTTCTTGGCATGGCTCGACAAGCGCGACGCTAGCGCCGCCGGGAGGCAGGGCCGCCCTTATGAGGGTGCCGCCGTCTATTACGCGGTTTCCGATGACGGGGGCGCCGGCTTCGGCCCAAATAGAAAGGTGATCGATCATTCTTGCGAATGTTGCCGGGTGGCGATGGCGCTGGATACGGATGGCGTGCCGGTGGTTTTTTGGCGCCAAGTTTTCGGCAAGAATACGCGCGATCACGCCCTGGTCAGGCTGGATGGAAAATCCACTCCGGTTCGAGTGAGTTACGATAATTGGCGGGTGGACGCTTGTCCCCACCATGGCCCGGCCATTTCCATCGCCGGCGACGGGATTTACCATCTGGTTTGGTTCGACAATGCGCCAGACCGTCACGGCCTTTTTTACGCGCACTCGCTGGCTGGCGGGAAGCGCTTTTCGACGCCGGTGAGTTTCGGCCGTTACGATAACCAGGCTTCCCACCCCGATGTGCTGAGTCGGGGTAAAGACGTTTTCATCGTGTGGAAAGAGTTCGACGGCGACCACAGCGAGGTATTCCTGATGCACTCCAGGGACGGGGGGGCTTCTTGGGGCAAGTCGTACTCAATCGCCACGACCGGCGGCAATTCCGATTACCCGCGGCTAGTGGCCGACGCTAGCCGAGTTTTTATGAGCTGGAATACCCTCAAGGAGGGCTTGCGTCTAATCGACATCGAGCCGGAGGCGAAGCGGTGAAGCGATGGATAGCGGCGGGATTTTGGCTGGCAATGGCATGCACCCGGGCCTTTGCGGCAGACGATATCAAACCTTTCGTCCGGGGCAGCGTGCGGGAGATTGCCGCTGTCCGCCAGGGGCGGCCGTATATTCTCGGCTTCTGGTCCTTAAGTTGCACCCATTGCCGTGAAGATCTGTCATTGCTGGGAAAGGTCAGGCGTAAGTTTCCTAAGCTGGACGTGGTTTTGGTGTCAACCGACACGCCTGCCGAGGCCGCAGAGATCGCCCGCGTACTGCGCCAGGAATCCTTGCAGGGCGCGGAGAGTTGGGTGTTCGCCGATAGCTTCTCCGAGCGTCTGCGCTTCGAAGTGGATCGCCAGTGGCACGGTGAATTGCCCAGAACCTATTTCTACGACGTTGACCATCATGCGCTTGCCATTAGTGGAACGCTTAATTCACGTCTTCTCACGCACTGGGTACAACAGCATGTTGCAGCCGGTAATGCAGCTCTTGTTGCGCTGCCACCGGCTGCTTACGCGGCCGACCATGCACCCAGGAAACCCGGCACTATGAATCACGAAGGCATGGCCGGGGGCGGCATGGATATGGGCAAGGGTGAGGATGGCAGCATCGGCGTGGGGCGGGATAGCATACAGATCGAAGCGGTCAAGTAAAAAGGAGACTTGCCCGCGCCGCAAGCTATTCCGTGTAAAACACGTATCGCTTGGCGAAGCCCTGTTTGCGCCGAGCTACTGCAGCAGCGGCGACTCCGCCGCGTCGAGATCCACGCCTGCCACCGACGCCTCACCCGCCAGCAGGCGCAGGTACTGGCGCAGCGCCGTCACGTAGGCCTGCTGGCGCAAGGACATGGCGACCGCGCCGGCCACCGCCTCGAAGGGCTGCGGCGCCCCCGGCTCGCGCGCCAGCACCTCGACCACGTGCAGGCCGAAGCGGCTATGCACCAGCCTCGGCAGCACGCCCACCTCGGCGTGGCCGAATAGCTCGCGGGCGAACTCGGGGGCGCAATCGGTGGCAGCGAGCCAGTCGAGATCGCCGCCCTGGGCGCCGCTGGGGCAGTTGGAGAACTCGCGCGCGGCTGTTGCAAAAGCGTCGCCGGCATCGTCGCCATGGCAGCGCACGTCGAGCAGGGTGGTCTCCGCGCGCTGGCGTAAGGCCGCCACGTCCACCCACGGCGTCACCGCGAACAGGATGTGTCGCACCCGCACTTTCTCACCCGTGCGATAAGTGCTCTCATGCGCGGCATAGTGGCGCCGGCACGCCTCCTCCGCGGGCTCGGGCAGGCAGAGCTTCTGCTCCAGCAGCGCAGCGATGGCGCTGGCGGCGGCTTCGCTGATGACGCCGTCGGCCGACGCCGCGTCGTCCGCAGCCAGCAGGCCGGCGCGCTGTGCGGCCTGGCGCAGCAGTTCGGTGCAGGCGCGCTGGCGCAGTTCGTCGGGGGGAAGTTCTTCCTCCGGCGCGTTCAGGGGCACGCCGTTGATGCGGGCCGGGGCGGTGGGGGTGTCGGTCGTCATGATCTGCGCCTCAGACTTGAGCGCCGGGCTGGCGCGTTTGGCCCGCGGGCAGGTTCAGGCGGCGGCTGCGCACCAACTGGTAGGGGCGGGCGAGATAAGCCAGGGTGGCGAAGCCGCTCCAGACATGCACCAGACGCGTGAACGGAAAGACCAGGAAGATGCTCATGCCGAGAAACAGGTGGGCCTTGAACACCCAGCTCGCCTGCGCCAACAACTCGGGCGCGCCGGCGCGGAAGGTGACGATGCGCTGCGCCCATTCCGCCAGGCGCAGCATCATGCTGCCGTCCAGGTGCTGGCCCGACAGCGGGATCGTGGCCAGGCCCAGGGCGAGCTGCAGCCACAGCAGCAAGAGGATCACGATGTCGCTGGTCTTGGAGTTGGCGCGGATGCGTGCGTCGGTCAGGCGCCGGTGCAGCAGCAGCGTCAGTCCAATGATGCCCAGCGTGCCGGCGATGCCGCCCGAGACCATGGCCATCACCTGCTTGGCGCCGGCGCTGATGAAGGGCTCGTAGAGGAAGTGGGGTGTGAGCAGGCCGGCGAAATGACCGAAGAACAGGAACAGCACGCCGATGTGGAACAGGTTGCTGCCCCAGCGCAGGGAGCCCGCGCGCAGAAGCTGCGACGAATCGCTCTTCCAGGTGTACTGGTCGCGGTCGAAGCGGATCAGGCTGCCCAGCAGAAAAACCGTCAGGCAGATGTAGGGATAGATCCCGAACAGGAAGGTATCGAGGGCGTTCATGCTGCGGCTCCTTTTACGGCATCCTTGCGGACGATGTGTATCGGCTGCGGCTGCGAGTTTGCGTGCGAGTTTTGGTGCTCAGGGCGGCCCTGGCCGCGCGACGAGCAGCCGTCGAAGACCGGCGGCTCCATCCAGCTCTCGTCCAGCGATTCATCGGCTGCGACGTTCACCGCCTGCGCCTTTTCGCCGGCCAGTTCCAGCAGCGCGCCGATCGCGCTGGCGTAGGCGCTCTGCCGCTGCTGCAAGGCGCCAAACAGGGCGTTGAAGATGTGCGCCATTTCGCCGAGGAAGGCGCGCGCTTCGCGCGGCGGCTGGGTGGACACGAACTCCAGCACCGCCGGCAGGTAGTCCGGCAGCTCGCCGGCAGCGAGGGCGAGGCCGGCGCTCTCGTAGGTCTGCGCCAGGTCGATCATCGCCGGGCCGCGCTCGCGCGAATCGCCATGGACGTGCTCGAACAGGTGCAGCGAGGTGGAACGGCCGCGGTCGAACAGCTCGACGTAGGCCGCCTCGACGTCGAGTCCGTCGGCAGCCGACAGCGCTTCGATCAGCGCATCGAGCTCGGCCAGGCGCGACGGCGCGACGGCGTTGTCGGAATGCAGCGCGTCCTTCAACTCGGGCAGATGACGGCGCAGCTCGGCGTCGGGGTAAGCGAGCAGGCGCGAGAGCACCCGTAGGCTCAGGGAGATGGATTTCGATAGTCTGGCCATGTTCAGATCTCCGCCTTGATCGGGATGGTGCGGCGCTTCTTGCCGCCGAACAGGCTGGCCTCGCGGGCGCCGTCGGAACAGCCGTTGCCGAAGGAGAAGCCGCAGCCGCCGCGCACGTCGAAGCTGTTCTCGGCGTATTCCCGGTGGCTGCTGGGGATCACGAAACGGTCTTCGTAGTTGGCGATCGCCATCACCTGGTACATGTCTTCCACCTCGGCCTGCCCGAGGCCCACCTGCTTCAGCGCCGCGAGATTGACCCGGCCATCGACGTGTTTTTCGCGCTGGTAGGCGCGCATCGCCAGCATGCGCTCGAGCGCGCGCACCACCGGGCCGGTGTCGCCGGCGGTGAGCAGGTTGGCGAGGTACTTCACCGGGATGCGCAGCTGGTTCACGTCCGGGATCTCGCCCTTGCTGCCGACGTGTCCGGCGTTGGCCGCGGCGGTGATCGGCGACAGCGGCGGCACGTACCAGACCATGGGCAGCGTCCGGTATTCTGGGTGCAGCGGCAATGCCACCTTCCAGTCCACCGCCATCTTGTACACCGGGCTCTTCCTCGCGGCGGCCATCCAGGCATCGGGGATGCCGTCGGCGCGCGCTTGGGTGATCACCTCGGGGTCGTCGGGATCGAGGAAGACGTTGAGCTGCGCCTGGTAGAGATCGCGGTCTTGTTCGACGCTGGCGGCCGCCTCGATGCGGTCGGCGTCGTAGAGCAGCACGCCCAGGTAGCGGATGCGCCCGACGCAGGTTTCCGAGCACACGGTCGGCTGACCGGCTTCGATGCGCGGGTAGCAGAAGATGCACTTCTCGGCCTTGCCCGACTGCCAGTTGTAGTAGATCTTCTTGTAGGGGCAGGCGGAGACGCACATCCGCCAGCCGCGGCACTTGTCCTGGTCGATCAGCACGATGCCGTCTTCCTCGCGCTTGTAGATCGAGCCCGAGGGGCAGCTCGCCACGCACGCCGGGTTGAGGCAGTGCTCGCACAGCCGCGGCAGGTACATCATGAAGGTGTTCTCGAACTGGCCGTAGATGTCCTTCTGGATGTCGTCGAAGTTCCTGTCCTTGGAGCGCTTGGAAAATTCGCCGCCGAGGATCTCTTCCCAGTTCGGGCCCCAGACGATCTTCTCCATGCGCTCGCCGGTGATCAGGCTGCGCGGACGCGCGGTGGGCGCCGCCTTCATCTCGGGCGCCGATTGCAGGTGGTCGTAGTCGAAGGTGTAGGGTTCGTAGTAGTCGTCGATCTGCGGCAGGTTGGGATTGGCGAAGATGCGCATCAGGAGCTTCCACTTCGCCCCCTGGCGCGGTTCTATCTTTCCGTCGGCCCGCCTCATCCAGCCGCCGTTCCACTTGTCCTGGTTCTCCCATTCCTTCGGGTAGCCGATGCCGGGCTTGCTCTCGACGTTGTTGAACCAGGCGTACTCCATGCCCGGCCGGCTGGTCCAGACGTTCTTGCAGGTGACCGAGCAGGTGTGGCAACCGATGCACTTGTCGAGGTTCAGCACCATGCCGATTTGAGCGCGTATTTTCATCTCGTCCTCCTCAGGCGTGCGCCGCGGCAGCGGTTTTCGACGTCGCCGGCTGATCCAGCCAGTCGACCTTGGCCATCTTGCGCACCACGACGAACTCGTCGCGGTTGGTGCCGATGGTGCCGTAGTAGTTGAAGCCGTAGGAGAGCTGGGCGTAGCCGCCGATCATGTGCGTGGGCTTCAGCACGATGCGCGTCACCGAGTTGTGGATGCCGCCGCGCATGCCGGTGATTTCCGAACCCGGGGTGTTGATGATCTTCTCCTGGGCGTGGTACATCATCACCATGCCGGGAAGCACGCGCTGGCTGACCACCGCGCGCGCGGCGATGGCGCCGTTCACATTGAACAGCTCCACCCAGTCGTTGTCGACGATGCCGGCGCGCCCGGCGTCGTCCTCGGAGAGCCAGATCACCGGCCCGCCGCGGTTCAGCGTCAGCATCAGCAGGTTGTCGGTGTAGGTGGAGTGGATGCCCCACTTCTGGTGCGGCGTGATGAAGTTCAGCAGCACCTCCGGATTGCCGTTGCCGCGCACCCCGTGGATCCCGGCGGTGGTCTTGAGATCCACCGGCGGACGGTAGCTGGCCAGAGATTCGCCGAAGGCGCGCATCCACGGATGGTCCTGGTAGAACTGCTGCCGCCCGGTCAGCGTGCGCCACGGGATCAGCTCGTGCACGTTGGTGTAGCCGGCGTTGTAGGAGACGGTCTCGGACTCGATGCCGCTCCAGGTGGGCGAGCTGATGATTTTCCTGGGCTGCGCCTGGATGTCGCGGAAGCGGATCTTCTCGTCCTCGCGGTGGATCGCCAGGTGCGCGTGTTCGCGCCCGGTCTGCTTGCCCAAAGCCTCCCAGGCCTTGACCGCGACGTGGCCGTTGGTCTCGGGGGCGAGCATCATCACCACCTCGCAGGCGTCGATGTCGGTCTCGATCCTGGGCATGCCCTGGGTCGCGCCCTCCGCCGCGACCAGACCGTTGAGTTCCCCGAGCTGCCCGACCTCGGTCTGGGTGTTCCAGGCTATGCCCTTGCCGCCGTTGCCGATCTTGTCCATCAGCGGACCCAGGGCGGTGTAGCGCTTGTGGACATTCGGGTAATCGCGTTCGATCACGGCGATCTGCGGCGCGGTCTTGCCCGGAACCAGCTCGCATTCGCCCCGCTTCCAGTCGTGCACGGCGAAGGGCTGGGCGAGCTCGGCGGGGGTGTCGTGCATCAAGGGCGTGAGCACCACTTCCTGCTCGACGCCCAGGTGGCCTGCGCAGAGCTCGCTGAATCGCTGGGCGAAGCCCTTGTAGATCTCCCAGTCGCTCCGCGACTGCCAGGCCGGATCCACCGCGGTGGACAGCGGATGGATGAAGGGGTGCATGTCGCTGGTGTTGAGGTCGTTCTTCTCGTACCAGGTGGCGGTCGGCAGCACGATGTCGGAGTACAGGCAGGTGGTGCTCATGCGGAAGTCGAGCGTGACCAGGAGGTCGAGCTTGCCCTCCGGCGCCCGCTCGTGCCACACGACCTCCTCCGGCTTGGCCTCCTCCGCCCCCAGGTCCTTGCCCTGGACGCCGTGGCCGGTGCCGAGCAGGTGCTTGAGAAAGTATTCGTGGCCCTTGCCGCTGGAACCCAGGATGTTGGAGCGCCAGACGAACATCACGCGCGGCCAGTTGTCCGGATGGTCGGGGTCTTCGCAGCTCATCTTCAGCGAGCCGTCCTTGAGCCCTTTGACCACGTATTCCTTGGGATCTGCGCCGGCGGCCCGGGCGTCGCGCACCACCTGCAGCGGGTTGGTCTGCAATTGCGGCGCCGAGGGCAGCCAGCCCATGCGCTCGGCGCGGACGTTGTAGTCGATCATGGCACCGCGGTATTGCCGGCCTTCGTCGCCCTGCGGCGCCAGCGGCGAGAGCACCTCTTCCATCGTCAGCTTCTCGTAGCGCCACTGGTCGGTGTGCGCGTAGAAGAAGCTGGTGCTGTTCATCTGGCGCGGCGGCCGGATCCAGTCGAGCGCGAAGGCCAGCGCCGTCCAGCCGGTTTGCGGCCGCAGCTTCTCCTGGCCGACGTAGTGGGCCCAGCCGCCGCCGCTCTTGCCGATGCAGCCGCACAGCATCAGCATGTTGATGATGCCGCGGTAGTTCATGTCGCTGTGGTACCAGTGGTTCATGCCGGCGCCGATGATCACCATCGACCGGCCCTGCGTCTTCTCCGCGTTGTCGGCGAACTGGCGCGCCACCGCGACGACCTGGTCGCGCGGGGTGCCGGTGATGCGCTCCTGCCACGCCGGGGTGTAGGGCGTGTCGTCGTCGTAAGCGCTCGCTGCCTGCTCTCCGGCCAGGCCGCGCGCGACGCCGTAATTGGCTGCCTGGAGGTCGAACACGGTGGCGATCATAACTTCGGCACCACCCAACGACAGGCGCTGCACCGGCACCGTGCGCAGCATCACGTCTTGCTGCACGTTGTTGGGAAAGTGCGCGCGCTCTATGCCGCCGAAGTAGGGGAAGCCGACCTGCGCGGTTTCCTTGCTCGGGGATTCGCCTTCGAGCAGCGACAGCTTCAGCTTCACGTCCTGGCCGTGCTGTGCTTCCTTGGCCTCGAGGTTCCACTGGCCCTGGTCGGCGCGGCCGTCGGGACCCCAGCGGAAACCGATGGCGCCGTTGGGCAGCACCACCCGGCCGGCTTCGTCCATCGCCACGGTCTTCCATTCGGGGTTGTTGGCCTGCCCGAACTGGCCGTCGAAGTCCGACGCGCGCAGATAGCGGTCGGGCACCCGGATCTTCTCTCCGCTCTCCAGAACGTGTTCCTTCAGCATCACCAGCATCGGCAGGTCGGTGTAGCGGCGGGCGTAGTCGTCGAAGTAGACGCTGCGCCGGTCGAAGTAGAACTCCTTCAGGATCACGTGGCCCATGGCCATGGCCAGTGCCGCGTCGGTGCCCTGCTTGGGGTGCAGCCACAGGTCGGAGAGCTTGGCGACCTCGGAATAGTCGGGCGTGACGGCAACGGTCTTGGTGCCCTTGTAGCGCACCTCGGTGAAGAAGTGGGCGTCGGGCGTGCGCGTCTGCGGCACGTTGGAGCCCCAGGCGATGATGTAACTGGAGTTGTACCAGTCGGCCGATTCCGGCACGTCGGTCTGCTCGCCCCACACCTGCGGACTGGAGGGCGGCAGATCGCAGTACCAATCGTAGAAGCTCAGGTTGACGCCGCCGAGCAGGCTCAGGTAGCGGCTGCCCGACGCGTAGCTGATCATCGACATGGCGGGGATGGGAGAGAAGCCGACGATGCGGTCGGGCCCGTGGCGCTGGATGGTGTGCACATTGCTGGCGGCGACGATTTCGTTCGCCTCCTTCCAGCTCGAACGCACGAAGCCGCCCAGGCCGCGCACCGCCTGGTAGTCGCGGCGTTTTTCGTCGGAGGCTACGATGGCGGCCCAGGCCTCGACCGGATCGAGATGCTTGCGCGCTTCGCGCCACAGGCGCAGCAGCCGGCCGCGCACCAGCGGGTACTTCACCCGATTGGCGCTGTACAGGTACCAGCTGTAGCTGGCGCCGCGCGAGCAGCCGCGCGGCTCGTGGTTGGGCATGTCCCAGCGGGTGCGCGGGTAGTCGGTCTGCTGGGTCTCCCAGGTGACGATGCCGCCCTTGACGTATATCTTCCACGAACACGAGCCGGTGCAATTCACACCGTGGGTGGAGCGCACGATCTTGTCGTGGGCCCAGCGGTTGCGGTAAGCGTCTTCCCAGGTACGGTCTTCGCCGGTGACCGCGCCGTGGCCGCCGGAGAAATCCTCCTTCGGATTCGAGAAATAGTTCAGTCGGTCGAGAAAGTGGCTCATGGATTGCTCCGTTCTTTTGCGTGAATTCTTGGTGCGAGATGTCGAACTTTATAGGCCTAAAATAAGCTGATCTGCAACGCGGATAGGCTCAGCAGGGCATGGGCGCGTTCTTGCGCGCGTAGTACCACCAGGTGAGCGCGATGCAGGTCAGGTAGAAAAAGATGAAGCAGTACAGCGCCGCCTCCGGGCCGCCGGTCATGGCGATCGAACTGCCGTAGCTCTTGGGGATGAAGAAGCCGCCGTAAGCGCCGATCGCGGCGGAGAAGCCCAGCACCGCCGCCGCCTCGGTATTGCCGTCCTTGATCGCCTGCTGCTGTTCGGCCGCACCCTTGCCGGCGGCCGCGCGCTGCCGTTCGGTGAGGAAGATCACCGGGATCATGCGGAAGGTGGAACCGTTGCCGATGCCGGTGGTCAGGAAGAGCAGCAGGAACATCGCCAGGAAGCCCGGGAAGCTGCCGCCGGAAGGCCCGGAAGGCAGGAAGTAGAGCACCCCCGCCACCGCCAGCGCCATGACGACGAAGTTCCATAAGGTGACGGCGGCCCCCCCGATCTTGTCCGAGAGCCAACCGCCGAAGGGCCGGATCACCGCGCCGACCAGGGGACCTAGCCAGGCGAACTGCAGCGCATTGACGCTCGGGAATTGCGATTTGATCAGCAGCGGAAAGCCCGCGGCGTAGCCGATGAAGGAGCCGAAGGTGCCCAGGTAGAGCCAGCACATCAGCCAGTTGTGCTTGCGCTTGAAGATCACCATCTGTGCGGCGAGCGAGGCCTTGGCCTCGGCCAGATCGTGCATGCCCAGCCAGGCGGCGATGGCCGCCAGGGCGATGAAGGGCACCCAGATGAAGGCCGCATTCTGCGACCAGACCTGAATATGTTCTCCGGCCTTGTCGACCACGAGCTGCGGATCGCCGCCCAGGGCGCCCAGGAAGCCCATGGTAACCACCAGCGGGGCGAGGAACTGCACCGAGGAGACGCCGATGTTGCCCAGGCCGGCGTTCAGACCCAGGGCCGAACCCTTGTGCTCCTTGGGAAAGAAGAAGCTGATGTTGGCCATCGACGAGGAAAAATTTCCGCCGCCCAGTCCGCACAGCAGGGCCAGGATCAGCATGGTCTGGTAGCTGGTGCCCGGATCCTGCACCGCGATGCCGATGCCGATCGCCGGAATCAGCAAGGAAGCCGTGGAAATGGCGGTCCACCTGCGGCCGCCGACGATGGGCACCATGAACGAATAGAAAATGCGCAGCGTCGCGCCGGACAGGCCCGGGGCCGCGGCGAGCCAGAACAACTGGTTGGTGGAGAACTTGAAGCCCAGCGCCGGCAGGCTCACCGCCACCACGCTCCACAGCTGCCATACGGCGAAGGCCAGGAACAACGCCGGAATGGAGATCCAAAGGTTGCGCGAGGCGATCGCCTGCCCCTGCAGTTCCCAGAAGGCCTTGTCTTCCGGCGTCCATATCTCGATCACGCGGCGGCTGCCGATATTTTTGGTGCTCATGGTCATGCTCCTCTATGCTGTGAATCGGAAAGCCGGCTGGCCGGGGGCCTTGCCCCCGTGGCCTGGATCGTGTCCATCGCGCGCACTTCGGTGAAATACATCCAGATCAGCGACACCCAGACGATGGCGTAGAGCAGCATGAAGGCCGAGGAGCGGATGCCGGTGAGATCGACCAGGGCGCCGAACATGATCGGCAGCACGAAGCCGCCCATCCCGCCCATCAGGCCGACGATGCCGGAGATGACGCCGATGTTTTGCGGATACTCGTCCGAGATGTACTTGAACACCGAGGCCTTGCCGAAAGCCCAGGACACGCCCAGGACGAACAGCAATACCGTGAATACCCAAGGATTGAGGCCGAGGGAGAAGGTCCGGGGGCCGGCTACGGTCATGACGGTGAATTCGGTCTGCGGGTAGGAGAGCAGGAACAGGCAGATCCAGGACACCCACAACACCCACCAGGTCACCTTGTGGGCGCCGTAGCGGTCCGACAGCCAGCCGCCGACCGCGCGCAGCACGCCGCCGGGCAGGGCGAAGCAGGCGGTGAGCAGCGCCGCCACCTCGATGCCGAAGCCGTATTCGCGCATGTAATACTGGGTCATCCACAGCGACAGGCCGACGTAGCCGCCGAAGACGATCGAATAGAACTGGCAGATCTTCCAGACCCGCGGATCCTTCAGCGCCAGCAGCTGATCCCTGACCGTGACGCTGGAACTGACCTTGTGCGCCGGGTCGGAGTAGGTCAGGAACCAGAACGCCAGGGCGATAAACAGCATGGCTCCGGCGTAGACCCGGGGCACCATGGTCCAGCCGTAGGCGACCACCAGGGCCGGTGCGACGAACTTGTTCAGCGCCGCCCCCGAGTTGCCGGCGCCGAAGATGCCCATGGCGAAGCCCTGCTGGTTCCTGGGGAACCAGCGCGCGCAGTAGGCGATGCCCACCGAGAAGGAGCCGCCGGCCAGGCCGACGAACAGGCCGACGACGAGGAACTGCCAGAACTGGTGCAGCGCCTCGATCAGGAAAATCGGGACCACCGTGGACAGCATCAGCAGGAAGAAGACGATGCGGCCGCCGTAGCGGTCGGTCCACATGCCCAGTGGCAGCCGGATCAAGGAACCGGTGAGCACCGGCGTGGCGACCAGCATGCCGAACTGGGTTTCGTTCAAGTGCAGGATCTGCTTGAGCGGGATGCCGATCACCGCGAACATCATCCAGACGGCGAAGCACACGGTGAAGGCGAGCGTGCTCATGGTCAATACCGCCAGTTGCTTCGTTCTGTGACTCGCCATGTCGAATCCCCTTTACATGAACATTCACACCGACTCCGTCCCACGGGGACTTCCTTCGGTCGTCATTGCGAGCGAAGCGTGGCAATCCGGACTGCCGCGGCCTTCGGCCTCGCAGTGACGCGAGCGGGTGATCTGTCACGGAGTCTAGGCCGGTCCGGGAATAAATCAATTGGCATGGGCGGCGCGGCCCCGGCCCCGATTACCTAGAAATAGGTAGCCGTCGAACGCCGCTTGTCTGATCTAAGCTGCTGTATTTCCTGAGGGCGGCTCGATGGCGACAGTGGCGACGGGGAGCGTGGCCGGGCAGCGATCGGGCGGCGCGACTCTTACGAGGTATTCCCTATTTGCTCCGGCTCCGGTAGCTTCTGGCCACGCATGTCCGAGAGGTGTTTGCGATGAACGACGAAGACCAGACTCCCACGCAGTCGGTATTGGGCCGGCTGGGGATCGCCATGGGCATGATCGTGATCTTCGCGATGGCCTCGATCATGGTCTCGACCATCTTCACCGAGATGTCGACGGGCAAGGCGCGGGCCATCAATGTCGCCGGCAGCCTGCGCATGCAGTCCTATCTGCTGGCGAGCCAGCTGAACCGGCCGGGTCTCACGGACGGCGCACGCCGGCAGCTGATCGCGGGCAGCGTGCGCGAATACGAGGCGCGCTTGGACGATCCGACCTTGCTCGCCGGCGTGCAGACGGAACTTGCCCCCCACATCGCCGAGGCCTACCGCGACATCCACCAGCGCTGGGAGCAGCATTTCAAGCCGCTGGCCCTGGCCGCGGCGACCGACCCGGGCAAGCGCGCGCAGTTCACCGCGACCATCGGCGACTTCGTCTCCCGGATCGACCACATGGTCAAACTGCTCGAGCAGGAGCTGGAAGACAAGATCCAGTGGCTGCGGCTGGTCCAGGGGGTGTCGCTGTTCGTGATCATCATCGTGGTGCTGATCACGATGTACCTGATGCACACGCAAATCATCGTTCCGCTCAACGATCTGCTGGCCTGCGCCCGCGCCGTGCGCAAGGGCGATTTCCAGGTCAGGGCCCGGCACATCCAGCCCGACGAACTGGGGCAGTTGGGTAGCGCCTTCAACACCATGGTGGAGGACCTGTCACAGATGTACGCCAACCTGGAGGTGCGGGTGGCGGAAAAAACCGAGGAGCTGGCGCGCAGCAACCGCTCCCTGGAGCTGCTCTACGGCACCATTCGCACGCTCTCGGAGCGGCGGCTCACGCACGATGCGCTGCGGCAGGTGTTGCGCGAGGTGGAGCGGGTCATGGACGTGCCCGCCGGCGCCATCTGCGCCTACGACCCCGAGCTGCGCCAGGGCCTGCCGCTGGCCGTTGATCCCGGCGAAGGCGGCGGGCGGCCTTCGATCTGTCCGGGCAGTTGCGATGAATGCATCGGCGACGGCGGCTTGAGCATACGCGAGACGGAGGCGGCGGACGGCACGCGCACCGTCGCGGTACCGCTCAGCGACGGCGGCCGCACTTACGGCGTGATGCCCCTGGCGCTGCAAGCAGGCAGGAAACTGGCGCCCTGGCAGTTGCAGCTGCTCGAGGCCGTCGGACGGCACATCGGGGCGGCGCTGGCCGTGTCCCAGCGCAACGAGGAGCTGCATCGGCTGGCGCTGTTCGAGGAGCGCTCGGTGATCGCCCGCGAGCTGCATGACTCCTTGGCCCAGTCGCTGACCTACCTCAAGATCCAGGTGACGCGCCTGCAAGCGCTGCTCGCAAAAAGCGCCCCGGCGGCGCAAACTGGAGATGTCGTCGGTGAGTTGAAGAGCGGACTCAACAATGCCTACCGCCAGTTGCGCGAGTTGCTCACCACCTTCCGTCTGCGCATCGACGGGCGCGGACTCAATGCCGCGCTGGAGGAAACGGTGCGCGAATTCACGCGTCACGGCGGCTTCGCCATCGCTCTGAACAACCGCCTGCTCGGCGTCGAGCTGGCGTCGAACGAGGAGATACACGTGCTGCAGGTGATCCGCGAAGCCCTGTCCAACGTCGAGCACCACGCCCGTGCTGGCCGGGCCGAGGTCAGCCTGGAACGTCTGGAGAACAACCGCGTGCGCGTGCGGGTGGACGACGACGGGGTGGGAATAGCGGCGGGTCAATCGCCGCTGCATCACTTCGGCCTGAAGATCATGCGCGACCGGGCCCATAGCCTGAACGGCGAGCTCATCGTCAGGCGAAGAGAGGACGGCGGCACGCGCGTCGAGCTGGCGTTCGATCCGGCCACGCCCTTCGGCAACACTCCGGCCGCGGCCGAGGGTGGCCCGGCATGAACAGCGGCGGCAACTCGGTGATCGTCATCGACGACCACCCGCTGTTCCGCAAGGGTGTCTCCCAGCTGATCGGCTTGGACGAGCAGCTCAAGCTGGTTGGCGAGGCGTCCTCAGGCGAGGCGGGCGTGGCGCTCGCCCGGCGCGTGAATCCCGACCTGATCCTGCTCGATCTCAACATGAAGGGCATGGGCGGCATCGACACGCTGCGCGCCCTGCGCGAGGACGGGCTGGAGGCGAGGGTGGTGATGCTGACGGTGTCGGACAACGCCGACGACCTGATCGCCGCCATCCGCGCCGGCGCCGACGGCTACCTGCTGAAGGACATGGAACCCGAGGAGCTCCTCGCCCGGATCAAGGACGCGCTGTTCGGCCGCATGGTCATCAGCGACAGCTTGAACGGCCTGCTGGCCCAGGCCCTGCGGGAAGAGGCGGTCGCCGCCGGGCGCAGCCTGTCCGGCCTGACCGAACGCGAGCGCGCCATCCTCGCCTGCCTGGCAAGCGGCATGAGCAACAAACTGATCGCCCGGGAGCTCGACATCGCCGAAGGCACGGTGAAGGTGCATGTCAAGAACCTGCTGAAGAAGCTCAACTTCCGCTCGCGCGTCGAGGCGGCGGTATGGGCGGTCGAGCAAGGCTTGCGCGGAGGTGCCGCCTGAGGCAAAGCGGCGAAGGCCTGGTGCAATCAGGGCGGATAAGGAAAGGGTGAAGATGAAAATAAATTCAAAGGACTTCCGGGTAAAACCCGGAGAAAAGGTCAAACTCAAGAAGTGGCCAACGCGGGTGAACCCCGTCTACGAGTCGAAGAAGGCGTACGCCGAACTCCTCCAAGCGCACGTGGCGGAGTTGAGCACGCTGCAACAGCTGCACTACGCATCCGGCCGTTATGCGCTGTTGCTGATTTTTCAGGCCATGGACGCCGCCGGGAAGGATGGCGCCATCAAGCACGTGATGTCCGGCGTCAATCCTCAGGGTTGCCAGGTGTTCAGTTTCAAGCATCCGAGCGCTACGGAACTGGAGCACGATTTTCTCTGGCGCACTTCCCAGTGCCTGCCGGAACGCGGTCGTATCGGCATCTTCAACCGCTCCTATTACGAAGAGGTGTTGATCGTTCGTGTCCATCCGGAGATTCTCCGCAGTCAGGGGCTTCCGGACGGGGATGTCGACGAGAAGACCGTCTGGAGGGAAAGATATCGTTCCATCGTGGACCTGGAAAACCATCTTCATCGGAACGGCACACGGGTCATCAAGTTTTTTCTTCACCTGTCGGAGGAAGAGCAGCGAAAGCGCTTTCTCGATCGCATCGACGAGCCCGAAAAGAACTGGAAATTCAGCCTCGCCGACATCGAAGAGCGGAAATTCTGGCCGCAGTACATGCAGGCCTATGAGGCGTGCCTGGGCGCGACGAGCACAAAGAACGCGCCCTGGCATGTGGTTCCCGCCGACGACAAGGAGAATGCCCGGCTGATCATTTCCCAGATCATTCTCGATACCTTCAAGGCGCTCAAAATGCGTTACCCCGAAACCGACGCAAAGCGCCGGCGGGAATTGCTGTCGATTCGGCAAAGTCTGTCGAAGGAAGCCCAGAGCGGCGACTAGTGCCCGTAGTGGTCACGGGGTGCCGGTACCCGGGACAACCCGGAGCGCTTGCGTCGCGCAGTAGGCGCTGGTTTGGCGCTATGCGTCCTGGCGAACAGACCCCGGTCGGATTTCATCCTACAATATGCGCTGCGCCTGGCCTCATCAGTCTGTCCCGCAGCGAGCTTGCCGGACTCGGCCGCTTCCGCTTCTGGGTAAGATGCGGTCCCAGCAGGTAAGATACGTTTTCGATGAATCGTCCACCGCTGCGCGGCTGCGGGTCCATACATTTCTATAGATGCTATGCAAAATAATCAAACGGCTACGGCCTCCAGTACTGCAGAGTTGCAACGTGAAGTTGCAGAGTTGATGATCGAGTGCCTCAACCTCGAAGTCACGGCGGATCAAATCACTCCCGAGGCCCCTTTGTATGGCGAGGGCCTGGGCCTGGACTCGATCGACGTACTGGAAGTCGCGTTGGAAGTCTCCAAACGTTACGGCCTGCAGCTGCGCGCCGACAGCGCCGACAACGTGCACATTTTCAGATCGCTGCGCAACCTCTCCGACTATATCGCGGCGCAGAGAACCCGTTGATGGCAAGTCGCGTCGCGCGCTGGCTGGGCATTGCCGCGCTGGTGATCGGCTATCCGCTGTTGGCGCATTACACCAACGAATCCGCGAAATCCGCGAAATCCAGTTTGGGCGCGCTGGTGGCCATCGCGCCCGTGGCATTGATCGCCCTGGGCTTCGCATGGCGCTCGCCGCGGCGCTCGATCATGATGGGCTTTCTGGCGCTGTCGTCTCTGGCGCTGTGGGCTGGCTGGCCGGCGCTCGAGCGCCATTTCGGCCTGATTTACTGGCTGCAGAACGTGGGCTTGCAACTGATGCTGTTCATGACCTTCGGCCGCACCTTGATCGCCGGGCGGCAAGCGCTGTGCCTCCGCTTCGCGCGGGCGCTGCATGCCGCGCCATTGACGCCGCAGCACGAAATCTACGCCCGTCAGGTCACGGTCGCCTGGACCCTGTTCTTTGCCGCGATGGCCTTGGCTTCCACCCTGCTCTTTTTTCTGGCGCCCCTGGTCACCTGGTCGGTTTTCGCCAATTTGCTGACGCTGCCCTTGGTCGCGTCGATGTTCCTCGTCGAATATTGCGTCCGCCTATGGGTACTGCCCGACGTGCCGCCGACCCACATCCTCGGTGCGCTACGGGCGTTCAGGAACGCTTCGGCGCGTCCGCGCTAGACCTCGATCATGCCGTCACTGCCGCTGGTAGCGCACGTCGCCCCGGACGCCATCGTCGCTTGGCGCGCTGACGGCCCGGTCACGCGGGAGCAGTTCCTGGCCGAGGTCGGGCAACTCGTCGCCCTGTTTCCCGCCAGGGGGCACCTGCTCAACATGTGCGGCGACCGTTACCGCTTCAGCGTCGGCCTGGCGGCCGCCATCGTCGCCGGCAAAGTCAGCCTGCTGCCGCCCACCCACACGCCGGAAGTGGTGCGCCAGATCGAGCTTTTCGCCCCGGATGCGTTCTGCCTGACCGATAGCGACCAGTGCACGGTGGCTCTGCCCCAACTGCGCTTTCCGCTTGCGGCACCCCCCGGCCAGGCGGGGGCATCGGCGGTTCCGCAAATCGACAGCAGCCAGCGCATCGCGGTGGTGTTCACTTCCGGCTCGACCGGCACACCGCAACCGCATCCCAAAACCTGGGGGGCACTGGTCGGCAGCGTGCGGGCCGAGGCCTTGCGCCTGGGGCTGCCGGACGACCTGCCCTGCACCATCGTCGGCACCGTACCGCCGCAACACATGTACGGCTTCGAATCCACGGTGCTGATGGCGTGGCAAAGCGGCCACGCGCTTAGCCACGCGCAGCCGTTTTTCCCGGCCGACATTTCCGGGGCACTGGCGGCCGTGCCCGCGCCGCGCGTGCTGGTGTCCTCGCCCGTGCATCTGCGCGCTTTGCTGAATGCCGGGCTGGCGCTGCCGGAGATCGCGCGGGTGGTATCGGCCACCGCGCCGCTGTCCGCCCAACTCGCGCAGGACATCGAGGCGCGCTCGCGGGCGCCGCTATTCGAAATCTACGGCAGCACCGAGACCGGCCAGATCGCCAGCCGCCGCCCCACGCAAGGCCCAAAATGGCAGCTGCTTCCCGGAGTGAAGCTGATCGTCGCGGGCGATCGGGTGCGCGCCTGCGGCGGCCACGTCGAGCAGCCGGTCACCCTGAACGACGTGATCGAACTCGTCACCGACGAGTATTTTCTGCTCCACGGACGCAGCGCGGACCTGGTCAATATCGCGGGCAAGCGGCATTCGCTGGCGAGCCTCGACCACCTGCTCAACACGATTCCCGGCGTGGTCGACGGCGCCTTTTTCATGCCGGACGAGGCCGGACCGGAGCACGTCGTGCGACTGTCCGCCTGCGTGGTGGCCCCGGGCCTGGAGGCAGCACAGTTGCTGGCGGCGCTGCGCCAACATATCGACCCGGTGTTCCTGCCGCGGCCGCTGTTGTTTGTCCACGCACTGCCGCGCAACGACACCGGAAAACTGCCGCGCGCCGCGCTGCAGGCGCTGTTCCGGACGCGCGCGGGACGGAGTTCCGCATGAACACACACTGGACCGTGCCCGAGGATCACCCCGCCTTCGCCGGACATTTCCCCGGCACCCCCATTCTGCCCGGCGTGGTGTTGCTCGATGCGGTACTGCAGGCAATCGCCGCCGCCACCGGAATCGCGCTGGACGCCTGCGAGATCGGCGCCGTCAAGTTTCTCAGTCCGGCCGGCCCGGGCGACGAACTGGAGATCCGGCACGGTCCCTCGACCGGCGGCGCGATACGTTTCGAGATCGTGGCCGGCGGGCGCAAGATTGCCAGCGGCAGCATCGTGCCGGGGGCGCCGCTCTGACAGCGCGCACGACAGCCGGCCAGGCCGCCTGGGCGCATACCCCGGAGCGCAGCAACATGCGCATGCTGCGCCTGATGACCTGGATTTCGCTGCGCCTGGGGCGGCGCGCGGGGCGCGCCGTGCTGCATCCGATCGCCGCCTATTTCCTGCTGTTTGCCCCGGCCGGTCGTCGTGCTTCGGGCGATTATCTCAGGCGCGCCCTGGGGCGACCGCCCCGCTGGCGCGATCTGTACCGGCATTTTTTCACCTTCGCCGCCACCATTCATGATCGCGTCTATCTGGTCAACCGCCGCTTCGAGCTGTTCGATTTCGAAGTGCACGGCGAGGCTGCGCTGCGCCGCCTGCTGGCCGGCGGCAAGGGCCTGTTCCTGATGGGCGCGCACCTGGGCAGCTTCGAGGCGATCCGCGCGCTCGGCCGGAAAGACGCGGACTTGCGCGTCGCCATGGTCATGCACCAGGACAACGCGAAAAAGCTCAACGCCATGCTGGCCGCCATCAATCCGGAGGCGGTGCAGGACATCATCGGCCTGGGGCAGATCGATTCCATGCTCAAGGTTAGGGAGCGCCTGGACGAGGGCTGCGTGGTCGGCATGCTGGCCGATCGCACCCCGGGCAAGGACACCCTGGTGCCGGTGCAGATCCTCGGCGCCAACGCGAACCTGCCCGCGGGCCCGCTGCGCATGGCGGCCTTGCTGCGGCGTCCGGTGCTGTTCATGACCGGCCTGTATCTGGGCGGCAACCGTTACGCCATCCATTTCGAGCCCTTGGCGGATTTTTCCGGCGTGGCGCGCGGCGGGCGCGATGCCGCCCTGAAGGTGGCCGTGGGCCGTTACGCCGCGCTGCTGGATCACTACTGCCGCAAGGCGCCCTACAACTGGTTCAACTTTTTCGATTTCTGGCAGCCCGCCGCCACCGCAACGCCGCCCGAATCATGAGCGCACCGTCCGCCTCGCCTTCGCCGCGCCTTACGCGCTGCCTGCTCCTGGCGCTGCTGCTGGGGCCCGCCGTCGCTCACGCCGCCGGCTGGGACATCGACCAGTTGATGCGCGCTCTGGCGCAAATCCGCTCCGACCACGCCCGCTTCGTCGAAAAGAAAACCATCGCCATGCTCGACCGGCCGGTGGAGTCCTCGGGGGAGCTGTTCTACAGCGCGCCCGACCATCTGGAAAAGCGCACGATCAAACCCAAGCCCGAAACCATGATCCTGGATCACGGCACCCTGGTGATAGCACGCGGCCGCCAGAGGCGCGAACTGCAATTGCAGGATTACCCGGAGCTGGCGGCGTTCATCGACAGCATCCGCGCCACCCTGGCGGGCGACCGCAAGGCGCTGGAACGCAGTTACCGCTTGAGCCTGGAGGGCACGGCCGAGCACTGGACGCTGCAACTGCTGCCGCTGGCTGAACAGGCGGTGGTCAAGCAAATCCGCATCGCCGGGGCGGGCGACGCGGTGCGCAGCATAGCAATCACCCAGGCCGACGGCGACAGTTCGCTGATGCTGATCGAACCCTTGGCGGCGCCATGACGGCAGTTCGCGTCCGGCGCGGGCCGACGGCGATTATCCTGTGGCTCGCCTTCATCCTCGCCTGCGGCGTCGTCGTCAGCCGCAGCCAATTCACCGCCGATCTGTCGGCCTTCCTGCCCAAGAGCCCGACGCCGGCGCAGCGCCTGCTGCTGGAGCAGATCCGCGACGGCCTGGCCTCGCGCCTGATCCTGGTGGGCATCGAGGGCGCCGATGCCCCCACCCGCGCCGGACTTTCCAGGCAGATCGCCCGGCGCCTGCGCGCCGAGTCCGCCTTCGTCAGCGTCGACAACGGCGAGCCGGTGAACAGCGAACGCGACCGCGCTTATCTGTTCGACCACCGCTATCTGCTGAGCCCAGCGGTGACGCCGGCGCGCTTCAGCGCCGACGGCCTGCACGCCGCCCTGGCCGACAGCATCGACCTGCTCGCCTCGCCCGGCGGGCTGCTGATGAAGTCGCTGTTGCCGCGCGACCCGACCGGCGAAATGGTGAAATTGCTCGAACAGCAGGAGGGCGGCAGCCGTCCGAAGATGGTCGATGGCGCATGGGCCTCGAAGGACGGGCAGCGCGCCTTGCTGCTGCTGCAGACGCGCGCTTCGGGCGCCGATACCGATGCCCAGCAGGCGGCCATGACCGCCATCCGCCAGGCCTTTGCCGCGGCCGCCGCCGCTTCCCCCGCCGCCACCCCCGCCGCCACACTGGTGATGACCGGCCCCGGCGTGTTTTCGGTGACTTCGCGCGAGACCATCAAGGATCAGGTCGGCCGCCTGTCGATCATCAGCGTCGTGCTCATCGCCACGCTGCTGTTGCTGGTCTATCGCTCCTTCAGCGCGCTGGCCCTGGGTTTCCTGCCGGTCATCAGCGGTGCGCTGGCGGGCATCGCGGCGGTCAGTCTGGGCTTCGGCGAAGTGCATGGCATCACCCTGGGATTCGGCACGGCGCTGATCGGCGAGGCGGTGGATTATTCGATCTACCTGTTCGTGCAATCGGAACGGGGCGGTCCGGACCAGCAGGACTGGGTGGCGCGCTTCTGGCCCACCGTCCGCCTCGGCATGCTGACCTCGATCGCCGGCTTCGCCTCGCTCCTGTTGTCGGGCTTTCCCGGTCTGGCGCAGCTCGGCCTGTATTCGATGGCCGGCCTGGTCGCCGCCGCGGCGGTGACCCGCTTCGTCCTGCCCCACCTGCTGCCGGCGAATTTCCGCATTCACGACGTCTCGGCGATCGGCCGCGTCCTCTCCCGTCTGGTGCGCCGCGCCGCCTCGCTGCGCTGGCCGGCGGCGCTGCTGCTCTTGGCGGCCTGCGCCGTCCTGTTCATGCACCGCGCCGATCTTTGGAACGACAAGATATCCTCCCTGAGCCCGGTGTCGCCGGCCGACGTGGCCCTGGACGCCCGTCTGCGCGCCGACCTGGGCGCGCCCGACGTGCGTTACCTGGTGGTGGTCTCGGGCGCCGACCGGGAATCGGTGCTGCGCGCTTCCGAACGGGTCTCCGCGATCCTGCAGAATGAGGTCGATCAGGGCGAGCTCGCCGGCTTCGAGAGTCCCAGCCGCTATCTGCCCAGCATCGCGACGCAGCGCGCCCGCCAGGCCAGCCTTCCTGCTCACGCGGTGTTGGCAGCGCGGCTGGCGCAAGCGGTTCGCGGTCTGCCGGTGCACGCCCGATTGTTCGCGCCCTTTCTCGCCGACGTTGCCGCCGCGCGCCACCAGCCCCTGCTGCGCGCCGCCGATCTCGAACATACTTCGATGGCCATGGCGCTCTCGGCGCTGCTGATCCAGCGGCACGGCCGCTGGAGCGCCCTGTTGCCGCTGACCGCCGCCCGCGGCGTCGCCATCGACGCGGACAGGATGCGCGCCGCGCTGAGAACCATGGGCACCAATGGCAGCAAGGGCGCCAATGCCACCATAGGCCCGCCCGACGTGCTGTTCGTGGACATGAAGGCCGAGTCCGACCGCCTGTATTCGGGCTACCTGCACGAGGCCATCCTGTTGTCGCTGGGCGGGTTGGCGGCCATCATCGCCTTGCTGCTGGCGGTTTTCCGGCAGCCCACGCGCGTGGCGCGCATCATCGCGCCGCTCGCCGCCGCGGTCGTCACCGTCACCGCGGGCCTGGCCGTGCTCGGCCAGCAATTGATCATTCTGCATCTGGTGGGCCTGCTGCTGGTGGTCGCTGTCGGTTCCAATTACGCCCTGTTTTTCGACCGGGTGGCGCCGACCGAACACGGCATTTCGCCGCGCACCCTCGCCTCGATACTGTTCGCCAACCTCACCACCGTCGCCGGTTTCGGCCTGCTGGCGTTTTCCAAGGTGGCTATCCTGCAGGCGATGGGCGCCACCGTGGCGCCGGGCGTCGTCCTGGCCCTGATCTACGCCGCGATTTTCGCCAGGCAAGCCGATGAGTGAGCCCCGCTGGCGACCGACGTTGTTGATCCGCGCCTCCGTCGCGCTGCATCTCCTGGCGCTGCTGCTCGTCATCGCAGAGCCCGGGCAGTGGCGCTGGGCGCTCGCCGCCGTGCTCGCCGACCACGCCCTGCTGATGCTGGCAGGGCTGTGGCCGCGCAGCAACTGGCTGGGGCCGAACTGGACGCGTCTGCCCGCCGCAGCCGCGGCCAGGAATGAAATCGCCCTGACCATCGACGACGGCCCCGATCCCGTGGTCACGCCGCAGGTGCTGGACCTGCTCGATCGTCACGCCGTCAGGGCGAGCTTTTTCTGCGTCGGCGAGAAAGCCGCGCGCTACCCGGGGCTGTGCCGCGAGATCGCGCGCCGCGGCCACGCCGTGGAAAACCACAGTCAGCGTCACCGCCATCATTTCGCCCTGCAGGGATACTCCGGCCTGATGCGCGAACTGCAGGCCGGCCAGGACACGCTCGCGGCGATCACCGGCCGGCGTCCCGCGTTCTTTCGCGCCCCCGCCGGCTTGCGCAATCCCTTGCTCGATCCGGTGCTCGCCCGCCTCGGGCTGCATCTTGCCAGCTGGTCGGTACGCGCCTACGACACCCGGACGGGAGATGCCGGGCGCGTCAGGAACAGGCTGTTGCGCGGCCTGCGCGCGGGCGCCATCCTGCTCCTGCACGACGGCAACGCGGCGCGCACGCCGGAGGGCGTCCCGGTCATACTCGCAGCGCTCCCGGCCGTTCTGGCCGCCGCCGGCGCCGCCGGCCTGCGTTTCGTCACCTTGCAACAAGCCCGCTCATGACGCCCGACCCGAAGGTGAGCGCGCCGCAGCCCTGGTACCGGCAGATTGCGGCGGTCATACCCAGGCATCTGCTGTTGAAGAGCATCGGCACGACGCTGTTCATCGTCCTGTTCTTCGGCGCCTACTTCTATCTGCTCGAGGATCCGGCCTATCCGACGACGGTGATGCCCGTCATCTGGCTGGATCACTTGATCGGCTTCCAGCCCCTGGCCCTGCCCCTGTATCTGTCGCTATGGGTCTATGTCTCCCTGCCCCCGACCTTGCTGGCGACGCGGCGCGAGCTCTACGGCTATGGCCGGGCCATCGCCGCGACCTGCCTCGCCGGACTGGCGGTCTTCTACTTCTGGCCCACGGCGGCACCCGCCGCCGACATCGACTGGGCCCGCTATCCCGACGTGAATTTGCTGAAGAGCCTGGATGCCTCGGGCAACGCCTTCCCCTCGCTGCACGTCGCCACCGCCGTCTTTTCGGGCATCTGGCTGCATCACCTGCTGCGCCGCTTCGGTACGCCGCCGTGGCTGCTGGTCATCAACGGCTTGTGGTGCCTCGGCATCGTCTATTCCACCCTGGCGACGCGCCAGCACGTGGCGGTGGATGTGCTGGCCGGCCTGGCGCTGGGGCTGTCGGCGGCCTCTCTGTCCTGGCGACGGCGGGTGCGCTCGGGCGACAGCCAAGAGCCGCCAGTGAAGAAAATTTTCTGAAGCAAGCGTCAGTATCGATATCCCAATGGGGACATGACGCGATTATTCAATTAAGATGAATCTTTCATAAACCGCCCCTTACCCAGGCGCAGCGAAACTACAATGGACAACAATCAAATCACCATCGAAATGGTTCGGGCGTTTCATAGCAGCATGGCGGCGATCATCGATGCTGTCCAGGTGGGGATATGGCAGAAAGAGGTGCGGGACCTGCTCGGGTATTCCACCGATTATGGGTTTGGCCAGAATCGCGGGATACAGACCTTGATCCTGAAGACGGGACACAGATCCGCTTATGTGCGCTTGCATTGGGATAGCATTTTGGGGGCGAGCGCCGAAGATCGAGAGAGCGTAGCCAGCGCCGTGCAAAACGCGATTCATGAGCTGTGCTAGTGCCCGTCCCCGGCAAGCGACTACCCGGTGACGGTCCAGGGCAGCATGGCGCGAACTTAGGGGCTAGCCTTCCTCGAATCCGCTCTGGCTCTCCCATTTCACCGCGACCGGCAGCATCGGTCGCGGCCTGACCCAGACCCTGTCGGCGCTGCGCGGGCGACGCGGCGGCTTGGCGCCGTGCGCGTTCGACACGGTGGACCTGCCGACCTTCGTCGGCGAGAGCGGCGAATGAGCGGGACGGCCCGATAGCGCGCAGCCTTGCCTCGCGGCGCCGGTCAGGTGCCGAGGGCCAAAAAGTTCGCGCCCATCGCCCCGACCTTGACGTAAATCAGCGCGCCTTCCGGACCGGTGAAGGGCGTGTGGCGGCTCCAGCGCGGATTGCGCAGCCACGTGCCGGTGGGGTAGTCGCCGTCTTCATCGCGGAATACGCCTTCCAGGACCAGGATTTCCTCGCCGCCGGGATGGGTGTGCGTATTGAAGCGCGTATCCGGCGCCCAGCGGACCAGCGCCGTGCTGACGCCGTCGTGCTCATGCAGGGGCATGACCGACAGCCCGGGGACGAGTCCCGGATACCATGTGCCCGTCGTGGTGTCGATGCACACCGGCTCGGCGTCATCCGCGGCAAACTGCCAGAGCTTGACGAACAGCGTGCAGCCGTCGCGGGAGAACGGTGCGTGACTGCTGCCCGGCGGATTGCGCAGGTAATAGCCGGCGGGGTAATCGCCGTGCTCGTCCGAGAACACGCCATCGAGCACGAGAATCTCCTCGCCGCCGCCATGCACGTGCCGGTCGAAGTGCGAACCCGCGGCGTAGCGAACGATGCTGGTGGCGCGCGCGACCTCCCCGCCGATCCGGTCGAGCATGCGCCGCTCCACTCCCGGCAGCGGCGATGCGCTCCAGACGGCGTCGTGCGCGCCGTGCACGACGCGCTGATCGAAGTCGCTATTCAGGTCCATGGGGCGAAAGGGTACAGCAAGCGGGCCGGTATAGTTCATTCGTGCCGACTATTCTCGACAGCAACGGCTTTCGCTTCATCATCTGGCCAGCCGATCACGAGCCGCCGCACGTCCACGTATTCAAGGGCAAGGGCGAAACAGGAAGTACGCCAGGTCTGGCAGGCGCTTCCAACAAAGACTTGGCGGATGGTCGAATCCTGGGAAATGGCTTCGGTCTGCACCGGGAAAAGTTGGATGCCGATCTGAGCATCCCATCGCTGGCGGTCGGCATCTTCGGCAGCAAGGCACGGAGGCGCGAAATCGCTCGACGTGGCGGCGCCTCCATCTCGCCAGCCAAAGCGACGGCAGCCCGCGCCAATGGCGCGAAAGGCGGACGTCCGAGGAAGTCCACCTGAACGAGTTGGACTGCAGCTTTGACGTGCACCGGAGCTTCGCGACGATGTGACTTCCGCGCTGGTTGCTGCCCGAATGGCGCGCGGGAAATGCCTTTCGTCTGCCCATGGAACAGGCGAACCGGATAGCACGGCGAGCCGGCAGCGTTCGGCCATAACCAGCCGATAGGGAAGATGTCATTTAGTATCTGTACGAGTATTCTTGACAGCTATCTCACGAGTCTCATGGTGAAGGAGTGCGTCATGTCCATCAAGTTATCAAAGCGCGAGACAGCCACCTTGCGCGACCTAGCCAACGAAGCATGGGAGGCCGAACTTCACGAAGCATTGGAAGGCTTGTTCGAGGACTTCTGTCGCTGGGCTGATAATGGCTCCAGCTCGCTGGAAATGGTCGAGCGCATCCATGAGTTCCACACCGGTGTCGCCCGCGACCTCTACAAGCGCTATACCAGCCTTCCGGCCCCCGTCGCCGTGGCCCGCGCCATTGCCATCGGTGCCATCGACGAATCCATGCTGCCAACCGAGTTGCAGGACAAACTGGCTGACGAAATCGAAGCACATCGACGCTTGAACGACGACTAGCGCAGGCGCAGGCATCACAATCGATCCAGAGGACTCGTAACCTGTTCGCGGCAGGCACGCTCAATCCCGCGCGAGCTGACGATGCCCTGGCTGTACGCGAAGAGGATCACCTTGAGCAGCATCCCCGCGGGTAAGCGGCAGCGCCGGTCCGGCCGTTGCCGTAACGGGCATCGAAGCCGGAAAGATCCAGCTCGTGCTCGATCAGGTGATGGAGCGCGTGTTCGAAGGTGCCCGGCAACAGCGGGCGCTCCAGATCAACCGCAAGGAAGCGCGGGCTGGTGTCGATGTGTTTGTAGCGTGCCATCGGTGACCCTCCAGAATTACTTCTCCTTCGAGTCTTGTTATTCCATTTCGTTCACGGCACGATGCGCTAATGAAAACGGTTTTTCTACAGCTTCGTTAGCCATTGGGAGAATCAACATGTCATTCATCTGCACCGCCTGGAACAACGGAAAGCACCATGCATCCGGTGCGGGCTATGGATTGAAAGTGCCAATGGCGTATCGTGACAAATATTTTCAGAAGGAGTGGAAGTCAGTCACGCTAGAGCCTCCTGCTAGAGGCGGCGCTACGAAAGCAAACCTGAAAACTGATAAGAGTTCGTTTTGGAACAGTGCGTGTCGTGAGCTCATCAACCAAGAAATTGGCCGTTGGCTTCGGCACAGTGGACTCGCGCCTTGGCCAGAAGGCCAGCCTCCGAAGGTAACAATCGAGGTTGTCGGCGAGAGGCATTTCAAAGTTGTCGGTGCCGATGGCTAACCCGTGCTTCGAGTGGGACGCCGAAGAAGCGGCTTTTCTCCGAGCAGTCCGCCTCGCGCGGCGCCCCTCACTTCTACGTTTGGGCGTCATGACCTACGCTGATTTCGCGAATGTGCCCCTTGACTTCGAGTGAGCTCTAAGTCCTAGGATGGTTGCCGTGACCAGCAATGTTCTTTCTATCGGTGAGCTTTCGCGCCTAAGCGGGCTTTCTACGCATACGATTCGCTTCTACGAATCGGTGGGTGTCCTCAAGCCAGCGGGGCGCGCCACCAACGGCCATCGGCGTTATCACGGCGACGATGTCCTATGGCTGGAGTTCGTGCTTAGACTCAAGCTTACCGGTATGCCTCTTGCGGAGATCAAGAAGTACGCACTTCTCCGTGCGCAAGGTGAGATGACATTGCAACCGCGGCTTACGATGCTCAAGCTCCACCGTGAGTGCCTGGCTACCAAAATTGCTGAGCTTTCGGAATGTGCCAACGTGCTTGACGAAAAAATTCGTACTTATCGAAAAATGATCGCCAAAGCGAAGGTACCTACTGAGAAGGTAATCAAATGAATCCGACTTCTGCCCAAACTAAAGGCCAAAACGAATCATCTCGCTATTCCCGTGGTTTGGAGAAACTGCGCGAAATTGATGGCATGGCCGGAGAACGTGTCATTGCTTCTCTCGCAGACATTGCGCCCGACTTTGCAAAGTATTTGATCGAGTTTCCTTTCGGGGACATCTACTCACGTCCGCAACTTGATCTCAAGACACGGGAAATTGGTGTTGTTGCCGCATTGACGGCCCTGGGTAATGCCACGCCACAGTTGAAGGTGCATATTCATGGTGCCTTGAACGTTGGTTGCACGCGGGAGGAGGTGGTGGAGATCATTATGCAGATGTCCGTCTATGCTGGGTTCCCTGCCGCCCTCAACGGATTGTTTGCGGCCAAAGAAGTCTTCGCAGAGCGCGAGCCAGCTGAGTCATAACATGACCAACCCATCGGACAAAGGAATATCACGAGGAGCTCTCATGCGTCAGTTGAAACTGAGCAAGGCCTTTACCCTGATGGAATCAGGACCTGTTGTCCTGGTGACGACCCATGATGGGCAGAAAGACAACATCATGACGATCTCCTGGACCATGGTGATGGATTTCACTCCGGTATTTGCCATCGTCACGGGTGAATGGAATCACTCTTTCGCGGCGTTGCGAAAGAATAGGGAGTGCGTCATTGCCATTCCCACGGTTGACATGTTGGATAAGGTCGTCGGTATCGGGACGTGCTCTGGGGCAGACACGGACAAGTTTGCCAAGTTCAAGCTCACACCTGTGCAGGGCAAAGTCGTCAGGTCGCCCTTGATCAAGGAGTGCCTCGCCAACATAGAGTGCAAGGTCATCGACATCGTCAAGAAGCACAACATCGTCGTGCTAGAGGCGGTTGCCGCATACATCGATACCGCACGCAAGGAGAAGCGCACGGTTCACGCTGTTGGCGACGGAACGTTCATTGTCGACGGGCGCAAGATAGACCGGAGGAAGATGATGGCCTCCAGGCTCCCATACGGCGTTTAGCGTTCATTGGCCAGCCACGAGGAAATCCTGGGAGCCAAAATGAAAAGCGCAGCGGCGCCCGACGATGCGTTCAAGCGGACAAGCCCTGATGGGCCCGCCGCCCAACTTAAACGTGGGCGTCAATGTTTGCTTATCACAGAGCATAGAATGATAATTATGTTTTCCATGCGGTTTTGGAGCCAGCCATGAAAGTCTATTCAGCGGTAATTGAGCGGTGCCCGCAAACAGGACTGTTCGTTGGTTTTGTTCCCGGTTTCCCCGGCGCTCATTCCCAGGGGGAGACATTGGATGAAGTCAATCGCAACCTGCACAATGTTATTGCAATGCTTTTGGAAGATGGAGAACCCGTGCTGGAGTCCGAGTTTGTCGGGGTCAAAAACGTCGCCGTCGCTTGAGTCGTGGGCAACGTTCCTGTCCTCAAACCCAATGAGGTCATTGCCATCCTTATAAAGCTTGGTTTCGTCGAAGTCCGCTAACGCGGATCACACAAACAATTTCGCGATACCGCAGGCCGCTGCACAACGGTTCCGTTTCATCAGGGTCGGGACATCTCCCCAATCCTGCTTCGTCAAATTGCCAAAGACATCGGTATCGCGCTTGATGAGTTGCTCAAGCACAGATAGCCCAACCCGGCCATCAACGCGGACGCGGCGAACGGCCGCCGTGCCTGTTATGCCAAACGTTGAACGGCTACTTTCCGAAAGCCTGGCGGCCACGCTGTCATTGCGCCATCGATTGGGCGGGTCGCAACCGTGAAAGTCCGACCAACACGCCCGCAGCATCGGTGATGCTCGATCTGGATTGCGCAAATCAATAATTGCAAATCGACCGGAAAGATATACAATGTAAAAAGTATATCTAACGGTCGGGGAGGCTTCCATGCAAGTCGCAAAGTGGGGTAACAGCCTGGCGGTACGCCTGCCGGTCGCGGTAGTCGAGGCACTCACCCTGAAAGAGGGCGACGAGATCGAAATTATCGTCTCCGGTGTGCGCACCTTCGAGGTCAAGAGGCGACCGGGGGCGGGCGAACTCCTGGCGCGACTGAGAAAATTCCGCGGCCGCCTGCCTGCCGATTTCAAATTCGACCGGCTTGAAGCCAATGAGCGCGGCTGAGAAATTCTTCGATACCAACGTTCTACTCTACCTGCTTTCCAGCGATGCAGAAAAATCCGACCGCGCCGAACAACTCCTGAGCGCCGGCGGGGTCATCAGCGTCCAGGTCCTGAACGAGTTCGCGTCCGTGGCCTCGCGCAGGCTCAAGATGTCGATCGAGGAAATTCGGGAAGTGCTGACGACAATCCGGGCTATCTGCACGGTGGTGCCGATCAGCGAAGAAACCCATGACGTGGCATTGCGTCTCGCCGAGCGATACGGACTTTCGATTTATGATTCGCTGATTGTCGCTGCAGCGCTAATCGCGGAATGCAAGACGGTCGTGTCCGAAGACATGCAAGACGGTCAGATTCTCGATGGCAAAGTGAAGATTCGCAATCCCTTTCACTGAACGCCGACTGGTGGTTCTTGGCCATAACCGGTCGCTTGAGAAGCGTCGCCGAAGCAGACGGTCAGGCGCGCTGCGTGTATGCTGACGCCCTCGATATGCTGCTGTCTATCTATAAATTGAATCGACACCAATGTCGGTTATTTAAAGTTATGTTTCCCAGAGTAACGTCACCACAGAGAGGTAGGTGAATATGACTCACCATGAAAAGCTGTGTTTCGTCATCTCACCGATCGGCGAGGCCGAGTCAGAGACACGCAAGCGATCCGATCAAATCTTGAGGCACGTCGTTCGACCGGCCGCGACGTCATGTGGATACAAAGCGGTTCGTGCGGACGAGATCGATAAGCCAGGCATGATCACATCACAAGTGATCCAGCATGTTGTCAACGATGCTCTTGTTGTCGCAGACCTCACTGAACGCAACCCGAATGTGTTCTACGAACTCGCGATTCGCCATGCCTTGCGGAAGCCACTAGTCCAGATAATCCGCAAAGGCGAGGCGATCCCATTTGACGTAGCGGGCACCCGAACAATCTACGTAGATCATAAGGATTTGGATAGTGTCGAATCAGCAAAGAACGAAATCATTGAGCAAATCAAGGCGCTCGAGAGAGACTCTTCAGACATTGAAACACCAATCTCCGTATCGCTTGATCTTCAACTGCTACGGCAGAGCGAAAAACCTGAGGAGCGATCGCTTGCGGACTTGGTTGCTGCGGTCGTTGATCTCCGAGCAAGTTTAAGCAACGTCGAACAAAGAATCGGGACCAAAGATCAGCAAGGAGTCCTCGATGAAATCCAGGCTGCGCTCCGCACGCTACCCGCTCGTCTTGATGAGTACTCGGGGGAACCTCTCATGCCTGGAATGCGACGCGGTCGGTTTCATCCAATGATGCTCCGAGATATTCTACACATGGCCCCCCCATCGACTCCTGCGTTTGGAGTTCTCATCCTCGCAAGCCTTTTCCGGGACTCGATGCCGTGGCTGTACGAGCTAGGAATGGAAGTGTACAGAGTGGCGAAGCTCGGGAATAGCGCTGAACTGCAACGGGCGGCACATGACTTCCGACAGGCAGTTGAGTTTTCGATTCATGGTCCAATATCTCGAGAGTTGTTCGGTAGAAGCAAAGAGATGTACATGATGATGGAGGAGATGGATCCGCTCTTGGATCGGGCGCTCGGCATGCTTGGCGAGGACAGCGCACCGGGTCGGCGGAGGCAAAAAAAGCCTAGTAGCGAGGACGCATAACTTGGCAGCGCAGCGGCACTCAACAGTCAGCATCAGTGTGCTGCTGACTTGGACGTTGAAGGTCCGCTTCTCACAACGGTGACCGGCTGGAACGGGTCGCCGCCGTTCGAATGAAAGCCTTAGCCCCTTACAACCCAAGCCCCATAATTGCTGGCGGCTTGTCTTGAAACGATTGGATTCCCCTTCCTTGACTCCCCTTTGGCTCTCCCATTTCACCGCGACCAGCAGCATCGGCCGCGGACTGGACCACACCCTGGACTCGCTGCGCCATCGGCGCGGCGGGCTGGCGCCGTGCGCGTTCGACACGGTGGACCTGCCGACCTTCGTCGGCGAGGTGGCGGGGGTCGATGCGCTGCAGTTACCAAAGCACCTGGCCGACCGTGATTGCCGCAACAACCGGCTCGCGCTGCTGGGGCTCACCCAGGACGGCTTCGACCAGGCGGTGCGCGCGGCCATGGCGAAGTACGGGGTAGAGCGCATCGGTCTGTTTCTCGGCACCAGCACCTCGGGCATCCTGCAGACCGAGCTGGCCTACCGGCGACGCGATCCGGCGAGCGGCGCACTGCCCGCCGACTTCGATTACCGCGCGACGCACAACACCTTCTCGGTCGCCGATTTCACGCGCCGCTATTTCGGCCTGAGCGGCCCGGCGGTCGTGGTGTCCTCCGCGTGTTCGTCCAGCGCCAAGGTCTTCGCCTCGGCGCGGCGCATGATTGCCTCCGGGCTGATAGACGCGGCGGTGGTGGGCGGCGTGGACTCGCTGTGCCTGACGACGCTGTATGGTTTCAATTCGCTCGGCCTGATTTCCGAACAGGCGTGCCGGCCCTTCGACGCGCAACGCAACGGCATCTCGATCGGCGAGGCGGCCGCCTTCGCGCTGCTGGAGCGCATGCCCGAGAACCTGGACGGCGATGCCGTGCTGCTGCTCGGGGTCGGCGAATCCAGCGATGCCTACCACATGTCGTCGCCGCATCCGGAGGGCCTGGGCGCGCGCATGGCGATGCAGGCTGCGCTGACCATGGCGGGTCTGCAGCCTTCCGAGATCGACTACATCAACCTGCACGGCACCGCGACGCAGAGCAACGATGCGGCGGAAGCCAAGGCGGTGCGCCATCTATTCGGCCAGGCCACGCCGTGCAGTTCCACCAAGGGCGCGACCGGCCACACCCTGGGCGCCGCCGGCGGCATCGAGGCGGTGATCTGCGCGCTGGCGCTGCGTCACGGCCTGCTGCCCGCGGGGCTCAACACCCGGCAGCTCGACCCGGCGCTGGAACTCGACTATCTGCGGGAGAATCGCGAGCAGCCGGTCTCGCGCGTGCTGAGCAATTCCTTCGGCTTCGGCGGCACCAATTGCAGCCTGGTTTTCGGACGGGCAGATCCATCATGACGCTCGGCGCCTACATCGAAGGCATCGGCCTGCTCGGCCCCGGTTTCCAGGATTGGCCGGGCGGCCGGGCAATCCTCGGCGGGCAGCGGGCCTATGAGGCGCACGAGACCGTATTGCCGGCACCGGCCTTGCTGCCGGCGGCGGAGCGCCGGCGCTGCGGCGCGATCGTCAAGCTCACCCTGGCGACGGGTCTGGAAGCCATCGCGGCGGCCGGGCTGGAAGCAGCCGGACTGCCCAGCGTGTTTGCCTCGTCCGGCGGCGACGGCGAGAGTTGCCACCTCATCTGCGAGATGCTCGCGTCTTGCGACCGGCAGATCTCCCCGACCCGTTTCCATAATTCCGTGCATAACGTCGCCGCCGGCTACTGGAGCATCGCCACCGGCGCGATGGCCACATCGTCGGTGCTGAGCGCCTTCGACGCCAGCTTCGGCGCGGGCCTGCTGGAAGCGCTCGCCCAGGTGGCGGTGGACGACACGCGTTGCCTCCTGCTCGCCTGCGACACCGTCTACCCCGAGCCGCTCTACAGCGCCCGCCCCATCCCCGACGCCTTCGGCATCGCCCTGGTGTTGGCGCCGCAACGCAGTGCGCGGACGCTGGCGCAAATCGCCGTCAGCCTCACCGACGCCGACGCCGACCGGCACGGCGATGCCGCGCTGGAGGGCCTGCGCAAGACCATCCCCGCCGCGCGCGGCTTGCCGCTGTTGCGCGCCATCGCCCTGGGGCAGGAGCGGCGCGTGGTGCTGGACTACCTCGAAGGCACGCGCCTCGCCGTGGACATCGCGCCGTGCTGAAGGAACTCGATCGCGCCTGGATCGCCGGCCACATCCCGCATCGGGGCAGCATGTGCCTGCTCGATGCGGTCGAGGCCTGGGACCAGGAGCGCATCGAATGCCGCGCGAGCAGCCACCGCGCCGTCGACAACCCCCTGCGCGCCCAGGGCCGGCTCGGCGCCGCCTGCGGCATCGAATACGCGGCGCAGGCCATGGCGGTGCACGGTGCCTTGCTGGCGCCGCCGGCGGGCAGCCCACGGGTCGGCTACCTGGTCAGCGTGCGCAGCACCCGCTTGCACGTGCCGCGGCTGGACGACATCGCAGCCGATCTGCGGGTGGAGGCCGCCTGCATCACGCGCAGCGAAAACCAGGTTCTTTATCGCTTCAGCGTCGGCGCCGCGGGCCGGGTGCTGATCGATGGCCGCGCCGCGGTCGTGCTCGATGCCGCCGAACTCGCCCCCCGGCTGAAACCCATGCCCGCACCCGCTGCAGGAGAAGCGCCATGAAACACGCCCTGGTCACCGGCGGCAGCGGCGGCATCGGCGCGGCCATCTGCCGCCGCCTCGCCGCCGACGGCTGCCACGTCTATATCCACGCCCACCGCGGCCTGCCCGCGGCGCAGAAGCTGGCCGAGGCGATCTGCGCCGAGGGGGGCAGCGCACAGGTGCTGGCCTTCGACGTCACCGACGGCGCGGAGGTGGCCGGGGCGCTGACCCCGCTGGTCGAACGGCAGCCGATCCAGATCCTGGTGAACAACGCCGGCATCCACGACGACGCCGTCTTCCCCGGCATGAGCGCCCTGCAGTGGCACCGGGTGATCGACGTTTCCGTGAACGGCTTTTTCAACGTCACCCAGCCGCTGATGATGCCGATGATCCGCAGCCGCTGGGGGCGCATCGTCAATGTCTCCTCGATCGCCGCGCTGACCGGCAATCGCGGCCAGGTCAATTACTCAGCCGCCAAGGGCGCGCTCAATTCGGCCACCAAGGCGCTGGCGCAGGAAGTCGCGAGCCGCGGCATCACCGTCAACGCGGTGGCGCCCGGTATCATAGCCACCGCCATGAGCGAGTCCGCCTTCGACGCCGAGACCATCGCGCGGCTCGTGCCGATGAAGCGCGCCGGCACGCCCGGCGAAGTGGCCGACCTGATCGGCTTTCTCGCCTCGGACCAGGCGGCCTATATCACCGGCCAGATCATCTCGATCAACGGCGGCATCGTTTAAAGGCGGACGACATGAACCTCCCCAGACCCCCTCCGGCGCACGCACCGCACGTGCCGCTGACCGATTACTACCCGACCGAGCAGGATAGGCCCGCCTACCTGCGCCGGATGTTCGACAATTCCGCGGCCGACTACGACCGCATCGAGCACATGCTGGCCTGGGGCACCGGCCCCCGTTACCGGCGCGAGGCGCTCGTCCGCGGCGGATTGAAAACAGGCATGAAGGCGCTCGACGTCGGTACCGGCACCGGCCTGGTGGCGGTGCAAGCCTGCCTCCTGACCGGAAGCGCCGCCCTGGTCACCGGCATCGATCCCAGCCCCGGCATGATGGCCGCCGGCAAGCTGCCCGGGACGATGGCCTTGATCGAAGGCCGCGCCGAGTCCCTGCCCTTCCCCGACGATCATTTCGATTTCCTGAGCATGGGCTACGCGCTGCGCCACATCAGCGATCTGGGCGTGGCCTTTGCGGAGTTCGAGCGGGTGTTGAAGCCCGGCGGCCGCCTATGCCTGCTGGAGATCACCCAGGCGCAAAACCGCCTCGGGCGCTGGCTGCTCAAGAACTACATGCGCGGCGTGATCCCCTTGCTCACGCGCTTCGTCTCCCGGCAGCAGGATACGGCGACGATCTGGCGCTATCACTGGGACAGCATCGCAGCTTGCGTGCCGTCCGAACAGGTGTTGGCTACCCTGAGCGCCGTTGGGCTGAAAGAGGTCAAGCGGCATCTTGCGCTCGGGGTGTTTTCGGAATATCAGGCGGTCAAGGCAAACCCGGCGAATCCTGGCCGGCAAAACTAAGCGCCGCCCCTCGCGCGCCTGGCCAGCAGCAACGGCAGGCGCAGCAGGAAGCCGAAAAACAGGCGCGCGTGCATCCAGGTCAGGAGCAGGTTGTCGCGCAGGTAGCGGAAATGCGATACGCCGCCCTCCTCGGCGCGGAAGTAGCGCACCGCGGCGGGCAGATTGACGGCTCTGACCCCGCGCCAGGACAGGCGCACCACGGCCTCCGGGTCGAAATCGAAGCGGCGCATCCAGCGCTGATCGCGCATCACCCGCCGCAAGGCATCGACCGGATAGACGCGGAAGCCGAACAGGGAGTCGCCGATGCCGGCCCACAGCGTTTCCAGATTGGCCCAGCCGTTCGAGACGCGCCGCCCGTTCACGCGCAAGCCCGGCGCGCTGGCGTCGAATACCGGCACGCCCAGGATCATCGCCGCCGGCTGCCGGAGGGATTCCGCCATGAACGCCGGGATGCGCTCGGCCGGGTGCTGGCCGTCCGAATCCATGGTCAATACGTGGCTGTATCCGGCCGCCGCCGCCTGATCCAGGCCGTAGAGCACCGCCGCGCCCTTGCCCTGGTTGCGCGCCAGCACCATCACCCGCAGGCCGGCGTCCTGCGCCGCCATCGCCTGCAGGCCTTCGGCGCTGCCGTCGTTGCTGCCGTCGACCACCACCCACACCGGGGTCCAGTACCGGCGCGCCGCGCGCACGGTGTCATAGACCTTTTCCCCCGGGTTGTAGCTGGGGATCAGGACCAGATGCGTGGTCGAGGCAGGCGTGGTCGGGGCAGCGCTCATGTCGGCGGGCGGGAGGCGGGTCGGGGGCCGGGATCGGGTTGACCGGACAGGGAACCGGCAGGATGAAATGCCGAGCCCGGCACCAGCTCATGGGCGAAGTAGTGCGCCAGTTCGGCCATGAAAATTTGGGCGTTCTGGGGCGGCTCGAAGCGCCGTCCCAGGCGCACCCGGTAATGGATGGGCATGGTCGGCTTGCGGAACAGCGACCAGCCCTTGCTCAGGTAGCGCGTATCGGTCTCTATCAGCAGCGTCTGCACCGGCACTTGGGCGCGACGCGCGATCAGGCCGACACTGCCCTTGAGCGGATTGATCGGGCACGCGGTGGTGCGGGTCCCTTCCGGGAACAGCAGGAGATGGCTGCCGCAGGCGAAATCCTCGGTCGCCAGTTCCACCATGCGCCGCACCGGCTCATTGCAGATGTAGCGCGCCAGCCGGGCGCCGGCACCGAGGAAAACATTGTCCATCAGCTCGGCCTTGAGCACGCAGGCGACGTTCGGCAAGCGCGAGATCACCATCACCGCATCGAGCAGGCAGGGATGATTGGGCGCGATGATCAGCGACGGTTCCGCGCGCAGGACATCCAGCGCCGCCAGGTCGAAGCTGCAGCGGCGCGAGGCGCTGAGACTGGCGAGGTAGACACGGAAGCCCACCGAGATGACGCGGCGCCCCAGCGCCCGTCCCCGGCGCTCGGACAGCAGTGGATAAACGATCGTCGCCAGCGGCGTCCAGGCTAGGCACAGTAGCCCCAGCCAGGCCAGGCCGAGGTAGAGCACCAGGTAATCGTAGCCGTTTTGCAGCAGACCCGATGCGGCGCGCACGATCGGTCCCACCGCTCGGCGATCGACCACATTGCTCATGGAGACAGGCTATTCATAGCCCGGAATTGTAGCGCATCGCCCCGGACGATCCGTTCGGCAGCGAACGTAAGAAGATGAGGCTCCTGCTGCGGGCGCCGTGCGGATATCCTGATCCGGGGCGCACGGTGCGCTGCCGTACAGACGCGTGCCGGCATGCGCGTAGCATTGCCGGGATCGACGGTGCCGTGCAGTCTGTCCGATTGACACGACTGTTGCCGATCATTGAATGCCATGGACATGAATAAGCCCGCCTGTTTTCTTTCCCTGCTTGCGCTGCTGCTGCCGAGCGCCGCGAGCGCAGGTTCCGATACGCTGGTCGATCTCCTGGCGATACCGGGCAGCGCGGGCCTGGGTGCCATGCTGCGCAGCCAGCAATCGCCCTACAAGGGCGCCGGGGTCAGCAACGACCTGGTGCCCATTTATCTTTACGAGGGCAAGCGGGTCTTCCTCCACGACACCCGCGTCGGCATCAAGCTCAGCGACGAGCCGCGTCACCGTCTCGATCTGTTTCTCGATTACCGCTCCGAAGGTTTTCCTTACGACCGCACCCCGGCCAGCTTGGCCGGCATGCGCATTCGCCGCCCCTCGACCGACCTGGGACTCGGCTACCGCTATCGCGCGGACTGGGGCAACCTGGATGCCGAAATCCTGCACGACGCCGATAACGTCAGCAAGGGCGCCGAACTGCGCCTGGGCTACAACTTCGATTGGCAATCCGGTCGCTGGCACTTGAGGCCCGGCGTGATCCTCTCGCGGCGCAATGCCAACCTGAACAATTACTACTATGGCGTGAGCCCGGACGAGGCCACGCCGCTGCGCCCGGCATATCTCCCCGGCGCCGGTACCGACCTGCGCCTCGGCCTCTATGGCTACTATGCGTTGTCTGCGCGCTGGCGACTGCTGGGTGGGCTTAGCGTCAATCTTCTCGATGCCGGGGTGCGTAACAGCCCGATCGTGCACAACGGCGCACAGCCGACCGCCATGGTCGGCGCCGCCTACGATTTCGGCAGCCATCGATCCTATTCGGCACCCGGCCTGCCCCTCCACGTCAAGCTGCTCTACGGCCGCTCCACGGACTGCAATCTGTTGCCGGTCATGACCCTGCGCTGCGGCTCCACCGAGACCTCCGACAACACGCGCATCGCCGGCGTCGAACTGGGCAGGCCGCTGGTCGAGCGGGTCAATGGCTGGCCGCTGGATTTCGTCGGCTATGTCGGTGTCGTGCGTCACGACGAGAACGGCTTGCAGCCCAATGCCTGGCAGCTCGACGCCTACATCAAGGCGTACTACTACGGTTTCCCCTGGAGCCGCTACGTTCGCACCCGTCTGGGCATGGGCGCGGGCTTTTCGCTGGCGCAGCGCGTTCCCTACGTTGAAGAACGGGATCAGGCGCGACGCGGACGCAACACCTCTAAGCTGCTCAACTATCTCGATCCGAGCATCGATATCAGCGTCGGCGACCTGATCGGCGCGCGCAGCTTGAAGGAGACCTACTTCGGCGTCGGCGCGTCCCACCGCTCCGGCATCTTCGGCGCCGCGCGGATGTTCGGCAATATCAACGGCGGCTCGAACTACCTCTACACCTACATCGAATCGAAGATATAGGGAAGCCCGGAGCGGCTCACGGAAAGTTGCCTGTTTCGGCGCTGCCAAAACTGCACACGGGCCATGAGCCGTGGCAAAGTGCTTCGTCATCGCGAGCGTAGCGTGGCGATCCAGATTGCCACGGCCTTCGGCCTCGCAACGACGACCGTACCCGTTCGGGTATCTCCATCGAAAGGAAGTCCCCGTGGGACGCAGAGAAGGGGCCACGGAAAGGCCGGAAGGGCCGCGGCTACCGGCCCCGGCGGCGGCATGAAGCGATTTATGCGCAGCGCTGTCGCGGTGTGCAGCTATCCACGGCGCACGCGTAGCATGGCGGTCCGAGTGCGGCGGGCCGGCATCACCGATTGCGTCAGTAGTCGAGAAGCGGCTGCCGAGCCTTGTCACCGGTCCGAGTGCGGCGGGCCGGCATCACCGATTGCGTCCCTGACCTTGTTCGTCGCCCCTCGCGCGGTCTTTTTCCTGCTCTGCTGCCTTCCCCTTTGGGGTCTTCCCCTGGCTTGAACTAGGCGTCGGTTGTTCACGCTTGGCCGCTCCTTGCGGGGCTTGCTGTCTCCGATCTTGGATTGCCGGGCCTCTCTGTCCAGGGGGCGCTTGAGCGGGCGCTGATTTCTGAGCGCCTTCCCCTCCCCGTCGCGGCGGCGGGCTGGTGCGCTGGATATCCTGTCGCCTGGGCTCACCCTTCTGGGGCGCTCCCCGAGGCCCCGGTCGGGAGGGCGCGGGTGCTCCTTGTTCGGCCGGCTCCTGATAGTGCGGCCGCACTAAGGCGTCGCGCGGTTGGTAACGGTAATTCTGGCGGCGAAGCGTCTGTTGCTGCTCCGCCCGGGGATAGCGATTCCCTGAATACTTTCGCTGATAGACGGGCAGCGGGGCGGGCGGAGGCGCAGAACTTCGGTTCCACTTGTCCCATCCGCTGCGATGCTGCTCCCATTCCCTGCCCCAGTGTTCGCCCCAGCGCGGCGGCGCATCGGCTCGCCATCCGCGAAAGTACGCAGGAGGATCCCGGTAGTAGCGTACCGGGATGCGCAGAACGAACAGCGGCACAAACTCTGGACCCACCAGACTCCAGGGACCGTTGTACCAGGTGCTCGCGTACCAGTTGTCCCTCTGGTACACCCAGTACATGCCGTCGTAAAAGAAGAAGTTCGAATGCAGTCGCGGCGCGTAGTAGACCGGGTAGCCCGGGACTCGGACGAGTTCCGGGAACAGCGGTAGGTTTATCCCGATGCTGACACCAGGAAGTCCGATGCCTATGCTCACCTGGGCAAGGGCCGTAGTCGTCGAGCAGACCAGCATCCACAGCACAATCAGTCCGTAGCGCATTTATCGTTCTCCCGTTCGATCATCGGAGCCAGGCTACTGCGCAGCAACGCTCAGAAGTAAAAGCTTAGTTCATTTTCCACGCTGAGCGCAGTCTCTGCCCCGACTCGGTCGTGTGATCATTATCCGTGCCGGCAAGAGATCGTCCTATTGACAAAGGTCAATAGCTATTCGGAAAGAATATCCTGATGGGATGCGGTTCCATCAAAAGCATGACAATTGATTAATGTCAAAGCCCGTGTCGCCAGCTCGTCATATGTTTAAAGAGCTTGGAAGCGGAAAAATTGAGGTGGAATTGGCACGCCGAGCGCGTTGTCTCGGAAACCGAACTTCTACGAATCCTTGGGAGCAATGAAATGTCATTAGGAACAATTCTGCTGATCATAGTGATTCTGATGCTGCTCGGTGCTATCCCAGCCTGGCCTCACAGCCGGGGATGGGGTTACGGACCCAGCGGCGGTCTTGGACTGGTGTTGGTGATCCTGCTCATTCTGTGGTTGATGGGCAGGATCTAGCGCGTTGTTGCGATTTCGCCCGGCGGTGGGAACCCGCCGGGCGGCGAAACTCGAATACCGGTTCAACAGCGCAGCGAGAGCTGCGACAGGTGCCCGTTGATTTCACACAAGAATCGATGGGCAATTTTGCATCGTAATTCATTAGGAGCATCCGGCCATGACACAATCCAGACGTTTTTCCGCATTCATGCTGACCGTCCTGTTGGCTATTTTAGTAGGCTGTGCGTCCACGCCGAGGCAGGAGGGAACCGGTGAATATTTTGATGATGCGGTCTTGACCACCAAGGTCAAGGCGGCAGTTTTCAATGAACCCTCCCTGAAATCCGCAGAAATCAACGTTGAAACCTTCAAGGGCGTGGTCCAGCTGAGCGGTTTCGTCGGCTCGCAGGCCGACATCAACAAGGCGGTCGAACTGGCACGCAGCGTCAAGGGCGTCACCTCCGTCAAGAACGACATGCGCGTCAAGTGACGACGGGATCGAGCGTCGCAAGACGCTTCCTGCGTTCGCTTCGGATGCTTGACATGGAGGTATGTCAAACGGACATGAAGTTGGCAGCGAATGCGGCTGCAAAGGAGGTCGATAAAGCGGTAGAGAGCGCCGGTCAGCAGATCGAAAAGGCCGGCGAAAGCATCCAGGGCGCCGCCAAGGGCGACAAGCGGTAAGCCTTGCAACCGCATTGAATCGAAGCTATGGGGTTCCGTCGACAAACCATCGGCCTGGCACGCACGATCGGATCTCCTTCCGTGACGAGCCTCCGACGCGACAAAGCAGAACGGCCCCGAAGGGCCGTTCTGCTTTGTCGCCGAATGAAATGCCGAAACCTGTATGGCGCCTATTTGGCTGCTTGCGTTGCGGTGACCTCGACTTCCACGCGGCGATCCGGCTGCAGGCAGGCGATCAGTTTCTTGGTCGCTTTCACCCCTTTGCAATCCCCGGGCCGGGTCACGGGATCCGAGCCATCCACGCCCCTGGCTGCGATCTTGTCGGCCGAAATACCCGCGGATTCCACCAGATAGGCCTTGACCGTCTCTGCGCGGCGCGTCGAGAGCTTCATGTTGTAAGCGTGCGAGCCGATCCGGTCGGTGTGTCCCGTGACCGTGATGAGCTCGAAGTCGGCGCCCTTGAGCTTGGCTGCAAACTCGTCGAGGTCGCGCTTGCCCGCCGGTTGCAGGCTTGCCTTGCCGAATGCGAACAGGGAGTCCGACGAGAATGTCACCTTCGTCGGTGCCGGGGGCGGCGGTGGCGGCGTCACGACCACCGCGGCGGGCGCGGGGGCGGCGGCAACGGGCTCGGGCTCGGGCGCCCGGGGGGCGGGGTCCGGCGTTTTTTTACCGAAGCGATAGACCAGGCCGAGCGAGACGAGATCGACGTCGCCCTTGTTGCCGACCGCATCGTTGATTCGGTAGCGTTCCGCTTCGACGCGCATGCCGAGCGCTGGCGTGAAGGCATACTGCAGCCCAAGACCGAGCTTGAGGTTGGTGTCGCGCTTGCTCGGACTGGAATCGAGCACGCTGACCGCGCCGGTTCCGCTGAAGTTGTCTTTTGCCCGCGCAGAATTCAATCCGACCCGGCCGAACGCGGAGAACTTTTCGGTGATCGGCATGATGCCGACCAGGTCGAGATTCACGCCCTTGAGTTCGATATTGCCGGAGAGCGTTCCCGCGGGTACCGTGGTCGCGGTGAAACCGAAGCGTCCCAGGTCGAAGTAGCCGCCTTCGACGGCGAAATTCCTGTTGAACTGGTAGCCGCCGAAAATCTTGTAGCCGGTGTCGCGCTTGTCATCGGTGATCGAGGTCGTGGAAAAGCCGCCGCCCAACAGGCCGCTGGTGATCCGCACGTCGTCGATTGTGGCCCGCGACTGGCCGATGTTGGCGCCGCCGTACCAGCCCGTATCGTCCGCCACTGCGTAGGAGCTGGCGATTGCGGCGAGTGCCGCCAGACCCAGCGTTCCCGAGACCTTTGCTAATTTCATGTTTTTCTCCAAGAGGATTGACCGCCCCTGATAAAGCCATCAGGCCGTGGCGCATGCTTGCCGAGATTCGTCGTGATCGAGCGGCCGGCAGAAATCGTTCTGCCGGCCTTGTTCAAAGCTTACGGGGCCGGCACGTTGATCACCGTGTTCACCAGCGTGACTGAAGCGCCGAGCGACAGTGCTCTGCCGTTCAAGGTCACGATCGCGACGTTGCCACCGGTGGAAAACGCAGCACCCGCCTGAGCGATGATGGTTCCCACCATGGTCCCGCCGCCGCCTGCGTTGATCGTCGCGGCGCTGCCGACTTGCCAGAAGACGTTTTTGGCCTGGGCACCGTTGGTCAGGATGACGCTTTGCGGGGCTGCCGCTCCCGGACCGCCGACCGTGAGCGTGCTCGCCATCTGGAACACCCAGACCGCATTGGCGTTGCCCTGGGCATCGAGGGTGAGATCTCCGCCCTGGATCAGGAACGAGCCGGCGGGGGCCGTATAGACGCCAGGTGCCAAGGTCAGCCCGGCCAGGTTGCCACCCGGATTGGCGCCGATCGGCATCGCCACCAGTGCGTTGTACGCGGTGAGCGCATCGGCACGGGCCTGCAAGGCGATCGCGAAGGTGGCTGCGGTTCCCTCGCTGGGACAAGCAACGGTGGGCGGCGGCGCCGCCGTGTAGATCAGGCCATTGACGGTGCCGACATTCAGCGGCGTTTCGGTATAGGTGCATCCCGGACCGGCATCGTGGAAGCCGGTCACCGCGGTGGACACGGCGGTGGTGCCGATGTCGCCGTTGATGATCGTTTCAAGTCCCGAGCTGGTCATCCCGGCGGAGCCCCCGAAGGTTCCGAAGGTCGAGGCCGAGCCCAGCGGTATTTGCGCGGGCGGGGGCGGCGTCACTGCCGCGGCAGCCACGGTGAAGTTCCAGGTGTAGTCGCTCGCCATGGCATCGGCGGGGACGGCCAGATCCTTGACCCCGTTGGCGCCGCCCTTGATCGTCGCCGTATAGGTCACGCCGGCGGCGAGAGCGCTAACTGGCGTGAAGGTGGCGATGCGGCCGGTGGCGCTGTCCAGCACCACCGATGCTGCCGTGATGGCGGTCAAGGCGGGTGCCGGTCCGGTCACGGTGAAGGTCGCCGTGGTGAGCGTCAGCGGGTCGATGCGCAAATTGGCGGGAGCGCTGAAGCTCGCGTTGATGGTCGCGCTGGCAGGAACATTGACGGCAGCGGCGGCAGGGTTGGTCGACAGCACCGAGACATTGGCCGCCGGGACCGCGGTTGCTGCGGTGCTGAAGGTCCAGACATAGTTGCTGGCTGCGGGCAGGGGCGCCTGATTTCCCGCCAATTGATTGCCCGCCAGGTCCGTGGCCGCGGTGGTGATCGTGGCGGTGTAGGCGGTACTGACGGCAAGCGCTGTCGCCGGCGTAAACACCGCGGTTCGGCTGCCGACCGCGTAGCTCACGCTGCCCGCCGGCGCCGTGCAAGGCGTCGTGCAGCTCAGCGTGAAACTGGCTGCGGTGATCGTTGCCGGGGCCATATCCTCGGTGAACACGGCGCTGATGGCGGTGTTGGTCGGCACGCCGGAAGTCGGTCCCGGAATCGTCGTGGCCGGAACGGTGAGCGTCACCCTGGGCCGGGTCGTATCCAGCGCTGTACCGGTTTTGAAGTGCCAGACGTAGGGACTCGCCAGTGCGAGGCCGGTGGCGATGCTCTTGGCCCCGGTGACCGTGGCGGTGTAGTCGGTGAGCGGCGTCAGGGCGGAGCCTGAGGTCAGCGTGTAGGTGGCAATCCGGTTGCTGGCGTCTAGCGCCACCGTACCCGTGGGATTGACGCAAGGCGCCGTCGTGCAGCTCACCGTGAAGCTCGCGCCGCCGGTGAGCGGGGCCATCGGTTCGCTGAAGTTGGCGGTGATGATGGCGTTGTTGATCGGAACGCCGCTGGCATTGTTGACCGGCGCTACGGCGGTCACCGTGGGCGCGACCGCTACGATGCCGCCTACGCCCAGGATCGGATCCCGCCCGCCGCCGCCGCCGCCGCAGCCGGCCGCGACGGCGGCCAGCAGCAATGCCATGAACCACATCAGTGGCCTGGTGACGCTTTCGAACCTGTTCATTTGCTTCCCCTTGTAATTTGTTCCGGAAAACCACCGATGCCACCGACCGGACGCCTGACGGCATCCACGCCGAGGTTCAGTGCAACGTGCGAAACCTAGCGCGTTGGAGTATTGCCATTTATTGCTTGGAGTTCTGTGCGCTAGCGAACATGGCGGACGATTCCAAGCTTCGCTGGACGTTTAGGGCCGGCCCCCATCTGCCCGCCGCGCATCAGTCGTTCGAACGGACGACGCCATCGACGATCCTGACGTGGTCACCCGAATGCCAGCCGGAGGGCGCCGACTGATGAATCGTTCGGGTCGAACCGTCATCCAGGCGAACGGTGACCTCGTAGCTGTGGGTGGCATTGACCCGCCCTTCGATCTGGTTGCCGGCAACCGCGCCGCCGATCGCGCCAACGATGGTCATGACGTCCTTGCCGCGACCGCCGCCGACCTGATTGCCCAGCAAGCCGCCGACCACGGCGCCGCCCGCAGCGCCCACGCCGCTGCCCTGGGCGCGGGTGGTGATCGCGCGGACCGATTCGACGACGCCGCAATTGGCGCATGTGGCGCCGCCGGTTGCTGTCGTTTGCCGACCGGATTCCTCCCGGGCACGTTGGTGACGGACCGACGCTGCCTGGCGCGAGGTGGCGTCCGCTGTCCGGCTGGCCGGCTGGACCAGTTGATCAGACCGCGTCAGGACTCCGTTGTCAGCGTTGTGCCCAAACGAGGTCGGGATCCAGCCCATGATGGCTGCGATGCCGGCAGCGCAAAACAAGATGACCGCAGTGCCGGCAATGATCATCAGCGGATGGACGCGTTGTGTCGGGTTGGTGCTGACGGGGCTGGTCATGGTGGTTTCCTTCCGAAATTATTGATGCGCGTTTAAGGATCTGGAGGGGCCGGGGGTCCGGCGATGTCTCCGGCGGCACGATGCGGCCGGATGAGTGCTAGGAAATGTGTAGCGATTTCATTTGCCCGCGTCCGGATCGCTTGGCGAAATACAGCTGTTCATCCGCACAAGCGACCAGATCGGCGGCACTGTCACCCTTGGCCGGATGGGCGACCGCCACGCCGAGGCTGATGGTGACCACGGCGCAGACATCGGATGCTTCGTGCGCGATGCACAGCGACCTGACGGCTCTCTCCAGATCATTGGCTTGATTCTCGGCACCCCGCAGCGACGTGTCGGGAAGAATGCAGACGAATTCCTCGCCGCCGTAGCGTGCCACCGCGTCGTGGGAACGAAGGCATTCCGACTTTAGAACGGAGGCGACCGATTGCAGGCAGGCATCGCCCGCCTGGTGCCCATAGCGATCGTTGTAGCGCTTGAAAAAATCGACATCGGCAATGATCAGAGCCAACGGCTGGCCCGAGCGAATGCTGCGCCGCCATTCGGCCTTCAGTAGGGTGTCGAAACAACGCCGATTGCCCACGCCCGTCAGTCCATCGACCATCGCCAAGGAACGCAAGACGTCGGACTGATGCTTGAGCGCCAGATGAGAACGGACACGTGCCCGGACCACCTCCAAATGGAAGGGCTTGACGATGAAATCGACGCCTCCAGCATCCAGTCCGCGAACCGCCTCGAGCGGGTCGCTGCCCGCGGTGACAAAAATGACCGGGATATTTCCGGTGAGGAAATCATTCTTGAGCCGTTGGCAAACGGTATACCCGTCCATTTCCGGCATCACGATATCGAGCAAGATCAAATCAGGGTGGCGGGCCCGGCAAAATGCGAGCGCGGCCTTGCCACTGCTCGCCCTGCACACTTCGTAATCGTCTTTGAAAATCTCGTACAGCAATTGTATGTTGCGGGGCTCATCGTCAACAATCAACAGTAGAGGCCGATCCGGCAGTATCCGGGGCGGCGTCGTTGGCAATGCAGGGTTGGATTGTTCGTGCTCGACGGAATTCATTACGGCCTGAGAGCTTGAGACAACATTTACAAAACGTCAAAGAGAACGCCGCGCTTGCTTGGCGTAGCTTGCGGACCGTCATTGCCGGCAATTATTCACTTTACGTCTAGGGGTTGACCCGGTTGCCGATCACGCCGCCGACCGCAGCTCCACCCACCGTGCCGACCGCACTACCGCCGGTCAATACGGAACCCAGAACCGCCCCTGCCCCGGCACCGACGGCGGTATTTCTGTCCTGCGACGACATCCCGGCGCAGGCGCTCAAGCCGAGCACCAGGGCAATCGTCGCCGCCAGTTCGGTCCATTTCTTCATCGTGTTCATATTCCGTACCTCCGTGATCGAACAAGGCGCCGATGGGATGGCAGTGGCTGGCACTGCCACCCAGGCGCAGGCCCGTGAGGGCCGGAGCGGTGATTACTTCAGGCGCATGTCGTTCTTGACCGATTTCACGCCCTTGATCCGACGCGCCACCTTGATGGCGGTGGCGATGTTGGCTTCGGAGCGAACGAAGCCGCTCAGTTGGACCACGCCCTTGAAGGTTTCGACGTTGATTTCGGCCGACTTCAAGGACGGTTCGTCGAGGATTGCGGCCTTGACATTGGTGGTGATGACGGTGTCGTCGACGTACTGGCCAGTGCTTTCCTGGGTCGGCGTCGAGGCGCAGCCGACGACGGTGGTCAACATCAGTGCGGCGATCAGCGTGGATACGATTTTGAGATTCTTCATTTCGATACTCCCGGTTTGGTGATTGAAACGCTGGACTCTGCATCCCGTGGCCGCTGCTGCAGATGCGCTGTGCGTCCAGGCGATGGAGGCAGATTAGGGTTCAAATCGATCGGGGTCTGTTCGCCAACGCACAGAACCTCGCGGCGGCGCGAAGTCGGCGCCAGCAGCACCCGGTCGCGCCCGAAGTTCGACGCAAATCCCGTCCCTATGTGCGCTAGCACACAGACCGCTCGCCAAAGGCGTAATAAAGTCCTCATCGCTATGCAGGGCGTGTTACCTTGTCGGTGCGGCATTCTTTCGGGGGCCATGATTCGGCGTCCCCCACACCCCCATGCGGAATCGACTGGCAGCAGGAGCCCTGATATGTCCAGTATCCATGACCCCAACCAAAATCATCTTCTGGCGGCGCTGCTCGATGCCGAGTTCGACCGTCTGGCGCCACATCTGGAGCTGATCCCGCTGCTGCTCGGCGACGTGCTCTACGAGTCCGGCGGCAGGCTGCAGCACGTCTATTTCCCGACCACGGCGATCGTCTCGGTGCACTACGTGTTGGAAAACGGCGGCTCGTCGGAAATTGCCGGCGTCGGCAACGAGGGGGTGTTGGGAGTCTCCCTGTTCATGGGCGGCGAATCGACGCCCAGCCGCGCCGTGGTGCAGACGGGCGGCCACGGCTACCGTCTCAAGTCGCAAATACTGATGACGGAATTCAATCGCGCCGGACCGGTGCTGCGGCTGCTGTTGCGCTACACCCAGGCGCTGATCACGCAGATGTCGCAGACCGCCGTGTGCAATCGCCATCATTCGGTGGAGCAGCAACTGTGCCGCTGGCTGCTGCTGACCCTGGATCGTTTGCCCTCGAATGAATTGACGATGACCCAGGAATTGATCGCCAACATGCTGGGCGTGCGGCGCGAAGGGGTGACCGAGGCGGCCGGCAAATTGCAAAGTCACGGTTTCATCCGCTATCGCCGCGGCCATATCACGGTGGTGGACCGGGTCGGTCTGGAGAGCAAAGTGTGCGAATGCTATGGCGTGGTCAAGAAGGAGTTCGCCCGCCTGCTGTCGGACGTGCGCCAGCGTCAAGGCCAGGGGACCGCCAGCCGGGCGGCCTGAAGAGAAAAGAGGAATTGATGAACGCGACGGGAAAAATGCCGGGCGAACGACTGATGGCGATCGCTCTCGGATTAACGCTGGCGGTGCTGCTCGTGGACAGCGGCATCGCGCTGAACGCCGCCGCGCGCTCCGCCGCCGCCGCCATCGCGGCCAGCAGCGCCGTGCTGCTGGTTGCCCTGGCGCTGCTGTTTGTGCGCATGCGTCGGGAGATCCGCGAGCGCTTGGCGCTCGAGGGCGTCGCGCGGGAGCTGCGCCAGCCCTTGCTGAAGGCGGGTGCCTTGCAGGACGCCATTTTCAACAGCGCGAATTTTTCCAGCATCGCCACCGACGCCCAGGGGGTGATCCAGATTTTCAACGTCGGCGCCGAACGCATGCTCGGTTACAAGGCGGAGGACGTGGTGGACAAGATCACGCCGGCCGGCATTTCCGATGCGCAGGAGGTGATCGCGCGGGCGGCGGCATTGAGCCTGGAACTGGATACCCCGATCACCCCGGGCTTCGAGGCGCTGGTGTTCAAGGCTTCGCGCGGCATCGAGGATATTTACGAGCTGACCTATATCCGCAAGGATGGCAGCCGCTTCCCGGCGATCGTGTCGGTCACGGCGCTGCGCGATGCGCAAGACAAGGTGATCGGCTATCTGTTGATCGGCACCGACAACACGGCGCGCAAGCGGGTCGAAGCGGAGCAGGCGCTGCTCGACCAGCGGCTGCGCGATCAGCAGTTCTACACGCGCTCGCTGATCGAGTCGAACATCGACGCGATCATGACCACCGACCCGCGCGGCGTCATCAGCGACGTCAACCAGCAGATGGAGGCATTGACCGGCTGCACGCGCGACGAATTGATCGGGGCGCCGTTCAAGAACTACTTCACCGATCCGGATCGGGCCGAGGCGGCGATCACGCGCGTGCTGCGCGAAGGCAAGGTGACCAACTACGAGTTGACCGCCCACGCCCGGGACGGCAAGGAAACGGTGGTCTCGTACAACGCCACCACCTTCCACGACCGCGACCGCAAGCTGCAGGGCGTTTTCGCGGCGGCCCGCGATGTCACCGAACGCAAGCAGTTCGAGCATGCGCTGCAGGAAAACAATCTAGAACTGGAGAATGCCAGAGCGGCCGCTGAAAAGGCCAACCTGGCGAAATCTGAATTCCTCTCCAGCATGAGTCATGAATTGCGCACGCCGCTCAACGCCGTGCTCGGATTCGCGCAACTGATGGCCTCCGAGACGCCGCCGCCGACAGCGGCGCAGAAACTTTCGATCGACCAGATCCTTCAAGCCGGCTGGTATCTGCTGCGCCTGATCAACGAAATCCTCGATCTGGCCATGATCGAATCGGGCAAGGTGACGATGTCGCAGGAGTCGATATCGCTCACCGACGTGCTGCTGGACTGTCAGGCCATGATCGAGCCGCAGGCCCAGAAGCGCGGGATACGAATGACCTTCCCCAATTTCGACAAACTCTTCTACGTCCATGCCGATCGCACCCGGGTCAAGCAGGTGATGATCAACCTGCTGTCGAATGCGATCAAATATAACCGCGTGGGCGGCGCGGTCATCGTCCAATGTGCGCTGAGCGGCGAAAACCGGGTGCGCATCAGCGTCAAGGACACCGGCGACGGCCTGACGCCGGAACAACTGGCGCAACTGTTCCAGCCGTTCAATCGGCTGGGGCAGGAGACCAGCACCGAAGAGGGGACCGGCATCGGCCTGGTGGTCACCAAGCAACTGGTCGAGTTGATGGGGGGCGTTATCGGCGTCGAGAGCCGTGTCGGCGACGGCAGCGTATTCTGGGTCGAATTGGCCGCATCGAGCGCCCCGGCGCTGGTGTTCGGCGGCAGCGGCGAGATCCTCCCGGATGAACGGCTTCCCGCGGCGGCGCACGCGTCGTCGCGCCAGCGCACGCTGCTCTATGTCGAGGACAATCCGGCCAATCTGGCCCTGGTCGAGCAATTGATCGCGCGCCGCAGCGATTTGAAATTACTGACGGCCATCGACGGTTATCTCGGCATTCAGCTGGCGCGCGCCTTTCAGCCGGACGTGATCCTGATGGATATCAATTTGCCCGGCATCAGCGGGTTCGGCGCCTTGAAAATTCTGCGCGAAGATCCGGCGACAGCCCACATCCCGGTTATAGCGCTGTCGGCTAACGCCGTCCCGCGCGACATCGAGAAGGGCATGGAGGCCGGGTTCTTCCGCTATTTGACCAAGCCGATCAAGGTCGACGAATTCATGGATGCGCTCGATATCGCATTGCATCATGCGGCTGAAAGCGGTTTGTTGAGCGAAGTATAGGTAGTCGGTTGAAGACGCTGATTAACAGAGTGACGACATCATTGGGAAGAGTGCCATGCTTGAAACATCCGAAATTCTAAGCGCCAGCATCCTGATCGTCGATGACCAGGACGCGAATGTCAGGCTGTTGGAGCAAATGCTGCGCAATGCCGGCTACTCGCACGTCTCCACGACGACGGATCCGAGGGAGGTCTGCTCCCTGCATCTCGCGCATCGCTACGACTTGATTCTGCTCGATTTGCAGATGCCCGATATGGATGGATTCCAGGTCATGGAGGGCTTGAAGGAAATCGAGACGGATGCTTATCTGCCGGTGCTGGTCATCACGGCGCAGCCGGACCATAAGCTGCGCGCGCTGCAGGCGGGCGCCAAGGACTTCGTCAGCAAACCCTTCGACTTGATCGAGGTGCAGACGCGCATCCACAACATGCTGGAGGTGCGGCTGCTGTACCAAAAGCTGGATCGCTACAACAAGGCGCTGGAACAGACGGTTCAGCAACGCACGGCCGAATTGCGCGCGAGCGAGGCTCGTTTCAAGAGTTTCACGGAACTGTCCTCGGACTGGTATTGGGAGCAGGACCCGCAAGGAAACTTTACCCAAATCTCCGGCCCGGTCTTCGATATGCTCGGGATCGAAGCGGGGGATCTCCTCGGCTCGGCCGGCAAGGCCTTGGCGGGGCGCTGGAATGCAGACGAGCGCGAGCAATTGGACGCCAACATCGCGAACCGACGGCCCTTCCTCGATTTCGTCTACAGTCGCAGCAATGACGATGGCACGATACAATATCTGCTGGTCAGCGGCGAGCCGATGTTCGATTCGTCCAGCCGCTTTATCGGCTATCGCGGCATCGGCAAGGACGTCACCGAACACATTTCCTCCCGTGATCGGCTATCGGCTTAGCACCGCTACCTCCACCGCGTGATCCCGCTGGTCATCGAGCAGCGGGATCATTCCATCCGCCCGCAGGACGCCATCCACCATCACTCGAGCCACCGGACCCTGGGCGCCGCCTTGCGTCACCACGATCCGGTAGATCGTGTCCCGATAGCGGTAATTCATCCGATAGGTGGTCCAATCCTCCGGCAGGCAGGGCGCGATGATCAGCCTGTCGCCTAGGAGCTTCAAGCCCAGCAGCGATTCCACCATCAAGCGGTACAGCCATCCCGACGATCCGGTATACCAGGTCCAGCCGCCCCGGCCTACGTGCGGCGACAGCGCATACACGTCTGCGGCGACGACGTAGGGTTCGACCTTGTATCTGGCGATAGCCTCTGCGCTTCTGCCGTGGTTGACCGGATTGATAATCCGCAGCAATTCCCAGGCACGCTGATTGTCGCCCAGCTTGGCAAACGCCATCGCGGCCCAGATCGCCGCGTGCGTGTACTGCCCGCCATTCTCCCGTACCCCCGGGACGTAGCCGCGGATGTAGCCGGGACTCTGATCGGATCTGTCGAACGGGGGATCGAGCAATTGGATGATCGAGTCCTCGCGCCGCACCAGACGACGGTCGAGCGCCTGCATCGCCAGCCGCGAGCGCTCCGGCTCGCCGGCGCCGGACAACACCGACCAGCTCTGGGGAATCGAGTCGATCTGGCATTCGACGTTTTGCGCGGAACCAAGCGGCGTCCCGTCATCGAAATAGGCGCGAAGATACCATTCGCCGTCCCAGCCGTTCTTGCCGATATTCCCGCGCAGCTCCGTCGCCTCGGCATGGCAGCGGTCGGAGAAATCCTGATCGTGGTGCAACGTGGCGATTTCGGTGAACCGCATCAGCACCTCGTAGAGGAAAAAGCCGAGCCAGACGCTCTCGCCCCTACCGAGTTCGCCAACCTTGTCCATGCCGTCGTTCCAGTCGCCGGAGCCGATCAGCGGTAGGCCATGCACGCCGAACTTCAATCCCCGTTCGATGGCACGGACGCAATGTCCATACAGGCTTACGCTCACTTCCGAACGGACCGGCAGGTCGAAGTATGAATCTTCATCGGGATTTACCGGGCGACCGTTGATGAAGCGCACCGTCTCGTCCAGGACGCCGGCGTCGCCGGTGCTGATCACGTAACGGCAGACGGCGAGCGGCAGCCACAGGTAATCGTCGGAGCAGTGCGTACGAACGCCTCGATCGGTCGGCGGATGCCACCAGTGCTGCACGTCGCCCTCGATGAATTGATGGGCGGCGCACAACAGCAGCTGTTCGCGCAGCAGCTGCGGCTGGCTGTGCACCAGCGCCATGCTGTCCTGCAGCTGGTCGCGGAATCCGAATGCGCCGCCGGACTGGTAGTAACCGCTGCGCGCCCACAGGCGGCAAGCGATGGTTTGGTACATCAGCCAGCCGTTGGCGAGGACATTCAACGATTGGTCCGGGGTCTCGACCTGTACCGCGCCCAGCGTGCGTACCCAGTAGGCGTGCACGGCATCGAGGGCAGCCCGCGCTGCGGCCGAGCCGCGATAACGCTGCACGAGCTCGCCGACATCGGTGTGACGGCCATCGGCCACGCCGAGCACGAACACGATTTCCCGTTGCTGCCCCTGGACCAGTTCGAACTGCACCTGAATCGCAGCGCAGGGATCGAGGCCGGCGCCGATCTTGCCGGACAAGCGCACGCGCTCCATCGCGGCGGGGTTCTGCAAGGAGCCGTTGCGGCCGATGAATTCATCGCGGTCGCCGCTGATGGTGCGCGACGTCGTATCGACATCCAAAAACGCAATGCGCCCCGGGAAATCGGTGTTGTAGGGATTGCGGGCAAAAAGAGCGCCGCTGGTCGGATCGGCCTCGGTGCTGATGTGCATCGCCGATTTCGGACGCAGGTCGCCGAGCACCCACTCGACGTAAGCCGTGGCCGACAGCTTGCGTATCGCGTCGGAATCGTTGCGGACGCGCAGTACCGAATATTTGATCGATGCATCCATCGCGACATAAACGCTCAGTTCGGAAACGATGCCGTTTTGGCTATGCTCGAACACGCTGTAGCCGAAGCCATGGCGCGTGACGTAATCGCCTTCGCCGCGGCGGGGCAGGGGCGTGGGGGACCAGTAGCGCCCGTTTTCTTCGTCGCGCAGATAGAAGGCTTCGCCGCCCTCGTCGCTGACCGGATCATTGGCCCAGGGCGTCAGGCGGAATTCGTGCGCGTTCTCGCCCCAGGAGTAGGCCTGTCCGCTCTCCGAAATGACGCTGCCGAACCGCGGGTTCGCCAGCACATTGACCCAGGGCGCGGGCGTGACGGACTTGGCCGAGGTGGTGATCACGTATTCGCGTCCGTCCGGGGTGAAGCCGCCGACGCCGTTGGCCAGGATCAGCTGCCGCTCCGGCAAGCCGGGGTCCTGGCGCACGGCGATCGCATGCGGAATACCTGTCGGTGTCAGCCGGGGCACGCGAACCCTCATCAGGTCGCGGCGGTTGAGTTGTTCGGCCAGCGTGCCGCCGCCGTCGGTCAGGATCACCCGCGCCACCGACTGGAACAGTACGCGGTCTTCTTCGGTGATCTGATCGATCAGGCGCACGAAGATGCCGCCCGGACGATCGATCGCATGGGCACCGGTGACCGCTGAAATCAGACCCATGATTTGTTCCTGCAGGACCTGCCGGTATCCAGCATGGTCTTCGTTCCAGATCACCAGATCGACAGCCAGCCCCTTGGCACGCCAATAGGCGTGCGCTTGCACCAGCTGACGCACCAGTTCGATATTATCCGGATCCTTGATCTGCACCAGCACGATCGGCAGGTCGCCGGAAATCGCGTAGCTCCACAAGCCCGACTGGCCGCGGTGGTTGCGGACGAGGACGCTGGCATCCGCGCGCAACAGCGAATTGACGTAAATGACCGAGTTGGCCAGACGTCCGTAGAGTTGTGCATCGGCTTCGCTGGCGTTCAGCTGGCGCAGCACGACCTGGCTGTGGGTCCATGACAGTTCGAGCACACGGTCTGCCAGATGACGATCCTGATATTTCTCGATCAGGCCGAGACAGAGCTCGCGCGATTCGCCGATGCCGGTCACCATGTCTATGGTTGCAGTTTGTCCTGCGTCGAGCGTGATCTGACAACGGATCGCGACGATCGGATCGAGCACCGAACCCTCGTTGCCCGCCAGCGGCCCGGGATCCTGCATCGCTTGCGGCCTAGCGACGGTATTGCCGCGGCCGATGAAGCGCATTCGATCGGTTTCGTACGATATCGCGCCGACGTCGGCGCCGTGCACCGCCATCAAATGGAGCATCCAGGGCATTTTTTCATTTATCGAACGAGGCCGACGGGTGCACAGGACGGCGCGGCGCGCGGGAACGATTTCGGTCTGCACGAACAGATTGGAAAATGCCGGATGCAGCGCATCGGCGGCCGCCGGTGCCAGCACCACTTCCGCATAGCTGGTGATATCCATGGTTCTGCGCGAGCGTGAGCGATTGGTGATCCGCGTGCGACGCAGTTCGATATCGTCTTCCGGCGACACCACGATTTCGCTGTGCGTGTCGAAGTTATTGTCGCGGCGGCGGAATTCGGCTCGGCCTTCGGAGAAGATCACTTCGTAGTTCTTGGGCTGCGTCAGTGTCGGCTGGAATGCCGCCGACCAGAAGTGGCCGTCTTCCAGGTCGCGCAGATAACAGAATGCGCCCCAGTGATCGCGCGTACCGTCTTCACGCCAGCGGGTGATAGCCATATCGTTCCAGCGGCTGTAGCCGCCGCCGGCGCCGGTGACCATCACGTGATAACGTCCATTGGACAAGAGCTGAACTTCCGGCGTGCGGGTGTCTGGACGCTGCAGTACGCGCAGTTGCATTTCCCGATCGTTGCCCGCGGTGCGGATGTCGGACAGCTCCGTGGTATTCGAATAGGTGGCGCTCGCCCTCGGTACGCGTTCGTGCAGCAGCGACATCGTCGCCTGGAACAGGGGGTCTGATTCGAAACGCTTTTGCATCGGACGGTCGAGCAGCAGATACGCCAGAGACAGGAGGCTCATGCCCTGATGATGCGCCATGAATTCGCGGATCACCGCGTTGCTCTGTCCGCGCGGCAGGCGCGACGGCGTGTAATCGATCGCCTCATATAAGCCGTACTTGCCTTCGAATCCTTCGGCGGCCAAGTGCTGCAGGTTGGTGCAGGCCTTTTTCGGCGACACCATCAAGGCCATCGTCGAGGCATACGGTGCGATCACCAGGTCGTCGCCGAGGCCGCGCTTGAAGCCGAGTCCGGGAACACCGAAGGCGCGGTATTGATAATTCAGGCTGGCGTCGAAGGCGTTGTAGCCGGATTCCGACATTCCCCAGTACGCACCGCGCTGCTTGCCGTATTCGATCTGCCGTTCTACGGCGGACTGATAGCTCTGGTCGAGCAGGGTGTTGGCGAAGGTCGGCATCACCAGGAGCGGCATCAGGTATTCGAACATCGACCCGCTCCACGACAACAGGATCGGTTCGCCACCGGCGACGGTGAGCTGGCGTCCGAGAGCGAACCAGCTCTCCTGCGGCAGTTGTCCCTGAGCGACGGCGACGAAAACGGCCAGCCGCGCTTCTGAGGCCAATAGATCGTAGAAGCTGTCATCGCGCCGCCGCTCGGTGACGTTGTAGCCGATCGCCAGAAGGTGCGTGGCGGGGGCGTACAGGAAATCGTATTCCACCCGGGCGAACTCTGCGGCTTGCAACGCCAGTTGGTCGATCGACAGCATGCGTTCGGCGGCGCGGCGGCTGCCTTCGGCCACCAATCGATCGAGGTCCGCCAAGCGCGACGCAGCCCTCGGATCGGCTGGGTCGGCAAGCCGCTGTAGAAACGCCGGCGCCAGATGGGTATGAAGCCGCGCCAACTGGCGCAGCGTCGGGATCGCGCCGAGTACCGGAAAGTCGGCCAGCCATTCGCCCGGCGCCGGCACCTGGGTCCACGGCGCCAGGAAGTTGAGTTCATCCAAGGCCCTGCGGCACTGCTTTGCCAGCTCGTTTGCCCAAGCATGGAGCGGCGTATCGGTCGCCGCGTCGAGGCTGGCAACAAAGCTCGCGGCGCAGTGGTTCAGCCGCTCCAGACAATCGTGGGCGACCATCAGCGTGTTCGGCGCGGACTGGCAGGCGGCCTCGAGGTCTGCCTCGAACTGGATCAATTTCGCCAGCGGCGCGCCGCCTGCTGACTGGCGCAGGATCTCATAAGTATCGCGGATGCCCGGGAATACGCGGGTAGCGAGGATCGGCGCATCGAGCAAGCCGGTCAAGCCGGGGCGCAGCGTCAGCAGGTGTCCGGATAGGTTGCCGCTGTCCACCGCCGATACATAATTCGGAGGCAATGGTTTCAGGGTCTGCGTGTCGTACCAGTTGTAGAGATGACCCTGATAGCGATCCAGCGTGGCCATGGTCCGCAGCGTGTGTTGGCAGCGCTCGAGCAATTGTCCGGCCGGTATGTAGCCGAAGTCGTAAGCGGCAAGATTGGCGAGCAGCGACAAGCCTATGTTTGTGGGCGACGTGCGGTGAGCGACGGCCGCGACCGGATGTTCCTGCACGTTGTCCGGCGGCAACCAGTTGTCTTCCGGGCCGACGGTGGTCTCGAAAAATAGCCATATCTTGCGCGTCAGCGATGTCAGGAAAAGGATTTGCTCGTTAGACAAATGCGTGGGGCGTCGTGCGATCGGCCGACTGATCCAGTAAGCGATGGCGGGGGACCCGAACCACAGCAGCAGGATCGGTGCGGCCGCTGCCAGCGCGAGCGGATTGTCGGCGATTAGATAGGCGGCGGTGGCGAGCGCGAGCGTCGGCGCGATCCACATCGAGCGATAGCACGAATATAAGCCGTCCTTCGGCTGGCGCTGCGCCTCGCTCGATGGCTTCCACTCCAGCAGTCGCCGGCGCGATACCAGCACCCGCCAGTGGGTCCTGACGATAGCGTCGAGGGTGAACCAGGTCTCGTACGGCAGGAAGCAGAGCGTCAGCGCCGCATGGCTGAAGTGTCGGCCGGCCGATCGCAGCGTTGCGGCAAAATGCTGGCGAAACAGCACGTCGTCCGGTTTGCGGGCGAGGGTCAAGATGAATGCGCAAACCGCCGGAATCAGCAGGATGGAGAGCGCCACGCAGGTCCAGAGCCAGGCTGACGGCAACGCCGTCCAGCCGGTCAGCAAGAACGCCGTCAGCGCAAACGGAACGAGGCTGCGGCGCAGATTGTCGAGCAGCTTCCAGCGCGACAATGTTGAAAGCGGATTTCGCGCGCGCGCGATCTTGCCGGTCGACGCGTCGCGTGCGCCGGGTACGCTCGGCAGCAGCCACGATGCCACCTGCCAGTCGCCGCGTATCCAGCGATGGCGGCGGCTGACGTCGTCGCTGTAGCGGGAGGGACATGCTTCATAGAGTTGCACATCGCTCAACAGGCCCGCGCGCGCATAACAGCCTTCGAGCAGGTCGTGGCTGAGAATGCGGTTTTCCGGCATGCGGCCGTTCAAGGCCTGCTCGAAGGCATCGACGTCGTAGATGCCCTTGCCGATGAACGAGCCCTCGCCGAATAGGTCCTGATAGACATCGGAGACGCTGCGCGTGTAGGGATCGATACCGGCTTCGCCGCCGCATAGCAGTTCATAGCGCGATGCCTCGGCGCCGGGCACGCCGACCGCCACGCGTGGTTGCAGGATGCCGTAGCCGGCGCAGACGCGCCGCCGACCTTCGTCGTACTGCGCCCGGTTCAACGGATGCGCCATCGTGGCCACGAACTGTCGTGCGGCGTCGCGTGGCAATATCGTGTCGGTGTCGAGGGTGATCACATATCTGACTTCGCTCGAGCCGTCGCTGTCGCCGACGATCAGCGAGAAGGCGTCGGCCGCGCCGCCGCGCAAGTAGGCGTTGAGCTCGGCCAGCTTGCCGCGCTTGCGCTCGTAGCCCATCCAGATGTTTTCTTGCGCGTTCCAGCGCCTTGGACGATGCAAGAGCAGAAAATTGTCGCCGTTGCTGTGGCCATACTTTATGTTCAGTTCATCGATATTCTCCTTCGCGCGCTCCAGCAGCATTTCGTCGGCCGGCACCGTTTCAGTTTTCGCATCGCCGAAATCGGTCAGCAGGCAGAAGCTCAGGTTGTCGTCGCGGTTGGCGAGGAAACAGACCTCCAGGGCCTCGGTCAGGCTGTCGACGGCCCGCTTCGTGAACAGCATCGTCGGCACGACGACGAGGGTGCGCGATTCGAGCGGAATGCCAGCGGAAAAGTCCATCCGGGGGAGCGGGCGGGGTGTCGCGATCAGGGTGACCAACCAGTTGACCATGGGCAGCGTTAGCTGGCTGGTGGCGATCAGCGCGATCAATGCGAGCGGCGCGATCAGCCATGGATCCACGCCATCGGCGTGAACCTTGGCGACGATGACGGCGGTGGCGGCCAAGGTGAGCAGCAGCATGCTGCCGAGATAGAGCGCCAGAGGCGAGTCTCTGCCGGCGCGCCGCAGCGCTGCCGGTACCGTGCGGCGAAAGCCCGCCGCTCCCTCCAATTCCGGCAGGCCGCCGTCGATCAGGTAATAGCCGACGTGCGCGCTACGAGCTTCGACGCCGGCCGGAGCCGCATTGGTGCCGGCGATGCCGATTGCCTTGGCGGCGACCTCGACTTCCGACAGACGGCTGTGCCTGGCGATATTTTCCACCACATGCCGATAGCGATCGCGCGTCGCGAAATCCATTCGGGCGTAGACGCCGGCGGGGTCTCGGCGCAAAGTGTGGTCGACCGCGCTCATGGTCTCGACGAACTCTCGCCAGTCCATGGCGCCGAGAAAGCGCAGGCTGCCGATGCTGTTGCTGATCGATACCTGGTCGGCGGCTTGCTGCTGATTTTCCGTCTGAACCATGTGCTCGATGGTTTGGTCGGTCGCCGCCAGACGTTGCGACAGCCAGGTCAGCGGCAGGGTCAACGCCGGACTCAGCCCCTGCAGACGGCGCACCAGTTCTGCGACGAATGAACTGTCCATCGGCGGATCGGAACGGGCCATGTCGGCCACCAGCAGGATCAGGTTGCTTGGATCCTTATCGGCGGTCTCCGCCATTTCGTCGGCCCAGGAATCGGCCAGGTTGCGGTTGAAGCGGGTTGTTGCCAGGCGGGCAGCGACGCGTCGCAGGTTTTCGATCAACGCGAGGCGCAGCATGATCGGGATCGCCCAAAGTTCTCCGAGCTTCAGTGTCGTCACCTGCTGGTAGGCGGCGACGAAGCGGCTCAGGCTTTCCGGATCGACGCGGCCATCGCCGTGCGAAATGGTTTCCAGGGCGATGTCATATACGCGCGGTCTGCCGGCGGAGGTGCCGCGTAGCAGGCGCGGCAATTCCTTGCTGTAGTTTTTCGGCAGATGCCGCTTGGCGGTTCGGATCTGATCTTCGATCAGGTAGAAGTTATCGAGCAGCCATTCAGCAGCAGGCGTCACTTGCCGGCCCGCCCTGATCGCCTCGGTCAACTGGTTGCAGGCATCGAGGATGACCTGCTCATTATCGGCGAGGCGCGACAGCAACTGGTCGCGTCCTCTGCCGATGCCGAGCTTGTGGGCGTTGGCCAGGATGCGACCGTGCTGTTCCATCTGCAAGGCGCTGAATAACTCCGCGCGCAGCGGCAGCTCAGAATCCGCTCGCTTGCTGCGAACGTAGCCGCCCAGCAGCATTTTTTTCAAGCCATGAAATTTATCGCGGATGACGTAGCGGACTGGTTTCAATCGTGAAATGTCCCTCGAGTAAATGTCCGGGTGGTCCGCTTCAGCTTCATTATGTGGGCCGGTGTCAGCAAGTGAAGCTGGTTCAAGGATAGTCCTTTGCTGTTGGATGCTCTGTGCGCCAGCGTACAGCAATGTGCCGCCAGCGCGTGTGCGCCATGACGCTCCAGTTCATCAGCGTGGCGGCCAGCGGGAGAGGGGTGGCGCATCCGGTGCTTCGCCATGAGCGCTGACGCGTAGACTACGCTCTATGTCTGCAAGCGATGTGCCCGTTAGCAAAATTACTCGGCCCATGCTCAACCCGTAGCTTCCGCGCTATCGCCGTCGACGGGCAACGCCTCGTGCGCTGGCGCACAGACCCCGCCGCGGCAAACGTTTATCTTCGAACGAGCTCCAGCCACTCCCAAAGAATGCCCGGAACGGGCTTGCCGCTCCGGGCCAAGGCTTGCAGGCATCCGCGTAGGAGGGGGAGAGCGAAAACGAATGCCCGATCAGATCATGCCGTGAAATTCCCACCCGCTCCGTGCGCTGGCACTCATACGCGGCACTTTGAGCGATACCTGCCTACGGAGGAGGCGACGGTCTGCGCTGGTCATCGTTCGATCCCCCCGCGATCAATTGCTTGAGGCCGACAAACTGCGGCTGTTCCTGGGGCGTTGGCGCGACGTCGCCCGTCGCTCTTGCCAGCACCGCGAGCCTGTCCTTCTGCTCGCCGCAGGTTTGCTCTAGTTCCTCGATGTGCTTCTGTTGGCGATTGATGGTCCATTGCCGGCGCACCGTCGAAGGCGTCGAGACGAGAGCGACGATGAGCGCGCCCAGGGCCATGGCGATCAGCAACACCATGGCGAGCGAACCGTCGAAGTGCCAGAGGAGGAAGGTCACGGCCACCGGCACATTGTTCTGCAGGGCGAACATGACGCTGGTGGCGCCGAACAGCATGGCGACGATGGTCAGCAGTTGCATGGGATCTCTCCTTGAAAAATCGCGTTCGATCGCGCAAGCGCCAATTTATCGCGGGCGCCTCGCAGCGTCTGTTCGCTGACGCACGGTGCGGCCCACGCTCAAAGACCGATTATCCTGTAGCCTTCAGCATCGGGGTTCATGCGCCAGGAATCGTTTCGATAGGGTCGATCGGAGGACTATTGAATGATGAAGAACTTTTTCAGCCCCGGCGCAAGCAGATCGGCAATCGCGTTGCTACCGCTGCTACTCCTGGCGCTTATCTGCAGCGAGGTCCAGGCAGATGTCGCCGGCGGTATCGCAGCTTACCATCGCGGCGATTATCCGGCAGCCCTATCGGAGTTCCGTCTCGCTGCCGACCAGGACGACCCGTTTGCCCAGAATGTGCTTGGCCTGATGTACGTCCAAGGCCTGGGAGTGAAACGCAATTATCAACTTGCACTGGACTGGTTTTCCAAGGCGCAGGTCTTGGGTTCACCAGAAGCGATGGCGAATCTTGCGAGGATGTATGCGGATGGTCTGGGCGTGACCAAGAGCGATGCGACCGCGCTACGCTATTATCGCGACGCCGCGCTCTCCGGATTTCGGCCCGCGCTATTGCTCATGGTCAAGATCTACGAAAAGGGTGGACTGGGCGTCGCGCCCGATGCCGAAAAGGCCCTTGGCTGGCGGGTCCTGCTTAACGGCTTGAAAAGCAAGCTCGATCAGGCGCGCAGCGAACCGGCCAAGGTCCTGGCGCCGCCCGAGCAATCTGGCAAGCGCCACGTCGGCGCTAGCGTGGGGAGGACCAAGGGCACTTCCTCGCCGAAGACATCGAGCCGTGGCGGGTCGACTCGCACACCGGCCGAGGATGAAGCGTCATTTGAACAGCGGGTCTTCCGGCAGCTCGAGCATTATCATCGACGCGAGCGCAAGCTATATGTCGGATCGATCGACAGCACGCCGGCGCTGGGCGCGTATCTCAAGAAACTGCGGGCTCAACTGAAGCGCCTGCTGGCGACTGCTTTTCCGGCCTCGAAGCCTGCAGAAGCAATGATGGCCACTTATTCCATTTTCAGGGATGGAACGCTAAGAAACGTCGAATTGAGCCGAAGCTCAGGCAACCCGAATACCGACAGAAAGGTTCTATCGCTGTCGAAAACCCTCACGGGTCTGCCGCCTCTGCCAGCGGCAATTGGGGGGAGCACCGATGTGCTGGTGGTTGCAGTCAGTCTCCCCATCGACTGAGTTCGTCTAAGGTGTTCCCGGCTCTGGCCTGTGGCTCAGGCTGCCCATGCGCAGCGCGTATTGGCGCGTGAATTCGGCGCCCAGAAAGAAGATCTGCGCGGAGTAATACACCCACAACAGCAAGGCGATCATCGATCCGGCGGCACCGAAACTGCTGGCGACGCCGCTATTGCCGATGTACAGGCCGATCGCGTATTTTCCCAGCGCGAACAAGCCAGCGGTGCCCACTGCGCCGATCGCCACGTCGTGCCAGGACAGACGCACGCGCGGCAGCATCTTGTAAATGACCGCGAACAGGGTGGCGATCACGCTGAAGCCGATCAATCCCGCCAGCGACTCCAGCCAGAAGGCCGCGTCTCTCCAGACGCCGCCCCAGTAGCGCTCCAGCACCGCCAGCACGGCGCTGACCACGAGCGATACCATCAGCAGGAAGGTCAGCACCAGGATCAGGCCGAACGACAGCAGGCGGGTGCGCAACAAATCCCACAGCCCGGTCTGACTGACGCTGGGTATTTGCCATATTTCATCCAGACTGGCTTTCAATTCGGCGAACACGCTGGTGGCGCCGAACAGCAGCAAGGCGGTGGCGACGAGCGTGGCCAGGCGCCCTTGCTCCTGGTTGCGCGCGCCCGCCAGTATCAGTTGGATCGCCTTGGCGCCCTGGTCCCCGACCAGTCCCCGCAGTTGCATCAGGATCTCGCCCTGGGCTGCCTGGGCGCCGTAGAAAAAGCCGGCGATGGCGATCACCAGAATGAGAATCGGCGCCATCGAAAACAGGGTATAAAAGGCCAATGCCGCGCCCTTGCGGGCGGCGCGGTGATTGATCCAGTCAGTGACGGCAGCGTTGATGACCTGGCGCAACTGTCGGACGATGGCGGGCAAGTTGGCGGTTTTCATAAAAAGGCCAACCAAGATGGTTGGCCTTTCTTTCCTGGTCGGGTGTCGAGGCTCACCCGAAGCTTATCAGAGTGACTTACCAGGGTGGCTTAGCTGAGGCTTACCTTTGCACCGGCCGCTGCGACTCGATTTCCACCATGATGCGGCGGTTCGGCTGCAGGCAATTGACCAGCTTCCTGTTCTTGCCGTTGGCCTTGCCCTTCACCTCGTTGCAGGAAACGACCGGGTCGGCTTCGCCCTTGGCAGCGGTTTCGATGCGCCCGGCGGCAACACCCTGGCCGACCAGGTAATCCTTCACGGCGTCGGCGCGACGCTGGGACAGCTTCTGATTGTAGGCACTGGAGCCAATGCGGTCGGTGTAGCCCGTCACGCGCACCCGTTCGACCTGCGGATATTCCTTCATCTTGGCCACGACTTCCTCGTCGAGCTTTTGCTTGCCACCCGGGCGTATGACGGCTTTGTCGAATCCGAACAGCGCCTCGGCCTGCAGGGTGATCGGCACGAAGGCCGGTGCATCCCGGGCGACGGCTGGCGCCGGTACGGGGGCGGGCGTTTCGGCGGCAGCTATTTTCGGCGCTTCCTTCTTGAACAGATCCGGGTCGCATTCGGCAGTCGCCATCGCCGGCGTCCACGACCCGGTGCGCCAGCATAGCCCGGTGCCGCTCTTGACGACCTTGCCGCCGCTGTCGGCGAGATAGGCGCCATTGCCTGTTTCATCTGCGGCGGCCGCTCCCGCCATGGTCAAGGAGGCCATGGCAAGCATGCCCAGTACGAGTCGTGAAGTTTTCATTTGTTGCTCCTGTTGTTGTTCGTGAGACCGGGAATCGATGAATCAGCTTAGGCGCAAATCCAGCGACTATCTGTGCGCTGTCGAACATAGGGCATGGGCGCTTGGCGGCGGCTGCGGGGCGCGTTTTCAGCGCTGCGCTCGCGCGGCGGGTCACCGCAGAAAATGACCGGATCCGAACAGGCCGGCCAGGCCGACCATGATCAGATAGACAGCGACGATCGTAGACAGCAGCCGCGGGAAGATGAAGATCAGGATGCCGGCGAGGAGCGATACGACCGGAACCAGACTGACGGTGACATTCATGACGAGTCTCCTTTTAGAGTCGCCCGGTGAGCAACATGATCACCAGGATGATGAGGATCAGACCCGTCAAGCCGCTGGGACCATAACCCCAGTTGCGGCTGTGCGGCCAAGTCGGAAAAACGCCGATGAGCGCGAGGATCAGGATGACTAGCAAGATGGTACCCATGGTTGACTCCCAGTGAGTGTTGGAAAATTGGCGACAGTAGGGCCAGCATAGACGAGAGAAATTGCAACATCTGTTCGCTGCCGCACCGAGTCCGTCGCGACCGCGAAAAACCGACCCGCGAGTGCCGTCGCGCTACCGTCGGATATGCGCACTCTGAAAACTTTCATTCAATGTTCGTCAGCGTACAGAGGCGCTGCGCATTTCCAGGTAAAACCTGGTCATCGGGATTCCCGGTGCACTATCGACTCGAAGCCCGGCATCGTTTAGCGCGAGCTATGCGCCTATTCACTTGAGGACAGCAAAATGAACACTCTTAAGCCTTACAAACTGATCATCGCCTCGCTGCTCTTGGCTGCCGGGCTCGCCGCTTGCGACAAGCCGGGGCCTGCTGAGACCGCGGGTAAACAGATAGATCAGACCGCTGATGCCGCTGGCCAGAAAATGGGGGAGGCGGCCGACAAGGTCGGCGAAAAGCTGGACGAGCAGGGTCAGAAGGCCGGCGTCGCCATCGATGACGCGACGATCACGGCCAAGGTCAAAGCCGCCATCTTTGCCGAGCCCGGCCTCAAGACGCTGCAAATCAGCGTCGATACCGTCAAAGGCGTGGTGACCTTGAGCGGGTCGGCCGATTCGCAGCCGAGCAGCGATATGGCCAAGGGACTGGCAGCTGCGGTAGCCGGGGTCAAGGGGGTTGATAACCGTCTGGTGCTGAAGCCAAGCCAATGAGCTTGGGTGGCCGCCAAGCGCCGGAGGCCGGCTCCGAGCGGCTAATGATCCCGTCGGCCGCCGGAGCGCATCTGCCGCTGCACGTGAATGCGCGCGGTCTGGCGCTGGGCATCATCGCCACGGTCGCCTTCCTGTTCGCGCTGCAGTGGGCACAACGATTTCTCATTCCCCTGCTGTTCGGCGTTTTCATCGCTTACACGCTGAATCCGCTGGTGGTTTGGCTGGAGCGCCGCCATATCGCACGCGTCGTCGGTGCTGCGCTGGTCACGGTACTGATATTGGCCGGAGCGGGCGCCGTGCTGCCGACGCTGCAGGGCGAGTTTCAGTCGATTGTCGAGGAATTGCCGGCGGCGACGCACAAGTTTTCGCGCCTGCTCACCAAGACGATGGGCGACCAGCCGAGCACGATCCAGCAGATGCAGGTAGCCGCCACGGAAATTCAGCAAGCGGCCGGTAGCGGCGCCGGGCCGACTCCCCCGCACAAGAAGCCGGCGGCCGCCGAATTCAGGGTGATCGATTGGGTCTGGGCCGGCTCGATGGGCGTGCTCGGATTCGTCGGGCAGGCGACGATGGTCGTCGTCCTGGTCTTCTTCCTGCTGCTGGCGGGCGATACCTTCAAGCGCAAACTGGTGAAATTGACCGGGCCTTCGCTGCGCCAGAAAAAGATCACCGTGCACATCCTGGACGAGATCAATACCTCGATCCAGAATTACATGGCCATGCTCCTGGTGACGAATGTCCTGCTGGCGCTCTTGATGTGGATCGCGCTGCGCTGGATCGGCCTGCAAAATGCGGGCGCGTGGGCGGTGGTTGCCGGCTTCCTGCACATCATGCCGTATTTCGGGCCCTTGCTCATCACCTGCGCCACGGGACTGGTGGCGTTCATGCAGTTCGAATCCCTGCGCATGGCACTGCTGGTCGCCGGCGCCTCGCTGGGGATCGCCGCCCTGATCGGCACCGTCGTGACGACCTGGACGACGGGCCGAATAGCGAAGATGAATCCGGCGGCGGTCTTCGTCAGCCTGCTGTTCTGGGGCTGGATCTGGGGCATCTGGGGCCTGCTGCTGGGGGTCCCCATGATCGTCATCCTCAAGGTCGTGGCCGAGCGGATCGAGGGCATGGAGTTTTTCGCGGAATTGCTGGGCGAGTAAGCCGACCCGGTTTATTGCGGCCTTCGGGGCTGGGAGCCATCGCTGCTGTCGGCCGAAGACGCGTATATCGACCTGCTCACCGACAGCGGCGCCGGTGCGACTTAAGGGGGCGGAACAGCGGGCAACGGGGGTATATTGTCGTTGTTGCTCACCCCGGGGCAGAGTAGGCAAGTCTGGTGCGATGCCCTTCCCCGCGGCAAGTATGACGACATCAGAGGCTGGAATCATGGCGACATCAGACGACCCGGAAGCGACCCCGCCATGGGGCGACAGCAATGCCGAGCTGCGCCTGCTGACCGACAACGTGCCGGCGATGATCCTGCATCTCGACCGGGAGCTGTATTGCCGTTTCGCCAACAGGCGCTACGCCGAGTTTTTCGGCTTCGGCAGCGGCAGCTTGGTCGGCAAACCTGTGCGCGAGATCATCGGCGACGCCGCCTACCGGCAGGTGGACCGCTACTTCGCGCAGGTGCTCGAAGGCCGCCCGGTCAGCTATCAAAGGATCGTGCACCATCGAAGCGGCGAGCCGCGCCACATCGAAGCCAAGCTGGTCCCCAGCCTCACCGAGCAGGGCAGCGTCGCAGGATGCTACTTCCTGGCCACCGACATTTCCGAGCAGAAGCAGGTGGAACAGGCGCTGTGCGACGCGGTGGCGCAGCTGCGCATGTTTGCCGACAATGTCCCGGCGATGACCGTTTCGTATGACGCGAACCTGCGCTGCCGCTTCGTCAACAAGCGCTTCGCCGAGTTTTTCGGCTTCACCGTCGAGGGCATGCTCGGCAAGCACCTGCGGGAGGTCGTCGGGGAAGACGCCTACCGGGAGATAGAGCGTCATTTCGTCCTGGTGCTGGCGGGCCTTCCGGTCACCTACCAACGAATACGCAAGCTCGAGAACGGCGAATCCCGCCACCTCGAGGTCAAGCTCATTCCCCACGTCGGCGACGACGGCAAGACCCAGGGCTGCTTCGCGGTGACCGCCGATATCACCGAACACAAGCAGGCGGAGGAGCGCATCTGGTACGTGGCGCACTACGACAACCTCACCGCCCTGCCCAACCGCCTGCTGTTCAACGATCGCCTGAACCAGGCGATCAGCCTCGCGAAACGCGACTCCCGGGAGCTGGCCTTGCTCTACCTCGACCTGGACAAGTTCAAGCCGGTCAACGACGACCTGGGGCACGATGCCGGCGACGAACTCCTGAAAAATGTCGCCGACAGGATTCGGCAGCAGGTGCGCGAATCGGACACCGCCGCCCGCGTCGGCGGCGATGAGTTCGCCGTGATCCTGCCCGACATCACCGGCCGCGAGAACGTCGCGACGGTGGCCGGCAAGATCATTACCGCCCTGGTTGCGCCCTTCGCTCTGGGCAGCCGGAAGCGCAGCGCCGCGATCGGCGTCAGCATCGGCATCGCCCTCTATCCGGCCGACGGACAGGACCGGGAGGCGCTGGTCAAGGCGGCGGACAGCGCGATGTACGACGCCAAGAAAGCCGGCAACTGCTTCCGCTTCAGATGAGCGAGCAATGGAGAAGATGATGATCACCGAATATGTGCTGTTTGCCGTTCCCGAGCGCATGAGCCGCGACGAGGTCGTGGCGGCTATGCGCGCGGTCGCGCCGAAGTGGCGGGGGACGCCGGACCTGATCCGCAAGACCTTCGTCTATGACCCGGTCGCGCGTCAGACCGGCGCATTCTATCTGTGGCAGAACCAGGCTGCGGCGCTGGAGGCGCACGGGGAGGAGTGGCGCAGGAGCGTCATGAAGACCTTCGGCAGCGTGCCGGTGATTCGCTATTTCGAGACCCCGCTGGTGGTAGACAACGCCCTGCAGCAGACGATAACGGCAGATTGCGGCAGCGGCGATCTCAGCGGCTGAGCGTGATCGCCAGGAAGCAGAGGTAGAGGCCGCCATTGACCAGCAGCGCCCAGATGCGCAAGCCGCCGGAGCGGGCTTGGCTCCGTAGCCACAGGACGGCGAGCAGGGTGACCACGATCCCGGTCAGCACCTCGATGCGCGGCTGCCAGGGCGTGAGCATGATGCCGATGGCGGGCAGCAGCGTGCCCTGGAAGACCATCGCGCCGGTGATGTTGCCCAGCGCCAGGGTGTCCTTGCCGCGCCTGATCCAGAGAATGCTATTCACCTTTTCCGGCAGTTCGGTCGCGATCGGGATGATCAAGAGCGACAAGAGCAGCGCCGATATGCCGAAGAGCTGCGCGGCGCCCTCGACGCCGTGGATGAAGCCCTTGGCGCCGAAAACCAGGAGCGCCAAGCCCGCCGCGAGCTGCAGCAGGATGGTCGGCAGCGTTTCGGGCAGTCCGATTCTGGCGAGCAGCATCCTGGCGCCGGCCTCGGTGCCGTGTCCCTCCTCGACCAGCTTCGCCGACGCCCGCAAGGTGAGCAGGAGATAGACGAAATAGATCAGCACCAGCGCGAAACTCAGTGCGCCCCGGACGTAGCGGGCTTGGTGCGGGATGAACATGGCCGCGGCGGCGAGTGCGAAAGCCATCAGGAAGAAGTCGAGGTCGCGCACCAGGCCGCCGCGCTCGGGGCGCACGTGGCCGGTCGCGCCGCGGCGGCGCAGGACGGCCAGCGCCATCAGGCAGACGGACAAGGTCGACAGCATCAGCGGCGCGCCGAGGATGGCCCCGACCCCGATCTCCTCGTTGACGCTGAGCTTGGCCGTGCCGGCGAACAGCGCCAGGAGCGGCACCAGCGTCTCGGGCAGGGCGGTGCCGACCGCGGCGAAGAGCGAACCGGTGACGCCCTCCGAGATCCCGAGACGCTCGCCTAGGTGCTCCAGGGCGTTGGTGAACAGTTCCGAGGCCAGCAGGATGAGCAGGAGCATCAGCAGCAGCTCGGCGAGAATTCCGCTCATGACGGCCAGTCGCTGAAGGGGAAGGGCAGGTCTTCGCTGGCGAAGCTCAAGAAATCGACGTTCTGCGCTTGGTAGCGGCCAAGACCGCGGCCAAAGGAAGCCAGCCGGGCATTGGGCGCGTCGCCCAGCAGGGAGAAGCAGAACTGGATCACCGCGACCACGAACAACACGGTGCCGGCCAGCTGGTAGGCGAGGCCCAGCAGCAGCATCAGCAGGGCGCGGATCAGGAGGCTGCGCCGGGCGTTCGGTTCGCGGCTTTGCGGTTCCATCAGTCACCTCATTTCATCAAACATCGGGCCCCGATCGCCGCGGCCTTCGGCCGCGCAATGACGGTGCATCTCAGTCGTCCCACGGGGACTTCCTTTGGTCGTCATTGCGAGGAGCGTAGCGACGAAGCAATCCAAGATCGCCGCGCGGCGGTCGCGATGACGCGGCAATCGCCGGGGCAAGCTTACTGCCCAGGCCGTAAATGAACAAGCAGCCGCGCCCGAGGTAGAATCACGCGCTCGAGATTACGCACCCGAGCCGGCCCGCTGCTGGTGGAAAACCCGATGACAAGCGATACAGCGCACACCGTACTGCTCAAGGACTATACGCCGCCCGCCTTCCTGGTCGACAACGTCGATCTGGACGTGGATTTCCAGGGAGAGTCCGTCGTGGTCGGCACGCGCCTCGCCCTGCGCCGCAATCCCGCGGCGCGCGACCGGGAGGCGCCGCTCGAGCTCGACGGCGACGAGTTGGAGACGATCGCGCTGGCGATCGACGGCGCCGCTCTCGCGCCGGACCGTTATTCACTCGGCCGGAAGCGGCTGAGCATCGCCGGGGTGCCCGACGCTTTCGTGCTGGAGACCGTGACCCACGTTCTGCCGGCCGCCAATACCCGGCTGTCCGGCCTGTACCGCTCCGCCGACGGCTATGTCACCCAGTGCGAGGCCCAGGGCTTCCGCCGCATCACCTGGTTCCCGGACCGTCCCGACGTGATGTCGCGGTTCACGGTGACCCTGCACGCCGACAAGGATGCCTTGCCGCTGCTGCTGGCCAACGGCAATCCGGTGGCTGCGGGCGAGGAGCCGGGCGGCCGGCACTGGGCGAGATGGCAGGACCCTCACCCCAAGCCCTGCTATCTCTTCGCCCTGGTCGCCGCGCGGCTGGAGGTGTTGAAGGACAGTTACCGGACGCGTTCCGGGCGCCTGGTCGAACTCGCCATCTACGTCGAGCCGGGCAAGCTCGATCAGTGCGGCCACGCGATGGCGGCCTTGAAGAAGGCGATGCGCTGGGACGAGGAGAGCTTCGGCCTGGAATGCGATCTCGACCACTACATGATCGTCGCGGTCGGCGACTTCAACATGGGCGCGATGGAGAACAAGGGCCTCAACATCTTCAACACCAAGTACGTCCTGGCCCGGCAGGACCTCGCCAGCGACAGCGATTTCGAGAACATCGACCGGGTCGTGGCGCACGAGTATTTCCACAACTGGACCGGCAACCGGGTCACCTGCCGCGACTGGTTCCAGTTGTCGCTGAAGGAAGGCCTGACCGTGTATCGCGATCAGGAATTCGGCGCCGACATGCACGGCCGTGCCGTCAGCCACATCCGCGAGGTGCGCGACCTGCGCGCCGCCCAGTTCCCCGAGGATGCGGGGCCGATGGCGCATCCGGTGCGGCCGTCGTCCTACCAGGAGATCAACAACTTCTACACCGCCACGGTCTACGAAAAGGGCGCCCAAGTGGTGCGCATGATCCGGACGCTGATCGGCAAGGAGGCGTTCCGCCGCGGCATGGATCTCTACTTCGCGCGCCACGACGGCCAGGCGGTGACCTGCGACGATTTCGTCCTCGCCATGGCCGATGCTTCGGGCGTCGATCTCGGGCAGTTCATGCGCTGGTACGACCAGGCCGGAACGCCGCGGGTGACGGCCAGCGGCCGCTACGACGCGGGTGCGCGCCGCTACGTGCTGAAGCTCTCGCAGGGCTGCGCCGCCGGCAACCAGCCGTATCACATCCCCGTCGCCGTCGGTCTGGTCGGACCCGACGGCGCCGACCTGCCGCTGCGCCTGGCCGGGGAGGACGGCGCCGTCGGCGAGCGCGTCCTGTCCTTGACCGGCGCCCTGCAGGAGTTCGTCTTCGAGGAAGTGGCCGTCGCCCCGGTGCCGTCATTGCTGCGCGGGTTTTCGGCCCCGGTGATATTGGACTTCCCCTATAGCGACGAGGAGCTGGTGCACCTCCTGGCCCACGACAACGATACCTTCAACCGTTGGGAGGCCGGCCAGCGCCTGGCCGCCCGCCTGATCCTGGCCGCCACCGCGGCCGTCGGTGCCGGCGGTACGCCGACCTGGCCCGAGGGCTACGCCCGCGCCGCCGCCCGCGTGCTCGCGCAGGCCGGCGACGACCCGGCCTTCGCCGCCGAAGTGTTGTCGCTGCCGACCGAGGCGACGCTGGCCGAAGGACTCGAGGTGGTCGATCCGGAGGCGCTCCACGCCGCCCGCATGGGTCTGCGTCGCCACCTCGCCGAAAAACTCGGCGCGAGCTTGACCCGCTGCTATCAGGAGTATGCGACGTCCGGCCCCTACCGGCCCGAGCCGGCCGATGCCGGCCGGCGCGCGCTGCGCAACCTGTGCCTGGCTTACCTGACGGCTGCGGACACGGCGGCTGGGCGCGCGCTGGCCCTGCGTCAATACCAGACGGCCGACAACATGACCGACCGTTTTGCCGCGCTCTCCGCCCTGGCCCAGAGCGAGGGGCCGGAGCGGCGGCTGGCGCTCGACGACTTTCATGGTCGTTGGCGGCACGAGGCGCTGGTGCTGGACAAGTGGCTGCTGGTGCAGGCCGCGAGCAGCAGGCCCGGGACGCTGGCCGAGGTGATGCGCCTGGTCGAGCACCCGTCATTCGACTTGCGCAACCCGAACAAGGTCTATGCGCTGCTGCGCGGCTTCGGCGCCAACCACGTCCGCTTCCACGCCGCCGACGGCGCCGGCTACCGCTTCCTGGCCGCGCAGACCCTGCGCGTGGACGCCATCAATCCCCAGGTCGCCTCCCGGCTCGTGCGCTGCTTCGACCGCTGGCGCCGGTTCGATGCCGGGCGCCAGGCGCACGCCCGGGCGGCGCTGGAGACGCTGCGGTCCCACCCCGGGCTGTCGCGCGACGTGTCGGAAGTGGTGGATCGTTCCCTGGCCTGAGCGCTGGCGGCCGCTCAGGCGGCCAGCTCGACCCGGTTGCGGCCCCTGGACTTGGCCCGGTACAGCGCTTCGTCGGCCTGACGCAGCAGCTGCTCGACGCCGGTCCCGGCGGCGGCGGTGGCGACGCCGATGCTGACGGTATAGCGAACGCCGCTGGCCGCGCCGCTGACGCAGGAGTCGGCAACGGCGGCGCAGATGCGCCTGGCCGCGGCTCTCGCGGCTTCAAGGGTGGTATCGGGCAGCAGCACCAGGAACTCCTCGCCGCCGAAGCGGCCGAAAAGATCCTGGCGGCGGAGGCAGGCTTGGACCACCTGGGCGAACTGCCGCAGCACCTGATCCCCGACCTGATGTCCGTGGCTGTCGTTGACCCGCTTGAAGTGGTCGAGGTCGAGCACCAGCAGCGCCGGCGCGCAATGCGAACGCTGCGATCGGCTGAGCTCGGCCTCGACCAGGTCGAAGAAGGTGCCCCGGGTCAGGGTGCCGGTCAGGTAATCGTGCCGGACGAGATACTCTAGTTCGTCCTTGAGCCGATCGTAGGCCATCAGCACCAGTCCGATCGCCAGGGCGAAGATGCATAGGGCGCCCGCGGCGGTGTCGAAACTCTGGATCCCGGTCGCGGCCATCACGTCGTTCAGGTTCGGGTCTATCCAGATCGCGATCGCTCCCCGGAGCGCCGCGACACTCGCCGCGGCGACGATGAAGACAAGCGTGAAAACCTCGCCAAAACGCAGCGTGGCCGTCGGCCGTCCCCGCCAAACGGTGGTCAGGCAGGCGCCGCAGATCAGGATGTTGCTCGAGGTGACGACCGCGGTGCGGGCCTCGAGACTATTCTTCACGTACAGGAAGTACAGCAGCAGCAGGAAATTCAGCGCGAGCAGCGCGACCAGCGGCCGGAAATCGACGCGGCGCTCCCTGAACCGGCGCAGACCGACGAAGCAGGTGAGATAGCCGGCTTGCAGGGCGACGTTGGCGAACACGATGGAGGCGAAATCCGGGACCCGGCCGCGCAGCCCGATCAGCATGGTCGCCGCGAAAATGGTGACGAAGGCGAAACCCCATTCGCGCAGGCCGCGAATGCGCTGGGGAAAGCTCCTGGCCTGAAAGAAGAAGACGACCGCCATCAGCAGTGCCGACAGAGAGGCGCTGATCACCAGGGTGCGCGGATCGAGTCCCATCCTTGATCAGCCGCCGGCGGTCAGATCGGCGCCGTCAGCCGGAGTGGCATAGCGCCGAACGGTCATTCTCGCCGCAGGCCGCGATGCGCTCCAATGCCGCCAGCACCGCCATGCTCGCCGATTCCATCGCGTCGATCGCCTCGAAGCCCTTGATGGTCCCACCCTCGCGGAAGCGCTGGATCGCCAGCATGCCGCTGTCGTGGAAGCGTCGGTGCGGCTCCTCCACCTCCCGGTAGCCGTCCATCTTGGAGTAGCAGTCCCTGCCCTCGCCCTCGTAATACCACTTGCCGAGCCGGCAATGCTGGTGGTCGGTGAAGTCGCCGGCCTGCTTCTCGGAGAGGCCCATGAAGACCTTGTAGATCTCGAATTTGTACACCAGGTGGTCGACCTTGGCGACCTCGACGAAGCTCCTCAGCGCCGAGGCGGCGATCGTCCCCTCCATCGAGCGAGACAGCGCCAGCAGCCGCTCCATGCCCTGGGTGGCGTCCAGGCCCTCCTGACGGAAGCCCTGGGTCTTTTGCGTCCATTGTTCCATCTGGTCGCGGGTGAGGCTGGTTTCCTGCTGGATGCTCGACACCAATGTCGATATCTCGCGGGTGGCCTTGGTCGTCCGTTCGGCGAGCTTTCTCACCTCGTCCGCGACCACCGCGAAACCGCGTCCCTGTTCGCCGGCGCGGGCCGCCTCGATGGCGGCGTTCAAGGCCAGCAGATTGGTCTGGTCGGCGATTTCCTTGATCAACTGGACGATGCCGCCGATCTGGCTGGCCCGCTCGGAGAGCCCGTCGACCTTGCCGGACATCTGCTGGGAATCTTCGGACATCGTCTGCATGTTGCCGGAGATGGTTTCGATCGCCGCCTGATTGTTCTGGGAGACCTCGGACGCCTGGACGGCGTCGCGCTTTTCCTCCTTCATCAGGTTGGCGATCGCCAACTGGGAGCGCTGAATCTCGACGAAGGACTCCTCGAAGGATTGCATGGTCTGGTAGATGCGCTGGCACTTGTCCATCTCATCGCGCAGCGCTGCCGCCGATGTCTCCAGCGCCCGAATCTCCTGACGGGCGTCGGCCAGCTGCTGCTCCAGATCCGAGTTGCGCCGGGCTTCCTGCGCCAGGCGCTGCCCAAGTTCCTCGATGCGCGCGCGGCCTGATCCGAAAAACATGCCCTTCTCCCCCATCTTGCGGTAATGGAAGGCCGCGCCGTCTCTCCGTGATCGGTGGACGCCTGCCCCTTGCTTGAGGCGGCGAATATTAACATGGATATATATATGGTTATAAGACGCGGTGACTCCCCCGACGCCGCGCGCCCGGGGCCCGGTGGCCTAGGCGGCGACCCCGACCCGCTTCCGGCGCTAGCTGCGCGCGTCCGCCGGGGCGGGATCGGGCGCCAGGGCGCCGCGATGGGCGATCACTGCCTCGCGCACGATCGCCTTGAGATCGCCGCCGTCTTGCCCGTCCAGGTGGTCGAGCAGGGCGGCGCGCATCCGCGGTTCCCAGGAGCGTTGCAGGTGGGCGGCGACGTCCGCCACGGCTTGGGCGCGGTCGGGCATCGCTTCGAAAAATGCGCCGATCTGGTTGGCCATCTTGACGAGATTGCCGATGTTCATCGCAGGGGGCCCTCTTCGACGCGCGCGGCCAGGCGCAACTGTTCCTGGTTGAAGCGGCGGTAGTTCTGCTGCCATTCGGACGGCTGGCCGACGCGAACCAGTTCCACCGCCGTCACCTTGTACTCGGGGCAGTTGGTCGCCCAGTCGGAGTTGTCGGTGGTGATCACGTTGGCGCCGGATTCGGGAAAGTGGAAGGTGGTATAGACCACGCCGGGCTGGATCCGTCCGGTGATCGTCGCGCGCAGCACGGTCCCCCCCGCGCGCGACTGGATGCCGACCCAGTCGCCGTCCTCGATGCCGCGCTGTTCGGCGTCGTGCGGGTGGATCTCGAGCAGGTCCTCGCTATAGAAGCTGAGGTTCTCGGTGCGCCGGGTCTGGGCGCCGACGTTGTACTGGGAGAGGGTGCGGCCGGTGGTGAGCAGCAGCGGGAACTTGCGCGTCACCTTCTCGTCGGTCGGCAGGTACTGGGTGATGATGAACTTCCCCCGGCCGCGCACGAAAGCCTCGACGTGCATGGTCGGCGTGCCCTCGGGTGCCGCGTCGTTGCACGGCCATTGGAGGCTGCCCAGGCGCTCCAGCTTGTCGTAGCTGACGCCGGCGAAGCTGGGTGTCAGGGCGGCGATCTCGGCCATGATTTCCGCGGGGTGCTGGTAGTGCATCGGATAACCCAGCGCATTGGCCAGCGCCATCGTGGTCTCCCAGTCCGCCCGGCCGGCCTTGGGGGCCATGACCCTGCGCACGCGCGAGATGCGCCGCTCGGCGTTGGTGAAGGTGCCGTCCTTTTCCAGGAACGACGATCCGGGCAGGAAGACGTGGGCGTATTTCGCCGTCTCGTTGAGGAACAGATCCTGCACCACCACGCACTCCATCGCTGCCAGCGCCTCGGTCACGTGCTGGGTGTTCGGGTCGGACTGGGCGATGTCCTCGCCCTGGCAGTAGAGGCCCTTGAAGCTGCCGTCGTGCGCCGCCTCGAACATGTTGGGGATGCGCAGGCCCGGTTCGGCCAGAAGCGTGACCCCCCAGTGCGCCTCGAACAGGCTGCGGGTGGCGTCGTCGGAGACGTGGCGGTAGCCCGGCAGCTCGTGCGGGAAGGAGCCCATGTCGCACGAACCCTGGACGTTGTTCTGGCCGCGCAGCGGATTGACGCCGACCCCCTCGCGGCCGACGTTGCCGGTGGCCATCGCCAGATTGGCGATGGCGATCACGGCGGTCGAGCCCTGGGCGTGTTCGGTGACGCCCAGACCGTAGTAGATCGCCGCGTTGTGGCGTCCGGCTTTGCCGGCGCCGGCAAACAGTCGCGCCGCGGCGCGCAGCTCCCCGGCCGGCACGCCGCAGACGGCGGCGACGGCTTCCGGAGAATTTTCCGGGCGGGCGACGAATTCGCGCCAGTCGGCAAAGGATTGCGCCTCGCAGCGCTCGGCGATGAAGTCCTGCGCCAGCAGGTCCTCGCTCACGATCACGTGGGCCAAGGCGGTGAGCACCGCAACATTGGTGCCGGGACGCAGCTTCAGATGGTGCTCGGCGCTGACGTGCGGGGAGTCCACCAGTTCGATGGCGCGCGGATCGATGACGATCAGCTTGGCCCCCTGGCGCACCCGTCTCTTCAGGCGCGAGGCGAACACCGGGTGGCCGTCGGTGGGGTTGGCGCCGACGACCATGATCACGTCGCTCTGCTCGATCGACTTGAAGCTCTGGGTGCCCGCCGACTCGCCCAGCGTCTGCTTGAGACCGTAGCCGGTCGGCGAATGGCAGACCCGGGCGCAGGTATCGACGTTGTTGTTGCCGAGAGCGGCGCGCACCAGCTTCTGGACTAGATAGGTCTCCTCGTTGGTGCAGCGCGAAGAGCTCAGGCCGCCGATCGAATGGATCCCGTATTTCGCCTGGATGCGGCGGAACTCGGCTGCGGCGTGAGCCAGCGCCTCGTCCCAGGACACCTCGCGCCAGGGATCGGAGATCCTGGCGCGGATCATCGGCTTCAGCATCCTGTCCCGGTGGCTGGCGTAGCCCCAGGCGAAGCGGCCCTTGACGCAGGCGTGGCCCTCGTTGGCGCGGCCGTCCTTGTGCGGCACCATGCGCACCACTTGGTCGCCCTGCATTTCGGCGCTGAAGGCGCAGCCGACGCCGCAATAGGCGCAGGTGGTGAGCACGCTGTGCTCCGCCTGCCCCATCCGGATCAGCGTCTTCTCGGAGAGCGTGGCGGTCGGGCAGGCGTTCACGCAGGCGCCGCAGGAGACGCATTCCGAATCCATGAAGGACTGGCTCTGTCCCGGCGAGACGCGCGAAGCGAAGCCGCGGCCGGAGATGCTCAGCGCGAAGCTGCCCTGGGTCTCCTCGCAGGCGCGCACGCAGCGGTTGCAGACGATGCACTTGGCGGGATCGTAGCTGAAGTAGGGGTTGGATTCGTCTACCGGGGCCGCGGCTTCGGCGTCGAAGTGATTGGCGCCGTCCATGCCGTAGCGCACCTCGCGCAAGCCGACCACGCCGGCCATGGTCTGCAGTTCGCAGTTGCCGTTGGCGGCACAGCTCAGGCAGTCGAGCGGGTGGTCGGAGATGGTCAGTTCCATGACGCCGCGGCGCAGCTGGGCGAGCTTCTCGGACTGGGTGCGGACCCTCATCCCGGTCTCCGCCGGCGTCGTGCATGAGGCGGGATAGCCCCGCCTCCCCTCGATCTCGACCAGGCAGAGGCGGCAGGCGCCGAAGGGTTCGAGGCTGTCGGTGGCGCACAGCTTGGGCACGCTCACCCCCGCCAGCACGGCGGCGCGCATCACCGATGTCCCCGCCGGGACGCTGACCGCGATGCCGTCGATCTCCAGGGTGAGCTGCTCGTCCGAGACGCGCGACGGCGTGCCGAAATCGGTTTCTGTCATGCGTGGCTCCTTAGGATCATGCGGCCCGGGTTGGCAACTTCGAGGCCGACTCCGCGAGGCCGAAGTCTTCGGGGAAATGATCAAGCGCCGAGAGCACCGGATAGGGGGTCATGCCGCCCATGGCGCACAGCGAGCCGTGCGTCATCGTGGCGCAGAGATCGCGCAGCAGCGCAATCTGTTGCCCGATCCGCGGTGAATCGCCGCTGATGATCCGGTCGATGAGCTCGACCCCGCGGGTCGAGCCGATGCGGCACGGCGTGCACTTGCCGCAGGATTCGATGGCGCAGAATTCCATCGCGTAACGCGCCTGGCGGGCCATGTCTACACCGTCGTCGAACAGCACCACGCCGCCGTGGCCGAGCACCGCACCCCGGTTTGCCAGGGCCTCGTAGTCGAGGATGGTGTCGAATTGGCTCTCGGGCAGGTAGGCGCCCAGGGGCCCCCCGACCTGGACCGCGCGGATCGGGCGGCCGCTCCGGGTGCCGCCGCCGAAGTCGTGGACCAGCTCGCGCAGGGTGAGGCCGAAGGCCCGCTCGACCAGGCCGCCGCGCAGGACGTTGCCGGCCAGCTGGAAGGGCAGGGTGCCGCGCGAGCGGCCGACGCCGTAGTCCCGGTAGAAGTTCGCGCCGCGGGCGAGGATGATGGGCACGGTGGCCAGCGAGATGACGTTGTTGATCACCGTCGGCCGGCCGAACAGTCCGCTGACCGCCGGCAGCGGCGGCTTGGCGCGGACGATCCCGCGCCTGCCCTCCAGGCTCTCCAGCAGCGCCGTCTCCTCGCCGCAGACGTAGGCGCCGGCGGCCTTTCTCACCTCGATGCGGAAGGACTTGCCGGAATCCAGAATATCGTCGCCGAGGTAGCCGTTGTCCGTCGCGATCCCGATGGCCTGATCGAGCGCGGCGATGGCGTGCGGATACTCCGAGCGCACGTAGATGAAGCCGCGCGTCGCGCCGACGGCGAGGCCCGCGATGCTCATGCCCTCGATCAGCATGAAGGGATCGTCCTCCATCACCATGCGGTCGGAAAACGTGCCCGAGTCGCCCTCGTCGGCGTTGCACACCACGTATTTCTGTTCGGCACTTGTCGCCAGCACCGTCCGCCACTTGACGCCGGTCGGGAAGGCGGCGCCGCCGCGGCCGCGCAGGCCGGCGTCGGCCACCTCCCCGACGATCGCCGCGGGGTCGAGTTCCAGCGCCCGGGTCAGGCCGCGATAGCCATCGTGCGCGAGGTAGTCGGCGAGCGACAGCGGATCGGTGATGCCGACCCGGGCGAAGGTGAGCCGCTGCTGCCGCTTGAGATAGGGGATCTCCTCGGTCGCACCCAGGCAGCGCGGATGGGCGCTCGAGAAGCGCGTTTCGATCAGGCCGGGGATGTCCTCCGGCGTCACCGGGCCGAAGGCGATCCGCCCCGCCGGCGAGGCGATCTCCACCAGGGGCTCGAGCCAGAACAGGCCGCGCGAGCCGTTGCGCACCAGGCGGATGGGCACTCCCCGTCGCCGGGCTTCGGCTTGCAGGGCCGCGGCGACGGCGTCGGCGCCCAGGGCGAGCGCGGTAGAGTCGCGCGGCACGAAGACGGTGAGCGTCATTTGCCGCCCCGCGTCGCTGCCGTCAGCGCGTCGAACCTGGCCGGCGTCACCAGCGCGTGCGGCTCGTCGTCGATCATCACGGCCGGGCCGCGGGCGCATTGCCCCAGGCAGTAGACGGGCTCCAGGCGGTACTCGCCGTCCTCGCCGGTGTGATGAAAATCGCAGCCCAGCGCGACTTGCGCGTGCGCAGCCAGCGCCTCGGCGCCGACCGCCTGGCAGGCCTCGGCGCGACAGATCCGGACGACGTGGCGGCCGGGCGGCTGCTGCCGGAAGTGGTGGTAGAAGCTGATGACGCCATGCACCTCGGCGCGCGACAGCTTGAGGGCCGCGGCGATCAGCGGCACGGCCGCCGCGGGGACGTGGCCGAGTTGGTCCTGGATGCCGTGCAGGATAGGCAGCAGCGCTCCGGGAGCCGTTCGCCACTGCTCGATGATCGCCTTGATGTGCTCCACCGCAGCGAGTTTTGCCGACATTTCTTGCCTCCGCTTGTGCCAGTCGGAGAGCACAGTAGCGCTAAGCGCAGGGGATTTGAATCAAGAAATAGCGCACGCCCATTCGTCTTTTCCGAACGCGTCGTTCAGCGTCAGGGCTTCCTTGACCAGCGCCTCGACCATCGGCGGGCGGGGCTCGCGAACCAGGGTCACCAGGCCGGTCGACCAGGCGACTTCGGGTTCGACGAGCGCCAGCACCCGGATGTCCCGCGGCGTCCCGATCAGGTCGAGCACGCTCTTGGGCACGATGGAGGACCACGAGCCTGTGCACACGTGGGCGAGGACGCTGACGATCGAATTGGTCTCCAGCGTCGGCTCGGGGCGGCAGCCGATATTCGCGAACACCCGGTCGATGGTCTTGCGGTTCTGCATGTCCGAGGTCAGCAGGCACAGCGGTGTCCGGCCCGCCTCCTTCCAGCTCAGGCTGCCGCGGCCCGCGAATATGCTCCCGGCGCCGGTGATCAGCACGTGGTTCTCCCGCCAGATCGGCGTGGTGGTGAGATCTTCGGCTCCCCCCGAGTCGATATAGACGATGCCGGCATCCAGTTCGAAGTTGCGCAGACGGGCGAGGATCTCCTGGGTGGCGAGCGACAGCACCTCGGCGGTGACCAGCGGGTGTCGCCGCGAGAAGGCGGCGGTGAGCGAGGCGACGGCCGTCAGGGCGGTCGGGATCACGCCCAGGCGCAGCCGTCCGCTCAATCCTTCGCGCAATTGCGCCAGCCTCTGCTTCAGGCCGCTGGCGTCGGCCGCCATGCGCTGCGCGTATTCGACCACGCAGCGTCCCTCCTGGGTGAGTCCGGCGAAGCGCTGGCCGCGCTCGACGACGGTGACGCCGAGCTCGGCCTCCAGGTCGCGCAGCGCCGCGGACAGCGTCGATGGCGAGATATGGCAGCTGGCGGCGGCTCTGCCGAAGTGCTGCTCTCTGGCCAGGGCGATCAGATAGACGTATTTCCTGGCGATCATCCCTTAGCCATGGCTTAGTCCGCGCCAGCCAGCAATCGCGCTATCAGCCGCTTCGCCAGGACCGGCACGGCCCGGCGGCGATAGGGTGCCGGCGTGATCGCGGTTTCCATCGGGCCGACCTGCTTTCTCAGCAGCTTCTCGATCGCGGCCTGATCGTCGGCGCCCGTAAGACCGCCCAAGCCGGTGATCAAGACCGGACGGGAGTCGGTGCCGGTGACCGCGACGGAGAGATCGGTCGCGTGGCCACCCTCGAATCTCAAGGCCACGGCGACGCCCGCCAGCGGAAAATCGACGGCGCCGCGCACCCGGATCTTTTCGTAGCCGGAGCGCAGCCCGTTGGCCGCCGGCAGCCGCACCGAAACCAGCAACTCTTCCGGCGCCAGGGAGAGATAGCGGATGCCGTCGTCGGCGTAGACTTCGGCCAGCGGCATGCGCCGCCTGCCCGCCGGTCCGGCGATCTCGGCGACGGCGCCCAGCACCATCAGCGCCGGCGCCAGATCGCCGCTGAAGGCGGCGTAGCAGCGGTCGGCCTTGGGCGCCACGCGGCAGGCGTCGCCGGCGATCTTCATGCAGTAGTCGTTGCCGGCGCGCCAGGGCTCGCTCTGGTTGTAGAAGCGGCAGCGCGTGTCCAGGCAAAGGTTGCCGCCGACGGTGCCGACGGCGCGATGGGTCGGCCCGGCGATGGAGAGCGCCGCTTCGGCCAGCGCCGTATACTCGGCGATCACCATCGGATGCGCGGCGAGCTTCTCCAGGGTGACGCCGGCGCCGATGGTGAATCCCCCGTCATCGACGGCGAGGCGGCGCAGCTCGTCGATGGCGCCCAGGTCGATCAGCGTCTGGGCCGACACCAGCCCTCGGCGCATGTTGGTCAATAGGTCGGTGCCGCCGGCGAGATAGCGCGCATCAGCCGACGCGCCGCGCGCGGTGACCGCGTCATTGATCGAATTCGGACGGAGCAGGCGGAAATCGGGCAAGGTCTCCATCAGGCGGCCTCCCTTTCCACGGCCTGTTCCTTGCGCCGCGCACCGGGCCGGCGCCGGCCGGTGAGCGCATCGAGCACCCGGTCCGGGGTCAGCGGCAGTTCGGTGAGCTTGAGACCGATGGCGTTGTATACCGCCGCCACGATGGCCGGCGGCATCGAGGCGAGCGAGCCCTCGCTCGCCTCCTTGGCGCCGAAGGGCCCGTTCGGATCGATGCTCTCGACGATATGCACCTCGATGTCGGGCGACTCGATGATCGTCGGCACGTGGTAGTCGAGCACGCTGGCGGCGATGTGCCGGCCGTCCTTGTAGAGGGTCTCTTCCGACAGCGCCTGGCCCATGCCCATCCAGACGCTGCCGTGGATCTGGCCCTCGACCGAGAGCGGATTGATGGCGAAGCCGCAATCGAGTGCGGTCCACACCTTCACCACCTCGACCTTGCCCAGTTCCTCGTCGACCTTGACCTCGACCACCGTCGCGGCGTAGGAAAAGCCCATGGTCGAGCCGACCGCCCCGCCCCGGTGCTTGCCGCCCTGGAATTCCACCGGGCAGGTGTAGGTGCCCTTGACGCTGAGCATGCCGGTGGCGACCAGGGCTTCCTTCACCACCTCGTTGAAGCCGACCACGCGGTCGGGCTCACCAGCGACGCAGTAGGCTTCGCCCAGACAGTCCACCCGGGCAGGCTCCACCTGCAGGCGCCGCGCCGCGGCCTCGATCAGGATCTTCTTGAGATTTTCCGCCGCGTCGATCGCGGCGTTGCCGACCATGAAGGTGACGCGCGAGGAATAGGAGCCGTTGTCCTTGGGGGTGATCGCCGAGTCGTTGGCGATCACCCTGACCCGGCCGTAGTCGACGCCGAGTACCTCCACCACCGCCTGGGTGATGACGGTGGACGAGCCCTGGCCGATGTCGGCGGCGCCGGTCAGGATGGTGATGCCGGCGTCGAAGTCCAGCTTCAGGATGATGGTGGCGTGGGGCTGGCCGGTGAAGTGGATGGGTTTGGCCGAGCCGCTGACGAAGTGCGAGCAGGCGATGCCCAGCCCGTGGCCCTTGGGCAATTTGCCGATGCGCGCCTTCCAGCCGCTGGCCTGTTCCACCCGGTCGAGGCAGTCGGGCAGGCCGTAGGACATGACCTTGAGGCCGTTGATGGTGTCGGTGGGCGCGACCAGCAGGTTCTTGCGCCGCACCGCTATCGGATCGAGTCCCAACTCCTTGGCCATGGTATCGAGCAGGGCCTCGAAGGCGAAGCGCGAATTGACCGTGCCGTGGCCGCGCATGGCGCCGCACGGCGGGGTGTTGCTATAGACGCGGTAGCCGTCGTACTTCACCGCGGGAATGTCGTAGAGGCCGTTCAGCAGCGCGCCGGAGTAGAGGATGGTGACGATGCCGTAGCCGGCGAAGGCGCCGCCGCGCTGGGTCTGCTCCATTTCGCAGGCGGTGATCTTGCCCTCGCGCGTCAAGCCGACCTTGATGCGGATGTCGGTCTCGGGCCGGCCGCGGTGGGTGAGGAAGGTCTCCTCGCGGGAGAGCTTCATCCGCACCGTGCCGCGCGCGGCGCGCGCCAGGATGCCGCAGACCATCTCGAAGTTGAGCACCTCGACGCGGGCGCCGAAGCCGCCGCCGACGAAGGGCTTGATGACGCGGATGCGCGAGGTGTCGAGGTTCATGCAGCGCGCCAGCGACAGGTGCACGTAATAGGGCACCTGGGTCACCGAATGGAAGGTCAGCTGGTCGCGCTCCGGATCGTAGGCGGCCATCGCGGCGTTGGTCTCCATCGGCACGTGGGTGACCTCGGCGCAGTGGAAGGTTTCCTCCCGCACCAGGTCGGCGCCGGCGAAGCCGGCGGCGGTGTCGCCGAACTCGTTGTGCACCTCGCGCTCCAGGTTGCCGGCGCGGTTCTCGTGCAGCAGCACGGCGTCCGGCGCGCGCGCGTCGGCGGCGTTGAAGTAGGCCGGCAGCTCGCGCACCCTCATGCGGATCAGGCCGATCGCCTTTGCCGCGGTGGCGTCGTCCACCGCCGCCACCGCCGCCACCGGCTCGCCGATGTAGCGCACGCGGCCGCGCGCCATCGGGAATTCGTTCTCCGAGATCGGCAGAACGCCGTAGGGATGGGCGCAATCCTCGCCGGTGACGATGGCCACGACGCCGGGCAGCGCCAGCGCCGCGGAGAGATCCAGTTCCAGAATCTCGGCGTGGGCGTGAGGGCTGCGATAGATGCGTCCGGCCAGCGCCTCGGGTGCGAACAGGTCGGCGGTGTAGCGGGCGCGACCGGTGACCTTCTCGATGCCGTCGACCAGGGGGATGCGGCTACCGGCGCCCTTCTGCATGATCGGGTTCATGACGCCACCTCTTCGGCGGCGCTGGCGGCTTGCACCGCCTCGATGATCTTGACGTAGCCGGTGCAGCGGCAGACGTTGCCGGCCAGCGCCGCCCGGATCTCCTCCTCGGAGGGCTCGGGGTTACGGCGCAGCAGGGCTTCGGACGCCATGATCATGCCCGGCGTGCAATAGCCGCACTGGGCGCCCAGCTTTTCGTGGAAGGCCTGCTGCAGGCGCGACAGGCGGCCGTTCTTGACCTGCGATTCGACGGTCTCGACGTGGCTGCCGGCGACCGAGGCGGCGAGCGTCAGGCAGGCCAGCCTGGGCTGGCCATCGACCAGCACGGTGCACGCGCCGCATTCGCCGCCGTCGCAGCCCTGCTTGGTGCCGGTCAGATGCAGCGTGTCGCGCAGATAATCGATCAAGAGCAGGTTGTCCGGAACCGCTTCCTCGCGCAGCTGACCGTTGACCCGGATCGGAACGATCGTCTTCATGGCGCATTCTCCTTGGTGTGAGCTCAGCCCACATCATAGACAATTGTTTGAAACCAAACAATAGGAAATAAAGCGATATGTTTGCCGGGGCATAATCAAGGGCCGGTCCAGAGCAAGCGCCGGGGCTGGCTGAAGGCGGTCGAGCGGCCGTCGCGGACGAAGCCGCAGAGGGTGATGTCGAGCGCCGCCGCGGCTTCGACGGCGAGCGAGGAGGGCGCCGAGACGGCGGCGACCAGCTCGATCCCGGCGCGCGCCGCCTTGACGATCATCTCCAGGCTGACCCGGCCGGACATCAGGACGCCGCCGCCCGCGGTGGCCCGCCCGCGCAGCAGGCACTGGCCGATCGCCTTGTCCAGGGCGTTGTGCCGGCCGAGATCCTCGGCCGTCGCGAGGATCTCGGCCCCGGGCGAGAACACCGCCGCGGCGTGCGCGCCGCCGGTGCGGTTGAACAAGCGTTGTCTGGCCTCCATCGCCGCCATCAAACGCTGCAGCTGGCGCGGTTCGATGCGCAGCGCGTCGCCGACCGGACTCAATCCGGCGCGCAGGTCGGCGACGCCCCCCACCGGGCCGCAGGCGCCGCAGGAACTGGCGACGAAGCCGCCCTGGCGGTTGGTGCGAACTTGCGCCGGACGGGCGAGCCGCACGCGCACCACCTCGTGCGCTTCCGGGCAGATCGCCAGCTCCGCGATGTCATCCAGGCCCCCGATCATGCCCTCGGTCAGCAGAAAGCCGATGGTCAGGGCCAGCGCATCGGGTTCGGGCACATCGCCCAGAACGCCGATATCCGGCAGGAAACCCGATGCGGCGGCGGTGTCGGTGCGCGTCCACATCAGCGTGTACAGGCCGACTTCAGCCACCTCGATGAACAGCGCCTGCTCCTCGAGCAGCCAGCAGCGATCTTCCACCGCCGCCTGGCCTGCGGCCGGGACGCGCATGGCGCCGACCTGGCGCATTCCGGCCGTTTCCTGCCCGTCGCCCAACAGGGTATCGATGCTGCCCATGGTCTTCCGCCTCAGGAGCCGCCTGGCCCGAGCCGGCGCAAGGCGACGCGCACCACGTCGGCGCCGGAGCCGGTGGCGTCGGTCAGTTCGATCGACATCGGGGCGATGGTGTTGAGGCTGGGCGCCTTGAGATCCTTGGCGTAGGGCGTCGCCCAGTGGTCGAACTGGCCGACGATGACCAGGGTGTCGGGACGGATGCCCTGGATCGGAATCGCCGGACCCCGGGTCGAACCGATCACCGAGTTGATCTCCAGCAGGTCGCCGTCCTCGATCCCCAGCCGCTCCGCGGTGCGGGTATTGATCATCACGCCCTGGTGGCCGCGGATGTTCTGCGACAGCTCGTCCATCAACTGGATCGCGACGTTGCCGCCGGAGTGATACTGCATGCTCTTGGTGGCGATCAGCCAGAAGGGGAAATCCTCCGGCCGGTGGCCGCGGCGCACCAGGTCTTCCTCCCACATGCCGGGGAAGTCGTGCCACACCGGCAATGCCTGGTACTCCTCGAGCTGCCTGTCCCACCAGTGGATGCCGGCCTCGTGCATGCGCTTGGCCAGCTCGCGGCCGGAGCGCATCAGGCGCTCCTGGTAGGGCAGTTCGAAGCGCAGGCCGTGGCGCTTGAGGGTGGGGGTGAGATACCACTGGGTCTGCTTGAACGGCCGCGCCAGCAGTCCGTGCTCCTTGAACCAGTCGAGGTCGCGGATCTCCTCGCCGCCGGTCAATTCGTGGCTGGCGGCCTTGCACGCCGCGTTCCAGATCTCGTCGACCGAGTGCGCCCGGCCGGGGTCGAGCGAAAAGTCGCGCTGCTCGGTCTTCAGCTTGACGCCGCAAGCGCCGCGGTTGATCGCCGCGTTGTAGTCGGCGAGCAGCCCGGTGCGGCGCGCCAGCTCGGTGGACACCCAGGTCATGTCGCGCGCTTCTCCCGCAGGCGCTACCGCCGGCTGGCGCAGGACGAAGCCCTGGTGCTGCCAGTACTGCTCCATGTACTTGGTCTTGCCCAGGCGGATCAATTGCGTCGCTTCCAGATCGGTGGCGTCGGGCAGCAGGATGTCGGCCATGTGATTGGTCTCGTCCGGGGTGAACGCGAAGCACACGGTGAAGGGGAATCGGGCGATGGTCTCGGCCAGGGCGTGGGTATCCCAGAAGGAGATCGCCGGATTGGTGCGATAGGCGATCCAGATTTCCGGCTTGGTCGATTCCGGCCAGTTATCCGGCGTCATGTTCTGGAACATCCAGGCCAGGTGGGTGGGACCGAGCGCCTGGCTCCAGGCGCCGGCGTTGCCCGACAGGGGCACCAGGGTGCGATGGGCGTTGCGTCCGGCGGGCTTCTTCACCCAGGTGGTCTTCTCGGTCGGATTGAGCTTGTTCAACATGAAGCCGTCGGGGCCGGGCTCGACGCTCTGGTGCCGGTTATCGTGCGGCTTGTTGATCCGCACCGTGGTGCCCAGCGTGCCGCCGGGCACCTCCAGCGCGCCGACCAGCACCGCCAGCACGGTGCGCGACCAGCAGCACTCGAAGGCGCCCCAGCCGTTGTTCACCGTCTTGCCCAGGGTCACCGCGACCGGGCGGTGGGGCAGGGCGACGCCGTCGATGTCCGTCGTTTGGCCGACGCAGGCGTGGTCGAGAAATTCGCCGACGATGGTTCGGATCTTCGCCGCCGGCACTTCGCAGATCGCCGCCGCCCATTCCGGGCTGTAAGGCTGCATGTGCGCCACCAGCTTCGAGAAGGCGGTGTCGGCCGTCACCCCGTCGCAGTCCCAGTGCTCTCCGTCCGGCCCGACCTCGACCGCGTGATCGACGCGCACGCTGCCCTCCAGCAGGGGTTCGGTCTCCGGCGTGTCGTGCGGGACAGCGGCGCCGCGGCGGACGTCCCAGAGCAGCGGCTTGCCGCTCTCGGGATGGCGCAGGTAGTAGCCGTGCGGCCCGACCAGGTAGGGCGAGGAGGTCATGTCGCGCAGACAGGCGAGATCCAGCCGCTCGCGCGGGTGCTCGTGCAGCATGACGTGGATCATGGCGAACATGAAGGCCGGATCGGTCTTCGGCTTGATCGGTATCCACTCGGCCGAGGCCGCGGCGGTGACCGAGAGATGCGGCTCGATCTGGACGCGCTTGATGCCGCGGACGCGCGCCGCGGCGTGGCGCGCGGCGGCGCAGACGCCGCCGGTGACCTCGACGTTGGCGCCGAAGGAGACGATGTAGTCGGCGTTCGGCGTGTCGGCCGACACGGTGAAGGCGCGGTGCCAGTATTCGCCGTAGAGGTGCTCGGAGTGGGTGCATTTCACCCCCTGGCCCGAGCCGAAGCTGTAGTCGATCGGTCCCAGGGCAGCGAGAAAGGCCGGGAAGGTGCCCATGTAATTGGCCGGCGTGCCGCCGTGGCCGAAGGTCGCCGCAATGCGCGGCAGCCCCTGCTCATCGAGCATCCCGCGCGAGCGGATATCGCTCAATTTCGCGGCGATGGCGTCGAGCGCTTCGTCCCAGGAGATCGGCACGAAGCCCGGATCCTGGTCCATGCCCTTGTTCGGGTTGCTGCGCTTCATCGGCGTCAGTATCCGGTGCGGGTGATAGGTCTTCTGGATCAGCCCGTAGGCCTTGACGCAGGGCTTGCCGTCGGCCGGATGCAGCCCCAATCCGGCGGGGTTGGGGCCGATCTCGGTGGCGACGCCGTCCTTGACCTTGACGCTCAGGAGGTCGGGACCCGAGACGCAGTTATAGCAGTAAGTCGGGACGTGGCGGATGCCGGTGGTGGCTGCGCTGCTCATGGTGGATTTCCCTGTGGAGTCTGCGGCAATGCTCGGAACAGGAAAGATATGATACAAAACGCTTTTAGCGCAATATGGAATATGTTACATATTGTCGGCCTTCCCGGTACTCGCTAACATGTCCGGGCACCGATGTACGACGGGCACGACGGCCGACGAAACCTTAGACGCGAGGACGATTGCGATGAAACGACTGCGGATGAATGCCGTATCCCTGATGGCGCTGCTGGTCTTCGGCGCCGCGGCGCACGCCGAGACGCTGCGGATCGCGGTCGCCGCCAATTTCATCGTGCCGCTGCAGCAGCTGGCTGCGAATTTCGAGCGGGACAAGGGCACGAAATTGCTGCTCACCCCCGGCGCGACGCGCGGACTGTACGCGCAGATCAGGAATGGGGCGCCCTTCGACGTCCTGCTCTCGGCGGACCGGGAGACGCCGCAGCGGCTGGTGCAGGCCGGCCTGGCGCTGCCGGATTCGGAGTTCACCTACGCGGTCGGGAAACTGGCGCTGTGGAGCGCGAGGCCCGGCTATGTCGATGCCGGCGGACGGGTGCTGGGCGAGGGCGATTTCGCCCACCTGGCGATCGCCAATCCCGAGACCGCGCCCTACGGCGCCGCCGCTCTGGCGGTGATCGGGCGGCTCGGCCTGCAAGCCCGCCTGCGTCCCAGGCTGGTCCAGGGCGAGAACATCACCCAGGCCTATCAGTTCGTCGCTTCCGGCAATGCGGAACTCGGTTTCGTCGCGCTCTCCAGCCTGTATCGGAGCGGCAAGCTGACCCAGTCTGGCTCGCTGTGGGTCGTGCCGGCCGGGCTCTATCGGCCGATACGCCAGGACGCGGTCATCCTGGCCAGGGCCAAGGACAAGCCGGCCGCCCGGGCGCTGATGGCTTACCTGAAGAGCGCCCCCGCCCGAGCGATCATCAAGTCCTACGGCTACGATTTTTGAGCCCGCTATGCTGCCTTCAGAAGCCGGGAGCGAGAGGAAAACCATGAGCACAGCGAGTTTCCAGAGCCCGATCGACGATCGCTACTTCGAGGATTACCTGGTCGGGGCGACTTACGAGTTTGGCGATCTCCCGGTTGGCGAAGCCGAGATCATGGAATTCGCCGGGCGCTACGACCCCCAGGATTTCCACACCGATCCCGCCGCTGCCTCGAACGGCCCGTTCGGCGGCCTGATCGCCAGCGGCTGGCTGACCGCGGCGCTGATGATGCGCTTGTTCGCCGATCATTACCTGTCCAGGAACGCCAGTCTCGCCTCGCCCGGCGTCGATGAGTTGCGCTGGACCAAGCCGGTGCGGCCGGGCGACCGCCTATCCATACGCGTGACCGTGGTCGAGGCCAGGCGCTCGCGCTCTAAACCGGATCGCGGCCTGGTCCGGTCCGCGATCGAGGTGATCAACCAGGGGCGCGAGCCGGTGATGACCATGACCGCGATGAACCTCCTCGGCTGCCGGAATCCCTAGTAGCCGTAGTGCCTCGTACCCGTTTTGTCATCGGGGCGCTTTTACCCGGAGGCAACCCAGGGTACTCGTGCCGCAGATCGGGCCGGCCCGCCATACCGCCAACGCGTGCGGGGGAAAGCCACCTGGGCGGATCAGTGCTCTCCCCCCGCCCGGTCAAACACGGCTTGTTACATACTCTATTGATATAAATCAAATCATCGTAGATTTACCTCTTTAATAATAATACTTTAGTACTAAATATAGTGTTGTTACAAAGCAACACATTTCCCTTGACAAGCGCTTTTTTTCGCCGGAAAAACCAAAACCGCAGGCTCGGACAGTAATCTCGTCCCATCGATTTTTCCGCAACTTTAGAAAGGGAGTTTCAAATGAATCATAGTTCCACACCCCGCATCGCAAGCCGGCTTGCCCGGCTGTCGCTGGTCGCGGCAACCGCGGCCTTGCTGCTGCCCGGCGCGGCCCAGGCCGTGCCCAGCTTCGCGCGCCAGACCGGCATGGCCTGTGAAGCCTGTCACACGGTCTTCCCCGAGCTGACCCCCTTCGGTCGGCGCTTCAAGCTGAACGGCTATACCATCGACAATCTGCCCCAGGTCAGTGATGTCACCGGGAGCAAGGAGCAGACGCTGCTCTTGAACCAGCTGCCGCCGCTGTCCTTCATGCTCCAGGCCTCTGTCACCAGTACCAAGAAAGCCGTACCCGACTCCGCTGTACCCGGCGCCAACGCCCAGAACGGCCAGACGCAGTTCCCGCAGCAGGCCAGCCTGTTCTACGCCGGCAGGATCGCGCCCAACTTGGGCGCCTTCGTACAGATGACCTATGACGGCACCGCGGGCTCGTTCGGCTGGGACAACACCGATATTCGCTACGCCAAGAACGTCAACCCCAATTTCCTCTGGGGCCTGAGCCTCAACAACAATCCCACGGTGCAGGACGTCTGGAACAGCACCCCGGCCTGGCAGGCGCCCTTCGATCAGCGCAGCGCCACCGCGCCATCGGGTGCCGCCGCGACCATGCTCGACGGCGGACTGGCCGATGCCGGCGTAGCCGGCTTGAGCGTCTATGGCTACTGGAACGATTCGCTCTATGCCGAACTGGGCGCCTATCGTTCGGCACCCGCCGTCGCCATTCCCTTGGACAGCACCAACACCAGCGTCGTCGATGGAGTGGCGCCCTACTGGCGGCTCGCCTATGAGCGGCAATGGGGCCGGCAGTCCTGGGAGCTCGGCGCCTACGGCGTGAACGCCAAGATGTTCCCGGGCGGCGGCATTCCGCTCTCCGGCCCGACCGACAGATACAACGACGTCGCCCTGGATACCCAGTACCAGTACATCGGCGACGAGAGCATCTATTCGGTCCTGGGCACCTACATCAAGGAAAGCCAGACCCTGGATGCCTCCGCCCCAGGTACGAGTCCTGATCTCAAGACCTTGAGGGTCGGCGGCAGCTATTACTACCGCAGGCAATACGGCGCCGGGCTGGGCTACTTCTCCACCACCGGCAGCTCGGATATCAGCGCTACCACCGATACCAATGGCTGGACCGCAGAGCTCGACTGGATTCCCTACCAGAACACCAAGCTCGCGCTGCAGTACACCGCCTACAACAAGTTCAACGGCGCCAGCGACAACTACGACGGCACGGGCAGAAATGCCTCCGACAACAACACCCTCTATCTGCTGGGCTGGATCAACTTCTAAGCCGCGGCTTACACGCGCCCGGGCGGTTTGATCGCCCGGGCCGTGGCTACCGTCGCACACCCCATTCAACGATCTTAATTTGGAGGATTTTCCGTGAAATCATCTATCGCATTGGCAGTCGGAGTGCTCGCTTCGAGCTTGGCACTGGCGCAGGAGCCGCAACAGCCGGCCCCGACGCTGGCCGCCAACGTATGCATGTCCTGTCATGGCCCCGAGGGCCGCAGCGTTTCGCCGGTGTTCCCCCGGCTGGCCGGGCAGCAAAAGGCCTATATCACCGCCCAACTTCAGGCGTTCAGGAATCGGACGCGGAGCGATCCCTTGGCCCAGGCTTACATGTGGGGCATGGCTTCCCAGTTGAGCGACAGCGGCATCGATGCCCTGGCCAGCTACTACTCGGCGCAGCAGCCGGTCGCCGGCACGGCGGGCGACGCCGCGCTGATGGCCGAGGGCAAGAAGATCTATACCCAGGGCATACTCGCCGAAAAGGTGCCTGCCTGCGCGTCGTGTCACGGCGCGGATGCGCAGGGGGTAGGCGCATTCCCGCGCCTGGGCGGCCAGCACGTCGAATATCTGCTCGCCCAGCTCGAAGGTTTCAAGTCAGGTGTCCGCGCCAACGCACCCATCATGCTGGGCGTGGTGCATAATATGACCGTGGACCAGCTCAAGGCAGCGGCCACCTATGCCGCATCCAAGTAGGCGCGGCCTGAATCGGAGACGAGGACTTAGCCGACAATGAAACTTGCTTCAAGCAGTCGTCGTAGCGCGATGGCGCGCAGTTGGGTGGGCTTTTGGGTGCCCAGCGCGCTGTGCGTCATCGCCATCCTGGGCTCCTCCGCTGCTGCCGCGGAAGAGCCCGGGGTGGCTGCGCTGCTCCAGCGGGTAAACACCCTCGACCGACGGGTGCAGGATTTGCAGGCGCGGGTCAAGCAGCTGGAGGCTAAGTTGGCGGCAAGTTCGGCGACAACGCCGGCGGCGTCGGCTCCGGTGGCGGCGGCCCCCATTCCGCCCGCCGCCAAGCCTGCCGAGGCCGGGCCCGCCGTTATCACCGCGGCACCGGCCGGAGGAACGGGGGCGGGCTACCTCAGTCCGGAAGCGCTGCTCAGGCAGAGCTGGTCCAGGATAGACAACGGCATGGCCGCTGCCCGGGTCCACGAACTGCTGGGGGAACCGTCTAAGAAGTTCAAGCTCAACGGCAGGACCGTCTGGTATTACTACTATCCTGCGACCGGCGTCGGTTCGGTTTTCTTCACCGACGCAGGGCGGGTCTCCAGCAAGCAGTCGCCCTTCGGCTGGAGCTGGTAGACGTCTCTGTCGGTGCTTCGGCGCCAGGCGGGTGTTAATTAATACAATGGCTTGCGTGTCAATGCCCGGCTCCCGGCGGTTGACGTTTACGTCAACGTCAGCTAGATTCATGCGCTGAACTTCCGACGGCTGGAGAATCGCGATGACGGATCTGAGCGCGGCCAGAGATCTGGCCCCCTACAAGCCGAAGCACAAGCTCCGCTTTATCACCGCCGCCGCTCTGTTCGACGGCCACGACGCCGCGATCAACATCATGCGCAGGATCATGCAGGCGACCGGCGTCGAGGTGATCCATCTCGGACACAATCGCTCGGTCGGCGAGATCGTCAATGCCGCCTTGCAGGAAGACGTGCAGGGCGTGGCCATTACCTCGTACCAGGGCGGCCACGTCGAATACTTCAAGTACATGCTCGACTTGCTGCGCGCGGGCGGCGGCGAGAACATCCAGGTCTTCGGCGGCGGCGGCGGCGTCATCATCCCGGCCGAGATTGCCGAACTGCAAGCCTACGGCATCACCCGCCTGTATTCGCCCGAGGACGGCCAGGCGATGGGTCTGCAGGGCATGATCAACGACCTCGTGGCGCACGCCGACGTCGATCTCGCGCCCTTAGCTCCGCGGGCTAATGAGGCACTGGCGGCGCTCGCCACAGGCGAGCGCGCGAGCCGCATGCGCAGCCTGGCCAGGATCATCACCGCCTTGGAGAACGGCGCCTATCCGGAGGCGCTGAAACGGCGGTTGCTCGAAGCGGCCGCGGAGATCAGGACGCCGACCCTGGGGATCACCGGCACCGGCGGTTCCGGCAAGAGCTCGCTGACCGACGAGCTGGTGCGCCGCTTCCGCCTGGACCAGGACGACCGCTTGAAGATCGCCATCGTCGCCGTCGACCCGTCCAGGAAGCGCAGCGGCGGGGCGCTGCTGGGCGACCGCATCCGCATGAACGCCATCGAGCACCCGAACATCTACATGCGCTCGCTCGCCACCCGCGACGCCGGTCCGGGTATCTCGGCGGCCTTGCCCGAGGTGATCGCCGCCTGCAAGCTGGCCGGCTTCGACCTGGTGATCGTCGAGACGCCAGGCATCGGCCAGGGCGACGCGAGCATCGTCTCCCACGTCGACTGCTCGCTCTACGTGATGACCCCGGAGTTCGGCGCCGCGAGCCAGCTGGAGAAGATCGACATGCTCGACTTCGCCGATTTCGTCGCGATCAACAAGTTCGACCGCAAGGGTGCCGAAGACGCGCTGCGCGATGTCATGAAGCAGGTCCAGCGGAATAGCGGTCGCTTCTCCGAATCCCCCGACGCGATGCCGGTGTTCGGCACCATGGCGGCGCGCTTCAACGACGACGGCGTCACCGCCCTCTACCAAGCGCTGCTGCCGCGCCTGCGCAGCCTGGGGCTAGAAGCGCCGGCCGGCAAGCTGCCCCAGGCATCGGTCAAGCACTCCTCCTCCTCGCGCGCCATCGTGCCCAATGCAAGGGTGCGCTACCTGGCCGAGATTTCAGAGGCCGTGCGCGGCTATCACCGGCATACCGCGGCGCAGGTCGAGCTCGCCCGGGAGCACCAGGCGCTGAGAATCGCCCGAGACCTGTTCGCGAGTTGCGGCAAGCCGGCCGCCGACTTCGAGGAACTGATCGCCTGGAAGGACGGCCAGCTCGATCCTGCCGCCAGGAAGCTGCTGGAGATGTGGCCGAAGACCGTCGAGCTCTATGGCCGCGACGAATACGCGGTCAGGATCCGCGACCAGGAGATCCGCACCGCGCTCACCCATACCTCGCTCTCGGGCAGCAAGATCCGCAAGGTCTCCTTGCCCGCCTTCGGCGACGAGGGCGAGATCCTGCGCTTTTTGCTGCGCGAGAACCTGCCCGGCGCCTTCCCATTTACCGCCGGGGTCTTCGCCTTCAAGCGCGAGAACGAGGATCCGACCCGGATGTTCGCCGGCGAGGGCGACGCCCATCGCACCAACCGTCGTTTCAAGGCCGTCTCCGAGGGGCTGCCGGCCAAGCGCCTGTCGACAGCCTTCGACTCGGTGACGCTGTACGGCTGCGATCCCGACCCGCGTCCGGACATCTACGGCAAGGTCGGCAATTCGGGCGTCTCGATCGCCACCCTGGACGACATGCAGGTGCTCTACTCGGGCTTCGATCTCTGCTCGCCCGCCACCTCGGTGTCGATGACCATCAACGGCCCGGCGCCGATGATACTGGCGATGTTCTTCAATACCGCGATCGAGCAGCAGTTGGACAAGTTCCGCGCCGACAACGGGCGCGAGCCGACCGAGGACGAGGCCGGGAAGATCCGCGCCTGGACGCTCTCCCGCGTCCGCGGCACGGTCCAGGCCGACATCCTGAAGGAGGACCAGGGGCAGAATACCTGCATCTTCTCGACCGAGTTCGCCCTGAAGATGATGGGCGACATCCAGGAATACTTCGTCCATCACGACATCGGGAACTTCTACTCGGTGTCGATCTCCGGCTATCACATCGCCGAGGCGGGCGCCAACCCGATCTCTCAGCTCGCCTTCACCCTGGCCAACGGCTTCACCTACGTCGAAGCCTATCTCGCGCGCGGCATGCACATCGACGACTTCGCGCCCAACCTGTCGTTCTTTTTTTCCAACGGCATGGACCCGGAATACACGGTGATCGGGCGCGTCGCCCGGCGTATCTGGGCGGTGGCGATGAAAAACAAGTACGGGGCCAGCGAACGCAGCCAGAAGCTGAAGTACCACGTCCAGACTTCGGGTCGTTCGCTGCACGCGCAGGAGATGGCCTTCAACGACATCCGCACCACGCTGCAGGCGCTGATCGCCATCTACGACAACTGCAACTCGCTGCACACCAACGCCTTCGACGAGGCGATCACCACCCCGACCGACGACTCGGTGCGCCGGGCGATGGCGATCCAGATGGTGATCAACCGCGAGTGGGGCCTGGCCAAGAACGAGAACCCCAACCAGGGCAGCTTCATCCTGGAGGAGCTGACCGATCTGGTGGAGGAGGCGGTGTTGAAGGAATTCGAGGCCATCGCCGAACGGGGCGGCGTGCTCGGCGCCATGGAGACCGGCTACCAGCGGGGCAAGATCCAGGAAGAGTCGCTCACCTACGAGCGCAAGAAGCACGACGGCTCCTATCCGATCATCGGCGTCAACACCTTCCGCAATCCCAAGGGCGAGCCCCGGCTCGAAATCGAACTGGCGCGCTCGACAGAGGCGGAGAAGCGCTCGCAGATCCAGCGCCTGTCGGATTTTCAGGCCAGGAACGTCGCCGCCGGGACGGCCATGCTGGAACGCCTCAAACAGACGGTGATCGCCGACGGCAACGTCTTTGAGGTGCTGATGGACGCGGTGCGGGTGTGCTCGCTCGGGCAGATCAGCGCGGCGCTGTTCGAGGTCGGCGGTCAGTATCGCAGGAGCATGTAGTTTCAGGCGCAGAATTTGCGCAGGCCATCGACGTCCAGGATGCTGATCGAACCGTAGTTGACCTTCAGCAGGGCGGCCGCCTCCAGCGTCTGCAGCGCCTGGTTGGCGCGCTGGCGCGAGACGCCGGCGAGATAGCCCAGCTCCTCCTGGGAGATCTGCACCTCGGGCTTGGCCCCCGGGTAGAGCGCGTGATTGAATAGCGACGACAGCGAACGCGCGACGCGCGCGTCGGGGTCGAGCAGGCGCTCCTGTTCCACCATGCCGATGAAGTAGGAGAGCCGTTCGTTCAACTGCATCAGCAGGAAGCGGTTGAAGGCGAAGCTGGTGTCGAGTAGCCAGTGGAAGGTTTCCTGCGGCATCATGGCGATGCGCGAGGCGCGCAGCGCGATCACGTCGTACCTGCGCGCCTCGCCCTTCAACACCGAGCCTTCGCCGAACCAACTGCCGGCAGGTACCCCGGCGAAGGTCACCGACTTTCCGGCATCGGAAAAACAATTGATCTTCACCAGTCCGTCGATGACGCCGACCCACATCGCGGCGGGCTCGCCCTTGCGGCAGACGAAGCTGCCGGCGCCATAGTTGCGCTCGAGGATGGCGGCGCGTACCACAGCCAGCTGTTCCGGCGTCAATTCCCCGGCCCAGGGGCTCAAGGCGAGCATGTCGTCCAGATTCGGCATAGGCATTTGAACGCTCGTAGATTGTCGGTTGAATGACAGCAAGCTTGCAATATACCGCGTAAGCTCCTCCGGACAAATCGACCCGGCTCAGACCGGGCGGGAAATGGCCTACTAAGGCCTACAATTGCGCATTCATGCGCATGACATCGGCGCCGGCCGACGGAAATGGAGGAGGGGGGTGGCATGTCCGACGCGCGTTCGAGCGGAACTCCGGATCATTCCTTGCCGCATGGGCAAGACACCTTCCCGCGCCTGTTGACCCACCACGCCCGGGTGCGCGGCGACAAGCCAGCCATCCGCGAGAAGGATCTGGGCATCTGGCAGACCTGGACCTGGGCCCAGGTCGAGAGCGAGGTGCGAGCGCTGGCCTGCGGTCTGGCCGGGCTGGGTTTCCGTCGCGGCGACAATCTGGCCATCATCGGCGACAACCGGCCCCGGCTGTACTGGGCGATGTGCGCGGCGCAGATGCTGGGCGGTGTGCCGGTGCCCCTGTACCAGGATGCGGTGGCGGGGGAAATGGTCTTCGTCCTGCAGGAGGCCGGGATAGGCTTCGCCATCGTCGAGGACCAGGAACAGGTGGACAAGCTGCTGGAGATCAGGGAGCAGTGCCCGGCGCTCAAACACATCCTCTACGACGACCCGCGCGGCATGCGCCACTATACGCAGGACGGACTCCAGAGTATCGACGGCGTCATTGCGATGGGCCGGATTCAGGACCAGGACCAGCGCGATATCCTCGACGGCGAGATAGCCCGGGGCGAGCCCGGCGACGTCGCCGTCATGCTGTACACCTCGGGCACCACGGGCAGGCCGAAGGGGGTCTGCCAGACCCATTCCGCCTTCATCGCGGCGGCCAGGAGCGGCTGCGAATTCGACCGGCTGGGGCCGGAAGACGCGATTCTCTCCTACCTGCCGATGGCCTGGGTCGGCGACCACCTGTTCTCCTACGCCCAGGCGATGGTCGCAGGCTTCACCATCAATTGCCCGGAATCCGGCGACACGGTGATGACCGATCTGCGCGAGATCGGCCCGACCTATTACTTCGCGCCGCCGCGGGTGTTCGAGAACCTGCTGACCACCCTGATGATCCGCATGGAGGATGCGGGCAGCATCAAGCGCGGTCTGTTCCATTACTTCATGGCGGTGGCCCGACGCTGCGGCGCCGAGATCCTCGACCACAAGCCGGGCGTGGCGGTCGCCGACCGGCTGCGCTACGCGCTGGGCGATCTGATCATTTACGGCCCGCTGCGCAATGTCCTGGGCATGAGCCGGATCCGCGTCGCCTACACCGCGGGGGCGGCGATCGGCCCGGATCTGTTCCGTTTCTACCGCTCGATCGGCGTCAACCTGAAGCAGCTCTATGGCTCGACCGAGACTTGTGCCGCGGTCTGCCTGCAACCCGACGGCGAAATCAAGTTCGACAGCGTCGGCAAGCCGATCCCAGGCGTCGATGTCAAGATCGCCGACAACGGCGAGGTGCTGGTGCGCGGCGCGATGCTGCTCAAGGAGTACTACCGGCGGCCCGAGGACAGCGTCGAGGCCATCGACGGCGACGGCTACTTCCACACCGGCGACGCCGGCTTCTTCGACGAGGACGGCCACCTGAAGATCATCGACCGGGCCAAGGACGTCGGCAAGACGGCGGGCGGCGCCCTGTTCGCGCCCAATTACATCGAGAACAAGCTCAAGTTCTTCTCCTACATCAAGGAGGCGGTGGTCTTCGGCCAGGGGCGGGAGCAGGTCTGCGCCTTCATCAATATCGACATGGGAGCGGTCGGCAACTGGGCCGAGCGGCGCAACATCGCCTACTCCAGCTACACCGACCTGGCGCAGAAGGCGGAGGTCTATCAACTGGTCCGGGAGTGCGTCGAGTCCGTCAATGCCGAACTGGCGGGGGACCCGGTACTTGGGGACTCGCAGGTGCATCGCTTCCTGATCCTGCACAAGGAACTCGATCCCGACGACGACGAGCTGACGCGGACGCGCAAGGTCCGTCGCGGCTTCATCGGGCAGAAGTACGGAGTGCTGATCGACGCGCTCTATTCGGACAAGACTTCCCAGTTCATCGAGACGCAGGTGCGCTTCGAGGACGGGCGCAGCGGCATGGTCAGCGCCGATCTCAAGATCGTGGCGGCCAAGACCCTGCCGCGCCTCGCGGCCAGGCGGGCGGCCTGAGTGGAATCAGTCATGGACAGGAAAATCGGAGAGGTCATCCTGAGCTTCGAGAACATCTCGCTCTCCTTCGGCGGCGTCAAGGCGCTCACCGGCATCGGCTTCGACGTGCGCGAGCACGAGATCCGGGCCATCATCGGCCCCAACGGCGCCGGCAAGAGCTCGATGCTCAACGTCATCAACGGCGTGTACCACCCGCAACAAGGCGAGATCATTTTCCGCGGCAGGCACCGCCGCGACATGAACACCTACGAGTCGGCCAAGAGCGGGATCGCCCGCACCTTCCAGAACATCGCGCTGTTCAAGGGCATGAGTGTCCTGGACAACATCATGACCGGACGCAACCTCAAGATGCGCTCGAACCTCCTGCTCGACGCCCTCTACTGGGGCCCGGCCCAGCGCGAGGAAATCGAGCACCGCAAGGTGGTCGAGGAAATCATCGACTTCCTGGAAATCCAGCACATCCGCAAGACGCCGGTCGGGCGCCTGCCCTACGGCCTGCAAAAGCGCGTCGAGCTGGGCCGGGCATTGGCCGCCGAGCCTTCGATCCTGCTGCTGGACGAGCCGATGGCCGGCATGAACGTCGAGGAGAAGCAGGACATGTGCCGCTTCATCCTCGACGTCAATGACCAGATGGGCACCACCATCGTGCTGATCGAGCACGACATGGGCGTGGTGATGGACATCTCGGATCGGGTCGTGGTGCTCGACTATGGCAAGAAGATCGCCGACGGCACGCCCGAAGAGGTGCGCGCCAACCAGGATGTCATCGACGCCTATCTGGGCGTCGCTCACTAGCAGGGCACGAGGACCCGGGCATGCAATTCTTTTTCGAAGTCCTGATCGCCGGCCTGCTCTCGGGCGTGATGTATTCCCTGGTGGCGCTGGGCTACGTGCTGATCTACAAGGCCTCCGGGGTGTTCAACTACGCCCAGGGAGCGATGGTGTTCTTCGCCGCATCGACCGCGGCCGGCCTGCACGACCTGGGGCTCTCCCTCTGGTTCGCGGTGCCGCTGACCATGGCGGTGATGATCGTGCTCGGCCTGGCGACAGAGAGGATCGTGCTGCGCCCGCTGGTGGCGCAACCCGAGATCACCCTGTTCATGGCCACCATCGGGCTGTCCTTTTTCATCGAGGGCCTGGCCCAGGCGATCTGGGGCGCCAACGTGCGCGCGCTCGACCTGGGGATCGACGACGTGCCCTTGCAGTGGGTGCTCGATCGCGCCAACATGGCCATCTCCCAGTTCGACCTGATCGCCGCTGGCATCGCCGCGCTGCTGGTGGCGGCGCTGGCGATCTTCTTCTCCAGGACCAAGATCGGCCGGGCGCTGCGCGCCGTCGCCGACGACCACCAGGCGGCGCTGTCGATCGGTATCCCGCTGCAGCATATCTGGGGCATTTTGTGGGCGGTCGCCGGTTTCGTGGCGCTGGTCGCCGGCCTGCTCTGGGGAGCGAGAAACGGCGTCCAGTTCTCACTCACCTTCGTCGCGCTGAAGGCGCTGCCGGTGCTGATCCTCGGCGGCTTCACCAGTGTCCCCGGGGCGATCGTCGGCGGCCTGATCATCGGCGCCTCGGAGAAGCTGGCCGAGGTGTTTCTCGGCCCTTACGTCGGCGGCGGCATCGACGGCTGGTTCCCCTACGTCCTGGCGCTGCTGTTCCTGCTCGTCCGCCCCGAAGGCCTGTTCGGCGAAAAGATCATTCGTCGAATTTAGACGCATGATCTTTCGGCGGGGGCTCACATGAAGGCAACGAACGTTAAGGCGCGTAGCGCCGGCCGCAGTCAAAAGATCATTCGCCGCATTTAAATGGACACAGAAAAATATGTTCTATAGAGAAGCCGGGCAGTTCAAGTCGAGCTACGCCGAAGACAGCCAGATCTTCCCGATCCGGCAGGACCGGATTGGCATCGCGATCATCGTCGCCATCGCCTTTCTCGGCGTGCCTCTGTTCGCCTCGCTGGGCATCGTCTCCAACTACACCTTCACGGCGATCCTCACCCCCTTCCTGATCTTTTCGCTGGCCGCGCTCGGCCTCAACATACTAACCGGCTACGCTGGCCAGCTCTCGCTCGGCAGTTCGGCCTTCATGGCGGTCGGCGCGTTCGCCGCTTACAACTTCATGCTGCGCATCGACGGCATGCCTATCCTGCTCGCCTTCATTCTCGGCGGCCTGTGCGCCGCGGTGGTCGGCATCGTGTTCGGGCTGCCCAGCCTGCGCATCCGGGGCTTCTACCTGGCCGCGGCGACGCTGGCGACGCAGTTCTTCATCGTCTGGTGCCTGACCAAGATCGGCTGGTTCACCAACTACAGTTCCTCGGGCGTGATCAGCGCGCAAAAGATCCGCATCCTTGGCTACACCTTCCAGAGCTCATTGAGCAAGTACCTGTTCGTGCTCAGCGTTGTATCGGTGATGGCGCTATTGGCGAAGAACATGGTGCGCACCAATATCGGCCGCTCCTGGATGGCGATCCGCGACATGGACATGGCAGCGGAGGTGATCGGCTTCCGGCCGATGCGCACCAAGCTGATGGCATTCGCGGTGAGTTCCTTCTATTGCGGGGTCGCCGGCGCGCTGTTCGCCTACGCCTATCTCGGCACGGTGGAACCCGAGGGCTTCAACCTCGACCTGTCGTTCCGCATCCTGTTCATGGTGATCATCGGCGGTGCCGGCAGCATCCTCGGCTCCTTTCTCGGCGCCGCCTTCATCGTGCTGCTGCCGATCTACCTGAACGTGTTCATCAATTTCACCGAGAACTCGACCGGCATCGAGCTGCCATCGGGGATCTCGTCGAGCGTGGAACTGATGGTTTTCGGCGGCCTGATCATCTTTTTCCTGATCGTCGAGCCGCACGGCCTCGCCAGACTATGGCAGATCGGCAAGGAGAAGCTGCGTCTGTGGCCCTTTCCGCACTGAGGCGGCGGTGGTGCAGTAGTTGTTCGAGTTGTACCGATGGCAGTCATTCGGAGTCAAACCTAGGAGGAGGCAAAATGAAACTCATCAAAATAGTTTTGCTGGCGCTGTCGCTTGCGACGGCCGCCGGCGCGGCGTTCGCGCAGGATCAGTTCATTCCCTTGATCGACTATCGAGTCGGCCCTTACGCCGCGGGCGGCTCGGGCTTCTTCGGCGGCGCGATCGACTACATGAATCTGGTCAATATGAAGGGCGGCATCAACGGCGTCAAACTGGTCTGGGAAGAGTGCGAGTCGGAATACAATCCGACCCGCGGCGTCGAATGCTACGAGCGGCTGAAGAAGGCCCACGGCGGCGCCTCCCTGGTCGAGCCGCTATCCACCGGCATCGCCTATGGCCTGCTCGATCGCGTCGGCCAGGACAAGATCCCGATGACGACGCTCGGTTACGGCCGTTCCGACGCCGCCGACGGGCGCGTGTTCCCCTACGTCTATCCGTTGATCACCAGCTACTGGAGCCAGGCCGCCGCGATGATCAAGTATCTCGGCGAGAAGGCCGGGGGCCTGGACAAGTTGAAGGGCAAGAAGATCGTGCATCTATATCACGACTCCGCCTTCGGCAAGGAGCCCATCCCGGTGCTCGAAGCCTATGCCAAGAAACTCGGCTTTGAATTGATCAAAATCCCGGTCGCGCACCCTGGCCTCGAACAGCAGGCGCAGTGGCTGCAGATCCGCCAGGCCAAGCCGGATTACGTGATTCTCTGGGGCTGGGGCGTGATGAACGCCACCGCGCTGAAGAGCGCGCAGCGCAACGGGTTTCCGCGCGACAAGATACTCGGCGTGTGGTGGGCGGGCTCCGAGGAGGATGTGATTCCGGCCGGCGCTGCCGCCAAGGGTTATACCACGATGACCTTCAATACTCCGGGCAACTATCCGCTGCTCGACGAGATCCGGAAGAAGGTCTACGGAGCAGGGCAGGGCAACCTGGAAGACAAGTCGCGTATCGGCTCGGTGTACCACATGCGCGGCATCACCGCGGCGATCCTCTGGACGGAGGCGATCCGCAGGGCCCAGGAGAAATTCGGTAAAGGCAAGGTGATGAGCTCCGAGCAGGTGCGCTGGGGTTTCGAGAATCTCAACGTCGATGATGCCAGGCTCAAGGCGCTGGGCGCATTCGGCATGATGCCGTCGGTGAAGACCAGCTGCCTGGATCACGAGGGTTCGGGTGCCACCAAGGTGCAGCAGTGGGATGGTTCCAAGTGGAAGTCGATCACGCCGAACTGGCTGACCGGCGACAAGGCGATGATCCGCCAGATGGTGGAAGAGTCCGCCGACAAGTATGCCGCGGAGAAGAAGATCAAGCTGCGCGACTGTTCGAAGGAACTCTGAGTTATCCAATCCGACCCTCCCCCGCGGCGAGGAGGGTCGGGCCGACGAATGGTACCCAGATGACCGAGCACAATACAACACAGACGGCCGGCGCCAGGCCCTATTTGTCCGTGAACAACGTGGAGGTGATTTACGACCACGTGATTCTGGTCCTGAAGGGCGTGTCGCTGGTGGTGCCCGAGGGCAAGATCGTGGCGCTGCTCGGTGCCAACGGCGCCGGCAAGAGCACCACCCTGAAAGCCGTCTCGACGCTGCTGCACGGAGAGCGCGGCGAGGTGACCAAGGGCTCGATCGAGTTCCGCGGCGAGCGCATCGACAGGCTGACCCCCAACGAGCTGGTCAGGCGGGGCATGGTCCAGGTGATGGAAGGGCGCCACTGCTTCGGCCACCTGACGGTCGAGGAAAACCTGCTGACCGGTGCCTACACCCGAGAGATTTCGCGGATCGAGCTCAAGAACGGATTGGAGCGCGTCTACCATTATTTTCCGCGCTTGAAGACGCGCCGTACTAGTCAGGCCGGTTACACCTCGGGCGGTGAGCAGCAGATGGTCGCGATCGGCCGGGCCCTGATGGCCAAGCCGACGATGATTCTGCTCGACGAGCCGTCGATGGGCCTGGCGCCGCAGATCGTCGAAGAAATTTTCGAGATCGTGCGCGACCTCAACGAGCGCGAGCGGGTGAGCTTCCTGCTGGCCGAGCAGAACACCATGGTGGCGCTGCGCTACGCCGATCTGGGCTACATCCTGGAGAACGGCCGCGTCGTTATGGAGGGCGACGCCGGAGGGCTGGCCGCCAACGAGGACGTCAAGGAGTTCTACCTCGGTCTATCGACCGCCGGGAGGAAGAGCTTCCGTGACGTCAAACATTACCGCCGGCGCAAACGCTGGCTGGCGTGAGCAGACGATGAGCTATTTCGACGCAGTGGAAACCCTCGACCCCGCGGAGCGCGAGCGTCGCCTGATGGCCCGCCTGCCGATGCAGATCGCCCACGCCAAGGCGCACTCGCCGTATTTCGCCGGGGCGCTGGCGGGCGTCGATGCGCCCGAGGTCGATACGCGCGCCGCGCTCTCAGCCCTGCCGGTGCTGAGGAAGCGCGCCCTGATCGAACTACAGAAGGGACAGAAGCCCTTCGGGGGGCTCACCGCGACGCCGCTGACCGAGCCTTGCGCCGGACTCGGGCGGGTCTTCTCCTCCCCCGGCCCGATCTATGACCCCGAAGGCCGCGGCGCCGACTGGTGGCGCTTCGGCCGCTCGCTGTATGCCGCGGGCTTCCGCGCTGGCGACTTGGTGCACAACACCTTCTCCTATCACTTCACGCCGGCGGGCTTCATGCTCGACAGCGCGGCGCAGAGAATCGGCTGCTGCGTCTTCCCGGCGGGTACCGGCCAAACCGAGATGCAGGTCGCCGCTATCAACGAGCTGCGGCCGCGGGCCTATGCCGGTACGCCCTCCTTCCTCAAGATACTCCTGGAGCGGGCCGACGAGCTGGGGGCCGACGTCAGCTCGCTGAAGCTGGCATCGGTATCAGGCGAGGCGCTGTTCCCGGCGCAAAAGGCCTTGTTCTCCGAACGCGGCATCAGTGTTTTCCAGGCCTACGGCACCGCCGACCTGGGCCTGGTCGCCTACGAGACCGAAGCGCGCGAAGGCATGGTACTGGCCGAAGACCTGATTCTCGAGATCGTCAGGCCGGGCACCAATGAACCCGTGGCGACTGGAGAAGTGGGCGAGGTGGTGATCACCAGCCTCAACCCTGATTATCCGCTGATCCGCTTCGGCACCGGCGACCTGTCCGCGGTGATGCCCGGCGTTTCGTCCTGCGGCCGCACCAACACCAGGATCAGGGGTTGGCTGGGGCGCGCCGACCAGACCACCAAGGTGCGCGGCATGTTCGTTCATCCGGAGCAGGTGGCCGAGGTGCTCAAGCGCCATCCCGAGGTGGAGCGGGCGCGCCTGGTCGTCACCAATCCGGACGGCAATGACCTGATGATGCTCCATTGTGCGGCGGTCGGCGGCGAGGCGCTGATCCGGGCGATCGACGCGAGCATCCGCAGCGTCACCAAGCTGCGCGGCGAAGTCCGGCTGGTCCCGCCCGGTAGCCTGCCCAACGACGGCAAGGTGATCGAAGACGCGCGAAAGTACGATTGACTCTTCGCCTGGCGCGGCTTAGAAACGTTCGTCGGGGCGCAGGTAGCGCCATTTTCCCTCGGGCAGGTCGCCCAGCAGCACGCTTCCGATGCGCACCCGCTTCAAGCCCAGCACGGCCAGGCCGACCAGTTCGCACATGCGCCGGATCTGGCGTTTCTTGCCTTGGCGCAGCACGAAGCGGAGCTGATTCTCGTTCTGCCAGCTGACCTTGGCCGGCCTCAGCGCCTCGCCATCCAGGCTCAGCCCGTGTCTCAGCAGTGCCAGACACTTCTCCGGCAGCGTCCCCGCGACGCGCACCAGGTATTCCTTTTCCACGGCGGAATCGTCGCCGATCAGCAGCTTGGCGATGCGCCCGTCCTGGGTCAACACCAGCAGTCCCTGGGAATCGATATCCAGCCGCCCGGCGGGCGCCAGGCCCTTGAGATGCGCCGGGCTGAAGCGCTGCACCGTCCGGTCGCCGGCGAAGCGCGACTCGGCGTTGATCAGGCTCACCGCCGGACGGTAGCCCGGTTCGGGCTGGGCCGAGACATAGCCGACCGGCTTGTTGAGCAGAATGGTGACGCGGGCGAGTTGATTCTTTTGCGCCGCCTGGCTGAGCGTGATCTTCTGGTCGGGGAAGACCCTGAAGCCCAGTTCGCTCACCACCACCCCATCGACGTAGACCCAGCCGCGCTCGATGTAAGCGTCCGCCTCGCGGCGGGAACACAGACCCTGCTCGGACATCAGCTTGGACACCCGCACCTTTTCCATCCTCTCCCTCCCCCGTCCTTGGCGCCAGGGCGGCGCTATTTCTTCTCTTTGGGGGGCGGCGTGACGCCGGCGGCATCGGCGGCCTGCTGCATGATGTTCCAGGGCCATAGGCCGGGGTTAGCGGCGGCATCGGCTTCGCCGCCCGCAGTCGACCCCACGGCCTGCATCGTGGCGAGCGTGGCGCGCTGCATTTCCAGGCCCTGGATGGAAATCTGCAGCATGCCGAGGTTCATCTTGAGCCAGTTCTCCACCGCCTTGAGGTCGGTGATGCGCTTGTCCAGTTCGCCCACGTCCAAGGTCGGCGTCACCATGCCGGGCAGAGGGAAGCCCATGCTGCCCCACATCGACTTGAGAAATTCGAGGGGGTCCTGCGGCGCTTCGGACATGAGATGCTCCCGATGGATGACCGAAGGATATTAACGCAAAGCGGCAAGATGACGGAAATTACGGTAGACTTGTGAATGTCATGGTCTTTCGATGGTGGCTACCGTGCTAAGACTCCTGGTTGTCGACGATCACGCGCTGGTGCGCGAGGGGCTGATGCAGACCCTGCATCAACTCGGGGAAGAAGTGGTCTGCGTCGGCGCCCACGACGCCGACGAAGCGCTACGACAGCTGCAGAGCGAGGATTATGACCTGGTGTTGCTCGACCTGATGCTGCCCGGGATCAACGGCATGGCCTTCCTCGGCGTGCTGCGCAAGCGTTTTCCGTCGCTGCCCGTGGTGATCCTGTCCGCGCTCGACGATGCCGATACCGTGGCGCGCGCGATGCGCCAGGGCGCTTCCGGTTTCGTGCCAAAATACAGCTCCAGCGAAGACCTCCTCGATGCCCTGCGCCAGGTGCTCTCCGGCGTCGTCTTCCTGCCGCTAGAGCTGCAGGAGGCGCACGGCGGCAGCCGCTCGCTGTCGGAACGCTACGGCATCACGGCGGGGCAGATGCGGGTGCTGGAGCTTCTGGGCCAGGGCAAGACCAACCGCGAGATTGCCGATCTGCTCGGCTTGACCGAGGGGACGGTCAAGATCCACGTCTCCGCCATCTTCAAGGCGCTCAAGGTCACCAACCGCGGTCAGGCGCTGCTGATCGTCAACAAGCGCAAGCCGGCCAGGCTATAAGGCCTGGCTCAGGCCGGTATCGAGGCGGTCGGAACCTTCCTGGTCGTGGCCAGCGTCGCTCCGGGGACGCGCGAGCAGTCGGTATCCTGGCCATTGCTATCGTCATCGACGGGAATCTGCAGCAAGTCGAGTACTTGATGCGCCATGCCGCGGCAGGCATTGACCAGCGGCGTGGGCAGCGCGCCGGGCAGTTGGTTCTGCAGCAGCAGCTTGGTCGAGGACAAGCTGGACACGGGGTCGAGGATTCGGTCGCGGTAGGGTGCGAGATAATCTGCCACGGTGTTTTCCGCCGCCTCGCGTTGCCAGGCGTTGGTCGGCCATTGCATCGGAATGGCGTAGGCGCGGGGAAACAGTTCGAGATCGCGGATCACCGTGCGGATGTCCTCGTGCGAATCGCGAAAGGGCAGCAGCACCAAGTCGGCCAGGCCATAGAGCTTGCGATCCATCTCGCTGCGGTTGCCGCCGCCGTCGATGATGCCGAGCCAAGCGCTCAGCGAACGGATCTTGTCGACCACCTTGACCAGCGCCTCTCGGGTCCGCGCGTCCGCCGTCAGGTAGCGGCGGCCCTTCGGATCGAGCGGATCGCGATGGGTGTCGGTCAGCACGCACACCGAGCGCTTGCCGAGCAGCCCCATGCCCTGGCATAGCATGTGCGAGAGCGTGGTCTTGCCGGTGCCGCCCTTGTTGCCGATAACACAGATGATGTCCGCCATGATGCCTCCTGTGCCTGATCGCCGTCGCGCGTCAGGCTTGACCCAGGCTGGGATTATTGGCGAAGCGCGGGGGCAATGATGCGGTGAAATGCAAGGCAATCGGGCCGCAAATTGAGTTAATGGGCGAGCGCTGGGAAGCCCTCACTCACCGCGTGCCCGTGCCCATCCGGTAGCAGTGGAGCCTCGTGGCGCGCCGGTCGTCGACTTCGATGACGCGCTCGGGGACCACTTCCGGGACGGCGAAGCTGTTCGCCACTAGCAGCGTTCCGGGACGCATCTCGGCGCGCGCCTTCGCGATCAGGCGCGGCATCGGTGCCGGCGAGAGGAAGGCATAGACGAGGTCGAAACGGCCTAGGCGAAGCCGCCAGAAATCGCCGTAGCGTATCTCCAGGTTCGTCCGCCCGAGGCCGGCCAGCTTGGCCCAGAGCCAGGGCAGGGGGGCGTGCTCGACGCCGACGAAGTCGCAGTCCGGCCGCTTGGCCGCAAGCCGGCGCAGCAGGCCGCCGTCGCCGCAGCCCAGGTCGATGACCTGGCAGGGGGCGTCGGGCAGCGCCGCCGCGAGCGCTTCCGCGGTGGCAGCGTTGGACAGGTAGAGCGGCACCTGGCCGCGGTCGGTGCGCCAAAAGATCAGCAGCAGCGCGGCGAAGCCGGCGAAATACCAGATCGGCGCAACACCCAGATCCTGCCCCAGCCGGGTTAACCAGAGCGCCGCCGGCAGGAAGCCCAGATGGATGCCCAACCACCACTTCGGCGCCCCCAGCTTGGCGCTGACCACGGCGGCGCAGGCCCCCTGTATCGCCGCCACCGCGAGTGGCGCCGAGAAGAGCTTGGGCTGAACGACCTGGATCAAGGAGGCGGCGATCACGGCGCCCAGAACCTGGGCGAGACCGGCCGTGGACAGCGGCGACATGGCGGGAGGTCGCGCGCCGTCAGCCGGGCGGGAGGATCTTTCCGGGATTCATCAGGTCGTCCGGATCAAGCGCGTGTTTCACCGCGCGCATCACCGCGATGGCGGCGTCGCCGTGCTCGCGCGCCATGTATTTCTGCTTGCCGATGCCGATGCCGTGCTCGCCGGTGGAAGTGCCCTCCATTTCCAGGGCGCGCTCCACCAGTCTGGCAGAGAGTTCATGAACCCGCGCGACCTCGGCGCCGTCGTCGGGATCGACGAGCAGCACCAGGTGGAAGTTGCCGTCGCCGACGTGACCAAGCAGCGGCGCGATCAATCCGGAGGCCGCGACGTCGGCGACGGTCGCGACGATGCAGTCGGCCAGGCGCGAGATCGGCACGCAGACGTCGGTGGTCAGCGCCCGCGCGCCAGGCTTCAGGCCCAGACAGGCGTAATAGGCGTCGTGTCGGGCCTGCCACAGACGGCTTCTGTCCTCGGGCCGGGTCGCCCATTCGAAGTCCATGCCACCGTGTTCAGCGGCGATGGCCTGCACCGTCCGGGCCTGTTCCTCGACGCCGGCGGGCGAACCGTGGAACTCGAAAAACAGCGTCGGCGCCTCGCGCAGATCCGTCTTGCTGTGGCGGTTGATAGCCTCGATCGCCAGCGCGTCGAGCAACTCGATGCGCGCGACCGGCACGCCGAGCTGGATGGTCTGGATCACGGCCCTCACCGCGTCGGCGATCGTCGGAAAGGCGCAAACGGCGGAGGAGATCGCCTCGGGCACCGGGTACAGGCGAACGGTGAGTTCGGTGATGACGCCGAGCGTGCCTTCTGAGCCGATGAACAGCCGGGTCAGGTCGTAGCCGGCGGCGGACTTCTTGGCGCGGCTGCCGGTCTTGACGATGCCGCCATCGGCAGTCACCACCGTCATGGCCAGGACGTTGTCGCGCATGGTGCCATAGCGCACGGCATTGGTGCCCGAGGCGCGGGTCGCCGCCATGCCGCCCAGGCTGGCGTCGGCGCCGGGATCGATGGGGAAGAACAGGCCGGTGCCGTGCAAGGCGGCATTCAGCTGCTTGCGCGTCACGCCGGGCTGCACCGTGGCGTCGAGATCCTCGGGCCGCACGACGAGCACCTCGTTCATGCTCGAGAGGTCGATCGAGAGCCCGCCGCGGATCGCCAGTAGGTGTCCCTCGAGCGAGGTGCCGGTGCCGAAGGGGATGACCGGGACGCGGTGGGTGCGGCAGATCCTGACGGCCTCCGCGACCTCGGCGGTACTCTGGGCGAACAGGACCGCGTCGGGTGGCGCCGGCGGTAGGGACGACTCGTCCTTGCCATGGTGCGCACGAACCGCCGCGACGGTGGAAAAACGGTCGCCGAAGCGTTCGCTCATGGCGGTGATGAATTGCCGCGGTGGCGGCACCTGCGCGGTATCATGGCGGGCGTTCATGGCGGTGTCGGGCGAAGTCTTCGGTGCGGCAGATTCTACCCGGCTTTGTCCCTATCAGCGGGCGCCAGGCGGGCAGATCTTCGAGCAGGCTTGACTTTCCCCTTCAAAGAGCTCAAAATTTACCGTTTCGCTGGAGGGGTTCCCGAGCGGTTAAAGGGAGCAGACTGTAAATCTGCCGGCTCTGCCTTCGAAGGTTCGAATCCTTCCCCCTCCACCAGCAGTACCGGCAGGACCAGTAGAGAGACAGAGAGCGGGAACAGAGATTGGTTTCGGAGTTTCGGACGGGCGGGTGTAGCTCAATGGTAGAGCAGAAGCCTTCCAAGCTTATGACGAGGGTTCGATTCCCTTCACCCGCTCCAGGTTTTGACGTTTTTCGTGCCCATGTAGCTCAGTGGTAGAGCACTCCCTTGGTAAGGGAGAGGCCACGTGTTCAATCCACGTCATGGGCACCAGTTTGAATTGTGAATGGCAAGGCCCCGCTACCGCAGTAGCGCCGGGTTCATCGGATTTTCTTTTGGGGTAGACGATCATGGCAAAAGGCAAATTTGAGCGCACGAAGCCGCACGTGAACGTGGGGACGATTGGGCACGTAGACCACGGCAAGACGACATTGACGGCGGCGATCACGACGGTGCTGTCGGCGAAGTTTGGTGGCGAGGCGAAGGCATACGATCAGATTGATGCGGCGCCGGAAGAGAAGGCGCGGGGGATCACGATCAACACGGCGCACGTGGAGTACGAGACGAAGGCGCGGCACTACGCGCACGTGGATTGCCCGGGTCACGCCGACTACATCAAGAACATGATTACGGGTGCGGCGCAGATGGATGGGGCGATCCTGGTGGTGTCGGCGGCGGACGGTCCGATGCCGCAGACGCGGGAGCACATATTGCTGGCGCGCCAAGTGGGTGTGCCGTACATCATCGTGTTCATGAACAAGTGCGACATGGTGGATGACGCGGAGCTGCTGGAGCTGGTGGAGATGGAGGTTCGGGAGCTGCTGTCGAAGTACGAGTTTCCTGGCGACGACATACCGATCATCAAGGGTTCGGCCTTGAAGGCGCTGGAAGGCGACAAGGGCGAGCTGGGCGAAGAGGCGATCATGAAGCTGGCCGACGCGCTGGACAGCTATATTCCGACGCCGCAGCGTGCGGTGGACGGGGCGTTTCTGATGCCGATCGAAGACGTGTTCTCGATCTCTGGCCGGGGCACGGTGGTGACGGGGCGGGTCGAGCGTGGTGTGGTCAAGGTTGGCGAGGAAATCGAGATTGTCGGGATTCGTCCGACGCTGAAGACGACCTGCACCGGGGTGGAGATGTTCCGGAAGCTGCTGGACCAGGGTCAGGCCGGTGACAACGTCGGGGTGCTGCTGCGCGGGACGAAGCGCGAGGAAGTGGAGCGGGGTCAGGTGCTGGCGAAGCCGGGATCGATCACGCCGCACACGCAATTCACGGCGGAGATCTACGTGCTGTCGAAGGACGAGGGCGGCCGTCATACGCCGTTCTTCAACGGATACCGGCCGCAGTTCTACTTTCGGACGACGGACGTGACGGGGTCGGTGGAGTTGCCGGCGGGGACGGAGATGGTGATGCCTGGGGACAACGTGTCGATCACGGTGAAGCTGATCGCGCCGATCGCGATGGAAGAGGGGCTGCGCTTCGCCATTCGCGAGGGCGGCCGCACCGTCGGCGCCGGCGTCGTCGCTAAGGTCATCGAGTAAGCCGGGCTTGCGAAAAACGTAAGCGCCCCGACTCAACCCGGGGCGCTTTGTAGTCTCTGCTGCAGGGGCATAGCTCAATTGGCAGAGCGTCGGTCTCCAAAACCGAAGGTTGGGGGTTCGATGCCCTCTGCCCCTGCCAAATAACATGGCGATCGCTGACGTTCCACAATATGGCCGATAAGCTCAAGATGGTGCTGGCGCTGTTACTGGTGGCCGCCGGCCTGGCAGGTTTCTACTTCCTCGGCGAACAGCCGATGATCCTGCGCGTGCTCTCCGTGCTCGCGGGACTCGGTTTCGGCGCCGCGCTGGCATGGTTTACCGCAGGAGGGCAGCGTTTCTTCTCCTTCGGTAAGGAAGCGATGGCCGAGACCAAGAAGGTCGTTTGGCCGACGCGCAAGGAAACCGTCCAGACCACCGCGATCGTGTTCGGCTTCGTGTTGGTGATGGCTGTCCTGCTCTATCTCACCGACAAGGGCTTGGAATGGGTTCTCTACGACCTGGTGCTGGGCTGGAAGAAATCATGACAAAACGCTGGTACGTCGTTCACGCCTACTCCGGCTTCGAGAAATCGGTGCAGCGCGCGCTCACCGAGCGCATCGCGCGCGCCGCCATGCAGGATAAGTTCGGCCAGATCCTCGTCCCTGTCGAAGAGGTGGTGGAAATGAAGAGCGGCCAGAAGAGCATCTCCGAACGCAAATTCTTCCCCGGCTATGTCCTGGTCGAGATGGAGATGGACGACGAGAGCTGGCATCTGGTCAAGAGCACGCCCAAGGTCACGGGCTTCGTCGGCGGCACGTCGACCAAGCCGACCCCGATTTCCGAGAAGGAAGTCGCCAAGATCATGCAGCAGATCCAGGAGGGGGTGGAGAAGCCGCGTCCCAAGGTGCTGTTCGAGACGGGCGAGTTGGTGCGCATCAAAGATGGTCCGTTCACCGACTTCAACGGCAACGTCGAAGAGGTGAATTACGAGAAGAGTCGCCTGCGCGTGTCGGTGACCATTTTTGGCCGTGCCACGCCGGTCGAACTGGAGTTCGGTCAGGTCGAAAAGGCTTAACGATCGGGGTTGCCGGAACCCCTCAATTCCGGCAAGAGGAGCGCAACTAGGGCGACCGAAAGCGCGATTGCACTCAATTTAAAGGAGCCATCATGGCAAAGAAAATCGTCGGCTACGTGAAGTTGCAAGTGCCGGCAGGCAAGGCCAATCCCTCGCCCCCGATCGGGCCTGCGCTCGGTCAGCGCGGCCTCAACATCATGGAATTTTGCAAGGCTTTCAATGCCCAGACCCAGGGCATGGAACCCGGGTTGCCGATCCCCGTGGTGATCACCGCTTTCGCCGACAAGAGCTTCACCTTCGTGCTGAAGACGCCGCCGGCATCGATCCTGATCAAGAAGGCGGCCGGCATCCAGAAGGGGTCACCTAAGCCGCATACCGACAAGGTCGGCAAGGTGAGCCGCGCCCAGGTCGAGGAAATCGCAAAGATGAAAATGAAGGATCTCACCGCTGCCGATCTCGATGCCGCCGTGCGCACCATCGCCGGCAGCGCCCGCAGCATGGGCATCACCGTGGAGGGCCTGTGACATGGCAAAGCTTTCCAAACGTACCCAGACGCTGCGTGCGAAGGTCGACCGCAGCAAGGTTTATCCCGTCACCGAGGCCTTGACGCTGGCCAAAAACGGCGCCACGGCCAAGTTCGACGAGTCGATCGACGTCGCCGTGAACCTCGGCATCGACGCGAAGAAATCCGACCAAGTGGTGCGCGGCTCGGTGGTCCTGCCCGCCGGCACCGGCAAGAAGGTGCGCGTCGCCGTATTCGCCCAAGGCGAGAAAGCGGAAGCCGCCAAGGCGGCGGGTGCCGACATCGTCGGCTTTGAGGATCTGGCCCAGCAGGTCAAGGGCGGGATGCTCGATTTCGACATCGCCATCGCCACCCCCGACGCGATGCGCGTGGTCGGCGCTCTGGGTCAGGTTCTCGGTCCGCGCGGCCTGATGCCGAACCCGAAGGTCGGCACGGTGACCATGGACGTCGCCACCGCGGTGAAGAACGCCAAGGCCGGCCAGGTCCAGTACCGCACCGACAAGGGTGGCATCGTGCAATGCACGATCGGTCGCGCCTCCTTCTCGGTCGAGTCGCTCAGACAGAACCTGGACGCCCTGCTCGACGCGCTGCAGAAGGCGAGACCGGCTGCCGCAAAGGGCCAGTATCTGAGAAAGATTTCGCTCACCAGCACCATGGGTGCCGGTGTGCGGGTGGACCAGGCGAGCCTGGCTGCTTAAACAGGAAAATGGATCCCCGCGCGAGCGGGGGAAGAGCTTTGGGCCGTGCCGCCGCCGGCAAGGGGCGGCGCGGGTTGTCAAAGACCGTAGAGGTCTTGCGGGTGGTGAATGAAGGACGGTGTGTGATGGAAACTGTAAGCGCCTTCCGAATTCGAACCCGCGAGACTTAATTGTGAGCGTGATGCCGTTTCGGGCCGAAAGGATTGTCTCCCGTTGCTCATCATCCCTCGCGCTCTACGCAGATGGCGTTACCCGAACCCAGGAAGCGGCCTTTGTCGGCCTTACTCCTGAATGAAGGTCGCCGTTCGGTTCCGGGTCACGGCTCGCGCCGTGGCAGGAACAGCAGTTAACTAGGAGCTGACCTTGGGTCTCAATCTTGATAGCAAGAAGGCGGTAGTCGCCGAAGTGTCCGCGCAAATCGCGAATGCCCAGTCGATCGTCGTCGCCGAGTACCGCGGTCTGGAAGTGGGCAAGATCACCGCGCTGCGCGCCAACGCGCGCGCCGCCGGTGTGTACCTGCGGGTGCTGAAGAATACCCTGGTTCGTCGTGCCGTCGCCGGCACGCCGTTTGCCGGGCTCGAAGATAAGTTGGTCGGTCCGCTGATCTACGGGATTTCCCCGGATCCGGTGGCTGCCGCGAAACTGCTCGACGAGTTCGCCAAGGGTAACGACAAGCTCGTCATCAAGGCCGGCGCGATGCCGAACCACATCCTCGACGTGGGCGCCGTCAAGGCGCTGGCCACGATGCCGAGTCGCGAGGAGCTGCTGTCCAAGCTGCTCGGCACGATGCAGGCGCCGATTGCCACGTTCGTGCGCACCCTCAACGAAGTCCCGACCAAGTTCGTTCGGGGCCTCGCGGCGGTTCGCGACGCCAAGCAGACGGCATAAGCCCCTACCGACCGAAATCATTCAATTCATTCAGGAGTTTTAATCATGGCTGTTAGCAAAGAAGAAATCCTCGACGCGATCGCGAGCATGACCGTTCTCGACCTGTCCGCGCTCATCAAGGAAATGGAAGAGAAGTTCGGCGTCTCCGCCGCCGCCGCCGCCGTCGCCGTCGCCGCCCCGGCCGCCGCTGCCGCTGCCGTCGAGGAAAAGACCGAATTCACCGTCATGCTGCTGGCCGCTGGCGAGAAGAAGGTCGAGGCCATCAAGGTCGTCCGCGCCGCCACCGGCCTGGGTCTGAAGGAGGCCAAGGATCTGGTCGACGGTGCCCCGAAGGCTGTCAAGGAAGCGATCCCGAAGGCCGATGCCGAAGCCCTCAAGAAGCAGCTCGAAGAAGTTGGCGCCAAGGTCGAGATCAAGTAATGCTTTTCCCGTTCCGGCGGCGCCAAGCGTCGCCGGAACGGCCCGTGATTTGCAGCATAGCGGTCACAAGAGAGTGTTGAGCAGGGAACCCTCTTCCGCCAGCACTGTCTTCTGACCTTTACCGTCTGACATCAGATCGGAGCCACCGTGACGTACTCCTACACCGAAAAAAAGCGCATCCGCAAGAGCTTCGCCAAGCGCGCTTCCGTGCTTGACGTGCCCTTCCTGCTGGCAACCCAGTTGGAGTCCTATACCCAGTTCCTGCAAGCCGGGGTACCGACGCCGCAGCGCCAAAACCAGGGCTTGCAGGCGGCATTCACGTCGATCTTCCCGATCGTCGCGCACTCGGGCAATGCGCGTCTGGAGTTCGTGCATTTCAATCTCGGCGAGCCGGCCTTCGACGTCAAGGAATGCCAGCAGCGCGGACTGACCTTCGCCAGCCCGCTGCGTGCCAGGGTTCGCTTGGTGATCCTCGACCGTGAATCCACCGCCGAGAAAATCAAGGAGGTCAAGGAGCAGGAGGTCTACATGGGCGAGATCCCGCTCATGACCACCACCGGTTCCTTCGTCATCAACGGTACCGAGCGCGTCATCGTCTCTCAGTTGCACCGCAGTCCCGGCGTGTTCTTCGAGCACGATCGCGGCAAGACGCACAGCTCGGGCAAGCTGCTGTTCTCGGCGCGGATCATACCCTATCGCGGCTCCTGGCTCGACTTCGAGTTCGACCCGAAAGATCATCTCTACTTCCGCGTCGACCGCCGCCGCAAGATGCCGGTGTCGATCCTGTTGAAGGCGATCGGTCTCTCGCCGGAGCAAATCCTGTCTACATTCTTCGAGTTCGATACCTTCCAGCTGTCCAAGAAGGGCATCCAGTTCGAGGTGGTGCCCGAGCGCCTGCGCGGCGAGATGGCCAAGTTCGACATCATGGACAAGGCCGGCAAGCTGATCGTCGCCAAGGACAAGCGTATCACCGCCAAGCACATCCGTGAGCTGGCCGAGGCCGGCGTCAAGAAGCTCGTCGTTCCCGAGGAGTATCTCGTCGGCCGCATCGTGGCGCACAACATCGTCGATGCCGGGACCGGCGAGATCCTCGCTAACGCCAACGACGAGCTGACCGAGGACCTGATCGCCAAATTGGCGGCGAGCGAGGTCGATACGCTGAAGACACTCTACGTCAACGACCTCGACCGCGGCCCCTACATCTCCTCGACGCTGCGCATCGACGAGACTGGCGACCAGCTGGCGGCGCGCGTCGCCATCTACCGCATGATGCGCCCGGGCGAGCCGCCGACCGAGGATGCGGTCGAGTCGCTGTTCCACGGCCTGTTCTATTCCGAGGAGCGCTATGACCTCTCGGTCGTCGGTCGCATGAAATTCAACCGCCGGGTCAATCGCGAAGGCCTGGAGGGCAGCGGCACCTTGTCGAATGAAGACATCATCGACGTGATCCGTATCTTGGTCGAGCTGCGCAACGGCCGGGGCGAGATTGACGATATCGACCACCTGGGCAACCGTCGCGTGCGCTCGGTCGGGGAGCTGGCCGAGAACCAGTTCCGTGCCGGTCTGGTGCGCGTCGAGCGCGCGGTCAAGGAACGGCTGAATCAGGCCGAGTCGGACAATCTGATGCCGCACGACTTGATCAACGCCAAGCCGATTTCCGCGGCGATCAAGGAGTTCTTCGGTTCGAGCCAGCTGTCGCAGTTCATGGACCAGACCAACCCGCTCTCCGAGATCACCCACAAGCGCCGCGTCTCCGCCTTGGGACCTGGCGGTCTGACGCGCGAGCGTGCCGGCTTCGAGGTGCGCGACGTGCACCCGACCCACTACGGCCGGGTCTGCCCGATCGAGACGCCGGAAGGCCCGAACATCGGCCTGATCAACTCGCTGGCGCTCTACGCCCGCACCAATTCCTACGGTTTCATGGAGACGCCCTACCGCAAGGTGGAGCACAACCAGGTCACCAACCAGATCGAGTATCTGTCGGCCATCGAGGAAGGCAACTTCGTCATCGCCCAGGCCAACGCCGAGCTCGACAAGAAGGGCCGGCTGACCGACGAACTGGTGTCCTGCCGCTTCAAGGGCGAGTTCGAGCTGAAGGGCCCGGACGAGGTGCAGTACATGGACGTGGCGCCGGGGCAGATCGTCTCGGTGGCGGCCTCGCTGATCCCCTTCCTCGAGCACGACGACGCCAACCGGGCGCTGATGGGCGCCAACATGCAGCGTCAGGCCGTGCCCTGCCTGCGCGCCGAGAAGGCGCTGGTCGGCACCGGCATCGAGCGCACCGTGGCGGTCGACTCCGGCACCGCGGTGCAGGCGCTGCGCGGCGGTGTCGTCGACTATATCGACGCCAACCGCATCGTGGTGCGCGTCCATGACGACGAAACGGTGGCGGGCGAAGTCGGCGTGGACATCTACAACCTGATCAAGTACACCCGTTCCAACCAGAACACCAACATTAACCAGCGGCCGCTGGTCAAGGTCGGCGACGTCATCGCCAAGGGCGACGTCATCGCCGACGGCGCCTCGACCGACATGGGCGAGCTGGCGCTGGGCCAGAACATGCTGGTGGCCTTCATGCCCTGGAACGGCTACAACTTCGAGGACTCGATCCTGATTTCCGAGCGCGTCGTCGCCGACGACCGGTTCACCTCGATCCACATCGAGGAGCTGACCGTGGTCGCCCGCGACACCAAGCTCGGCGCCGAGGACATCACCCGCGACATCGCCACGCTGGGCGAGGGCCAGCTGGGGCGCCTGGACGAGTCGGGCATCATCTATATCGGCGCCGAAGTGGAAGCTGGCGACGTGCTGGTCGGCAAGGTCACCCCCAAGGGCGAGACCCAGCTGACGCCGGAAGAGAAACTGTTGCGCGCAATCTTCGGCGAGAAGGCCTCTGACGTGAAGGACACCTCGTTGCGCGTTCCCTCGGGGATGTCCGGCACCGTCATCGACGTCCAGGTATTCACCCGCGAAGGCATCGAGCGCGACCTGCGCGCCCAGCAGATCATCGACGACGAGTTGCGCCGCTACAAGACCGATCTCGCCGACCAGATGCGCATCGTCGAGCGCGACACCTTTGCCCGGATCGAGAAGCTGCTGGTCAACAAGATCGCCAACAAGGGACCGAAGAAGCTGGCCAAGGGCACCAAGGTGACCAAGGCCTATCTCGATTCCATCGATCCGCACCACTGGTTCGACATCGGCATGGCCAGCGATGAGGTGGCGCAGCAGATGGAGAGCCTGCGCGAGAGCCTGGAGCAGACGCGCAAGGACTTCGACGTCGCCTTCGAGGAAAAGAAGAAGAAGCTGACGCAAGGCGACGAGCTGGCGCCCGGCGTGCAGAAGATGGTCAAGGTCTATCTGGCGGTGAAGCGCCGCCTGCAGCCCGGCGACAAGATGGCCGGCCGCCACGGCAACAAGGGCGTGGTGTCGCGCATCGTGCCGATCGAGGACATGCCCTGCATGGCCGACGGCACATCGGTAGACATCGTCCTGAATCCGCTCGGCGTACCGTCGCGGATGAACATCGGTCAGATCCTGGAGACCCATCTGGGCTGGGCGGCGAAGGGTCTCGGCCAGAAGATCGGCGAGATGCTGAAGCGCGAGGCCGCCGTCGCCGAGCTGCGCAAATACCTCGACAAGATCTACAACTCCAGCGGCAAGAGCGAGGATATCGGTAGCCTCGACGACACCGAAATCCTGGCCCTGGCGAAGAATCTGACCAGCGGCGTGCCCTTCGCCACGCCGGTGTTCGACGGCGCCAACGAGGCCGAGATCAAGGCCATGCTGGAACTGGCCGGTCTGCCCAGTTCCGGCCAGGTGACGCTCTACGACGGCCGCACCGGCGAAGCCTTCGAGCGCCTGGTGACGGTCGGCTACATGCACGTGCTGAAGCTCCACCACCTGGTCGATGACAAGATGCACGCGCGCTCGACCGGCCCCTACAGCCTGGTGACGCAGCAGCCGCTCGGCGGCAAGGCGCAGTTCGGTGGCCAGCGCTTCGGCGAAATGGAAGTGTGGGCGCTCGAAGCCTACGGCGCCTCATACGTGCTGCAGGAGATGCTGACGGTCAAGTCCGACGACGTCAATGGGCGCACCAAGGTCTATGAAAACATCGTCAAGGGCGAGCACAAGATCGACGCCGGCATGCCCGAGTCGTTCAACGTGCTGGTCAAGGAAATCCGGTCCCTGGGGATAGACATCGACCTGGAACGTTTCTGATTTACTGCTTCACCCCCTGCAGGAGTGATTAAATGAAAGCACTGCTCGATCTGTTTAAGCAGGTGACGCAAGAAGAGGAATTCGGCGCGATCACCATCGGTCTCGCCTCGCCCGAGAAGATCCGCTCTTGGTCTTATGGCGAAGTGAAGAAGCCCGAGACGATCAACTATCGCACCTTCAAGCCGGAGCGCGATGGCCTGTTCTGCGCCAAGATCTTCGGTCCGGTCAAGGACTATGAGTGTCTCTGCGGCAAATACAAGCGCCTGAAACACCGCGGCGTGATCTGCGAGAAGTGCGGCGTCGAGGTGACCCAGTCGAAGGTCCGGCGCGAGCGCATGGCCCACATCGAGCTGGCCTCGCCGGTCGCCCACATCTGGTTCCTGAAGAGCCTGCCCTCCCGTCTCGGCATGGTGCTCGACATGACCCTGCGCGACATCGAGCGGGTACTGTACTTCGAAGCCTTCGTCGTGGTCGACCCCGGCATGACGCCGCTGAACCGTGCCCAATTGCTGACCGAGGACGACTACCTGGCCAAGGTCGAGGAATACGGCGACGACTTCACCGCGACCATGGGCGCAGAGGGTGTGCGCGAGCTGCTGCGCACCCTGGACATCCCGCGCGAAGTGGAAAAAATGCGCTCGGACCTCGAAACAACAGGTTCCGAGGCCAAGATCAAGAAGCTCTCCAAGCGCCTGAAGCTGCTCGAGGGCTTCCAGAAGTCCGGGATCAAGCCGGAGTGGATGATTTTCGAGGTCCTGCCGGTTCTGCCGCCCGACCTGCGTCCGCTGGTACCCTTGGACGGCGGCCGCTTCGCCACCTCAGACCTGAACGACCTCTACCGCCGCGTCATCAACCGCAACAATCGCCTGAAGCGCCTGCTCGAATTGAAGGCGCCGGACATCATCGTCAGGAACGAGAAGCGCATGCTGCAGGAGGCCGTCGACTCGCTGCTCGACAACGGCCGGCGTGGCAAGGCCATGACCGGCGCCAACAAGCGGCCGCTGAAGTCCCTGGCCGACATGATCAAGGGCAAGGGCGGCCGTTTCCGCCAGAACCTGCTCGGCAAACGCGTCGACTACTCCGGCCGTTCGGTGATCGTGGTCGGTCCGCAATTGAAGCTGCACCAGTGTGGCCTGCCGAAGAAGATGGCGCTCGAGCTGTTCAAGCCCTTCATTTTCGAGCGCCTGGAGAAGATGGGCATCACCAGCACCATCAAGGCTGCCAAGAAGGAGGTCGAAGCTGAGACGCCGGTGGTCTGGGACATCCTCGAGGAGGTGATCCGCGAGCACCCGGTGATGCTGAACCGCGCGCCGACGCTGCACCGCCTCGGCATCCAGGCCTTCGAGCCGATGCTGATCGAGGGCAAGGCGATCCAGCTGCACCCGCTCGTCTGCGTCGCCTTCAACGCCGACTTCGACGGTGACCAGATGGCCGTGCATATTCCCCTGTCGCTGGAAGCACAGATGGAGGCGCGTACCCTGATGCTCTCCTCCAACAACATCCTGTCGCCGGCCAACGGCGATCCGATCATCGTCCCTTCGCAGGACGTCGTGCTCGGCCTGTATTACGCCACGCGGGATGCCATCAACGCCCGCGGCGAAGGCACCCTCTTCTCGGACGTGTCCGAGGTCAAGCGCGCCTACGAGTCCGGTCAGGTCGATCTGCATGCCCGCGTCAAAGCCCGCATCCGCGAGGTTGAGGTCGACGCCGATGGCCGCCGCAGCGACAAGATCACCCGCTACGACACCACCGTCGGCCGGGCCATCCTGTCTGAAATCCTGCCGGCGGGCCTGCCCTTCTCGGTGCTCAACAAGACCCTCAAGAAGAAGGAAATCTCCAAGCTGATCAACGGCTGCTTCCGCCGCTGCGGCCTGAAGGAAACCGTGATCTTCGCCGATAAGCTGCTGCAGGCCGGCTTTACGCTGGCCACGCGCGCCGGCATCTCGATCTGCGTTGACGACATGCTGGTGCCGACGCAGAAGCATGCGATCATCGATGCCGCCGAGGTCGAGGTGAAGGAAATCGAAAAGCAATATACCTCCGGCCTCGTCACCGTCGGCGAGCGTTACAACAAGGTGGTGGACATCTGGGGCCGGGCTGGCGACCAGGTGGCCAAGGCGATGATGGACCAGCTCGCGGTTCAGGAAACCGTCGACAAGAGCGGCAAGACGGTCACCCAGGAGTCCTTCAATTCGATCTACATGATGGCCGACTCGGGCGCGCGCGGTTCGGCGGCGCAGATCCGCCAGCTGGCGGGGATGCGCGGGCTGATGGCGAAGCCCGACGGCTCGATCATCGAGACGCCGATCACCTCGAACTTCCGCGAGGGATTGAACGTGCTGCAGTACTTCATCTCGACCCACGGCGCGCGCAAGGGCCTGGCCGACACCGCCCTGAAAACGGCGAACTCTGGTTACCTCACCCGTCGTCTGGTCGACGTGACCCAGGATCTGGTGGTCATCGAGGAGGACTGCGGGACTGAACTCGGCTTCTCGATGAAGGCACTGGTCGAGGGCGGCGAGGTGGTCGAAGCCCTGCGCGAGCGGATACTGGGGCGCGTCCTAGTCTCCGACGTGATCCATCCGGACACGCTGGACGTGGTGCTGACGGCCGGAGCCCTGCTCGATGAAGATGCGGTGGATCTGGTCGACGAACTCGGCGTCGACGAGGTGCGCGTGCGCACCCCGCTGAACTGCGAGACGCGCTACGGCCTGTGCGCCAAGTGCTACGGCCGCGACCTCGGTCGCGGTTCGCTGGTGAATGTCGGCGAGGCGGTCGGCGTCATCGCCGCCCAGTCGATCGGCGAGCCGGGAACCCAGCTGACCATGCGTACCTTCCACGTCGGCGGCGCGGCATCGCGTTCAGCGGCGCAGAGTCAGGTCGAGGCGAAGAGCGCCGGCACGCTGCGCTTCACCCAGACGGTCCGCTACGTCACCAATCCGAGAAACGAGAAGATCGTCATTTCGCGCTCGGGCGAGGTCATGATCACCGACGACAACGGTCGCGAACGCGAGCGCCACAAGATTCCCTACGGTGCCACGCTCCTGGGCGACGACGGCATCCATGTCAAGGCCGGTACCATCCTGGCGACCTGGGATCCGCACACCCGCCCGATCGTGACCGAATACGCCGGCACGGTGAAATTCGAGAACGTCGAGGAAGGCGCGACCGTCGCCAAGCAGATCGACGACGTGACCGGCTTGTCCACCCTGGTCGTGATCGATCCGAAGCGCGGCACCAAGACCCAGGTCAAGGGGGTGCGGCCGCAGGTCAAGCTGCTCGACGAAAGTGGCCACGAGGTGAAGATCCACGGCACCGAGCATTCGGTAACCATCACCTTTCAGGTCGGTTCCATCATCACCGTCAAGGATGGCCAGTTGGCCAGTGTCGGCGATATTCTCGCCCGCATCCCGCAGGAATCGTCGAAGACCCGCGACATCACCGGCGGTCTGCCGCGCGTCGCCGAGCTGTTCGAGGCACGTTCCCCGAAGGACGCCGGCATGCTGGCCGAGGTCACCGGCACGGTCTCCTTCGGCAAGGATACCAAGGGCAAGCAACGCCTGGTGATCACCGAGCTTGACGGCACCGCCCACGAGTACCTGATCACCAAGGACAAGCACGTCATGGCGCACGACGGCCAAGTGGTGAACAAGGGTGAGGTGATCGTCGACGGTCCGCCGGAGCCGCACGACATCCTGCGCCTGAAGGGCGTCGAGGAACTGGCCCGCTACATAATCGACGAAGTGCAGGACGTCTACCGTCTCCAGGGGGTGAAGATCAACGACAAGCACATCGAGGTGATCGTTCGCCAGATGCTGCGTCGCGTGACCGTCACCGATCCGGGCGACACCGCCTTCATCCGCGAGGAACAGGTGGAGCGCGCTGAGGTTCTGGACATGAACGACCAGATGGTCAACCAGGGCAAGCGCGGCGCGCAGTACGAGTTCATGCTGCTGGGCATCACCAAGGCATCCTTGTCGACCGACTCCTTCATCTCGGCGGCGTCGTTCCAGGAGACAACGCGCGTATTGACTGAGGCGTCGATCATGGGCAAGCGCGACGAGCTGCGCGGCCTGAAGGAAAACGTCATCGTCGGCCGCCTGATCCCGGCCGGCACCGGCCTGGCCTACCACCGCGCGCGACGCATGCAGGCGCTCGGCGAGGATATGGCGCCGCCGGTGCTGGAGGGCGAAGCGCCAGAGGTGGCTGCAGAAAACGTCGCGGCCGGTTGACGCTCGCACCGTTCGTTAATATAATCCGGCCTCTTTGCACCCGTGAGCAGTCGAATCGGGCGTTAAATCAGGCCGACAGGTACCAGGAATAGAGCCATGCCAACAACCAATCAGCTAGTGCGCAAGCCGCGCCAGGCACCGCAATCGAAGAGCAAGGTGCCGGCGCTGGCGAATTGCCCGGCCAAGCGCGGCGTTTGCACCCGCGTCTACACCACGACGCCGAAGAAACCGAATTCGGCGCTGCGCAAGGTCGCCAAGGTGCGGCTCACCAACGGTTTCGAGGTCATCTCGTACATCGGCGGCGAGGGCCACAACCTGCAGGAACACTCGGTGGTGCTGATCCGCGGTGGTCGTGTCAAGGACCTGCCGGGCGTGCGCTACCACATCGTGCGCGGTAGCCTGGACACCCAGGGCGTCAAGGACCGCAAGCAGAGCCGTTCGAAGTACGGTGCCAAGCGGCCCAAGGCCGCGTGAGTCGGCCGTTTTCCGTAGCCGCTAAAGTTGAGGAACTGAGCCATGCCACGTCGTAGAGAAGTACCCAAGCGCGATATCTTGCCGGACCCAAAGTTCGGCAGTGTCGATGTCTCGAAGTTCGTGAACGTGCTGATGACCGCCGGCAAGAAGTCGGTGGCCGAACGCATCATTTACGGCGCCTTCAGCAACATCTCCAGCAAGAGCGGCAAGGATCCCCTGGAAGTGTTCATGCTGGCTCTGAACAACGTCAAGCCGGTGGTCGAGGTTAAGAGCCGCCGCGTCGGCGGTGCCAACTACCAAGTGCCGGTCGAGGTTCGCCCGTCGCGGCGTATGGCGCTGTCGATGCGCTGGTTGCGCGAGGCGGCACGGAAGCGCTCGGAGAAGTCGATGGGCCTGCGCCTGGCCAACGAGCTGATGGAGGCCGCCGAAGGCCGGGGCTCGGCGATGAAGAAGCGCGACGAAGTGCATCGCATGGCCGAGGCCAACAAGGCTTTTGCCCATTACCGGTTTTGATTGAGCGCCACGCCCTCGCGGGTGTGGCTTCGTTTTTGCCGCCGCCTCGGCGCCTCGGATACCCCGGGCACCTGGGCGGTTTGGCTTAGAAAAGACAGGACATTCAAGTGGCCCGCAAGACTCCCATCGAGCGCTACCGCAACATCGGTATCAGCGCGCATATCGACGCCGGCAAGACCACGACGACCGAGCGTATCCTCTTCTATACGGGTGTTAGCCACAAGATCGGCGAGGTGCATGACGGCGCCGCGATCATGGACTGGATGGAGCAGGAGCAGGAGCGCGGAATTACCATCACCTCGGCGGCGACCACCTGCTTCTGGAAGGGGATGGCCGACAACTATCCCGAGCATCGTATCAACATCATCGACACCCCGGGCCACGTCGACTTCACCATCGAAGTCGAACGCTCGATGCGCGTCCTGGACGGCGCCTGCATGGTTTATTGCGCGGTCGGCGGCGTTCAGCCGCAGTCCGAGACGGTGTGGCGGCAGGCCACCAAGTACCGCGTGCCGCGGCTGGCCTTCGTAAATAAGATGGACCGCCAAGGCGCCGACTTCTTCAAGGTGCATGACCAGATGCGCGCCCGCCTCAAGGCCAACCCGATCCCGATCCAGATCCCGATCGGCGCCGAGGAGAAGTTTACGGGCGTTGTCGACCTGATCAAGATGAAGGGTATTCTCTGGGACGACGCGACCCAGGGCACCAAGTTCAGCTACGTCGACATTCCGGCCGATCTCGTGGAGGCAGCCAAGGACTGGCGCGAGAAGATGGTCGAGGCGGCGGCCGAGGCCTCCGAAGACCTGATGAACAAGTACCTCGAAGAGGGTGATCTCGGCGAGGCTGAGATCAAGCTCGGCCTGCGCACGCGCACCATCAACGCCGAGATCGTACCGATGATGTGTGGCTCGGCCTTCAAGAACAAGGGCGTGCAGGCGATGCTTGATGCCGTGATCGAGTTCATGCCGGCGCCGACCGACATTCCGCCGGTCAAGGGCCTGCTCGAGGATGAGAGCGAGGGCGAGCGCCGCGCCGCCGACGACGAACCCTTCTCTGCGTTGGCGTTCAAGATCATGACCGACCCCTTCGTCGGCCAGCTGACCTTCTTCCGCGTCTATTCCGGCGTGGTGAAGACCGGCGACACGGTATACAACCCGATCAAGGGACGCAAGGAGCGCCTCGGCCGCATCCTGCAGATGCACGCCAACCAGCGCGAAGAAATCAAGGAGGTTTTTGCCGGCGACATCGCGGCAGCGGTCGGGCTGAAGGAGGCGACCACCGGCGAGACGCTGTGCGATCCGGCCAAGGTCATCACGCTGGAGCGGATGGTGTTTCCCGAGCCGGTGATTCATGTCGCCGTCGAGCCCAAGACCAAGGTCGACCAGGAAAAGATGGGTATCGCGTTGAATCGTCTGGCCCAGGAGGATCCGTCCTTCCGCGTGCGCACCGATGAGGAGTCCGGTCAGACCATCATCTCCGGCATGGGCGAGTTGCACCTGGAGATCCTGGTCGACCGCATGAAGCGCGAATTCGGGGTCGAGGCCAATGTCGGTGCACCCCAGGTGGCCTACCGCGAGGCGATCAGAAAGGCGGTCGAGCAGGAGGGTAAGTTCATCAAGCAGTCCGGCGGCCGCGGCCAATACGGTCACGTCTGGATCAAGCTGGAGCCGAACGAGACCGGTAAGGGTTTCGAATTCGTCGACGCCATCAAGGGCGGCACGGTGCCGCGTGAATACATACCCGCGGTGGAAAAGGGCCTGGTCGAGACCCTGCCCAACGGCGTGCTGGCCGGTTTCCCGGTCGTGGATGTCAAGGTGACGCTGTTCGACGGCTCCTATCACGACGTCGATTCGAACGAAAACGCCTTCAAGATGGCCGCCTCGATGGCCTTCAAAGACGCGATGCGCAAGGCGAGCCCGGTGCTGCTCGAACCGATGATGGCGGTCGAGGTCGAGACGCCGGAGGACTTCATGGGCAACGTCATGGGCGATCTATCCAGTCGGCGCGGCATGGTCCAGGGCATGGAAGACCAGGTGGGCGGGATCAAGTTGGTCAAGGCCGAGGTTCCGCTGGCCGAAATGTTCGGCTACTCCACCACGCTGCGCTCGCTGTCGCAGGGCCGTGCGACTTACTCGATGGAATTCAAGCATTACTCCGAGGCGCCCAAGAGTGTCGCCGAGGCGATCATCAACAAGAAATGAGTGACTAGTTAGAGGACCGATCATGGCAAAAGGCAAATTTGAGCGCACGAAGCCGCACGTGAACGTGGGGACGATTGGGCACGTAGACCACGGCAAGACGACATTGACGGCGGCGATCACGACGGTGCTGTCGGCGAAGTTTGGTGGCGAGGCGAAGGCATACGATCAGATTGATGCGGCGCCGGAAGAGAAGGCGCGGGGGATCACGATCAACACGGCGCACGTGGAGTACGAGACGAAGGCGCGGCACTACGCGCACGTGGATTGCCCGGGTCACGCCGACTACATCAAGAACATGATTACGGGTGCGGCGCAGATGGATGGGGCGATCCTGGTGGTGTCGGCGGCGGACGGTCCGATGCCGCAGACGCGGGAGCACATATTGCTGGCGCGCCAAGTGGGTGTGCCGTACATCATCGTGTTCATGAACAAGTGCGACATGGTGGATGACGCGGAGCTGCTGGAGCTGGTGGAGATGGAGGTTCGGGAGCTGCTGTCGAAGTACGAGTTTCCTGGCGACGACATACCGATCATCAAGGGTTCGGCCTTGAAGGCGCTGGAAGGCGACAAGGGCGAGCTGGGCGAAGAGGCGATCATGAAGCTGGCCGACGCGCTGGACAGCTATATTCCGACGCCGCAGCGTGCGGTGGACGGGGCGTTTCTGATGCCGATCGAAGACGTGTTCTCGATCTCTGGCCGGGGCACGGTGGTGACGGGGCGGGTCGAGCGTGGTGTGGTCAAGGTTGGCGAGGAAATCGAGATTGTCGGGATTCGTCCGACGCTGAAGACGACCTGCACCGGGGTGGAGATGTTCCGGAAGCTGCTGGACCAGGGTCAGGCCGGTGACAACGTCGGGGTGCTGCTGCGCGGGACGAAGCGCGAGGAAGTGGAGCGGGGTCAGGTGCTGGCGAAGCCGGGATCGATCACGCCGCACACGCAATTCACGGCGGAGATCTACGTGCTGTCGAAGGACGAGGGCGGCCGTCATACGCCGTTCTTCAACGGATACCGGCCGCAGTTCTACTTTCGGACGACGGACGTGACGGGGTCGGTGGAGTTGCCGGCGGGGACGGAGATGGTGATGCCTGGGGACAACGTGTCGATCACGGTGAAGCTGATCGCGCCGATCGCGATGGAAGAGGGGCTGCGCTTCGCCATTCGCGAGGGCGGTCGCACCGTCGGCGCCGGCGTCGTCGCTAAGGTCATCGAGTAAGCCGCCAGCCACAAAGTAACTTGCACTCGCCGCGAAAGAGCGCTACAATTCCGCTCTTTCGCGCGCCGTCCATACCGCGCATCGCTCTTTAAAGGAATACCATGGCGAACCAGCAGAAGATCAGGATACGGCTCAAGGCCTTCGACTACAGGTTGATCGACCAGTCGGCCCTCGAGATCGTCGAGACGGCCAAGCGGACTGGCGCGGTCGTGCGCGGACCGGTGCCCCTGCCGACGCGCATCGAGCGCTTCGATATTCTCCGTTCGCCGCACGTGAACAAGACGTCGCGTGATCAGTTCGAGATCCGCACCCATCTGCGCCTGATGGACATCATCGACCCGACCGACAAGACGGTCGATGCGCTGATGAAGCTGGATCTTCCGGCCGGCGTCGATGTCGAGATTAAATTGCAGTAAGTAGCGAGTGGAGTCCGGATGGCGAGACGAATCGTCAGCCTTCCCCACTTTTAGTGATTTGCCGGCCAATAGTAGTCGGCGCCTCTCTGGAGGAAACAACAAATGACTTTAGGCCTTGTAGGGCGCAAGGTCGGCATGACGCGTATTTTCGCCGAGGATGGTACGACCATCCCGGTGACCGTGCTCGACGTGTCGAATAACCGCGTGACCCAGATCAAATCGCCAGACACCGACGGCTATGCCGCGGTCCAGGTGACCTTCGGCAAGCGCCGTGCCACCCGTGTCAACAAGGCGGCGGCAGGGCATCTCGCCAAGGCTGGCGTCGAAGCCGGGACCGTTCTCAAAGAATTCCGCGTGACGCAGGACCAACTCTCCGGCTTCAAGCCCGGCGATGTCGTCAGCGTCAGCATTTTTGCCGTCGGCCAGAAGGTCGACGTTAGCGGTACTTCGATCGGCAAGGGCTTCACCGGCGCGATCAAGCGCTACCACTTTTCGTCCAACCGCGCCTCGCACGGCAACTCGGTCTCGCACAACTCGGCGGGCTCGATCGGCATGGCGCAGGATCCCGGCCGGGTTTTTCCTGGCAAGCGCATGGCCGGCCACCTCGGCGACATCACCCGTACCCAGCAGAGCCTGGAGGTGGTGCGCGTCGATGAAGCGCGCCAGCTGTTGCTGGTCAAGGGTGCGGTGCCGGGCTCCAAGGGCGGCGACGTGGTCATTCGTCCGGCAGCGAAGCTGGGCGCAGTCGGCCAGCCGAGCGGCAACTGAGGAGCGAGAATAGATGGAACTCACACTCATCAATGAGCGGGGCCAGCCGGCTTCAACCCACAGCGCGTCGGACGCGCTGTTCGGGCGCGACTACAACGAGGCGCTGGTGCATCAGGTGGTCGTCGCGTACCAGGCCAATGCCCGAGCTGGCAATCGTGCCCAGAAAGACCGCGAACAGGTCAAACACAGCACCAAGAAGCCGTGGCGCCAGAAGGGCACCGGTCGTGCGCGTGCGGGCATGACCTCCAGCCCGCTGTGGCGTGGGGGCGGCCGCATTTTCCCGAATTCGCCGGAAGAAAATTTCAGCCAGAAGGTAAACCGCAAGATGTACCGCGCCGGTCTTGCGGCAATTCTGTCGCAATTGGCGCGCGAAGACCGTCTCGCGGTGATCGAGGATTTCAGCTTCGAGACGCCGAAGACCAAGGTATTGGCTGGAAAGCTGAAGGGCATGGGTCTTGACTCGGTGCTCGTCGTCACCGCGGAACTGGAAGAGAATCTCTACCTCGCCTCGCGCAATTTGCCCCACGTGCTGGTGCTCGAGGTGTCCGAAACCGATCCTCTGTCGCTGATTCGTTTCCCCAAGGTGTTGCTGACCAAGAGCGCCGTGGCCAAGATGGAGGAGATGCTGGGATGAGCAACTTCAATCAGGAACGCCTGCTGCAGGTGCTGCGTGCGCCGCAGATCTCCGAGAAGGCCACTCGCGTTGCCGACAAGAACGAGCAGGTCATCTTCCTCGTGTCTTCGGATGCGACCAAGCCGGAAGTGAAGGCCGCCGTCGAACTGCTGTTCAAGGTCGAGGTCAAGTCGGTACAGATCTCCGTTCTGAAGGGTAAATCCAAGCGCTTCGGCCGTTTCATGGGCCACAGGAACGACGTCAAAAAGGCCTTCGTCTGCTTGAAGCCGGGCCAGGAAATCAATTTCTCTGAAGGGGGGGGGGTATAAAATGGCGCTCGTCAAAGTCAAGCCGACATCCCCGGGTCGTCGCGCCGTCGTCAAGGTCGTCAATCCCGACCTTTACAAGGGGCGCCCCCATGCCGCGCTGCTCGAGAAGAAGCATAGCAAGGCCGGGCGCAACAACCACGGCCACATCACCGTTCGCCACCAGGGTGGCGGCCACAAGCAGCACTATCGCGTGGTCGACTTCCACCGCAACAAGGATGGCATTCCAGCCAAGGTTGAGCGTCTCGAATACGATCCAAATCGCACCGCCAACCTGGCACTGCTTTGCTACGCCGACGGCGACCGGCGCTACATCATCGCCCCCAAGGGTGTGGCGGTGGGTGCGCAGGTGATCAGCGGTGCCGAAGCGCCGATCAAGCCGGGCAACACCCTGCCCATCCGCAACATCCCTGTTGGCACCACCATCCACTGCATTGAGATGATCCCCGGTAAGGGCGCGCAGATAGCCCGCGCCGCAGGTACTTCGGTGCAGCTGATGGCGCGAGAGGGCACGTATGCGCAGCTGCGACTGCGCTCCGGCGAAATCCGCCGCGTGCATGTGGAATGCCGCGCCACCATCGGCGAAGTCGGTAACGAAGAAAACAGCCTGCGCTCCATCGGCAAGGCAGGTGCCCAGCGCTGGCGCGGCATCCGCCCGACGGTTCGAGGCGTTGCGATGAATCCGGTGGACCATCCGCACGGCGGTGGCGAAGGCAAGACCGCTGCGGGCATGCATCCGGTGAGCCCATGGGGAACCAAGACCAAGGGTTATCGCACCCGCCGCAACAAGCGCACCAGCAGCATGATCGTCGCGCGCCGGCCCAGAAACAAGAGGTGATACATGACACGTTCGCTTAAAAAGGGCCCATTCATCGACGCCCACCTGCTGAAAAAGGTCGATGCGGTCCGCGGCACCAACGACAAGCGCCCGATCAAGACTTGGTCGCGCCGGTCTACGATCCTGCCGGACTTCGTCGGTCTGACCATCGCCGTCCATAACGGCAAACAGCACATCCCGGTATACGTGTCCGAGAACATGGTGGGCCACAAGCTAGGCGAGTTCGCCCTGACACGCACCTTCAAGGGTCACACCGCCGGCAAGAAGGCCGCGGTGAAGAAGTAAGGAATGATGATGGAAACCAATGCTATCTTGCGTGGCGTTCGCCTGTCGGCCCAAAAGGGAAGGCTCGTTGCCGACCTGGTGCGTGGCAAGCCGGTCGACCAAGCGCTCAACATCCTCACCTTCAACCCGAAGAAGGGCGCGGGCATCATCAAGAAAGTACTCGAGTCCGCGATCGCCAACGCCGAGCACAATGACGGGGCTGATATCGACGCGCTCAAGGTGAAGGTTATTCACGTCGAGAAGGGCGCTGTTTTGAAGCGCTTCATGGCGCGTGCCAAGGGACGCGGAAACCGCATCCTCAAGCCGACCTGTCACATCTACGTCACGGTCGGCGATTAAGGAGAAGCTATGGGACAGAAGATTCATCCGACCGGCTTCAGACTTGCGGTCACGCGCAACTGGATGTCGCGCTGGTTTGCCAACAGCAAGAACTTCTCGGTGATGCTCAACGAGGACCTCAAGGTTCGCGAGTATCTGGACAAGAAGCTCGCCCACGCCTCGGTGGGGCGCGTCGTCATCGAGCGTCCCGCCAAGAACGCCCGCATCACCATTTATAGCGCCCGCCCCGGCGTGGTGATCGGCAAGAAGGGCGAGGACATCGAGCATCTCAAGGCTAGCCTGCAGAAGATTCTCGGCGGCCAGGTGCACGTCAACATTGAGGAGATCAGGAAGCCAGAAACCGACGCCCAACTGATCGCCGATTCGATCGCGCAGCAGCTCGAGAAGCGCATCATGTTCCGCCGGGCGATGAAGCGCGCCATGCAGAACGCCATGCGACTCGGCGCCCAGGGCATCAAGATCATGAGCTCCGGCCGCTTGAACGGCGCCGAAATCGCCCGCCGGGAATGGTATAGGGAGGGCCGCGTGCCGCTGCATACGTTGCGTGCCGATATCGACTACGGCACGGCCGAGGCCAATACCACTTACGGCAAGATCGGCATCAAGGTCTGGGTGTACAAGGGCGACATGGTAGCCAAGCAGGACGTCGCGGCCGCGGCACCTGAAGCCGCTGCGGAAGAAGCGCGGCGTAGCCGCAAGGCACCGCCTCGTGCCGCCGAGGCCGGTGAGGCCAAGCCGGCCGTCCGGCATGGCGAGCGCAAAGCCGCCGCTCAAGTCGCCAAAGAAGAACCCGCAGCGGCCAAGGCGCCGGTCAAGCGCGTGCGCAAGACCGCCGCGCCGAGCCAGGATGCGGCAGCCAAGGATGCTAAGGAGTCATAACCATGCTGCAACCCGCACGCACGAAATACCGCAAACAGCAAAAGGGGCGGAACACCGGGGTCGCGACCCGCGGCGCCAAGGTCAGCTTTGGCGAGTTCGGCCTCAAGGCCGTTGGCCGCGGCCGCCTAACGGCACGCCAGATCGAGGCGGCGCGGCGCGCCATGACGCGGCACATCAAGCGCGGTGGCCGTATCTGGATCCGCATCTTCCCGGATAAGCCGGTTTCCAAGAAGCCGGCCGAGGTGCGCATGGGCAACGGCAAGGGCAACCCCGAGTACTGGGTCGCCGAGATTCGGCCGGGCAAGGTTTTGTACGAAATGGATGGCGTTGATGAGACGCTGGCGCGTGAGGCGTTCCGCCTGGCTGCCGCCAAGCTGCCCATCGAGACGACGTTCGTGACCCGTCACGTGGGGTAATCATGAAAGCGACTGAACTGAGAACCAAGGACACCGCCGCCCTGAACAAGGAGCTCCTGGATCTGCGCAAGGCGCAGTTCTCGATGCGCATGCAGATGGCGACCCAGCAACTCACCAACCACAGCCAGATCGGCAAGGTGCGCAAGGACATCGCGCGCGTCAAAACCATCCTGCGCGAAAGAGGCGAGGCCAAATGAATCAGACGACAGCGAAAGAGCGTCGCACCCTGACCGGGCGCGTCGTCAGCGACAAGATGCAGAAGACGGTGACGGTACTGGTGGAACGCCGAGTCAAGCACGCAGTGATCGGCAAGGTACTGACTCGAACGCAAAAGTACCACGCCCACGTCGAAGGCGATGAGGCCAAGACCGGCGACGTAGTGATGATCGAGGAATGCGCACCGATATCCAAAACCAAGGCTTGGCGCGTCACCCAGGTTCTGGAAAAGGCCAGGGCAATTTGATTGCGTAGGGCTATTGACAGTGATTTGAAATAGCCCCATAATAATTGTCTTTGCTTCACCCCGGCGCGGCAGATGCGCCGCAACCTACCCTAGGTACTCCAAGTACTCACGGGGTCCAAGACTGATCGCGATAGCCTGTCAAGTGGCCTGTTAAGCGCGGATTAAGTTGGAGAGATGAAATGATACAAATGCAAACCGTGCTGAATGTGGCCGACAACACCGGCGCACGTTCGGTCATGTGCATCAAGGTGCTGGGCGGGTCCAAGCGCCGCTACGCCGGCATTGGCGACGTCATCAAGGTCAGCATCAAGGATGCTGCGCCGCGTGGCCGGGTCAAGAAAGGCGAAGTCTACAGCGCGGTGGTGGTGCGTACAGCCAAGGGCGTGCGTCGATCCGACGGTTCACTGGTGAAGTTCGACGGCAACGCCGCGGTACTGCTCAACAACAAACTGGAGCCGATCGGCACGCGCATCTTCGGACCGGTGACGCGTGAGCTGCGTAACGAGCGTTTCATGAAGATCGTTTCGCTGGCGCCCGAAGTGCTGTGATGGCGCGTTGCGTGCATCCTCGTAAATCTAAGGACCGGTCATGAACAAAATGCGCAAGGGCGATGGGGTCATCGTCATCGCGGGTAAGGACAAGGGAAAGCGCGGCACGGTGCTGCGCCGAGTCGACGACGAACGGGTCGTTGTCGAGGGCGTGAATCGCGTCAAGAAGCATGTCAAGCCCAATCCCATGAAGAACCAGCAGGGCGGTATCGTCGAGATGGAGATGCCGATTCAGATATCCAACGTGGCGCTATACAACCCGGCCACCCAGAAAGCGGATCGCGTCGGCTTCAAAATGTTGGACGACGGACGCAAGGTGCGGGTGTTCAAGGCCAACGGCGAAGTTGTGGACGCGTAAGGACAAATCATGGCGCGCTTGCAGGAATTTTATAAAGAAACCGTGATGCCTGAGTTGCAGCAGAAGTTCAGCTACAAGTCGGTCATGGAAGTGCCTCGGATCACCAAGATCACGCTCAACATGGGTGTCGGCGAGGCGGTCGGGGATAAGAAGGTGATGGAGCACGCGGTCGCCGACATGAGCAAAATTGCCGGCCAGAAGCCGGTCGTCACCGTGGCCCGCAAGGCCATCGCCGGCTTCAAGATCCGCGAGGGCTATCCGATCGGTTGCATGGTGACCCTTCGCGGCGACCGGATGTACGAGTTCCTGGATCGGTTCATCACCATTGCCATGCCGCGCATCCGCGATTTCCGCGGCGTGTCTGGCAAGAGTTTCGACGGTCGCGGAAATTACAACATTGGCGTCAAGGAGCAGATCATTTTCCCCGAGATCGAGTACGACAAGATCGACATGTTGCGCGGGATGAATATCAGCATCACGACGACTGCGAAAAACGACGAGGAAGCGAAGGCTCTCCTCGCGGCTTTTAAATTCCCTTTCAAGAACTGAGGGAGTCATGGCGAAACTTTCAGTTATTAATCGCGAAGGCAAGCGCGCGAAGTTGGTGGCCAAGTATGCGACCAAGCGCAGCGAGCTTCTCGCTGTCATCAACAATGCCAAGCTTTCGGATGAGGAACGCATGGCGGCCCGACTCAAGCTGCAGCAACTGCCGCGCAATGCTAATCCTACGCGCCAGCGCAACCGCTGCCAGATTACCGGTCGTCCGCGAGGCGTTTTCCGTAAGTTCGGCCTTTGCCGCCTCAAGCTGCGCGAAGCGGTCATGCGCGGCGAAGTGCCCGGCATGACCAAGGCCAGCTGGTAAGGAGATCGCTATGAGCATGACTGATCCGATCGCCGATATGCTGACCCGTATCCGCAACGCGCAGATGGCGCAAAAGGGTGCCGTGGTCATGCCCTCATCCAAGCTCAAGCTGGCGATTGCCGCGGTGCTGAAGGATGAGGGCTACATCGAGCACTTCGCCGTGCGCGAGAACGCCGGTAAGCCCGAACTCGACATCGCGCTCAAATACTATGCCGGGCATCCGGTGATTGAGCGCATCGAGCGCGTCAGCCGTCCCGGGCTGCGCGTCTATAAGGGCTGTGGCGACCTGCCGAAGGTGATGAACGGACTCGGTGTCGCTATCGTTTCGACGCCCAAGGGTGTGATGACCGACCGCAAGGCCCGCGCCGGCAATCTCGGCGGCGAAGTCCTGTGCATCGTGGCGTAAGGGGATAACGATGTCACGAATCGCAAAATATCCGGTCGAACTGCCGAAGGGCGTTGAGGTTGTGCTCGGCGAAACCGAAGTCAGCGTCAAGGGCCCGCTCGGGACGCTCAGGCAGTTCATGTTGCCTGCCGTTCAGGTCGAGCGCGACGGCGACAGACTGCAGTGCAAGGCGCTAGCAGGGGCAGAAAACGGCGGCGCCATGTCGGGCACGATGCGCGCGCTACTTCACAACATGGTGGCCGGCGTCACCAAGGGCTTCGAGAAGAAGCTGACGCTGGTCGGCGTGGGTTACCGCGCCCAGGCCCAGGGCGACAAGCTCAATCTTTCGCTCGGTTTTTCGCACCCAGTCTTGCACGCGATGCCCAAAGGCATCAAGGTCGAGACCCCGACCCAGACCGAGATTGTCATCAAGGGGATAGACAAACAGCTGGTGGGTCAGGTGGCCGCCGAGGTTCGCGCTTATCGCTCACCGGAGCCTTACAAGGGCAAGGGTGTGCGCTACGCCGACGAGAAGGTGGTCCTCAAGGAAACCAAGAAGAAGTAAGGGCATAAATCATGGACAAAAAGCTGGCGCGTTTGCGCAGAGCCCGCAAAACCCGGGCCAAGATCGCCGAACTCAAGGCGGTGCGCCTCACCGTGCATCGGACCAACTGCCATATTTATGCGCAGGTTTATTCGAGCTGCGGCACCCAGGTGCTCGCCGCCGCCTCGACGGCGGAGACCGAGGTGCGCGGCCAGGTTGCCAATGGCGGCAACGTCAAGGCGGCGGAACTCGTGGGCAAGCTGATTGCCGAGCGGGCGAAGGCGAAAGGTATCGAGCAGGTGACCTTTGATCGTTCGGGTTTCCACTACCATGGTCGCGTCAAGGCGCTGGCGGAAGCGGCGCGTGCTGGCGGGCTCAAGTTTTAAGCGAGGCAAGCAATGGCTAAACCGCAAAGCAGAAAGCAGCAGACCACGACCGAACAGCGCGATGACGGGATCCGCGAGAAAATGGTCGCGATCAATCGCGTCACCAAGGTTGTCAAGGGCGGGCGCATTCTGGGCTTCGCCGCACTGACCGTCGTCGGCGACGGCGATGGTAGCGTCGGCATGGGCAAGGGAAAGTCCCGCGAAGTGCCGGTGGCGGTGCAAAAGGCAATGGAGGAGGCGCGGCGCAAGATGAGCCGCGCTAGCCTCAAGGATGGGACGCTGCAACATGCTGTGATTGGCAGGCACGGCGCCTCCCGGGTGCTGATGCAGCCCGCCGCTGCCGGTACCGGAATCATCGCTGGCGGCCCGATGCGCGCGGTGTTCGAGGTGGCGGGCGTGACCGACGTGGTGGCCAAGATCATCGGTTCCTCCAATCCCTATAATGTGGTCCGTGCGACCCTGAACGGACTGCTCGCCATGAGCACTCCTTCGGAGATCGCGGCCAAGCGCGGCAAGAGCGTGCAGGAAATTCTGGAGTAAGCGAAATGGCTGAGAAGAAACTCAAGGTGACCTTGGTGAAGAGCGTCATCGGGACCAAGCGGGATCATCGCGCCACGGTGCGCGGCCTTGGCCTGCGCCGTCTGAATTCGAGTGCCATGCTCGAGGATACGGCTGCGGTGCGCGGCATGGTTAACAAGGTCGCCTACCTAGTGAAGTGCGAAGGATAAGACGATGCGACTCAATAATTTGAAACCCGGCCAGGGTGCCACCCACGCCAAGAAGCGCGTCGGTCGCGGCATCGGCAGCGGCCTGGGCAAGACCGCCGGGCGCGGTCACAAAGGACAGAAGTCCCGTGCCGGTGGCTTTCACAAGGTCGGCTTCGAGGGCGGCCAGATGCCGCTGCAACGTCGCCTGCCGAAGCGCGGCTTCGTCTCGCTGACTCACGATCGCAACGTCGAGGTCCGCCTGTCCGAACTCGAAAAGCTGCCTCTGACGGAGATCGACCTATTGTCGCTGAAGCAGGCCGGTATCGTGCCCGCCGGCGCGCTCTCAGCGAAGGTGATCCTGTCCGGCAAGCTCACGCGCAAGATTGCCCTGACCGGCGTTGGTGCCACCAAGGGTGCGCGCGCCGCTATCGAAGCCGCCGGCGGCAGTGTGACCGAGGCTGCTGCCGAGCCAGCAACGGCGGCCTGAGGTCTGAACTAAATGGCCAATCCAGCAGCGACCACGATCGGAAAATCCGGCAAGTTCGGCGACCTCTGGCGCCGACTCTGGTTTCTGGTGGGTGCATTGGTGGTCTATCGGATCGGCGCGCACATTCCCGTCCCCGGCATCGATCCGGTGCGCTTGGCTGAACTGTTTTCCTCCCAGCAAGGTGGAATTCTAGGCGTATTCAATCTGTTCTCGGGCGGCGCGCTTTCGCGGTTCACGATCTTCGCGCTGGGCATCATGCCCTACATCTCCTCTTCGATCATCATGCAACTGATGGCAATCGCCTCGCCGCAGTTGGAGGCCCTGAAGAAGGAAGGTGAGGCCGGCCGGCGCAAGATCACCCAATACACTCGCTACGGTACGGTTGGACTGGCGTTGTTCCAGGCATTGGGTATCTCCATTGCGCTGGAGTCCCAGGCCGGATTGGTGCTCGATCCAGGCTTTGCGTTCCGCGTCACCGCCGTGACCACGCTGGTGACCGGGACGATGTTCCTGATGTGGCTGGGCGAACAGGTGACCGAGCGCGGCTTGGGCAACGGCATCTCCATGATCATTTTTGCAGGTATTGCTGCCGGGCTGCCCAATGCCGTCGCCGGCTTGTTCGAACTGGTGCGTACTGGCGCTATGAATCCGCTCTCGGCGCTGTTCGTGATTGCGCTGGTGATCCTGGTCACGGCCCTAGTGGTATTCGTCGAGCGCGGCCAACGCAAGATTCTGGTGAACTATGCCAAGCGTCAGGTCGGCAACAAGGTTTATGGCGGGCAGAGTTCGCACCTGCCGCTCAAGCTCAACATGTCCGGCGTGATCCCGCCGATTTTCGCGTCCTCGATCATTCTTTTCCCTGCGACGGTGGCGGGTTGGTTCGGCTCGTCCAAGGGCCTTGGCTGGCTGAAAGACATTGCGGCGACGCTCTCCCCCGGTCAGCCGATCTACGTAGTGCTGTATGCGACCGCGATCATCTTCTTCTGCTTCTTCTATACCGCCTTGGTGTTCAATTCGAAAGAGACAGCAGACAACCTGAAGAAGAGCGGAGCCTTCGTGCCGGGAATACGTCCTGGCGACCAAACCTCGCGCTACATCGACAAGATCCTGATGCGCCTGACGCTTGCCGGTGCGATCTACGTCACCCTGGTTTGCCTGTTGCCCGAGTTCCTGATCCTGAAGTGGAACGTCCCGTTCTACTTCGGCGGCACCTCGCTGTTGATTATCGTCGTTGTGACCATGGACTTCATGTCCCAGGTTCAGGCCTACATCATGTCGCACCAATACGAGAGCCTCCTGAAGAAAGCCAATTTCAAGGGAACCGGCTTCCCGGCTCGGTGAGCGACTGATGGCCAAGGAAGATATGATCGAAATGCAGGGCGAGGTTACCGAGAACCTCCCCAATGCGACCTTTCGGGTCAAGCTCGAGAACGGCCACGTGGTTCTCGGACATATCTCCGGCAAGATGCGCATGCACTATATACGTATCCTGCCGGGCGACAAGGTGACGGTGCAGTTGACGCCATACGACCTCTCCAAGGGTCGTATCGTCTTCCGCGCCAAGTAAGTAGCAACTCTTTCGGAGAAGCATCATGAAGGTACTGGCTTCGGTCAAATGCATCTGCCGTCACTGCAAGATCATCCGCCGCAAGCGCGTGGTCCGGGTCATCTGTACCGATCCGCGCCACAAGCAGCGTCAGGGTTGATTTTGACGGAATTATAATTTATAATTTTCTGTTCCCTGTTTCAGGGAACCTATAGGAAATAGGTGAGCATATGGCCCGCATTGCTGGGGTAAACATCCCGAACCACCAACACGCCGAAATCGCACTGACAGCGATTTTCGGTGTCGGCCGTTCGCGCGCGCAGAAAATCTGCGATGCGGCCGCCGTCAAGCGTTCGACCAAAGTCAAGGATCTGACCGACGCGGAGATGGAACGTCTGCGCGATGCGGTCGGCAAGTTCACCATCGAGGGCGACCTGCGCCGCGAGGTGACGATGAATATCAAGCGGCTGATGGATCTCGGCTGCTATCGCGGTCTGCGCCATCGTCGTGGTTTGCCCGTGCGCGGTCAGCGTACCCGCACCAATGCGCGCACCCGCAAGGGGCCGCGCAAGGCCATCGCCGGCTCGAAGAAATGACCAGGGAATTGAATCATGGCTAAGACCGCAACCAAAGTTCGCAAGAAGGTCAAGAAGAACGTAGCAGAGGGCATCGCCCACGTGCACGCCTCGTTCAACAACACCATCATCACCATCACCGACCGCCAGGGCAATGCATTGGCGTGGGCGACTTCCGGCGGCGCCGGCTTCAAGGGCTCGCGCAAGAGCACGCCGTTCGCAGCGCAGGTAGCCGCCGAAGCCGCCGGCAAAGGGGCCCTGGAGTGCGGGGTGAAGAATCTCGAGGTGCGCATCAAGGGCCCCGGTCCGGGCCGTGAATCCGCGGTGCGCGCGCTCAATGCGCTCGGCATGAAGATCACCAGCATCACCGATATCACGCCGATTCCGCACAATGGCTGTCGGCCGCCCAAGCGCCGCCGCATCTGAGCGCCCATTTCAACGCGAAATCGGCGTATTGACTGAATTTAAGGAGTAAACGTGGCCCGTAATCTTGATCCCAAGTGCCGCCAGTGCCGTCGCGAAGGCGAGAAGCTGTTCTTGAAGGCCGAGAAATGCTTTACGGACAAGTGCTCGGTCGAGCGTCGTACCTACGCGCCCGGCCAGCATGGTCAAAAATCTGGCCAACGGCTGTCTGGCTATGGTACGCAACTGCGCGAGAAGCAGAAAATTCGTCGCATCTACGGCATCCTGGAGCGCCAGTTCCGCAGGATCTTCGCGAACGCCGAGAGCCGCAAGGGCCAGACCGGCGAGAACCTGCTGCAACTCCTTGAGGGTCGCCTCGATACCGTCGCCTACCGCATGGGTTTCGGTGGTTCGCGCGCGGAATCGCGTCAGTTGGTGCGTCACAATGGCGTGCTGGTGAATGGCAAGCGCGTCAATATTCCGTCTTATAGCGTGCGTCCAGGTGATGTGGTGCAGATGACAGATATCGCCCGTAACCAATTGCGTACCAAGGCGGCGATCGAGGCGGCGGAATCGCGCGGTTTCCCGGAGTGGCTCGAGGTAGATGCTAAGCTCGGTAAGGGCATCTTCAAGGCGTATCCCCAGCGCTCCGAACTGCCGGCAACGATCAACGAAGGCTTAGTGGTCGAACTTTACTCGCGCTAACCGGCGCCCGGCGCGGGCTTGTATACCCCGCGCAATGAGCGCTTCCAATTTGAAGGAATGCAGATGCAAAGCAGTGCACTTCTGAAACCGCGCATTATCGACGTGCAGACGCTCTCCCCGGTCCATGCCCGCATCGTGATGGAGCCGTTTGAGCGCGGTTACGGGCACACGCTGGGCAACGCCCTGCGCCGTATCCTGCTCTCCTCGATGCCCGGCTATGCGCCGACCGAAGCCGCGATTGACAGCGTGCTACATGAATACTCCACGCTCGAGGGCGTGCGCGAAGACGTCGTCGATATTCTGCTCAACCTGAAGGGCGTGGTGCTGAAGCTGCACAACCGCCCCGAAGCCCTATTGACCTTGAGCAAGAAGGGTGAGGGCGTCGTGACGGCCGGCGACATTGAAATCAGCCACGACGTCGAGATCATCAATCCCGATCATGTCATCGCCCACATTGCTCCCGGCGGTAAGCTCGACATGCAGATCAGGGTGGAGATGGGACGCGGCTACGTGCCGGCGAATCAGCGCCCGGCGGACAAGGAGACCAAGGGCATCGGCCACATCATGCTGGACGCCTCTTTCAGTCCCGTGCGCAGGGTCAGCTACGCGGTAGAATCCGCGCGCGTCGAGCAGCGCACCGATCTCGACAAGCTGGTCATCGACATCGAAACCAACGGTGCCATCGATCCCGAAGAGGCGATCCGTTACGCGGCGCGCATCCTGGTGGATCAGCTCTCGGTGTTCGCCGATCTCGAAGGCACGCCGATGTCGATCGAGGCCCCTAAGCAGACCACGGTCGATCCGATCCTGCTGCGCCCGGTCGACGACCTGGAACTGACGGTGCGTTCGGCCAACTGCCTGAAGGCCGAGAACATCTACTATATCGGCGACCTGATCCAGCGTACCGAAACGGAGCTCCTCAAGACGCCCAATCTCGGTCGCAAATCGCTCAACGAAATCAAGGAAGTCCTCGCATCGCGCGGCTTGACCCTCGGCATGAAGCTCGAAGGATGGCCACCGCTGGGACTTGAAAAACTGTCCTGAGACCCGCTCGGGTAGAACACTGAAAGAGGTTTGACATGCGTCACGGTAATGGATTGCGAAAGCTCAACCGCACCTCCGCGCATCGCCTGGCGATGTTGCGCAACATGACCAATTCCCTGCTTCGGCACGAGGCGATCAAGACCACGCTGCCCAAGGCCAAGGAGTTGCGCCGTGTGGTGGAGCCGATGATCACCCTGGGCAAGAAGCCCTCGCTGGCCAACCGGCGCCTAGCCTTTGACCGCCTGCGCGATCGCGAGAACGTGGTCAAACTGTTCGACGAAATCGGTCCTCGTTTCGCCAAGCGCAACGGCGGCTATCTGCGCATTCTCAAGATGGGTTTCAGAATCGGAGACAATGCGCCGATGTGCCTAGTGCAACTGCTGGATCAACCGGAACATGCCGAGGAGGCCGCTAAATAAATTCGGCCGGGTCTGTCCAGCAGCAATGAAAAGGCCAGGTATCCTGGCCTTTTTTATTGCTCAGTCGCGACGCAGCAGGGCGTAGAGCGCAACCAAGGTGAGGAAGCTGAATGCCAGCAGCGACCATTCCGCGATCGACAGACCGAGCATTTTCCAGGCCGGGTCGGAGCATAGTCCGCTGGCGTGGAACAGCAGCGGCAAGCGTTCTCCGGCCCAATCGACGAACGATTCCCACCAGGCCTCGGTGCCGCTGCACTGGGTGTCCTGAGCGATGCGCTGAATATAGGTTTGGTAGCCGGCGACGAAAACCCCGCTCGCGGCGCTGGCGGCCATCAACAGCGCCGCGAAGCGCTGCCAGAGACGATGGCTGCCGGCGGCCAGGCCGAGCAGCGCGGCAACAGAGAGCGTCAGGTAGAGCATGCGCTGCCAAATGCACAGCGGACAGGCGGCCAGATGCAGCAGTTGCGCCAAGGTAACGCCGCCGGCCACCAGGCCGACCCCGATCACCAGGGACACAGCGAAAGGGGCACGCGGGGAGATGTTCAGTCTGGGCATGATGTGGACTCGCGGTGTCGAACAGAACGACAGACAGGCGCTGTACGCAATGGTTCGGCCAGTGGGCTCATTCTATCAGAGGATCATGCCGGCACCGACGGTGCGGTTGCTCGATTCGTCGATGATGATGAAAGCGCCGGTGGCACGATTCATGGCATATGCATCGACGCACAGCGGCTGTGACAGCTTGAATTGCACCCGGGCGATGTCGTTGGTCAGAAGCTGCGCCGCCGGCCCCCGCTCTAGCGTGTTGATATCCAGATGGTGTGAAATGGCGCTGATCGAGGCGCGGGTCTCGCGCGTCGTGTGGCGGAGCAGATAGCTGCGTTTGGGATCGAGCGGGTGCTCGTCCAGCCAGCAGACCGTCGCGTCGAGCGCTTGCACGACCTTCGGCGCCTCCTCCGCCTTGACGATCATGTCGCCGCGAGAGACGTCGATGTCGTCTTCTAGGCGTATCGCCACCGACTGACCGGCGCTGGCGCAAGGCATGGAACGGCCGTGAAGCTGGATATCCCTCACGCGCGTCGCGCGGCCGGCCGGTAGCACGGTCACGGGATCCCCTTGGGCGATTTGCCCAGACTCGATCCGCCCCGTGTAACCCCTGAAATCGCGTTGCTCCGAGTTCTGCGGACGGCAGACAAACTGCACAGGAAAACGCAAAGGGCGATTCGCCGCGTCGTGCACCGCCGAAGACGAGTCAAGGGTTTCGATCAGCGTCGGCCCCTGATACCAGACAAGGTTCCCGCCGCGCTCGACGATCATGTCGCCGTTGAGCGCTGAGATCGGGATGAAGCGCGCATTGTCGATGCCGATCTTCCGGGAAAAAGCCAGGAAGTCCGCTCTAATCTCATCGAAGCGCTGCTCGGAGTGGCCGACCAGATCCATCTTGTTCACCGCGACGACGAGGTGCGCGATACCCATCAGGTGGGCGATGGCGGCATGGCGGCGGGACTGGGAGAGGATGCCGAGACGGGCGTCGACCAGAATGATCGCCAGGTCGGCCGTTGACGCCGCCGTGACCATGTTGCGCGTATATTGTTCGTGTCCGGGGGCATCGGCGACGATGTACTTGCGCCTGCCGCTGGCGAAGTAGCGGTAGGCGACGTCGATGGTGATGCCCTGCTCGCGCTCCGCTTGCAGGCCGTCGGTCAACAGCGACAGATCGACCGAACTCATGCCGCGGCGCTGCGAACTAGTCGAGATGGCGCAGAGGGTGTCGGCGAGGATCGCCTTGCTGTCGTAGAGCAGGCGGCCGATCAGCGTGCTCTTGCCGTCATCTACGCTGCCGCAGGTGAGAAAGTGCAGCAGGCCATTGTCGATTTCGGGCGGCCGTTCGATTGCGGACATCAGAAATACCCCACTTTTTTGCGTTGTTCCATCGCGGCCTCGGAAGTCTGGTCATCCAGTCGTGTGGCGCCGCGTTCGCTCACCGTGGCGAGCGCGGTCTCGGCGATAATCTTGGTCAGACTGTCGGCGTCCGACTCTACCGGCGCCGTGCAGGTGATGTCGCCGACGGTACGAAAGCGCACCGAAACTTCCTCGATCATGTCGCCGTCGCCGGCCGGGGTCAGGGCCGTCACCGGGACGATCGCCGCGCCCTGAGCGCCCTTGCGGCGCACCACCTGGCGCTTGTGGGCGAAATATATCGGCGGCAGATCCAGTTCCTCGCGCTCGATGTACCGCCAAACGTCGAGTTCGGTCCAGTTCGAGATCGGGAAGGCGCGGATGTTTTCCCCCCTGTGGGTGCGCGCGTTGTAAATAGCCCACAACTCAGGCCGCTGGTTCCTCGGGTCCCATTGGCCGAACTCGTCGCGGAAGGAGAAGATGCGCTCCTTTGCTCGGGCTTTCTCCTCGTCGCGCCGGGCGCCGCCGATGCAGGCGTCGAACCCGAACTCGGCGATAGCTTCGAGCAGGGTCACGGACTGATGCCTGTTGCGCGGCTCGGATGGGGATTTCAGGACTACCGTGCCGCGCGCCAGCGAATCCTCGAGCGAACGCACGATCAGCCGCTCGCCCAGTCGCTCGGCGTATCGGTCGCGGCAGGCGATCACCTCCGGATAGTTGTGCCCGGTGTCGATGTGCAGCAGCGGGAAGGGAAATCGCCCGGGCCGGAAGGCCTTCTCGGCCAGACGCAGCAGGCAGATCGAATCCTTGCCGCCGGAAAACAGCAACGCAGGATTGGCGCATTGCCCGGCCACCTCGCGCAGGATGTGGATGGCCTCGGATTCGAGCCAGTTCAGGTGGGAGAGCGCGTGCCCAGTGCTAACGGCGACCATCGTTCTCTCCTGAGCGGCGGTGCAATCCGCATTCCTTGGTATCTGTACCCTCCCACCACCAACGACCGGCACGGAGGTTTTCGCCGACGGAGACCGCTCGGGTGCAAGGCGCGCAGCCGATGCTGGGATAGCGGCGGTCGTGCAGCGCGTTGTAGGGCACGCCGCGACTGCGCAGGTAAGCCCATACTTCCTGTTCGCTCCAGTCGGCCAGTGGATTGAACTTCTCCAGACCGTTGGTCTCGTCGAACTGGCGCAATGGCAAACCGTTCCGGCTCGGCGTCTGCTGCGCGCGCAAGCCGGTGATCCAGGCGCGCTTGCCGGCCAGCGCACGCTGCAAGGGTTCGACCTTGCGTATCCCGCAGCAGGCGCGGCGAAGTTCGACCGAATCGTAGAAGGCATTGCTGCCGTGGCGGCGCACGTAGTCCTCGATCAGGTCATGGCGCGGGCTGTATAGCCTGAGTTTGAAGCCGTAACGGCGCTCCAGAACCTGCATCAGCGCGTGGGTCTCCTGCGGCAGACGGCCGGTGTCGAGCGAAAATATGTCGATGGCCAAGCCATCCCGCCGGATCAGGTCGGTCAGCACCATGTCTTCGGCGCCCAGACTGTTGGCGAAGACCGCGGGCGAGAATGCGCGCGCGATCCCGGCCAGGAGCTGCGCGGCGGCGACGATCTTGGCGAAGAGCGGGCCTGGCAGAGTCTCTGACGCGAAGCTGGCACTCACGCCGCCAGCCTCGCGATGCGACGCTGCAGGCCCGTGGCGAGGCCGGTGGCGCTCTGGTAGGCGGCACTGAAATCGGCGAGACCCTTCTGCGCAGACTCGATGTTCTTGTCGGCGCGGACGACGAACGCGTCGAAGCCGACGCGCGCGAGATAGAACAACTGGTCGCGCAGCACGTCGCCGAAGGCGCGCAACTCGCCGTCGTAGCCGTAGCGCGTCCGCAGCAGCCGCGCCGTCGAATAGCCGCGGCCGTCGGTGAACATGGAAAACTCGACGGCGATGACGGTGAAGTCGTCCAGGTCTGCCGCGATGGCCTCGGGTCCCTCTTCGGCACCGAGCCAGACGCCGAGTGGCCAGCCGTGCTCATATTCGCGCATGATCAGTTCGGCGCGGCGCGCGCGCCACACCGAGGTCGGCACCAGCAGCGGTCCGACCGGCAGCTGGACCGTCTCCGGTGTCTCGCCAGTGGCGAGGATGACGACCTTCCAGACGTCGTCGACCACGATCCCCTTCTTGATGATCTTGGCGCCAGTACTTACTTGAATGATATTAGGCATTTGCGATTTTCCTTTGCTGTTGTGGCGACGCGTAAACGCGCGCCTTGAATGGTGCGGCGCCGATACGCCGCACTGTGTCGATGAAATGCTCGTCGGCGTGGCGATGGTCGAGGTAAGTCTCCACGAGATACTCGATCACATCGGGCATCTCGGCCGCCGCGAAGGACGGGCCGATCACCTCACCCAGAGCCGACGCGCGCCCCTGACTGCCGCCGATCGAGACCTGATACCATTCCTCGCCGTGCTTATCGACGCCGAGCACTCCGATGTTGCCGACATGATGGTGGCCGCAGGCGTTGATGCAGCCGGAGATGTTCACCGACAGCTCGCCGATGTCGTGGAGGTAGTCGAGATCGTCGAAACGGTCCTGGATCGCCTGCGCAATCGGAATCGACTTGGCGTTGGCCAGTGAGCAGTAATCGCCGCCCGGGCAGCAGACGATGTCGGCGAGCAGCCCTACCGTCGGGGTCGCCAGCCCGGCCGCACGGGCCTCCTGCCACAGCGCGAACAGATCGCGCTGCCTGACGTCGGCCAGGATCAGGTTCTGTTCGTGCGAGACGCGCAGTTCGCCGAAGCTGTATTCGTCGGCGAGTGTCGCCACCGTCTCCATCTGCATCGCTGTGACATCGCCGGGGGCCAGGCCGGGAGCCTTCAGGGACAGCGTGACGATGGCGTAACCGGCCACCTTGTGTTCGTGAACGTTGCGCTCGAGCCAGCGGGAGAAGGAGTTGTCGTCGCGCTTCTTGCTTTCGAAGAGCGCGTCCCTGGCAGCCAGCAGTTGATAAGCCGGCGTCGTGAAATGGCCGGCGATCCGCTCGACTTCGGCGGCGTCAAGGTCCACCGACTCGTCCCTGATCTGCGCCCACTCTGCCTCGACCTGTTGCGCGAATTCGACGGCACCGAGCGACTTGACCAGGATCTTGATCCTTGCCCGATGGATGTTGTCGCGCCGGCCGTGGCGATTGTAGATGCGGAGGATCGCCTCGCAATATCCCAGCAGGTGCCGTGCCGGCAGAAATTCCCGGATCACGCTGCCGAGGATGGGTGTGCGCCCGAGTCCGCCGCCGACTTGCACGGTGAAGCCGATCTCGCCGCCGGCGTCTCGCGTGAGGTGCAGACCGATGTCGTGCACCGCCGCTACGGTCCGGTCGCTGCCGGCGGCATTGACCGCGATCTTGAACTTGCGCGGTAGATAGGCGAACTCGGGGTGGAAGCTAGACCACTGGCGCAGGATTTCGCACCAGGGCCTCGGGTCGGCGATCTCGTCGGCGGCAACGCCGGCAAAGTGATCGGAGGTGACGTTACGGATGCAGTTGCCGGAGGTCTGGATCGCGTGCATCTCGACCTCGGCCAACTCGGCCAGGATCGTTGGGACTTCTTCCAGCTTCACCCAGTTGAACTGAAGGTTCTGGCGCGTGGTGAAGTGGCCGAGACCGCGATCGTAAGTCCTGGCGATGTGTGCGAGTTTGCGCAGCTGCCGGCTGCCGAGCATGCCGTAGGGCACGGCGATGCGCAGCATCGGGGCGTGGCGCTGGATATAGAGGCCGTTTTGCAGGCGCAACGGGCGGAATTCGTCCTCGGATAGTTCCCCGGCCAGGTAGCGCCGGGTCTGGTCCCGGAACTGGGCGACGCGCTCCTTGACCAGCAGATGATCGATTTCGTCGTAACGGTACATGAGCAGCTCTCCGCGAGTCTTGTTGGAGCGCATCCTAACGGGCTCATATAGACTATAAAAATACTTTTATGTTAGTATTTAATAACCACTGGTTATTAATGATCGGCGATGAACCTGCAGCAAATGCGTTATGTCTTCGAGGTCGCGCGCAATGGCCTGAACGTCTCCGGAGCCGCGGTTATGCTCCACACCTCGCAACCAGGAGTGTCCCGGCAGATCCGCGTGCTGGAGGAGGAGCTCGGCGTCGACATCTTCATCCGCCAGGGCAAGCGCCTGACGGGTGTCACCGCGCCGGGGAGGGAGATATTGAAAATCGCCGGTCGCATGCTGCAGGACGTAGGCAATCTGCGCGGCGTCGGGCGGGAGTTTGCCAGCGAGGCGAGCGGCAACCTTTCCATCGCCACCACCCACACCCAGGGGCGCTATGTCCTGCCGCGCGTGATCCAGCAGTTCATGCAGCGTTACCCCTCTGTGCGCGTCAGCCTGCATCAGGGCAGCCCGGCACAGGTCTGCGAGTACGTGCTGGCCGGGGAGGCGGACATCGCCATCGCCACCGAGGCGATCGGCAGCCAAGAGCAGCTCGTCATGCTGCCCTGCTACCAGTGGAACCGCTGCGTGATCGCGCCGTCCAGGCATCCGATACTCAAGGCCAGGCCGCTGACGCTGGAGGAGATCGCCAAGTATCCGATCATTACCTACGACTATGCCTTCACCGGCCGCTCGCAGATCAACCGCGCCTTCGCGGCGCGCGGGCTCTCGCCCAACGTGGTGCTGACGGCGATCGACGCCGACATCATCAAGACCTACGTTGCGCTGGGCTTAGGCGTCGGCATCATGGCGGCGATGGCCTATGACGAGAAGGCGGACCGCAGCCTGCGCGCACTCGATGCCGCCCACTTGTTCGAGTCGGCCACCACGCGCATCGGGATCATGAAGAACGCCTATCTGCGCGGTTATGCCTATGCCTTCATCGAGCTGTTCGCGCCCCACCTCACACGCCGCGCGGTGGAAGCGGCGCTTTCCGGCAACGAGGGCAGCGACCCGGGCCTGTGAGCCGGACACAGCATGGCGCTTCGAAAGAAGCCCTTGGGGTAACTATTCCGGTGCTCCCAAAGGGCCCCTGTTTTTTCCAAGCGTCATCGAGGCTGCCGACGCTGGAAATCGTCCATGAAATCAGCAAGCTTTTCGAGCGCTTCGAGCGTTAGCGCGTTGTAAATGGATGCGCGTATCCCGCCGATGGCGCGATGGCCAGAAAGACCCGAAAATCCCGCAGCATTCGCCTCGGCAAGGAAGCGCATTTCCAATTCCGGGGTGCCCAGATTGAACGTTACATTCATCATGGAGCGGTCTTGGGGCGCGGCCCTGCCACGGTAAAAGCTATCGCTCCGGTCCAACAGGGTATACAGCAGTTCGGCTTTGTTGCGATTCACATCGGCCATCCGCGCCACGCCTCCGACTTCATCGATCAGCCAGCGTGTGACCAGCAATACGACGTAGATAGCAAAAACAGGGGGGGTATTAAAGTTCGAATGGGTTTGAGCATGGTTTCGGTAATCCAAGAAACCTGGAAGATCGGATGGGGCATCTTTGACCAAGCGATCCTGGATCAGGACAACGGTCACCCCCGAAGGGCCGAGGTTTTTCTGGGCGTGCGCATAGATCAGGGAAAATCGCTGCGCCTCACAGGGCTTGGACAGAAAGTCGGAGGACATGTCGCAGACACGGGGAACATCATCCCGGCCCAGGACGCGCTGAAACTGGAGCCCCTCAACCGTTTCATTGGAAGCATAGTGGATGTAGGGCGCATCCGCTGCGAAGTAAAGCTCATCATCGCTGGGCAGGTGCCGGAAGCCGCTCGCCTCGCCGCTCCAGACAACACGAATCGGGCCTTCGCGCCGTGCTTCTGGAAGTGCCTTGCCGCTCCAATAGCCTGTGTGCACGTACTCTGCGGACCGCATTTTCCCGTGCAGCAGTGTCATCGGCACCATAGAGAATTGTTGCGTTGCGCCTCCCTGCAACAATAAAACGTGATAGTCCGCGGGCAGGCCCAGCAGCGTTCGAATATTGGTTTCCAGCTCTGCGATGATTTCGGCATACCAGTCGGAGCGGTGGCTGATGCCCAGAACCGACAGGCCGACTTCGGGCACCGCGATAATGGATTCCTGAACCTGCCGCAATACGCTCTCTGGCAATACGCCGGGTCCGCCGGAAAAATTTAAGCTGTTGCGTGGATTCATCAGTGAGCCAGTTCTCAATACACGTCCAATCTGACACGCCGCCAGTGCGGCGAAGCCTAGAGTCAGCCGCCCACCATGTCCGGAAGTCCGGAGAGGTTGGGGATTTCCGCATCGGGTTCTGCGGGAATGCGCTCCGGCACCTGGGCGTAGCGGTTGCACCAGAGCACTTGGAAACCGAAGGCCTTCGCCGAGTAGGCATCCCAGCCGTTCGAAGAGACGAAACAGACCTGGTCTGCGACGATGCCCAGGTCTTGCACCGCCATGCGATAGACCGAGGGGTGCGGCTTATAGACCCCGACCTTCTCCACGGATAACACGGCATCGAACAGTCCGGCCAACCCGGCGTTGGCTACCGCGGAAGCCAGCATGGCCGGCGTGCCGTTGGACAGAATCGCCGTCCGGATGCCTCCATCCCTGAGGCGGTGCAATACCGCCAGCACCTCGGGGTAGGCGGTCAAGCGAAGATAGAGGCCCATCAGGCGCTCGCGCAGCGCGGGATCGCTCAGCCCGAGCGTGGCCATGGCGAAATCGAGCGCATCGCCGGTCACCTGCCAGAAGTCGGCGTGGTGCCCGCCCAGTCCGCGCAGCCAGCTGTACTGCAGTTGCTTCGTGCGCCAAAGATCGGAGAGATTTCGCCATCCTTCACCCAATGCATCCTGGGCGCCCCGGGCGACGCTGGAAACGTCGAACAGAGTGCCGTAGGCATCGAAAACGCAAGCCTTGATGCCGGTGAGCCTGACTGGTTTCATGCGATCCCTCCCCGATGGACAAGATCGCGAGAGTGTAAGGCATTACCGCGCCGGCCGATCACGGTGCTCGGCAATGAATCAATCCGCTACGCCGCCGTCAGCGGCTGGCCGTTGTCCTTGGGGCCGAGCCCGAGCAGGAAGGGCACCGCCCGTCTCGCCCATACCCGCGGCGAGGGGTAGCTGCCCGCCGCGTCGCCGAAACAGCTGCGCAGCAAGTCGGTATCGATGATGCCCGGGTTGAGCGGTATCGCCGCCAGCCCCTTGGGCAGTTCTTGAGCCAGCGCCTGGGTCAGGCCTTCGATCGCCCACTTGGTGGCGCAATAGGGAGCGACCTCGGCGTCGGTTGCCCGCCCCCAGCCGGAACTGAAATTCACAATCACGCCCCGTTTCTCCCGCACCATGGCGGGCACGAAGTGGCGGATCACGTTGGCCACGCCCTTGATGTTGACGTCTATCACGGTATCGAATGCCTGCGCAGACACCTTCCACAGCGGCGCGTTCTGATTGATCGTGGCCGCGTTGTTCACCAGCAGGTCCGGTACGCCATGAGACTCGATCACCGCGCTTGCCCAGGCACTCACCTGCGCATCGTCGGTGACGTCTAGCGCATCGAAGCGGTGCGAGGCACCTATGCGGGCAGCCAGTTCCGCGATCGCCTGCGCGGATCGGCCACAGCCGATGACGACATGGCCGAGCCGGGCGAATTCATCGACCATGGCGCGCCCCAGGCCGCGTGTGACGCCGGTGATCAGCACCCGGCGCTGAAGGGCGGCGGGAGTTTTGGGAGCGTGGCCGACATCCGGCTTCCTGTTGGGCATGGCGAGTTTCTCCGGGGTTCATCGCTCCAGCGCGACGGTGCCTATGCTACTTGAGCCGCACCGGGATTTCATCAGGGGAAGACCCTGGATAGTCCCGACCACAGCACCGTATATGCCCGCGACATCCGCTCCCGCTTCGTCTCCAAGTCCTTTGCGGTGCCCTCGGCCGCCGAGCGCAAGGTCCCCCGGCCTTCTGATAGGCGAAACCGGGGGGTAGATGCGCTTCAGCCCCCACAGCGCCGCCTGCGCCAGCCGCGGGGTGTCGTCGCTGTTGGACAGCACGACGATCGGTCTGCCTTCGAGCTTGGGGTCGAAGACCCGCTCGCAGGAGACTTAGAAATTGTTGCCGTCGATCAGGGCTGCGGACATGGTCCAGACCACTTTCTTCGGTCATACGGCATGAATGGCCCAGCGCACCACGCCCCAGATGGTCAGCTCCTGGCCCGATCCGATCAGGATGTCGCCGTGACCCTGGCCGTTGGCGCGGAGCAGGATGCCGTCGGGAAGGCGGCAGAGTTGTTTGACGGTGAACTTCCCATCCACCACGGCGATCACAACGCTCCTGTCGACCGGGTCGATTGCCCGGTCGACGACCAGCAAATCCCCATCGCAGATACCGAAGCCGGTCATCGAGTGGCCCGAGACCCGGACGAAGAAGGTGGCTTCCCCGTGCTCGATCAGGTGCTCGTCGAGGTTCAGCCGCGCCTCGACGAAATCCGCGGCCGGCGAGGGAAAGCCGGCCGGCACCGGGCGGGCCAGCACCGGGTAGCCCGGCAGCGGGAGGCAGGGCGGCGGGAATCCGGAAAAGAGTCTCTCCGCCGGGAGGGGGGCGCCTCCCGGAACGTGATGGCGGTTCACGGGAGCTGTCTAGTGTTGATAGCGTCGGACGAGGCCGACCATGACGGCGAAGATTTCCAGCTCGCCCTTCGGGCGGATCACCGGATAGGCGGGATTGTGCGGCTTGAGGATGAAGCGGCCCCGTTCCACGCCGAGTTCCTTGAGGGTGAATTCATTGTCCACGATGGCGATGACGAAATCGCCCTTTGCCGCCGGACGGCCACGTTCGACCACGGCGATGTCGCCGTCGCGGATACCGGCGTCGATCATCGAGTCGCCCTTGACCGGGACCATGACGGTGCGGGAGGGCTGGCGGATTAGGTAGTCATCGACCAGGAAGGGTTCGCCAGTGCCGGCCTCGATCATGTCCGGCGCACCCGCGCGCACGGCGGCGCTGGCCAGGGGACGCTCGAAGAAGCGCTTCGCCGGCATCCAGGCATCGTCGTCTGGGGTGCGCTCGACGAAGCCGGCGGTCTCCAGGCGCTGCAGGAGCTTCCGGGCGGCCGTTTTGGAGGCGAAGCCCATCAGTTCGCAGATGCGCTGTTGCGACGGTATGCGCTTGGCGTCCTGGTAGTAGTCGCGCAGGCGGCCGAGGTAATCGCTGTCGCGCTGGTTGTCGGAGGTGACCATGGGAACCCCGCTGTGAGCCATAAGAGAGTGGTGATCCATCGGACACCATTATGGTGTCCGATGGGACACTTGTCAAGCCGATGCCGCGGCCCTGCGGACGCTTACGGGGGTGGCCCACGGTCGCCGGAAAACGGTTCTGAAGCGCGGAAAACGAGCAGCCGCTACGCCCCGAAGCGCCTTATACCAAACGCATTAGACTATTCTCATGTCATTTGACGTGGGTCAACAACCATCCGGCCTGGAAGACCAGAATTCTTGTACGCGTAGTCGGTAAGCGTGATCAATGGAGGGAATCGCCATGTCTGAACTGGAACGCAACGAGAGTACACAGGAAATGCCGGGGAGCGATTCGATCAAGTCCCCGAGTCGACGGACTTTTCTCAAGGGCGTGGCCGGCGCGGGTGCGGCTGTCACGCTCTACAGCAAGCTCGCCTGGGCGGACGGCGAGATCGGCTACTGGGCAAAGGATCTGCCCAACGACAAGCTGACCGAAATGTTCACCACCATCGTCCGCATTCGCTGGCATGAGCGGACCATGGCCGACAAGATGATCACCGACCCCAAGTATCGGGGCTACGACCATTTTTATGCGGGCCAGGAGGCGGTCGCCGTCGGCACATGTTCTGCCCTGCGCAACAAGGGCCCCTTCGACGAGGTCGACCTGGTGTACAGCACCCACCGATCGACCGGTCATGCCATCGCCAAAGGTGTGGACATGAAGAAGATGGCGGCGGAGAACGACTTCCGCGCCACCGGCCTCAACGGCGGTTACGCCGGCGAGATGCACTTGTCAGACAAATCGTGCGGCTTCATCGGCGCCGACGGCATGATCGGCCCGGGCCCGGTGATTGCGACCGGTTCGGCCTTCGCCATTCGCGCCAGGGGCAGCAAGCAGGTGGTGGTGAATTTCGGCGGCGACGGCACCTACGCCACGCCGGCCTTCCACGCCGCCCTGAACAACGCGGCGCTGCTGAAACTGCCGTTCATCTACGTGCTGGAGAACAATCTCTACCATCAGTACGCGCACTATTCCTACTCCTGCCCGATGAAGGACATCGCCGAAGCGGCTCGACCCTACGGGATCCCTGGCGTGGTCGTCGACGGACAGGACGTGTTCCAGGTCTACAACGCAGTGAAAGCCGCGGTGGATCGCGCGCGGGCCGGCGAGGGGCCGACCCTGATCGAGGCGAAGACCTACCGCTATTACAACCACTGGGGCGCGCCCGGGGCTAAGGCTGGTCAGCTCGGCGCGTTCGGTTACGATCCGCTGGCGATCACCTCGTTCCGCCCGGAGCGCGAGGTGCGCGACTGGATGATGCGCGACCCGGTCGATATCTGCCGCAACGTCCTCGTCAACTGGGGTGTGCTGGATCGCGCCAAGGCCGATGCGATCGAAGCCGCCGCCAAGCAGGAAGCGATCGAGGCCTTCGCCTGGTCGGATCAGCAGCCCTTCTGCAAGCCTGAGGATGGTCTGAAGAACGTATTCGTCGAGGGCGTGGTACCCGCCCGACAATTTGGCTGAGGAGAAGATCATGGCACGGAAGAGTTTTATGTATTCAGTCCTCGAGGCGGTGCAGCACGAGATGCGCCAGGACAAGAACATGATCTGGATCTTCGAGCTCACTCCGCCGGTGGCATCGACGCCGGGCAAGCCGGTGATCAATCTCGAGAAGGAGTTTGGACGCAAACGCGTGGTGAACACCGGCATCGACGAGATGTGGATGGCGGGATGCGTTTTGGGCGCAGGTCTCGCCGGCTCGAAGGCCGTGACCTACATTCCCTACCAGGGCAACTGCATGTGCTTCCAGATGCTCCAGAACCACGCCGGCAAGCTTCACCATATGACCGGCGGCGTGGCGGAGATGCCGGTCGTGTTCATCCTGGAGATGACTGGACAGACGCCGGGTTTTGCCGGGCAGCATTCGGACTACGAGATCGACACCTATTACGCGCATATCCCCGGCTTGAAGACCGTCATCCCGTCCACGCCGGCAGATGCGAAGGGCATGATGGTATCGGCAATCCGCGATCCCAATCCCGTCGCCTTCCTTTGGGCGGACGGCCTGCGCGAATTGATGGAGGATGTGCCCGACGAACAGTACGAGACGCCGCTCGACAAGGCCGCGGTACGCACGACGGGAAGCGACATCACGATCGTCGGTTCCGGCGGGGGAATGCCCGAGGTGCTCAAGGCGACAGCGCTCTTGCAGCAGCAGGGCATGAAAGTCGAGACCATCGATCTGCGCTGCCTCAAGCCGATGGACACCGAGGCGCTGGTGAAGTCGGTGCAGAAGACCAAGCGCCTGCTCACCGTTGATCAGAGCTATTACACGCTCTGCCCCGGTGCCGAGGTGATCGCCCGCGTGGCGGAGAACGTCGATGGCGCCCGCTTCAAGCGCGTGGCTTTTCCTGATGCGCCGCCGCCGGCTTCGCCGGAGATGTTTCTCTGGATGCGGCCGAACGCAGGCCACATCGTCGCCGCCGCGAAGAAGCTGGTCGGATGAGTCCGCAGGCTATGGATACTCAACATTCGATGAGCTGCAGCAATTGCGGTGCCGAAGACGTACGCAGCGATAGCGTGCGCTCGGCATTCTGGCAGGACGATCGGCTGGTGGTCGTGGAGGATATTCCCGCGCTCGTCTGCGGCAAGTGCAGCGAGCGCTTTTACGACGATTCGACGATTGTCGTGCTCGACCTGCTTCGCGGCGATGGCTTCCCTGCGGAAAAGGCGCGCGCCGAATTGCGCGTGCCGGTGTTCTCCTTTCGCGATGGCATCGGGCAGAAGGAAGAGTCATGACTGCTGGGCGCGGGGGGCGGCTGGTGCTGACCGTACTCGGCGCTCTGGCGTTCACGGCGGCGCAGGCTGCGGGCGGTGAAGACTTCAATTTCATGCCCAAGGGCGGCAGGGCCATGCTGCTCGAACTGCTGGGCACTCCCGCCAACGCGACGGAACTGCGGAGCATCGCGCAAGCGCGCCACACCGAGTCGGAATGGCGCGAGTTCGTCGATGCGCGTATGAAGGCCGCGACCGACCGGGAGAGAGCCACGCTCGCTGCCTATCTCACGGTGAATATGCCCTTGCCCGACCCGGACAGACCCGCGTCCTCGCTGCCGGCCGACGGTCGCGATCTCGGGTGGAACCAATGTCAAAACTGTCACTCGCTGTTCGCGGGTTACCTGACCCAAAGCCGCGATGTCCAGGGCTGGCGGAACGTGTTCCTGTCGCCGTTCCATCGCGAGTTGAAGATGAGTCCTCAGGAACGGGAGGAGTTTTCGCGCTACTCGGCGATCAATATGCCCATGAAGATCGAGGACGTTCCGGAGGATCTGCGCTTCTGATCGGAGTCTTCTCATGACCATCACCCGTCTGTGCACACGCGCCGTGCCGCTGCTGATTGGCGTATTGCTCATCGCTCCGCTGGTGGCCAAGGCTGGCGACGTGTTCGACTTCATTCCGGCTGGCGGCAGGACGCTGCTGGTCAGGGCCATCGGAAGTCGCTCGCCCGCGAATGAAGTGCGGGCGCTGCTCAGTGGCAGACACACGCGGGAAGAGTGGCTCGGCTATTTGCGCGGCCACAGCAAGACGATCACCGGCCTGCAAGGCCTGAAGGACAAGGAGTTGCTCACGCTCGCCGACTACTTGTCGTTCAACATGCCGCTGCCGGCGGCGAGAATTCCCGCGAATCCGGCCCAGGCCAACTGGGACAAGCTCCTCCCGCCAGATGGACGCGATCTGGTCCTCGAGTATTGCCAAAGCTGCCACATCATCACCGTCGTGATCACGCAGGACAAGCTCAAGAATGGATGGCTGGGCACCATGAACAAGCCCAGCCATGTCCAGATAAAGCTGACGCAAGAGCAGCGCGAGGCGCTGGCCAACTACCTCGTCATCAACGCGGCGATCCCCATCGACCTGGTGCCCGAGGAACTGCGCGCCGGCGGCGCGACATATTAGCGGCGCGGTGCGATTGTCGACACCGGGGGTGTGACACATGCTGTTCACCTCGCTCGAGTTCTTCGCCTTCCTTCCGTTCGCGCTGCTGGTATTCGGAATTCTTCCCGTCGGATGGCGCTGGGCCTGGCTTCTTTTGGCGAGCTATGGTTTCTACGGGGTTTGGCATCCCCTCAATCTCGCGTATCTGGGGGCGGTGACGCTCTTCGTGTGGAGCTGCGGTCAGGGCCTGGAGCGTATCGAGAGCGAGTCCGCGCGGCGTGCGCTCCTCATCGCCGGCCTGTTCGCGGTGCTGGGTTCGCTCTTCGCGTTCAAGTTCTTCGACTTCATCGCCGGTGAACTGGAACGGCTCGAAAATACGCTGTTGGGCCCCGCTTCCGTCATCTCGCTGCCCAGACTAGAGCTGACGGCGCCCGCCGGATATTCCTTCTACGCCTTCTCTGCAGCCAGCTATCTCGTCGATGTTTATGCGGCGCGCGTTTCGGGAAGACAGCAGCCCGGGCACCTCGCCCTCTATCTCGCGTATTTCCCCAAGATTCTGGCCGGCCCGATCGAGCGTGCCACGAGCTTTCTGCCTCAGGTGTTGGCCGGGCTGCGCGCGAATCCGGAAAGGCTGGTGCTCGGCGCGCAACTGATCGTCTGGGGCCTGTTCAAGAAGGTCGTGATCGCCGACAACCTCGCTCCCCTGGTCGATCACAGCTTCAACATCCCGGCCTTCGCGGCGCCGATCGAGCTGCTCTTGAGCGTCTACTTCTTCGCCTTTCAGATCTACTGCGACTTCTCGGGCTACACCGACATCGCGATCGGTGTCTCGCTGCTGTTCGGGCTGCAACTGATGGAGAATTTCCGCCGACCCTATCTTTCCCGAAGCACGGCAGAGTTCTGGGGAGAGCGTTGGCATATCTCGCTCGGCCACTGGTTCCGCGACTACCTCTACGTTCCGCTCGGCGGCAGCCGCGTCGGGAGAGTTCGGCAGTATGCGAACCTGATGATCGTCTTCGCGGTGAGCGGTCTTTGGCACGCTGGGCTCGGTTACGGCGTCGGCTGGACCTTCCTCGTCTGGGGCGCGCTAAACGGGGCCTACCAGTGGGTCGGGCTGGCGACCCGGTCATTCTGGCACCGCGTCGGCGTCGGGCTGCCGCGCATCAGCCGCAGCCTGCCGGTGCGTGTGCTGCGCGTGCTCCTGACCTTCCACCTGATCGCGATCACCTGGGTATTCTTCCGCGCGCGTTCGCTCGGCGACGCCTGGCTGATATTGCGCAGAGTCGGCGTGAAACTCGGCGACATGCCCTCATTGCTCGCACGTTATCCGTTCACCGCCGAGCAGTTCGTCGGACTCTCCTTGATCGCGCTGCTCCTGGGAATCGAATTGCTCGACGAGCGCCGCTCGATCTTTCAGCGTCTTGCCGCCGCGCCGACAGCGGTACGCTGGGGGTTTTGCTACCTCGCCGTTTTTGCCTTGCTGATCCTCGGGCGCTGGCAGGCGCGCGAGTTCATCTACATGCAGTTTTGAGGCTTCCCACGAGATCGGAGTGAGCCATCGTGAAGCGTCTCGGAAAATCCGCACTGCTGTTTGTGGCGATCGGCCTGCTGATCTACGCGGGTGTCTATTACGCCGCCGAGCGGCTGATGGTCCGCACCGGGCACAGCAATCCATTCTTCAAGATCGCGGCCGCGCCCTCCGGCACGGTGGACTGGCTGATCCTGGGCGCTTCGCACGCCATGCCGCTGGATTTCGCCGACTTCAATGCGCGCATGGAAGGCGAGACCGGCCTGCGGATCGTCAACCTGGCTTCGCCCGGGACCGGACCGCTCTACAATCGCTTCGTGCTCGAACACTTCCTGCGCGGGCATCGCGCCAGGAACCTTCTCTACGTCGTGGATTCGTTCGCGTTCTACTCGCGTACATGGAACGAGGATCGCTTCGCGGATGCCAAGCTGCTCGGGCGCACCCCGTTCGAGCCGGCGATAGCCCGGCGCTTCTGGGACTACGTCCGGCGTCAAGGCGTGGATGCCCGCGCATTCCTCGACTACGCCGCCGGTTTCTCGAAAATCAACAACCGGAAACGCTTCGAGCCCGACGTCTGGGAGGGCGAGGCCCAGTTCGAGCGCGTCTACCGGCCCTCGGCGGCCGCGGCGAAAAAACGCATCGCCTACCTGTACCCGGAGCAAACATCGCCGCTCGTGTTGAACCGTTATCTCGAACAGTTCTCTGCGCTCCTGGCCCTGGCCGATCAGGAGGGGGTACGCGTGGTCGTCATCAAGATGCCGGTACCGCCGCAGTTCCATGACCAACTGCCCGGCGAGGCGTCGTTCGACGGCGCGGTCTCGCGTCTGCTCGCTTCGCGCGACGTAGGTTTCCAAGACCTCTCGCTGACGATGGGCGAGCCGCGCTTCTACTTCGATACGGATCACTTGAATCGGGCCGGGCTGACGGAGTTCTTTGTCCGCTACCTCAAGCCCATCCTCGTCGCGGGCAAGGCCCGCTGATCGGGCGCCGATCTACAGGATAGCCAGGATGTAGCCGCCGGACTTGTCGTCGCGCTGCAGCTTGAGCAACTGGCGCTTCTCCGCCTCTTCGAGCAGCTCGCTGAAGGAGCGGAAGCCGTAGTAGGATTCGGTGAAGCCCGGCTTGCGCCGCTTCAAGGCCTGCTTGACCATCGACCCCCAGATCTGTTCGCCGGCGCCGCGCTCCGCGACCAGCGCCTCGATGGTCTCCAGCGTCAGGTCGAGCGCCTCCTGCTTCCTGTCCTCCTCGTCGCTGCGGACCTTCGGTTTGCTCTTTGCGGAGACGGCCGGCTCGGCCTTCTCGGGGCGTTTCTTCGCGCTGCGCTTCTTGGTTTCTTCCTCGCGCACCAGGTCGTCGTAGAAGATGAACTCGTCGCAATTGGCGATCAGCAGATCGGAGGTGGAGTTCTTGACGCCGACGCCGATCACCAGCCTGTTGTTCTCGCGCAGCTTCGATACCAGCGGCGAGAAGTCCGAGTCGCCGCTGATGATGACGAAGGTGTCGACGTGCGACTTCGTGTAGCACAGGTCGAGGGCGTCGACCACCATGCGGATGTCGGCCGAGTTCTTGCCGGACTGGCGCACGTGGGGGATCTCGATCAGCTCGAAGGCGGCCTCGTGCATGCCGGCCTTGAAGTCCTTGTAGCGCTCCCAGTCGCAATAGGCCTTCTTGACCACGATGCTGCCCTTGAGCAGCAGGCGCTCTAGCACCTTCTTGATGTCGAATTGGGCGTACTTCGCGTCGCGCACGCCCAGGGCGACGTTCTCGAAATCGCAGAACAGCGCCATGTTTTTGATTTCGTTTTGTGCCGCCATTTCTTTCTCCCTCAGTGATGCAGTATCTTGGAGAGGAACTGCTGCGCCCGCTCGGAGCGCGGCGTGCCGAAGAATGCCTCCTTGGGGGCGTCCTCGAGGATGCGGCCCTGGTCCATGAAGATGACCCGGTGCGCCACGCGGCGCGCGAAGCCCATCTCGTGGGTGACGACCATCATGGTCATGCCCTCCTGCGCCAGTCCGACCATGACGTCGAGGACTTCATTGACCATCTCCGGGTCGAGCGCCGAGGTCGGCTCGTCGAACAGCATGCAGATCGGATCCATGGCCAGCGCCCGGGCGATCGCGACTCGCTGCTGCTGGCCGCCGGAGAGCTGGCCGGGGAACTTGTCGGCCTGGGGCAGCAGGCCGACGCGGTCGAGCAGCTTCAAGCCGCGTTCGACCGCTTCCTCGCGGCTGCGGCCGAGCACCTTGACCTGGGCGATGCACAGGTTGTCGGTGACGCTCATGTGCGGGAACAGCTCGAAGTTCTGGAACACCATGCCGACGTGGGCGCGCAGCTTGGAGAGATTCGTCCTCGGGTCGCCGACGGAGATGCCATCGACCACGATCTCGCCCTGCTGGAAGGGCTCGAGGCCATTGACGCACTTGATCAGGGTCGACTTGCCCGACCCCGAGGGGCCGCAGACGACGATGACCTCCCCCTTCCCGACCTCGGCCGTGCACTCGGCGAGAACCTGGAAGCTGCCGTAGTGCTTGCTGACCTTGTGGATGGAAATCATGCGACCAGCCTCTTCCGGGAGCGCTTGACCAGGATGCCGGCTCACGCCGGAACCGGCAGCTCGTGCTCCGCCTCGTCCTGCTGCTGCAGCGCCCACATCTGGGCATAGACGCCGTCCCGCTCCAGCAAGGCGCGATGGCTGCCGCGTTCGACGATGCGGCCCTGGTCGAGCACCAGGATCTCGTCGGCGTTCATCACCGTCGACAGCCGGTGGGCGATCACCAGCGTGGTATGGCCGATCGCCACCTGTTCGAGCTGGGCCTGGATCGCCTTCTCGGTCTTGGAGTCGAGCGCCGAGGTGGCCTCGTCGAAGATCAGGATCGGCGGGTTTTTCAACAGCGCCCGGGCGATCGCGACGCGCTGCTTCTCGCCGCCGGAGAGCTTGAGGCCGCGCTCGCCGACGGGGGTCTGGTAGCCGTCGGGCAGGCGGGAGATGAAATCGTCGAGCTGGGCGGCGGCCGCGGCGGAGAACACCTCCTCGCGGCTCGCCTCAGGCCGCCCGTACTGGATGTTGTAGTAGAGGGTGTCGTTGAACAGCACCGTATCCTGGGGCACGATGCCGATCGCCGCGCGCAGGGACGACTGGGTCAGCGCCCGGACGTCCGAGCCGTTGATGCGGATGCCGCCGCTATTGACGTCGTAGAAGCGATAGAGCAGGCGCGCCAGGGTGGACTTGCCCGAACCGCTGTGTCCGACCACCGCCACCGTCTTGCCGGCGGGGATGGCAAAATCGACGTCGAACAGGATCTGGCGCTTGGCGTCGTAGCCGAAACCGACGTGATCGAAGGCGACTGCGCAGGCGCCGCCAGACAGCTCCCGGGCGTCGGGGGCGTCTTGCACCTCGCGGTGCTGATTCAGCAGGGTGAACATGCGCTCGATATCGGTGAGCGACTGGCGGATCTCGCGGTAGAGCACGCCCAGGAAGTTGAGCGGTATGTACAACTGGATCAGGAAGGCATTGACCAGCACGATGTCGCCCACCGTCATCCTGCCCGAGGCGACGCCCGCCGCCGCCCGCCACATCATCAGGGCCACCGCGACGGAGATGATCAGCGCCTGCCCCAGGTTGAGAAAGGAGAGCGACATCTGGCTTTTCACCTGGGCGGTCTCCCACTTCTGCAGCTGGCCGTCGTAGCGCTTCGCCTCGTACAGCTCGTTGTTGAAGTACTTGACCGTCTCGTAGTTGAGCAGGCTGTCGATGGCGCGGATGTTGGCCGCGGAGTCCAGCTCGTTGGCCTCGCGGCGCAGGTGGGTGCGCCAGTTGGTGACGGTCACGGTGAAGCCGATGTAGGTGGTCAGCGCCGCCACGGTGATCAGCACGAAGCTGCCGTCGTACTTGTAGGCGAGTATGCCCAGCACCAGCGAGATTTCCACCAGCGTCGGCAGGATCGAGTACAGCGTATAGCTGATCAGCGAGCCGATGGCGCGCGTGCCGCGCTCGATGTCGCGGGTCAGCCCTCCGGTCTGGCGCTCCAGGTGGAAGCGCAGCGAGAGCGCGTGCAGATGCTCGAACACCTGCAGGGCGATGGCGCGGACCGCGTGCTGGGTCACACGGGCGAACAGCAGTTCGCGCAGCTCGGTGAACATCGAGGTCGAGAAGCGCAGCGCGCCGTAGGCTGCGAGCAGGCCCAGCGGCACCAGCATCGCCGCTTTCTCTGCCGGCATGCCCAGGGTGTCGATGATGCTCTTGAACACCATCGGCACCGCGACGTTGGCGACCTTCGCCCCGATCAGGAAGACCAGCGCGAACAGGACTCGGCCCTTCCAGGCCAGCAGATAAGGGATCAGGGCCTTGACGGTCTGCCAGTCGTGGCGCTCCTTCGGCTGTGGGCCGGGCAGGGCGACGGCGCTCGTGCTTCTTCTCATGTCCGGATTCTAGCAGCCCGCCGGTAAGCGCATCGAGCAAGAAGCCTCGCCGGGCCTTATCATGAGGAGCGGAAGACTCTCAAGGAAACGACATGAGCGAACAGAAAGTCACCCTGCCCGACATCCAGCCGACCCTGCGCGTGGTGCCGATGCCGGCGGACGTCAATGCCGCGGGCGACATCTTCGGCGGCTGGGTGATGTCCCAGGTGGACTTGGCCGGCGGTTTCGCCGCCATGAAGCGCGCGCGCGGACGCATCGCCACGGTCGCGGTCAATGCCTTCCAGTTCAAGCAGCCGATCTCGGTCGGCGACGTGGTGAGCTTCTACGCCGAGGTGATCCGCGTCGGCCGCACCTCGATCACCGTCGATGTCCAGGTGTACGCCGAGCGGCACCCGGCGGACCCGGTGGTGGTCAAGGTCACCGAAGCGACCCTGACCTACGTCGCGACCAATGACGACGGCAGCAAGCGCGAGCTGCCCGGGCTATGAGGTGAGCCTGCGCTTCAGCGCCCGGGCCGCCATGCGCAGCCGCTGCGCCAGCGGAAAGCGCCGGAAATTGGTCTTCATCACGCCTTGGGTGAAGGCGGTCCGCTTCGAATAGTCGATGGCGACATCGACGATCACCGGCCTGCCGGTCGCGGCGATGCCCCTGGCCTCACGAATCGCGGCGGCGATGGCGCCGTCATCCATCATGACGACATAGGCCGCGCCGGTGGCCAGCGCCACGCCCTCCAGGTTTATCTTGCCCAGGGTCGAGCAGGGCTTGCGCTGGTAGGGGATCTCCTGGGCCTGGGCGATCTGCGACAGCTCGCCGTCGTGGAAGACGTAATAGACGATGCCCAGGCCCAGGCTCGCGGCGGTAACGATTTCCATGCAGCTCATCATGAAGGCGCCGTCGCCGACGATGGCGAACACCTCGTTCGCGGGCTGCGCCAGCTTGGCGCCGATGGCCGCCGGCGTGGCGTAGCCCATGGCGTTGAAATCGGTGGGCACGATCAGGCGGCCGCCCCGGCGCACCGGGAAGAGCTCCGCGGTGAGGTAGGTGTGGTTGCCGTCGTCGACCACGGCGATGGCGTCATTCGGCACCCGGGAGCGCAGCTCGGCGAAGAAGCGTCCGGGATTGACGCGGCCGCGGCTGTCGTGGGCGAGCCACTCGTCGCTGTAGGCGCGCTTGTCGCGGGCAATCTGTTCTGCCGGCGAGGCCCTGTCCGGCTTATCCCCGCGGCGCACGAGTTCTGCCAGCAGTGCCGCCAGCACCTCCCGGGCGTCGCCCGCGAGCTTCACCTGCGCCGGGTAATTGACGTCGAACACCGCCGGGTTGATGTCCGCGTGGATCAGCGCGGCGGGCACCTTCACGCCGAAGCTGCCGGTGGCGATCTCGCCGAAGCGGGCGCCCGCCGCGAGCAGGCAGTCGCAGTCGCGAAAGGCATTGCGCGCCGCCGGCACCGCCGCCGGACCGAAGCTGAAGCCGGCGTGGAGCGGATGATCGGCGGGGAAGGCGGCCAGGCCCTGCAGCGTCGTGGCGACCGGGGCGTTCAGCCATTCGGCGATGGTGGTGGTCTCTGCGACGGCGTGGCGCGCGCCCCAGCCCAGGAACAGCCCCGGCCGCCGGGCGGCGAGCAGCAGATCGGCGGCCCGCACTATGCCCGCCTGGTCGCCGAAGGGCGCGCCCGCCGCCGGCTGCCAGCGCGGCAGCTCCGGGCCGACCTCGCCGGGGAGGAGCTGGAGATTGACCGGCAGCTCGACCAGCACCGGCCCGGGCTCGCCCGAGGTGGCGATATGGTAGGCGGCGAAGATCGTCGGCACCACGTCCGCATGGCGCAGGACGCGGAATGCCGCTTTGGTCAGCGGCCGGGCCAGTTCCAACTGGTCGATCTCGTGCAGCTGATAGTGTTTTTCGGAATCGCTGCGGATACCGCCGGTAATCACCAGCATCGGGATGCCGGCGAGGAACGCCTCGCCGATGCCGCTGGCGGCGTGGGTGAAGCCGGCGGCCGGCACGATCGCCAGGGTCCCGATGCCGTCCGAGACCCGGGACAGCGCATCGGCCATGAAGGCGGCGGCGCCTTCGTGGGTGACCAGGATCGGGGTGATCTGTTTCGAGTTGTTGAGCTCGTCGTAGAACTCGGTGTTATGCACCCCGGGGATGCCGAAGGTGTATCCGACCCCGAGCTGTTCGAGGGCATGGACCGCGAGCCAGGCGCCGGTTTTCTTCATGCCGCTACTCCCTTATCGGTTCGGGGTGGAACGCCTTTTCCAGCTTTAATACAAGGGGTAAACCGGGCTCTGCTCGTCATTTATCGGGGCCGGGGTCTTGTCTATTATCGCCGTATTGCGGGGAATCTGCCCGCGCTCCTGCCACGCGACGACGTCCGCCCATGCCAGACCGCCCTCACGGCATCGAAACGCTCGATGATATCCTGTGCGATATCGATCAGGCGCTGCCCGCGAGTTCGGCTTGAGAGGGCGGAAACAACATGGATTTCTCCGGAATCGGCCTGCGCGACCTGATCCTGGTCGGGCTCGCGTTGGCCGCGGTCTATCTGCTGGTGGCATTGCTGCGGCTGGCCCAGGTCAATCGGCGCCTGCATCGGGATGCCTCGCCGGCTTCGGCGCCGAAGCCGAAGAAGGAGCCGAAGCCCGCCAAGGAGGCCAGGGAGCCTGAGCCTGCGCTGGCGCTCGGTCAGGCTTCCGAGTTCGGCGAGCAGCTGTTTCGCTCCGGCGTCGAGGCCGAGTTGCAGCAGCTGCGCGGCGAAGTCGCGGCGCTCAAGGAGGAGTTGAAGCTGATGAAGGCGGCGCGCCGAGTTTCGCCGCAGTACAACGAGGCGATGATGCTGGCGCAGCGCGGCCGGGATGCACAGGACATCGCCGACCAGTGCGGCATATCCGTCGGCGAGGCAGAACTGGTCCTGGCGCTCAGCCGAAACAAGCAGGAGTACGAAGACTATGGCGAGAACCCCCCCCTCTGATTCCGCTCATCCCGCCGCGACCGGGACCGAAGCGGCGGCGCCTGAGAACGACGAAGGCGAGTTGCGCCGCCGTCTGCTGCGCCGCGCCGCGCTTGCCGGCGTGCTGATCGCCGCCCTGCTCGGCGTCCTGGCGGTGTTCGATACGCTCAATGCGCCGCCGCCCAAGAAGCTGGCCAGCGCGCCGCCCGCGGCGGCGCCGGAGGCGGCCCCGCCACCCGAGGCAGCACCGCCGCCTCAGGCGGCCCAACCGCCAGAGGCCGCGCCGTCGGATCTGGCGGCGGCAGCGCCATCGGCACCGGCCGAGCAGGAGATGTCGGGTCCGCCCACCCCCACCCCGGAGAAAAAGCCCGAGCGGCCATTGACCAAGCCTGCCCGCGCGCGCGACGCGATGATGCGGCCCTCCGAGCCGGTCGCCGCCAAGAGCCCGGAGCCCGCCGCGGCGCTGGCGAAGATGCCGCACGTCGGCGCGCCGGCGTCGCGGCCGCTGACCCGGGCGGCGGAGGCGGTGCGCCATTTCGTGCTGCAGCTGGGGGTGTTCAACAACACCGCCAATGCCGAGGAACTGCGGGCCAAACTCGAGTTGAACGGCATTCCTTCGCAAATCGAGGCGCGCGTCCAAGTCGGCCCCTTCAAGACCCGGCGCGAGGCCGAGGCGGCGCGCACCAAGCTCAAGCAACTGGGCATGGAGCCGGGCGTGCTGCTGGCGGTGAAAAAGTAGCGGCCATCGGCCGCGAGTTCGCGCATCAAGGAGAAACCCAAATGAAACGACAGATCATCGCCACCGCAGCCGCCCCGGCCGCCATCGGCACCTATTCGCAGGCGGTGCGCTCAGGCGCGACGATCTACCTGTCCGGCCAGATCGGTCTGGACCCCGCCAGCATGCAGCTCGAAGCGGGCATAGACGCGCAGATCGTGCGCGTCTTCGAGAACCTCAAGGCGGTGGCCGCAGCAGCGGGCGCCACGCTCGACGACGCGGTCAAGTTCAACATCTACCTCACCGACCTCGGCCACTTCGCCCGGGTGAACGAGGCGATGGCGCGCTACCTCAAGCAGCCCTATCCGGCCCGCGCCGCGGTGGGCGTGAAGGAGCTGCCGCGCGGCGCCCTGGTCGAGGCCGATGCCATCCTGGTGTGCGACGAGGCTTGAATGGTCGGAAGTGAGCGCTGAAGCGTGAGCGGCGGGGAGGCGCCGGGACCAGGCAGCGTCTCCAAGCCGCTCGCCGCCAGGCTCGCCAAGCTGGAGCTCTTTTCCGACGCCGACCTGGTGCTGCATCTGCCGCTGCGCTACGAGGACGAGACGCGGATCACGCCTATCGCCGAGGCCCCGCCGGGCGTTCCCGTTCAGCTGGAGGTCGAGGCGGTCAGCACCGAGGTCGCGTATCGCCCGCGCCGCCAGCTGCTGTGCCGGGTTCGCGACGACTCGGGGATGCTGCTGGTGCGCCTGCTCAACTTCTACCCCAGCCAGCAGAAGCAGTTCGCCCCCGGTTCCCGGTTGCGCCTGTTCGGGGAGGTGCGCGACGGCTACTTCGGGCCGGAGATGGTGCATCCGCGCGCCCGGGCGGTCGCCGCCGGCGAGACCCTGGCGCAGGCCCTGACCCCGGTCTATCCGACCACCGCGGGCCTGACCCAGGCGACCTTGCGCCGGCTGATCCTGCAGGCGCTTGAGCGCGCCGATCTTTCCGACACCCTGCCCGAGGAGCTGCGCCGGCGTCTGGCGCTGGTGCCCTTCGCCGAGGCGGTGCGCCGGCTGCACCAGCCGCCGCCCGGGCTGCAATGCTACGGCCCTGGCGCCGGGCCGCGCCCCGGAGGAAGTCCCCTTGGGGGACCCCAAGACAGGGCCAGCCCGGAACGAGGAGGCCGAGACATCGGCCGAACATCCGTCACCCCCTTTCTTGGGAAGGGGGATGGGGGGAAGGCGATGGATCTCGCCTGGCGCCGCATCCGCTTCGACGAACTGCTGGCGCAACAGCTGTCTCTGCGCCGCGCTCACGCCGCCCGGCGCGCCCGCGGCGCCCCGGTATTGAGCGCCGGCGGCGAACTGGTCGGGCGTCTGCTGGCGAGCCTGCCGTTCCGATTGACCGGCGCGCAGCAGCGCTGCTGGGAGGAGATCCGGCGCGACCTCGGCGAGCCGCATCCGATGCAGCGCCTGCTGCAGGGCGACGTCGGCAGCGGCAAGACCGTCGTCGCCGCCCTGGCGCTACTGACCGCGGTGGAGAACGGCTGGCAGGGGGCGCTGATGGCGCCCACGGAAATCCTCGCCGAGCAGCACTGGCAGAAGCTCTCGCACTGGCTCTCGCCGCTCGGAGTGGAGGTGGCCTGGCTCTCGGGCAGCCTGAAAAAATCGCAGAAGCTGGCGATGCAGGCGGCGGTGCGCGAGGGCAGCGCCCGGGTCGTGGTCGGTACCCACGCGCTGATCGAGGCCGGGGTCGATTTCCCGCGCCTGGGGCTGGCCGTGGTCGATGAGCAGCACCGCTTCGGCGTGCATCAGCGCCTGGCGCTGCGCCACAAGGGCGTCAGCCCGCACCAGTTGATGATGACCGCGACGCCGATCCCGCGCACCCTGGCGATGAGCTATTACGCCGACCTGGACGTCTCGGTGGTGGACGAGCTGCCGCCCGGGCGCACGCCGGTCTTGACCAAGCTGGTCGCCGACAGCCGCCGCGACGAGGTGGTGGCGCGGGTGCGCGCCGCCTGCGCGGCGGGCCACCAAGCCTACTGGGTCTGCCCGCTGATCGAGGAATCCGAGACCCTGCAATTGAAGACCGCGCTGGAGACCCACGAGCGCCTCGTCGCCGAACTGCCCGAGCTGTCGATCGGCCTGATCCACGGCCGCCTGAGAGCGGCGGAGAAATCGGCGGTGATGGCGGCCTTCGTCGCCGGAGAAATCCAGCTCCTGGTCTCGACCACGGTGATCGAGGTCGGCGTCGACGTGCCCCGGGCCTCGCTGATGGTGATCGAGCACGCCGAGCGCTTCGGCTTGGCCCAGCTGCACCAGCTGCGCGGCCGCGTCGGCCGCGGCGCCGCCGAGTCCGCCTGCATCCTGCTCTACGCCCAGCCGTTGTCGCAGGCGGGGCGGGAACGGCTGAAGATCATTTTTGAAAACGCCGACGGCTTCGAGATCGCCCGCGCCGACCTGTCGCTGCGCGGTCCGGGCGAATTCATCGGCGCCCGCCAGAGCGGCGTGCCGCTGTTGCGCTACGCCGATCTCGGCGACGAGGTGCTGATCGCGCAAGCGCGCGCCGCCGCCGAGGAGCTGCTGCGCGCACAGCCGTCGGCCGCCGCGGCGCACCTGGCGCGCTGGCTGGCCGGCCGCGAAGAACTGCTCAAGGCCTGAAGAGGGCTGACCCGGCGGCCGGTAGGAGGCTAGGCCCAATCGGTGCCGAGATTGCTTCGCTACGCTTTCCATGAACCCTCCTCTGCGTCCCATGGGGACTTCCTCCGGTCGTCGTTGCGAGGCCGAAGGCCGTGGCAATCTGGATCGCCACGCTGCCGTCACTGCGAGGCCGCAGGCCGCGGCAGTCGCGATGACGGGTTTGGTGGTGGGTTCATGGTCCGTGTGCAGTTTTGGCCACGCCGAAACAGGCGGCTCGCAATGACAAAGTTGCGTCATTGCGAGGAGCGAAGCGACGACCGTAGGAAGTCCCTGTGGGACGAAGCAATCTCAAAACGGATTACAGCGGTAAGCTCCCCCTTTATATTTTCCCCGTCTTATTTCACAATGCATGACCCGAATCGTCCAGCGAGGAAAGAATGAATCAAGCAAGAATCAAGGGGGTGCTCTCCCCGGTCGTCACCCCATTCAAGCGTGACCTCTCTCCCGACCGCGAGCGCTTCACGGCGCACTGCAAGTGGCTGCTGGCGCAGGGGGCGAGTGGTCTGGCGATCTTCGGTACCACCAGCGAGGCCAATTCGCTCTCCGTCGACGAGCGCATCGCGCTGCTCGACGGAGTGCTGGATGACGGGATCCCGCCCGCCCGCCTGATGCCCGGCACCGGCTGCTGCGCGCTCAGCGATTCGGTCAGGCTGACCCGCCACGCGGTGACCGCGGGCGCCGCCGGCGTGCTGATGCTGCCGCCCTTCTACTACAAGGGGGTCTCCGAGGAGGGGCTGTTCCGTAACTACGCCGAGATCATCGAGCGGGTGAATGACCCGCGTCTGCAGATCTACCTCTATCACATCCCGCAGGTGAGCCAGGTGCCGATCACCATTGCCCTGATCCAGCGGTTGCGCGCCGCCTATCCCGGCGCGATCGCCGGGATCAAGGACAGCTCGGGAGATCCCGCCAACCTGCGGGCGCTGCTCGAGGCTTTCTCCGGCACAGATTTCGACGTCTTTCCCGGTTCCGAGCTGCTGCTCCTGGAGGGGCTGCGCCACGGCGGCGTCGGCTGCATCACCGCGACGGGGAACGTCAATCCGGGACCGATCGCGGCGCTGTGCCGAGACTGGCGCGCCGCCGATGCCGACCGCCAGCAGGCCCGCCTCGATGCGACGCGCAAGGTGCTCCAGTCCTTCCCGATGGTCCCCGCGGTCAAGGCGACCATCGCCCACTACAGCGACGACGACGCCTGGAGCCGGGTGCGGCCGCCGCTGGTCGAGCTCGATGCCGGCCAGCGGACACAACTCATCAGCCAACTCGACGCGCTGGGCTTTGCCATGCCCGGCATCGCCATGGCCGCTTGAGGACCCGATGAGTCTGCGGGCGCTGGCGGGGCGGCTGGGCAGCTACGAGCGGCTGATGCGGCTGGACAAGCCGATCGGAACGCTGCTGCTGCTCTGGCCGACGCTGTGGGCCTTGCTGATCGCGGCGGACGGCCGGCCGAATCTCTTCGTGGTCTGGATCTTCTCGCTCGGCACGCTGCTGATGCGCTCGGCCGGCGTGGTCGTCAATGACTACGCCGACCGCAAGTATGACCCCGAGGTCAAGCGCACCCGGGCGCGGCCGCTGGCCACCGGCGAAGTGTCGGTGCGCGAGGCGATGTGGCTGGCGGCGGTGCTGGCGCTCGCCGCCTTCCTGCTGATCCTGCCGCTCAACCATCTGGTGTGGAAACTGTCGGTGGTGGCGGTGTTCCTGGCGGTGAGCTATCCCTACACCAAGCGCTTCCTCGCCATCCCCCAGGCCTATCTCGGCATCGCCTTCGGCTTCGGCATCCCGATGGGTTTCGCCGCCGTCCTGGGCACCGTGCCCCTGCTCGGCTGGCTGCTGCTGCTGGCCAACATCTTCTGGGCGATCGCCTACGACACCGAGTACGCGATGGTCGATCGCGACGACGACATCAGGATCGGCATCCGCACCTCGGCCATCACCTTCGGCCGCTTCGACGTCGCGGCGGTGATGCTCTGCTACGCCGCGATGCTGGCGATCCTGGCCTGGATCGGCGTCGAGCTCCGCTATGGAATCTGGTATTACGCCGGGCTGATCGTCGCCGCCGGCATGATGGCCTACCACTACCTGCTGATCCGCAGCCGCGGCCGCGAGGGCTGCTTCAAGGCCTTCCTGCACAACAACTGGGTGGGTGCGGCGATCTGCGCCGGGCTCCTCGCCGACTTTCACCTGCGGCCGCTCCTGGGCGGCTGATTGATGCGGATTGGCAGTCGCCCATCTGTAACCCCGATCGAATTTCCGAGAGCGGTACGCGACCTCCGATGAATTTCTCCTCAGAATACCTCGCCCAACTGGCGGCTTTTGCCGAGCAGAGCCCCTTGCCGCGCGTGCGCGCCTTGCATTTGCCGCCGATTCTAGCCGTCGAGGGCAACAAGGGCGAGTTCTGCGCCGTGGAGCTCACGGATGGCTCTGTCGGCCTCTCCTACGTCCGTCTCGACGACACGCTGGCGCAGTTGCATCAGGGGGGCGCTGGCTCAGGCCTCGCCGGCGCCGACGCGCTCGAGGTGGCCCGGCATTTTGTCAGCGACGAAGGCAGCGGGAGGACCATCGGCTTTGCGACCGCGAATGCCATCTCCCGCTGCCTGTTCGACCGCGCCGGATTCCGCCCCCGCGACAGCGGCGATTCGATAGGACAGATGAACCCCCAGCAGGGCGACGCCATCGGCATGATCGGATTTTTCAAACCGCTGCTGGGACGCGTCCTGGCGAGCGGGGCGCGGTTGACCGTCGTCGAATTGAAGGCCGATCTTGTCGGCGAGCGCGACGGCTACCGCGTCACGCTCGACGCCGGGGAACTCGCCGCTTGCACCAAGGTGATTTCCACGAGCACCTTGCTCCTCAACGACACGCTGGACCGAATGCTGGCGTACTGCCGCAATGCCCGCTGGTTCGCCATGATCGGACCCAGCGCGGGCTGCCTGCCCGACGCGCTCTTCGCCCGCGGCGTCACGCTCCTCGGCGGAAGCTGGATCACCGACCGGGAAGGGTTCGTTGCGGCCCTGAGGAGCGGTGCGACCCATAGTGAATTCACCAGCAAGTATGCGCTGACCCATGACAGCTACCCGGGTTGGCGCGAGCTGCTCCGGAGAGCATCGCAATGACGCGGGGAAATTAGCGTGCATTGGGACGAAAACCGAGAGCCGCTGGGGTCCGCACTGACGCTCATCCACTCCCGACAGACCACTTCGCCGAAATTTCTCAGCGATCCCGGGCCGGATGGCGCACAGGTCGAGTCCATTCTCAGTGCGGCGGGGGCCGCGCCCGACCATCGGCACCTGACGCCCTGGCGCCTGGTGATCGTTCCGGCGGAGAAGCGCCATCTTCTCGCCGAAGCTTTCGCGGAAGCGCTCGGCGAACGCGACAGCGAGGCGACGGAAGCGCAGCGACAGGAAGCCCGCGAAAAGGCTCACAGGGGGCCGCTGTTGGTGGCGGTCATCGGCCGCCTGGGCCCGGCGCTGGGCAATGTGCATCCCCACGAACGCCTGATATCGGCGGGTTGCGCCGTGCAAAACGTGTTGCTCGCCGCCCACGCCATGGGCTTCGGCGCCGGGGTTTCCAGCGGCAGGTCGCTGTATTCGGAGCGGCTCAGACGCTTCTTCCGGCTGGCCGAGGGGGAGCAACTCCTGTGCTTCATCACGGTGGGGACGCCGGTCAGGGGAAAGCCCGCGGCATCGCGGCCGACGATGGCCGATTACACCACGACGCTGTAGCAGCCTGAGTGCCGCTCGATCGCGGGATTTTGCGCTTGATTTTTGTGGTTGCAAATTTTTCGCAGCCGGGTACACTTGCGTTACTGAATGAACGTTCATTCTGCAGGTCTGGGCGGCTGGTTTCGCACGGAGGAAAGCGCCAGCAGCGCCGCGCGCAAGACAGTGGTGAGGAAAACAAATGAGGTACGCCGAGACTGGCTTCAATCTGGAAATCGATCTCACGACGGGCCGCATCGAGAAGGTGGAGACCGCGACCGATCTGGCCGAGCATTACCTGGGCGGGCAGGGATCGGCCGCCAAGCTGCTGTGGGAGCGGGTGCCCCCCGATGTCGACCCGTTCTCGCCCGACAACCTGCTGATCTTCAGCACCGGCCTGCTGCACGGCACGCCCCTGCCCGCCTGCAACCGCACCGTGGTCAACACCTTTTCGCCGCAGACCAACCTGATGTCGCATTCCCTGTTCGGGGGCTTCTTCGGGCCGGAGCTGAAATACGCCGGCTACGACAAGATCGTCATTCGCGGCAAGGCCCCGGACCTGGTCTATCTGTACATCAACAACGACAAGGTGGAGATACGCGACGCCACTCACCTTCGTGGTAAGGGCTGCACCGAGACCGGCGACCTGCTGAAGAAGGAGTTGAACGACCAGCGGGTCCAGGTGGCCGCCATCGGCCTGGCCGGCGAGAACCGGGTCTATATGGCGTCGATCGATCACAACCACGCCAGCGCGGCCCGCGGCGTCGGCGTCATCATGGGCGACAAGCGGCTGAAGGCGATCGCGGTGCGCGGCACCCGGGCCGTCAATGTCGCCCGCCCCGCCGAACTGTTCGAGGTGAGCCAGCGCATCCACCAGAAGATGGCCGGCAGTTCGGGCTGCGGCGACTGGATGGCGGTCGATGAGGACGACAGCTTCCATCACAACCACTTCGCCTGGGGCAACGCCCGCACGCGGCGGCCCGGCTACTGGAACCCGGAGCTCCAGGAGCGCTGGACCAAGTGGAAATACGACCACCTGGACCGGCAGACGGGTTGCTACAACTGCCCGAAGAAGTGCCGCAACGTCATCAGCTGGCCGGGCCGCCCCCGGTTCGGCTACAAGTGCTTCGGCAAGGACACCTATCACATGGCGGCCTTCCAGGAGCTCGACTTCAGCTACGACATTCTCGGCGTCGCCCAGGAATACGGCGTCGATTCCTACTCGACGCCGCAGGTCATCGCCTTCGCCCTCGAGCTGCTCGAAGCCGGAATATTGACCGACAAGGACTTTCCGGAAATGCCGGCGGATGTCAGGGGCAGGTTCTTCTACCTGCTCGACAAGATCGTGCGCCGGGAAGGGATAGGCGACATCCTGGCCGACAGCGTTTCCCACGCCGCACGCCGCATCGGCAACGGCGCCGAGGCCTTCGATCACAACACCACCAAGAAGTTCGAGCAGCTGCCGATCAAGCTGGGCAAGCTGAACCCCGCCTACTTCCTGATGATCGCAACCGGCGAGAAGATGAGCATCACCCAGATCGAAGGCTCCTTCCCGCAGGACCCGCTGCCCACCGAAGAGCAGCGGCACGAGTTCGTCAACAAATGGGAAGCGGTGCCCGACGAGAAGTTCAAGCAGTATTTTCTCAACTGGAAGAAGCGCAGCGACATCTCGGACGAGGCGACCTGCGACATCGTCGACTGGAACGAAGCGATGCATTACATCGACGACTCGCTGGGCCTTTGCGGCTTCGTGTCCTCGTTCCGCGGCCAGTTCGGCGGCGACGTTCCCTATCACATGAACAACATTCCCCAGACCATCGCCCTGGCCACCGGCACGGAGATGGACAAGCCCAAGCTGTGGAAGAATTTCCAGCGGATCCGCACCCTGATCAGGGCGGTCAATGTGCGCCGGGGCCTGCGCCGGAAGGATGAACGTCCCCCCGAGGACCACTGGGCGGTGCGCGACGAAAAGTACGAACAGGAACTGCTCTCCAAGTACTACGCGTTCAAGGGCTGGAACAGCGAGGGCATCCCGACCCGGCAGACGCTCGAAGAACTCGATCTGGCCTACGTTGCCGACGACCTGGAGCAAAGAGGCATCCTGGACCCGGCCGACGGAGGTGCGCGGTGAATCCCGGGACGGAGACGAAAACCGTCAAGGAAATCCTGGTCAATGTCGACAAGTGCACGGGCTGCCGCGCCTGCGAGATGGCCTGCTCGGCATTCCATTCCAATCCGCAGTTCAGCAGCATCAATCCGGCCAAGGCCCGGATACGCGTGGTGTCGAACGAGCTCACCGACGAGTACGTGCCGGTATTCGCGGGCAACCACACCAAATCCGGCTGCGACGGCCGGCACGTCTACACCATCGACGGCAAGACCTACAGCGAATGCAGCTTCTGCCGCGCCTCCTGCCCGACGCGGGATCATTTCATCGAGCCCGACTCCGGCCTGCCGCTGAAGTGCGACATGTGCGAATCGACGCCGCCGCTGAAACAGCCCTGGTGCGTCGAGGTCTGCGGCGAGGAGGCGCTGACCTACAGCGAGCGGGAAGTGCCACGGGAGCAGCCGTCGGCAGCGGCGCCCGGCCAGCTCGAGCTCGGTCTGGAAGCGCTGATGCGGCAGCACGGGATGGAGGCGGTCATCGCCCGGTTGCAGGAGATGGGCAAGGAGAAGTGAGCCGGAATCGGGCAGGGGGCGTTAAGATGTCGTCTCCGCTCCGAAGAAGGTTCTGAAAATGGGTTTGATGCACGAAGGCGGCTGCGTCTGCGCTGCGATCCGCTATCGCGTGTCCGGACCGCCGGCACTCGTCCAGGCCTGTCATTGCACCTTCTGCCAGCGACGCACCGGTTCGGCTTTTGCGCTGATCGCAGCCTTCAAGGAAGATCAGGTCGAACTGAGCGGAGCGACGCCCCGTCGGTACGACCATCGCTCGGACGAGAGCGGGCGGTGGTTGCGCTCCCACTTCTGCGGCAACTGCGGCACCACCGTGCTGATCACGCTGGAAAAGAATCCCGGTGTTCGTGTCGTTCCGGGCGGAACCTTCGATGATCCGACCTGGTTCAAGCCCAGTCGCCACATCTGGACCCGCTCGGCACACGACTGGATCGTCTTTCCCCCCGACGTCGATGTCCGCGACCAGGCCTAGTTGGTATTGGCGGCGGGCCCGTTGGACATGAGCGAAGCGATCACCCCTTTTGCGCTCGCCATCGCCGAGGAGACGCTCGCCGATCTGCGCGCGCGGCTGGCCAGGACGCGCTGGCCGGAGCGGGAAACCGTCGCCGACTGGAGCCAGGGCGTGCCGCTGGCCAGCATCCGGGCGCTGTGCGACTACTGGGCGCGGGACTACGACTGGCGGCGCTGCGAGGCGCGGCTGAACGCGCTGGGTCAGTACCATACCCGCATCGATGGCCTGCGCATCCATTTCCTCCACGTCAGATCAAGGAATCCGGACGCCGCGCCGCTGATCCTCACCCACGGCTGGCCGGGATCGGTGGTCGAGTTCCTCGACGTGATCGGTCCCCTGACCGATCCGCTCGCCCACGGCGGCGATGCCGCCGATGCCTTCCACGTCGTGGTGCCGTCGCTGCCCGGCTTCGGCTATTCCGACAAGCCGACGACCACCGGCTGGGGGGTCGAGCGCATCGCCGCCGCCTGGATCAGCCTGATGAAGCGGCTGGGCTACAGCCGCTTTTTCGCCCAGGGCGGCGATTGGGGCGCCGCCGTCACCACCGCCATCGGCGCGCTCGCGCCGCCCGAATGCGCCGGCGTCCATCTCAACTTTCCGCTGATCTACCCGGAGCCGGCCGACCTGGCGCAACTCACCGAGGCCGAGCGGGCCGCCGTCGCCGCGATGAAGTTCTACCGGCGCAGCGACTCGGCCTACGCGCAACTGCAGCGCACCCGGCCGCAGACGCTGGCTTACGGCCTCACCGACTCCCCAGCCGCGCAGGCGGCCTGGATCTATGAGAAGTTCTACGCCTGGACCGACCATCGCGGCGAGCCGGAGAGCGCCCTGAGCCGCGACGCCATGCTCGACAACATCATGCTCTACTGGCTGCCGGCGACCGCGGCCGCCTCGGCCAGGCTCTATTGGGAGAGCCTGGCCAGCTTCAGAAGCCAGCCGCTGTCACTGCCGGTCGGCGTCACCATTTACCCCGGGGAGTTCTCGCGTCCGTCGCGGCGCTGGGCGGAACGCCACTTCAGCAATATCATCCATTGGAACGAGACGGACAGGGGCGGGCATTTCGCGGCGTTCGAGCAGCCGGATCTGTTCGTCGCGGACTTACGGGACTGCTTCCGGGGGCTGCGGCTCGGAACTTAGGATGCGACGATGAACGCTGTGCGCCAGGTGCTGGAGGCCCGCTTTCCCGGACTGCACGCCGCTATCGAGACGCTGATCGTCGAGGCCGAGGCGGGCTTCAACGCGCGCTCCGGCCAGGCGCCGTCGGAATTCCTGCTGGAGCACACCCGGCGCACGGCGGCCATCGCCCACAAGATCGCCGCGCTGGAGGGCTGCGACCCCTTCCTTCCTGCCCTGGTGGCGCTGTTCCACGACGCGGGCAAGTTCCACGAGGGCGAATACCACGCCGACGGCGTCGCGGAAGAGGAGCACGCGGCGCTCCTGGCGGACGAGATGCTCGCCGGCTTCGGGCTGGAGCGCGGCGACATCGACGAGGTAGCGGCGGCGCTGCGCTCGCTCTACGACGAGCGGCTGCCCTGCCTCGGTGCGGCGCGCATCGTGCAGGACGCGGACCGGCTCGACAAGCTGGGGCCGCTGGGCGTGGGCGCCTTCTTCACCAAGGCGACCCTGCGCGGACGCGGTCTGGTCGATGCGCTGGCGCAGACGCTGAGCCGGGAACTGACCTATGCGCAGGCGGCGCCGCGCTCGATGTTCACCGCCTCTGGGCGGAGGCTTGCCCAGGAGCAGGGGGCGAAGACGATCGCCTTTTTCGACCAGCTCCTGGCGCAGTTGGAGGACTGGGGCATCGCCGCCTTCGACCGCCACACGGTCGTGCTGGACGAGGACTTCCGCAGCCGCGACGGCGTCATCGTGCGCGGCATGGAAGTCGCCATCGCCATGCCGCGCGCCTGCCCGGATTGCGCCGCGCCGCTGGCGCTGACGCACAAGCGCGAACGGGGGGTGAAGTGCGAGCGCTTCATCGCTTACTTCAGCTGCGGGAGCTGCGGCTACGCCGGCGGCACCTCGCTCTGCCTGCCGGTTCTGGCGTAGGTCGGGGTGCAGTCCGCAGCCGTGGTGCAGGCGGGCCTGTCGGGCTGAAGCCCGACCTACAAGCGTAGCGCTTTGCAATCCGGCGCCATCGTAGGTCGGGCTTCAGCCCGACAGAACTAGGCCGTCGCGGCTACCGGCGTGATCGGAATCACCCGCCGTTCGGGTTCGGGCGTTGCGTGCGCGTGGGCGTGTGCATGGGCGTGGCGCCGGCCCGGAAAGGCCAGCGCTTCGGTCAGCAGGTAGGCGGCCTGGGCATAAGAAGTCGGGCAGAGGGTGAAGCACTCCTGGCAGCTCCAGCACTCCTTGGCGGCGATCTCGGGAATGAAGCTGATCTCGCGCACCGCGCCGTTCTCGATGAAGCCGACGGCGTTCTTGTGCTTGACCTCGTCGCAGTAGCGCACGCACAGGCCGCACAACACGCAGAACGAAGTCTCCTTCTCGAAGCGGTTGCGGTCGGCGCCGTACTCCTCGGCCAGCTTGACCAGCTCCGGCGCATCCGGCGCGTGGGCCATCAACTCCTCGACGATCACCTTGCGGATCTTGTCCACCTTCTCCGAGCGGGTGCGCACGACGATGTCTTTTTCCACCGGATAGAGGCAGGAGACCACGTAGCTCTTCCGGCCGCGCGCTTCCACCTCCACGATGCACAGCCGGCAGCCGCCGTAGGCCTCCAGCTGCTCGTGGTGGCACAGGGTCGGGATGTGGATGCCCGCCTGCTGCGCCGCCTGCAGGACGGTCATGCCGGCGCTGGCGGCGACCTCCTTGCCATCGATGTTCAGGACGATTTCGCTCATTTCTGGTCTCCACTGCCGCCGGCCGCACGATCCGGGATGCGCGCTTCGTACTCGGGTCTGAAATAGCGGAACATGCTCTTCAAGGGGTCGCCGGAGGTCTTGCCCAGCGCGCACAGGCTGCCCAACCCCGTCACCTCGGCCAGGTCCTCCAGCAGCTCCAGGTCCCCCTGCCTGCCGCGGCCCTCGGTGAGCCGGGTCAGGGTCTGCAGCATCTGCTGCATGCCCTCCCGGCAGGGCACGCACTTGCCGCAGGATTCCTTGGTCAGGAAGTCCATCAGGTAACGCGCCACCTCGACCATGTCGGTGTCCTCGTCCATCAGCAGCAGGCCGCCGGCGCCGATCGGCGCGCCCAGCTTGGACATGCCGTCGAAGTCCAGCGGGGCGTCGAGGAGGCTCGCCGGGATCGAGCCGCCCATGGCGCCGCCGAAATGGATGGCCTTGAGGGTCTTGCCGTCGCGCACGCCGCCGCCGATGTCGAACACCAGGGTCCTGAGCGGCGTGCCCATCGGCACCTCGACCACGCCGCTGTTCACGACGTTGCCCGACAGGGAGATCAGCTTGGTGCCCTTGCTCTTCTCGGAGCCGATGCTGGTGAACCACTCGGCGCCGCGGGAGATGATCTGCGGCACGTTGGCCCAGGTCTCGACGTTGTTGAGATTGGAGGGCTTGTCCCAGATGCCCGACACCGAGGTGCGGACGTACTTCGGCCGCGGCTCGGGGGCATTGCCCTCGATCGAGCGCATCAGCGCGGAGGACTCGCCGGAGACGAAGATGCCGACGTCGAAGTGCAGCTCGACCTCGAGCGAGAAGCCGGAGCCGAGGATGTTCTCGCCCAGCAGCCCGTACTCCTTCGCCTGGGCCAGCGCATTCCTGACGTGCTTTTCCAGCAGCGGCATGTCGTGGCGGGTGTACATGAAGCCCCGCTGCGCGCCGATGGCGTAGGCGCCGATGATCAGGCCTTCGAGCACCTTGTGCGGGTTGCCGGTGAGCATGGCGCGGTCCATGAAGGCGGCGGACTCGCCCTCGTGGCCGTTGACGATGACGTACTTGGTCTTTTCCGGCGCGTTCTTGGTGGTCTCCCACTTCGAGCCGGCCGGGAAGCCGCCGCCGCCGCGGCCGCGCAGGTTGGCGCGCTTGACCTCGTCCAGGACCTGATCCGGACTCATCTCGGTCAGGGCCTTGACCAGGGCGGCGTAGCCGCCGACCGCCAGATAGTCGTCGATCTTCATCGGGTCTATCTTCGGGTTGTCGCCGATCAGCAGGCGCGTCTGGTGCTTGTAGAAGGGCACCTCGTTCATGTGCACCGCCGGGGCGCCGCTGGCCGGGTCGTGGTACACCAGACGCTCGACCACCTCGCCCTTCAGCGTCGCGGCGACGATCTCCGGCACGTCGGCGGGCGCGACCTCGAAGTAGCAGATCTCGCCCGGGGTGACCACGACGTTCGGCCCCTTCTCGCAGTAGCCGTGGCAGCCCGTGGTCCTGAGCTCGAGCCGCTCGCCCAGCTGCTGCCGGCCGACCTCCGCCAGAAAGGCGGCAGCGACCGCGGCCGAGTCCATGCCGTCGCAGGCCGCGCCGGCGCAGACCGCGATGCAGGGTTTGGCGGGGTCCCGGCCGGCCAGGATCCTCGCCCTCAGTTCTTCCAGTTCAGCCGCTGAATTTAGCTTGAGCATGGTCATCACTCACTCGTAGCGTTTGAGAACGTCTTCGGCCTGGTCGGGCGTCATCCTGCCGTAGTGCTTGCCGTCGACGATCAGTTCCGGCGCTATGCTGCAACTGCCCAGGCACGCGCCGGTCTCGAGCGTGAAGCGGGAGTCGGCGTCGGTCTCCCCGGCCTTCAAGCCGGTGATTTCCTCGACCTTCGCCAGCAGCTTGGCCGCCCCGCGCAGGTGGCAGGTCATGCCGCTGCACACATGCACCTCGTGGCGTCCCTTCGGGGTCAGGCTGAAGGTCTTGTAGAAGCTGGCGATCTGCATCACCTGGCTGAAAGACACCCCCAGCGCGTCGGCCAGCCGCTGCAGCACCTCCCGCGGCAGCCAGTGGTTCTCGTGCTGGATCTCCACCAGCGCGTGGATCAGCGAGCCGGGCTGGCCCCGGTACTTTTCGATGATGGCGTCGATTTTCTGTTCACACATTGTGCTCGTCCTTTTATCGGCTTCAGGCGGCGACCGCGATCGGCACCGCCTGGCCGCCGTCGATGCGGACCATGCCCTGCTGCGACAGCAAATGGAGCTGCCGGGCGACCTCGGCGGGATCGAGGCCCAGCTTCTGCGCGACGGCGTCGGCCGATTCCTCTCCCGAGCGCAGCGCACCCATGATCCGGCCCATGGTCAGTTTGTCGATGATGAGTTCCTTGAACAGCGGCTCGAAGTCCTCGGCGGCGAAGAACTTGTGGTAGCCATCCTCGGTCCGCGGCGAGACCCGGAAGCGCTCGCGCTCGACCAGCTTGAAGTAGGGCACCAGCTGCGTCGCCGCTTCCAGCCCGGCCTGCAGGTCGGCGAGTTCCCGGCCTTCGGATGAGCCCAGCGGTCCGAGACTCTTGATCTTCGCCCCGAAGTCGTTCATGACCTCGGCGAAGCGGATGCCCTCGCCGGCGGAGACCCACTCCAGGCGCAGCCGGTCGGGATTGACGCCGACGTTTTCGAGGATGCGCTTGGCGACCAGGCTGTTGCCCAGGGCGTCGTAGTTGCCCTCGGGGTTGTAGTGGCAGTCGCCGAGATGGCAGCCGCCGATGAACACCCCGTCGGCCTTCTTGGCGAAGGCGCGGAAGATGAACTCCAGGTCGACCCGGCCCGAGCACATCAGGCGGATCACGCGCAGATAGGGCGGATACTGGAAGCGGGAGACGCCGCACAGATCGGCGCCGCCGTAGCAGCACCAATTGCACAGGAAGCCGATGATGATCGGTTTGTATTCAGACGGGGCAGCCATACTCTTTCCTTATCGCTTGCGTTGTCGTGGGCATCAGACGGTTTCCAGCGCGGCGTCGATCTGGTTGAACACTTCGTCGTCCGTGTAGTGGGAGAGGGTGATGGCGCCGGTCGGGCACTTGGCGTTGCACAGACCGTCGCCCTTGCACAGCACGGCGTTCACCTTGGCCTTCTTGCCGCGCGGCGTGTCCACGAACTCGATGGCGCCGTAGGTGCACACCGAGATGCAGGCGCCGCAGGAGACGCAATCGACATCCGCCACCTCGCAGACCGCGCCCGAGGCCACCACGGTGTCGCGCGAGAGCAGGGCGAGCGCCCGGCCGGCGGCGCCGTAGGACTGGGTGATGGTCTCCGACAGGTGCTTGGGATACTGCGCCGTGCCGCACAGATAGACGCCCTCCGCGGCGAAATCGACCGGCCGCAGCTTGGCGTGGGCTTCCTGGAAGAAGCCGTCGGGACCCAGGGGCACCTTGAACATGCGCGCCAGCTCGCTGGAGCCGGGCGTGGGGATCACCGCGGCGGCCAGGGCGACGGCATCGACGTCGAGCTCGAGCTTCTTGCCCAGGATGGGATCGAAGGCGGTCACCCGGATGAAGCGCTTGCCGCCTTCCTCGACGGCTTCCACCTGCGGCTTGTCTTCCGGCTCGTAGCGGATGAACTTGACGTCCTGGTTCGACGCCGCGCGGTAGTAGTCCTCCCGGAAGCCGTAGGTCCTGATGTCGCGGAAGAGCACGTAGATGTCCACTTCCGGCTTGATCGACTTCAGCTTCAGTGCGTTCTTCATGGCGCCGCTGCAGCAGACGCGGGCGCAGTAGTTGCGGTCCTCGTTGCGGCAGCCGACGCACTGGATCATCACCACGCTGTCTGCCGCCAGCAGCGCCTCGTCCTGCCGGGCGATCTTCCCTTCCATCTCCAGCAGGGTCATGACGCGGTCGTTCTGGCCGTAGAGATACTCGGTCGGCTGGTATTCGACGGCGCCGGTGGCGATGATGGCGGCGCCGTGCTTGATGGTGCGCACCCGGCCCTTGGCCCTCACCGTGGTGGTGAAATTGCCGACGTAGCCATCGACGTGGGTGATGGCGGCGTCGGTGATGGCGTGGATCTTCGGGTGACGATAGACCTTCTTCTTCAGGTCCTTGACGAAGGTCTGCACGTCCATGCCCTCGAGCGTGTAGTGCAGGCGGTTGGCGACGCCGCCCAGGTCCGACGCTCTCTCGATCAGGTAGGTCTCGTAGCCCTGCTCGGCCAGGGTGTGGGCGCTGGTCATGCCGGCGACGCCGCCGCCCACCACCAGCGCGGTCTTGTCCACCGGCAGCGAGAACTCTTCCAGAGGCTCCAGCTTGCCGGCCCGCGCCACCGACATGCGCACGATGTCCTTGGCCTTCTGCGTCGCGGCTTCCTGCTCCTTGGAGTGCACCCAGGTGCAGTGCTCGCGGATGTTGGCCATGTCGAAGAAGTACTGGTTGACGCCGGCCTCGCGCAGCGTGTCGCGGAACAGCGGCTCGTGCGTGCGCGGCGTGCAGGCGGCGACCACCACCCGGTTCAGGCCCTTGTCGCGGATGGTGTCGGAGATGGCCTTGGCGGTGTTGGTGGCGCAGGCGAACAGGCTCTCCTCGACGTGCACCACGCCCGGCAGGCCCCTGACGTACTCGGCGATGCCCGGCACGTCGACCACGCGGCCGATGTTGGCGCCGCAGCGGCAGACGAAGACGCCGACCTTGGGCTCCTCCTGCGAGACGTCCTTCTCTTCCGGATAGACCCGCTCCTCGGAGAGCTGGCCGCGCCGCGACTTGAGCAGATACGAGGCCTGGGCGCCGGCGCCGCTGGCGCCCATCACCGACTCGGGAATATCCATCGGGCCCTGGAAGGCGCCGCTGGTGAAGATGCCCGGACGGCTGGTCTGCAACGGGTTGAAGGGATCGACCTTGCAGAAGCCGTGGTGGTTCAACTCGATGCCGAAGACCTTGGAAAAGCGCTGGGCATCCTTGGGCGGGGCCAGGCCCACCGACAGCACCACCAGCTCGAAGAATTCCTCGACCACGCCGTCGGGCGTGGTGTAGCGGATGGAGACGTCGCCGGTCTCCGGGTCTTCGGACCCGACCGAGACGTAGCTGCGGATGAAATGCACGTCGGGCAGCTTCTGCGCGCGCTGATAGAAGCGCTCGAAATCCTTGCCGTAGGAACGGATGTCGTTGTGGAAAATCTTGGCCTGCATGTCGGGCAGATGGTCCTTGGCCAGGATCACCTGCTTCTGCGTGTAGGAGCAGCACACCGAGGAGCAATAGCTGTTGCCGCCCGGGGTCACCTGGCGGCTGCCGACGCAGTGGATCCAGGCGATCTTGTGCGGATGCTTCTTGTCCGAGGGGCGCAGGATCTGGCCCTCGTGCGGGCCGGTGGAGCAGAGCAGGCGCTCGAAGTCCATGCTGGTGACGACGTTGGCGAACTGGCCGTAGCCGTAGTCGTTGCGCGGGCGCGGATCGAAGGTCTCGTAGCCGGGCGTGAGCAGGATCGCGCCGACCTTGACCTGGACCTTCTCCGCCTTCTGGGTGAAGTCGATGGCGTGATTCTCGCAGACGGTCTGGCAGATCGAGCAGGTCTTGTCCTTGAGGAACAGGCAGCTGTCGTCGATGTAGGTGACCAGCGGCACGGCCTGCGAGAAGTAGATGTGCACCGCCTTGTTCAGCGACAGGTTCTGGTTGAACGGGTCGGGGATCTTCGCCGGGCAATACTCGACGCAGACGGTGCAGCCGGTGCACTTGTCCTCGATGACGTAGCGCGGCTTCTTCAGCAGGGTGACGGTGAATTCGCCGGGCTCGCCCTCGACCGAGTCGACGTCGGTGTAGGTCATCAGTTCGATGTTCGGCTGCCGGTCGGTCTCGATGAACTTCGGCGACTCGATGCACATCGAGCAGTCGTTGGTGGGGAAGGTCTTGTCGAGCTGCGACATCTTGCCGCCGATGGTCGGCGACTTCTCCACCAGATAGACCTTGTAGCCGCTGGCGGAGAGGTCGAGCGCGGCCTGGATGCCGCTGATGCCGCCGCCGACGACCATGATGTCGCCCATGTTGTCGTCCGCGCCACGCAAGGCGCGCTGCGTGTCCATTTGTTGCTGCAGGAGTCCGAATTCCACTTTGGTGTCCTCGCCTAGATTGCTTCGCGGATGATTTCGGTGATGTCGCGGACCTCGATCGAGGCGCCGCCGTCGGCGCGGCCCAGGCGGCTGTCCTCGAAGTTGGTGGTGCAATACGGGCAGGCGGTCGCCAGGACCTGGGCGCCGGTGCTCACCGCCTGCTCCAGGCGCAGGTCGGAGAAGCGCTCGCCCTTGGGCGTTTCCATCCAGATCCTGCCGCCGCCGCCGCCGCAGCAGAAGCTGTTCTTCCTCGACTCGGCCATCTCGTTCAATTGCAGTCCGGGCACGCTTTTCAGCGCCGCGCGCGGCTGCTCGTAGACGCCGTTGTGCCGGCCGAGATAGCAGGGATCGTGATAGGTCACGGTCTTGGCGTAGTCCTTGGTGAGCTTGAGCCTGCCCTCGGAGATCAGCTGGTGCACGAACTCGGTGATGTGCACCACCTCGAAGTGCACCATGAACTCCGGGTACTCGTTCTTGAAGCTGTGATAGCAGTGCGGCGAGGACACCAGGATCTTCTTCACGCCGTTGCCGACCAGGGCGGCGATGTTGGCCCGGGCCAGGCTGCGGAACAGCTTCTCGTCGCCGGTCTTCCTGATGCTCTCGCCGCAGCAGCTCTCGTCGCTGCCGAGGATGCCGAAATCCACGCCCGCCGCCTGCAGGATCTCCACCGTGGCCTCGGCGATCTTCCTGCCGCGCGGGTCGTAGGACAGGTAGCAGCCGGGCGAGTAGAGGATCTCCATGCCCTCCGCGAAACGCTTGACGCCGAGGTTCTGCGCCCAGTCGGCACGCTTCGCCCGCGGCTCGCCGAAGGGATTGCCCTCGGCCCGGAGGCTCGCGGCGACGCCGGGGATCGGCGCCGCGCCGCCGGGAAAGACGTCGTATTCGGTGGCGATGCGGCGCAGCGCCACGCCCGACTGGATCTGTTTGACGTCGCGCGGACAGACCTGCGGGCACTTGCCGCAGGTGGTGCAGCGCCAGATGTCCTCGCTGTCGATCTCGGTCAGGCCGAAGGTGGCCTCGCGCACCAGCTTGCGCATGCTGAACTTGGAGACCCGGTTCCAGGGGCAGACGGTGTCGCACATGCCGCACTGGTAGCAGGACTTGAAAGCATCGCCGCCGCTCGCCTTGATCGCGGCTATGATCTCTTTTTGGGGGGCTACGGTATCCATGCTTTCCATCCTGTCGTGTCTTACGGCCGGGCCATTCTGGCGACGGTATCGAGCACCTGCTGCAGGCCGTGCTTGTCGATCAGCGAACCCAGACCGATCTCGACGTCGCCCAGTTGCGGCTGGTTCTCCTCGACTTCCTCTTCGCGCTCGACGTAGATCAGCGCCTCGGCCAGGCACCACTCGACGCACTTGGGCTTATCCAGCGCCGGGGTTTCCTCGCACATGTCGCACTTCAGCGGCAGGCCGGAATCGGGTTCCTTGAACAGCTCGCGCGAGGGGCAGGAGGCGCGGCAGAAATCGCACTCGTTGTATTCCTTGCCGTCGATGATGTACTTGTCCCGGCCGGTGCATTCCGCCACCGTGTACTCGCCGGCGTAGACCGGCAGGTAGATGTCCCGGAGCGGGCTGCGCACGATGCGGATGCGCGAGCGCGCCGGGTTGTTGCTGCTGTAGCGGGGGGTCGCGTGCCACGAGGAGCAGATCACCTCGCAGGCCTTGCAGCCGTTGCACTTGTCGGCGTCGATGGTGATCGACTTGACGATTTTCCTGACCTTAGCCATTGCTGTAGATTCCTTTCTGCTCGAATTCTTCGGCGACGTAGTCCAGTTCCAGCGCCTGGAGGGATTCCTTGGTCGGAATGCCCTGGTCGTTGAAGCCCTTCAGCTTGTAATACTGATCGAGTAGCTGCTTTTCCAGATCGGGAAAGCGTTTCTTCCAGTGGTCCTCCGGCGGCTTGTCGTCGGAGCGGCGCATGCCGCGGCGGACGTTGAGCGCGCGCATCAGGGTGCGGTTGCGCGTCGCCGCCTGCCACAGCTGGTCCTTGTCCATCGCCATGCCGGTCGCCGCCGAGATGAACTCCGGATAGTTGTGGATGTGGTAGGGCGGCTTCAGCGGGAAGGAGGAGAGGCCGGCGCACATGCCCAGGGCGTCGTCGATGTAGTGCATCTTCTCCATCCAGTCCACGATGTCGCAGCTGGCCTCGACCGTCGGGTAGTAGGGATTGGACATCTCGCCGCGCGGCTCCCAGTCGACGTAGTACTTCTTGAACTTCTCGTCGGGCACCTGGATCCAGTCCTTGACGAACTCCTCGCGCGCCTCGCGGGTGGCGAAGGGTTCCTGCGGAAACTGGCCTTCGATCTGGGTGATGTTGATCTTCTCGCCGGTCGAGTACATCAGGTAGTAGACCGGGTTCAGCATGCCCAGCTTGAGCGGCAGCTGCTCGTGCTTCTTGATGGTGTTGTGGTCGAACTTCTCGGCGCCCTTGCCGATGCGCCGGGCCGCCCAGTAGACGCCGTCGGCGAGGTAGTCGCCGATGCCCTCGCGCCGGACGATCTTCTCCAGCAGGTAGAAGAAGCGCCCTTCGTTGTCGGCCGGCATGCCGGGAAAGTCGGCCTCGGTGAGGATGCCCGCCTCGAGCAGCTCCAGCCCGAAGGCCATGGCCTGCGGCGCCGAGAAGCCGTCGAGGCCGTATTCGGTGGCCTTCTGCGCGATCCTGAAGCCGAAGTCCAGGTCGGAGAAGGCCGCCATGGTGTAGGTCAGCTTGGAGTAGCACTTCATCATGTAGGTGGGCAGCCCCGGTACCGAGATGGTGGCGCCGCACTTCATCGGGCAGTTGTGGCAGCTGATCAGGCGGGTGCGCACGTTCTCCTGGGTCTCGCGCCACTTCTCCTCGATTTCGTGGGTCCAGAAGTCCTTGCGCCGGGTGCGGGAGTTGCCCCACATGAAGCTGGTGGTGTGCCACTCCTCGTCGACGATGCGCATCTCCTGCGGCGAGCCGAGCCCGGCCAGGATCGGCGGCACGCCCTCAATCGGATGGTCTTCGCGGTGCTTGATGTACTTGAGGACGTCGTCGCACAGCGCCATGTACTTGCCCGGATCGGCGACGTTGATGTCCTTGGTGCCGCGCACCGCGATCGCCTTGAGACCCTTGTCGCCCATCACCGCGCCGATGCCGCCGCGGGAGGCGCTGGAGCGGCCCTGCTCGACCGAGGCGTAGAAGACCCGGTTCTCGCCGGCCAGGCCGATGGCCGCCACCTGGATGTCGGGATCCTTCAGCTCGCGCCGGATCGCCTCCGACGTCTCGGTCGCGCCCAGGCCCTTGAGATGCGCGGCGTCGCGGATCTCGACCTTGTCGTTGTTGATCCAGAGATAGACCAGCTCATCCGACTTGCCGCGGATGACCACCTTGTCGTAGCCGGCGTACTTCAGCTCCGGCGCCCAGAAGCCGCCCATCATCGAATAGGCCACCAGCTTGGTCTGCGGCGAGACGGTCGAGACGATGGTGCGGTTGCAGCCGGGCGCAGCGGTGCCGCAGAGCAGGCCGGTGCTGAAGATCAGCAGGTTGTCCTCGGAAAAGGCCTCCGTCTCCGGCGGCACCCGGTCCCACATGATCTTGGCGGTGGTGCCCAGGCCGCCCAAATAGAGCTGGGTGTCCCGCGGATCGGTCTCCACCCGGTCGATGCTGCCCCGGGAAAGATCGATTTCCAGATCGAACCCTATTTCTCCGTAGCGCATTGCTCTGGTCCTCTCTCAGTTCTGTGCGTTTGTCTCGCGCGCTTACACGCGCTTGGTGTTCTTCTCGGCCGGCGCCGGCCGCTTTCTCAATGCCGCGGGGTTGCAGCCGAGCCTGCCGGCGAGCGCCGGCACGGTGCCCGCCGCCCGGCGGCCTTCCCCGTCCCCCTGGGCGACGCGGTAAGTGCAACCCAGACCGCACACGGCGAGGGTGTGGATGGTCTTGGCGACGTCCTCGGGACTGCCGTGCTGCCGCGGGTCGTACCAGCCGTAGCTCCAGTTGAGCATGCCGAAGACGCTGTAGGTGACCCGCTCGACCTCCGCGTGATCCAGGCCGGCGGCGCCGCCGGCGCCGGAAAGCATGGCGGCCACGATATCCCGGCAGACGTTGAAGTAGCCTTCCTTGAGCCGGCGCACCGTCTTGCGCCTGCCCGCGGGCAGCGCGGAGGCTTCGTGCACCAGCACCCGCAGCACCGACCGATGCTCGGCCGAATACTGGAGGTGGGTCAATACGAAGACGTAGAGCCGGTCGACGTGCTCATCGACACCCTCGAGCGCCGCATTGACCGAACGGGTCATCGTCTCGAAGGCGTCGGTCTGCAGCGAGAAGAGCAGATCTTCTTTGGATGAAAAGTAATTGTAGAAGCTGGCCAAGCCGCTTCCCGTGGCGCGGGCCAGGCCCCGCATGGTCATGCCGTGGAAGCCGTGCTCGGCGATGGCGTCCGCTGCCGCGGCGAGGATCTCCAGGCGCTGGGCTTCGTGCCGCGCCTGCCGCGGCGATTCGCCGGCCACGGGGCTCACCACCGCGGCTCCCGGGGGGGCAGGTGCCGGCCGCCAACCGGCCGCGGGGCCGGGTCGACAAAGCGCGCTGCTTCCGCGTGCGCGGTTGCGCAGGGGGACAGCGAAGTCGGGTGCGGCGCGCGAACCATTTGACCTCCGAACGAATTCTCTCAGCTTGACTCGGCCGACGACCCGCAAGGTATGCAGTGTCGTTCCTATCTCGCGATGTCGGCGATACTATCCGAACGATCGTTCGTAGAATTGACCTAGATCAAGGCGGATGAGGTAGCGCCGCAACAGATTGGAGCGGCGAGCGCCGCGAAGCAGCCGTGGCCGGTCGCGCCGACCAATTGAGAACGCGCCCCGGCTGTTATCCTTGGCGGATCATTCGGGAGCTCGCCACACCATGACTGAAATTTCGGACGTGAGAATCAGATGCGGCCACTGCCGGGCCGTTTTTCCCTGCCCGGTCGCATTCGGGGATCTCGAGTCGCTCGAACGCGCCATCGCGGCCGGACTCAAGGCGACCTGTCCCTCCTGCGGGCAGGTGATCCGCTGCACCATGAAGCACATGATGTGGCGCTATGCGGACGGATCCAGCGGCGGCGTGTCCGACTGACGTCGCTGCCGCGCTCAGTCTTCGGCGAGCCGGCGCAGATGGAGGGCGATGGCGATGACCCCGCCGACACAGCCCAGCAGCGCGGCGACCACACCCGGCCAGCCGGCGCGGCTCCAGGGCCAGCCCGCGGCGCTGCCGATGACGCTGCTGCCCAGATAGTAGCTGGACAGGTAGAGCGCCGAGACCAGCCCGCGGCGCGCCCCGGCGCGGCGCCCCACCCAGCCGCTGGCGACGGCGTGAACCGCGAAGTAGCCGGCGGTGAATACCGCCACGCCGAGTATGATCACCGGCAAGGGGTCCGCCAGGGTGATGACGATGCCGACAGCCATGCACACGCTCATCAACAGGACGATGCGCGGCTGGCCCAGGCGGCCCGCCGCGTGGCCGGCCCAGGCCGACGAGACGCTGCCCACCGCGTAGAGCAGGAAGATGCTGCCGATGGCCGCCGGACCCAGGCCGTAGGGCGCCCCGCTGAGGCGGAAGCCCAGGTAGTTGTAGAGGCCGACGAACGACCCCATGATCAGAAAGGCCGTCGCGAACAGCCAGGGCAGCCCCGGGTCGGCGCCGATGCGCCGCACGTCGGCCAGGAGCAGGCGCGGCTGCAGCGAGCGCGGCGCGAAGTGGCGCGCCGGGGGCAGCAGGCGCCAGAAGATTATGGCCGCCGCCGCCCCGACCAGTCCGAGGGCCGCCAGGCCGTAGCGCCAGTTCAGCCAGTCGGTGACCAAGGCGGCGAGGAAGCGGCCGGACATGCCGCCCAGGGCGTTGGCGGCGATGTAGAGGCCCATCGCCCGGCTGCGGGCGCTGGGGGCGATCTCCTCGCCCAGGTAGGCCATGGCGGCCGCCGGCACGCCGGCGATGCTGGCCCCGAGGCCCGCCCGGCACAGCAGCAGCAGAAAGAAACCTGGCGCCAGCGCCGAGGCGAACGAGAATACCGCCGCGCCGAACAGGCCCAGGCGCATCAGGCGCTCCCGGCCGTAGCGGTCCGCGATCAGGCTCAGCGGAATGAGCAGGATGGCCATGGCCGCCGTGCCCGCCGCCACGGTGAGGCTGGCGCTCCCCGGCGAGATGCCGAACTCGCGGGCAAGTTGCGGCAGCACGGGCTGCGTGCCGTAGAGCAGCGCGAAGCAGGTGAAGCCGCCGATGGCCAGCGCCAGATTCGCCCGCCGATAATCCGCGGTTCCCGCCCGCAGGCCCGTGGCGTGTTCTGCGGGCGTTGGGCTGTTCATGCTCGGCGGCTCTCTCGTGGGATGACTGCGGCGGCGACGGCCGGCAGACCGAGACGGTATCACGTCCGGCGCCTTCTTCGCGTTCCCGGTTTCGGATTCGGGCCGACCGGACCTGATGTTGAACTAAGCCCCCCGGATCGGATCGAAACTGTTCTTTCAACACCGACCCGGAGGAATGGCGCATGGACTATCAACTCGCAGAACAGCAGGCCGGCCAATTGCAACAGCAATCCCAGGGCATCCTGGAGCAGATGCAGCTCCTGGCGCAACGATTCCAGACGGACGCCAAGGACGAGGCGATCGGCAAGGAACTGACCACGGCGCTGCGCTCGATCGCGCTCTCAGTTCAGGGCTATCAGCAGATGGGCGGGCAGATGATGCAGCAAATGGCGCAGTACATTCAAATGCTCGAACAGCAACTTCAGACCCATCCGCAGCCGACGATGCAGCCGCGAGGCTGGTCGGGCGGCGTGAGCAGCGGCTTCGGCGGCGGCTTCATGGGCAATCTGGTCACCGGTCTGGGTCTGGGCGCCGGCATGGGCGTGGCGGAAAACCTGGTCAATGACCTCTTCAATAGTTTTTGAGCCCGGCTGCGGCCGACAACGGTCGCAGCGCCGGGGGGCCATATTCAAGCACCGGGCATCTGCCGCTCTCCCAAAGAGATGTCGAGCATCATCTCGCTGGCCAAGGCGCCCAGTTCCCGGCGCAACGCATCGACGGACAAGGTGGAAGGTACGAGCAAGTGCGCTTCGATCTTGAAGGTCTGCTTGCCGACCCCGCCGCTGCGGACGATTTCGGTGTGCATGTTCTCGATGCTGATGCCGCGCTCCGCCAGCATCTTGGTCAGGCTGCTGACGATCCCTAGCCTGTCCTCGCCGACCAAGGCCAGTTCGACCCCGCGTAGCGATGCGGGCAGGTTGGCGCCGTCGCTTCTGGCGATGACCACCTGCAAACCGTTGGACGCCATCCCGCGCAACGCGGCTTCCAGTGCGTCGGCGTTCTCGCGCGGCACCTCGAGATGGACCATGCCGGCAAATTCACCGGCGAGCCTGGTCATGCGGCTCGCCGCCCAGTTGGCGCCGAAGCGCTGCGCCCGGTCGGCGAGCAGGCTGACGATGCCGGGACGGTCGGCGCCCATGATCGTGACGACGAGCGATGCGCTGGTCGAAGAGACCTCCTCCGTCAGCACGACGGCCCTGCGTATCATCGGGGCCTTGGTGGCGAAGCGCGGGTCTTGCGGGTAGGCGGGGAGGCTCCCCTGCAACCGCGCGCTATGGACGACCTTGGTCAGGAGCGCGAGGCCCATCGGCGCCAGCGCGCGCTCCCACAATTCGCGCGCCGTCTCGCCCTTGGCGACGAAGCACCAGTCCTGGGCGGCGATGGCGCCCGCGTCCCAGCCGTCGGCCAGGTGATAGACCGAGCCGCCGGCGATCGGATCGCCCTCCAGGATGGTCCATTCGACCGCGGCGATGCCGCGATGCCTGGGCAATAGCGACGGGTGATAACCGATGCCGCCCAGGCGCGACCGCGCCAGCGCCTCGTTGCTCACCCTGGCGTGGGTGTGCGCGGCCACGATCAGATCGGTGCCCTCGGCGATCGCGTTCTCCGGCACGACCTTGGGGTTTTCGAGCACATGGACCGCCAAGCCGGCCGCCCGCGCGGCCAGCGCCAGCCGATCGTCCTCGGCGGGAGCGACGATGCTCGTGAACTCGATCCCCTCCTCCTTGCGCAGGGCCTCGAACACCGAGGCGGCGAAGAAGCGGGATCCCACCAATGCGCATTTCATCGACACATCCTTCCACAAATGGACAAACGGTTTGGCGGAGCGTCATCCGGTATTCGGAACGCCGGGCCGCATCAGACGGCCTGACGGCGGGAAGCCCCACTTTCTTCCGGGCAATTCTAGCGGATCCGCCGGCGATGGTCAGGTCGATGCCGATCCGCACAAAGCCATGGGCGTCCCGGATAGCGCATTTCAGCGGCGGCCAGCCGGCCGCCAGGCCGCGAAGTCCGGCCAGCAGCTCGGTAGCGGCCGTTCGCGCAGCGCCGGTAAATGCAGGGGTTCGTCGAATCTACGATACTATCCCGTAGGCTTTAAAAAACTTCGACGCCACGAGGTGGATCAGCGCATGGCACTCTGCAGCGACGCGGCGATGGTTCTGTATTACGACATCGCTGGCGATAACGCCGATCATGATGACTGGCACACTTACGAGCACTTGCACGAAAGGCTCTCGATCCCGGGCTTCCTCCGTGCGACGCGATGGGTAGCCGTATCAGGGGCGCCGAAGTACATGGTGATATACGAGGTGAGCGGCACCGAGGTGGCCACTTCTTCCGCTTACCTCGCGCGCTTGAACCATCCAACGCCATGGACTGCAGCGATGATGGGTCGTTTCCGCGGCATGGTCCGGGGCTTTTGCACCGTGGTTGCAAGTTCGGGATTCGGCCTCGGCAATGCAGCGGCTTCCGTCAGGTTCTCGCCGGTCGAGGGTCGGGAATCGAACTTGAAGAACCGGCTCGCGCAAGAGCTCCTGCCGGCGATGGCATCGCGGCGGGGGATGGCAAGCGTCCACCTTTTGCAGCCCGCCCCGCCGCCGCCAATGACGAAGGAACAATCGCTGCGCGGCCCGGATGCACCCATGACCTGGCTCTTGCTGGCCACCGCCTACGATCGCGAAGCACTGAGCAGGGCAAGCGCCGAGCACCTCGAGCCTGGGGCGCTGGCGCGGTTTGGCGCTGCGCCGGAGTTGGCACCGGCGACCTATGCGCTGCATTGCACGGCCACCGGACAGGAAGCGGGCCGAACCGGGCCTAACCCGCCACTGCACCCGGAAGTGCGCCAGACTACCGGCGTGCGACGCTGAGTTTCTCGCCGACGCCCAGCGCAGGAAGCGCGCAGCGTCGGCAAACGGGGCTGACCGCCTAGCAGACGCCTCGAAAGGTCTGCCGCCAGGCGCTTGGTGAAACCCCGAAAGCCTTGCCGAAGTGATGCCTCAGCGACACCGGCGAACCGAACCCGGCGAGGCCGGAAATGCGTTCCACGGACTGGTCGGTGGTCTCCAGCAGGCGCTGGCTGAAAGACAAGCGCTCGCTGAGCAGCCAGTCGCCTGCCGTGGCGCCGGTCAGCTGTCGAAAGCGGCGCGTGAATGTGCGCCGGCTCATCAGCGCTTTCTCCGCCAGACTGTCCAGGCTGTGGGGCAGCCCCGGATTGGCCCGGACCCAGTCGAGCAAGCTGGAGAGCCTGGAGTCGCGCGCGGTGGCGGCTAGCGGTTGTTTGACGAACTGCGCCTGGCCACCCTGACGATGCGGCGGCATCACCAGTCGTCGCGCGACGCTGTTGGCCGTTTGCGCACCGAACTTCTGGCGCAGCAGATGCAAGCAACAGTCGATGCCGGCAACCGTGCCGGCGGAGGTCATGACGTTGCCGTCTTCGACGTAGAGCACATCGGTATCGAGGCGCACGCCCGGATGGCGCTGCGCGAAAACCTGGGCCCAGGCCCAGTGCGTGGTGGCCTTGCGGCCTTCGAGCAGTCCGGCCTCGGCCAGCACGAAGGCGCCGAGGCAGAGTCCCACGAGTTGTGCGCCGCGCCGATAGGCCGCGGCCACGGCATCGAGCAGGGCTTGCGGCGGCCGCTCGTGGGGATCGCGCCAGCTTGGCACGATGACCGTTTGAGCCTTCTTCAGCGCTTCCAGTCCGTGACTCACGGCGACGCTGAACCCGGCCGTCGTTTTCAACGGGCCTTTTTCAGCGGCGCAAACCACAAATTCGAACGGTGGCGCGCCGGGCCGGGATTCGCCGAATACCAGGCAGGGCACGGACAGGTGGAACGGACTGATGCGGTCGTAAGCGAGCACCGCCACGGAATGGCTAGGCACGTTTTCACTCCCGGAATCGGGCTGGATCGAATGGCCCGATATTAGCGGAGTTTGTCATTCGGGTCACTCGCGGACAGGACCGAGCCTGGCAATAATCCGCTCCACATCGAGCCACCGAGGAAAACAAAGTGCCCCAGAAACCGAAACGCGCCCTGATCGTCATCGACGTGCAAAACGAATACGTCACCGGCAAGCTGCGGATCGAATACCCGGATGTGCAGCAGTCCCTGTCCAACATCGGCAAGGCCATGGGCGCTGCCCACGCCGCCGCCATCCCGGTGGTGGTCGTGCAACACCTGACGCCGGAGGGCTCGCCCCTCTTCGCGCGAGGGAGTCTACAGGCCGAACTGCATCCGCTGGTGGCCGGACGTCATCGCGATCACCTGGTGGCAAAGAGCATGGCCAGCGCGCTGACCGGCACCGGCCTGAGTCAGTGGCTGCGAGCGCGCGGCGTCGACACGCTGAGCGTCGTCGGCTTCATGACCCACAATTGCGATGATTCCACCGTGCGCCAGGCGAAGCACGAAGGCTGGAATGTCGAACTGCTGCACGATGCCGCCGGCTCCGTGCCCTACACCAACGCGCTGGGCACAGCCACCGCCGAGGAGATCCACCGGGTATTTACCGTAGTGATGCACACCGGCTTCGCCGCCGTGGTCAGTACCGCAGAATGGCTGCGTGCGCTGGAGAGCGGCGAGGCGCTGCCGGCGGACAACATCTATCTGTCCCACCAGCGGGCGGTGACGGGGCGGTGATCCGCAGGGACCCCGCCCGGCCAGGTCGTGACGCATTCGGTCGCGGTCCCGAAAAAGCGACGCCATGAACGAACCGCTCATCCGCCACGCGGAGCCATCCGACTATTCGCCGCTCATCGCCGTCGTCGATGACTGGTGGGGCGGGCGCGAAATGACCGACATGCTGCCAAGGCTGTTCTTCGTGCATTTCCGGCCTACGAGTTTCGTGGCCGAACACCGTGGCCAGATCGTGGGATTCGTCATCGGCTTTGTCTCGCAAACGTTTCCCGATGAGGCGTACATTCATTTCATCGGCGTGCATCCGGAGTGCCGTAAAAGCGGGCTGGGAGCCTCGCTATACGAAAGATTCTTTGCCGCTGCCGCGATGCTGGGTTGCCGCAAGGTCCGCTGCGTCACCTCGCCCATCAACAAAGGCTCCGTCGCCTTCCATCGGCGCATGGGATTTTTCGCCCAGGACGGCGGGACGACCATCGACGGCATGCCGGTCGTCGAGGGATATGACGGAAATGGCGAGGATAGGGTGGTCTTCACCAGAAATCTGGCTTGAACCGGAAGCCGCCGCGGCGCGGCTTGGATCCGCTCCAGTCAACAGCCCGATCTTGATTGGCGAAACCGGTATGGACCCCGCCGCTGCCGGTGCTAAGCTGTCCCGCATGGTCATCGGGGATGCCGGGCATGGGAGATACCGAAAATTCGCAGCCGCTCGGGGCCGCCTTCAACGGCCACCTGTTTTCGGCCGGACCGGCGCCGGGCGCTTCGACTTCGAAATAGCGGGAGAAGGATCCATGTCGTTTCAAAAGAATGCCGGCGCCGTGCGCCGCTTCGCCTGGGCCATGAAGTTCGCCGCCTGGCTGCAGGCCATTCCCGACAAGCTCACGCCGCCGCCGTTCCGGCTGATGCAGATCGGCTCGGCCTTCTGGCAATCGCGCGCGCTCCACGTCGCGACGCGGCTGGACATCGCCACCGTGCTGGGAGACGGGGAGCTAGACGCGGACGGCATCGCCGCCCGCATCGCCGCCAACCCGGATGCCACCGGGCGACTGCTGCGCCTGCTGGCAGCCATGGGCATCTTCGAGGAGACCGCGCCGCTTACCTACCGCAACAACAGGCTCTCGGCCTGCCTGCGCAGGGACAATCCGAAGAATGTGCGGGCCATGATCCTGATGCACAACGCCGAGGCCATGAGCCGCCCCTGGTACGAGCGACTCGAGGACGGCGTGCGCCAGGGCGTGTCGCCATTTCGTCTGACGCATGGCGAGGAACTGTTCAGCTACCTGGATCGCCACGCCGATCTCGACGCGCTGTTTTCAGAGGCCATGGACTGCGTCGAGGCGCTGACCGGGGACAGCTTCGCCACCGACTTCGACTGGGGTCGTTTCGAACGGATCATCGACGTCGGCGGCTCGCGCGGCACCAAGTCCCTGGCCATCCTGAAGCGCCACGCCAAGCTGAGCGCCCTGGTGGTGGACCGCGCCCAGGTGATCGCCGACGCCGTCCGCCACTGGGCAGCCCACGGCACCGGCGGCGTCGAACGCCTGAGCTTCGCGCCCGGCGATCTGCTGGAATCGATTCCGCCGGCCCGGAGCGACAAGGACATCTATCTGCTCTCCGCCGTGCTGCACGGCTTCGACGATGACGCCTGCCTCGCCGTCCTGCGCAATCTCGCCAGCGCCAGCGGCGGCACCGGCGCGCGCATCGCCCTGCTGGAAATGGTGCTGCCGGAGGCTCGCGCCGACCTGGCCGGCGCCTCGTTCGACATGCAGATGTTCATGGGCACGCGGGGCCGCGAGCGCACCCTGACGGAATGGAAGAGCCTGTTCGACCGCAGCGGCCTGGTGCTGGAAGAGGTGGCCGGCCTGCGCTCCTTCGGGAATATCCTCGTCCTGCGGCCGAAGCGCCCGGATCGGCAGGGAGCCATTCAATCGTTCCCGTAGGCCGCGGCGCCCACGGCTGTTGACGGCGGCTCCCGCGGGCCTTAATCTTCAGCCATGATCAGTTTCCGCCGATGCTTCCGACGCAATGCGGACGCCCGACGTCAGTCCGGCGAGCCGTGCCGCGTCCGTGGGGGACCGATGAGAGAAAGCCACGCAAGCTGATCTCTTGAACAGCAGTTTTCCCGACCAGGCCACGGCTCATCCCCGTGGCCTTTTTGTTTTCCGCTGCAACGACCGAGGTTTCCCATGCCCACCAAAGCCGCCCAGTTCGCCCCCAGCCTGATGCCCATCGCGCCGCGCCCGGATCTGGTCTTCGTGCGCGGCGCCGGCGCCTATCTCTACGACCGCCAGGGACGCCGCTACCTCGACTGGGTGCAGGGCTGGGCGGTGAACTGCCTGGGGCACTCGCCGCCGGCGATCACCCGGGCACTGCGCGATCAGGCGGCCACGCTGATCAATCCCGGTCCGGCGTTCTACAACGAGCCGGCCATCGAACTGGCCGAGCTGCTGACGCGGCACAGTTGCTTCGATCAGGTTTTTTTCGGCAGCTCCGGGGCCGAAGCGAACGAAGGGGCGATCAAGCTGGCGCGGAAATGGGGGCAGTTGAACAAGAACGGCGCCTTCGAGATCATCGGTTTCGTCAACGGCTTTCACGGCCGCACCCTGGCGACCATGTCGGCGAGCGGCAAGCCGGGCTGGGACAAGCTCTTTGCGCCGCAGGTCCTGGGCTTCCCCAAGGCGGCCTTGAACGATCTCGACGCGGTGCGGAGTCTCATCGGTCCCCGCACCGTTGCCGTCATGCTGGAACTGATCCAGGGCGAAGCCGGCGTCATCCCCGCGGACGTGGCGTTCGTCAAACGCCTGCGGGCGCTGTGCGATGCCCACGGCCTGCTGCTGATCGTCGACGAAGTGCAGACCGGCTGCGGCCGCACGGGGACGCTGTTCGCCCACGAGCAATACGGCGTCGAGCCCGACATCATGACGCTGGGCAAGGGCCTGGGCGGCGGCGTGCCGCTGTCCGCGCTCGCGGCCAAGGAATCGTGTTCCTGCTTCGCGCCGGGGGATCAGGGCGGAACCTACTGCGGCAATCCGCTGATGTGCGCCGCGGGCGCGGCGGTCGTGCGCAGTCTTCTGGCGGACGGCTTCCTGGACCGCTCTCGCCGGGTCGGCGGCCAACTGGCCGACGGCTTGATGCGCCTGTCGGGAGAGTTCGATCTCGGCTGTGTCCGCGGCCGCGGCTTGCTGCTGGCCCTCGATCTCGGCCGCGAGACGGCTCCCCGGGTCGTCGCCCGAGCCAGGGATCGCGGCCTGCTGCTCAACGCCCCCAAGCCCAACTGTCTGCGCTTCATGCCCGCCCTGAACACCACGCCGGAAGAGGTGGACGACGGGCTGGAATTATTGCGTCAAATATTCCTGGAGCTGGAGGACGAAGCGTGAAACGCCGCCCCGAGTCCGCGGGCCGGCCATCGCGGTGATAATGGGCAAGCCGAAGAGCGATGGACGCTTCGGCATGAGCCGCATGGGGTAGCGCTGATGGGGCAAGGGCGATGGTGACGGCGACGTTTCGCTTCTACGAGGAACTCAACGATTTCCTGGCGCCCGGGCGGCGCCGGCGCGAGTTCAGTGCCGTCTGCGCCCGGGCAGCCACCACCAAGCACATGATCGAAGCCCTCGGCGTGCCCCATACCGAGGTCGAACTGATCCTGGTCAATGGCGAATCGGCGGGCTTCGGGCGCTTGCTGCAAGACGGCGACCGCGTCGCCGTCTACCCCAGGTTCGAGGCGCTCGACATCACGCCGCTGCTGCGGCTGCGCGAGCGGCCCTTGCGCGTGACGCGCTTCGTCGCCGACTCCCACCTGGGCGGACTCGCGCGCCTGCTGCGCATGGCCGGCTTCGACACGCTCTACCGCAACGACTACCACGACAGCGAGATTGCCGACGTCGCCAGCCGCGAAGGACGCATCGTGCTCACGCGCGACCGCGAGCTGCTCAAGCTGCGCGGCATCACGCACGGCTGCTACATCCACGCGCAGAAGCCGGCGCAGCAGTTCCGCGAGTTGCTGGACCGGCTGGACCTGGCGCGCAGCCTGAGACCCTTCACCCTGTGCATGGACTGCAACGCGCCGCTGCGGGCCATCGACAAGGCGCAAGTGCTCGACCGCCTGCCGCCCGCCGTGCGCGCGAACCACCAGCGCTTCACCACCTGCGATCTTTGCGGCCGCATCTTCTGGGAGGGTACGCACTGGCAGCGTCTGCGCGCTCTGATCGACCGGGCCGGTTGAAAAATGGTGCCGTTATTGATACCATAGATCCATGGCGTCTTCCCTCAAAATCCTCGACCAGATGCGACGCGAGCCAAACAATGTGCGGTTCAGCGAGCTCAAGAAGGTTTGCGAGGCGCATTTCGGGAAGCCGCGCCAGTCGGGCACCAGTCACGCCATCTTCAAGACGCCCTGGGTGGGCGATCCGCGCATCAACATCCAGGACGACAAGGGCAGGGCCAAGGAATATCAGGTCAGGCAGGTGCTGCTCGCAATCGACAAACTGGAGGGCATGCGCAATGAGCGTTGACCACTACACCTACCGCGTCACCTGGTCGGCCGAGGACGACGAACACGTCGGCCTGTGCGCCGAATTTCCTTCGCTGTCGTGGCTGGCCAAGACCCCGGAGGCCGCTCTGAAAGGTATCCGGCGGGTCGTGTCCGAAGCGGTTGTCGACATGCAATCGTCCGGTGAGACCATCCCCGTCCCCCTGGCCGAAAAGCACTACAGCGGCGAGTTCCGCGTCCGCATCCCGCCGCAGCTACATCGCGCCCTGGCGACAGAAGCCGCCGAGCAGGGCGTCAGCCTGAATCGACTGGCGAGCGCAAAGCTGGCAGCGTGAATCAGAATTTGGCGGTCACTGACTGCCAAATCTTCGCTGCAAGTCGCCGTTCCGCCAGCGTCGGCGTATACGATCCAGGATGCCGGCAAGGCTTCCTGGATCAACAGTGGCAACAACGAAAAGACGCCTGCCCCCGAATGCCCGACACCGACACCAAACGCCGCATCGATACCTGCCGAGACATCTTCAAGAACGCCTAACTGCCCTACCGCGACCCGGAAACCCTGTGCATGGACTGCACGCGCCGCTGCGGGCCATCGACAAGGCGCAAATGCTCGATCGCCTGCGCGCACTGATCGACGAGGCGGTGGCGGTCAGCCATCTTTCCGAAAGAGCGGAACGCCCCGGCATCATCGGCAAGCCAAGGGCAATGGCGACGGCGGCTGCGGCGCCGGAAAAGAGCCCTAGCCGTAATCCGCTCGAATCTCAGCGGGGGAGTGATTGACTATTCATCGCGTCTGCCGAACCGCCCTGTTATATTTCGTCAGGATGACTGCTGGACCATATTTCTCGGGAGAATCCATTGCACATTCGACCAGCCGATGCGGACGAACTGTCGGACATTTGTTCCCTTGCCGATGAAATCGCGTCACAGCACAATGGGCGTGCGCCACACATCTTCGCTCCAGCGCCCGGCGCTCAAAGAGACAGTGGCTTCTGGGCTGCGTGCATTGATCAAATTGACGGCGCCATGTTCGTCGCGGTAGCTGCGGACAGGATTATCGGTTTCGTTACAGCAAAGTTGGTCGACACCAGCGCGGTCTCCTTTTTGATGCCACGGCGCATTTGTCGGATCGGAACAATCGTAGTCTCACAAACGCACAAGCGGCTTGGCGTTGGCAAGAATCTACTTCATCATGTTGAAGCGTGGGCCACAACGAATGCAGCGGATGAGATTCGACTTGAAGTATTCGAATTCAACGCCGAAGCGATTTCTTTCTATGAAGCGCAAGAATTTGAGACACAATCACGCATCATGACAAAGACGTTGCGAAAGTAGTGTCATGCGGGTGTCGCAGCGGCTCTACTCAACGGGTACTTCCGGCCAGCAGCAGCCTTAACGCTTTATCCCAAAACCGGCCGTTCGGGATCTGATGCTCCGCACATAATGCGCTCAGAAGGTATGCCTTGCCGATCTTTCCGCCTGGACTGATTAGGATAGGTCAGCTATTCGGTAGCGCCTACCCAAACGTGCGCGGCGTGACCGAGTCTGCGGATGGCGGTTGCAATAAACTGCAACTAGTATATAGTTGCAGTTAATGTAACGGCAACTACCTATGTCGAAACAAGAGAAAAGAATCGCTCGGCTTTGCGCGATACCGATTCCCAAGAATTTTACTTGGGATGATCTGGTTTCGGTAATGCGGTCAGCTGGTTTCAAAGAGTATTGCGATGGCGGGTCGCATTACACGTTCGAGCATGAAACTGGTTTTACTTTTGGCGCATCAAAGACTCATCCATCGGGGATATTGAAGCTGTATCAAGTCAGGGATGCAAAAGAAGCATTGCGCACAGTTGGCGCTATTAGAGAGGAAAACAATGAATCAGAGTGAGCTTGCCTATAAGGACTATGCTGGATCAGTCGAGGTAAGCATCGAAGACGGATGCTTGCATGGCCGCATCTTGTTTATTGATGACATGGTGACTTATGAGGGTCAGACAGTTCCAGAGATACAGACGGCCTTCGAGGCGGCCGTAGAACGGTATTTGGCGCACTGCGAACGCGTTGGTAAGGCTGCCGATAAGCCATACAGTGGGACATTCAATGTACGAATCGGCGCCGAATTGCATGGCAAGGCCGCTAAGTTAGCCAGTCGCAAGGGTGTCAAACTCAATGAGTTTGTGAGACAGGCCGTCCAGGCTGCTGTTGAAAACGACGGTGTTGTTCGGCATCACCACAAGCACGACATTAACGTCAACGTCCACTCCAGTGACGATGTGCCGATGAAGGGCATAGCCACTGCATCTAGCGATCAACCCGCGTTGTGGGAGAGGATTAATGTCCACTGAGATCAAAGCTGCCAATATTCAGCCTGTTCCAGTCGAGCCGCCCTTATCTCTTCAAGAGTTGGGCGGTGTCTTGGTTAAACACTATGGTTTCCATGAAGGGCTCTATGCTCTGATGATTGAATTTCAGATCGGTATGGGGCCAGTGGGCCCTACACCTGAAACGCTTGTTCCTGGTGCAATGGTTGGGGTTTCTCGGATTGGTTTGATGGCAACACGAGAAAAGGGGCCAAGAACAATTGATGCTGCCGAGGTCAATCCACGCCCGAAGAAGCGGCTTGGGCACAGTGCTACGCCAGAAAAGCCAGGACTTAAGCATGCCCCTCCTAAAGCCAAAAGGAAAACCACAGTCTGAGCCGGTTACTGCCAGTCTCCTTCACGAACCCCGCAACGCAGAAGGCGTGTATCTCGCTCCATCGGATTGACAATTTCGAGCGGCTGCCTTCTAAGAATGGCTATTTCCGCTTAGGGTCAAGATTGCCGTCCGGAGCTCAGCCCGCCTTCATCCAGATCGCCGGCAGCGGCGGCTTTCAATCCCCCGCGGCAGCACCGGTTACGTGGCGCTCTACAGCTTCGAGGAGAGGCAGGACGCGGTCTTGATTCTTTCGATCCGGCATCAACGCGAAGCCGGCTATCCGGATCAGGACCGATAACTATGCCGCTTCCCGCAACGCCACCCTGATATCGATCTCGTCAAACGGCACCACCAGCTTCCCATCCACCCGCGCCAAAAGCCCCAGCTCTTCCAGCGCCTTCACGTCGGTGTGGACGTTCTTGTAGTCGCGCCCCAGCGCCTGGGCGAGTTGGTGGATGTTGAGCACTTCATGGCTGGCGACGTGACGAAGCAGTTCCAGGCGCCGGTCGGTGATGGCGGCGAACAGTTCCGAGGGAGAGCCGAATCCGATGGAGGGTACGATGTTCGCGTCGCCAGCTTCGGCGCGTTGCCAGATGGATGCCGCGTCTTTCAACGCCTGGGCCGGCGTGGTGATGGTGATTTCGACCTTGCTCATGTGTCCCACTCCCAGCCCGCGAGGCGGGCGCAGTCGTTACGAAAATCCTCGATCAGTTGGTCCACGCCGGCAAAGGCGTAGGGCTCTTCCCGCTCGCCATAGTGGCGGTGATCGCCTTTGCCCGCTTCGTTATCGTAGCGGACCAGGCACTCCTTGTCGCGCCCGCAGTAGAACCGATACTTGATGCCGTGGGTCCGCTCCGGAGTCGCTTGGGGCAGGCGCCAGATGACCATTTCCACGGTGACGTTCCCGCGTTGAAACTTGCGGCGGAACAACTGTACAGCTTTCATTATGGTCTATCTCGCCATAATTAACCAGATGTCGCCGTGGCGCGGAGGGTTTCCAGCGATCTCGCGCCCACCCCCAAGTCGCGCCAATTCGCCGGATGGCAGGTAAACAGCAGGATTTGATGCCGTGTGGCGGCGTCGAACAGCAGGCGTTTCATTTGCGCCAGGCGGGCTTCGTCGCTGTGGACCAAGGCGTCGTCGAGGATGATGAGAGTCGGGCGACCGGCTTCCTTGAGCAGGTCGGCGTAGGCCAGACGGCTGATGACGCCCATCTGTTCGCGGGCGCCGAAGCTCAGGGCTTCGAACGCGCCGGATTCGGTGCCGTTGCTGCCGGTGCGGGTGAGTGGGCCGGGGCTGAGGTTTTCGTCGATTTCCAGGCTGGCGTGGGGGAAGAGCAGTTGCAGGTAGCGGTTCAGGTGCTTTTGCAGCGGAGCCTGGAGCTTGCGGGTGAGTGCGGCGCGTTTGTCCCGCAACAGATTCAGCAGGTAGTCGAGGGCCTTGGCCCGCCGTTCCAGTTCGTTGACACGGCGTTTAGCCTGCTCCAGGTCGCGCGCCGCTCCCGCCCTGCGTTCTTCCAGTCCCTGAGCGCCGGTGGTCTGTAGTTCGACCTCCAGGCGCATCAACAGGTCGCGACGTTCGGCATGGTGTTTTTCGAGTTGTTCGGCGCTCTTGCGGAAGCGCTCGACGTCTTGCTGGAGGATGTCGGGATTGGCTTCGGCGACTTTCCGGGCCAGGGTCTTGATGCGCTCGTCCAGGGTATCTTGGTCGGCGCGGGCGTCGACCAATGCTTGGTTGGCGGCCGACAGGCGTGCGGCTCGGTCGGGGGCGTCGAGCACGGCCTGGGCAGCGGCGAGTTCGCGGATCGCGGATTCGAACGCGGTTTGGCCGTTGCCGGCTTCGACTCGGGCTTGGTTCAACTGCTGGTTGATCTGGCCGAGCGATTGCGTGGCGTCTTCCTCGGCGGCCTCGGCTTCGGATACCGTCGGCAGCGTATCGGCCGATTCCGGCGCGGCCGGCAGGCGGGCGATGGCCTGCTCGATTTCCTGGGCGCGGGCGGCGTGGCCGGCTTGTTCGGCGCGCAGGGCTTCGATGCCTTTGGGTGCGAGGGCCTTGAGCGTGGCGGCGGCGGTCTTGGTTTCGGTCTGACGCTGGAGGTGGCTTTGATGGCGGGATTCGGCCGCTTCCAGGTCGGCGAGGCCAAGTCTCTGGAGCAAGGCGGCATGGCTGTCGGACACGCTCTGTTCCTGGCGGCCGAGTTCGGCCAGGTCGGCCCCGCCGGGACTGATGCCGAGTTGTCCGAGGCCGGGCAGGTTGATGCGGGTGGTTTCGGTCAGCAGCCGTTCGCCGTGGCCGGTGAGGGCTTCCTGGCCGAGTTCGATGTGGCGGCCATCGGCCAGGTCGAAGCTGAGCCGGGTGGCGACCGTGTCGCGCCGTATGCGCAGCTCGCGTATCCGACTTTGTTGGTCCCTGAGCGTCTTCAGGTCGTCGAGCGCAAGCTCCGAGGCGGCCAGTTGTTTCTGTAGCTCGATAAGGGCGGACTGTTCGGCTTCGGCCTGGGCAAGGGCCGTGGCGGCGGTTTCCAGCTTGCGATCGAGGTCGGCGCGTTGGCGGGCTAGATCGCGCCGGGTCGCTTCCTGGCGCGCCAGGCGCAGGGTCTCGCGTGCGGCGGTATAGCGGTCTGTCGCTTCCTGTGCCCTGGTCTGCCATTGCTCGACCAGTGCGTTGCTGGTCGCGTGGGTCCGCTCGGCATTTTCGACCGCCGTCCGGCGGCTCGCAACGGCGTGTTCCTGGCCGGCGAAAGTGTCCAGTTGATCGCGCAGCAATTTTACCTGGGCGGCAATCTGGCCGGCCCGCTGCCGGTCGGATTGCAGCGTGGCTTCGACCTGGCGGATGGCGTCCAGTTTGGCGGCGGCAAGCTGTTCCTGTTGGCGGGAGGTCGTCCACGGTTTTTCGGCTTCGTCGGCGGCATGGTCGCTGCGCAACGCGGCCAGCCGGTCGACCTTGTCGCGGTAGGCGGCGATCTCGACATCCAAATCCTGGACGGTCTTGTCGAGTGCTGCAGTCTGCTCGATCGCTTCCTGCCAAGGGCCACGGGGTTTGTTCGTGGTGGCGGTCAGCAATTCGTTGCGTAGCGACTGGACCGTGGCCAGGACTTCGTCGCCACTGCTGCTGGCGACCTCGCCGAGGGAGGCGTTCAAGGCCGTGCGCAGGTGATCGGTGGCGTGGTCGACCGCTTCGCGGATGTCCTGGGCGCTACCCTGCTGGATCCAGAGCAGTCCGGGGATGCCCCAGTGTTCGGCCTTGCTGGCGCCTTTGCCGGCATGCTGGAAGCCGAGCAGTTCGGCGAGGTGGTCTTCGGCTTCCGCGCCGTCCATTTGCCGAGCGCCGATCAGGAGTTCGCAGCGCTTCTTGCCGAGAAAACGTTTGCTGAGCCGATAGGTTTCGGCGCCGACCGTGAACTCCAACTCGATGCTCGGTGAGGCGGAGGCATCGCCCCAGGGGCGCAGGTCGTCTACGCTGCCGGAACGATGGCGTTCAAAAAAAGCGGCGCGTATCGCCGCGACCAGCGTGCTCTTGCCGGACTCGTTGGTGCCGGTGAAGAGGTTGAGACCCTGCGCCAAGTCGGCGATCTCGAATGGCTGCCGGAATTGCTTGAACTGTTCGACGCGGATGCGGGCTAGCCTCATGCCGCACCTTCCACATCGACGGGACTGCGCCGGTCGTCGAGGATGCCGGCGAGCAGAGCCAGGGCGTCCCGGGCAAGGTCGGCATCGGCGCCGTTCTGACCGGCTCTGAGTTCTTCGACGACTTCGCTGAGATAGCCATCGGCCCGGATGGCGTCGATATCCGCGTCGGTGGGTTCCAGGCGCAGGGCCGAGAGATCGACTTGCAGGCTGCGCGCCCGGCCCCGGGTCTGGCCGACGGCTTCTTTCAGATGCCGGTACCCGGCCAGGTCGGTCTGTCCGGACAGGAGGGTCTGCACCACGTCGGCCGGTCCCAGGGCCGACAGGTGCTGGAGCACCGCGTCCATATCGCTGGGCACCTGGAGCGTCATGGCTTGCGATTGCCACCGGTACTGTCCGGTCGCGATGGTTGCCACCTCAACCGGCGCGCCCGGCCCGGCCAGTTCGACCAGGAGCGCTTGGCCGGAGTCGTTGGCCTTGAAGCGGTCGGTCTCGGGTGTGCCGCTATACCAGGTGCGCGCATCCACCTGCTTGGTGCCGTGCCAGTCGCCCAAGGCGAGGTAGTCCAGGCCGGCTTGCTCGGCGCGGCCGGCGGCGATGGGATTGGCGGAGTCGATGTCGTCCGCCAGGATGCCCTGGGCGCTGCCGTGCGCCAGGCCGATGCGCACCATGCCGGCGGGGGTGTCGGCGCCGGCGAACCACTCGGTCAGGTCAGTGTAGGTGTGGCGCTGGTTCAGCGGCGCGGGCAGGATCACGGTCCTGATCGATTCCAGCAGCAGGGGCTCGGCCTTCAGGCAGACGTGGACATTGGCGGGAATGGCCTTGAGTCGCGCGGCACGGGTCCAGACCGATTCGGCCAGGCCGGCATCGTGGTTGCCCGGTATCAGGACCCATGGGCCGGCGTAGCCCTTCATGGCATGGAACAGGCGGTGGATGGTCTTGTCGGCCACGCCCTGGGCATCGAAGACATCGCCGGCCACCAGGATCAGATCGACTTGCTGTTCGAGCGCCAGGGCGGCAAGCCGCTCGATGGCATTGAAGCGTGCCTCGGCGAGGAGAGCCGCTTCGTCAGGCTCGAATTGGCCGTAGCATTTGCCGATCTGCCAGTCGGCGGTGTGCAGCAGTCGGGTCAATTTTGCCTCCCTGGCAATGTAATCTGATCATGATTGTCGACGTGGGGCGATTCGACTAGCCACGCGCTTCGCATAACCATATCCGTATTGTGGACCTCTTGCCGCGACATGAAATGATTTTTGGAAATGCTCAAAGCCTTGAAGCCGAATGGAGCAAATTTCCGCCGTCAGGTCGGAGGTCAGCAAAAATTGGTGAGCGTCTGCCCTACCTCCTGATAGCCGACCTTCATTATGCCGAACAGCGAATGGCTCGTGTGGGTCGGCTCCGGCCAGACAGGGCGGCTCCCTGAACTGGCGCATTGGGCATCGGCAATGTCCGCGATATACTGACGTTTCTGCAGGAGGCCTTATGCGTTATCGCATTGCGCTTCACCAGTCGGACGAGGGATATTCGGTCTCGGTGCCGGGGCTCCCGGGATGCCGGTCACAAGGCGCGACCGAGGCCGAAGCCATCGAAAATATCAAAGATGCGCTTCGTGGATACCTCGCCGTTGTCGATGAACAGCTTCGTGGCGAGCAGGTTCGCGAAATCGAACTGGCAGTGTGATTTTGCCGAAGATTCCCGGCATCAATCGTCTCGATCCTGTAGGAAGCCTGTAGCCCAGCCCGTCAGTCCAGCGCGCCCGCGCCGATCAGGATCGCCCTGAAGTCATTGACGTTGGTCAGCGTCGGGCCGGTGATCACCTGGTCGTTCAGCGCCTCGAAGAAGCCGTGGCCGTCGTTGTCGTCGAGGCTTTTCCTCGGCGGCATGCCCATCGCCCAGGCCCGCGCCAGCGTGTCCGGAGCGATCAGCGCGCCGGCGATCTCCTCCATGCCGTCCACGCCGTCGGTGTCGCCGGCGAGCGCGTGGATGTCCGGATGTCCGTCCAGGGCGAGGGCCAGCGCCAGCAGGAACTCGACGTTGCGCCCGCCGCGGCCGCCGCCGCGCACCGTCACCGTGGTCTCGCCGCCCGAGAGCAGGACGCAGGGCGCGGCGAAGGGCTGGCCGCGCAGCGCCACCTGGCGCGCGATGCCGGCCATCACCAGGCCGACGTCGCGGGCCTCGCCCTCCAGGCTGTCGCCGAGGATGTGCGCCGCGATGCCGGCTTCTCGGGCCACGGCCGCCGCGGCTTCGAGCGCCAGTTGCGGCGCGGCGATGATCCTGGTCTCGCAGTTCGCAAGGCGCGGATCGCCCGGCTTGATGCTCTCGCCCCGTCCGGACCGCAGCAGTTCCTCGGCCGCGGCGGGCAAGGGGATGCGGTAGCGGCGGACGATTTCCAGCGCGTCGGCGCAGGTGGTGGGATCGGCGACGGTGGGGCCGGAGGCAATGTCCATCGGCTTGTCGCCGGGCACGTCGGAGATCAACAGCGTCACCACCGTGGCCTTGCCGCAGGCGGCGGCGAGCCGGCCGCCCTTGATTGCGGAGAGGTGGCGGCGCACGCAGTTCAGCTCGCCGATGGTGGCGCCGGATTTGAGCAGCGCGCGGTTGATATTCTGCTTGTCCTCCAGCGTGATGCCTGCCGCCGGCAGCGGCAGGAGCGCCGAGCCGCCGCCCGAGATCAGGCACAGCACGGTGTCGTCGGCGGTGAGACCTACCACCAGTTTCAGCATGCGGCGGGCGGCGTTCATGCCGGCAAGGTCGGGCACCGGATGCGCGGCCTCGACGATCTCGATCCTGCGGCAGGGCTGGGCGTAGCCGTAGCGCGTCACCACTAGGCCAGACATTTCACCGGGAAAGTTCGCCTCGACCGCGGCGGCCATCGCCGCCGAGGCCTTGCCGGCGCCGATCACCACCAGGCGGCCGCGCGGCGGCTGCGGCAGGTGCGGGGGCAGGCACAGCGCCGGCTGGGCCGAGGCGATCGCCGCCTCGAACATGTTGCGCAGCAGTTCGCGCGGAGGGATCTTGGTAGTCGTCATTCAGCCAGTCTACTGCGGCGTCTGGCCGATCTCGAAGTTGGCCATCGTCTCCAGCGCGCGCACCATCGCCGAGTGGTCCCAGGCGCGGCCGCCGTGGGCGGCGCAGGCGTTGAACAGTTCCTGGGCGGTGGCGGTGTTGGGCAGCGACACGCCGAGCTGGCGCGCGCTGTTCAAGGCCAGCGCCAGATCCTTCTGGTGCAGCTCAATGCGGAAGCCCGGATTGAAGGTGCGCTTGATCATGCGCTCGCCATGCACCTCGAGGATCTTCGAGGAGGCGAAGCCGCCCATCAGCGCCTCGCGGACCTTGGCCGGATCGGCGCCGGCCTTGGCGGAGAACAGCAGCGCCTCGGAGACCGCCTCGATGGTCAGCGCGACGATGATCTGGTTGGCGACCTTGGCGGTCTGGCCGTCGCCGTTGCCGCCGACCAGGGTGATGTTCTTGCCCATCAACTGGAACAACGGCAGCACCGCGTCGAAGCTTTTCTGGCTGCCGCCGACCATGATCGACAGCGTCGCGTTCTTCGCCCCGACCTCGCCGCCGGAGACCGGGGCGTCGAGGTACTGGCAGCCCAGATCATTCACGCGCTTGGCGAATTCCTTGGTGGCGATCGGCGAGATCGAGCTCATGTCCACCACCGTCTTGCCGGCGGACAGGCCGTGGGCCACGCCGTTTGCGCCGAACAGAACGGCCTCGACGTCCGGGGTGTCGGGCACCATCAAGAAGACCACCTCGGCCTGGCGCGCGACTTCCATGGCGTTGGCGCAGGCCTTGCCGCCGGCATCGACCAGCGCCTGCGGCACGCTCGTCCGGCTCGACAGATACACTTCGTGCCCGCCCTTGATCAGCTGGCCCGCCATCGGCGCGCCCATGATGCCTAGGCCAACGAATCCGATTCTGCTCATTGCATTTCTCCTGTGGTGTGCCGCGAAGCTAGGTGCTATTGGTTTTTCCGTAATGCGTCATTGCGATTCGCTGAAAATTTCTTCGTAATCGCGAGTCGCGGCAAATTCCTTCGTCATTGAGAATCCGCTGCAAATTTCTTCATCATCGCGAGTCGCTGCAAATTTCATCGTCATCGCGAGCGCAACAAATTTTCGTCATCGCGAGCGCAGCGTGGCGATCTGAGGTTGCCGCGCTGCGCTCGCAACGACGAGCAATCTTGTGGGTTCATGGAAAGGCACGCAAGGCCGCGGCGCTCGCGATGACGGTTCGTGTTCAGGCCAGATGGGGTTCGAGCCAGCCCAGGCCCGCCACCGTGCCGCCCTTGGGTTTGTATTCGCAGCCTATCCAGCCAGCGTAACCGATCTTGTCCAGCCAGTCGAACAGGAAGGGATAGTTGATCTCGCCGGTGCCCGGCTCGTTGCGTCCCGGGTTGTCGGCGAGCTGGACGTGGGCGATCTTCGCCAGGTGTTTCTGCATGGTCGCGGCCAGCTCGCCCTCCATCCGCTGCATGTGGTAGATGTCGTACTGGACGAAGACGTTGTCGCTGCCGGTCGCGGCGATCAGGTCCAGGGTCTGCGCCGTGCCGCTGACGTAGAAGCCCGGGATGTCGAAGGTGTTGATCGCCTCGACCAGCAGCCTGATGCCCTCGGCCTCCAATTGGTCGGCGGCGAAGCGCAGGTTGGCGACCAGGGTCGCTTCGAGCCTGTCGCGCGCGACGTTCGCGGGAGCGATGCCGGCCAGGCAGTTCAACTGGGTGCAGCCCAGCGCCTTGGCGTAGGCTATCGCCAATCCGACGCCGTCCTGGAACTCGCCGACGCGATCGGGCAGGATCGCGATGCCGCGCTCGCCGCCGGCCCAGTTGCCGGCGGGCAGGTTGTGCAGCACCTGCTTGAGACCGTGGGCGGCCAGGCGCTCGGCCAGTTGCTCCTTCGGGTAGTCGTAGGGGAACAGGTATTCGACGCCCTCGAAGCCGGACTGGGCGGCGGCTGCGAAGCGGTCGAGAAAATCGAGCTCGTTGTAGAGCATCGTCAGGTTGGCGGCGAACTTCGGCATCTATCTGTCTCCAGTAATGCAATATGAGCTACAACATTCGATCACGACGAGATTGCGAGATTGCTAGATTGCTTCGCTGCGCTCGCAATGACAGACCTGCGTCATCGCGGCGAACCTTCGTCATTGCGGCGAACCTTCGTCATTGCGAGCGCAGCGAAGCAATCCAACACTCGTCGAGCCAATGCCGGTCACCGGGTATCGGGTGAGCGTCAGGCCAGGTCGAGGACTTCCTCGAACTCGGTGACGTTGTCGATCTCGGTGCCCATGGCGATGTTGGTGACGCGCTCCAGGATCACCTCGACCACCACCGGCACCCGGTACTCGGCCATCCACTGCTCCGCCTGCGCCAGCGCCGCTCCCAGCTCTTCCGGCGTCCTCACGCGGATCGCCTTGCAGCCCAGGCCCTCGACCACCTTGACGTGATCGACGCCGTACTCGTTCACCTCGGGCGAGTTGATGTTCTCGAACGAGAGCTGGACGCAGTGGTCGATGTTGAAGCCGCGCTGCGCCTGGCGGATCAGTCCCAGGTAGGAATTATTGACCACTATGTGCAGGTAGGGCAATTTGAACTGCGCGCCCACCGCCAGCTCCTCGATCATGAACTGGAAGTCGTAGTCGCCCGAGAGCGCCACCAGGCGCCGGTCGGGGTCGGCGGCGCGGACCCCGAGGGCGGCGGGCACGGTCCAGCCGAGCGGGCCGGCCTGGCCGCAGTTGATCCAGTGGCGCGGATGGTGGACGTGCAGGAACTGCGCGCCGGCGATCTGCGACAGGCCGATGGTGGACACGTAGCAGACATCGCGGCCGAAGGCCTCGTTCATCATTTGGTAGACGCGCTGCGGCTTCATCGGCACGTTGTCGAAGTCGCTCTTCCTCAGCATCGTGCGCTTGCGCTCGCGGCATTGTCCCGCCCATGCCGAGCGGTCGCGCAACTTGCCCGCGGCCTTGAGATCCCTGGCCACCTCGACGAACAGTGCCAGCGCCGCGCCGGCGTCCGAGGCGATGCCGAAGTCCGGGGCGAAGACGCGGCCGATCTGGGTCGGCTCGATATCCACGTGCACGAACTTCCGGCCCTTGCTATAGACGTCCACGCTGCCGGTGTGGCGGTTGGCCCAGCGGTTGCCGATGCCGAGCACGAAGTCGGAGGCGAGCATCGTGGCGTTGCCGTAGCGGTGCGAGGTCTGCAGGCCGACCATGCCCGCCATCAGCGGATGGTCGTCGGGGATAGCGCCCCAGCCCATCAGGGTCGGGATCACCGGCACGCCGGTGAGCTCGGCGAACTCCACCAGCAGCGCGGCGGCGTCGGCGTTGATGATGCCGCCGCCGGCGACGATCAGCGGCCGCTCGGCATCGTTCAGCATGGCGATGGCGCGCTCGGCCTGCTTGCGGCTGGCGCGGGGCTTGTGCACCGCCAGCGGCTCGTAGCAGTCCGGGTCGAACTCGATCTCGCTCATCTGCACGTCGAAGGGCAGGTCGATCAGCACCGGGCCGGGCCGGCCCGAGCGCATCAGGTGGAAGGCCTGCTGGAACACCCCGGGCACCTGGGCCGGCTCGCGCACGGTCACCGCCCACTTGGTCACCGGCTTGGCGATGGACTCGATATCCACCGCCTGGAAGTCTTCCTTGAACAAGCGCGCGCGCGGCGCCTGGCCGGTGATGCACAGGATCGGGATCGAATCGGCGGAAGCCGAGTACAGGCCGGTGATCATGTCGGTGCCGGCCGGACCCGAGGTGCCGATGCACACGCCGATGTTGCCGGCGCGCGTGCGCGTGTAGCCCTCGGCCATGTGCGAGGCGCCCTCGACGTGGCGGGCGAGATAGTGCTTGATCCTGCCCGATGCTTTCAGCGCCGCGTAGAGCGGATTGATGGCGGCGCCGGGCACCCCGAAGGCGTCGGTGACGCCTTCCATTTCGAGTATGCGCACTGCGGCTTCGATCGCTTTCATCCTGGCCATGATGGGACTCCTGAAACTGAATGTGCGCCCATCATAGAGTGTACTTTACGTTATGATAAGCTCACAATTTCTCATTCCAGACGATACTTTTGGTATATGGACAAGCTCAAGCAGATGGAAGCCCTGGTCGCCGCCGTCGATGCCGGCAGCCTGGCCAAGGCGGCGCAGGCATTGGACGTGACGCCGGCGATGCTCGGGCGCCGGGTCAATGCGCTGGAGCGGCGCCTGGGCGTCAAGCTGCTGCATCGCTCGACCCGCCACCTGTCGCTGACCGAGCAGGGCAGCGTCTTCGTCGAGCGCTGCCGCAAGCTCTTGGCGGAACTCGCGGCCAGCGAGGAGATGATGAGCGCCGGCCGGCAGCGGGCGACCGGCCACCTCAGGATCACCGCCCCGGCGGGTTTCGGCCGCCGGCACGTGGCGCCGCACGCGCCGTCCTTCCTTGCCAAAAACCCCGAGGTGCAGATCTCGATCGACCTCACCGACCGCGTCGTCGATCTCACCCGGGAGGGCCACGACCTGGGCATACGCATCGGCAGCGTGCTCGATCCGAACCTGGTGGCGCTGCGGCTGTGGCCCAACCAGCGCCTGGTCTGCGCCTCGCCCAGGTATCTGAAGCGCCACGGCACGCCGCGCACGCCGGCCGAGCTGCAGCAGCACAACTGCCTCGCCTTCAATCCCCAGGGCGGGCAGCAGGGCGGCTGGTCGTTCCAGGACAAGGGCCGGCAGGTGACGATCCGCGTCCGGGGCAATCCGGATTGCAACGACGGCGAGCTGCTCCACCTCTGGGCGCGGCAGGGCCTGGGGCTGGCCTGGCGCTCGACCTGGGAGATCCAGGCGGACATCGAACGCGGCGAACTGGTGACGGTGCTGGACGAGTACGCGCTGCCCGACTACGACATCCGCGCGATGTATCCGCAGCAGGCGCACGTGCCGGCCAAGGTACGCTTCTTCGTCGAGCACCTGAGGAAGGTCTATTCGAAGCCGGGCTACTGGAGCGCCTGAGCCGCCCAGGCCGGCGGCGCCACGATCCGCAGCGCCCGGCGCAGCACGGTGAGCGTCGCCGGGGCGTGGCCGACCAGCTCGCCGTCGGCCTCGATCGCGGTGCCCGCCGGCGCCTCGATCGCCGCGCTGCCGGCCCGCCAGACGGACACCTTGGGATGACGCTCCAGGCTGCCGTCGAACAGGCGCGGCAGAGAGGCGAGCACGCGCCAGCGGCTCATGTGGCGGATCAGGGTCAGGTCGAGCAGGCCGTCGTCCGAGCGCGCCCGCGGCGCCACCAGCATGCCGCCGCCGCAGTAGCGGCCGATGCAGGCGAAGAAGACGAAGGCCTCGGCGGCCTCTTTCCGGCCGTCGATGGAAAGATGCAGGGACAGCGGCCGGTAGGCGGCCAGCGCGCGCAGCAGGCCGAGCAGGTAGGCCAGACGGCCGAAGCGGCGCGAGGGCATGCGCTCTATCACCGCGGCGTCGAAGCCGCCGCCGGCGACGTTGATGAAATAGCGGGCCTTGCCGGTCGCCGGAAATTCGATCACCCCGACGTCGTGGCGGCGCTGCCGGTCCTTCTCGCTCGTGGCCTCCGCCGCGATCAGGCGCAGCGCGCCGTCGTAGTCCGGCGTCGGTCCCGGGCCGCGGGCCCAGTCGTTGCCGGTGCCGATAGGAAGCAGCGCGAGCAGCACCGCTTCGGGCGCCGCCGAGCGCTGCTCGAAGATGCCATTGACCGCCTCGCTGACGCTGCCGTCGCCGCCTGCGACCAGCACCCGGCGGCAGCCCTGGTCGATCGCCTCGGACACCAGCGCGATCGCGTGCCCCGGATACTCGCTCTGCACCGCGAGGTGGCGCTGCCCGTGCGCCGCGAGCGCCGCCTCGATTTTGCTTCGGTCGCGCACGCCGCGGCCGCCGCCGGAGATCGGGTTCACCAGCAGCAGCCAGGTGTCGTCGTCGAAGTCGGGCATCGGGCGGGCGGGGCCTTCTATGGCTGCGGGCCTATATAATGCCTGGTCGATCGCCGCCTGCGTGACCCGAGATGAAATATCAAGACCTGCGCGACTTCATCGCGCAACTGGAAAGACTTGGCGAGTTGAAGCGCATCGCCGTCCCGGTCGATCCCCGCCTGGAGATGACCGAGATCTGCGACCGCGTGCTGCGCGCGGGCGGGCCGGCGCTGCTGTTCGAGCATCCGCTGGGCTCGGACATGCCGGTGCTCGCCAATCTCTTCGGCACGCCGCGGCGGGTGGCGCTGGCGGTGGCGCACGAAGGCGAGGGGGCAGATGCCGACGACTGGAAGACGACGCTGCGCAGCGTCGGCGAGCTGCTCGCTTATCTGAAGGAGCCGGAGCCGCCCAAGGGACTCAAGGACGCGTGGGAGAAGCTGCCGGTGCTGAAGCAGGTGCTCAACATGGCGCCCAAGCTGATCACCAAGGCGCCGGTCCAGGAACGGGTATGGGAAAGGGAGGAGGTCGATCTCGCGCGCCTGCCGATCCAGACCTGCTGGCCCGGCGACGTGGCACCCCTGATCACCTGGGGCCTGACCGTGACCCGCGGGCCGTGCAAGAAGCGGCAGAACATCGGCATCTACCGCCAGCAGGTGATAGCCAGGAACAAGCTGATCATGCGCTGGCTCGCGCATCGCGGCGGCGCGCAGGACTACCGCGACCACCTGCTGGAACATCCGGACCGGCCCTTCCCGGTGGCGGTGGCGATCGGCGCCGATCCGGCCACCCTGCTGGCGGCGGTGACGCCGGTGCCCGACGCGCTCTCCGAGTACCAGTTCGCCGGCCTGCTGCGTGGCGCCAAGACCGAGGTGGTGCAGTGTCTCGGCTCCGACCTGCAGGTGCCCGCAGCCGGCGAGATCGTCCTGGAGGGCGTGATCCATCCGGGCGAGACGGCGGCGGAGGGACCCTACGGCGACCACACCGGCTACTACAACGAGGTGGCGGAGTTCCCGGTGTTCACCGTGGAGCGCATCACCATGCGGAAGGACGCGATCTACCACTCCACCTACACCGGCAAGCCGCCCGACGAGCCGGCGATGCTCGGCCTGGCGCTGAACGAGGTGTTCGTGCCGCTGCTGCAGAAGCAGTATCCGGAGATCGTGGACTTCTACCTGCCGCCCGAGGGCTGCTCCTACCGGCTGGCGGTGGTGTCGATCAGGAAGCAGTACCCGGGCCACGCCAAGCGCGTGATGTTCGGCATCTGGAGCTTCCTGCGCCAGTTCATGTACACCAAGTTCATCATCGTCACCGACGACGACGTCGATATCCGCTCCTGGCCCGAGGTGATCTGGGCGCTGACGACGCGGGTCGACGCCGCGCGCGACACCCTGATCGCCGAGAACACCCCGATCGACTACCTGGATTTCGCCAGTCCGGTGGCGGGCCTGGGCAGCAAGATGGGCATCGACGCCACCAACAAGTGGCCGGGCGAGACCAGCCGCGAATGGGGGCGGCCGATCGCCATGAGCGAGGCGGTCGTGCAGCGCGTCGATCTGATCTGGGATCAGCTCGGCCTGTGAGCATCGAGCGCGTTTCCGGACAGCGCTTCTGCCTCTACGACGCGGCGGCGGTGGCCGCCGTGCTCGCGCGCATGGCCGATCGGGCGGCGGCGCTGCTCGCCGGCGCCGAGGATCCGCTGCTGCTGGGCATCCTGCGCCGCGGCGCGCCGCTGGCGGCGATGCTGGCGTCCGACTTGCGCCGGCGGCACGGGCTGGACGTGCCGCGCTACGAACTGCGCCTGAAGCGCTACGGCGACGACCTGGCGCTGCTCCATCCGGAGACCGAGCTGACCGAGAACGCCGAGTTCGCCGCGCGCGATCTGTCGCGCGCGACGGTACTGGTGGCGGACGACGTGCTCTACCAGGGGCACTCCTTGGCGCGCGTGCTCTCCCACCTGTCGCAGCGCGGCGCGCCGGTGATCCGCGCCGCGGTGCTCGTCGACCGCTGCACGGCGCAGCTGCCGGTCGCCGCCGACATCGTCGGGGTCAGGCTGCAGGTGGCGACGGGCGACGTGGTGGAGTGCCACGTGCCGCCCTACGAGCCGGAATTCAGGATCGAGCTGCTGCGTCCGAGTCCAGGCGGGGGAAGCTGAGCGTGCTCCACCTGCCGGAACTGCCGCCGCTCTTCGTCGCCTTCGTGGCCACCGTGCTGTTCGGCTTCGTCATCGGACTGGAGGTCCATAGCTATCGCCGGGCGCAGAACAAGGACCTGGGTTTCGGCACCACCCGCACCCTGACGCTGCTGGCGGTGCTGGGCTTCGCGCTGGCCGCCCTGGATCCTTCGCTCGAGCTGTTCGCGGCCGGTCTGGTGGCGCTGGCGATCCTCTTGGCGCTGCAATACTACGATCGCCTGAAGGCCGGCGAGCAGAGCCTGCTGCCGAGCCTGATCGCGCTCCTGACCTATCCGCTCGGGCCGCTCGCCCTGGGGCAGCCGATCTGGCTGCTGATCATCTACGTCGTCGTGGTGCTGCTGCTGCTCAGCGAAAAACCCCACATCCGCCGCTTCTCCGATGTCTTCCGCAGCACCGAGACGGTCACCCTCGCCAAGTTTTTGATCATGGCGGGCCTGGTCCTGCCGGTGCTCCCGGACCGCCAGATCGCCTCCTTCGTCAGCGTCAGCTACAGCCAGTTGTGGCTGGCGGTGATCGTGGTCTCCGGCATCTCCTATCTCAGCTACCTGGCGCAGACCTATTTCATTCCCAAGGGCGGCGTCCTGCTCACCGGCATCCTGGGCGGCCTGTATTCGAGCACCGCGACCACCGTGGTGCTGAGCCGGCGGGCGCACGGCGCGCCCTCGGGCAACCGCTTGTTCGCCGCGGCGATCGTCCTGGCCACCGCGATGATGTATCTGCGCCTGATGGTCCTGATCCTGATCCTCGGCCATCACGCCGCGGCGTGGCACCTGGCCGCGCCCTTCACCGTGCTGGCCGGCGCGTCGGCGCTGCTCGCCTGGCTGCTCTACCGGCGTTCGACGGATCTGTCCGGCAATGTCGCCGATGTCCAGGAGCCGGTCCGGCATCCGCTGGAGTTTTCCACCGCGCTGCTGTTCGCGCTGCTGTTCGTGTTCTTCGCGGCGCTCACCCAGTTCGTCGTGACCGGCTACGGCGCGGGCGGCCTGCACCTGCTCTCGTTCGCGGTCGGTTTCAGCGACATCGACCCCTTCATCCTGTCGCTCCTGGAGGGCAAGTTCCAGGTCAGCGGTGCCGCCATCGTCGGCGCGATCGTCATCGCCAGCGGCAGCAACAACCTGCTCAAGGCCGCCTACGCGCTGGCCCTCGGGCGCAACCGCAGCCTGGTCCCGGCCGCCCTGTGGCTCACGCTGAGCTTCGTTCTTTCCATCGCCTACGTCTTGCTGACGGGCTGATTTTGAAACTGCCCCGGTCCATCGGCGGATGATGCCCAATGCTCCCGGCGCCGGGGCGATCCGTGCCCTGTTTCAGAACGAGAACCCGGAGCGGGTCTGGACCGCGGCGAGCGACGTCCTCGGGCGCACGGATCCCGGCTACGACCGCCGCCGGATCGGAGCCGTGTTTGCCGACGTGGTCCGGCTGTTCCGCGGCGAGTACCCCGGTTACCGCGCGATCGAGACCCTGTACCACGACATGTCGCACACCATGGACGTGTTCCTGTGCGCGGTGCGACTGACGCACGGCGTGCAACTCTCCGGCGGCCGCCTGTCCGGCGAGGAACTCACCCTGATCATGCTCGGCGCGCTGCTCCACGATATCGGCTACGCGCAGAAGGACGGGGAGGCGGGCGGCACCGGCGCCCAATACACCGCGACCCACGTCCAACGCGGCATCGCGTTCATGACCGAGTATCTCGACCGCCACGGGCTGCCTCCGGGCTACGTCGCGCCGCTCACCGCCATCATGCTGAGCACCAATCCGGCGCAGGCTTTCGCGGCGATCGACTTTCCCGACCCGCGCGCCAGACTGCTGGCGCAGATCGTCGCCAGCGCCGACCTGGTCGGGCAGATGGCCGACCGCGCCTACCTGGAAAAGCTGCTGTTGCTGTATCTGGAATTCGAGGAAGCCAAGGTGGGCGGTTTCGAGAGCATGCAGGACTTGCTGCGCCGCACCGGGCAGTTCTACCAGAGCACCCGCGAGAAGCTCGACGGCGAGTTTTCCGGAATCTACCAAAAGCTGGCCCTCCACTTCAAGGACTGGTTCGGCGTCGACGCCAACTACTACATCGAGTCGGTCGAGAAGAACATCGCCTACCTGGAGCAAGTGCTCAAGCTCGACGAGGCGGAGTATCTGAACATGCTGAGGCGCGGCGGCGTGGTGCAGAAGACCGTCGCCCTGAGCCGGGCCGACGACGCCGGCTGACCCGGGTCGATGTCATTGCCTCGGGCCCGGCAGCCCCCTCCGGGGGCGGGGCGGCCGCGGCCGGGGCGCCGGCCTTGACAGCATCCGGAAAGCCCGCGACAATGGGAAAAATTCCCTTTCCATCTCCTCCATCACTTCCCTTACCCCCCGATTCACCTGTGAGCGATGAAGCCGACGGGCGCAGCAGATGCCAAACCGAAGAGCGAGCAGGTGCTGGAGGCCAGCGTCGCGACGCTGCTGCCCTTGGTCCGCTATCTGCTGCTGGAGGGCGTCAACTACCCGCTGTTCGTCCGGGCCCTGAAGCCGGTGTTCGTGCGGGCGGCGCAACTGGAGCTGGAGAAGAGCGGGGTCAAGATCAACGATTCCTCGGTCAGCCTGCTCTCCGGACTGCATCGCAAGGATATCCGCGAACTGAACCAGACCCGCGGCGCATCGGTCTCCCATTCCGGACCGGTGTCCTCGCTGGTATTCACCAAATGGATCAGCGATCCGGTCTATGTGCAGAAGAACGGCAAGCCCAGGCGGCTGCCCTTGCGCGGGCCGGCGCCTTCCTTCGAGAGCCTGGCGCTGGAAATCACCCAGGACGTCCATCCCGGTTCGGTGCTGAAATCGATGGAGGCTCAGGGCATGGTGAGCTGCGAGGGCGAGGGCGGGGCCGAGCGGGTGGTCCTGCTGAAGGACAGCTTCATCCCGCGCGACGACCTGGGCGAGATGCTGGCGATGTTCGCCGCCAACCTGCAGGACCACCTCGCCGCCGCGACCTCCAACCTGAAGGGCGGCGGCCCGCCCTTCCTGGAGCAGGCGGTGTTCGGCAGCGAGCTCTCCGAGGCTTCGATCGCCAAGCTGGCAGGCCTGAGCCGCCGGCTCTGGGAGAAGCACTCGCTGGAGATCATCAGGGAGGCCAGCCGCTTGTGCGAAGCGGACCAGGGCTGCGCCCGGCCGCAGCGCTTCAGGCTGGGCAACTATTTCTATGCAACCGCAATCGCCGCTGCCCAGTCGCAGGGCGCTGCATCTGACACCGGGAGCGATAAATGATTTCCAAACTGTCCCAGCGGCTCGCCGCGCTACTCTTCATCGCGACGCTGTCCGGCTGCGGCGCCGGCGGCGGCGCAGCGCTGCTCGCCGGCGTCGGCTCGGGCGGCACCGGCCTGGTCGCCGGCATCGTCACCGGCTTCGGCAGCGTCATCATCGACGGCAGCCGCTACCCCGACGCCTCGGCCAGCTACGACGTCACCGGCGACAGCAGCGCCGCGCAGGCGATATCCCGGACCCAGGTCGGCATCGGCGAGCGCGCCGAAGTGGATACCGATGCCAGCGGCAACGCCACCGCGGTGCACATCGTCCCCGAGGTGATCGGCGTGGTCTCCGCGATCTCGGCGCCGACGAACTCGCTCACCGTCGCCGGCACCCGCGTGGTGGTCAATGCCAGCGATCCGACGCTGCCGATCACGGTCTATGACGGCTACACGCAATTCTCGGATATCCAGGTGAATGACCGGGTCGAGGTGCATGGCCTGCCCCATACCGATGCCCTTGGGTCCTACGTCGCCGCCACGCGCATCGAACTCAAGCCCAGCGTGTGCACCGGCGGCTGCCCGGTGCGGGTTTCCGGCACGGTCAGCAAGCTGAGCCCGAATGCGACCAGCTTCAGCCTCGGCGACTTGACCGTGAACGTCGGCGCGACCACGACGATCACGCCCGCCGGGCAGAGCCTGGCCAACGGCGAGCGGGTGTCGGCGTTCAGCAGCGCGCCGCTCTCCGGCACCGGCATGAACGCCGACGCCATCGCCATCCGCAAGCTGTCCACCTCGGCGAGCGCGGTGGGCACGCTGCGCCTGTCCGGCGAGATCGGCAACTACGTCAGCAACGCCAGCTTCAGCGTCCATGGCGTGAGCGTCAATGCCTCTGCCGCGACGCTGTCGCCGGCCTCCCTGAGCCTGGCCAACGAAGTCGATGTGATCGTCGCCGGCAGCTTCGATCCGGCCACCAATGTACTGACCGCGACCAGCGTCAGCCAGTACGACAGCGACACGATCCAGGCGGAACTGCACGGCACCGTCAGCAACTTCGTCAGCGCCGCCAACTTCCAGGTGCGCGGCGTGCTGGTCGATGCCAGCACCGCCAGCTTCACCGGCGGCAGCTCGGCCAACCTGCAGAACAATGCCTACGTGGAAATCCACGGCCGGGTCTCGAACAACGTCGTGCTCGCCAGCACGGTGAACATCCAGAGCGTCCAGGGCGCGACCGACGGCAGCGTCGGCGATCTGCGGGGCGTGGTCAGCAATTTCAACGCGACGAGCAATGCCTTCACGCTGACCCTGGACAACGAAAACGGCAGCCAGATCCAGGCGGTGCTGGCGGCGAGCCCCTTCTTTGTCGGCGGCACCCGCGCCGACCTCATCAACGGCAAGTACGTCAGCCTCAATGCCGCGCTGGTCGGCGGCCAATGGCAGGTCGATACCGTCACCTTCATGCTCGCGTCCGCGCCCTCGGGCGGCGGCGAGGGCATGGGCGGCCAGGACATGCACCGGGAGATGGAAGGCGTGATCAGCCAGCTGTCGGGCAACACCTGCAGCGTGAACGGGATCACGGTGGATTTCAGCGCCGCCACGATCAGCGGCGGCCAGCCGGCCAACGGCGCCCAGGTGCAGGTCTATGGCACGATGAGCGGCTCGGGTTCGGCGATGAGCCTGATCGCGAGCAAGCTGGAAATCGACGATTGAGCTGCCCGGCGGGGCCGGCCGACTAGCGCGGAGGCGCGGCGCGCCTGCGCCGCCAAAGCCAGACGATGAAGCCCGCCGCCAGCAAGCCGATCAGGGCGGCTTCCTCGATGTGCTGGATCTCCCCCAGCAAGGCCTCCATCGCCACGCCGAATAAATAGCCGGCGCCGGCTATCAGCGGCGCCCAGAGCGCGGCGCCGAGCATGTCGAGCAAGGCGAAGCGCAGAAAAGGCAAGCGACTGGTGCCCATGACGATGGGGCCGGCGAGGCGCAGGCCGTAGATAAAACGGATGCTGAGGATGAACAGGACGTGATGGCGCTCGAATACGGTGTGTACCCGCGGCGCGCGTCGGGCCAGCGCGGGGTGCCGCGCGATCAGGGCGGCACCCCGCCAGCGGCCGAGCAGGAAGGCCAGCTGGTCGCCCAGGCTGGCGCCGACGAAGGCCACCGCGACGACCCACGGCCAGGCTAGCAGGCCGCGGTGGGCGGCGAAGCCGGCGGCGAGCAGGAAGGTTTCCCCTTCGAACAGCGTGCCCAGAAATACCGCCAGGTAGCCGTAGCTGACGACCAGGGCGCTGATCATGGGAAGCGCCGCCGAGCGCGCCGGCCGTCGGCTACGCCGGCTAAAATTGCGGGGACCGGCATCGGCATCTCGGTTCCTCCTTTTCGGTGGGGCGCAGCGGCTCCGGATCGGGCGTGGCCTCCCTGCCCGGGGGCGCATCGGCGGCGGCTACAATGGGGCCAAAATTCCAGCCAGGAGCAAACGAATGGGCCATGCGAAATCTTGTGAACTCGGTCTCGCGGTCAACACCACCGAGGAATTGCTCAAGGGCCTCGACGATCTGCGCCGTGCCTGGAAACGCGATCCATCCAGCCTGCCCAAGGGCTTGTCATGTTCGGAGTCGAAGGAGGGCCAGTTCGTTCTGACGGCGGCGGAATCGGCTTTCGTCACGATTCCGGGCGCGTGCGTCATCAAGGGCATCGGCGCCATAGAACTGCTCGGCTCGGCGCCCGCTTTCGAAGATGGCGCCAAGTCGAAGGCCCTGATCCTCAAGGCCACGCCGGCAGGCTGGAAGTTCTCCGTCAAGTACGTGCCGCCGATCATTCGCGAGCGAAATGCGAAGTGAATCGGCCTTGATCCCGCACGCGCTGGCAATGGCTCACCGGCCGCAAGCCGGAGCGCTTACGCCGACTTGCCGCCACGAGCGATACACCCGCAACGCCACCTGCGCGTCGTTGGCGGCGTAGAGCATCTGCCGTTCGGTGAGCAGCGGATTCGACCAGTTCGTGGTCGACGTCCTCTTGGATTTCTGCAAGCGCTGGCCAAAAAACCGGGCCACCGCGGTCTTGGCGCCCACGTCGGCACGCTGCCCCTGGCGCAGGGCGAGCGCCAGATCGAGGACGTGGATGGAGCTGATCCCCAGCTTGGTTTCCAGGCGCAACAGATCGTCGCGGAGGCCGAAACCCACCTTCAGCACCTGCGGCGACTCCAGGATGGCGCGCAGGCCTTCCAGCGCCGGTCGGCCGCTGACGCGGAACAGATACGCCTTGTCGTCGGTAGCCAGCTGGATCAGATGCGGGCCGGTCGACACTTCACCCTTGGCGAAGGTCGGCTTCGATTCGGTATCGAAGCCGATGGCATCGGTGGCCATCAACGCCGCCAGCGCGGCGCCCGCGTCCGTCGCCGACTGGACGAGGACCACGTCGGCCAGCCTGATCCCCGGGTAGAGCGGCAGATTCGGATCGATGGGCGCGTTCACGGTCAGGCCGGCTCGGGGAAGTGTGTAAGATGGAAGGAGGGGAAATTCAAGGGCGGCGCGGGGAGTATCGCAGGCCCCGGCGGGCACGGTCAATCGGAGATTTTCTTCGGAGCACCGTCGAATGGCCTTCGGCCTCGAGTCCCGGCGCCGCACCGCCTGGGCGAGCGGGCACTTGAGCCGACAACAAGCGGAGGCGGCGCGAGCAAAAATGAACTACGAAGAATATCTCGACGAAGTCACCACGCTCATCACCGAAAAATACGGCCTGAGCGACGAGGCCGCGATCCGGATGGTGATGCTCGCCCAGGCCGACGATTTCTTCAGCGGACACGACGACGATCCGTCGATCTGCACCTTGGCGCGCGCTCACCGGGACGCGAAAATCGTCTATGGCAAGTACCCGTGCGCGGATTCATGAATCCCGGCGCGAGCGCCAAGGCCCGAGTACGCCTTAGGGCGTGATCGAGAGATAGCCGGATTTCTCGAAATCGACCATGGCGCCGATGCCCGACACCACGATGCGGCTAAGGGGGAGAATGTCCTGGGGCGTGTAGCCCTTCAAGCGCATCGCCACGCCGCACTCGTACATCTTCACGCCGCCCTGGTTCAGCGCCTCGAGGATCGCCCGGTTGGGATTGCCCTGCGGATGCGGCTGTTTCACTTTCTGGTCGTAGGCCGTGTCGGTCAGCAGAAACTGGGCGCCGTCGGCTCTGAACACCATGGCAATCTCGTAGTCCTTGCCGGCTTTCATGCCCAGGGCGGTGTATTGATCGTAGAGATTCTTTGCCGCCAACACTTGCTTGCCGATGCCGTTGGGAATGGTATCCGCATAATTCACCTGGACTACCACTTTGAGTCCGGTCCGGTTGGCGATCTGCAATGGTGGCCTGGTGTTTTCCGCCACGCCGGCGCCGGTTTCGGCGAAGGCGGCGGATGAAATGCCCGGCAATGACAGGATGAGGAGTCCAGTGATCGCCATTGCGGCGGAGCTCATTTTCTTAGCCATGATTTTTCCTTGTTTGCGGTTGATTGAGCTGCGTACAAATCCCTTGCAGCTTGGCGATGGGTGCGGTGTGAGCGACGGTGCCGGGGACGCTTGTTGGGATAGGCACGGCCGATTAGTGCGCGGGAAACTAAATTAGTTCCTTCTGATGTTCGCGATCGGAGCCGCCGCGGCTTCGCCGACAGAATTGCTTCAGGTCTTGGGTTTCCTGACCAACTGTTGCGCAAAGGCCGCCTCGTTTTTTGTGATGCGCGGCGCTTTTTGGGGACCCATGGAATTCAACAGGCGCACGAAGTCGTCCAGCGGCAGGGCATCGGAAAGCGCTTGCTCGACGCCAGCAATCCGCTCGCGCAGCTTGAACAGGCCGCTGCTGGTGAGGGCCATCGTGTAGCGACGGCCCTCGCTCCGCTGATTTAGCCGGGCGAGGGCGGCGCTTGCACGAGTCGAGCGCATGCGCATCTCCTCAAGGCGATGACTCTAAAACGTGTCCATCCGGGAGCGCTCGACCAGGCAATCGCTCCCGCCCATCGGGTAGCCACGGCAGACGCCCGGGCGGCGTTCATAGATGGTGCAGCTCATGGTGTTCCGATCCAGGGCCGCGCACCAGCCGTCGCCGAGGCGGCGCATCACCCAGCCGCCCCACCGATCTTCGACGGTCAAGCGCAGCGGTATGTCGTCATCGCCCATCAGCAAGACCTCCAGCCGGCAACAGCAGGCCTTGCAGTTGGCGCAGGTGACGGCTGAGCTGTCCTCCTGGTCGTCCCTGGCGTTGCTCGCGTCCATAGCGCGTCATTGTCCCACGCGCCACTCGGAACGCAAGGCGCTCATGGACAAGGCCATCGGCCCTTCGGTATTCTGGTACCAGACGAAGATCCTCCATCGCTTGTCGTCCCCAGGGTTCATGAAAGGCCGGGAAATGGAAAGCCGCTCGCGCACGCACTACGGGCCTGTCGCCCAGGCCTTCCATTGGACCACGGCGATCCTCGTCCTGATCGCCTTCATCTACGGGCCGGGAGGATCCGAGCAGCGCCTGTACTCGCCCGCCCGCGATTTCGACCGGCAGCTCCACGAGAGCTTGGGCTTGTGCGTGTTGGCACTCGTCGTGATGCGCGTCCTGTGGCGGATGGTCGACACGCGACCGGAGCCGCCGCAGCGCTCGCGCTGGATGGGCATCGCGGCGAGGACCGTGCAAGGGGCGCTCTATCTGCTGCTGTTCGCGCTGCCATTCACCGCCATCGCCGGCGCCTGGCTCGAAGGGCATCCCCTGACGCTCCTCGCCGGCGTGAAGATTCCGTCCCCGCTCGGCATTTCACACGGTGCGGGCGCGACGATCGCGACGATCCACACCTGGCTCGGCGATGCGATCCTCTGGCTGGCGGGATTCCATGCGCTCGCCGCCCTCTATCATCACCTGGTCCTCAAGGACGGCGTGCTCGCCTCCATGCTGCCGCGCTGGGTCCCCTTGCGGCAAGCGCATGGACGTCGGGCGAGCTCGAATTAGCCGTCGCCGACGGCCGTGGCGATGAGCTAAAACCGCACCGTATCGTCCCGGCGCCCGAAACGCCCGTAGCGCAGCGCGAGGGTCGGCAGGATCAGCAGATTGAGCGCCGTGGAGGTGATCAGGCCGCCCAGGATGACGGCCGCCATCGGGCCTTCGATCTCGTTGCCGGGCGCGCCGCTGGTCAGCGCCAGGGGCAGCAATCCCAGGGCGGTGACCAGGGCCGTCATCAGGATCGGCGACAGCCGTTCCGCCGCGCCCCGGATCGCCGCCGCCTTGTCCCAGGGCACGCCCTCGACCTCGACCAGGTGGCGGTAGTGGGAGATCAGCATGATGGCGTTGCGCAGGGTGATGCCGAACAGGGTGACGAAGCCCACCAGCGAGCCGATCGACAGCACGCCGCCGCCGGCGAGCACCATGGCGACGCCGCCGGCCAGGGCGAAGGGCAGGTTGGCGAACACCAGGACGGTCGGGCGCACGCCGCCCAGCGCCATGAACAGCAGCAGCGCCACACCGGCGGCGGCCAGCGCCGAATGCAGCAGCAGATCCTGCCGGGCGCGGGCCTGCGCCGGCGCGTCGCCGGCATAGACCAGGTAGGTGCCGCGCGGCAGGGTGACCCGGGCGGCGATCCGCCGCTTCACCGCGGCCACGAAACCCGACAGCGCCCGCCCGTGCACCGCAGCGGTCACCACCTGCAGGCGTTGCGCGTCGTCGTGCAGGATCAGATAGCGCCCCTCGGTCTGGGTGATGTCCGCCACCTCCTTGAGCGGCACCATGCGGCCGGCCGGCGTTTTCAGGGGCAGCTCGCCCACCTGCGCCGGACTTCGGCGCAGGCGCGGCGACAGCACCACCGTCACGTCGAACACGCGGTTGCCCTGGTAGATTTCGCCCACCCGCGTGCCGGCGTAGGCGGTCTCGACCGCACTCAGGGCGTCCGCCGGGGCGATGCCCAGCCGCGCCAGGGCGCCCTCGCGCAGATGGATCAGCAGTTGCGGAGCGCCCTCAGGCGCCTGGACCTGCACCGCGCCGGCACCGGCGACGCCGCGTATCGCGGCGGCGATTTCCTCGGCCTTGCGATCGAGCAGGTCGAGATCGTTGCCATAGACCTTGACCGCCAGCGGCGCCGTATAGCCCGAAATCGTTTCATGGATGCGCTCGGTGAGGAAGGTATTGACCGAGAAGCTCGCCCCGACGAAGGGCGCGACGGCGCTGCGGATCGCGTCCAGCACGCGCTGCTGTCCGGCGCCCGAGAGCGGCGCAAGGTCCACCTCGAACTCGCTCGAAAACGCGCCCGCCGGATCCGATACTTCGCTCGCCCGCCCGGCGCGCTGGGCCACCGATCTGATCCCCGGAATCCGCACGAGCGCCGCGGACACCCGCTGCCCCAGCGCCAGCGACTGGGGCAGCGAAGTGCCGGGCAGCATTCTCATGTGCACGATGAAATGGCCCTCGCGCAGCGTCGGCAGGAAGCTGCCCTGCAGGAAGGGCAGCACCGCCAAGGCCGCAGCGCAGAGCAGGGCCGCCGCCAGGATCGCCGCCTTGGCGCGCCGGTCGATATCGGCGAGCAGGCGGACGTAGCGCGCCTTGAGCCATCTGCCCAGCGGCGGCTCTTCCGCCTCGGCCGCGGCGCGCGCCAGCAGCGCGTAGGCGAGCGCCGGGGTGAGCGTCAGCGCCACCGCGAGCGAGGCCAGGATGGCGGCGATGTAGGCGAGCGCCAGCGGGCCGAACAGGGCGCCGGCGACGCCGGACAGGGTCAGTACCGGCACGAACACCAGGGCCACGATGAAGGTGGCGTAGATCACCGCGCCGCGCACCTCGAGCGAGGCGTCCAACACCACCCGCGCGGCCCCCCGCGGCGCCGCCAGCAGGCGGTTTTCGCGCAGGCGCCGGAAGACGTTCTCGACATCGACGATGGCGTCGTCCACCACCTCGCCGATGGCGATGGCCAGTCCCCCCAGGGTCATGGTGTTGAGGCCGATGCCGAAGCGATTGAGCACGATCACCGCGCCAAGCAGCGAGAGCGGAATCGCGAGGGCCGAAATGAGCGCGGCGCGCGCGTTGAACAGGAACAGCAACAGCACGACCAGCACCAGCGCGGCGCCGATCAGCAGCGCGGTGCGCAGGTGGCCGATCGCGGTCTCGATGAAGTTGGCCGGACGGAACAGGTCGGGATGGAGGCTCACGCCTTCCGCGGCGAGGGCCGGCTTGAGTTGAGCCAGACGCTGTTCCAGCGCCCGGGTCACGGCCAGGGTATCGGCGCCGTACTGTTCCTCGACCACCAGCATCACCCCCGGCCGGCCCTCGATCGAGGCCGCACCCAGCGCCGGCGCGGGTGCCACCGTCACCCGCGCCACGTCCGAGAGCAGCAGGCTGGCTCCCCCCCGGTTGCGCAGCACCACCGCGCCCAGCGCCGCAGCCGACGTCGGCTGCCCGGTGGCCTCGAGCGTGATGCGCTGGTTGTCGTTCTCGATGAAGCCGGCGCCGCGCAGCGCGGTCGCCCGCCTCGCCGCGGCGACCACGTCCGGGATCGACAGGCCGTAACGCGCGAGCTTGCCGGGGTCGATCTGGATCTGCAACTGCTTCACCTCGCCGCCGAACACCGAGATGCCCGCCACCCCGGCCACGGACGCCAGTTGCGGCTTGACGCTCCAGTCGGCGAGGCTGCGCAGCGCCATCGGCGAGCGCGACTTCGAGCTCAGGCCCAGGCTCAGCACCACGCTGGCGGAGGAGGCCAGCGGCAGCAGGGTCGGCGCCTTGACGCCCCGGGGCAGCGTGCCGGCGGCGCCGCCCAGTTGCTCCGCCACGAGCTGCCGGGCCCGGTAGATGTCGGTGTTGGCGGCGAAGCTCAGGGTGATCATGGACAGCCCCTGGAACGACTTGGAGCGCAGGGTCTCGATCCCGGCGAGGCCGGCCAGGCGGTTCTCCAGGGCCCGGGTGACCAGCACCTCCACCTGGGTGGGCGACAGGCCCGGCGCTTCGGTCTGCACCTGCACCTGGGGCGGCGCGAATTCCGGGAACACGTCCAGCCGCGCCCGGCCGAGCGCGAACAGGCCGTAGACCGCCAGCAGCATCGCCAGGGCGATGACGACGCCGCGAAAGCGGATGGCGAAGCGGACGATGGCGTTCAGCATGCGCGGACGATGCTGCTGCTCTCGCCGTTCATAGCCTGCGCGTGCCCGGGATCAATCGTCGTCATCGTCGCCGCCGCTCGGGCTGCCCGCTTGCGGCTTGGGCTGGAATTCCTGCGAGAACAGCAGGGCCGCGCCCCCGACCGCGACCCGTTCGCCGCCGTGCCAGCCGCGCGCGACGAACCAGCCGCCGGGCGCGGGGGTATCTTCGGCGATCTCCCGCCGGGCGAAATGCGTGGCGTCGCTCTGCACATAGACCCACGGCCGGTCGGCGTACCAGACCACCGCCGCGTTCGGGATCACCACCCCTTCGAGCACCGGGCCGGCGGGCAGGAGCGCCTCGACGCGCATGCCGCTGCGCAATCCCGCGTGCGGCGCCCGGTAGAAATAGGTCGGGCTCTGGCTCACCGGGTCGGCCAGCGGCGAAGGCGATATCAGGCGCGCGGCGATCTCGCCGCCGCCGATGCGTATCGTCGCTGGCGGCGAACCCGTTGCCCCCGTCTGCGGCACGGCCACCGACAGCAAAGCTCGCCGCCCGGAAGCCAGTGCCTCCAACTGCGGCGAGCGTGCGGCGAGCGCCCAGTCGGTCAGCACCGCGCCCCAGCGACTGCGCGCCGTGTCGCGGCCGGCGGCGAGGCTTGCCCGCGCCGCATCCAGATGCGCGCGGTCTGCCTCCCAGACGGCGCGCGCCGCCTCGGAAACTCTGTCCGAGACGGTGTGGTCCTGGCTGTCGAGCAGCGCCAGGCGCCGGTATTCGCGCTCCGTTGCCGCCGCCCGGGCGCGCGCCGCCTCGACCCGCGCCAGCAAGGAGCGCAATTGCCCGCGCCGCTGGAACAGCGGTCCCGGATCCAGCACGCCGGCGTAGGCGCTGGTTGTTGGCTGGAAGCGGGTGAGCGGCAGCGCCCGCACCTCGATGCCGCTCGCCGCCGCTTGCGCCGGACCGACTGTTACCGTCCCGGCGCCGACCGCGGCCGGGCTCGACCAAAGGAAGGCGCCGATCGCGGCCGCGATCAGGCCCGCGAGGAGTTTGCGCTGCTGCTTCATGGCCGGGATCCTTGGCTGTCAGGCGCGTCGCGCCGGGGGGCGGGCGGTGTGCTTACTGCGATGGCGCCGTCCTGCGGGCGTTCGACCGCGTCCTCCAGCGCGCCCAATGCCCGCTGTGCCCGGAGCGTTGCGCTCAGGCGGGTGCCTTGCGCGGCCAGGGCGCGCAGCCGCGCTTCGTCCAGCGCGCCGCGATCGCTGTCGCCCGCGTTGAATCGACGCTGCGCCGACCGCGCGCGCGACCGCTGCGTGGCCGCCAGGGAGCGCGCCGCGTCCAGTGCCGCGAGCGCCGCGCGGTAGCCGGCCAGCGCCCGCTCGGTCCGGGCGATGTCCCGGGCCTGCAGGGCGACGAAGCGGGCCGCGGCCAGCTCGCGTTGCGCCTCGGCTTGCGCGATCCGGCTGCGGTCGAACGGCGGCAGCGTCAAGCCTATCCCCAGCGACCATTTGTCCGCGCCCTGGTCCCACTGGTAGCCGGGACCGATGCGCAGGTCCGGGTACTGCCGGGCGATTTCGAGTTGCAGCGCCGACTGGCTCGCCCCATAGCGGGCGAGCGCCGCCAGCAGGTCGGCGCGATGGGTGAGCGCCGCGCGGCGCACCGACCGTGCCGGGATTCGCGCTGCGGATAAAGGACGCTCCAGGGCTGCGAAGGATAGTTTCACGCTGTCGAAGGCCGCCGCCGGCACCCCCACCGCCGCGGCCAGCGCTAGCCGGGCCGAGGCGGCGCGGCCGAGCGCCGAATTCAAGCGCAGGCGGGTCTCCGCCAGTGCCGCCCGCGCGCTGTCCGCCTCGGGCAGCGCCGCCTCGCCGGCCGCGAGGCGGCGCTGCATGGCGTGCGACAGGTCTTCGCGCAGCGCCAGCGCTTGCTTCAAGACCGCTGCCTGGCGCAGCGCGCCATCGTAGGCCAGCATGCGGCTACGCACCCGGCTCCTCACTCGCCAGGCCGCCTCGGCAAGATCGAAGCGCGCGGCGTCGCGCCGATAGGCCGCCCGCGTCTCCCGGTCGCCGCGCCTTCCGGCGGTTTCGATCGGGAAGTCGAGCGCCCAGCCGAGGATCCAGGGCGACATCCCGGCGAGCGCATCGGCGTTGTAGGCCGGCGTGAAATTCAGGCTCGGCCTGGGCCCTTGCCGGGAAACCCGGACAGCCGCTTCGGCCACATCCCGCTGCGCCCGCGCCACCGCCAGGTCGGGATGGTAGTACAGCGCCGCCAGCGTCAGCAGGTCGACATCCCAGGCGTGCGGCGGCCAGGCCGGCGCTGCGCGGGGCAGATGCGCGGCCAGATAATTCCCGAGGCCGGGGTCGGCGAAGGAGCGGGCTTCGAAGCGGGCGGCGCTGGCTTGCGGCGACAGCGGTCGCGGCTCGAAGCGGGCGCAGCCGGCGAGCGCCGCCGTCAGCAGGAATATAGCTGCTGCGATGCGGAGGAAGCGGGGCACGGGCATCAAATGGAATCGGGCAATTGCAGCTTCCAGCATGATAGAAGGACGGGGGGAACCGGAAGATGACCGCAATCTGACCAATCGGTCATCTTTGAACGCGTCAAGCCCGAGAGACGAAAGCGAGTCGAGCGATCGAGTCGGCTCAGGCAGTGCCAGCGGCAGCGGGAAACGTCAGCGTGACGGCCGTGCCACGATCGAGTTCGCTCTGGATGGAAACCGTTCCGTCATGCAAATTCATGATCGACCGGACGATGGCGAGGCCGAGTCCTGTGCCTTGACCCTGCCGCGAGCGCGCGCCATCGGCGCGATAGAAACGCTCCAGGACGCGGGGCAAATCTTCGGGCGCCATTCCGCACCCGGTATCGCTTACGGTGATCTCGGCCGCGCGATTCCGCAGCGTCTCCGCATCGATGGTGATTCGCCCGCCGCTTGGCGTATGGCGCAGCGCATTGGCGACAAGATTGCCCAGCGCACGCCGCAAGAGGCCGGAATCCGCCAGCACCTTCCCGGTGCCGCGGGCAATCAGGGGGATACCTTGCTCATCGGCCATCGCTTGGTAGAAGGCGCATACGGCGGCGATCTCCTGCCCGAGGTCCAGTAAGCGCCGGTCGATCTGCGCCGCCGGCTGTTCGGTGCGAGCCAGGAACAGCAGTGCCTCCACCATGTGGGATAGACGGTCGTACTCGTCCATCGCCGATTCGATGCAAGCACGGTAATCCTCGTTCGAGCGGTCCCTGGAGAGCATGATTTCCGCTTCCCCTCGCAGGATATGCAGCGGGGTGCGCAGTTCGTGTGCGATGTCGGCCGAAAAGCGGGAAATGCGGGTAAACGAGTCTTCGAGGCGCGACAGGAGGCGATCGAAGTTTGTCGCGAGCGGTCTCAGCTCCAAAGGCCAGGCCTCGTCGCCGACTCGGCGGTGCAATTGTCCCGCGCCCAACTCATCGACGATAGCGGCCAGCCGGGAAACGGGCTGCATTCCCCGACGGGCGATCAGGTAACCCGCGGCTGTGGCAATCGCCAGGGCGATGGCGACGGCCAGCAGCAAGGTGCCCCGGTAAGCCGCCAGAAATTGCTCCTCTTTCGACAGACTCATCGCCGCATGCACCGTGAAGCGCGAACCGGTCTCGAATCGGCCGGACATGATGCGGTAGCTTTTTCCATCACCGGAGATCCAGTTCCGCCCGCGTTCATCCACTGCCAGCGGTGAGCTTGCGAAGGGCCCGCGGTTGTCGAAAATGGGACTGGAGACGGGGCTGTCGGCAACGATGCCTCGCTGCGCATTCAATACCCGGATGTATATGCCGGGAAGCGTTTCCGCCTCGTGTTGAACTTCTTCGCGCAAGGCCGCGTAATCACCCGGGTGGAGCACCAGAACGGCGCGCGCCTCGGCGATCTTGCCCGCCAGAAGCCGATCGTCCTCCCGGTGCAACTGGTCCGCGAGCACCCAATACAGCACACTGCCGGCCGAGGCGATCAGCGCGACGCTGAGCAGCGCGTACCAAAAGGTGAGGCGCGCGGCAATCGAACCGGTTCTTCCGGTTGCGGTCTCAGTCCCGTTCTTCCAGAACATAGCCAACCCCCCGCAAGGTGTGAATCAGCTTTCGCTGGTGTGGATCGTCCACTTTTCTCCGCAGTCTGCGGATGGCCGCATCGACCACGTTGCTGCCGCCGTCGAAATTCATGTCCCACACCTGCTCTGCGAGCCTGGTGCGGGTCAATACCTCGCCCGGATGGCGCAGCAGATATTCCAGAAACCGGTATTCCTGAGGCGCAAGATCCACCTGTTTCCCGGCCCTCGACGCCTTGTGCCGCAACAAATCCATCTCGAGATCGGCGAGCCGCAGCACCTCGGCCTGCCGGGCCGGTGCCCGACGCAGAGTGTTGCGCACCCGCGCCAGCAGTTCCGAGAAGGCGAACGGCTTGACCAGATAGTCGTCGGCGCCCGAATTCAAACCCTTCACGCGGTCGGAGACGGCATCGAGCGCAGTAAGGAGGATTACCGGCTGATCCTGACGATATTTCCGGATTTCCTGCAGCACCCACCAGCCGTCGTGCTTCGGCAGCATGATGTCGAGCACGATCACCGCATAGTCTCCCGTCGCGGCCAGATGAAATCCATCCGCGCCATCCGTGGCGACATCGACGACATAGCCTTCCTCAGCGAACCCCCTGGCGAGGAAGGCGGCTGTCTTGGGTTCATCTTCAATGATCAGGATTTTCATCGTTCACTGCCCTTTGTGGGAGAGTAGCGAAGAACGCCGCTCGCGTGTCGGGTGGCGATATGCGCTTGCTGCGATCGACAGGGTAACAGCCGCGAGCGCCGCCAGCCGCCCCGGCGCCATCGCCTCGCGGGATTGATGAACGCGGGCGACGGCCGGCGCACGCCTATCGCGGTCACCTCGCACTGGGCTTCCGTGCCGTATCGGTTCGGGAATGCCGGCATCGACGGTCCCGCTTGCATCTGCACCCGCTTCGTTCCCGTGGCGCCCCGCCGTTGAAGGCGCGCCCATTTTCAGGCCCCATCGGCCCGTCCAGTGAGCCTGCCGAGCATTGTCGCTAATCGGACATCGTTGAGTACCGCCGCTCGCACTGGCAGCAAGCAGCGTGCATTCTTGTCCGCCCAAGCCATCTGCTGTTTCTTCACAAAGCGCTCGGCCACCTTCCTTGCCGGCCGACAATCGAGAGCAAAGCTGCCAAGAGCTCGATGGTCAACGCGTCGGGCATCGGCAAGCCTGTCGGACATTTTCCATTGCCGTCATGGGATTGTCACAATCTATTGCTAAGGTGCTAGCCGTAGCCGAGACCACCACAGTATCCATTCTAGGAGAGTGACATATGAAACTGAATCGTCGATCGTTTGCGCAAGCCGCCGTTGCCGTCGCCGTATTCGGCGCAGTCGGCGCCGGCTTGACGGCCAACGCCTACGCGGGCGTGCGCCTCACGGGTGCGGGAAGCACCTGGGTATACCCGCTGGTGGCCAAATGGTCCGCCGCGTACGAAAAGGAGACCGGCACCCAGGTAAACTACCAGTCCATCGGTTCCGGCGGCGGCATCGCCCAGATCAAGGCCGGCACCGTGGCCTTCGGCGCGAGCGACATGCCCTTGACGCCCGATGAACTGGCGAAGGAAGGCTTGATCCAGTTTCCCACGGCCATTGCCGGGGAAGACATGATCTATAACCTGGCCGGCATCAAGCCGGGCGAGGTGGTTCTGAGCGGCCCCGTGGTTGCCGATATTTACCTCGGCAAGATCAAGAAGTGGAACGACCCGGCCATCGCAAAACTCAATCCGGGTCTGAAGCTGCCCGATATGGACATCACGGTCGTGCACCGTTCCGATGGTTCGGGTACGACGTTTACGTTTGCCGATTACCTGTCCAAAGTCAGCTCGGAGTGGAAGCAGAAGGTTGGGGCCAACACCTCGGTCGCTTGGCCGACCGGCGTCGGCGGCAAGGGCAATGAAGGGGTCGCTTCGTACGTGCAACGCATACCCGGTTCCATCGGCTATGTGGAATACGCTTACATCCTCGAAGGCAAGCTGTCCTATGCCCGCATGGTCAACAGCGACGGGAAGGTCGTCAGCCCCAGCCTCAAGGGTTTCCAAGACGCCGCTGCGCACGTGGACTTCACCAAGGCCCAAGACTTCTACGTGATCCTGACCGATAAGCCGGGTCCCGAAACCTGGCCGATTTCCGGTTGCACCTGGCAAATCCTGCGCAAGAACGCACCCAAGGCCACCAACGAGGAAGTCACCAAGTTCTTCAGGTGGGGTTTCGTGAAGGGGCAGCCGATGGCCGAGTCCATCTCTTTCGGCCCGCTTCCTCCCGCCACGGTTTCGGCCATCGAAGCCTACTGGAAGAAGAACCTCGGCCTGTGATGCCTTGATTGTCCAGGATTGACGTCATGACCAGCTCCGATGCGGCGGTTGAGATCGCTCGCCCTGCCGCGTCTGAAGTGCAACGAGTCGTCGGCAGGGGTTTTCCCCTGCCGATCGATTTCATGTTTCGCAAGGCCACCGTTCTCGCGGCTTTTCTGGTCGGAGCGGTGCTGTTCGCAACCGTTATCGCGATTACCTACGACAGTTGGTTGTCGATCAAGACCTTTGGTTTCGGTTTTCTGTTTTCGCAGGAATGGGACCCAGTCGCTCAAAAATTCGGTGCCCTGCCATTTATCGTCGGCACTCTTGTCAGTTCGACAATCGCCATGATCCTCGCGATTCCGATCAGTTTTGGAATCGCGGTGTTTATCGCTGAAATCGCGCCGAGTTGGATCAAGGCACCCATCGCAGCGGCGATCGAACTGCTGGCCGCAGTCCCCAGCATCGTTTACGGGCTCTGGGGTTTGCTGATTTTCGCTCCGGTATTCGGACAATTCGAGCCGTTCATCAACGATCACCTCGGGGTTATCCCCGGGCTCGGCGTTTTGTTCCGGGGGCCGCCAATGGGCATCGGCATGCTCACGGCCGGGATCGTTCTGGGGGTCATGGTCTTGCCCTATATCTCATCCATCATGCGCGACGTATTTGTCGCCGTGCCATCGTCCCTGCGTGAATCTGCCTACGCCATAGGCTCGACGACCTGGGAGGTGGCATGGCACATACTTCTCCCCTATACGCGCAGCGCCGTGATCGGGGGTATTTTCCTGGGTCTTGGCCGGGCATTGGGCGAGACGATGGCCGTGACCTTTGTCATCGGCAACAGCAATACCCTTACGCCGAGCTTGTTGATGCCGGGTACCACGATTCCTTCCGTGATCGCCAACGAATTCACGGAAGCAACGACACACTTGTATCTGTCGTCCCTGATTTATCTGGGCCTGATTCTGATCGTCATCACCCTCATCGTCCGATTCGCTGCCGTCTTGCTGTTTAGAACACTGGATCGCAAGGGCGGGATCAAGACGTGAGTACGCTATACAAAAAACGGCGGGCAGTCGCTTTCGTCGCCGGCGTGCTGATGGCGATCTCGACCTTGATCGGGGTGCTTTTTCTGCTGTGGATTTTGGCGACAACGCTGAAGCTCGGCGTCTCGGCCATGCATTGGGATCTATTCATAAACGATACGCCGCCGCCGGGTACCGACGGCTACGGATTGAGGAACGCTTTCGTCGGCAGCCTGTTCCTGCTTGGCATCTCCTTGGTCATCGGGGTGCCGATCGGGCTCATGGCGGGAACGTGGCTGGCCGAGTATGGCTTCCAAAGCAGGATCGCCAATACCGTCAGGTTCATCAATGACATGATGCTGAGTGCGCCGTCGATCGAAATCGGCTTGTTCAGCTATGCGATCATGGTGGACCCGATGGGGCATTTCTCGGCCATTTCCGGCAGCGTCGCGCTTTCGATTCTGATGATTCCCGTGATCGTGCGGACGACCGATGAAATGCTGACCCTGGTCGGCAGCGATCTGCGCGAGGCCGCGCTCGCGCTTGGTGCGCCGACATGGAAGGTAATCACGCAAATCACCTGGAAAGCCGCACGTTCAGGGATTCTGACCGGGATCATAATCGCCTTGGCGCGCGTGTCGGGTGAAACCGCCCCACTGCTGTTTACGGCGCTCAACAACCAGTATTTCTCCACCGACCTCGGTCACCCGATCGCGAACTTGCCGGTGGTGATTTTCCAGTTTGCGATGAGCCCTTATCAGAACTGGCAACAGATGGCGTGGGCGGGCGCGTTCATCACCGTGATGTTCGTATTGGTCTTGAGTATAGGCGCGCGCTGGATACTTGGGCGCAGACAGGTTCAGAGCTAGATGACCATGAAACGTGTAGAACACCAAGTCATGCAGAGCGTGCTGCCCACCCCGGGCCTCGATGGGCGTCTGAGGCCAGTCGGTAACGAGACGCCGATCAAGATCACGACGCGGCAACTCAACTTTTACTATGGCAAGTTGCGCGCCCTTAGAAGCGTCAATTTGGAAATTCGCAAGAATCGCGTGACAGCTTTCATTGGGCCGTCGGGGTGCGGCAAATCGACCCTCCTTCGTATTTTCAACCGGATGTACGACTTGTATCCCCATCAGCGTGCGGAAGGCGAGGTTATTCTCGACGACATAAACATCCTTACGCTCAAGAGCATCTTTCAGCTTAGGGCGAAGGTCGGGATGGTTTTCCAGAAGCCGACCCCCTTCCCGATGTCGATTTATGAAAACATCGCCTTCGGCATCAGGCTCTATGAAAAGCTGCCTCGCCACGAGATGGATGATCGTGTCCAAAGCGTACTGACGCAGGCCGGTTTGTGGAATGAGGTGAAAGACAACCTCAACCAATCCGGGCTCAGTTTGTCGGGCGGCCAGCAGCAGCGCCTTTGCATTGCGCGCGCCATCGCCACTCGTCCTGGCGTCATTCTGCTCGACGAGCCAACGTCTGCGCTCGATCCGATTTCGACGTCGAAAATCGAAGAGCTGATCGAGGAATTGAAGAGTGATTACACCGTGGTGGTCGTGACGCACAACATGCAGCAAGCGGCCCGCGTCTCCGACTACACGGCCTTTATGTACTTGGGTGAGCTGATTGAATTCGGCGAGACCGGCGAGATTTTCCTGACGCCGAAGGAGCAAGCTACCCAGGACTACATAACCGGCCGATTCGGCTGAGCGGAAGGGAAACATGGCGAGCGCACGTGGCTATGACATTCGACGCCAAGCGACGTCTGCAGCGCCGCGCAACGGAATGGTCAGCCGCGCGGTGATCGGCACCGATGTGTGCCACCGCAAGGATGCATGCAGCGAGGGGGCCGACACGCGCTAGCCATGGCCAAGGCAATTAACATCTTGATCGTCGAAGACGAACCGGCCATCGCCGAGCTGCTGGCCGTCAACCTGCGCCGTCTCGGGCATTGCCCGCTGCTGGCGTGCAATGCCGAGAAGGCACTGTCCCTGATACGCGACATACTGCCCGACGTCGTGCTCATCGACTGGAGGCTCCCCAGTATGTCGGGCCTGGCGTTGACGCGCGAGCTGCGTCAGGGCGTGCGCACGCGAGACATTCCGCTAATCCTGCTCTTGGCCTGCAGCGAGGAGTTGGACACCATCGCCGGACTCGACACCGGTGCCGACGACACCATCACGAAGCCCTTCTCGCCGAGGGAATTGCTGAGCCACATCCACACCGTGCTGAGCCGGCGCTCGCCCCAGCTCGCGGGCAAGTCGGTGCGCGCAGGCGGCCTCGCGGTTGCCCCTGCCACCCAGCGTGTCACCTTCGGCAAAGGCAGCGCCGAGCGCGAAATACGCCTGAGGCCCGCCGAGTTCAAGCTGCTGCATTACATGATGACTCATCCCGAGCGCGTTCACAGCCGCAGCGCGCTGCTCGGCAAGGTATGGGGTGACCATTTATTCATCGAAGAGCGCACGGTGGACGTACACATCAAGCGCTTGCGCCAGGCCCTAGCGCCCGTGCGCTGCTCCAATCTCGTGGAAACCGTGCGCGGCGTTGGTTATCGCTTCACCTTGATGTCCCCGCAAACAGATCAATGACGGGCACCACCGTGTTTATCAAAAAGCGCGTCAAGGCTGGCGGTTGCGTGTCCGGACCGACGCTGCCGCCCGTCGGTAAAACAGCGTCAGTTGCCTGTGGACGCCGGGACAACAGGTTTTCAAAACGTCCGGCGCGGTAAAAAAATATTCGCTCAACACCGCGAAAAACTCCGCCGGGTTGGTCGCGGCATAAGGATCGATGAAGGCCGGCTCGCCCGCGGCCACCTGAAGGCGCAGCGCATCGTAGGCGCCGCTCATGGCTTCGGCCCAGTCCTTGCGGCTCATCCCGCGACGCAATGGCGGCGTGCCGTTGGCCACCCCGTTGAGCCCGTCCAGCTTGTGCGCGAACTCGTGCAGCACCACGTTGTGTCCGGCGTGATGGCGATAGCTATCCCGCTCCACATCGTCCCAGGACAAGACGACCGGGCCGCGCAACCATGACTCGCCGGTCAAGGCGCTCGCTTCATTGCGCACCAAGCCGAAGGAGTCCGTCTCTGCGCGCTCGACGCGGAACGCCCCAGGATAGAGTATGACTTCGACCCAGCCGTCGAAATACTCCACGCCCAGGTTCAGGATCAGCAGGCAGGCCTGGACGGCCACCGCCACCTTCATCGACGGCGTCACTTCCAGGCCCTGCGCCCCGGTGATCGATTTGTGCGCCAGGAACCACGTCGTCATCTCGCGCAAGTGCGCCAGCTGCACCGCATCGAGCTCTGTCAACAGCACCGCGCGTCGCGTCACGCTTTGCCAGACGGGGTGGGGTATCGGATTGCGCCTCAGCATCCTGCGCATGCGCCAGCGGCGAAACGCGGGGCCTAGCGGACGCATCCCGTCTTATCCTTCATAAGCCTCATCCAGTTTTTCCGCTCATCCGGGCTCCGGCGCAGCGATTGCGGCCCTAGCCGTTGCCGCCCGAGCCTTCCTTGGCTTCTCCGGCGGGCGTCGATGGCGCCTCCGACTCGCCGCGTTCGTCCAGTGCCGCGAGCACCAGATCCGGGTTCATCGACTGCTGCAGCGCCGCCGCCTCGGGATCGTGGCGGTTTCTGACATTGGGCAAATCGCGCCGCAGTTCCTCCATCAGATCGATGAGCTTGGCGGCCTTTTGCTCGGTCAATAGCGTCACCTTCAGGTCCAGATGTTCCCGCTGTTCCGCGAGCTTGGCCATCCGGTTTTGCTTGGTCAGAACCACGGTCGCGGTCAGCAGGGCCCCCAGACCGACGATCCCCTGCAGCCAGAAAAACGGCGCGGGATCGAATTCGGCCAGACCGAGCCGGTGCAATGCGAGGTTGGCGAGCATCCAGAGCGCGACGAAGAGCAGAATGAAGCCAAGAAAAGCAGGCTGTCCGATAAACAGGCTGATCCGTTCCAGAACCCGCTGCCAGCGGCCGATCTTTTGCTCTTCGCGCGTGTAGAAATCCAGAACGGCCCCGATATTCTGGCTGATCTGGTCGCGTTCCGACGATAGCGGAGTGTTCAATTGAGGAAAGGGGTGCGCAGGCGGCGAGGATTACTTCTTGTCGCCCTTTGCCGTGTCCTGGATGTTCTTGCCGGCCTTTTCGATCTGCTGTCCGGCCTGATCCATCGCCTTGTCGACCTGCTTGCCGGCGCGCTCCGCCGGGCCTTCCTGCTTTTGGCAGCCGACTATCGTTGCCAGCAATACGCTTATGACCAGGGCTGAGCTGGCCGTCTTTCCGAGTTTCATCTTTTGTACCTCCATGTGGTCCGCTTCCGGATCGGGGCTAATGGGCGACCGCGACGCAGCGGCCGGCTTGGGCGAACGTATCACATCCGAGCCAGACTAGGCTGAAACGCTTGGGCGGTCTGTTCGCCAGGACTCATAGGGTCAGCAGCATGGCTAAAACCGCTGCCGCCATCATCAGCGTCGCCAGCCATCCCAGCCGCTTCAGCCCCCTGGTGATGACGAACCGCCCCATAATTTCAGATCGAGCCGCCATCAACATCATCAGGGCCATGATGGGGACGGAAATGACGCCGTTGATGACCGCACTCCAATACAAGGCTTTGATCGGATCGATGGCGGTAAAGCCCAAGGCAATGCCGATCAAGGTCGACACGGCGATGATCCCATAGAAGCGCTTGGCGCTCATGGGCACGCGTTCAAGGCTGTTTTTCCATTTGAATGCACCGGCCATGGCGTAGGCGGAAGACCCGGCCAGGACGGGAATCGCCAGCAATCCGGTACCGATGATGCCGGCGCTAAACAGCACGAAGGCGAACTCCCCGGCAATCGGACGAAGCGCCGCCGCCGCTTGCGCCGACGTTTGAATATCGGTAATCCCATGCAGGTTCAGTGTCAGCGCAGTCGTCAAGATGATGAAGAAGGCCACCAGATTCGAAAAACCCATGCCGATGTACGTATCGATCTTGATGCGTCTCAGGTTGGCCCTCGCCTGGCGCGGCGCCCTGATCAGGGGTTGCGCTCGAGGATCCGCCAATTGGTCCTCGACCTCCTGCGACGCTTGCCAGAAGAACAGGTAGGGGCTGATCGTCGTTCCGAATACCGCCACGACGGTGGTGACGTACCCCGGCTTCCAGGACAAATGCGGCGCCAGCGCGCTGACCAGTACCCGCGCCCAGGGAATGTGCACGACGAAGGCCGTGGCCACGTAGGCCAGCAAGGAGAGCGTGAGCCACTTGAGTATGCGGACGTAGCGCCGGTAGGGAACGAATACCTGGAGCAGCAGGGAGACGACGCCGAACGCCACCGCGTAGACCTGCGCGGGACCGCCGACGACCAATTTCAATGCTTCGCCCATGGCGGAGATGTCGGCCGCGATATTGACGGTGTTGGCGACCAGCAGAAGTCCGACCACGCCATACAAGAGCCACGCCGGGTAGTGCCGGCGAATGTTGGTGGCGAGGCCGTGGCCGCTCACCCGCCCGATTCTGGCGCTGACCACCTGAATGCCGACCATCAGGGGGTAGGTGAACAAAACCGTCCACAGCATGTTGAAGCCGAACTGCGCGCCGGCTTGCGAGTAGGTGGCGATCCCGCTCGGATCGTCGTCGGCCGCGCCGGTGATCAGCCCCGGGCCGAGCTTTTCGAGCCAGGATTGTTCCCGGTCTTTGGGGGCGGCCTTCATATTGGGCATCGTTGCTTTCAGCGGCTGGCGTGGTGAGCGAGCATAGCAAGGATCCGCAGGCGAGGCGCTGTTTAGCCGCGACCCTCGCCTCCGGAGTACGATATCCTCATCGCTGTTCCTTTGCCCATGCGCAAGCTGCTTGCCCCGGAGAGAATATGGGACTGAATACCGCCTATGCGGAGCTAGAACCCTCGCGCGCCGAGGTCGATGCGCTCGAAGAAGCCACCCTGATCGAATTCGGCTCGCCCGAGTGCGGGCATTGCCGCGCCGCCCAGCCGCTCATCGCCCAGGCGTTCGCCCATCATCCGCGGGTGCGCCACCTCAAGATTGAAGATGGTCGGGGCCGCCGGCTGGGGCGCTCGTTCGCCGTGAAACTCTGGCCGACGCTGATATTCCTGAGACTGGGCAAGGAAGTCGAACGCCTGGTCCGTCCCACCGATGCAAGCGCCATCGCGCGGGCGCTGACGGGGATCGACGTCGCCCCGTGAGCCTCCGTGCGGCTAAAATTCCCATCCCGTCCGCAGCGAGGACGCGCCACACCGTGAAAACCAAGCGTCAAAGCGTCGCCGACGAGGCGACGCCGCTCACCGATCTGGGTGCCTGCATCGCCGCGCTGGAGGCTGCCGGCAATCTGATCCGCGTCCGCTCCGAGGTCTCTCCCAGGTTCGAGTTGGCGGGGATCGCGCGTCAGCTCGAAGGCACGAAGCCGGTGCTCTTCGAGCGCGTCAAGGGGCACGCCTACCCGGTGCTCACCGGCCTGCTGTGGAACCGCGCCGTCGTCGCCTCGCTGTTCGGCGTCGCCCCGGAGAAGGTGCCGTTTTGCATCGCCGCGGCGGTCGGCAAGTGGCAGAAGAACAAGGCGGCGTTGCCATCGAGGCTGCTCGAAGCGGCGCCCGCCAACGAGGTGGTGGAGGACGGCATCGATCTTTCGATGCTGCCGCTGCCGGTGCACGCCCTGAAGGACGGCGGGCGCTATCTGGATTCCTCGCTGGTCGTCGCCCGCCACCCGGAAACCGGCGGCATCAACGCCTCGATCCACCGCATCCAGATGACCAGGAAGGACAGGCTGAGCTTCCTCATCGACCCCGGCCGCCATCTCGGAGAATACGTGGCGATCGCCGAGCGGCGGGGCGAGGCGCTGCCGGTGACGATCAACAACGGCGTCGGCCTGGCGCCATGGCTCGTCGCGTCCCTGCCCCGCCTGGGGGAGGGCAAGCCCGCCGTCGCCAACCGGCTGGCCGGGCGGGCGATCCCCTGGATGAGGGCGCAGAGCGTCGATGTCCCGGCCTACGCCGACGCGCAATTCGTCATCGAGGCGGAAATCCTGCCCGGCGTGCGCGAGTGGGAGGGGCCGTTTGCCGAAGTCACCGGCTATTACGGCGGTCGCGACAAGCGCTGGGTCATGAAGGTCAAGAAGATCACGCGGCGCGGCGAGCCGGTGTTCCACACCGTGCTCTCGGGAATGGAGGTCTGGAACGCCGTCGGCTTCACCGCCGAGGCGGCGATCTTCGGGGCGGTGCATGGCAGGATTCCCGAAGTCCGCGCGGTCTATCTGCCGCCGGGCGGCTGCGGCTTCTACCAGGCGGTCGTCCAGGTCGCGAACACCCGCCCCGGTATCGGCAGGGACGTCATCAATGAAACCTTCAAGGCCTTCCGCTCGCTGCAACGCGTCGTGGTGGTCGATAGCGACGTGAATCTGTACGACGCGACGGACGTCGATTGGGCGATCACCACGCGCTTCGATCCCGACACCGACCTGGTCATCCTGCCCAGGCAGGAGGGCCACATCCTCAATCCCATTGTCGAGCAGGACGCCGACGGCAAGGGCGGCACGGTGACCAAGATGGGCATCGATGCGCTGATCCCCTTCGACCGCGACCGGGCGCAGTTCACCCGGGTGAAGTTCAAGGAAGTGGATCTCTCCGACTACGACATCGCGTTCTAAAAAAACTGGGCAGGCCGGGAGGTTCGTCGTACATGCGGACCAGGATACGCGCACCTCGAAGTGCGGCGACTAAGTCGTCCCGATTGCTTTGAGATGACGCCAGAGTGTCGTGCGGCTGATGCCCAGCATTTTTGCCGCGACCTGTCTGTTTCCGCCTGCCTTGGCCATGATTTCGCTGAGCGTGGTGGCTTCCAACGGCCGATGCGATAAGGAGGACATGTCCTCCTCGACAGGTTTCCCGGAGAAAATCTCCGGGAAATCCTCGCTGAAATCGTTGTAGTTTATTTCCGTGGCCATCTGGCAAGCGCTCAGAGAGACCGCCAGGCGCTCGGCGACGTTCTCCAGTTCACGAACATTTCCCGGCCAGCGGTAGGAGCGAAGATAGGGCATGAGTGGCGCCAGCGCCTGATCGGCTGGGAGGCTGGATCCTGAGCGACGCAGCGAGGCATGCAGCATTTGCAGTGCCAGGATGGGAATGTCATCTACTCGCTCGCGCAAAGCAGGCAGATGCAAGTGAAGGATATTCAGGCGATAGTAGAGGTCGACGCGAAACAGACCGTTTTCGGCTCGCTGCATAAGATCCTGATGAGTGGCGGCAATGATACGTACGTCGATGGGGACGGGTTGCGCGCTGCCTAAGCGGACGACCTCTTTCTCCTGCAGGACGCGAAGCAGCCTTGTCTGCAAGGAAATTGGCATATCTCCGATCTCGTCCAAGAAAATAGTGCCGGTGTGGGCGACCTCGAACAGCCCCGACTTCCCTCCTTTGCGCGAGCCGGTAAAGGCGCCTTCCTCGTAGCCGAACAATTCGCTTTCGAGCAACGGTTCCGGAAAGGCGGCACAGTTGACTGCGACAAATGGCTTGTCTCTGCGGCTACTGGCATTGTGGATGGATTGGGCGAACAATTCCTTGCCAGTCCCACTCTCACCCGTAATCAATACCGTCGCATTCGTGCTGGCATAGCGTTCGGCAGCGAGGCGGGCGTGAGCGAATGCGCTGCTGTTTCCGACAATCTGATGGAAATGGTAGCGGGCAGCAAGATTGCGTACGCGGCGCTGGCTCCGGATGTTGGTGTCGGCGCGCTGGATGACGCGAGCATCCTGGAGCGTTAGAACCGCACCGGAGATCAATCCTTGCTCGCGGATTGGAATATGGTTGGCAACGCAGGTGGCCAGATTGAGCTGTACCACCCGTTCCAAGGCTTCTTCGCCGGATGACAATACCCCGCGCAGCGACAGAGGCGGTGCAAGATCGCTGAGCACGCGGCCCAAGGCCTCGGCACAGGGGACCCCGATCATCCGCTCCATCGCAGGATTGATTGCGGTAATCCTCTCTGAGGAATCAACGGCGAGAACCGCCTCCTGCAGGTGATGCAGCACGATATTGAGTTGCTCGTAACGGGCGCTTTCGATCTTGGCGATGCGCGCGATTTCGATGCCATCGTCGATTGCCTGGCGTATCGAAGTCTGGCTGTAGGCCAAAATACCCACGATGCCGTTCTGCTCGGCGAGATCGACGACCACGCTCGATCCGACGATGACCTGGTAGCCTTCCGCCGCGAAACTTCGGAAACAATCCCGTGCATCTTCCAACGTTTGGTAAGTGCGCTGAGAAACTTCCAGTTTGAGCAGGCCCTTCGTGGCCTCGAGTTCAGGAATTGGGTCACGGTAGGTGACGATTCCGACGCGCTCTGAAACCATTCGTGCCTTCATCAAGGCAAGCAGCACATCATAGCCGGTCACTTTGATGGGTACTACCGGAAGTGTCAGCGCGGAGCGCAAGATCGTTGCATTTGCTCCCGCGCTGATGATTACGTCGGCCGCCTTGTTTCGTTCCAGATCTTTCGCGACGGTGAGTGCCTCATCGAAAACCTGATCGACTACGACGATGTCGGCCTGGTTCCCATAATCCGCCAAGACGGAATGTACGAGTCGGTTGAGCCCCTTGTAACCCATGACGCAGATTCTCGGTTTGCGCAGCACCGCCTCGGAATTCTTCTGTAGCACCATATCCTTCTTTCCCCCTGATTGAGTCGCGGCGATGTTTCAAAAACGTTTCATGTTACATCGCATTTTGTTACGAGAAACATTACTTGAAACATTTATGAAACATCAGTTCTCATTGAATCAGGCGGTGAAATATAAATTCATAGATAAAACAGATGTTTGGTTCTTCATGTAAAACTGGCATGGGCATTGCCTTAAGTAACTCCATGACAGCATCTAATACCATGGGGACATTTGTGAAATCCCTCGAAAATATTCTCGTATTGGACCTGACGCACATGTTGTCAGGTCCTTATGGCGCCATGCTCCTGTCCGACCTCGGGGCGAGGACAATCAAAGTGGAATCCCCAATAAGCGGAGAAGGGACGCGCCAACTGCTGGCAACGAGCCCCGAGTATTCCCGTCAAGGAATGGGTGCCTACTTCTTGACGCTCAATCGCGGTAAGGAGAGCATCTGCATCGATTTGAAGTCGGATGCTGGACGGGAAGTCTTTTACGACTTGGTGCGCAAGGCGGATGTCGTTTTCGACAACTTCAGTGTTGGTGTCACCAAACGCCTGAAAATTGATCATGAGACGCTCGCCGCAATCAACCCCAGGATCGTGACCTGCTCCGTGTCCGGGTTTGGCGAGACCGGTCCGGAACCCACTCGGCCCGCATTCGATCAGGTGGTTCAGGGGATGGCTGGCGGTATGTCGATCACCGGGTTCCCGGGCGGAGAGCCGGTCAGATCCGGGATCCCGATTGGGGACCTTGGCGGTGGGATGTTTGGCGCACTCGGCATCCTTGCGGCGCTCATCGCCCGCGGCAAGAACGGGCGAGGCCAGCATGTCGATGTCTCGATGCTTGATGTGCAGATTTCGCTGCTCAATTACATGGCGACCATGTACCTCATGTCAGGGATAGTCCCCGAGCCTATGGGCAATGCGCACTTCGTTCACGTACCCTACAATGCCTTTAGAACCCAGACCGGCTACATCATCATCGCCTGCATCGGCGATGCCTTCTATGAGAAGTTCCTAGAGGTGATTCCCCGCCCCGAGCTTCGTCAGGAAAAATACAAGAAGCAACCTGGTCGCTTTGCCGAGCGCGACCTAATCAACCGCATCATTCAAGAAGAGCTGCTGGCGAATACCTCTGAGTATTGGCTGGAGAAGCTTCGGGCCGCCAGGATCCCCTGCGGGCCCGTCAATGACTTCAAGCAAGCGCTGCGCGACCCCCAGATCGTGGCTCGCAACATGGTCGTTAATGTGCAACTGCAAACTGGCGAGACGGTCAGCATGCCGGGTAACCCGATCAAATTATCAGAAGCCGGAGAGGAAGTGTTTTCGCCACCGCCCTTGTTGGGCGAGCATACCGATGCGGTTCTCAAGGATCTGCTCGGCTATGACGCGGAAAAAATCGCGCCGCTCAAGGCAGCAGGGATCATCCAGTAAGCAAGCGGCTTGGCAAGGAAACTACGGAGGAAAAATGGGCGTTAGCACAGGATCAAGCTACAGACTGGGGGTCGATGTCGGTGGAACCTTCACCGACCTTCTGCTCATCAACGAGCAAACTGGGGAGACCTATTCGGCGAAAGTTCCTTCGACCCCCAAGGACTCATCGGTGGGCGTGTTGAACGGCGTCGGCAGGATCTGCGAACAGAACGGGATCGATCCGAAGCGGATCACCCACGTCATGCACGGCACGACGGTCGCCACCAATACCGTGCTCACGAGTTCAGGCGCCCGGGTTGGGCTGGTGACGACCAAGGGCTATCGACAGGTTCTGCAGATCGCCCGCTCATTCGTTCCCGGTGGCTTAGGCGGATGGGTGATTTACAACAAGCGTCCGCTTCTGGCGCCCCTTGAACTCACCATCGAAGCCGATGAGCGCATGGATGCCAAGGGCAAGGTTGTCAAGCCGCTCGACGAGCCGGCCCTCAGGAAGCATCTGGAAAAGCTCGGCACGAAAAACATCGAGGCGCTGACGGTTTCCCTAGTCAATGCCTATGCCGACGGCGCGCATGAGCGGTGGATACGAGAGATCGCAGCAGAAGTCATGCCGGAGATTCCCGTTTCGATCTCTTCCGAGATCATGCCCGAGATGTACGAATACGAGAGGACGGAGACCACCGTCGTCAACTCCTATGTCCGCCCGGTTGTTTCCCGCTACATCGCCAATTTGCATCGCGAACTCGATGCCAAGATGCCCGGGGTAAAGCTCCACATCCTACGTTCCGACGGCGGCCTGGCCTCAGTTGAAGCATCCGCCAACAATCCGGTTAACCTGCTCATGAGCGGTCCGGCGGGAGGTGTCTCGGGGGCTCTTTGGATTGCGCGACAATCGGGATTCAAGAACCTCCTCACCTTCGACATGGGCGGGACATCGACGGACGTCGCCCTAATTCAAAACGAGGTCGCGCAGACCCGTCGCGAGACTCGGGTCGCCGATGTCACGGTGCGCGCGCCGTCGATCGACGTGCGCACGGTCGGCGCAGGCGGCGGCTCCATCGCCTATGTGCCGGAACTGACCAAGGCTTTGCGGGTCGGCCCGCAAAGCGCGGGCGCCGACCCCGGGCCCGCGGCCTATATGAAGGGTGGCGACAAGCCGACCGTTACCGACGCCATCGTGGTCCTGGGCTACCTGCCGGTTTCTTCCCGACTCGGCGGCGACATGAGGATAGACAAGTCGCTCGCCGAGAAGGCGGTCGCCACCATCGCCGAATCGCTCGGCAAGTCGGTGAAGGAATCGGCCGAGGGCATCATCAATATCGTCAATGAGAACATGTTCGGTGCCCTGCGTCTGGTGTCGATCGAGCAAGGCTACGACCCGCGCGACTTCGCGCTGATCGCCTTCGGTGGCGCCGGCCCCTTGCACGCCAATGCGCTGGGCAAGTTGATGGGCTCCTGGCCGGTGATCATTCCACCGGCGCCGGGCGTCCTGTGTGCTTATGGCGATGCCACGACGCGTCTGCGCGATGAGGCTTCGCGTACCTACGTGCGCAGGTTCACCGAGACCTCTGACGCCGAGGTTCTCGACATGCTCGACGATCTGGAGGGCATCGCCCGTCGGACCTTGATTGCCGAAGGTGTTTCGACAGAGAGCCAGACGACCGAATATCAGGTCGATCTGCGCTACCGTGGTCAAGGGATGCGCCTGACGATCAGCATTACGCGTGAGGAGTTTGTCGACGCAGGCCTGGAGGGAATCGCCAAGCGCTTCGATGAGATGCACACCCAGTTGTTCACTTTCGCGCTCGATGCACCCCACGAAGTGGTCAATCTTCGCGCCGTGGTGCAGGGACCGGAGACCCTTGTGAGGGCCGAGCAACTGAAGCAGGGCGGGACCGACGCGGCGGCCGCGATCGTGGAGCAGACGACCTTGTTCGTGGACGGTAAGGATCACCCGGCCAAGATCTATGATCGCGCCAAGCTACTCGCCGGCAACCGGATTTCCGGACCGGCGATCGTCAGCCAGATGGACACCACTACCCTGATCCTTCCCGGGCATACCGGCGAAGTGGATGCGGTGGGCAATATTCTGATTCGCCCCAACGTCTGAACAACTGCGACGAGGACCCGCCATGCCAGCCACCATCGTTCAAACCAACAACGCGCCTTTCAAGGGCGTCAAGCTTGATTCCATTACCCTCGACATCATCGAGAATGCCCTGCGCAATGCGCGAGCAGAGATGGATGCGGTGCTCTTTCGCACCGCCATGTCCCCAGGAATCCGCGAGCAGCACGACGCCTTCCCGATGATCGCCAACAACGAAGGAAAGATGGTCGTCGGCCAGTTCGGCTCTTTCATCCACGGCTTCGTTCAGGGCTACGAGGGCACGATTGAAGAGGGTGACGTCTTCCTGACCAACGATCCTTATTCATGCAATGGCGCCGTCAGTCATCTCAACGACTGGCTGACCTTGATGCCGATATTCCACGACGGCCGCATCGTCAGCTGGGCGGCCATGTTTGGGCACATGACCGACATCGGCGGGAAGGTACCGGGTAGCCTGCCCACAGATGCCGCTCAGATTTTCGAAGAGGGGTTCCAGATTCCGCCGATCAAGCTGATCCGCAAGGGTGAACTGAATCGCGAAGTGCTGGAGATGATCCTGCGTAACTGCCGCATGCCGGAATGGAACCGCTCCGATTTGAACGCCATAATCGCCGCGCTGCGCCTTGCCGAGCGGCGGGTGCACGAGATCGTCGAACGCTTCGGGGTGGACAATTACATCGCCGCCATGTACGAGATGCTCGACCGAAACAAGCGTGCGATGAGTGCCATCATCAAGATGGTGGTGCCGGAGAAGAAGGCCTACTTCGAGGACTATATCGACGACGATGGCCTGGGCATGGGTCCCTACAAGGTTGCCTGCAGCCTTTGGCGGGAGGGCGATGTCGCCCACTTCGATTTTGAGGGAACCGATCCGCAGTCGATCAGTTCGGTGAACTTCTACCTCAACGAGGAGATGTTCAAGATGTTCCTGGGGGCTTTCTTCATCAACCTGTTTGATCCGCAGATCCTGTTCAACGATGGCTTCTATGAACTGGTCAGCGTGCGTATTCCGGACGGCTGCATTTTGAAGCCCAAGCGTCCGGCCGCACTCTCCTGCCGCACTCATCTGCTCGGCCGTATCTTCGACATCATGGGTGGGCTCCTGGGCCAGGGGGCGCCGGAGGCTTTGAACGCCGCCGGATTCTCCGACAGCCCGCACCTCATGTACTCAGGCTACGACCGAAATGGCGAGTGGTACCAGCTGTTCCAGATCGGCTTCGGCGGCATCCCGGGCCGTCCTTCTGGCGACGGCCCCGATGGTCACTCACTCTGGCCCTCATTCACCAATGTGCCGAACGAATTTCTCGAGAGCTATTTCCCGTTGCGTATCATGGCCTATGAGTCGATTGCAGACTCAGGCGGCCCCGGCCAGCATCGCGGCGGCAATGGCGTGTGTACCGCTTATGAATTCCTCGAGACCGGGGAAATCTCGATTCATGACGACCGCTGGCTGACCTACCCCTGGGGCGTCAATGCCGGCCTTCCGGGTGGGCGCAGCAACAAGCTCCTGGTGCGGAAGGATGGCTCGCAAACGTATCTTCCATCGAAATGCGACCGGGTCAAGGTTCACGAGGGAGACATCCTCTATTACAACACCTGGGGTGGCGGCGGCTGGGGCGATCCCCTGAAGCGGCCGGCAGAAATGGTGGCTCAGGATTGCGAGCGCGGCCTGGTCACTGTCGCGGGCGCCCGTCGCTATGGCGTGGTGGTCAGCGAAGACTTCACGCTGGATCAGGCCGCTACGGCAGAACTGCGCCAGCAGATGAGCACAGAGCGCAAGGAGGCGCCGCTGTTCAATCGCGGTGGCACGATCGAAGAACTGAAAGCCCGGTGCAAGGAGGAAACAACTTTCGAACCTCCGCGCACGCCAGTCTTCGCCAACTGGATGCGTTCGAAGGCCGCGGTTTGAACATGTCCGATCGCATCCAGATCAACGAGGTGAGCCCGCGGGACGGGCTGCAGAATCAGGTCGTGCATTTGTCGCTCGACGAGAAGCTTGAACTCATCGATGCCTTGGTCGCGGCGGGGCTCACGGCGATCGAGGCCACCAGCTTCGTCTCGCCGAAAGCCGTGCCGCAGCTGGCCGACGCAGATCAACTCTTCCCGAGGCTGCCTCGCCCGGAACGCGTCAGCTATTCGGCGCTGGTGCCGAATGTGCGCGGCCTCGAGCGCGCCCTGACAGCGGGGGTTCGCGAGATTGCCGTGGTCCTGTCGGCCACCGATACCATGAACCGGCGCAACATCAATATGTCGCTCGGCGAGGCGCGCCAGGCTTGCATCGACGTGATGACGGCGGCAGGCGCAAGGGGCTTGCGGAAAAAGGCCTATGTGGCCGTTGCCTTCACTTGCCCCTTCGAGGGAAAGGTGGCCCCTGGCCGCGTGATCGAGCTTGCCGACGAGATGTTCGCCAACGGAGCCGACGAGGTGGTGATCGCCGACACTATAGGCGCCGCCAATCCGCGCGAGGTTTCCTCCTTGCTTGCGGACTGTGTCGAACGATTCGGGGCAGGATGTTTGGCAGCGCACTTCCATGACACGCGAGGCTTTGCCTTGGCGAATGCCTGGGCGGCGCTGACAGCGGGCGTCAGGCGCTTCGATGCCAGCATCGGCGGCTTGGGCGGTTGTCCCTTTGCACCGGGGGCGGCCGGCAACCTGGCGACCGAAGATTTGGTGCTGATGGCGGAGCAATGCGGCTTTGAGACCGGCGTCGATGTAGCCAAGCTACGTCTGGCGGTGGCCATCGCCGAACGCCTTACGCAAAGGTCGCTGGGAGGCAGGACAACGGCTTGGCTTCAGGCCCAAGATTTGAAGGAGCAGCGCCGGCGCGACAACGCCGGCGCTGCGTTTTAGGGCAATCAAGGTGATGAGACGATTGGGCAGGGTCTTGTCCTCGATCATGCCGTTCGCGATCATCGGTGGACTGCTCTATGCCGGCATTTTCGTTAAGCCGAAAGCCACGGGAGACAGCGTTGAGCCGCCGGTACTCCAGCCTCGCGATGCCTTCTATGGCATCGCCGTTCCTGATGATAAGGTCATCTGGGCGGTAGGCCGTGGCGGCAAGGTGGTGCGCAGCGAGGATACCGGCGCGCACTGGGTTAGCCAGAAAACCCCGTCACGCCAGAGCCTGCAGTCCTTGATCGCCTGGGACGCCCGGCGCGCCTTTGCCGTCGGCAATCAGATGACTGTCTTGCACACCGAAGACGGCGGCAAAAAGTGGTCGGCGCTGGCCGGATTTGCCCAGGCCGGCGAAGTACAGAAACTGATTCGGGCAAGGTCTGGGGCTGGCGGAAATGCCTGGATAGTGGGCGAAATGGGCAGCATCCTCGCCAGTGCCGACTATGGCCAGACCTGGGTCAGACTCGGCAAGCGGGAGGACCTCGCGTGGAACGATATCGCCGCTCACGGCGCCTGGCTCACGGTGGTTGGCGAATTCGGCCACATCCGGCTGTCGGAGGACGGTGGGGCGAACTGGAAGGAAGTTGCGAGCCCGGTGAAATCCAGCCTGTGCGCGGTCATGTATCGCGATGAGCGCAATGGCGTGGCGGTCGGACTGGAGGGCGTGATCTTGGTGACCAAGGACGGCGGCCGGACTTGGAGCAAGGTCGCCTCCGGCACCGCCGAGCACCTCTACGATGTGGCCTGGACCGGCCAGCGTTGGGTCGCGGTAGGAGACCAGGGTCTCATTCTGACTGCAGAAGACCCGGCCGATGCTTGGCTCGTGCGCAGCATCTCAGAACGCAGCTATGCCTGGCATACCGGTCTTGTCAGTCGTGGCGATCGCCTCTACGTGGCCGGGGCTACGCTGGCCATGATCGATTCAAAGAATAAGGTTCAGACCTTCAAATGACGTCTCCCGAATTATCCAAGGCCCCCGAGTCCAAGGTCGCCCGCTTCGTTCGCTTTTGCATCAGGCAGCGACTCGCGGTCGTACTCGTGATGGGCGTGCTGACCGCGGTGTTTGCCCTGCTCGCGGTGCAAATCGAGATCAAGACGGTCTTCGACGACCAGTTGCCGCAGAACCATCCCTACATCAAGGTGAACGACCAGTTCAAGCAGACCTTCGGCAGCTCCAACATGGTCAGCATCATGCTGGAGGTGAAGGACGGCGATATTTTCAAGCCGTCCGTGCTGAAGAAGATCCAGAAGGTCACTCAGGACTTGCAACTCGTCGATGGGGTGAACCAATTTCAGATCATCTCACTGGCGGCAAAGAAACTGAAGGAGATCCGAGCGTCGACCGAAGGCATCGACATCAAGCCGCTGATGTGGCCCAAGATTCCGAAAACGCAAGGCGAAATCGATAAGCTTAAGGACGCGGTCCTGAGGAACCCGCTTGTCTACGGCACCTATGTATCCGCGGACCTAAAGGCAGCTCTGGTGACGGTCGATTTCTATGATAATGAAATTAATTACGAAAAAATCTATGACCAGATCGGCGCCATCACACGCTCCGTCGCCGGGGACGGAGTTACGGTGCGCGTTGTTGGCGAGCCTATCCTCTATGGTTGGGTAAGGCATTACCTGCCCGAGACCGGGCGAATTTTTTTGGTTACGCTAGTTGCGTTGATCGCGCTGTTGTTCCTGACGGCGAGGACTTGGCGCGGCACCTTGCTGCCGCTCCTGGCCGGTGTCGTCAGCTCCATCTGGGCGCTAGGCGCGGCCCGACTGCTGGGATTCCATTTGGATCCCTTGGTGATCGTGGTGGCCTTCCTGATCACCGCCCGAGCGATCTCCCATTCGGTGCAACTGGTTACCCATTACGACGACGAGCTCGCCGCGGGGGCAGAGAATTCAGCGGCGGCGGCGACCGCCGCCATGTACGCCCTGTTCAAGCCGGGAATGCTCGGTGTCGTTGCCGATGCGGGCTGCATGATCGTCGTGATTCTGACTCCCATCCCGCTGCTGCAGAAGGTCGCCATGATCGGCACGGTCTGGGTTCTGACGATTGCGATCAGCGCCGTCGTGCTGACCCCGGTGTTGTTGTCCTGGATCAAGAGACCCAACCAGTTCGCCCATCCGATCAACGTGCGTCCCATGATGGAGCGCCTGCTCGGCGGTTGCGTGCGCATTGCCAGCACGCGTATGCGCTATGTCGTGGTCGCGGCGACCGCGGTGATTTTCGTGGTATCGGGCATCTACGCCTTCAAGCTGAAGGTCGGTGATGCCAATCCCGGTTCCCCCATCCTTTGGGGCGACTCGACCTACAATCAAGACGCTGCCGCCATCAACCAGCGCTTCCAGGGGGCAGACCGGATGTTTGTGGTCTTCTCGGGGGACAAGACCGATGCGTTGAAGGAGCCGGCCGCCCTGCAGAGCATGGCCGCTTTCCAGGCGTACATGGAGAATCAGCCCGGGGTGGGCGGTACGCTGTCCATGGCCGACATCGTGCCGATCATGAACCGCATTCTGCACGAGGGTAATCCGCGCTACGAGGAACTAGGCACGAGTTTCGTCGAGAACGGCGAGATCATGTATCTGTTCACCTCAGGCACCGACCCCGGCGACATCGACCGCCTAGTCGATCCGCAATACAAGAATGCCTCAGTCACCATCCTGTTCCGGGATCACCAGGGCGAGACCATCCGCTCGGCTATTTCGCGCGTCGAGGACTTCGTCGCCGCGCACCCGGACAGCACCGTCAAGATTCGGCTGGCGGGCGGCTTGATTGGCGTGCTGGCCGCGGTCAATGAAATCATCTTGTCGAAACAGATTGAGAGCATAGCCTTGGCCTTGCTGGTGCTGGTGCTCTGCTGCGCGGTGGCCTACCGTTCGCTCGCCGCCGGCCTGTTCTTCATGGTGCCGGTGCTGCTCTCCAATACCCTTACTTTCAGCTTCATGGCCTGGAAGGGGATAGGCATGAACATCAACACCCTGCCGATCGCGGCCTTGGGCATAGGGCTCGGCGTTGATTATTCTTTTTATGTGGTTGATGAGATTCGCGAGGAACTTCGTCGTGGAGAGCCCTTGTTCAAGGCTATCGAACTTTCCTTGATGAGCGCCGGCCGTGGCGTACTGATCACCGCTGCGACCCTGATTACCAGCGTGGTCATCTGGTACCTGTCCTCAATTCGATTCCAGGCAGAGATGGGGATACTCATGGCCTTGTGGCTGTTCATTTCGGCGGCGACATCCCTGCTGGTCATGCCCGCTTTGGTGGTCTTGCTAAAGCCCAAATTTATTTTTGAGTCGGTGGGCAAGTCGGGGCCGAGCCGAAATACGGCCATGCTCCAGGAAGCGATGTAAAGCCAGGGTCGCTGGCAATTTCAGCGGCACTTTTGCATTTCAAAAGAAGGAGTCAAAACATGGGGCAAGATCAGAAGTTGGCAACAGCACTTCGGCCGGTGATCCTCGCGGTGTTGGCGGCGGCATGGAGCGGGGCGTCATACGGTGCCGATGGGGGCAACAAGATCCCCGAGAGCCAGTCGTCATTGAGTGCCGATGGGGACAACCTTATTCCGGAGAGCCGGTTCCATCTGGGCGGTTATGTTCGCGGCGCGGCATCAATGAACCTCCAGGACCAGCCGGAAACGACGGGCAACGACAAGGGCAAGCTCTCGATGCTGAGGGGCACCGTGCTGCTCGACGCGGACTACAAAGCCAGTACGACCGCACAATTCAAGGTCATTGCCCGGGCTGATCGCGAAGACAATACCAGCTACCTGCAGTCGCTCGCGGCGCCTCCAAGCCAGAAGCCGGTCGGATCGACTGCGGTGGTCTTTAATACCAACGGCGGCGGCGGCGTCGGCGGCCTCATGGATATGTACAATCAGGCCGACCTACGCGAATTATGGGGCCAGTTCGATCTGAACGACAGGGTGAGGATCAAACTCGGCAAGCAGCAAATCGTCTGGGGCGAGAGCGACTTCTTTCGCGCCATGGATATCGTGCAGGGCTTCGACTACAGCTGGCGCTCCTTCCTCGAGGTGGAGAACGAGGAACTGCGCAAGCCGCTGATCATGGGTCGGATAATGGTCCAGGTGCCCGAGGCCAATGGTTCCGTCGATGCCTATGTTCGACCCGGCTGGGACCGTGATCGTGACATCGGCAATACCTATGATCTCGCCGGTGGTCGCTGGGCCGCCCAACCGACCCGCGGCGCGAGCTTCCTCTATGCCACCGGCTATAACTACCATAGTCAGGGCGCAGATGTCCGCGACCCGACGGGCGGCATCCGCTGGCAGGGGATGGCGGGCGAAATCAACTACTCGGTCGCGCTGGCCAACACCTTCAATAATGACCCGGTCGCCAATCCGTGCCCGAGTACCTTGGCGATTTTGGGGAGCAAGGGTGCACAAGTCTTCAAGCAGGCTCCTACCAACTGCGGCTTCGGCAGCAAGGACCCCTACGGCAATCCCTTACAGTTTGGCGACTGGATATTTCCCAAGACCAGCATCCTGGGGATGACCGCATCGGGATATTCCAACGCCATGGATGCGGTGTTGTCGACGGAAATCGTGTTCCAGAAGGACCGCGCCTTCAACTACGGCTTCATCGACGGCAAATTCGGGTCCAACATAACGCCGGGGGCGTTCGGCATCATCCAGAAGAACACCCTGACGACCATGTTCCGCATCGACAAGAATATCGACCTGACCGGCATCATCGGCACCAGTCGACCTTCCTTCGGTTCGCTGCAATTCTTCAACACCCACATCCTGGGCTTCGACAAGAGCGATGAGATCGTGCAACTGGCCTACTGGGACCGCGCCCGTTCCCGCGACTCGGCGATGTTGACCGCCATCCTGGGCATGAACTACAGCAACGACCGCATCAATCCTTCGATCGCGGCAGGCTGGGACATGAGCTACGGCGGTGGCTTCTTCATTCCGTCCGTCGAGTGGGTGCTGGGCGACAACTGGCGCGTGAAGGGCGAACTGGATCTGTTCTATGCCGGAGGCAACACCAAGAACTACTACCTCAGCCCAACCACCGGCGCCTTTGACCGCCAGGGCAGCAGCGCGGGCTTGATGGGCTACTTCGCGAACTCCGACCAACTCGCGGTCCGCGTGACGCGCCAGTTCTGAATCCCAGACTTGATTAAGGAGATAACATGAAACAGAGATACATCGCCCGCTTCCTCTTGGTGGGGCTGGTAACCATGACTTCGGCAGGCGCTGCGCTGGCGGTCGAACTGGCCGCAGGCACGGTGATCAGCAAGGCCAATATCGACCAGGTCAAGAATGACACCTTCGAGGGCAAGACTATCGCCAGCATGCTGCCGGAAAAGATGGACATGCAGATCCGCAAATACGGCTTGACGCTCAAGCTGCGCAAATCCCAGCCGATCGCACTCGATCCGAAAATGCTCGAGGCAACCCACAAATATGCCGGCCAGGTCAGGTACGATGCGGCAAAGAACGAGGTCAGTGGCTACAAGGCCGGCTTACCCTTTCCGAACCTCAGCCCTACGGACCCGAACTATGCCGCGAAGCTGGTGTGGAACGTCTACTATGCTTCGCCGGTGGGGCAGGTGATGGACTTCCGTAAATTCGCTTTTCTGCTGATCGATGGCGACAAAGGTCTAGAGCGAACCCAGCACTGGTTCTTCCTGCGTGACTTCATGAAGAATCGGCTGACGGGTTCCGGGGTTCCGGTGGAAGGCGATGGCACCGAGTTCACCCGGACCCTGCTGTTCGCCACCTATCCGGAGGACATCCGCGGCATCGGCACTTATACCATCCGCTATGATGGTCCGCAGGTGGAAGACCAATGGGTCTATATCAAGAGCTTCCGCCGCACTCGCCGGCTGCCCGGCGGCGCCTGGATGGATCCGATCGGTGGCACCGACCAACTGAATGACGACATCGAGATCTGGAATGCCCGCCCTAGCTGGTATAAGTCCTTCAAGTATCTCGGCAAGCGCTGGGTATTGGCGACAGTCCGCGGCAGCAAGGCCTGGGACGAGTCGAAGAAGGGCACGCCCGCAGAATTTCCGCTGGTCGATCTCAAGCACGCGCCCTACTGGAACCCTCTTGACGAGGTCGAGCCGCGCGAGGTGTATGTCGTAGAGGCCGTTCCGCCGCCCGAGCATCCATACAGCCGCAAGGTGATCTACATCGACACGCAGATCCCGCGTATTTTATACGGCGAGGCCTATGATAAAAAGGGTGATTTCTGGAAGTGGATGGCCTTCAGCAGCCGCCCCCTCAAGGGCGAAGACGGGGTTCAGACCTGGGTCTCTAACCAGGGCCTTGTCATCGACTTCAAGCGCATGCATGCGACGGTCTTCATTTCCCATCCGTCATGGAAGACCAATACAGCCGTCAAGGCATCGGATGTGACGCTGGGCAAGCTAGAGGCCGCCGGCCAGTAAGTACCATAGCAACAGGCCCCTACGGGGGAGTAGGCCGTGCCTGCTCCCCATTTTCTTTGAGAGGATAAGCCATGGCGACGCTGCCCAACAAAGCGGTCGGTCTGGGCGCCAAGTCCGCACTCATCATTGTCGATGCTACCCTCGGTTTCACCGACCCCGGTTCGCCGCTGGGGTGCCCAAGCGATATTGAAGTCGGAGCGATCAAGCGCCTGCTTGGTGCCTTTCGCAGGCGCCGGCTACCGATCGTGTTCACGACCAATGCCTATAGCCATCCGGCGGAAGCCAGCGTATTCAGGGAGAAGCTCCCTCTGTTGAATGAACTCGTCGTCGGCGGTGTTCTCGCTGCCATAGACCCGCGCTTGCAGCCACAGGTGGGCGAAGTCGTTCTGAACAAAGGGGTTCCCAGCGCCTTTTTCGACAGCCCCTTACGGCAAATGCTCTGCAATATGGGCGTCGACTCGGTCGTGGTCTGCGGCTTCAGCACCAGCGGTTGCGTCAGGGCGACAGCCGTCGATGCCCTGCAATCCAATTTCCGTCTGATGGTGGTAGCGGATGCCTGCGGCGATCGAGACAGGGCAGCACACGCCGCCAATTTGCGTGACCTCGGGCTCAAGTACGGCGACGTCGTCGATCTCGATACCGCCTTGGAAATGATCGAGCGCCTGCCTTGCTAGAAAAAGTGAACTGATATGGCAAATACATTGTTTGATAAGGTTTGGAAAGCGCATCAGATTGCAGCACTTGCCGGCAATGTCAGTCTGCTGCATGTGGATCGTCATTTGATGCATGAGCTAACGGGCTCAGCGGCGATTAAACAGCTGGAAAAACGCGGCGTAGCGATACGCAATCCAGGACTGACCTTCGCCACACTGGATCACGTGATTTCGACCAAGCCAGGTCGCACTACGGGCGATGAGGGCTGGAGTACCGTGATGGTGGACACGCTGCGCGAGCAAACCACGCGCATGAAAATTCAGCGTTTCGACATAGAAGACGGGCGCCAGGGCATTGTGCACGTGATCGGACCCGAAATGGGCCTGACACTTCCTGGCCTCGTCATTGTCTGTGGCGATAGCCATACCTGCACGCACGGCGCATTCGGCGCGATCGCCTGGGGCATCGGGTCTTCCGAACTGGTGCATGTATTGGCAACGCAGACCATTCGGCAACGGCGGCCCAAAACCATGCGCGTGAATTTCAATGGAACACCAAGTGAGGGCGTTGCCGCCAAGGATCTGATTCTTTACTTGATTGGCGTGCTCGGCACCTCAGCCGGCATCGGTTACGCAGTCGAATTCTCCGGTCCGGCAATTCGCCAGCTCGATATGGAAGGTCGCATGACCTTGTGCAACCTGTCTATCGAACTCGGCGCGAAAATGGGCATGATCGCACCGGATGAGGTGACGTTCGCATACCTGCAAGGCCTGGAGTTTGCCCCAAGGGGCGAGCAATTCGATCTGGCCGTCGAAAGCTGGAAGCTGCTGGCGTCAGGTGCCGACGCCGTATTTGACAAGGAAGTCGACATCGACGTTGCCGCCGTCAAACCTCAGGTCACTTGGGGCACGAGTCCGGAGCATGCAGCGTCCATTGATGCGACAGTGCCTGATCCGGTGGCTGAAAGTGATTTGGCGCGGCGTGCATCCCTGGAAGGCGCGCTTGCGTATATGCAGCTGGAGGCCGGCCAACCCATCGACCAGATCCCGATTGACCACGTATTCATAGGCTCCTGTGCGAATAGCCGGTTGTCCGACCTGCAGTCTGCGGCACGGGTAGTCAAGGGCCGACGCATCGCTCCCAACGTCACTGGATGGATAGTGCCCGGTTCGCTGAAAGTGAAACGGCAGGCCGAGAGTGAAGGTCTGGATCGGATTTTTCTTGATGCCGGATTCGAATGGCGTGAGCCGGGCTGCTCGATGTGCGTGGGCGCAAACGGCGACTTAGTCGGTCCTGGACAGCGTTGCGTTTCGACATCGAACCGCAACTTCGTGGGACGTCAAGGACCCGGCGCGCTGACTCATCTAGCAAGTCCGGCAGTTGCCGCAGCCAGCGCGATCGCGGGCACCATCGCTTGTCCGGAAATGATCGGATACAAATAATGAAGGCATTTACCATATGTGAAGGCTACGCCGCCCCCCTCATGCATGACAACATCGATACCGATCTGATCATCCGCATCGAGCGTATCGCCAAACTCAAGCGTGGTGAATTCGCACCGTGGGCATTCGAGGCGAACCGTTATTTTGCTGATGGCGCTGAGGACCCGAGCTTCGTACTGAATCAGGTCCCATTCCGGAAAGCGCAGATTCTGATCTCCGGCGCCAATTTCGGATGCGGTAGTTCGCGCGAAATGGCGGTGTGGTCAATTGAGGAATTTGGCATACGCTGCATCATCGCACAAAGCTACGGTGATATTTTTTTCGGCAACTGTCTGCAAAACGGCGTGCTGCCGATTACGCTCGAACAAAATCAGATCAATGCGCTGGCGAAAGTGGCAGCGTCAGGCGCCACAGTAAAAGTTGACTTGCAGACCTGCACGATTTCGACCGTTGCGACTGGCGCAATATCATTTGCGTTTCCAGAAGCTCAGCGTCAGGCATTGCTAACCGGGTTCGACGAAGTCGATCAGACGCTGAAAATTGTGTCGCAGATCGACCGGTTTCAGCAGGAGGATCGACGCGTGCGACCTTGGGTTTATACCGTGGGATGATCAGAACGGCCGAAGCGATCAACCTAAACCATATCGATAGCGCAGGTTAAAATTGCCGGTCGTGGAAACCGTGATGTATTCCACGCTCGTTTGCTCATCGCCGAGATATTCGGCTGCGGATGGAGCAAACTCGCCGTGATCTAGCGCGCGCCCGACGGCCTCACCGTCCCGTTGGTACGCTCAATGCCGCATCACATCCGCCCGACGGATGTGAATTCAAGGTCATCAATTTCCCGTAATCCTGGCTGTTGAAACATGATGGATAGCAAGGCCGTTTATACGAAAACCACAAAGGGGCTGCGAGAAGTCACCGGCAAAGCCAAGATTCTGCGGCGCGATTTGCGCAACGTCCTCAAGGAGATCGACGGGAAAAGGACGGCAAGCGAGTTGCTGCTCAAACTCGGCGGAGTTTCAGAAGATGAGCTGCAGGCGGCCCTGCTCGATCTTATCAATGGCGATTACATCCGGGAATTCGCTAGTGCGACGGTATATCCGCTGCCGGAGGAAAAAAAGCTTGCCGCCAAGCTCGAAGGCGAATCTTTCGGCTTCGCCAACGGCGGCGAAGCCCAGGAGTCCCCGAATGACGAAGCCTGGTCTCTCGACTTCACGAACGACGAAGGCGAATCGCTCGATTTCACGAATGACGCAGGCGTATCCCTCGACTTCACTGCAAAGGCAGGCCCGGCAAGCAAGACCGGCTCAGCCACTGAACCGCGATCGCAAGGCGATGCGGCCAGTGCGCAACTTGCCAAGCAAGCAGCGGACGCGTTCGCGAAGGCTGAGGCCAAGATAAAGACAAAAATTCGGGCCGAGGCGCGCGCTCGGCAGCAGGCGGAAGAAGCGGCCCAACGCGAGGCCGAAGAGAAAGCCCGACGTGAAGCCGAGGAAAAGCTTAAACGCGAAGCGGAAGCAAAAGCCCGGCTCGAAGCAGAAGAGAGGGCGAGACTCGAAGCCGAGGAGAGGGCCAGGCTCGAAGCCGAAGCTATAGCCAGGCGCGAGGTCGAAGAGAAAGCCAGGCGCGAAGCCGAAGAGAAAGCCAGGCGCGAAGCCGAAGAGAAAGCCCGGCTCGAAGCGGAAGCCAAAGTCAGGCGCGAAGCTGAGGAGAGGGCCAAACGCGAAGCCGAGGAAAGGCTCAGGCTCGAGACCGAAGAGAAGGCTCGGCAGCAGGCAGAAGCCGCCCGACGCGAAGCTGAAGAGAAGGCCAAGCTTGAAGCCGAAGAGAGAGTCCGGATAGAAGCTGAAGAGACGGCTAAACGCGATGCTGAAGCTAAGGCCCGCCGTGAGGCCGAAGAGAAAGCCCGACGTGAAGCCGAAGCTATAGCCAGGCGCGAAGCCGAGGAAAAGCTCAGACTAGAAGCGGAAGAGAGGGCGAGGCTCGAGGTCGAAGAGAAAGCCCGGCTCGAAGCGGAAGCTATAGCCAGGCGCGAAGCGGAAGAGAGGGCGAGGCGCGAAGCTGAGGAAAAGCTTAAACGCGAAGCTGAAGCCAAAGCCAGGCGCGAAGCCGAGGAGAGGGCCAGACGCGAGGCCGAAGAGAAGGCTCGGCAGCAGGCAGAAGCCGCCCGACGCGAAGCTGAAGCCAGGGCCAGGCGCGAAGCTGAGGAAAAGCTCAGGCTAGAAGCGGAAGAGAGGGCCAGGCTTGAGGCCGAGGAGAAAGCTAGACGCGAGGCCGAGGAGAAAGCCAGACGCGAGGCCGAAGAGAAAGCCAGACGCGAGGCCGAAGAGAAAGCCAAACGCGAGGCCGAAGAGAAAGCCCGACGTGAAGCTGAAGCTATAGCCAGGCGCGAAGCCGAGGAAAAGCTCAGGCTAGAAGCGGAAGAGAGGGCCAGGCTCGAGGCTGAGGAGAGGGCGAGACTCGAAGCCGAGGAGAAGGCCAGGCTCGAAGCCGAAGCTATGGCCAGACGCGAGGCCGAAGAGAAAGCCCGGCTCGAAGCCGAGGAAAAGCTTAAACGCGAAGCTGAAGCCAAAGCCAGGCGCGAAGCCGAGGAGAGGGCCAAACGCGAAACGGAAGCAAAGGCCAGGCTCAAGGCCGAGGAGAGGGCCCGGCTCGAAGCGGAAGCTATAGCCAGGCGCGAAGCGGAAGAGAGGGCGAGGCGCGAAGCTGAGGAAAAGCTTAAACGCGAAGCTGAAGCCAAAGCCAGGCGCGAAGCTGAGGAGAGGGCCAGACGCGAGGCCGAGGAAAAGGCCCGGCTCGAAGCCGAGGAAAAGCTTAAACGCGAAGCTGAAGAGAAGGCCAAGCTTGAAGCCGAAGAGAGAGTCCGGATAGAAGCTGAAGAGACGGCTAAACGCGATGCTGAAGCTAAGGCCCGCCGTGAGGCTGAGGAGAGAGCCGGACGCGAAGCCGAGGAGAGGGCCCGGCTCGAGGCGGAGTGGGAGGAGGAGGCGAGGCGCGAGTTAGGACGGAACCTCAATCTGACGGCCGAGCTTGAGCGTGTCGATCCGCTTGCGACCGCGAGCGTCAGAATGCGCGACAGACTGCCGGACAACTTGGGCAAGCGGATCGCGACCGGCCTGTTGATCCTGCTTGTGGTCGGACTCGGCTTGATTCATGTGCTGCCGTTCGATGAACAACGCTTGCGCTTGGAGCAGACTGCGACTGCTCAGCTGCAACAACCGGTCACCATAAAGGCGCTGCATTGGTCGCTGCTGCCGCGGCCGCATTGGCGACTCGATGGAATCACCGTCGGCAGCGCCGGACAGATCAAAGTGGCGCAACTCGACGCGTTTGCCGCATTGGGCTCGCTGTTTGGCGGCAGCGAGTTTCCGAAAGTCGAGATCGACACCGCGGTTCTGAGCGAGGAGGGGCTGGGCTGGCTCCTGTTCGGTAAGCCGCATCAGCAGAGTTTGAAGCTCGCCCGGATCAATGCAAGAAACATCAAGCTCGAATCGAAGGATATCGCCATGCCCGCCTTCGATGCCAAGATCGACGTCGGCGGGGATGGCAAGTGGCGGACCGCCCGTCTTGCAGCGGCAGGACAAAGCATGGACTTGCGGCCAATGGACGGATCGGTACGGATCGATTTCACCGCGGCTTCATATCGCATGCCGTTCGGGTCTGCACTGGAGTTCAAGGATTTCGAGGTCAAAGGCGTGGCAAGTCCCGGCGAACTTGCCGCGACGGATTTCAGCGGCTATCTCTACGGCGGATTGTTGCGCGGCAATGGCCGGCTGAAATGGGGATCCTCCTGGAGCCTGGACGGCGAGCTGAATGCCGAACAGGTCGATGCTGCGCGCCTGGCGCCGGGTTTGGTGAGGGGCGGCAAGCTGGAAGGCAGGGCGCTGTACTCGTTTCGCGCCGAGGATGCCGGCCGGCTGTTCGCCGCCGGGCACCTCGACGGCGATTTCATCGTCCGCAAGGGCATCTTGCTCGGAGTGGATTTCGGCAAGCTGCTGAAGGGCGAGCGCGGCAGCGGCAATTCCCCGGTTTCGGAAATCGCCGGCAAGTTTGCCGTCGATGACGGCCGGACAGAGCTGCGGCAATTGCGGCTCGCTGCCGGAATGATGTCGGCAAGCGGCGAGCTCAGGGTGGATCCGGGCAATAAGCTGCAGGGCCGCATCCGTGCGGACCTCAAGTCGCCGGTCCTGCAAAGAAGCGCCTCGCTCGCCTTGTCCGGGACGCTCGACGAGCCTCGTTTCAATCGCCAGTAGGGCTGCGCCGCAGGGCGGACCCGTCAGCGGCGTTCAAGTCGGCTCTCCCAAAGGGATGTCGACTAACCCGCGCCTTGTGGGACTTGCAGGCGATCGTCAGATCCATGAGGTTGCGCCAAATGCCATCGGCTACCCGGGGGCGAAACTCCGGCCTTGTAGCGGCACATGGCATTTGACATGCATCATTGCCGTGATCGAGTCGATGCGCAAGAATACCGGGAGCTTATCCCTTATCGTGCTTCGAAGTAGCCAACCCACCTGCCAACGGCAGGCGATAGTACCTTTTCTTGAAGGAGTACTGCGATGGATCTTACCCGATCACTTCTGGCCATTCTCGGCGCATCCCTGTTCATCAGCCCCAATGTTCGGGCCGCTGACCCGGCATCGATCAATGTGGCTGTGCCGGCCCCCACGGCTGCCGACAAAAAATCTGCGCTGATCGAGCACGGCAAATATGTGGCGCAACTAGGCGATTGCGTTGCCTGCCACACCGCCGGCAACGGACCGGCGATGGCGGGCGGGCTAGAGCTCAAAACGCCGATGGGCAGGATCTATTCGACCAACATCACGCCGGATGTCCAAACCGGCATCGGCAAGTATTCATTTGCGCAATTTGATCGCGCCATGCGCAAGGGCGTGGCCGCGGACGGGCACAAGCTTTACCCCGCCATGCCTTATCCCTCCTACGCCAAGATCAGCGAAGACGATATGCGAGCCTTGTACGCCTACCTGATGCAAGGGGTTGCGCCGATCGTTCAGCCCAACAAGCCGGCGGAGATGCGCTGGCCGTTTTCCATGCGTTGGGGCCTGTCGTTTTGGAACTGGGCCTTTCTGAATACCGCGCCCTTCGAGCCCGATGCGGGTAAGGATGCCGTCTGGAACCGGGGCGCGTACCTGGTGCAAGGCTTGGGACATTGCGGTTCCTGCCATACGCCGCGCGGCATTGCCTTCCAGGAGAAGGCCATGGGCGATGCGGGAGCCGATGGCAAGTTCTATCTCGCGGGCGAAACGGTCGAAGACTGGCGCGCGCTCAGTCTGCGGAATTTATGGACGGTGAAGGACACCGCTTTGCTGCTGAAGACCGGGCAAAACCCTTTTGCCACGGTATCCGGCAACATGGTGGAGGTGATTCACCACAGCACCCAGCACTTTACCGATGCCGATTTGACGGCCATCGCCACTTATCTCAAATCGCTGCCGCCGGGCGAACACGATTTGCCCATGCCCGCGGCGCGCGCCACGGCGGCACCGGTCCCCACCAATCTGTTCACGACGCGCGGCGGACTGGGTTACGTGCAATTTTGCGTAGATTGCCATCGCCAGGATGGCACCGGGGTAAATGGGGTATTTCCGCCGCTGCAACAGAATCCGTCTGTCGTGGCCGGCGACCCATCCACGCTGCTGCACGTCACGCTGACCGGTTGGAAAACGGCTGAAACTGCCGCGCATCCGCGCATCTACACCATGCCGGCTTTTACCCGACTGTCCGATCGCGAGCTCGCTGAAATTCTGAGTTTTGTTCGCGCCAGTTGGGGTAATAACGCCGAACCGGTTGCCGCGTCCCAGGTGAACAAGATGCGTGCGCAACTCGATCCCAAGAACACCGATTCCTCCAAATTTGAAACGCCACGTCTGGCGGACATGCTCGCTCGCCCCAACGCCGAACAACTTGTCCGCGGCATGCGCTTGAATCTCGAGACCAGGGCGTTGTTGCCGCAGAACGTCGGCAATTCCTTGAACTGCACGAGTTGTCATCTCAACGCCGGCACGGTGGCCGATGGTTCGCCATACGTGGGCGTGTCCGCCTTCTTTCCCAGTTACGCGCCACGCGCTGGCCGGGTCATTACGCTCGCGGACCGCATCAACGGCTGCTTCCTGCGTTCCATGAACGGCAAGCCGCTGCCGGCGGATTCGGCCGACATGAAAGCCATGGTGGCCTATTTCGACTGGATGAAAAGAGAAACCAAGCCGCAGGACAAGGTCGCCGGACGCGGCGTCGGCAAAATGGATATGGCGATCAAACCCAACGTGGATAACGGCAAGCAGGTGTATTCGACCCAGTGCGCGGTGTGCCACGGCAAGGACGGCGAAGGCCTGAAGCAGGCCGATGGCCGCGTGATATACCCGCCGCTCTGGGGCGATGAGTCATTCAACATCGGTGCCGGCATGGCGCGTACCTACGTGGCGGCGGCCTTCGTCAAGCGCAACATGCCGATCGGATTTCATCAGAAATTCCCGCTGGGACAAGGCGGGCTATCGGATCAGGACACCGTTGATGTCGCGGAGTATTTTACGCATCAGCCGCGCCCGGATTTCGCCGGCAAGGTAAAGGACTGGCCCAAGGATAAAAAACCGGCGGATTCACGCTACTGATTCGGTACGGCGTGCACCTGACGGGGGACGCCTTTCCCGCTGCCGAATCCACCGTTCAGAGGGGGCGCCACTTGCGGCGCGCCCCGGCCCACCCATCGACGAATAGCCGCAACGAGCGCTCATCCGATCGCATCCGGCCGCGAGCGGCGCCTGGCGCATTCCTTCCGCGGCCGACGTTGCTCAGGCCTTCGGATGCCATCGATACCGGGAGTGGTTCACGGTTGTCTTCGGTATGATCCGGATCATACCGATTCACCGGGCGCATCAGGCACGATGGCGCTCGATCCAACCTCAGGAGAAGCTCCCATGGAGTTCAGATTTTTGCCAGCAATTGCGATTGTGCTGACCGCAGCCGGCGCGCTGGCGCAAACACCAGAGCCGATGATGCCGATGATGCATCACCACGAACAAGGTGTTGCCGCCGGGACTTCCGATGCCCTTGCTCCCGACACGAGACGGGCGGTTCGCTTTCCGAGAGCCTTGCGCGAACACACGCTCGCCAGCATGCGCGACCACCTCCAGACGCTCCAGAAAATCCAGGAGGCGCTCGCGAAGCAGGACTACGATTTTGCCGGCAACGTCGCCGAGCAGCGCCTCGGCATGAGTTCGATGGCTCTGCACGACGCCGACGAGGTGGCGAAATACATGCCCAAGGGCATGCAGCAGGCGGGCATGGCCATGCATCGCAGTGCCAGCCGGTTCGCGCTGGCCGCGGGCAACGCCGGTGCCACGGGCGACGTGAAACCCGCGCTCGAGGCATTGTCGAAGGTCACGGCGAATTGCGTCGCCTGCCACGCTGCCTATCGCTTGAAATGAGCGCAGCCAGCCCGCCGGAATTCCGGCCGGCGGGATCGGATCGCGCCGCGGCGGCGACGGCTCCTCGAGCGCAAAGCGCGCAGAGCGTGGGTGCTGCCGAATGCAAGGATTTAATTTACCAATAACCGAGAACACACGACTGTGCTAAAAGATTCCCGCAGCAAATGGCCTTGAGTCTCACTGGGGTCAAAGCAATCAATTTGAACCCAACCGACTCTGACCATGAAACTCAAGAAGATCTTTGCACTGCTCACCCTCGTCGGCATCTCCGCACCTTCGTTCGCCACGAATGGCATGGACCTGGAAGGCTACGGCCCGGTTGCCGCCGCGATGGGCGGGGCGTCCTTCGCCTATGACAACGGTGCCGGCGCCATGATGAACAACCCGGCCACCCTGGGTCTGATGGGGCAAGGTAGCGGTATCGGCGTGGCCTTGGGTTTCCTCGGCCCGAGTGTCAATTCGTCTTCCGCAAGCTCGAGCGGCGATGCCTACTACATGCCGGCCATCGGCTACGTCACCCGGCACGGCGACCTGACCTACGGCATCGGGGTGTACTCCCAGGGGGGCATGGGCACCGAGTATGACGCCAGCTCACCGATGGCCTACGGGACCGGAGACAAGATCCGCTCCGAGGTCGGTGTCGGTCGAGTCATTCTGCCGCTGGCCTACAACGTGAATGAGAAGCTGATCGTCGGCGGTTCATTGGATTTGGTCTGGGCGACCATGGACATGAAAATGGCGGCGTCTACGCCTCAATTCATGGCGATGGCAACCGGGAACATGTCCTCGGGCTTCGGCAATATGTTGATGAATCCCGGGACCGGCCTGATCAGCCATTTCGGGGCCGACGCGTTCCGAATCGATTTCTCGGACAACAACGCTTTCAGCGGCAAGGCGTCCGGTTCCGGATTTGCCGGCAAACTGGGCATCGTATACAAGCTCAGTCCGTCCTTGTCCGTCGGTGCGACCTATCACGCGAAGACCCATTTGGCCGACATGACGACCGATGCCAATGGCGCGTCCTTCTCGGCCTTCAAATCGGGAACCCCGTTAGGGCCCGCAGTGACCGGCAAGATCAGCATCCATGATTTCCAGTGGCCCGAGACCTATGGTCTGGGCTTGGCCTACCAGGTCAATGAGAAGTGGCTGGTGGCGGCCGACTACAAGCGCATCGACTGGTCCGGCGTCATGCAGGACTTCAAGATGACGTTCAGCACAGGTTCGGACTACGCCGACTTCAGAATCAGCCAGAACTGGGAAAATCAGAATGTCCTCATGATCGGTGCCTCCTACCGGATGAACGATGCGCTGACGCTGCGCTTCGGCGGCAACTTCGCCAATAACCCGGTGCCGGACAACCGCGTCAATCCGCTGTTTCCTGCGATCATCGAGGATCAATACACGCTTGGCTTGGGCTATCTGTTAAACCGTCAGAGCGGCATCGATTTCTCGCTGGTCTATGCGCCGAAGGTGACCGTCACCGGAACTCAAACGGTCAATGTGCCCTACAGCGGCGCTCCCGACAACGCGACAACGATCACCCATTCGCAACTGAACTGGCAGTTGCAGTACGGTTACCATTTCTGATTTGTCGGAACGCGTCTTGAGCGGCCGGGCAGACGGCCTCCGGGTTGCGACAATTCCGGGCAATCAGCCGGTCGAGCTCAGACCGACACCGGCCACTCATTTTCCGGGCATCGATTCCCGCAGACCAAAGGCGGCCTGTCAGCGACATCGTTGAGATATCAGCTCTTCGGCCGCAACAGAAATACGCGCAGAACCCTTGGCTGTTTGCAGCAGCCGGCCGTGCCGATACGAATGCATGGCCTGTAGCTTGCTTTGCTCCTCTCATGAGCTCCGCCATGCTGAAGGTTCTCGTCGTCGACGAATTGCGCAACCGCGCCGGAGACATCTGCGCCGGACTGGCATTGGCCGGCCATCAGGTCGTCGCGGTGCTGGCCGGCACCGACGATCTGGCCGCGGCCGTGGCGCGCATCCGTCCCGACGTCATCCTGATCGACACCGAGGCACCCTCGCGCGACACGCTGGAACACCTGGCGGCGATGGAGCGCGACATGCCGCGGCCGGTGATCATCTTCGCCCAGGAGTCCGACGACGACACCATCCGCAGGGCGATCGGGGCCGGCGTCGCAGCCTACGTCGTCGATGGTCTGGCGCCGGGCCGCTTCAAGCCGGTGATCGACGTCGCCGTCGCCCGTTTCGAAGCGCACCAGATCCTCAAGCAGGAATTGATCGAGGCGACCCGGAAGCTCTCCGACCGCAAGCTGATCGAGCGCGCCAAGGGCATCCTGATGAAGCGCCGCGGCCTCGACGAGGAGGCCGCCTACGCCGCCCTGCGCCGCCTGGCGATGGATCGCAGCCAGCCGCTGGCGGCGGCGGCGAAGGACGTGGTCGACATGGCCGAACTGCTGCTCTGAGCGGCCGGCAATAATCCCTTCGTGGTGCATCGCGCCGCATATTGCACCCCGACAGTGCGCCGGGAACCGATTTTCCGGCATCTCCGGTCGGCTCGCCTTCTCCTGTAAAGCCATCAACCATGCGGGTTCCGACCGGTGCCGCGACAACTGGCATCTTCGTTGCTCAGGAGTGGCGCATGGTCGGGGCAATGGCGTCCCGGCGCGGACAAAGGCGTCCGTTTCCAGTTTTGCTGGAAACGCGACGCCTTTTTTGTTTTCAGCCAACGGAGATGACCATGGACAGAGACGATTTCACCGCGGAAGCCGCCGCCACCGATCACCACCGCCGTGATTTTCTGCGCCGCTCGATGCGCCTGGGCGGCGCCGCGCTCGCCGGCGTTTCCGGACTGGCGCAGAGCGGCGGCGCCTGGGCAGCGGGCTCCGACGCGCCGGAGAAGAAGGAGGTTCGCATCGGCTTCATCCCGCTGACCGACTGCGCCTCGGTGGTCATGGCGGCGGTGAACAAGTTCGACGCGAAGTACGGCATCAGGATCATCCCGTCCAAGGAGGCCTCATGGGCCTCGGTGCGCGACAAGCTGGTCAATGGCGAACTCGACGCCGCCCACGTGCTCTACGGCCTGGTCTACGGCGTGCAGTTGGGCATCGGCGGGCCGAAGAAGGACATGGCGGTGCTGATGACCATCAACAACAACGGCCAGGCCATCAGCCTCTCCGACCAGTTGCATGACCGAGGCGTCAGCGACGGGACCAGCCTGGCCAGGCTGGTCGCGAAAAAGGAGCGCGAATACACCTTCGCCCAGACCTTCCCCACCGGCACCCACGCCATGTGGCTCTACTACTGGCTGGCGGCCAACGGCATCGACCCGTTGAAGGACGTCAGGTCGATCGTCGTGCCGCCGCCGCAGATGGTGGCCAACATGCGCGTCGGCAACATGGACGGCTTCTGCGTCGGCGAGCCCTGGAACCAGCGGGCCATCGTGGACAAGATAGGCTTCACCGCGGTGACCACCCAGGAGATCTGGACCGACCATCCGGAGAAGGTCCTCGGCACCACCGCCGACTGGGTGGCGAAGCATCCGAACACGGCGCGCGCCATGACCGCGGCGGTGCTCGATGCCGGCCGCTGGATCGACGCCTCGCTCGCCAACAAGCGGAAGACCGCCGAGACCATCGCGCAAAAGTCCTACGTCAACACCGACGCCGGGGTGATCGTCGGGCGCATGCTCGGCCGCTACGAGAACGGCCTGGGCAAGACCTGGGACGACAAGAACCACATGAAGTTCTTCAACGGCGGCGCGGTGAATTTCCCCTACCTCTCCGACGGCATGTGGTTCCTGACCCAGCACAGGCGCTGGGGCCTGCTCAAGACCGATCCGGATTATCTGGCCGTGGCCAAGCAGGTGAACCGCATCGACATCTACCGGCAGGCGGCGGCCGCCGCCGGCGTCGCCCTGCCCAGGAGCGAGATGCGTACCAGCCGGCTGATCGACGGCATCGTCTGGGACGGCAAGAACCCGAAACAATACGCCGCCGGTTTCAAGATCAAAGCCTGAACGGATGAAGGAGATCGCCATGCACGCAGTCACCATCGACGGGTTCGCTGCGGCGACGGAGCCCGCTTCCATCCCGGCAGCGGCGACGCCTGGGGCGGCGAAAACACCGCCTGCCGCCATCCGTGCCGCGCCGCGCGGCCAGGCGGCGCGGCGCGCGCTCGGCCCCGTCCTGCCGGCCCTGATCGGGTTCGCCCTGTTCGTCGCCATCTGGCACCTGGCGACGCAAAACGGCAGCGGCCTGCCCGGACCGGCGGCGACCTGGAAGGAGGCGCTCAGGGTGTTCGCCGATCCCTTCTACCGCAACGGTCCCAACGACCAGGGCATCGGCTGGAACGTGCTGGCGTCGCTCCATCGCGTCGCGATCGGCTTCGGCATCGCCGCGGCGGTGGGCATCCCGGCCGGCTTCCTGATCGGCCGCTTCGACTTCCTCGCCGGCATGGCCAATCCCCTGATCGGCCTGCTGCGCCCGGTGTCGCCGCTGGCCTGGCTGCCGATCGGCCTCCTGGTGTTCAAGCGGGCCGACCCGGCGGCGACCTGGACCATCTTCATCTGTTCGATCTGGCCGATGATTCTCAACACCGCCCAAGGCGTGAAACGGGTGCCGCAGGACTATCTGAACGTGGCACGGGTGCTCAATCTCTCGGAATGGAAGATCTTCACCAAGATCCTCTTCCCGGCGGTGCTGCCCTATCTGCTCACCGGCGTTCGCCTGTCGATCGGCACCGCGTGGCTGGTCATCGTCGCCGCGGAAATGCTCACCGGCGGCGTCGGCATCGGCTTCTGGATCTGGGACGAGTGGAACAACCTCAAGGTCGAGCACATCATCATCGCCATTTTCGTCATCGGCATCGTCGGCCTGACGCTGGAGCAGGTGCTGGTCCTGGCGGCCCGCCGCTTCACCCACGACGAGTAGGAGAACGCCATGAAGCGCATCGTGCAAATCGAGAACGTCGGGATGGCCTTCGACACCAAGAAAGGCCGCTATACGGCACTCGCCGGCATCAATCTCGGCATCGACGAAGGCGAGTTCGTCACCCTGATCGGGCACTCGGGATGCGGCAAGTCGACGCTGCTCAATCTGATCGCCGGGCTGACGCTGCCCACCGCCGGCGTCCTGCTCTGCGATGGCCGGGAAATCGGCGGACCGGGGCCTGAGCGCGCGGTGGTGTTCCAGAATCATTCGCTGCTGCCCTGGCTCACCTGCTTCGACAACGTCTATCTCGGCGTCGAGCAGGTATTCGCTCGCAAGGAAGGCAGGCCTAAGCTCAAGAGGCGCACCGAGGCGGCGCTGGCGCTGGTCGGGCTGCAAGAAGCCGAGGCCAAGTTTCCCAAGGAGATCTCCGGCGGCATGAAGCAGCGCGTCGGCATCGCCCGGGCGCTGGCCATGGAGCCGAAGATCCTGCTCCTGGACGAACCCTTCGGCGCGCTCGACGCCCTGACCCGCGCCAAGCTGCAGGACGAGCTGATGCGCATCGTCGCCGAGACCGGCGCCACCACGGTAATGGTCACGCACGACGTCGACGAGGCGGTATTGCTCTCCGATCGCGTGGTGATGCTGAGCAACGGCCCGGCCGCGACCGTCGGCGAGATCCTCGAAGTGAAGCTCGCGCGGCCGCGCGAGCGCTTGGCCCTGGCGCAGGACCCGGTCCATGCCGAGTGCCGCGCGGCGATCCTCGAGTTCCTCTACCACAAGCAATTGAAGCACGCCGCGTAAGGGGCTGGGCATGAAAAAGCAGAAACTGGTGGTCGTCGGCAACGGCATGGCGGGAATGCGCACCGTCGAGGAGCTGCTGAAGCTCGCCCCCGACCTCTACGACATCGCCGTGTTCGGTGCCGAGCCGCACGGCAACTACAACCGCATCCTGCTCTCGCCGGTGCTGGCCGGCGAGATGACGCTCTCCGACATCGTCCTCAACGATCTCGATTGGTACCGCGATCACGGCATCACCCTCCACGCCGGCAAGAAGGTGAGCAGGATCGATCGCATCCGGCGCAGGGTCGTCGCCGAGGGCGGCAGCGAAGAGGACTACGACCGCCTGCTGCTGGCCACCGGCTCGACGCCCTTCATCCCGCCCATCCCGGGCTCCGACCTGCCCGGCGTGCTCGCCTACCGCGACATCGCCGACACCGAAGCGATGATCAGTGCGGCCGGGCAGCACCGCCACGCGGTGGTCATCGGCGCCGGCCTGCTCGGCCTGGAGGCGGCCAATGGCCTGAAGCTGCGCGGCATGGAGGTGAGCGTGGTGCATCTGGCCGACTGGATCATGGAGCGCCAGCTCGACCAGACCGCCGCCGACCTGCTGCAGGCGTCTCTGGAAGCGCGCAGCCTGCGTTTCCTGCTGTCTGCGCAGACCGCGGCGCTCATCGCGAGGAATGGCCGGGTCGGCGCGGTGCGACTGAAAGACGGCAGCGAGATCGCCGCCGACCTGGTCGTGGTCGCCGCCGGCATCCGCCCGAACACCGGGCTCGCCGAAGCGGCCGGGCTTTACTGCCACAGAGGAATAGTCGTCTCCGACACCCTGCAGACCTACGACCCGCGCATCTATGCGGTCGGCGAATGCGTCAATCACCGCGGCACGATCTACGGCCTGGTGGCGCCGCTGTTCGAGCAGGCCAAGGTCTGCGCCAACCACCTCGCCAACTTCGGCATCGGCCGCTACATCGGCTCGGCGATGTCCACCAAGCTCAAGGTCACCGGCGTCGACGTCTTCTCCGCCGGCGACTTCATGGGCGGCGAGGCGTCCGAGGAGATCGTCTTGCACGACCGCGCCGGCGGCGTGTACAAAAAGCTCGTGGTGTCCGCCGGGAAGCTGGTCGGCGCCGTGCTGGTCGGCGACACCGCCGACGCCGCCTGGTATTTCCGCCTGATCAAGGACGCCTCTGCGGTCGGCGAACTGCGCGACCGCCTGATGTTCGGCGAGAGCTCGCTCGGCGACGCCGGCCACGCCGGCGGCAGCAACGCCGCGGCGATGCCCGATGGCGCCGAGGTCTGCGGCTGCAACGGCGTCTGCAAGGGCGCCATCGTCAAGGCCATCCGCGAGCAGGGGCTATTCACCGTCGATGAGGTGAGAAAACACACCAAGGCCTCTTCGTCCTGCGGCTCGTGCACCGGCCTGGTCGAGCAGATCCTCGCCTCCACCGTCGGCGGCGCCTACAAGCCGGCTTCCCGCGCCGACAAGCCGGTCTGCGGCTGCACCGACTACACCCACGGCATGGTGCGCCAGGCGATCCGGGAGCAGAAGCTGCTGTCGATCGCCGAGACCATGCGCTTCCTCGAATGGAACACGGCCAACGGCTGCGCCACCTGCCGGCCGGCGCTCAACTACTACCTGATCTCGACCTGGCCGCACGAGGCCGTCGATGATCCGCAGTCGCGCTTCATCAACGAGCGCGCCCACGCCAACATCCAGAAGGACGGCAGCTTCTCGGTGGTGCCGCGGATGTGGGGCGGGCTGACCACGCCCGACGAGCTGCGCCGCATCGCCGACGTCGCCGAGAAGTACCAGGTGCCGACGCTGAAGCTCACCGGCGGCCAGCGCATCGACCTGCTCGGCATCAGGAAGGAGGACCTGCCCGGCGTCTGGAAGGATCTGGGCATGCCCTCGGGCCACGCCTACGGCAAGAGCATCCGCACCGTGAAGACCTGCGTCGGCACCGAGCACTGCCGCTTCGGCACGCAGCAGTCGATGGCCATGGGCGTGGCCCTGGAGAAGATGCTGTTCGGCATGTGGTCGCCGCACAAGGTCAAGCTGGCGGTCTCGGGCTGCCCGCGCAACTGCGCCGAGGCCGGCATCAAGGATATCGGCGTGATCGGCGTCGAGTCCGGCTGGGAGATCTACGTCGCCGGCAACGGCGGCATCAAGACCGAGGTGGCGCTGTTCCTGTGCAAGGTCGGCACAAACGAGGAAGTGAAGGAAATCAGCGGCGCCTTCCTGCAGCTCTACCGCGAGGAGGCATTCTATCTCGACCGCACCGTGCATTACGTCCAGCGCGTCGGGCTCGACTACGTGAAGCGGCGCGTCGTCGAGGACACGGCCGGCCGCCGTGCCCTGTTCGAGCGCCTGCTCTACGCCCTGCGGGACGCGCCCGACCCCTGGGCCGAGCGCGTGAGCGGAGCGGCCAAGCGTGAATTCGAGGCATTGACGGCGTAGGTCGGGCTTCAGCCCGACGACCGGAGGAAGTAGGGCATGTCGGCCTGTCACCATAAAGGTGATCCAGAGAAAGGCCGACCTACGATTGCACCGTTGATCGAGAAATTGAATGAAGGAAAGAGCCATGAGTATGTGGAAACTAATCTGCGCGCTGGAAGACATTCCGCGCCTGGGCAGCCGCGTGGTCAAGAGCGGCGGCGGCGACATCGCGCTGTTCCGCACCGGCGATGACCGCGTCTTCGCCCTCGACGACCGGTGCCCGCACAAGGGCGGGCCGCTGTCCCAGGGCATGGTCGCCGGCGAGCGCGTCAGCTGCCCGCTGCACGGCTGGCTGATCGAGATGGACAGCGGCCGGGCCGTCGCCCCCGACCAGGGCTGCGTCAGGCGCCACGAGGCGCGGATCGAGGCGGGGCGCGTGCTGCTGCGCCTTGGCTGACGGCGATGGCCGAGGTCAAATCCGTCTGCTGCTATTGCGGCGTCGGCTGCGGCGTCGTGATCGAGCACGACGGCGCGCGCATCACCGGTGTCGCCGGCGATCCCGATCACCCGGCCAATTTCGGCCGGCTGTGCAGCAAGGGTTCGACCCTGCATCTGACCACCCTGCAAACCACCCGGGCGCTCTATCCCGAGCTGCGCACGGAGCGCGCCGCGCCGCGCGCCCGCGTCGGCTGGAACGAGGCGCTGGACCACGCCGCACTTCGCTTCGCAGCCATCATCCGCGAGCACGGGCCGGATGCGGTGGCCTTCTACGTCTCCGGCCAGTTGCTGAGCGAGGACTACTACGTCTTCAACAAACTCGCCCGCGCCCTGGTCGGCACCAACAACATCGACTCCAATTCGCGCCTGTGCATGTCCTCGGCCGTCTCGGCCTACAAGCGCACGCTCGGCGCCGATGCGCCGCCGGCCTGCTACGAGGACCTCGAACGCGCCGACTGCATCCTGATCGCCGGCGCCAACGCCGCCTACGCCCATCCGATCGCCTTTCGCCGCATTCAGGACGCCAGGGCCGCCAGGACCGATGTAAAGCTGATCGTGATCGACCCGCGCGCCACCGACACCGCCGCCGCCGCCGACCTGCACCTGCAGATCGAACCGGGCACCGACGCCATCCTGTTCGGCGCCATGCTGCACGTGCTGATCTGGGATGGCCTGATCGACGGCCGCTTCATCGCTGCGCACACCACCGGCTTCGATGCCGCGCGCGCAGCGGTGCGCGAACTGACGCCGGCTGCCGCGGCAGGGGTCTGCGGCGTGAAAGCGGAGGACATCGTCACCGCGGCGCGCTGCTTCGGCCAGGCCGGCGCCGCCCTTTCCCTGTGGTGCCAGGGCCTGAACCAGTCGCATCACGGTTCGGACAACGGCGCGGCATTGATCCACCTGCATCTGTCCACCGGCCAGATCGGCAGGCCGGGCGCCGGCCCCTTCTCGCTCACCGGCCAGCCCAACGCCATGGGCGGGCGCGAGGTCGGCGCCATGGCCAATCTGCTCGGCGGCCATCGCGATCCGCACGATCCCGACGATCGCGCGGAAATGGCCGCTCTGTGGGACATCCCCGCCCTGCCCGAAGCACCGGGCAAGACCGCCGTCGAGATGTTCGAGGCCTTGCGCCGCGGCGAGATCAGGGCGGTCTGGATCGCCTGCACCAACCCGGCGCAATCCCTGCCCGACCAGGCACGGGTACGCGAGGCGCTGGCTGCCGCCGAGTTCGTCGTGCTCCAGGAAGCCTACGCCGACACCGAGACCGCGGCCTACGCCGACCTCCTGCTGCCCGCCGCCACCTGGGGCGAGAAGGAGGGCACGATGAGCAATTCCGAACGACGCATCTCGCGCGTCCGCGCCGCCCTGACCCCGCCCGGGCAGGCGCGCGCCGACTGGGTCATCGCCCGCGATTTCGCGTTGCGCTTAGGTGATCGCCTCGGCAGGAACGATGCCGGGCAACTGTTCGACTTCGCGACGAGCGAAGACGTGTTTCGCGAACACGTCGCCACGACGATCGGTCGCGACCTCGACGTCGGCGGCTTGAGCTACGACCTGCTGGACGCGAGAGGACCGCAACAGTGGCCCCTGCCCACGGGCAGCGTCAGCGGCCGGAAGCGGCTCTACGAAGATCATCGCTTCGCCACCGGCGACGGCCGCGCCCGCTTCGTGGACATCAGCCTCGCTACGACCGCCGAGGCCGGCGACGCGCGCTACCCGCTCGCCCTCAACAGCGGCCGGGTGCGCGACCAGTGGCACGGCATGAGCCGCACCGGCAAGCTGGCGCAGCTGATGAACCACGCCGAACTGCCGGCCGCGGCCTTCCATCCGGCGGATCTCGAGCGGCGCGGCCTGAAGGCCGGCGAACTGGTGAGGATCTCCAGCCGGCGCGGCGCCATCGTCCTGCCCGCCGCCGCCGACGCCGGCTTGAAACCCGGCCACGTCTTCGTGCCTATGCATTGGGGCAGCCGTAGGCTCTCCCATGCCGGCGTCAACGAGCTGATCGCGGCGGTGATCGATCCGCATTCGCAGCAGCCGGAACTGAAGCACGCCGCTGTCGCCCTCAGTCGCGCCGAGCTGCCCTGGCGCGGGCTGCTGCTGCGCCGGGCGGTCGGCAGTGGGGCCGGCGAACAGGCGCTGGTCTGGGATGCGGCGCTGGCGCCCCACCTGGCACGGTTGGACTACGCCAGCCTGAGCCTGGCCGGCCGCGGTTCGCCGGTGCTGACGCTGCATCTGGCGGCCGCGGCCCCGCCCGCAATCGAGCTGCTCGCGGCCATCGCCGGCGCCGCCGGCCTCGACGCCGCGCCGCTGCGCTACGACGACGACAGACGCGGCGTCCACAAGCGCGCCCTGATCGAAGGCGAGGTTCTCGCCGGGATCGCCCTGTTCGGCGAGACCGCCGCCGGGGACTGGCTGCGCGCCGCGATGCTCGCCGGCCAGGCGGCGGCGCCGCTGCGGCGCTGGCTGTTCGCTCCGGTGGCGACGGTGCCGCTCGCCCTAGCTGCGCGCGGACGCGTCGTGTGCAATTGCCACGACGTCGCCCTCACCGCGATCGACGCCGCGATCGCCGCCGGCGCGAGCGAGGTGGGAGATCTCCAGCGCATCCTGAAGTGTGGCACCGGATGTGGTGCCTGCCTGCCCGAGTTACAGCGGCTGCTGCTTGCGGACTCGACATCACCGATGCCTTCAGCGCTCGCCAGCCCAATTTATTAGGCAGTGATCGGCTCGGACCACCGGCGGCGGTTGCAGTACGGTTACCATTTCTGATTATTCACTGAAGCTTTCGCGTGCAGTCCGATTGGCGCCGCTGCATCAATGTCGATGGAACTGGCCGGGTTTTCCATGCACGCTGGAGGAGTTCCGCCCTGAACTCTGATTACCTCCAAGGCCTCGCTCGCTTTCTCATGCCCCTGCTTAGCAGCGATGCTGAACAGCGCGGCAGCTTTTTTCTCACTTTTCTGCATGCCCCAGCCGGCCAGAATCATTTTGCCGAGATGATATTGGGCTTCCAGACTGCCAAGCCGTGCCGCAACACAATATAGGCGTGCTGCATATTGCCTATTGCGGGCCGTCGGCTCGGAACGTTCCAACAGGGCGGCACGCTTGAGAACCAGACGTACCAGCGGGGCTTCGACGGACAGAGGTTCATCAATCAGTCCCTTGGTCACGGAGGTCGCGTAGGCAGACTGTCCCATCGAAACGAACAGGCCAAGGCCAAGTCCGAAACATTTCGCGAGGGCATGGGCTTTGATTGACTTCATGATGGGCTGGGTCAAGCCTATCCTCGGCGGGCAGGGGGCTGTTTTCAACAGCATCTTGCGGACATGAGACGGCATGGGCCCAACCATACTTCGCGCAGAATGGCCGGGGAAGTGTATTGAAGTACTAGTACAAAGGTACTACGCTTGGGTCGCCGGAGGCAGTGAGGCGGGTGAGGAGGACGGCGAGGTCGGTGGCGAAGAGCGGCAGGTCTTTGTAATCTCAAGCGGCGTTGCGCACCTGGGCGTGTCGTGGGCAGGACACCAGGTGGTCGTTCACCATGCCCGCCGCCTGCATGAAGGCGTAGCAAATCGTCGAACCGACGAACTTGAACCCCGCCTGTTTCAGGGCCTTGCTCAGCGCATCGGATTGCGCCGTGCGGGCGGGAACTTCGGCCGGGGACCGCCAGGTGTTCTGGATCGGCACGCCATCGACGCAGCGCCACAGGAAGTCGCCGAAGCTTTGGCCGCCGGCCTCGATGGCCAGGTAGGCCTGGGCATTGCGCACGGCGGCAGCCACCTTGGCGCGATTGCGGATGATGCCCGGATCGGCCAACAGCTCGGCCGCCTTCGCCTCGTCGTAGCGTGCGATCCGCTCCGGATCGAAGCCGTCAAATACGCTCCGGTAATGTTCCCGTTTCTTCAGGACCGTGGCCCAGGACAAACCCGCCTGCGCCCCTTCCAACAGCAGCAGCTCGAACAGCGCCCGGTCATCGCGAAGCGGCACGCCCCATTCCGAATCATGATAGTCACGGTAGAGTTCGAAACCGGTGCACCAAGGGCAGCGTTCCATCGCCATCATCTCCATGAAAAGCGCACAGTCTAGCTAACTGAAGTTTAGACACACGCCGCTACGCGCTTGCCGGAAAATATCCGGCGGCGAGTGATGACAAACACAAGAATGAGATGATTTGACGCTGACCGCCACGATGCCACGCGCCTCAACACTGCAAACGCTGATCCTGACCGGGAAAGGCATCACGAAATTCCCCGGCTTTGGGTGGCAGGCGTCGCGTACGCGAATTCCGATAAATTGAAAGCGCAGCCACTGACTGAAGAGGCCTGCCGTGATCATGGCACCCTTGCGCCAGGGTGCGCTATCCATCAGCGGAAAGGAAGCCCACACCGAAACATGCGCTCGCTCGATCAGCTTGTTGTAGTAGGTGCTCCAGTGCGCCTCGCGGCAAATGGCCCCGATGGCTCGCGTGACCCAGCCTTCCGGGTTGAGCATGCAGCCAACCAGGAGTTCGACGAAGGTGCGGCGACCCCGCAAATCGAACGTCATGTCGAGTGTTTTTTGCATTTTGTGAAAATGTTTATCGCACCGCCAGAATGCCTTCGGCATTGGTTGGCGGCTGCGAGTGTCTAAACTTCAGGTACCAAAACATAAGAGGTGAGAAACAAAGCATAGGCTGTAAATGCTATTTACAAAGTACGCTCTGTAAGAGTAATATACAAACACAGAGCTGTAAATGCCATTTACGGTCTTGTATTGCCAAGGCATTCATGACGGAGGCGAAAGTGAATTACCCCATCAAGACCCTCAGCCAGCTTCCCCTGATGCTGAAGGGGTTTCGCAAGCTGCGGAGACTCACCCAGGCAGCTATGGCAGAAAGGCTGGGAATCACTCAGCAAAGTTATGCCTACTTCGAGGCCAATCCAGCGACGGCTACGCTTGAGAGGCTTTTCATGGTGCTCCGCATGCTGGATGTTGAGATCTCTCTGGATCAGGCTGCTGCCGCAACAAGCACCGGCCGCATTCCTCCCCCCAAGGCTATCGCAAAGCGCAACCCGGTTGTCGAAACTGCAGGCAAGAGGATAGCCAAGACAGCCCGCGCAGTAAGCATCAAGAAAGCGTCGGCAGTCAGGAAACCGGGTCGCATTATCGCCGCCACGCAGAAGAAGGAAAGTTGGTGATCATGGGGCGCCGCTCAAAAACACAAAGACTGAACATCTGGATGAACGGCATCCCCGTCGGGTACTGGGAAACCGCTCGACAGGGGGAACGGCTTGGCTACTTCGATGAATGGCTCGCGGATGAGCAGGCCCGTCCCTTATCGCTCTCGCTGCCGTTCCTGCCGGGCAACGCGCCCTATCAAGGACAGATCGTTACCGACTATTTCGACAATCTTCTGCCCGACAACGACGCCATTCGCCGTCGCCTGGCTCAGCGTCACCGAGCAGGGGGCACCGATGCGTTTCATCTGCTGACGAAGCTAGGCCGGGACTGCGTCGGTGCAATACAACTTCTCCCCGAAGACGAGACGCCATCAGACGTGTTTGAAATCAGCGGCGTGACATTGAACACGGCCGGGATTGCACAGCGACTGCGCAACACCACATCCGTTCAAGCCTTGGGGCAGCATGATCACGACGAGGACCGGAGGCTTTCCATCGCGGGAGCCCAAGAAAAAACGGCCTTTTTGCGTCATGAGGGCCGATGGCTTCTGCCCCATGGGAGCACCCCGACAACGCATATTTTCAAACTGCCGCTGGGCTTGGTTGGCCATAGGCAAGCCGATATGCGCACGTCGATTGAAAACGAATGGCTGTGCTCGAAGATCGTCAATGCTTATGGAATTCCCGTCGCAGGGTGCGAAATAAAACGCTTCGAGGACCAGAAAGCCCTCGTCGTCGAACGATTCGACCGGACGCCAGCCAAGGATGGAAGTTGGATCATCCGTCTGCCCCAGGAAGATATGTGTCAGGCCACGGGGTCGTCACCGCTACGAAAATATCAGTCAGACGGCGGACCCGGTATCGCCCAGATCATGGGGCTTCTTCTCGGCTCGGACTATGCTGACCGGGATCGGAGGAACTTCTTCAAGACCCAGATAATTTTCTGGGTACTTGCAGCCACCGATGGCCATGGCAAGAACTTCAGCATCGCCCATATGCCCGGCGGCCGCTACCGCGCCACGCCTATCTATGACGTGCTCTCCGCCCATTCCGTCATCGGACGGGGAGTGAATAAAATTTCGCCGCAGAAGGCCAAACTTGCAATGGCGGTGCGGGGCAGTACCAATCACTACCTGATCGCGAATATCCAGCGGCGGCACTGGATTGCCCAGGCGAAACAAGTCGGGCTTGGTGCCGAGGCGGCAGAGCAGTTGATCGAGGAAGTCATTGAGTCCACCGAGGCCGTGATCGGAGAAGCGAGCCAGTTGCTGCCGGAAGGCTTTCCCGCGGACTTGGCAGAGGCGATTTTTAGCGGGATGAAGAAACATTGCGCCAAGTTGGCGGCCATGCACTGAGCATTCTTAATCGGATGTCAATCCTTTGATAATTGCAGTCATTGCCGGCGAATGCCGCCCTGATGGGGCGCTTCCTGCGGTCTACCTAGTCTCAAGCTCGGTCAGCCGTCGGTCGCTTCTGTTGTTCAAGGGCAGGTAACCGAGTGGAGCAGTCGTACGGAGTGGGAGCTGAATGAGAACTGCTCGGCCTAAGCCGTCGGTGGTTTGGTCTAGCTACGGCGGCAAATCACTAGCTACCGGCCGTTCGCCGGAAGGCAGCACGGAGCGGCGTCTTTCCCGGTCGGTGGAGGGCCAACCAAAAATGGTCATTGGGACCAGAGCTCGAGTCTGGTTCAGCGCAAGCCACAGTTGTCCGATGAAATTACTTCCAGATCAGAGGGAATAAGCTAAAGTTCGCAAACCATGTCCGATCTGATCGAAGATTTCCGCCAAAATATCCGAAAGCTAAAGCCGGATGGTGACGACGGTTTTGAGGGCCTGATAGCCGCCGTCTTGGGCGATCTGACCGAACGCAGTTTTGCGGTGGCAAGCGCCGGCTTACAGCACGGCAAGGACGGCCAGTCCGCACTGGATGGCGGTGTCATCGTCTTCGAGGCCAAGCGCTATGACGATGTTGTGCCGAAGGACAAGATCTATACGAAGATCTTTGAGATCGCGGCGGACAAGACCAGCACCACCGAACTCTACATCCTGGCGGCAACCAGCCCTATTTCAGCGCAGCGCATAAGCACCATGAACGAGGGCGCACGTCGATTTTCCATGGCGCTGTTGGTACTGGCGTGGCCGGAAACGGGTTTGCCTGAACTCGCCGCCCTATTAGCAATGACCCCGGACGTGTCCGCAAAATTCATCGCCAAGCATACGTCGATCATTGAAGCCGAACTTACCCGTCAATTGACGGCAGTGCGGGCGCACCCACAATTTCAGGCGCGGTCGGACGAGCTTTCGGCGACCTTGCGACAGCCTAGCATCGCACCGGCTTTTGCGCTCAAGGACAATGTCACCTGGCTGTCGGTGGCCTTCTCCGACAAAAAGCTCGCCCGTAGCGTCTTCGGCCAGGCCCTCAGCCCTGCGGATATGTCGATTTCGGGTACGATCGACCGAACAGATCTCAGGACTGAAGTCGCAAATAAGGTCTTTGCCAAACCTGACGGCGCAGTCACTGCCATTCTTGGTGCCGACGGCAATGGCAAGTCTTGGATTTTCGCGCAGGCATGGAGTCTTCAACCCAATCGGCCTCTGACTGTCGTTATTGTCCCCGACGATATCAACGCCTTACCTTCGCTCGAGTATTGTCAGGATATCCTGTTGTCGAAGCTTCTCACCCAGACGGGTGAAATTCCTAAGGCCGAGGCCAGAGAGCGCTGGCTGAGACACTTCGAGCGCTGGAAGACCAATACCGACACGACCGTACCGCGGCTGGTTGTTTTCATGGACGGCGTCAATCAGCGCGAAAGCGTCAACTGGCTGCGTTTCATAGACGCCATGAGTGCGGTGGTCGCCCAGCTTGGCGGCAGGCTCGTCTTTAGCTGTCGCCAGTTCTTCTATCGCGACTACCTCGAAAACAAGCTGGTCAGCCGAGTCGTCGCAATTGACGTTCCCGAATGGACGGATGCGGAACTAGATGGACTGCTGAGAGAACGGGGGACTTCAATTGGCTCCCTTGATCCCGGTATTGTTCGTAGTTTGCGCAACCCACGCATTTTCGGTATTGCAGCCGCTCTCTTCAAAGCCGAAGAGATCAAGGAGTTCGGCGAGCTCAGCGTTAGTCGGCTGCTTTTCGAGCATATCCGCAGCGGCAATGTTACTGGGGGCACTACCGTCTCGTCCAGGCAGTTTTCAGCTGACATCTGCACTCATGCGGAAAGCATTGTCCAGCGCCTCAAGAAGCAACAAAACGACGGTCTCATCGAATTCGAGATGCCTGCATTCGTGACGGCCAGTCGCTCCAATCAGACCATTTGCGAGCAGTTCATCATTACATCGGCTGGGCGATTCTTCGAAGTGCTGGATGAAGATCCCAACAAATACGTGCTTAAGGACGAGGGATTGCCGCTTGCGCTGGGGCTGGCGCTGGTCAGGACAGCACGGGAGGCGCTGCGGAAGCAAAGGAGCGTCGACGAAGCACTTTCCAATATTCTCGATCCGATCGCCGCGCTGGACAGGACGGGCAACATCCTGCTGGGTGCCATTCTTTCGGCCGTGCTCGAAGGAGCGTCCAAGGAAATTGTGGCGCCGCTAGTACGCTCTTTTGTCATGCTGCAAAATCTCGATGCCGTGCGCTATCCGGAATTCCGCAGCCTGTTCGGCCGCAATCCTGCGGCGTTTCTTGCAGCACTGGAGGAATCCGCGCTGACTCGCGATATCGCCTCGAATCTTTCCTGGCTGACTGACGCCGCGAACGATTTGCGGGGGAACGAAGCCTTCGAAGCTGCCTTGGCGGCTGCCATCCACCGTTGGCTCAATATGTATTCGCTGGCCCCGGAGCGCATGGTACTGGTTCCCAATAATCTGGAGCATGGTCCGGAGCGCGAGAAAAAGCGGGCGGAGCGCGAGCAGCAGCTTTCCGAAACCATGGCTTCATTGTCGCAGACGGAACGAGGTCTCCTTGCAGGCATGGTCCGGAGGGATCGCGGCGACTACAGTCAACTCAGCCTCCTGGCCTTCCAAGCCTTGGCTGGCCGACCTCTCGCGTCGTTTGCCGAGAGCCTGAGGAATTGGTGTTTCGCGGCATCGCTAAACGGCGGCTATTACGATCACCATGAGGATTTTGACGATCTCCTACACTTCAACCTGGCCGACTGGGTGGCCACCAAGGACGCACTGAGGGAAGCAGCGAACCTACTACGCCAGAGCGGCGTGTCGAGCACCGCGCGGTGGGCGCTGGTCTATGTCCTACGTGCCACCGGCGACAGCAGCGACGCCCAGGAAGCTGACCAGATTGCCGAAGACTTGACGAAAGATCGCGAGCACAGAAAGGGCTGGCGGCGGATTGAGGACTATTGCGCCACTGATCCGTGCGATCCAGCGTCGGAAGTACCGGAGAACATCGACAGGACGGCCAGCAACTATAGGGTGATTAATACCGCCGAACTGCACCGCTTTATGGGGTTCTCGATTAATGACCATTTTTTTTCAGACGCGCAACCTGGGCTCGCCCGATTCCGCCCCGAGGTGGCAGTTGAGCGCTTGCGGGCCTTGGCGGACCAAGCTGTGACGCGGACGCAGCCCGAGTTTCGCCAGGCCGTCTTCACGCTCAAGGACCATACCGTCGGTTTGGAAGATCGCGTCGCGGCACCCTACGTCGAGAAGGCGCGCGAGATTGCCCAGGCGGCACTGGATGCCGGCGAAGATAAGAACAATGAAGCCTGGGTCGCTGCTCAATATGCCCTTAGTGTGGCGTTTCCCCACATGACCGGCGACGCACAATTCGATGCGCTAGTCTGTCATCCGAAGAACCAGACCGTCCTCCTAGACCTTTGCTACCTCTTCCAGCCGGTCGACGCGAACAAGTTAGAACGAGCGCTCGACAAGGCGGTGCAGGAGGGCAATCTCGTTGCGCAATTCCGCATCGTCTGCTTTGCGGAATATTCGCGGACGCCCTTGACCGTGCGCTTTAAGGAGCTGGTGCTCATCCTTCTGGCCTCGCAAGAAGGACACGTCCGCCTGTCAGCGCTGTCCCTCATCCGGGCAACGGCCGAACCGGTCCTTCTCGCAGGACTGGTGAAGTCTGGCTGGAATGCCGCGTCGCTCGACGCCGTGTCACGCAAGGTTGAAATATTTCATGGATCACGGGCGCTGGTTTTGGCCGCGGAACAGGGAATGATCACGCTCGAGGCATGCCTCGACCGGATCGAACTCTCCGCTTATGAGAGCCTGGCCGAACGGCTTGGGCCTGACGCTGCAATGGCGATCGCCGACCGTCTCAATACGGCCATACGCAAAGCCGCCGAATTTCAGATCACGGGAAATTTGCCGGTCATCGAACAGAACTTCGAAGGCCGGCATTTGTCGGTGGTCTTCAATGTATCCGAAAAGTCGACGGAAGAGGAAACTCTTCAAGCGCAGTTCCAGCGTCTCGCCGAAACCGGCGACGCCTGGTACGAGCGCCAAAAGCGGAACCAAGAGGTGGCTGACCGATTCGAGCGCGATCTGACGAAGGCCGGAGCGCAGCTTGTCATTCAGTCTGTCACAGTTGGCCTTATCGCGGAGATCGACAAGGTGGCGCCAGCGCTCGTCAATTCCTGGCATGCGCTCTTCCTGAAACTGGACAACAAGTCGCTTGATAATGTTCACAACATCGCTTCTGTCGTCGCCACGGCCATCTCCAAGAGAGATGCCACTGCGGGCATAACGCTGTTCGAGCAACTGAGGACCAGTTTCCCCCACACGCGTGTCACCTTCGGCCTAGACAAGATCGGCCTTGATGCCGTCACGGCGTGGGACGCCGCGGACAGCGAAGAAATGAAAGCATTACGCTTCGATCGCCTGGACAGAATCGGCAACGACAACGACCTTGCCATGGAAATCTTGGCGGCCGTCAGGGCTAACCGCCTCGACGTCCTTCGCGACTATGTCGTCGACCGGCGACAACGCCCGGAACCAGCGCATCGCGCCCGCGCTGCCATGGTGGCAGGTCTTTCACCGGATGAATCATGGGCCGTCGAGACCATCGACACGCTGAAAGATGAGCACGGGTTTCTGCAGCAGGCGTATCAGGGTGCCAAATATGCAATGGAGCGCCATCAGTGGTCCCGCCACTGGGCTGCCCAGATGCGTACTGCGACCCACCCCGTAGACCTTTGGCGCTACACAGTGCTGCTTTCAAAAATCGTCGATGGACGATTCAAGGCCTCAGAGGCGGAAGGCGGCATACCCGGCCCCCTTATGAAGCGCTTCCGTACGACGCTAAACGACCCTATCCACAATCGGATTCGTCAATGGAAGGGTAAGCGGGAGTCGAAGCTGTTCGGGAGGAAAATTCCGAACAAGACCTTTCTGCAGCGCGATTAGCCGGGGGCATGCGTCGTGACGACTGGCGAAAATGCTGTATCCCCCCTTATGGATGTCGGCTCCTGGTTTCATACCGGTTGCTTTTGCCGTAGCGGGGTAACGTCAGCAATGGCCGAGTTGTGGGAATTGGCCTTCCGGCAGGTTCCGATATACAGCGGTCGTTCGGATGGCTGCTTTCCGGAATCATCGAGCGGCGGTAGATGGCCGAACACGGCCATCAGTGTGCTCCTGGCGCATAAGCCCAAGCTTTTTCGTCGGCGATAGCCATGAGGCGCTTGTCTTTCGTCCATATCGGGATGTCACGGATCACAGCGGCGGCAAGCAGGTGGACATCGATATAGCCGATACCACATCCCATAAGGTGCTGCTGCTCGATGAAGAATAGGGTCTCGTCTTCGGTGGCGGATGACAGTCGCGGGAGGGATTGAAGCAACTCCAGCACTTCCGCCCGGTTGCGCAGGTTGCCGCAAGCGAGTTCGCCGATTACGAAGTCATGGATACAGACGACTTCGTTTTGCAGCAAGCTAGCCAGTGCTGGACTACCGTTGCGCAAGTGGTCGATCCAAATCGATGTATCGACCAGTATCACCGCTTGCCTTCGCGACGGCGAGCGACGCTTTCCAACTGCGGCTCAGTACCGCCCAGCCGAGCCAAGCGACGAGCGCTTTCACGCTGGATAAGAGCGCTCAGGGCTTCCTTGAGCAGGGCACTGCGTTCCTTAACGCCTGAGAGTAGTTGCGCCCGATTGAGAAGGGTTTCATCCAGCGTGACGGTAGTACGCATAGTGAGGCTCCTAAAGAATAGGAACCAATTTTATCATCATTCGATGCCATAAACGATGATCTGATCGAGCCTGCGTACCGCCTTTAGATGCGAATGGAATACCACCATCGACCGCCCGCTCATGGCCGGGAGCCCGCGTACAGCATGATGCCAGAAAGCGGCCGCACGGGTGATGTGCTCGTTCGGCCGCAAGGTGCTGGCTAGATTTCAGTCTGCTCGGAAATCTCCAGCGCATCGTCCACCTCAATGCCGAGGTAGCGGACCGTGCTTTCGGCCTTATGTGGAGCTCAACATAATGCCGAAGAGCGGCTGAAGCCGTCGGCCTCATCGGATGACTATTCGGGTCGATGCGGCCGTTCGATCCGCCGAAACAGGCTCCGCTCACGAATCCGTTCCGCCGGCCTTCGGCGCGATGCGTCGCTGGCGATAGCGGAACAGCAGGCCCGGGCCATCGGGTCGATCGTGCAGGCTGACGCTGCCGCCCAGCCGCTGAGCGGCGTCGCGCGCGATGGCCAGGCCCAGGCCGCTACCCTCGCCGCCGGAGCCCTCGCTGCGATAGAAGGGCGAGAACACGCGCTCGCGCTCCGCCTCGGCGATGCCGAGACCGGAGTCGATCACCTCGATCAGCGCGTCGTCGCCCTCCGAATACAGACGCAGCGTCACCTCGCCGCCCGCCGGGGTGTAGCGCAGGGCGTTGTCCAACGCATTCTTCGCGATCAGTTGCAGGGTCGGGGCGTCGGCGGCGAGGACAATGCCGCCCGCGTCCTCCAGGCCTAGATCGATGCCCCGCGCCTGGGCCAGGGGCAGGGCGTCTTCGATCAGTTCCTGGGCGAGCTGCGAGACTTCCAGTGGAGCCACGATCCCGTTTCCGGCCTGGCTCCTGGCCAGGCTCAGCAGTTGTTCGGTCAGGCGCCGCGCCCGCTCGATGCCGGCCCGGAGGGGCGGCACGCGCTCGCGCAGGGCGGCGGGCGAGCCGGCATTCTCCAGGTTCTGCGCCTGCAGCGACAGGGCGGTGAGCGGGCTGCGCAATTCGTGGGCGGCGTCGGCGATGAAGCGGCGCTGCTCGCTCATCAGCTCATTGATGCGCGCCAGCAGGCGGTTGATGGCGCGCACGAAGGGCGCGATCTCGTCGGGGACGTCGCCGTCGGGCAGCGGTTGCGGCCGCCCCGCCGGCTGCTCATCCAGGTTCTGCGCGAGGCTCTTCACCGGCGCCAGTTCGGTCCTGACGATGCGCACCGCGAGCCAGACCAGGAGCGGCAGCAGCAAGAGCAGCGGCGCCAGGGTGCGCAGCGCGCTGTAGGCCGCCATCTCGTCGCGCACCTGGGTCTCCTGGGCGACGGCGATGCGCGTGCCGGCACGGGTCTGGCGCACGAACACGCGCCAGCGGTCGCCGTCGCCGCCCAGGCTGTGGAAGCCGGGGGGCAGGGCGGCGGGCAGCCAGGCCGGCGAGACCGTGCCGGGGTCGGGCGGCAGGTGCATCACCAGCACGTTCTCTTCCGGGTCGCTGTCGGCGCTGGGGACCGCGCGCCCGGCGTCGGGCAGGCGCTTGGCGTCGGCCAGCACGGCGATCTGCTGCAGCGTGTCGTCCTGGAATTCCTGGGCCTCGACGTAGGCGAAGCCGAACGACACGGCGCCGGCCAGGAGGCCCGCCACGACGATGGTCAGCGCCAGGGTGCGCGACAACTGGCGTTCGAGCGAGCGGCTCACGCGGGTTGCTCCTTGCCGCCGAGTATCCGGTACAAGGCCGGCATCACCACCAGTACCAGCGGCAGTTGCACCGCCAGGCCGGCGATGATCGCCACCGCCAGCGGCTGCTGCATCGCCGAGCCCTGGCCGATGGCCAGCGCCAGCGGCAGCAGGGTGAGGATGGCGGCGAAGGTGGTCATGGCGATCGGTCGCATGCGGTTCTTGCCGGCCTCGATCAGCGCCTGATGGTGCGGCAGCTCACGGATCAGATCGCGGTATTCGGAAAAATAGAATATCGCGACCTCGGTGACGATGCCGACGATCATGGTCATGCCCATCATCGCCGAGATGTTGAGCTCGATGCCGGTCGCCCACAGGCCGATGAACACCGCCGACACCGCCAAGAGCGGAATCGCCAGGATCGCCAGCGCCATGCGGAAGCTCTCGTAGAGGAACAGCAGCAGCAGGAACACCAGTCCGACCGCGGCGGCGAACACCGCCATCAGGCCGCGGAAGGCGATCTGCTGCTGCTTGTAGAGGCCGCCCAGCTCGAAGTACATGCCCTGGGGCAGGAGATTGGGCGTCGCCATCACCCGCTGGATGTCGGCAATCACCGGTCCCAGCGAACGGCCGGCAATCCGTCCGGTGACCGCCACCATGCGCTTCAGGTTCTCGCGCTTGATCTGCGGCTGGCCGCTGACCGGATCGATGCTCGCCACCCGGGAAAGCGGAAAGACGTGGCCGTCGGGGGCGCGGATCAACAGACCGCCGACGTCCGGCACGATGGCGCGCCGGTCCTTCGCCGTCCATACCCGCACGCCGACCAGCTTGGGGCCTTCCTGCAGCTTCGTGGCGACCACGCCCGAGAGATCGCCATCGACGCTCCGGGTGATGGCCTCGGGGCTCATGCCCTCCAAGGCCGCCTTGACCCGATCGACGTGGATCTCCAGCGCGTCGCCGGCCGGGTTGATGCCGTCCCGGGTGTCCACCACGCCGGGCACCTTGCCAATCGCCGCGACCACCTTGTGCGCCGCGCTGGCGAGCGCCTGCGGATCGTCGGAGAACAGCTTGATCTCGATCGGCTGCGGCACCGAGGTGAGGTCGCCGATCAGGTCCTCCAGCAATTGCGCCAGCTCGATGTCGAGGCCCGGCACTCTCGCCTCGACCTGCCGGCGGATGTCGTCCATGACGGTCTCGATCGGCGGGCGTTTTCCTGACTTCAGGCGTACGAAGAAGTCGCCCTCGTTGGATTCGGTGACGCCGCCGCCCAGTTGCGTGCCGGTGCGGCGCGAGAAGGTGTCGACGTAGGGATTGGCCTCGATGATCGCCTCGACTTGCAGCAGCAGGCGGTTGGTCTCGGTCAGCGAGGTGCCCGGCGGCGCGCGGTAATCGAGGATGAAGCCGCCCTCGTCCATGCTCGGCATGAAGCCCGAGCCGACCTGGTGGTAGGCGGCGAGACCCAGCCCCAGCAGCGGCAGCACGAACAGCAGGAGCAGCGCCGGACGTGCCAGCACGCGCTGCATCAGCGCCTCGTAGCGGCGGTGCAGCCAGCGCGTGAGGCGTCCGTTCTCCTCCTGGTTGGCATCGCGCTCGTTCAGGAAGTGATCGGCCAGGATGGGCACCGCGAGCCAGGTGACGAAGAAGGAGATCACCAGCCCCGAGGCCATGGTCAGGGACAGCGCCTTGAAGAAGGCGCCGGTGACGCCGGTGAGAAAAGCCAGCGGCAGGAAGATGACGATGGTGGAGGCGGAGGAGCCGGCCAGCGGCCGGATGAACTCTGCCGCGGCGGCCATCACCCGGCCGTGGTGCTCGCCGGTCGCGCCGCGCAGCCGGCGCACGATGTGCTCGACCATGACGATGGCGTCGTCGATGATCAGTCCCACCGCCGCCGCCATACCGCCCAGGGTCATGATGTTGAAGCTCATGTCGAGGGCGTAGAGCAGCACCACCGTCGCCGCCAGCACCGCCGGCACCACCACGGCGGCGATCAGGGTGATCTTGAGGTTGCGCAGGAAGGCGAACAGCACCAGTACCGCGAGGCCGGTGCCGATCAGGATGGCGTCGCGGACGCTGGATGCTGCGGCCGTCACCAGCACGCTCTGGTCGTACCAGTTGGCGAGCCTGACCCCGGGCGGCAGCTGGCTGCGATAGGCGGCGAGCTTGGCGCGGATGTCGCGGGCGATCTGCACGCTGTTGCTCGCTGGCTGCTGGTAGATGTTGAGCAGCACCGCCGGGCGGCCGTCGGCGTCCACCTTGATCCACTGCGGCACGACGCCGTCGCTGACCGTGGCCACGTCCTCCAGCCGGACGATGCCCCGGCTGCCGCTCCTGATGATGGTCTGCCCGATCTGCTTGGGATTGGTAAGACGTGTATCCGCGATCGCCAGATACAGCTTGTAGTGGTCTTCCAGCCGGCCCACGGCGCTGACCACGTTGGCGGCGGAGAGCGCTCGCGCCACGTCGCCCAGCGTCAGCCCGTAGGCGGCGAGCCGCGCCGGATCGACGGTCACCCGGTATTCCTCGCGGGCGCCGCCGATCACCTGGATGCGCGCGACGCCATCGACGCCGGAGAGCAGGGGGCGCAACTGGTAGCGCGCCAGATCGTAGAGGGCGGTCTGCGACTGCGTTTTCGAGCTCAGGCTGTAGGCCAGGATGGGGAACACCGTCGGGTCCATGCGCTTGGTGGACATCCGCGTGCCCGGCGGCAGACGCGACAGGATCTGGGTGATCGCCTGATTGACCTCGGAGCTCGCCAGTGCCATGTCGCTGCCCCAGTCGAAGCTCACCGACACCTCGGCCGAGCCCCGGCTGGTGGTGGAGCGCACGTCGCGCACGCCGGGCACCCGGCGCACCGCCTCCTCCACCGGCTGGGTCACCGTCAGCATCATCAGGTCGGCGGGCCGGTCGCCGGCGTCGAGCGACACCAGCACGCGGGGAAAGTCCACGTTCGGGAACAGGGTCACCGGCAGCCTGAAGGCCGCCAGCGTTCCGCCCAGGGCCAGCAGCGCCAACAGGAACAGGATCGAGCGGCGGTGGTTCTGCAGCCAGCCGGTGAAGCTCATCGGGCGCCCCCGCGGACCGCCATGCCGTCGTGCAATTCATAATTGCCCAGGCTCACCACCGGCTCCTTGGGATCGAAGGCGCCGTGCACGGCGACCAGCTCGGCCTGTTCCAGTCCGGTACTCACCTCGACCCGGTGCGCCTTACCCTTAGCCACCTGGAAAATATAGGCGCCCCGGGCATCTTTCAGCACCGCCGAACGCGGCACCACCCATTCGGGCTTGCTCGCCAGTTGCACCGTCGCGTGCACCTTGGTGCCTGGCATCGGTACCTGGCCTTGCAGTTCCACCAGCACATCGACGAACTGGGTCTTGGGATCGATCGCGCCGAACACCTGCGCCACCCGTCCGGTGAGGCGGCGTTCGCTATCGAACACCGGCGCCACCTCGACCGCCATGCCCGGATGCACCCGCGCCACCTGGTCGGACTCGATGCCCAGGATCACGCTGCTCTTGCCGCCACGCGCCAGCGTCAACAGCGGTGCGCCGTTTGCCAGGCGCTCGCCCTGGGCCGCCATGACGCTGGTGACGACGCCGTCGAAGGGCGCGGCGACGCGCTCCAGCGCCTGGCCGGCGCCTATCCTCTGCTGCGCCTGCAGCGCGGCTTCGGCCTCCGCCAGCGCCTTTCTCGCCGCAGCCAGTTGCGATCGGGTGGCCAACTGCTGGGCCAGCAGTTGCCCGGTGCGGGCGAGCTCACCCCGGGCAAAATCCACGGCCTCTCGCGCACGCAGGTAGGCCAGGGCGGCGTCGGCGCCGGTGGCGAATTCCAGCAGCACCTGGCCTCTCTTCACCACCTGGCCGGCGCTCACCGAGAGGCTCGCGATCTGGCCGGGGCGGGGCAGGCTGACGGTCTCGCTGGCACCGACGTCGGGCGAGACCACGCCGTAGCCCGACAGGGTTTCGCTCATCGCCTGCTGTTTCAGCGCCACGGTTTCTACCTGAACGCTGGGCAGCTCGGCCGCCGGCAGCGTGCCGGGTGCCAGCAACAGGAAGAGCAGCAGACTCGGCAGGAGTCGGCGCATCATTGCTTGCCCCGTTCGGGGAGATCAGGCCCGAGCAGGACCTCCAGCGCGATTCTCTGTTCCATCAGTGCCTCTTTCAGTTCGATGGCTTCGCTGCGTTTATCCAGCGCCGCGGTCTGCAGCCGGACGTAATCTGCTGCGCTCATGTTGCCTGCCAGGTAGGCCGCCTCGGCGCGCTTGGCCACGGTCTCGAGCTCGATTTCGCCGCGGCGGGAGCGCCGCAACTGCGCTTGCAGCAAGGGCAGATTTTCCAGCGCGACGGCGACCTCGCCAGCGGCGCTGTTCAGCCGGTCCTGGTATTCGTCGTAGAGCTTCCTGCGCGTGGCTTTTGCTATGGCGATGTTGCCGCGATTGGCGTTGAAGATCGGCAGACTCAAGCTCAGGCCGAAGCCGACGGTATAGAGCCCGCTGGTGTCGCGGGCGCGGGTCAGGCCGATGTTCAGGGCCGGAAACTGCGCCAGAATCGCGCCGCGAAACTTCTCTTCCTGGGAGCGGTAGCCCGCCCGCAGCGCGCGCAGATCCGGACGCTGCTTGAGGCGCTGCTCCAGATCGGCGCGCACGCGTTTGGCGTCGATCGCCGCATCGACCACGGCGGGCGCCGGCTCCCCGACCAGATCGAGCGGCGCACCGGCGGCGAGACCGAGCAGGCGATCGAGGGCGGCGCGGTCTTGCAGGCGGCTGCGTTCGAGTTCGTTGCTCCGGCGCTCGACTTGCTGCAAGGCGGCCAGGTCGGCGCTGGCGACGGCCAGACTGACGTCGCCCTCGGCGAGCGCTGCGTGGCTGCGCCGATAGCGCTCAGCCAGCAGTTTGCGCTCGGCCCTTGCCTGATCGAGCAGAGCTTGCTGCGCGATCAGGCGAGCGAACAGCAGGCGCGCTCGTCCCACCACCTGCCATTCCTGCCAGAGCAATTCCAGGTTCACCCGCCGCAGATTCGCGCCGGCCGCGCCGACGCGCAAGGAACGCAGCAGCAGGGCACTCACGTCGTAGCTCGGGTTGAGACTGAAGCCGTTGGTATTGCCCGCAGCGCCGTTGGTGGGGTGGTCGAAGCTTGCACCCAGTTGCGGATCGGGCAGCAGGCCGGCGGCGAAGGCTTGGGCGCGGGCGATGCCCAGCTCGTCCCGCATCTCTCTGAGTTGCGGGTTGTTGGCCACCGCCAGCATCGCCACCTCGTCGCTGTCCAGGCCGTTTGCCGGATCGAAGACATGCGCGGACAGATTGCGGAAGGGCAGGCTCGCGGCATCGACGCTGATGGCAGAAGCCGCTCGCGGCAGATCGACGCGCTCGGGCAGCGGTCTGGGCGTGTAGGCGGCGCAAGCGGCGAGGGCGAGCGAGGGCAGGGCGATTACCAGGGAAGAGAATCTCACTGGGTGTGCTTCCCTTCATCGGACTCGTTAGCCAGGTTCGTTGCCAATTTGGCCACCATCCAGCCGGCGCCGCGGACGTTCCTGATGACGTCGGGCCCCAGCTTCCTGCGCACGCCGTGGATCAGGAAATCGACGGCATTGCTCTCCACTTCCTCGTTCCAGCCGTAGATACGGCTCTCCAGTTCGGCGCGGGTGAGAATCGCACCGGGGCGCAAGAGCAGCGCCTGCAGCAGGGCGAACTCGCGCGCCGATAGGGCTTGCACCAGATCGCCGCGATGCGCCTCGCGCGTCGCCGGGTCGAGGCTGACCACGCCGTTGGAGAGCAGCGGCGCGGCCTGTCCGCCCTGGCGGCGGGCCACCGCCCGGAGACGGGCGAGCAGCTCATTGACGTCGAAGGGTTTGACCAGGTAGTCGTCGGCGCCGAAATCCAGTCCCTTGATCCGGTCGTCGATGCCGTCCCTGGCGGTGATGACGATCACCGGCACGGCGTTGCCGGCTTGCCTCAGGCGCCGCAGCACCTCCAGGCCGTCGCGTTTGGGCAGCCCCAGATCGAGCAGCACCGCCTGATGCTCGCCCAGTTCGAGCGCGCTCGTCGCCGCGGCGCCGTCGTGCACCCAATCGACGGCGTAGGCGGCATCCTTCAGCGCGACCACCACCGCCTCGCCGATCATGCGGTCGTCTTCAACGAGCAGGATGCGCATCGGGGTTTCCTTCAGTCGTCACCGCCGCAGCAGTCCGGAGATTGCACAAAACTTCGTCATTGCGAGCCGCCTGTTTCGGCGTGGCCGAAACTGCACACGGACCATGAACCTACCACCAAACCCGTCATCGCGACTGCCGCGGCCTGCGGCCTCGCAGTGACGGCAGCGTGGCGATCCAGATTGCCACGGCCTTCGGCCTCGCAACGACGACCGGAGGAAGTCCCCGTGGGACGCAGAGGAGGGTTCATGGAAAGGCCCGCAGGGCCGCGGCAATCGCAATGACGACATTATCGTCAGTCGGCATTCGGGCCTTCCCGGTCGTTTTCCAGCACCTTGCCGGTCTTGGCATCCACCCCGACTTCCTGCGTGTGCTTGCCGCTCTTGATGTCGAAGGAATAGCGCAGGCCGCTGCCGCCCTTTTCCCGCTCCAGTTCTTCATCGCTGATGTTGCCGGAATGGGCCTTGAGCGCGATCGCGCGGGCCTGTTCGATGCTGATTTTTGCCTGCCCGGCATACTTTTCGCCGGTGAAGGCGAAGGCGCTGACCGCGGCCAGCGCGAGGATCGCGCCGAGTACTGCTTGCTGTTTCGATACTGTCATGACGATGCTCCGATAGAGTGGATTGAATTCGGGCGGACGCATCGGCATCCACCTTGGTCGTCACTCTACCGGCCGAAAATTAGGCCCGAGATAGGGGCGTTTCCCCGGCCAGCGATGGGTCATTTCTGGCCAGCCTGGTTCGCGGATGCCGGCGGCCAGTTCCGGACCTGCTGCCACACCTGTTGCACCGCCGGCGGCAGCTTGTCCATGTGCTTCAGGAACAGCGCCAGGGTCCAGATCTGCCGGTCGCTGAGGGCGTCCCGGAACGAAGGCATGCCGGTCAGGCGGATGCCGTGCTGGATCTTCCAGAACGAATAGCCTTGCGGATCGTCCTCGACCCCGTCGGTCGCCAATTGCGGCGGCTTCTGGTAGAGGCCTTTCGCTATCGGCGACGGCGTCGCGGCGCCCTGGGCATCGCCGTGGCAGACCGCGCAGTTCTGCGCGAACAGATGGACGCCTTCAATGAGATTCTGATCGTTGAGCGCCACCGGGTTTTCGCCCTTCGGAGCCTCGCGCTTTAAGGTTGCGCGCAGCGAGGTGCGCGCCATCCAGGTTTCCAGCCAGCCGGGTGTTGCATCGGCATTGGCGGGAATGTAGCCGCTTTGCACCAGCGCGTAAGCGCCGATCAGGCCAAGGACGAGCGCTAATGCGATTCCGAAAACCACGGATTTGAACATGATGCCTCCTCATTCCAGGACAGGGATTTTCCAGGACGCGACAGCTGCATCGCGGCTGATTGCCGCGCAAATTCCTGATTCCGTGCGGACGCCGAAAATCATCGGAATAGGCGTTCGCAGGATGCGCGCCATCCGGCCGATGCTCAACCGGATCGTCAGGCGGCGGATGGCCGAGAAAAAGATTGTACTTGGGATGCTAGCGACTGAGAATTAGCGCTGGATTAGCCGACCCATTTTCATGCGCCGGCCCGGGCCTCGCCGCTGCCGCCTTATTGCTCGTCCTGGAATGGAATCTCGGCGTCTTTCTCAAAGCGCTTTTTGCGCTTTTTGCCAAACGCCCAAAACAGCATGCCTATGAACAGCGCCACCAATATGACCGTGTAGATAAAGTACGCGTCTCCGCTCATGAGTTTTCTCCTTCGATGTTAGAGTCGTTTTTTTCAGGCGGCGCGCTAAGGCAGGACGCGACGGCCTGCGCACCGAAGCGGCCAATGGCGTAGCCTAGGTTGTCGCCGAGTATCGCCGCTGCCGATGCCGTCAGAACCACGAACCAGACGTTGAGCTGGCCCTCTACGGCGAGGAACGATGCGGCGACCAGGAAGGTCTCGCCCGGCAACGGCAACCCAAACGACTCGGCGAACAGCACACCGAACAGTGCGCCGTAACCGTACTGGACGATGTAGGGGTGAGCCGTGGCGAGCAGGCTATTCACTGCCTAGGGATGCGGCAACAATCGGTTTCATCATCGCAAGCTCACCTTTTCGGGGAAACGAGGGGCGGGCCATCGCCGTCAGAGCTGAAAGCCGATCCACAGCACCAGCCCTTCACCGAAATCGCGCCACAGATCGGGCGGATGCGCCACGTAGCGACGGGCGGTACTGCGTTCGAGATCGAACCACGCGCCGTAGCGGGCGATAGCGCCGGAGTCATGAAACGCCACCATCAGCTCGTAGTTGAGGAACAGGCTGCGGCTGTCGAGGTTGGTGGATCCCACCAGTGCCAGCGCATCGTCGATGATGGCGGCTTTGGCGTGCAGCATGTGCGGCGCCAGCCAGACTTCTACCCCCGCACCGGCCAGAGCGCGCAACGAGCGATGCCGCGCGATATCGGCGAGCCGGTGGTTGGAGCGTTCGGGCAACAGCAATTCCACCTGCACGCCGCGCCGTGCCGCCAGCGTCAGCGCCATCAGCAAGGCATCGTCGAGCACGACATAGGGCGAGACCAGCTTCATGCGCGTGCGCGCACGGTAGGCCGCGCTGACCAGCAGCGCCTGCACGGTGTCGTCGGCCTGGTCGGGGCCCGAGGCGATGACTTGTCCGGCCGGCTCACCGGCGGCTGCGTCGGGAGCCGCCTCGGCGTCGGCCGTCGAAGCGCCAGTGCTCGGCGCTTCGACCCCCGCCGCGAACACCCAGTCGTGCTGGAACAGCTCGGCCGCCTGGCGGACCAGCGGGCCTTGCAGATCGAAGCTCAGGTCGCGCCACGCCGGGCGTCCGGGCGCGCCTTCGAAATACTCGACGGCCAGATTGCGTCCGCCGCACCACAGCCGCTCGGCGGCGCGGCCGGCGTCGGCCACCACGAGCTTGCGGTGGTTGCGCAGATTCGTGCGACCTTTCAGGGGAGATTGCAAGGGCGGCACGAAGAGCTCGAGGTGCACACCCGCGCGCCGCAATGCGGACAGGTCCGGCCGCCCGCCCAGCATGCGGCCCACCCCGTCGAGCAGCAGCCGCACCCGCAGCCCGGCGCGTGCGCGGGCCGCCAGATGGGCGCTCACCGTCGCACCGACCGCGTCCCGTCCGAGGATGAAGGTGCACAGGTCCAGGGTGTGCCGGGCGCCATCGATGACTTCCAGGAGCGCGCGCAGCGACGCCGAACCGTCGGCGTGGACAGACAAGGCCCGGTAGGTCGTGGGGCGCGGCTGCCCGAGCGCGGCGGCGGTCTGGGCCGGCCAAGCAGCGTCGTCGTCGCCCGGCCGCGGCGCGCGAGCGGCCAGTGACGAATGGCCGGCGCGGGTGAGCTTGCGCGTGCCGAACAGCAGATACAGCGGCAGCGCGGCATAGGGCAACAGGAGCAGGGACAGCACCCAGCCGATTGCCGCGGATGGATGACGGCGCTGGTGCCGCACGTGGGAGAGCACCACATACACCAGCAGTCCGACGGCCACCGCCAGCCCGTGCAGCGAGAGTAAACGCGGGAGCGTCAGAGTGGCCACGCGCGCTCCAGGATGGCGCGGCTCAATGGTCGTGCCGCCGGCGCACCGCCGTCACGGCGAGCTCGGTGCGCCTGTTGGTGTGAGGTTTTTCCCTGATGCGGCGGACATGGTTCGTGATCCTGTTCATGCCGCGAGTCTACTGAATTTATGGTCGGGTCGCGAGGTCACGGGTTTGCGGTTGCTTTCGTCACTGGCAATAATGCCCATCGGATATTTGGCCTGGTATCCGATGATGGGCCGGAATTCATTCATTCCCGCACCCAGCCCCTGCGGATCAAACCGCCGAATAGTCCCCGATAAGGCGGCAGCAGCAGGCGCATCAAAGGCGCGATCAGCCGCTGCTCCTGGCCCCGGACGAGCCGGGCGCTGCCTAGCGCCACCAGCGCTGCGCCGAGCATGTCCAGCGGAAAATGCACGCCCAGATAAATGCGCGCCCAGGCCACCGGCAAACCCAGCAGAGCCAATGTCCTGCCGGCGAGCCGGGTTCGTTCGCGCCGCAGCAGGCCGAAGGCGACGGCCCAGATCAAGGTCAGGTGATCGCTCGGGAACGAACTGTCCTGGACGTGCCAAACCAGGGTGCGGCCGATGCCGATTTCGAAGGGCCGCGGGTGGTACCAGAGCAGGCCGATCAACTGATTGATCAGCAAGCCCGTCAAGCCGGCAAGCGTTGCCGCGAGTAGCGCCTGTCGCGTGGCGGAAGAGCCGCGCAGCCAGCCGACGACCAGCCCCGCCGGTACGACCCAGATCAGGTCATAGGCCAGCAGGCGGGCCGTTTCGACCACCCGAAACGAGGCATCCGGCGCGGCGTCGAGCAGCAGAAATAGCGTCTGATTCAGGTGTTCCATGGCGGCTTCCGGGCGGCGTGTTCACAAGCTTCGGGTGCCCGTGCGCTGGCCTGTCTTTCCGGATAAGGCTCAGCCAGACCACCAGGCCGAGGATGGCCGAGCGAGGGATCGTACTTGCGATGATGGCGACCGAGAATTAGCGCAGGATTAGTGCCCGTTTTGCCGTCGGGGAGCCGTTACCCGGCGGCAATTACGGGCACTTATGCCGCGAAGCGGCGCCAGTCGATCTGCCTCGGGGCCTGTCGCCGGGGAGCCGTTACCCGGCGGCAATTACGGGCACTTATGCCGCGAAGCGGCGCCAGTCGATCTGCCTCGGGGCCTGTCGTCGGGGAGCCGTTACCCGGCGGCAATTACGGGCACTTATGCCGCGAAGCGGCGCCAGTCGATCTGCCTCGGGGCCTGTCGCCGGGGAGCCGTTACCCGGCGGCAATTACGGGCACTTATGCCGCGAAGCGGCGCCAGCGAGTCCCCCGGGCGGGCGATCCGCTCCCGCTGCGGACCGTCCCGATGGATGCCTCAGTGCATCCTGCCCATCATCCCGGGAATCATCGTTGCCGCGGAAGACAGGCCGGCGGCCTGCATCGCTGCCTGCATCGCGGCGGCGGAAGCGATATTGACGTTGACCCTCGAGAACGTGCCGTCCGAATTGATGATCGGCAGGTTCACCGTGGCGACGCTCTGATTCGCCAGGGCGGCGAGGACGGCGTTCGTCTGGGTCTGCGTCTGGGTCTGGGTCATGAGCCGGTCCATGGCGGTCACGGCGCACGCGAGCTGCTGGGGCGTCGTTCCCGCCGCGGCGCAGGCGCTGCCGTCGGCTGCCTGCAACTGGGTGCTGGTCTGCGTGGCGAGCATCAGCCGCGTCAGTTGCTTGACCATGTTGGCCTGCATCCCCAGCATCGCGGCGTCGGCGCCGTTGTTCCTGATATCCACCAGGGGTTTGACGGAAAGGTCTATGCCCAGGTTGCTCATCAGGCTCTGCACCGCGGTGATCTGCAGCCTGATCTGGTTGGCGTCGATATTGGTGTTGCCCAGCGCGGCGGCCACCATGTCGGAAAACGGCGTGACGTAGGCGCTGGTGTTGGCCGACACCGCCGGCACCAGTGCGCGCAGGGTCAGGTTGTAGGGAATGGGCAGCCCCGTCGTCTCGTCGATCATGGTGCTGCCGGTACCCGCCATCACCTTGATCAGCGCCGGGCCGGTATAGCCGTCGTTGAGGGTGACGCTGTAGGAGCCGTCGCTGCCGGTGACGGTGGCGGCGCAGGTGGCGTCCGCCTCGGGTGTGCCGTTCGCGATGCGGCAGACCAGCACCCTGGCCTGCATGACGATGCCCTTGGCCGCGACGCCGCTGACCGCGGTCGGTGCCAGTGCCGCGCTACCGCCGCCACCGCCGCCACCGCCGCCGCAGCCCGCCAGCGCCGCCAGTGCGAGGGGAATTCCAAGGACCTTGAATGCGGTCTTGACTAGCCTGTCCATGATGAAGCGCTCCTTCCCAAAGGTGACAAATGAATAGGATATCCGCATATGACGGGAATGGCTATCGCACCACCTTCGTCACTGCGAGGCCGAAGGCCATGGCAGTCGAGATTGCTTCGCCTTCGGCTCTCCATGAACCCTCCTCTGCGTCCCACGGGGACTTCCTTTCGATGGAGATACCCGAACGGGTACGGTCGTCGTTGCGAGGCCGAAGGCCGTGGCAATCTGGATCGCCACGCTGCCGTCACTGCGAGGCCGCAGGCCGCGGCAGTCGCGATGACGGGTTTGGTGGTGGGTTCATGGTCCGTGTGCAGTTTCGGCCGCGCCGAAACAGGCTCCTCGCAATGACGAGTTGCCCCCCGAGAGAACTTCCTTAGGGGCGTCCCCCAAGATGATGCCGCCGCATCCCCTGCAGGAAGCCGACTTCGAAATTACATTTTCGTAATCTTCGCGATGGTGCTTGCCCCTTGCCGTCCGCGAACAATTGGAAATAACTTTCCCGTCATGAGGCGGCGGTATTGTGCCAATATTCCGGCAGCTCTCCCGCGGGAACGAAGGCTGGGACGGCGGGGTCTCAGAAAAGGAGGGATGCCATGAATACGATCAAATGGATGACCGCTTTGCTGCTGCTGGCAGCGGCCGGCTCGGCCAGCGCCTGGGCAGACAGGGATCACGGGCATTTCGACGCGCATTTCGGCATGATGATCGGGCCCTACTGGGGGCCGGGATACTATGCGCAGCCCCCCTACGGCTATTACCCGCCCCCCTATCCGCCGGTGCTGGTCGCCCCCCCGGCGCCGCCTGTTTATATCGAGCAGCAGCAGGCGCCTGCCGCTCCGGCGCCGACCGATTACTGGTACTACTGCCCCGCGGCGAAGGCCTATTACCCCTACGTCAAGGAGTGTCCCGGCGGCTGGCAGAAAGTATCGCCGCAGCCGTCGGATCGGCCCTGAAACGAACCAGGAGTCACCATCATGAAATCGTTCACTTCCCCGCTCGCCGCCTTGTCGGCCCTGCTGCTCGCCGGATGCGCCTCGGTGCCGACCGGCCCCAGCGTGATGGCCCTGCCCGGGACCGGCAAGAGCTTTGAGCAGTTCCGCGATGACGACGCGGTGTGCCGCCAGTACGCCCAGTACCAGGGGGGCGGCGGCGCCAACCAGGCCGCCGTCGATGCCGGCGTGCGCAGCGCCGCCGTCGGTACCGTGGTGGGGGCGGTCGCAGGCGCCGCCATCGGCGGCCACGAGGGTGCCGGCACGGGTGCGGGCACCGGACTCTTGGTCGGCAGCATGGCCGGCGCCGGCGCCGCGCAGAGTTCCGCCTACTGGAGCCAGCGGAATTACGACCACGCCTACATCCAGTGCATGTACGCAAAGGGAAACCAGGTGCCGGTCTCCGGCGCCATGTCGGGCAGCCGGCCCCAGGCGCCGGCGGGCTACACCCCGCCGCCGCCGCCGGGCTACCCGCCGCCGCCCCGCCAGTAGGCGGTCAACACGACGCCCATGCCGCGCTTGCCGCGGATTACGGCCTCGCAGTGACGAGGGGAGACTGCCGCGGCCTTCGGTTTGGCAGTGACGAGGACAGGTTTTGCCCTTGATGTTGAAAGGTGAAACCTCAATGAGGCTATGAAGCAGATGAAACACCCCAGACTCTGGATCGCGCTCGCCGTCCTGATCGCCGCGGCGGTGGCGCTGTTCTTCGCCAGGAGTGCGGCGCAGTCGCCGCAAGGCGGTCGCCGGGGCATGGCCGGCGCCGGCCGGTCGATGCCGGTGATGGCGGCGGCGGCCAGGCGCGGCGACATCGACGTGCTGATCGATGCGCTGGGCACGGTCACGGCGCGCAACACCGTCACCGTCAAGCCCCGGGTGGATGGACAACTGGTGAGCGTCGCGGCGCACGAGGGGCAGTTGGTGAAGGCAGGCGAAGTGCTGGCCGAAATCGATCCGCGCCCCTTCCAGGTGGCGCTCGACCAGGCCGACGGCCAGCTCTTGCGCGACCAGGCGCTGCACGACAACGCCGAGCTCGACTACCAGCGCTATCGCGGCCTGCTGGCGAAGGATTCGATCGCCAGGCAGCAGGTGGATGCCCAGGAAGCGCTGGTGCGCCAGACGCTCGGCACGGTGCAGATGGATAGGGCGCAGGTGGCCAACGCCAAGCTGCAGCTCGGCTTCACCCGGATAAGGGCGCCGGTTTCAGGCCGCCTCGGCCTGCGTCTGGTCGACACCGGCAACATGGTGCACGCCAGCGACGCCACCGGCCTGTTCGTCATCACCCAAACCCAGCCGATCGCCGTCGTCTTCGCCATCCCCGCCGACGATCTCTCCGCCGTATTGCAGCGCGTGCGCTCGGCTGCGAGCTTGCAGGTCGAGGCCTTCGATCGCGAAGGCAGCAAGCTGCTGGCGAAGGGCCGGCTGACGACGGTGGACAACCAGATGGACGTGGCGACCGGCACGGTGAGGCTCAAGGCCGAGTTCGCCAATGCCGACAACGGACTGTTCCCGAATCAGTTCGTCAATGCCCGCCTGCGCGTCGAGACGCTGCACGGCGCCACGCTGATGCCGACGGCGGCGGTCCAGCGCGGCACGCCGGGCACCTTCGTCTATGTCGTCAATCGGGACCAGACGGTGAGCGTGCGGGCGGTCACGCTGGGGCCCACCGACAAAGACGTCGTGGCGGTGGAGAAGGGCCTGGCACCGGGCGAACGGGTGGTGGTAGACGGCGCCGACAAGCTGCGCCAGGGCGCGAAGGTCGAGGTGGTGAGCGCTGCCGCGCGGCAAGACCTGCTCAAGGGTCCGCCCAATGGCGGCAAAGGCGGCAAAAACGGTAAAGGCGGCGGCAAGGCCTCGGAGCCGGGAGCGGCGCGCAGGAACGGCGCGTGAATCCGTCGCGTCCGTTCATCCTGCGGCCGGTGGCGACCTCGCTGCTGATGGTCGCCGTCCTGCTGGCGGGGCTGGTGGCCTATCGGGTGCTGCCGGTCTCGGCGCTGCCCGAGGTCGATTACCCGACCATCCAGGTGACGACCTTGTATCCGGGCGCCAGCCCGGACGTCATGACCTCGGCGATCACCGCCCCCCTGGAGCGGCAGTTCGGCCAGATGCCGGGCCTGAACCAGATGTCGTCCGCCAGTTCCGGCGGCGCCTCGGTGATCACGCTGCAGTTCAATCTCGCCCTGAGCCTTGACGTCGCCGAGCAGGAGGTGCAGGCCGCGATCAACGCCTCCAGTTCCTTCCTGCCGACCGACCTGCCGATGCCGCCGATCTACAGCAAGGTGAACCCGGCCGATGCGCCCATCGTCACGCTGGCGATCACCTCGGCGACGCTGCCCCTGCCCAGGGTCGAGGACCTGATCGACACCCGCCTGGCGCAGAAGCTGTCGCAATTGCCGGGCGTGGGCCTGGTCAGCGTCGGCGGCGGCCAGCGGCCGGCGGTGCGCATCCAGGTCAATCCGAAGGCGCTCGCCGCCGCCGGGCTCAATCTCGACGACGTGCGCAGCGCGATCGGCAACGCCAACGTCAACATGGCCAAGGGCAGCTTCGACGGGCCGGCGCGGGCTTCGACCATCGACGCCAACGACCAGCTGAAGTCGGCGCAGGAATACCGCAGCCTGGTGCTGGCCTGGAAGAACGGCGCGGCGATCCGCATCGGCGACATCGCCGAGGTCATCGACGGCGCCGAGAACGACCGACTGGCCGCCTGGGCGGGCCTGGGGGGAATGACGCCGCGGCAGATGCCGGCGATCATCCTCAACATCCAGCGCCAGCCCGGCGCCAACGTCATCGAGACGGTGGACCGCATCAAGGCGCTGCTGCCGCAGCTGCAGGCGTCCTTGCCCGGCTCGGTCGAGGTCAGGCTGCTGACCGACCGCACCACCACCATTCGCGCCTCGATCACCGACGTCAAGCTGGAACTGCTGCTCTCTGTCGCGCTGGTGGTGATGGTGATCTTCCTGTTCCTGCGCAACGTCCCGGCGACCCTGATTCCCAGCGTCGCGGTGCCGCTGTCCTTGATCGGCACCTTCGGCGTGATGTATCTCGCCGGATATTCGATCAACAACCTGACCCTGATGGCCATGACCATCGCCACCGGCTTCGTCGTCGACGACGCCATCGTCATGATCGAGAACATCTCCCGCTACGTCGAGCGGGGCGACTCGCCCCTGCAGGCGGCCCTGAAGGGCGCGGAGCAGATCGGCTTCACCATCATTTCCCTGACCGTGTCGCTGATCGCGGTGCTGATCCCCCTGCTGTTCATGGGCGACGTGGTCGGCCGGCTGTTCCGGGAGTTCGCGGTGACCCTGGCGGTGGCCATCCTGATCTCGGCGGCGGTGTCGCTGACGCTGACGCCGATGATGTGCGCCAGGCTGCTGCGGCACACGCCCGAAGCCGAGCAGAGCCGGTTTTTCAGGAACAGCGGCGCTTTCTTCGACAGGGTGATCGCGCGCTACGGCATCATGCTGAACTGGGTGCTCGATCGCCAAGTGGCCACGCTCGCCGTCGCCGCAGCGACCCTGGCGCTCACCGTCCTGCTCTACGTGTTCGTGCCCAAGGGCTTCTTTCCGGTCCAGGACACCGGCGCCATCCAGGGCATCACCGAAGCGCCGCAATCGATCTCCTTCGCCGCCATGGCCGGCAGGCAGCAGGCGCTGGCCGACGCGGTGCTGGCCGATCCGGCGGTGGAGAGCCTGTCCTCCTTCATCGGCGTCGATGGCGCCAACGTGACCCTGAACAGCGGCCGCATGCTGATCAACCTGAAGCCCAAGAACCGGCGCGACGCCGACGCCGTCGCGGTCATCCGCCGCCTGCAGGCCGGGCTGGCGAAGATCCCCGGCATCTCGATGTACATGCAGCCGGTGCAGGACCTGACCATCGAGGACCGGGTCAGCCGCACCCAGTACCAGTACAGCGTCGAGGATGCCGATCCGGACGAGCTCGCGCTGTGGTCGGCCAGGCTGGTGGCCCGCTTGCGCCAGCTGCCGCAACTGGCCGACGTCGCCAGCGACATGCAGGACCAGGGCCTCTCGGCCTACGTCGACATCGATCGCAATACCGCCGGGCGCCTGGGGATCACCCCGGCGGCGATCGACAACGCGCTCTACAACGCCTTCGGCCAGCGCCTGATCTCGACGATCTTCACCCAGTCGAACCTCTACCGCGTGGTGCTCGAAGTCCAGCCCGGATTCCAGCAGGGACTGGCGGCTTTCAACAGCATCTACCTGGTGTCGACCGCCAACGGGGCGAGCGCGCAGGTGCCGCTGTCTTCGATCGCGCGCATCTCGGAGCGGCCCACACCGCTGTCCATCAACCATATCGGCCAGTTTCCCGCGACCACGATTTCCTTCAACCTGGCGCCCGGCGTCTCGCTGGGCGATGCGGTCGCCGCGATCCGTGCCGCCACCCGGGAGCTGTCCATGCCCGCCGGCGTGGCGACCGGCTTTCAGGGCGCGGCGCTGGCCTTCCAGGGCTCGCTCGACAACACCCTGCTCTTGATCCTCGCCGCCATCGTCACCATGTACATCGTGCTCGGCGTCCTCTACGAGAGCTACATCCATCCGGTGACCATCCTGTCCACCCTGCCCTCGGCCGGCGTCGGCGCGCTGCTGGCGCTGCTGCTGTCGGGCACCGATCTGGGCATCGTCGGCATCATCGGCATCGTCCTGTTGATCGGCATCGTCAAGAAGAACGCCATCATGATGATCGACTTCGCCCTGGAAGCCGAGCGCGAGCACGGAAGAACGCCGCGCGAGGCGATCTTCGAAGCCTGCCTGCTGCGCTTCCGTCCGATCCTGATGACCACCCTGTCGGCGCTCCTGGGCGCGCTGCCGCTGATGCTGGGCAGGGGCGTCGGTTCCGAGTTGCGCCAGCCGCTGGGCCTGACCATGGTCGGCGGCCTGCTGGTGAGCCAGGTGCTGACCTTGTTTACCACCCCGGTGATCTATCTCGCCTTCGACCGCCAGGCGCGCCGCTTCAATGCGTGGCGCGCCAAGCCTGTACCCGCGGCCTAAGCCGATGCAAAGATGAATCTCTCCGCCGTCTTCATCAGGCGCCCGGTCGCGACCACGCTGCTGACGCTGGGGGTCGCACTGGCGGGACTGCTGTGCTTCACCCTGCTGCCGGTGGCACCCTTGCCCCAGGTCGATTTCCCGACCATCTCGGTCGAGGCCTCGCTGCCCGGCGCCAGCCCCGAGACCATGGCCGCGACGGTGGCGACGCCGCTCGAACGCTCGCTCGGGATCATCGCCGGCGTCACCGAGATCACCTCGACCAGCACGCTCGGCCAGACCCGCATCATCCTGCAGTTCGACCTCGATCGCGACATCGACGGCGCCGCGCGCGACGTCCAGGCGGCGCTGAACGCGGCGCGCAGCCTGCTGCCCACCGGCATGCCGAGCAACCCGAACTACCACAAGGTGAATCCGGCCAACGCGCCGATCATGATCCTGTCGCTCACCTCGGATTCGCTCACGCGCGGCCAGATGTACGATGCCGCGTCGACCGTCCTGGCCCAGAAGATCTCGCAGGTGGATGGGGTCGGCCAGGTGACGGTCGGCGGCAGTTCGCTGCCGGCGGTGCGCGTGGAGCTCTCGCCGCCCGCCCTGAACAAGCTCGGCATCGGCGTCGAGGAGGTGCGCGCCGCGATCGTTGCGGCCAACGCCGACCGGCCCAAGGGCGCGGTCGAGGACGCCGACCGGCACTGGCAGATCCTGGCCAACGATCAGGCCAAGCGCGCCGCCGACTATATTCCCGCGATCGTGGCCTACCGCAACGGCGCCGCGGTGCGTCTCGGCGACGTCGCCAGCGTCCAGGACTCGGTCCAGGACCTGCGCAACGAGGGCCTGGCCAACGGCAAGCCGGCGGTGCTGGTGATCATCAGGGGGCAGCCGGGTGCCAACATCATCGCGACGGTGGACCGCGTCAGGGCGCTGTTGCCGCAACTGTCCGCCGCCATTCCCCGCGCCATCGACCTCTCGGTGGTGATCGACCGCACCCCGACCATCCGCGCCTCGCTGCGCGAGGCCGAGCGCATGCTGATGATCTCGGTCGCGCTGGTGGTGCTGGTGGTCTTCCTCTTCCTGAGGAGCGGCCGCGCCGCGCTGATCCCGATCGTCGCCGTGCCGGTGTCCTTGCTCGGCACCTTCGCGGTGATGGCCCTGGCGGGCTTCAGCCTGAACAACATCTCGCTGATGGCGCTGACCATCGCCACCGGCTTCGTGGTCGATGACGCCGTGGTGGTGCTGGAGAACGTCTCGCGCCACATCGAGAACGGCATGGCGCCGTTTCCGGCGGCGCTGCTCGGCTCGCGCGAAGTGAGCTTCACGGTGCTGGCGATGAGCCTGTCCCTGATCGCCGTGTTCATCCCCATCCTGCTGATGGGCGGCATCATCGGCCGGCTGTTCCGCGAGTTCGCCGCGACGCTCTCGGCGGCCATCCTGGTGTCGCTGGTGCTGTCCCTGACCACCACGCCGATGATGTGCGCGCGGCTGCTGCGGCCCCATCCGGCCGGGGAGCGCGGACGCTTTTTTTGCGCCGCCGAGCGCGCCTTCGCGGCGCTGCAGGAAGGCTACCGCAAGAGCCTCGACTGGGCGCTGGCGCACGGCCCGATCATGATGCTGGTGCTCTTCGCCACGGTGGGCTTCAATCTCTACCTCTACACCGTCGTGCCCAAGGGCTTCTTCCCGCAGCAGGACACCGGCCGGGTGATCGGCGGCATCCAGGCCGACCAGAGCATCTCCTTCCAGGCGATGCGCGCCAAGCTCGCCGATTTCGTCACCATCGTCAGCCATGACCCGGCGGTGGACAGCGCGGTGGGCTTCACCGGCGGCGGCCAGCGCAATTCCGGCTTCATGTTCGTCTCCCTGAAGCCGCTCGCCCAGCGCAAGCTCTCCGCCGACCAGGTGATCGCCAGGCTGCGCGGCAAGCTCGCCCGCGAGCCCGGCGCCCGGCTGTTCCTGCAATCGGTGCAGGACATCCACGTCGGCGGCCGCGCCAGCAACGCCCAGTACCAATACACGCTGCAGGCCGACGATATCGAGGAACTGCGCACCTGGGAGCCGAAGATCCGCGAGGCCCTGAGCCGGCTGCCGCAGCTCGCCGACGTCAACACCGATCAGCAGGACAAGGGACTGCAGACCACCCTGATCGTCGACCACGACGCCGCCGCGCGGCTCGGCATCAGTCAGCGGCTGATCGATGCCACCCTGAACGACCTGTTCGGCCAGCGCCAGGTGTCGACCATCTACGAGCCGCTCAATCAGTACCGGGTGGTGATGGAGGCGGCGCCGCAATACTGGCAGAGCCCGGAGATGCTGAAGGACGTATACGTCATCGCTCCCGGCGCCAATGGCGGCACGGTCGAGGTGCCGCTCTCGGCCTTCGCCCGCTTCGGGCCGAGCGCGACGCCGCTCGCGGTCAACCACCAGGGCCTGTTCGCGGCATCGACGCTGTCCTTCAACCTGCCCGTGGGCGTCTCGCTGTCGGATGCTACCCGGGCGATAGCCGACGCCATGGACAAGATCGGCGTGCCGATTTCGGTGCGCGGCAGTTTCCAGGGGACGGCGAAGGTGTTTCAGGCGTCGCTCGCCAGCCAGCCGGTGCTGATCCTGACCGCGCTGTTCGCCGTGTACATCGTGCTCGGCATCCTCTACGAGAGCCTGATCCACCCGCTCACGATCCTGTCCACGCTGCCCTCGGCCGGCGTCGGCGCGCTCCTGGCGCTGCTCGCCTTCCACACCGAGTTTTCCATCATCGCCTTGATCGGCGTCATCCTCCTGATCGGCATCGTCAAGAAGAACGCCATCATGATGATCGACTTCGCCCTCGACGCCGAGCGGCGCCTGGGTCTGGCGCCGCGCGACGCGATCTATCAGGCCTGCCTGCTGCGCTTCCGGCCGATCATGATGACCACCCTGGCGGCATTGTTCGGTGCGCTGCCGATGGCCATCGGCTTCGGCGACGGCGCCGAGCTGCGCCGGCCGCTGGGCATCGCCATCGTCGGCGGCCTGATCTTCTCCCAGCTCCTGACGCTCTACACCACGCCGGTGGTCTATCTCTATCTCGACCGGTTCCGGCTGTGGGTCCGGGGCCTCCGGCAACCGCGGGAGCCCGAACCTGCCGAAGCGGCGGCCCAGCCATGAGCGACACGAGACCTGCGATGAACATCGGAACCCGGCGCCTATTCCCGCTGCCCGCACTTGCCCTGCTGGCCTTGCTGTCCGGTTGCGCGGTCGGCCCCGATTACCGGCGCCCCGCGGTGGACACGCCCGCCGCCTACAAGGAGGCCGAGGGCTGGAAGTCTGCCCAGCCGCGCGACGAAGCGGCGCGCGGCAAGTGGTGGCAGGTCTATGGCGACCCCGAGTTGAATGCGCTGGTCGAGCAGGTGCAGGTGTCGAACCAGAACGTCATCGCCGCCGCGGCGCAGGTCAGGCAGGCGCAGGCGCTGCTCGGCGTCGCCCGCGCCGGCTACTTTCCGACGCTCTCCGGCGACCTGTCGGCCAGCCGCGGCAGCGCCGCCGGCGCATCTGCCGTCGGCAACACCGACCGGCTGTCCTTGAGCGCCGCCTGGGAGGCGGACGTCTGGGGCCGCATCGGGCGCACGGTCGAGGCCAACCGGGCGCAAGTCCAGGCCAGCGCCGCCGACCTGCGCGCGGCGCTCTTGAGCGCCCAGGCGACGCTGGTCCAGAGCTACCTGCAGCTGCGCGTGAACGACGCGGAGCGCCGCCTGCTCGATCAAACCATCGCGGCCTATCGGCGCTCGCTCGCGATCACCAGGAACCGCTATGCGGCCGGCGTCGCCGGCCGCAGCGATGTGGCGCAGGCGGAGACGCAACTGCGATCGACGCAGGCGCAGGCGATCGATCTGGGCGTTGCCCGCGCCCAACTGGAACACGCGATCGCGACGCTCGACGGCCGTCCCCCCGCAGACTTCCGCCTGCCGCCCAGCGACGCCATTCCGAGCCTGCCGACGATCCCCGCCGGCCTGCCGTCGGCGCTGCTGGAGCGCCGGCCCGACATCGCGGCGGCCGAGCGGCGCGTGGCCGCGGCCAATGCCCAGATCGGCGTGGCGCAGGCCGCCTTCTTCCCTGCCTTCAGCTTCAGCGCCTCGGGCGGCTACCAGAATTCCAGCCTCTCCCAGTTGACGGCGCTGCCCAACCGCTTCTGGTCGCTGGGACCCGCGCTGGCAGCAAGCCTGTTCGACGCCGGCGCGCGCTCGGCGCAGAAGGCGCAGGCGATCGCCGCCTACGACCAGAGCGTCGCCGGCTATCGCCAGACGGTGCTCTCCGCCTTCCAGGAGGTCGAGGACAACCTGGCCGCGTTGCGCATCCTGGCAGACGAGGCAGAGGCGCAACGGGCAGCGCGAGCGTCGGCCGCCGAAGCGCTGCAGCTCACCGACAACCAGTACCAGGCGGGCACCGTCAGCTATCTCAACGTCGTGACCGCGCAGGCGGCCGCGCTCGGCGCCGACCGGGCCAGCCTCGCCATCGCCGGCAGCCGGCTGGCCGCCAGCGTCTCCCTGCAGAAGGCCCTGGGCGGCGATTGGCGAGGCGGGGAGGGGAAGTAATTGGCGCTCGACCTGCCGCTGGATCCTTCACTGCATCGGCAGATGGCCGAAGCGAAGCTCGGTCTCGGCGACGAGCTCGGCTCGCTCGCGCATCTGATCGCGGCGCAAACCCTCGAGGCGCACGCCGCCGGAGCGGGCTCGGCGCTCGGGCTGTGCAACGTCGCCACCGGCTATTTCATGAAGGGCGATCATGAAACCGCGGCGCGCTGGTACCGGCTGGTATTGACGATCGATCCCGAACTCGCGATCGCCCACCAGAACCTCGCCGCGATCCATATGGATGCGGGACGCAGCGAAGAAGCGGCGGCCTGCCGGCAGCGCGCCTATCGGCGCCAGCGCGTGTTCATCGAGAACGCCGGCGCAGCGCTGCGCCGGGTGCTGATCCTGTGCGTCGGCGGCAGCTCGGGCAACGTCCCGGTGGAGACGCTGCTGCCCACCGCGAACTGCAGCCGCATCAAGTACGTCATCGACTATGCGGCCGAGGAGGAGGACGGACAGCTCCCCCCTTACGATCTGGTCTTCAATGCGATCGGCGAAGCCGACGTCGCGGCGCCTCTGGCCGACCGGCTGGAACGCTTCGCGGCGCGCTGCGGCCGGCCGCTGCTCAATCCCCGCAGGGCGGTGGCCGGAACCCGGCGCCACCTGCTGGCGGCATTGCTGAATGATCTCGAAGGCGTGGCGGTCGCGCCCTGCCTCCGCCTGGAGCGCCCGCCGGCTTCCCGCGCCGCGCTGGCCGAGTGCCTCGCCCGTGCGGGCATGGCCCTGCCGCTGCTCTCCCGCCCCGCGGCGAGCCACGGCGGCCGGGAGCTGGTGCGCTGCGATGGTCTCGAAGCGCTCGACGAGCGGCTGCGCGCCGCCGACGGCAGCCACTATCTGACGGAGTTTCACGACTACCGCAGCGCTGACGGCTACTACCGGAAGTACCGGATCATCTTCGTCGACCGCGAGCCCTTCCCCTATCACCTCGCGATCTCATCGCACTGGATGGTGCATTACTTTTCCTCGGGCATGAGCGACAGGCCCGAGTGGCTAGCCGAGGAACGCCGCTTCCTGCAGGATCCGTGCGCCGCGCTGGGCGAGCGGGCCATGGCCGCCGTCGCGGCGATCGGACGCCGGCTCGATCTGGACTACGGCGGCATCGACTTTGCGCCCCTGCCCGACGGCCGGCTGCTGGTGTTCGAGGCCAACGCCACCATGCTGATCCACTTCGAGCGCGGCGACGGGCCGCTGGCGCACAAGAACGTCCAGGTGCAGCGCATCGTCGCCGCCTTCGAACGGCTGCAAGCGCTGCGAACCGCCGCCTGATTTCGGCTATCCGACTGCCGCGATTGTGGTTGCGCTCTGCTCGGTCTCAAGCAGACAATCGTCATGTAGACCACGTTCAGGATCGTTGCGAACAGAGACGTTTCCATGAGAATCCACCAACTGTCTCCGCAGGGCGCGGTCGCGAGCCTGAAGAGCGCCGCGACCGGTCTGAGCGCTGCCGAAGTCGAACGCCGGCTGCGCGAATACGGCCGCAACGAGGTGGCGGCAGCGGCCCGCGAACCGCTTTGGCTGCGCCTCGTCAAGGAATTCACGACTTTCTTTTCGCTGATCCTGTGGATCGCCGCGGGGCTGGCCTTCTTCGCCGAATGGAGCGATCCCGGCCAGAACATGGGGAAGGTGGGCTACGCCATCGTGACCGTGATCCTGGTGAGCGGGCTATTCTCCTTCTGGCAGGAGTATCGCGCCGAACGAATGCTTGCGGCCTTGCGCAGGCTGCTGCCGCAACAGGCCCAGGTTTTGCGCGAGGGCAAAATCATCCGGATCCCCGCGGCGCAATTGGTGCCGGGGGATATCGTCCTGCTGGAGCCGGGCGACAACATCCCCGCAGACTGCCGGCTGATCGAGGCGTTTGGCGCACGCGTCAACAACGCGGCGATCACCGGTGAATCGCTGGCCAAAGCGCGCGCGGCCGATGCCTCCGAGGCGGATGACTTGATCGACAGCAAGAACGTCGTGCTCGCCGGCACCGCGATGGTGTCCGGGCAGGCCAAGGCCGTCGTCTTCGCCACCGGGATGCGCACCGAATTCGGCAAGATCGCGCATCTCACCCAGACGGCCGGCGCGGAAGTCTCGCCGCTGCGCAAGGAAATTGCGCACCTGAGCCGCCTGACCGCCATGCTCGCGGTGAGCATCGGTCTGCTGTTTTTCTCGCTCGGCTGGATGATCGGCATCCCCTTCTGGAAAGCCTTTATGTTCGCGATCGGCATCATCGTCGCCATGGTGCCGGAAGGGCTGCTGCCGACGCTGACCCTGGCGCTGGTGCTGGCCACCCAGCGCATGGCCAAGCGCAATGTCCTGATCCGCTACCTGCCGTCGGTCGAGACGCTCGGCTCCACGACGGTGATCTGCACCGACAAGACTGGGACGCTGACACTGAATCGCATGCTGGTCCGGCAACTCTATCTGGGGGAGGCCCTCGATTTTCCCGCCGGAGCGAAGCCGGGCCTCGCCGATCGCTACCGGCCTTTCTTCCTGACCGCCCGGATGTGCCACGACGTGAAGGAAACGGAGGGTCAAGGAAAGCCGGTCTTGCTGGGCGACCCGATGGAAGTCGCGCTGGTGGAAATGGCGCTGCGCTTCGTCCCGGATCTTCCCGTCTATCCCCGGCTGGACGAGATTCCCTTCGACGCCGAGCGCATGCGCCTGTCGGTCTTGCAGCAAACGCCCGAAGGCCCCGCCCTCTACTGCAAGGGGGCGCCCGAGTCGGTGCTGCCGCTGTGCCGCTACCGGCTCGATGGCGGCGAGATTCTGCCCCTCGGCCCCGAGGCCAGGAGCGGCATCGTGCAAGCGCAGGATGCGATGGCGCACCGGGGCCTGCGGGTGCTGGCCTTCGCCTACAGGAAGCTGGCGGCCGGCTATGACCGGGAGAGCCTGGAGGCGGATCTGGTTTTTGCCGGCTTGGCGGGGCTGGAAGACCCGCCCAGGTCCGAAGTGCCGGAAGCGCTGCGCAGATGCCGGGAGGCCGGAATCAAGGTCATCATGGTGACCGGCGATCATCCCCGGACCGCGGCGGCGATCGCCCGCGAAATCGGGCTGGTGAGGTCCGACAGTCCGACGATCATCACCGGCGAGCAGCTCGGACGATACTCGGTGATCCAGCTTCAGCTCGCCCTGGACGCCCCCGAGATCATCTTCGCGCGGGTCGTCGCCGACCAGAAGATGCGCATCGTCGAGGCCCTGAAGAACAAGCGGCAGATCGTGGCGGTCACCGGCGACGGCGTGAACGACGCCCCCGCGCTGAAGGCCGCGCATATCGGCATCGCCATGGGCATCGCCGGCACGGACGTGGCCAAGGAGGCGGCCGACATGGTGCTGCTGGACGACAACTTCGCCAGCATCGTCAATGCCATCGAGGAGGGCCGCGCGGTATTCGAAAATATCCGCAAATTCCTCACCTACATCCTGGTGCACAATGTCGCCGAGCTGATCCCCTATCTCGGCTTCCTGCTGTTCAATATCCCCCTGGCCTTGACGCCGATCCAGGCGCTGTCCATCGACATGGGCTCAGACTCGCTCACCGCCCTCGGCCTCGGCGTCGAACGACCGGACCCGCAGATCATGCGGCGGCCCCCTCGTCCGCAAGGTGAAAGACTGATGAACTGGCCGCTGGCGTTGCGCGCCTATCTCTTCCTGGGACTGATCGAGGCGGCTGCCGCCATGGCGGCCTTTTTCTTCGTGCTCTACGGCGCCGGATGGAAGTACGGCCAGCACCTGGCGGCCCAGGATCCGGTGTACCTGCAAGCCACCACCGCCTGCCTGAGCGCCATCATCCTGATGCAGATCGTAAACGTGTTCCTGTGCAGAAGCGCCACCCGGTCGGTCTTTTCAACCGGGCTTTTCGGCAATGCGCTGATCATTTTTGGCGTGATCGCGGAATTCGCCGTGCTCCTGTTGGTCAGCTACACGCCTTGGGGCAACGACCTCCTCGGAACGGCACCCCTGGGCGGGAAGGTCTGGGGCTTCGTCATGCCTTTCGCGGCAGGCATGCTCATTCTGGAGGAGCTGCGCAAGTGGCTTGCACGCAGGAGGCTGCTCGGTCATTCTTCCCGGAGCGGCGTCTGATGCGCGAGTCCGGCCGGAATTGGGTGAAACCTCGGCTAACAACATCCTGGAGAAAACCGCCATGAGCAATCTATCCCTTGATCGATCGAGGACGGCGTTGGTGGTCATCGATCTGCAAAAGGGCATCGTGGCGCGGCAGGCCGCGCCGCATGCCTCGGACCGCGTCGTCAAAAATTCGGCGGCGCTGGCGGCGGCCTTCAGGGAAAAAGGAATGCCGGTGTTTCTGGTGCGGGTCACGCCGTCTGCGGACGGGAAAGACGCGTTGCGTCCCATCGCCGATGGGGTGATGCCGGCGCAAACGCCGCCGCCGGACTGGGCAGACATTGTTCCCGAGCTGGGGCCGAAGCCGGGCGACTTCGTCATCACCAAACATCAGTGGGGGGCTTTTTACGGCACGGAACTTGACCTGGCCTGTCGGCGACGCGACATAGCCACGATCGTCTTGTGCGGCATCTCGACCAATATCGGCGTCGAAAGCACCGCGCGCTGCGCCTACGAATACGGCTATCAACAGATCTTCGCCGAGGACGCCATGTCCGCGATGTCGGCCGAAGAGCACGCGATGACGATCAGCAAAATATTCCCGCGCATCGGTCGTGTGAGAAAAACAGCGGAGATATTGGCGGGTCTATAGATAGGCCTCAGCGCTCGGCAACCAATTGGTCCAGGAGCCGCCGAGCTTGCTTCGCGGCGCTTGCCATGAACCCGCCGCCAATCCCGTCATCGCGAGGTGCCTGTTTCGGCGCCGCCAAAACTGCAGATGGACCGTGAACCGTGGCAAAAAGCCTCGTCATCGCGAGCGCAGCGTGGCGATCTTGGATTGCTTCGCCTTCGGCTCGCAACGACGCGGAGGCGGGTTCATGGAAAGCCTAGCGTGGCGATCCAGACCGCCGCGGCCTACGGCCTCGCGGTGACGAGGGTGTGTGGCCTCATCAGCAAGCCCCACCGCCGCCTGACCCGGTTCATGGTCCGTGTGCGGTTTCGGCTGCGCCGATACAGGCGACGCGCAATGACGCAGCTCACCGGCGCGTGACGTACAAGCCGACGCACAAGGCCGAGCCTACGGCGTACAGTTGCCAGGTCGCGGAGATCGCATAGGGATAGAGCATTATCGCCACCCCCAGCCACTTGGTGGTCTTGGCGGATGTCTTCTTGCCGTACCGGTAAGCGGCATAGCCGATGATGCTGAAGAGTACGCTGCCGATCAGATAGGCCGGGCTGGGCAAGGTCAAGCCCAGCGATTTTAGGGTATTGAGTTCGTCCATATTCACTCCGGCGGATTCAGATGTTCGCGCAGCGCTTCGAGCAGACCGCCGCCGAGGACGCATGGTTCGTTTCCGCGGCAATCAGGAGGGGTTTTCGTCTCATGGATGGAGTTTAGCGCCTGGACGGAACACCGGATCGGGGCGAAGTTACTACGACTTGTTACCGCGGGCCGGAAATTTACATTTCGTCGTCATTCGCGCCACCCGCTGCGTCATTGATTAACAACTCGCCCCCATGATGGCGGCGTCCGACGGCAAGGGCCTAGCCCGTGATCGCGCCCCGCCGGCGACATTCATCAATCCGAAAAGGAAACACCATGAACCACCCCAAGACCAAACTCATTGTGACGATCTCCCTGCTTGCGCTCGCGAGCGCCGCTTCTGCCCAGCAGGACGGCTTTTACGGCGGTATTTCGCTGGGCCAGGCGAATCTCCACGCCGACGCCAGCGCACTCGATAGCGGCTTGAGCGGGGCCGGCATCGGCGGCGTCAGCAGCAGCATCGACAGCAAGGATACGGGCTTCAAGCTGCGCCTGGGCTACCAGCTCTCGGATCGCATCGCGCTCGAAGGCGGTTACATCGACTTCGGCAAAGCCAAGTACTCGGGCGCCTATACCCTTCCCGGAGCCGGCAGCGTCAGCGGACAAAGGGAAGCCAGCGGCGTGAATTTCGATGTCCTGGGCAGGCTGCCGCTCGACAACGGCTTCTCGGTCTTCGGCAAGGCGGGCGTCCTGCTCGCACACGTCGAGAGCAAAGCTTCCACCGCGGACGGCAGCGCCTCGTTCAGCAACAGCGCCAACACGCTCAGGCCGGGCCTGGGCGGCGGCGTGGACTATGCGCTCGCCAAAAACGTCGACCTGCGCGCCGAATGGGAACGCTACTTCAAGGTCGGCAACGCCAGCACGGGCAAGAGCAATGCCGATCTGCTCTCGGCCGGCTTGAATTACAGGTTCTAGTGCCCGTTTTGCTTCCGGGAGTTATTTCCCGGAAGCGATTACGGGCACTTGTGCCCGAAGTAGGTGCTAGTGCCCGTTTGCCACCGGGAGTTATTTCCCGGAAGCGATTACGGGCACTTGTGCCACGAAGTCGGTGCTGGTGCCCGTTTGCCACCGGGGAGTAGTTGCCCGGTGGCGATTACGGGCACTTGTGCCACGAAGTCGGTGCTGGTGCCCGTTTTGTTTCCGGGAGTAGTTGCCCGATGGCAATTACCGGCGCTTGTGCCGCGTAGCGGTACTCGTCGCCATCCCGCGACGGCGGTAGTTCGGGCAACGTCGTCAATACCCGAGCTTGATCCTCTATACTGGCGCCCATGACGATTGCCGCCGCGTCCGAGGGAGCATGAGATCCACCGCGAGGCTGGCCGCGCTGCTGCTGCTCGCCTTGGCGGGCCCCGCTGCCGCGGCGCTGGGGGACAACGAGGCGTCGATCGCCGCCGACCAGGCGAAGCTGAAGGCGACGCGGCGCATCGTGGCCGCGCCGCTTTACACCGTGCATGAGATCCAGGCGGCTTCCGGCACCGTGGTCAGGGAGTATGTCTCGGCCCAGGGGCAGGTCTTCGCGGTGACCTGGCGAGGGCCGCTGATGCCCGACCTGCGGCAGGTCCTGGGCGGCTACTATGCCGACTACCATGCCGCCGCCGCAGCCAAGCGCGCCCGACGCGGCCCGGTGCTGGTGCGGCAGCCGGGGCTGGTGCTGCACTCGGGCGGGCACATGCGCGCCTTCTCCGGGCGCGCCTATATTCCCCAGTGGTTGCCCGCCGGCGTGAGCATCGATGAGATCCAGTAGTTTGGCGGGCGGGCGCGGCTGGGCGGTGGCGGTGCTCACCGCCTGCGCGCTGGGCTTGGCCGCCTGCGGCAGCGGCGGCAGCGGCAGCGCGCCCGCCGGCAACTCCACCCCGGCCGCGGCGCAGAACGTGCTGCCGATCGTCGTCGATGCCGGGCCGGCCAAGGGCGTCAACGTTCCCTTCGTGGCCGTCACGATCTGCGCGCCGGGCAGCAGCAATTGCCAGACCATCGACCACGTGATCGTCGATACCGGATCGACCGGCCTGCGGATCATGTCCTCGGTGCTCAATCCCTCGCTCGCGCTGACGCAGCAGACCACCGGCAACGGCGCTCCGCTGGTCGAATGCACCCAGTTCGCCGACGGCTATGTCTGGGGTCCGGTGAAGAAGGCCGACCTCAGGCTGGGCGGCGAAGCGGTCAATTCCGTGGCGCTCCAGGTGATCGGCGATCCGGGCTACGGCAATGTTCCGAGCGACTGTTCGAGCGCGGGCCCGGCCGAGAACAGCGTGCAGGCCTTCGGCGGCAACGGCATCCTCGGCGTCGGGGCGTTCCAGCAGGACTGCGGTCCCGTGTGCGCCCAGGCGGCGACTCCGGGCACCTATTACGCCTGCGCCGGCGCCGCCTGCCAGGCCGTCGCCGTCGATCTCGCCCACCAGGTCCAGAACCCGGTCGGCCTCCTTTCGAGCGACAACAACGGCGTCGTCATCGACCTTCCCGCCGTCGCCGCGACCGGAGCCGCGACGGTCGATGGTTCGCTGATCCTGGGCATCGGCACCCAGAGCGACAACGCGCTGGGCAGCGCGCAGGTATTCGCGCTCGATCCGAGCACGGGGACCCTGACCACGGTGTTCAACGGCCGGCGCTACGCCGGCAGCTTCATCGACAGCGGCTCCAACGCCCTGTTCTTCCCGGACGGCGGCACCGCGGTCTGCAGCAGCGGCTTCTACTGCCCCGCGAGTCCCCAGCAATTCACCGCGACCAACCAGGGGAGCAACGGCAGCAGCGGCAGCGTCGATTTCACCGTGGCCAACGCCGACAGCCTGCTCGCCACCGGCAATACCGCCTTCAGCAACCTCGCGGGGCCGTCTTCCGGTATCGCCGGCTTCGACTGGGGGCTGTCATTCCATTTCGGCCGGCGGGTGTATACCGCCATCGAGGGCAGGAGCACGCCCGGCGGCAGCGGCCCCTACGCCGCCTATTGACCGCCTTCGACTATTGACGCGCTATCCCGGCGCGGAGGACGACCCCGCGCCACTTGACGATCTCGCTCTGCAACAGCGCCTTGAAGGCCTCCGGCGAGCTGGCGCCGGGCTCGATGCCGATGTCCCGCAGGCGCTTCCGGGTAGCCGGATCCGCGAGCGCGCCGGCGATTTCCCGGTTCAGGCGAAGGATGATTTCTTTCGGCGTCTTGGCCGGCGCCGCCAGACCGTTCCACGAGTACGAGAGGTAAGCCGGCAGGCCGGCCTCGGCGAGGGTCGGCACCTGCGGCAGGGAGGGGTTGCGCTTGTTCGAGGTGACCGCCAGCGCGCGCAGGCTGCCCGACTTGATCTGCGCCATCACCGCCGGCAGGGTCTCGAAGCCGACCTGCACCGAGCCGGATTTCAGCGCCGTGAGAACCTCGCCGGTGCCCTTGAACGGCACGGTCGGCACGTCCAATTTCGCCATCGACTTGAACAGCGCCGCCGAGAGGTGCTGGGTGCTGCCGACGCCTATCGTGCCGATGTTGAAATGGGCGGGATCGCGCCGGGCCGCTTGAAGCACGTCGCCGACGCTCTTCAAGGGCGAGGCGCCGTCGGTGATCAGCGCCAGGTCGAAAAAGCCGATGGTCGAGATCATCGCGAAATCGCCGACCGGATCGTAGGGCAGGGATTTCATCAGCGCCGGACTCACGGCGTTCTGGTTGCTGACCAGGTACAGCGTGTAGCCGTCCGCCCGCGCTCGCGCGGCGGTCGCCGCGGCGACGATGCCGCCGGCGCTGGGCAGATTCTCGATGATCACCGCTCGGCCAAGGTCGGCGGCCATCTTTTGCGCGACGATGCGCGCGCTGATGTCGGCGACGCCACCCGGTCCGAAGCCGACGATGATCTTGATCGCGCGCGCCGGGTATTCCTGCGCCCCCGCCGGGACGAATGATCCGGCCAGCGCGCAGACCAGCAGCAGCTTGAACCATCGATTCATGTCTTCTCCACGCTTCAGTTTGCACCCTCGGGCGCGGTTTCCCAATCGGGCGATTAAGCTTGACACCATTGTATGCGCCCGCATACATTTCCCTGCGGCACATATTTTAACTGTCAGAGGAGATGTCTCAAATGAAAAGAATCATGTGGTCCCGGGCCCTCGCCTGCGTAACCGCCGGCTTGCTCCTGACGACGGGTCTGGCGCGCGCCGAGACCTACCCGAGCAAGCCGATCAAGATCGTGGTGCCGTTTCCCGCGGGCGGCGCGGTCGATCTGATCGCGCGGGTGGTCGGCTCGCAGCTGTCTGCCCAGATGGGACAGCCGGTGATCGTCGAGAACAAACCCGGCGCCAGCGCCAACATCGGCGCGGAATATGTCGCCAAATCCGCACCCGACGGCTACACGATCCTGCTCTCGGCCAACGGCCTGGCGACCAACATCACGCTATTTCCGCACGCACCGGTCAATGCGCTCCGGGATCTCGCGCCGATCGCGAAGGTGGGTCTCGCGCCGCTGGTGCTGGTCGTTCCCGAGGCGTCCCCGATCAAGAGCCTGAAGGACCTGATCGCCACGGCCAAGAAACAGCCGGGCAAACTCACCTATGCCTCCGCGGGCAGCGGCAGCTCGAATCACCTGGGCGGTGAAATGCTGAAGCTGACCGCCCATATCGACGTGCTGCACGTGCCCTACAAGGGCGGCGCGCCGGCGCTGACCGACATGCTCGGCGGGCGCATTTCCTGGATGCTGTTGAATCCGCTCGAAGTGCTGCCGCACATCAAGGCGCACCAGTTGCGCGCCCTGGCGGTGGCCAGCGACAAGCGTCTGGCGCTGCTGCCCGACGTGCCGACCGCGGCCGAAGCGGGCCTGCCCGGTTTCGACGCCGCCGTGTGGTGGGGCTTCGTCGCGCCGGTCAAGACGCCCAAGGCGGTGGTCGACAGACTCAATGCCGAGATCGTCAAGGCGCTGCATGATCCCAAGACCGAGGAGAAGCTGGTCAAAATGGGCGTGGTCATCGAGCCGAGCACGCCGGAGCAGTTCGGCAAGTTCCTCAAGCGCGAAACCGACAAGTGGGCGAAGGTGATCAAGGCCGCGGGCATCCAGCCCGAGTAACACCTCGGCCTCAAGGACGGGCGCCGGGGCGGACACCCCGGCGCCCTTCAAGAAGTCCCGGATGAAAGCGCTGCAAGCCACGTCGAGCGTGCCCGCGTAGTACCGATGATCCTCGGGGATCAAGCCCTCGGCCGTCGGCGTCGCCACCATCGGCGGCCCGATCGTCTCCGGGCACTCGACCGAGCTGCTCGCGTGGCGGGACGAGCGTAGCGGTCGCGGCTTCAACGATAATCAGAGGGAGTGTGAGGAATGAAGAACGTCAATTTGTCCCGCTTCATCGCCTGCCTGACGGCCGGCTTGCTGCTCGCCGTGGGGGCGGCGCGCGCGGAGACTTACCCGGGCAAGCCGATCAAGCTCGTGGTGCCCTTCGCTCCGGGCGGCGGCGTCGATCTGATCGCGCGGGTGCTCGGACCGCAGTTGGCGGCCCAGATGGGACAGCCGGTGATCATCGAGAACAAGCCCGGCGCCAGCGCCAACATCGGCGCCGATTTCGTCGCCAAGGCGGCACCGGACGGCTACACGATACTGCTGGCGGCCAACGGACTGGCGGCCAACGCGACGCTGTTCCCGAACGCGCCCTTCAACCCGCTGAAGGATTTCGCGCCGCTCGCGAAGGTGGGTTCCGCGCCGCTGGTGGTGATCGTGGCCCAGAATTCTCCGCTGAAGTCGCTGCAGGATCTGCTCGGCACGGCCAAGAAAAATCCGAAGGCGCTCACCTTCGCCTCGGCGGGCAACGGCAGCTCCCAGCACCTGGCCGGCGAAATGCTGAAGATGGTCGCCCATATCGATGCCTTGCACGTGCCCTACAAGGGCGGCGCGCCGGCGATGACCGACATCCTCGGCGGGCGCATCTCGTTCATGGTGCAAAATCCGCTTGAAGCGATGCCGCTGCTCAATGGGCATCGGTTGCGCGCCCTGGCGGTCGCCAGCGACGAGCGCCTGGCGCTGCTGCCCGACGTTCCGACCGCGGCCCAAGCGGGCCTGCCCGGATACGAAGCCTCGGTGTGGTGGGGCTTCGTCGCGCCGGCCAAGACGCCCAAGGCGATAGTGGACAGGCTCAATGCCGAGATCGTCAAGGCGCTGAACGATGCCAAGACCCGGGAGAAGCTCGTTCATATGGGCGTGGTCATCGAGCCCAGCACGCCGGAGCAGTTCGGCAAATTCCTGAAGAGCGAAGTCGCCAAGTGGGCGAAGGTGATCGAGACCGCAGGCATCAAGGTCAACTAGTGCCCGTTTTGCCGCCGGGGAGTTGTTACCCGGGGGGCATATTACGGGCACTTGTGCTGCGTAGCAGTACCCGTAGCAATACCTTGTCCTGCAAGCAGTACTTTTGCCGCAAAGCAGTACTGGCGCCGTCTGAGCGCGGCCGCCTGGTCGCGCTCAGACTGGCAAGCGGATCTCGAAGGTCGTGACGCCTGCCTCCGAACGGACCAGCGCCTCCCCGCCGTGGGCGTGCGCGATCGAGCGCGTGATGGCCAGGCCGAGCCCCGCGCCCTCGCCGTGATACTGCCGGGACGCGTCCACCCGGTAGAAGCGGTCGAACAGGCGCGGCAGATGCGCCGGGGCGATGGTTTCCCCGGTGTTTGCCACCGACAGAACGATGGCCGAGCCGTCGGAGTCATGCACGCTGACCGCTATCCGACCCCCTTCCGGCGTATGGCGCATCGCGTTCGATAAGAGATTATTGACGGCCCGGCGCAGCATCAAGCGGTCGCCGATGACCGAACCGCTGCCCGAACAGGCGAGACTCACGCGCTTCTCCTCGGCCCAGGCCTCGTAGAACTCGCACAGGCTGCACGCCTCCGCCGCCAGGTCGACCTGCTCGCGATGCGGGACGATGAGGCTGTTGTCCGACTTGGCGAGGAACAGCATGTCCGCGATCATCCGCGACAGACGCTCGAACTCTTCCGCGTTGGAGGCCAGCACGTCCTGGTATTCGGCTAGCGTCCGGGTCTTGGACAGCGTGACCTGGGTTTGCGTCAGCAGATTGCTCACCGGCGTGCGCAACTCGTGGGCGAGATCGGAGGAAAAGTCGGACAGCCGTTGGAAGGATCGTTCCAGCCGGGCCAGCATCTCGTTCAGGGCCTCCGCCACCTCGGCCAGTTCGACGGGTATGGTCGCCGTCGACAGCCGCTGGTCGAGGCGGTTCGCGGTGATGCCCGCAGCGCTGCGACGGATGTCCCGAAGCGGGGCCAGTCCGCGGCGCGCCGCCACCCAGCCGAGAACACCGGTGAGCAGCGCCGCCAGCGCCATGGCCGTCCACAGCGTTATCCGAAACGAGCGCATGAAACGCTCGTGGTGTGCGAGGTCGGTGGACACCGCCACGAGCAACGGGGCCGCGCCCGCGATGCCGGTCTGCCTTAGCGCGGCAATGCCGCGATAGCGATGATCCTCCGGGCCGCTCCAGAGCATCGGGCGGAGGGAGTTGACCCGGGCGCCGGCGAGCAGCGCATCGGGAAAGTTCGCGCCTTCGGTCGAATACAGGGTTCGGCCGCCCGGCGCAGACACCTGCACCGCCAAGCCGTGCTGCCCCACCAGGGAGTCTTGCAACTGCTCCGGCAGCCGCGCCAGTTCGCCGTCTGAATGGATTCCCTTCAGGGCGTGGCCGATGAACTCCAGTTTGCCGGCGAGCAGGTCCATGTCCAGCATTTCGAAGTGCTGCTCGACCAGCGAGCCGATCAGCAAACCCAGGAGCAGCAACACCAGCGTCGACACCGACGCGAACAGCAGGGTCAGCCGGAAGGTGATGGATTTGCGCCCGACCAATCTCACCCGGCCACCTCCAGCACGTAGCCCATGCCCCGCACGGTGCGGATCAGCTTGGGCTCGAAGCCGTCGTCCATCTTGGCGCGCAGCCGCCGGATCGCGACCTCGATCACGTTGGTGTCGCTGTCGAAGTTCATGTCCCACACCTGGGAGGCGATCAGCGAGCGGGGCAGCACCTCGCCCTGGCGGCGCAAGAGCAGTTCCAGCAGCGAGAATTCCTTGGCGGTCAGATCGATCTTCCTGCCCGAGCGGACCACCCGGCGCCGCAGCAGATCGAGTTCGAGGTCGGCGGCGCGCAGGAACTCCGATTCCTTGATCTTCCCGCCGCGCCGCAGCAGGGATCGGACGCGGGCCAGCAATTCGGAAAAGGCGAAGGGCTTCACCAGGTAGTCGTCCGCTCCGAGTTCGAGTCCCTTGACCCGGTCATCGACCTCGTCGCGGGCGGTCAGGAACAGCACCGGCATTTCCTTGCCCGCCTTCCGGATGCCCGCGAGCACCTGCCAGCCGTCGATCCCGGGCAGCATCACGTCGAGCACCGCCAGGTCGTAGGTCTCGCTCGTAGCCAGGTGCAGTCCGTCCAAGCCGTCCCTGGCCAAGTCGACGAGGTAGCCGGCCTCCATCAAGCCCTGTCTCAGGTAATCCCCGGTTTTGGCTTCGTCTTCCACGATCAGGACTCTCATAACCGCTCTCCCGTATAACATGGTTCATGGCCATTTTGCGCCGGTGGTGGCGGCAGCCCGCGGAGATTACCGAAATGTAATCCGCGAGTCAGCTTTCCGTTAGTCGGAATATTGGAAAATACGTCCGCTGATATTTCGTGAACTCGCAATATGTGACCGCAGAGTAATTGACATATAATGAAAATTCAGTCGCCTACTGCATCCCCAAAGACTTTTGCCACGAATGTTTGGTAATCCGCCAGAGTTCCATCCGCAGCGCAGGGGCATGGGCATCAGCCCGCGCAGCCTTGCGCGCATACTCTTGGTCAGTTGGCTATTTACCTTGCTGGTTTGTTTTTACAGCGACTTCACCCAAACGGCGGCGGATCCGGCCGGAAATACCCCTGTTGCGCACGAACGGAGCGGTTCTTCCGAGCATGGCGGCAGTGCTCAGGACGAAGACGCCTGCTGCACCGTGCTGCAGAATCTGCCCACATTTTTCAAAATGGGCAAGATCGAGGCGCCGCTGCAAAACCTGCTGTACGCCTTGCCCTCCTTCGTCCTCGTGGTCTTGAGCGTTCTGCTGGCCACCGCCAAGCTGCGCTTTTTCTGCACCGATCCCCCGGGGAAGCCCTCCCCCCTGCTGGCGACCAACGCCCTCTGGCCCAACGCGCCGCCCCGCTGAACCGCCCTTCCATCTAAAGATCGGGGCGGCCTGCGCCTTTGGCTTCAAAGCTGTTCGTCCTAGGCGTCATCGTCCTTTCGTTCGGCAATCATTCGGGAATACCTCTATGTCGTCACCCAGGATCACCCGGGAGGCGCGGCGCCTCTCCATGCTCCTCGTCGCCAGTGCCCTGCTGGGCGGCTACCAACAGAGCGCCAACGCCGCGGGCATGAGCTTGGCGCAAGCAATCGCCATCTCGGTTCAGAGCAACAAGGATCTGCAAGCCGCGCGTTATATCGTCGAGGAAGCGCGCGCGCGTTCGGTGCAGGCTGGACTGCCGCCTAATCCACGGCTGGATATTGCTGCGAAAAACGATGTCCTTTTCAGGAACGAGGGGGAGTACGCTGCCAGCGTCGGCGTCAGCCAGCAGTTCTCCATCGCAGGCCGCCTCGCCCATCAAAAAGAAGTTGCGCGCGTGGATGTGGCCTTGGCTCTGGCCGAGATCAAGCAGGCCAAGCTCAAGTTGGCGGGCGAGGTCAGCTCTGAATTCTATCGGCTATTGGTGCTCGACCGGCAGATCGCGCTACGCGAGCGCTTGATCGTTGCCGAGCAAGCGCTGGTGCTGGGCACCCGCAACCGATTCAAAGCGGCCGAAGTTTCAGAGCTCGACGTCAACACCGCCCAACTCGAACTGCAGCGCTTGACCCAGGAGCGCGCGCTGTTGCTGAGCCAACGGATTAGCCAACAGGCCCGGATGAATCAATTGCTCGGCAGATCTGCGAGCCAAGCCCTGGCGCTGGATGAGGCCCTGCCGGCCAAGGAATCATTGCCGGCTCTGGCGGAATTGCAACGCCAGGCATTGTCGTCACGGCCTGACCTGCAGTTTGCGCTGCTCGGTGCCGATCGTGCCCGTGCCAACCAGGCACTGGCGCGGGCGCAGCGCTGGGAGGACTGGACCGTGGGCGTCGGGCTGGAACAAGGCCGTCAGGTCATCGACGGAGGCCCACCGCAGGGAAGCAGCCGTGTCATCGGGCTGAGCCTGTCGATTCCCTTGCCCTTGCGCAATCGGAATCAGGGGAATATCGCTGAAACCGCGGCTGCTGGAGAACAAGCTGCCGCGCGTATCGAAGCGCTCAAGCTCAGCGTAGCCAACGAGGTGGCCCGCGCTTATGCGGAAACGGAACGATTGCAGCAGGCGCTATCGGAATACCGCAGCAGTATGCTGGGGGTCAGCGCGCGCAACGTGCGTCTTGCCCAGCAGGGATACGACCAGGGACTCATACCGGTCGGAGACGTGGTTCGGATCCAGCGCCAGCACGGCGAGCTGAATATTGCCTATCTGAACACGCTCGACCAATACCTTCAGGCACTGGCGAGATTGCGTAGCGCTACTGGAAATTTCCTCAAGTAGCAAGGCCACTCTAAATGAATTGTGAAAGGAATGCGATGAGAAATGTTCTGAACGGTCGACTGCTCGGCCTGCTGCTGGCGCTCTTCGCTGCGCCTCCGGTCTTTGCGCATGGCGGGGCGATCGAGGTCGGCAGCGGAGCGCGCGGCCCGGTGCAATTGAGTGCTGCGCAGCAGCGGGCGATCGCCTTGCAACTGGCGCCCGCCAGCCTCCGTCCGTTGTCCACGGAATTGAATCTGAACGGCGAGGTGCAACTGCTTCCCAATCGCCAGGCAGACGTCAGCACGCGCATCAATGGGCAGGTCAAGGCGCTCTACGCGAATCTGGGGGACCGGGTCAGGCTCGGCCAGCGTCTGGCCTTGGTGCAATCCCGGCTGGTGGGCGACCCACCGCCCAGCGTAACCATCAATGCGCCCAAGAGCGGCGTGATCGACGCCCGCAACGTGGTCGTCGGCCAGGCGGTGGATCCCAGCACGGTGCTGTTCCACATCAGCGACCGTTCGCAGGTTTTCGTGGCCGCGCGGGTGTATGAAGAAGATATCGGCAAGATCAAGCCGGGGCAAGAAGCCCGCGTCCGGGCACTGGGCTATCCGAAGCAGGTGTTCAACGGCAAGATCAGCCTGATCGATCCCGATCTGGATCCCTTGAGCCGTACCGTGAAGGTGTGGATACGGCTCGCCAATCCGCGGGATCTACTCAAACCCAGCATGTTTGTCCGCGCCGCCGTTATTTTGCGGCGCAACGAGGCGGCGCTGACCATCCCCAACAGCGCCATCATCGAAGCCAATGGCGAAAAGTTCGTGTTCGTCCGCGAGGGACAAGAATACCAGCGGGTGGAAATCAGCATCGGCGCCAAGGACGACGAATACAGCGAAATCACCGACGGTCTGGTGCCGAGGGACGAGGTGGTGACCCAGGGCAATCGCGAGATTTACACGATGTGGCTCACCGGCGGGCAAATGAAGGCGGAGGAATAAATCATGTTCAACCGCCTGATCGCCTGGTCGCTCCACAACCGCCTGATCGTGCTCGTGCTCACGCTGATCTTGTTCGTCGCGGGCGGCTATGCATTGCTGCGGATGCCGGTGGACGTCTTCCCCGAATTCGCTCCCCCCCAGGTGGTGATCCAGACCGAGGCGCCAGGCATGGCGCCGAGGGATGTGGAAGCCTTGCTGACTTATCCGTTAGAGAGCGCAATCAACGGCACGCCGGGCGTCGCCGACGTGCGCTCCAACACCTCCGTGGGTCTATCGACGATCACCGTCGTCTTCAACGCCAATACGGATGTCTATCTGGACCGTCAACTGATCAACGAGCGCATCCAGAACGTGCTCGGCCGACTGCCGGCGGGAACCCAGCCGCCGGTGATGCTACCCGTCACATCGGCGGTGGGCTGGCTGATCAAATATGCGCTGACCAGCAATACCTTGTCCCCGGAGGAACTGCGCACCTTGTCCGACTGGGAAATCCGCCCGCGCATTCTGGCGCTGGGCGGTATCGCCTCGGTGGTCTCCATCGGCGGCGAGGTCAAGCAATATCAAGTGCGCCTGGACCCAAGTCGAATGCTCGCCTATCAGATCAGTGTCGAAGAGGTACGCAAGGCCTTGCAGAAATCCAATACCAACGTGCCCGGTGCCTTTTTGCAACGGCCCGGACAGGAACTGATCGTCGCCGGCGTCGGACGCATCAGCTCCCTGGATGACCTTAAAAATACCGTTATCACCGTACGCAATGGCACGCCGATCACCATCGGCAACATCGCCGATGTCACCTTCGGCGGCGAGATCAAGCGCGGCGACGGCGCCTTCGCGATGAAGCCTGCGGTGATCGGAACCATCTCCAAGGCCTATGGCGCAGACACCCTGACCACGACGCACAAGGTTGAAACGACGCTTGCCGAAATAAAGAAACAATTGCCAGTGGGCGTCCAGATGGACACCCACGTTTTCCGTCAGGCGAACTTCATCGAGGCGGCAATCCACAATCTGAACGTCTCCCTGCTGGAAGGCGCATTGATCGTGATCACCGTGTTGTTTGTATTCCTGATGAACTGGCGCGCCTCCTTCATCACCTTTCTGTCGATGCCGGCCTCCTTCGTCGGCGGCATCCTGGTGATGCACGCCTTCGGCATCGGCATCAACTCCATGACCCTGGGTGGGCTGGCGATCGCCATCGGCGAGGTGGTGGACAACGGCATCATCACCGTGGAGAACGTGGTGCGGCGCCTGCGGCTGAACCGCAATGCGCTGCGTTCGTCGCCGCCGATCGAGGTGGTGTTCGACGCAGTACAGGAAATCCTCAACTCCGTGGTCTATGCGACGCTGATCGTGATCATGATCTTTCTGCCGATCTTTTTTCTGCAAGAACTGGCCGGGCGCATCTTCAGTCCCTTGGGCGTGGCTTATATCGCTTCGGTGACGGCCTCCCTGGTGGTGGCGGTGACCATGGTCCCGGCCCTCTGTTATCTGCTGCTGGTGCGCAACAGGGCAAATGAGGAAGCGCTGTTGCATCCCATGAAAAGCCGCGAGTTGCTCGCCGACACCACGTTGGCGGAGGGTGCCCCCGAACAGGAGACCGGCTTCGTGCTCTGGCTGAAGCGTCATTTTCTGCGCCTGCTGAACCTGGCGTTGCGCAAGTTCTGGTGGGTGGTCGGGCTGTCGCTGGCCGCACTGGTGTCGTCGCTGGCACTGCTGCCGTATTTCGGCCTGTCTTTCCTACCCGAGTTTCGCGAAGGCAATTACATCATTGCCATGACCACCCTGCCGGGCACTTCGCTGCAGGAATCGATGCGCCTGGGCGCCTTGGTGCGTCAGGATCTTCTCAAGTATCCCCAGGTGGTGTCGATCGATCAGCGCGCGGGTCGCGCCGAACTGGACGAAGATGCACAGCCGCCCGATTTCAGCGAATTCGACGTTCGGCTCGATTATTCCAAAAATCCGGCCATGAGCGCGGACACCTTGCTGGCGAAAATCCGCCAGGATCTGGCCGGGATACCGGGTACCGTATTCAACGTCGGACAGTTCATCGCGCATCGGATGGACGAGGTGCAATCAGGCGTACGCGCCCAAGTCGCCATAAAGATTTTCGGCAGCAATCTGGCTACGCTGTATCAACTCGGACAGAATGTCCAGCAGGTGTTGCATGGCATACCCGGCGCGGTCGATATCAATCTGGAGCAGCAGATCCGCGTACCGCAGGTGACCATCAAGATCGACCGTAGCAAGGCTGCCCGTTACGGCATCGCGGTCGGGGACATCGCACAGGACATCCAGTTGTCCCTGAACGGGGAGGTCTTGTCCAGCGTGCAGGAAGGCAGCCGCACCTTCGACCTGTACGTTCGGCTGGCGCTTGCCGCACGCGACAGCGTCGCAGCGATCCGCGAGCTCCCGGTGGATGCGCCCGGCCTCAATCCCGATGGCCGGGCCAAGATACCACTGCGGGAAGTGGCCGACGTGACGGTGCAGGACGAGCCCTATTCGATCAACCGCGAAAGCGTGCAGCGCCTGATTGTCGTCTCCTTCAACGTGCAGGGGAGGGATTTGGCGAGCGTCATCCGGGACACTCAGTCCAAGATCGGTTCCCAGGTAAAACTGCCATCGGGCTACCACATCGAATACGGCGGCCAGTTCGAAAGCCAGCGCCAGGCCAACCAGACGCTGTTGCGCTTCGGTGCCCTGGCCCTGCTCGGCGCGGTGATCCTGCTCTACAAGGTCTTCGGCAGCTTCCGCGAGGCCCTGCTGGTGCTGTTCAACCTGCCACTGGCCATGATCGGCGGCATCGTCGCGCTCTATCTCGCGGGGGCGAACCTGAGTGTGGCCGCGGTGATCGGCTTCATCACGCTATTTGGCATCGCCACCCGCAACGGGATCATCCTGGTCACCCATTACAACCAGTTGCGCAAGGAAGGGAAACCGTTGCAGGAAGTCGTGGTGCAAGGCACCCTCGATCGCCTAGTGCCCGTCTTGATGACCGCGGCCACCGCGGCGTTGGGGCTGATCCCGCTGTTGTGGGGTTCGCCCGTCGGCAAGGAACTGGAACAACCGCTGGCCCAGGTGGTGTTGGGCGGTCTGGTGACCTCAACCTTCCTCAACATGATCGTCGTACCCACGGTATACAACCGCATCGAACACTGGCGCGAACAGCGCCAAAGCAAGCTCAACGCAAATTAACCCGCCATACAGGAGGACTCACGGTATGAATGCACCATTGATGAAAGTTTCAAGTTTCAGAGCAGTTGCTCTGGGAACGATACTGGCAAGTAGCCTGATATTCAATGCGGCTGCGTACGCGGCGGAAGAAGTCGTCACCCAGGTGCAAATTCCAGCGACCAGTGCAGACATTTGGCGATCGATCGATAAGGAAACCGCAATTTTGGACACGCTGATACGGACCGGCAAGCTCGGGGAACTGCACCATCACGCATTCGCTATCCGTGATTTGGTCAAGGCCTTGCCCAGCCGTTCCGGCACCCTGCCGGCGGAAAAAATGGCGCAAATCAAAACCTCCAGCAAGTACGTCGCCACTCTGGCGGAACGGCTGGATGCCGCAGGCGATGCGAATGATAAGGCCGCGTCGGCGTCTAACTTACGGAAATTGAAAGGGGTTTTGAACGGGATTCGGGCTAATTAATAAGCGCGGGGGGCAGGAGCAATGGAATGGTGAAGTCAATTAAGTTTTTCCATTTTTCGTAGCAGTCGCGGCACGGCCTCACGGTTTAGGAGGCGATGCGGGCTCAATTTTTGGCAAGTTTTTCAATCCAACAAGGAAAGGTCAATATGAACAAGCTACTTTCGATTCTGATTTTTGCGCTGTTGCCCGGACTGGCGCTGGCACACGGTGAGCACGATGGCGCCATGGGGCACGCTGGTGATCCAGCCAAGGTCAGCACTACCATTGAGGTCGTGATGAGCGACAACATGCGATTTGCGCCGGACGAGATCAAGGTCAAAGCGGGCGATACGATCCGATTCAACGTCAAGAATGCCGGCCAAATACCGCACGAAATGGTGATCGGCTCCATGAGCGAGCTCAAGGGGCACGCCGAGGAGATGCGCAAGATGCCCGGCTTGCAGCACGCCGAGCCGAACATGATCGGGCTGAAACCCGGCCAGCACGGTAGCATCGTCTGGAAGTTCGATAAGCCAGGGACGGTTGACTTTGCCTGTCTGGTGCCCGGACATATGGAAGCCGGCATGAAGGGGAAAGTCGAAGTCGACTGATCCGTCTGTCGATGGGGCGATGAGCCTTATAGGCTCTTCAGGGCAGCGCGCAGCGAAGCCGTGGCGGCAATGAGGCGTACTGGCAGCATGCCGATGCGCTGTTCGGATCAATGCGCTCCAACGGCAAAGACCTGGGCGATGGCGGCAAGCTTGGGGTGAGCGGCACGCCGACCACGCTCATCCGCAACAACCGTAACGGCGCTTCGGAAGTGATCGTCGGCGCGGTCGGCGCCGATGCTCTGGCGCCAGCGATCGCGGTCTGTTCGTCGCCAACCCGGATGGACGGGTGGTGTTGCGGGGCCGGCGCCCCGTCTGCCGGCAAGCCTGATCAGCGTAAACAGCGATGGCAACCTCTACCGCTTTGATCAGCTACCTGAATTTTCTCGTCAGCCTGACCCCTGGATTCGGGATCCAGATGATCCACTGGCGATGGAAGCCTTCGTCGCCGAGGAAGTTGCGCTACGACGCATCATGGAATTGAAATGCATGACGGACGATGCTCTCATCGAAGAATCACAGCGACAGGAGAATGTAAATGATGACGGAACCCACCGCAACTGACCCGGTGTGCGGCATGACGGTGCGGCCGCAAGCCGCCGCCGCCCAAGCCATCTTCGAAGGCAAGCGTTACTATTTCTGTTCGGCCCGTTGTCAGGCGAAGTTCGAGCGCGCCCCGGCCGCGTACGCCAACCGGAGCGAGGCCGGCTCCAGTGCACCCGGGCCGGCGCAGCCCCGGCAGCAGCCGACTCCGCCTACCCGATCCGAGCCGACCTACACCTGCCCCATGCATCCGGAAATCCGTCAACCGGGCCCGGGCAATTGCCCCAAGTGCGGCATGGCGTTGGAGCCGGAGGTGCCGATCGCCGCAGCCGTGGAATACACCTGCCCGATGCATCCAGAGATCGTGCGCAACGCGCCGGGCAACTGCCCGAAATGCGGCATGGCCCTGGAGCCGCGCAACGCACCGGCCGCCGCGGAAGACAACGCTGAGCTCGGCGACATGACGCGACGCTTCTGGGTGAGCACGCTGCTGGCACTGCCGGTGTTCGTCCTGGCGATGGGCGCGGATCTACTGCCCAGTGTGGTCGGTCAGCTCATTGCGCCGCGGCCGCTGCAATGGCTCGAATTTGCTCTCGCCACGCCGGTGGTGCTGTGGGGCGGTTGGCCCTTCTTCGTCAGGGGCTGGCGCTCGGTGGTGAACCGCCATCTCAATATGTTCACTCTGATCGGGCTGGGCGTCGGCGTGGCGTGGAGCTACAGCACCGTGGGCCTGCTCGCACCCGGGCTGTTCCCTCCGGGCGTGCTTATGGCGGACGGCACCGTGCCGGTCTATTTCGAGGCGGCGGCGGTGATCACGGCGCTGGTGCTGCTCGGACAGGTGATGGAACTGCGCGCCCGTAGCCGCACTAGCGCGGCCATCAAGATGCTGCTCGGCCTCGCACCCAAGACCGCGCGCATCGTGCGCGTGGGCGGGGCCGAGGAGGATATCCCACTGGAGCAGGTGCAGCCGGGCAACGTGCTGCGCGTGCGGCCGGGTGAAAAGGTCCCGGTCGATGGCGTGGTCACCGACGGGGCGAGTTCGGTGGACGAGGCGATGGTGACGGGTGAACCGATACCGGCAGAAAAGCATCCCGGCGATCGTGTCATCGGCGCTACGGTCAATGGCACCGGCAGTCTGCTGATGCGCGCCGAACGGGTCGGCGCCGATACCCTGCTGGCGCAGATCGTGCACATGGTCTCCGAGGCGCAACGCAGCCGGGCGCCGATCCAGCGCTTGGCCGACACCGTCGCCGGCTGGTTCGTCCCTGCGGTGATCCTGGCAGCGGTCGCAACCCTGGTGGTCTGGGGCCTGTGGGGACCGGAGCCGCGCTTGGCGCACGCCCTGATCAATGCCGTCTCGGTGCTGATCATCGCCTGTCCCTGCGCCCTAGGGCTGGCGACGCCGATGTCGATCATGGTCGGTACCGGCCGCGGTGCCCTGGCCGGCGTCCTGATCAAGAACGCGGAGGCGCTGGAAATCCTGGAGAAGGTGGATACCCTGGTGACCGACAAGACCGGTACCCTGACCGTCGGCAAGCCGCAGCTCACGGCGGTGGTGGCGGCAAACGGCTTCGCCGAGGAAGAGATCCTGAATCTCGGCGCCAGTCTCGAACGCGCCAGCGAACATCCGCTGGCGGCAGCCATCATCGCCGGAGCCCAGGCAAAGGGGCTCACCCTGCTGCCGGTTGCCGGGTTCGAATCGCACACCGGCAAGGGTGTCACCGGACGCATCGACGGACGGCAGGTGGCGATCGGCAACAGCAAGCTGCTGGAATCGCAGCAGTTGCGGGCCGGCGACCTTGATGCGCAAGCCGAGGCGATGCGCAACGAAGGACAGACGGTGATGTTCGTCGCGATCGATGGCCGGGCGGCGGGACTGATCGGCGTGGCCGATCCGATCAAGGAGACGACGGCGGAAGCGATCCGCCAGTTGCATGCGGAAGGCCTGCAGATCGTCATGCTCACCGGCGACAGCCAGGCCACGGCCGAAGCGGTGGCGAAGAAGCTGGGCATCGATCGGGTCATCGCCGGCGTGCTGCCGGAGCAGAAGGTGGAACTCATCAAGAAGCTGCAAGCCGAGGGCCGCATCGTGGCGATGGCGGGCGACGGCATCAACGATGCACCGGCGCTGGCCCAGGCCCAGGTCGGCGTCGCCATGGGCACGGGCACCGATGTGGCGATGGAGAGCGCTGGCGTAACGCTGATCAAGGGCGATCTGAGCGGCATCGTGCGCGCCCGGCGCCTGAGCCGCGGGACGCTGCGCAATATCCGTCAGAACCTGTTCTTCGCCTTCATCTACAACGTGCTGGGCGTGCCACTGGCGGCGGGCGTGCTCTACCCGTTCTTCGGGCTGCTGCTGTCGCCGATCATTGCGGCGGCGGCCATGAGTTTCAGTTCGGTTTCGGTGGTGAGCAATGCGCTGCGCCTCAACCGCATCGAACTATAAGTGCGGAAGCGCGATGCAGCAAATGATTTTCTCAAACAAGGAGAACGACAATGTGGGGCTACATGGGCAGCTACGATGGTGGTTGGTGTGGGCTGGGCATGATCGGGATGCCTCTGTTCTGGATTTTTCTCATCATTGGGATCGTCGCCCTGGTCAAGGGCATCTGGGGATCGGGCGCGTCCGCCGAACGGCGCCCGGAGAAGGCGGCGCTGGACATCCTCAAGGAGCGCTACGCCCGCGGCGAAATCGAGAAGGAAGCGTTCGAGCAGAAAAAGCGCGACCTGGCCGTCTGACCCAACTGGCCGGCATCGATGGGTGTGGCCTGTGCATACTCGACAGGCCAGCTAAACGTTCAAGCTCAGGTCACGAACACCTAAAAAGACGGCCCCTAAGTTGAGGCCTTTTCAGAGGAAAACCGCAATTCGTATCGCTGCCGTCAGCGTTCTTCTGGCGTCCATCGCCAGCCCTGTGTCATGGTTCGTCGCACGCGAAAGAGTGGAGAGAAACATCTTTTCCATGGCCATCGATGAATCGAGTCGGTTGCTCTACCACTTTTCCGCTATCAACCTGACCGGCCAGGTTGCCGGCGAGCATGCCATGATGGCTGCCAAGACCATGTCCGGCAGCCTGTTTGATATCGCCGAAGTTTACGATCGCAATGGACACAGACTCGCCGAATCGCGGACCAGAGAAGGCGATGCGATTGAGCCGCTGCTGCCAGCACATCGTGAGGTACCGAACTATACCGCGGCATTCTACGAGATGCTGAGACTTCCGGCAGGGCACGCAGTTCTGAGGGTTTTCTTCCCCCTGCGCGGTTCTGCAACCGATACGCACGGTCCAATTACGGGCTACTTCGAGGGGATACGCGTCATACCACCATGGCAACGGGAGCAAATCTTCACCAGTGCCTTGACCGTGGCACTGATGGTCTGTCTGGCGTCTTTACTTTGTGGCGCCGCACTCTATCCGGTGGTGGTGTATCTATCCACCGATAACGAGCGCAAGGCACGCGAAGTGCTCGACTCACATATCTCGATGATGGAGTCCTTGGGCCGGGCCATCGCCAAGCGTGATTCCGATACCGGCGCCCACAACTACCGGGTTGCATGGATCGCCGCGCGCATAGCCGAGTGCATGGGCCTGAAGGGGAGCGACATGCAGGCGCTCATCGCAGGCAGCTTCCTGCACGATGTCGGCAAGATCGGGATTCCCGACGCGATCTTGCTCAAGCCGGGCAAACTGAGCGATGCGGAAATGGTCGTCATGCATACCCACGTCGAACAAGGCGAGGAAATCGTCACCGGCATGGGTTGGCTCGATGGCGCCAATGCGGTTGTGGCGGCCCATCACGAAAAGTGGGACGGCTCAGGCTACCCCCGCAATCTTGTCGGCGAAGCGATTCCACTCTCGGCACGAATTTTCGCCGTTGCCGATGTATTCGACGCGCTTTGTTCAAAACGTCCCTACAAGGAGGCCATGGACTTCGAGGCAGCGATGGCGATTCTGGACAAGGACACGCGGAGCCATTTCGATCCGGCGGTCATGGCCGTATTTCGCACCTTGGCACTTGAGATCTTCAAGCAACTGGCCGATAGCACTGAAAGGGACACGCGGCAACTATTGGAAAATCGGGTACGGCAACACTTTGAGGTGTGACCCCCATCGGTCCCTTAGATCCGGAAAATTACCGAAATGTAATGTCCCGGTCAGCCTCCGGTAGGGAAGGCTTGTTCAAACTGCGGGCATGAAATCTCGCCCAAGCCCAAAGCGACTCCTGTTCTTTTTCATGGCCGGCGTCTGGTGTTTTTCGGCGCAGGCGGCGCCGCCGGGCGGCAACGTAGACTCGCTGCTCGATTACGCCCGCGAGCACAACCCAGAATACGCCGCGGTCCGCTTCGACGCCCAGGCTGCCGAAGAGCGCGTCTTGCCCGCCGGCGCGCTGCCCGATCCGAGCTTGCGGGTGGAACTGGAGAACATCACCAACAGCGGCAGCGATGCGCGGCCGAACCTGTTGCCGGGCCGCGTCGGCGACACCAAATACACGGTGCTGCAGCCATTGCCGTTCTGGGGCAAGCGCGACCTGAAACGCCAAGCGGCCGAGGCGGACGCGGCCCGGGCGAGAGGCCGGGCGATGGCCACCTGGAGCGATCTTGCCGCCAGGATCAAGACCGCCTACGCACAATACTACTTCGTCGCCGCGGACGAGAAACTGAGCCGGGAGAACCTGGACCTGATGCGGCGCCTGGAGCAGGTCGCCCAGGTCCGCTATGCCGGCGGGCTCGCGCCGCAACAGGACGTGATTCGCGCCCAGGTCGAACAGACCGGCTTGAGCAGCGAACTCATCAGCATCGAAGCGCAAAAGCGGCAACTCCAGGCGCAGATCAATGCGCTGGTTTCGCGCAACGCGCTGGCACCCCTGGCCGAGCCGCAGTCCTTGCGCCCCCTGCCGGCGCCGGTCAAGCTGGACTATGCCACTCTGGCGGAGCGCCTGCGCGCGCACAACCCGCAGCTGTTCAGCGAAGAGGCGGGCATACGCTCGGCGCAGAAGAATCGCGATCTGACCTATCGCAACCGCTACCCCGATTTTCTTCTGGGGGTCGTTCCGATGCAAAGCGGCAGTCGGATAAACACCTGGGGATTGATGCTGGAGATGAACCTTCCCCTGCAGCAGGCGTCCCGTCGTTCGCAGGAGCGGGAAGCCGAGGCGACGCTCGCCGCCGCCCGGGCGCGCAAGGAGGCGACGGCCAACCAGGTCTTGTCGGAACTCTCCGAAAACCTCGCCGGCATCGATGCGGCCAGGCACACCGAGACCCTGATCGAGACGGGTCTGCTGCCCCAGGCCAAAGTCAGCTTCCAGGCGGGGCTCGCGGGCTACGAGAACGGCAAGCTGGACTTCGCCACCCTGCTCGATGCGCAGCGGCAGATCCGGCTGGCGAGACTGGGCGCGATCAAAGCGCAAACCCAGGCGCAGGCACGGCTGGCCGAAATCGAAAAACTGTTGGGGGAAGATCTATGAGCGGAGGAAATCAGCCGGGCAGGGGAATCGCGCTCGCCGTCGCATTGGTTTCATTGGCGGCGTTGTCGGCAACAGGCGGCTATTGGCTCGGTGGGCGCGGCGGCGAACAAGACGCTGTCGCCAAAACTGTACCTGCGGCTGCGCCCGAGGCAGCGAAGCAGGAGCGCAAGCCGCTCTACTACCGCAACCCGATGGGTCTGCCCGACACCTCGCCGACGCCGAAGAAAGACTCGATGGGCATGGATTACATCCCGGTCTACCCGGACGAACAGAGCGGACAGAACGGGCAGGATGGGCAGGGCGGAGCGCCGGAGAACCAGATCAGGATCAGTACCGCAAAGGTGCAGAAGCTCGGCGTCAAGACCGAGGTGGCCGGTCTGCGGTCCCTGGACAGGGTGGTCCGTGCCAGCGGCCGGATCGAGCCGGACGAGCGACGCATCTACGACATCGCACCGAGATTCGAGGGTTATATCGAGCGCCTGCTGGTCAATGCCACCGGCCAGCCGGTGCGCAAGGGCCAGCCGCTGTTCGAAGTCTATAGCCCCGAACTGGTCTCCGCCCAGCGCGAATACGCCATCGCCGCCCGGGGCGTCGAGTCCCTCAAGGGGGCCGGCGGTGAAGCCCAGGCCGGCATGCAGGCATTGGCCGATGCGAGTCTCGCGCGCCTGAAGAACTGGGATATCTCGGCGGCGCAGGTCAAGGCCCTGGCCAAGTCCGGCGAGGCCAGACGCAGCCTGAGCTTCCTCTCGCCGGTGACCGGCGTCGTCACCGAAAAGAAGGCGCAGGCCGGTATGCGCTTCATGCCCGGCGACACCCTGTATCGAGTGACCGACCTGTCCACCGTCTGGGTGCTGGCCGACGTTTTCGAGCAGGACATCGGTTCGGTGAGATCCGGTGCCCAGGCCAGGATCGGGATCGACGCCTATCCGGGCAAGGATTTTGCGGGAGCGGTCAGCTACGTCTATCCGACCCTGAACAGCCAGACCCGCACCGTGCCGGTCCGGATCCATCTGTCCAATCCGGGGGGGCTGTTGAAGCCCGGCATGTTCGCCCAGGTGGAACTTCCGGTCGGATCTTCGGCCAAGCTTCTCGCCGTGCCGGTCTCCGCCGTGATCGACAGCGGCACGCGGGCTATCGTGCTGGTGCAAGCGGGCGAAGGCCGATTCGAGCCGCGGCCGGTGAAGCTCGGCGCCAGGAGCGACGACTACGTCGAGGTGAGGGATGGTCTTCAGGCGGGCGAGCGGGTCGTGGTCGCCGCCAACTTCCTGATCGATGCGGAAAGCAATCTGCAGGCCGCCATCAGCGGATTCAGTGGCGCTAGCCAAGGCGGCAAAGCGTCGACCGAGCCAGCCGCCGGCCACTGACGGACCATGCTGGCCAAGATCATCGCCTGGTCGAGCAGGAACCGCTTCCTGGTCCTGCTCGCCACCCTGTTCGTCATCGTCGCCGGCGCCTATGCCGTCCTGAAGACGCCGATCGACGCGCTGCCCGACCTCTCGGATGTGCAGGTCATCGTGTATACGGAATTCCCCGGCCAGGCGCCGCAGGTGGTCGAGGACCAGGTCACCTATCCGCTCGCCACGGCCATGCTCTCGGTACCGAAGGCCAAGGTGGTGAGGGGCTTTTCCTTCTTCGGCGCCTCCTTCGTCTATGTCATCTTCGAGGACGGCACCGACATCTACTGGGCGCGCTCGCGCGTCCTCGAATACCTAAGCTCCGCCGCCAGCCGCATGCCGAGGGGCGTGACGCCCCAGATCGGGCCGGACGCGACCGGGGTCGGCTGGGTCTATGAGTACGCGCTGATCGCCAAGGACAAGACCCTGGCCGAGCTGCGCGCCATCCAGGACTGGTATCTGCGCTACCAGCTGACCAAGGCCCACGGCATCGCGGAAGTGGCGTCCATCGGCGGCTTCGTCCAGACCTACCAGGTCACGGTCGATCCGGTGAAGCTGCGCGCCTACGGCATCCCGCTGCAGAAGCTCATCGAGACGATCCGCGATTCGAACCGCGACGTCGGCGGCCGGGTGGTGGAGATGGCCGAGACCGAGTACATGGTGCGCGGGCGCGGTTACCTGCGCGACAAGGCGGACATCGAGAACCTGGCGGTCAAGGCCGACAAGGGCACGCCGGTGCTGGTCCGCGACATTGCCCGGGTGGAACTGGCCCCGGACGAGCGCCGCGGCCTGACGGAATTGAACGGCGAGGGCGAAGTGGTCGCCGGCATCGCCATGGCGCGCTACGGCGAAAACGCGCTGGAAGCCATCAACAGCCTCAAGCAGAAAATCGCGGAAGTCTCGGCCGGCTTGCCCCAGGGTGCCAGCATCCAGGCCGTCTATGACCGTTCCGAGCTGATCCACCGCGCCATCGATACCCTGAAGCGGACGCTGACCGAGGAGGCCGTCATCGTCGCGCTGGTCTGCGTCCTGTTCCTGCTGCACGTCCGCTCGGCCCTGGTCGCCATCCTGATGCTGCCCGTCGGGGTGCTGATCGCCTTCATCGCCATGCACGCGCTGGGCATGAGTTCCAACATCATGAGTCTGGGCGGCATCGCCATCGCCATCGGCGCCATGGTGGATGCGGCCATCGTCATGATCGAGAACGCCCACAAGCACCTGGAGCGACTCGACCGCGCGCAAGCTTCCATACTCCCCTCCCCCCCGGCGGGGGAGGGGCAGGGGGAGAGGGGGGGGCAAAAGATTGGCGAGCCGGTGGCGGCACCAGCCGCCGCCGGCGAGATGGCGGCGCGCGCCGCGGCCATCGTCGCGGCGTGTAAGGAAGTGGGGCCGGCGCTGTTCTTTTCGCTGCTCATCATCACCGTCTCCTTCCTGCCGGTGTTCACCCTGGAGTCCCAGGAAGGCAGGATGTTCTCGCCGCTGGCCTATACCAAGACCTTCTCCATGGCCGGCGCGGCGCTGCTGTCGGTGACCCTGGTGCCGGTGCTGATGCTGCTGTTCATCCGCGGGCCGATCATGCCCGAGGCGAAAAATCCGGTGAACCGCTTCCTGATCTGGATCTACCGCCCGATCATTGCCTGGGTGATGCGCCGGAAGAAGACGACGATCGCAGCCGCCCTCCTGGTCTTGCTCGTCTCCGCCTATCCGGCCTCCCGGCTCGGCTCGGAGTTCATGCCGACCCTGAACGAGGGCACGCTGCTCTACATGCCGACCTCGCTGCCGGGGATGTCGATCACCACGGCGGCCCAGCTGCTGCAGACCCAGGACAAGATCATCAAGGCCTTCCCCGAGGTGGCTTCGGTGTTCGGCAAGGCCGGCCGCGCCAACACCGCCACCGATCCTGCCCCGACCGAGATGTTCGAGACGGTGATCAATCTCAAGCCGGAATCGGAATGGCGTCCGGGGATGAACATCGACAAGCTGATCGCCGAGATGGACCACGCCCTGCAATTTCCCGGCGTCGCCAACTCCTGGACCATGCCGATCCGGGCGCGCATCGACATGCTGTCCACCGGCATCCGCACGCCGATCGGCATCAAGGTCTTCGGCAAGAACCTCGCCGAGATGGACCGCCTGGCCAAGGAGATCGCGGCCGTGGTGAAGCGGGTGCCGGGCACCACCAGCGCCTTCGCCGAGCGCATCACCGGCGGCTACTACCTCGACATTGCGCCTGAGCGGCAACAACTGGCCCGCTACGGCCTCACCGTCGGCGAGCTGCAGGACGTGATCAGTACGGCGCTGGGCGGCGAGACGGTGACCACTACGGTCGAGGGCCGGGAGCGCTTCGGCGTCACCGTCCGTTATCCGCGGGAGCTGCGCTCGGACCCGCAGCAGATCGCGCGTGAGGTGCTGGTGCCGATCCAGGGCGGCGCGATGATCCCCCTGGGCCAGGTGGCCCGGGTGACCGTGGCCAAGGGACCCTCGGCGATCCGCACCGAAAACGCGCTGCTCTCCGCCTACATCTATGTCGACACCCGCGACCGCGATCTCGGCGGCTTTGTCGCCCGGGCGCAGCGGGCGGTGAGCGATGAGGTCAAGTTCCCGCCCGGCTACTACGCCACCTGGAGCGGCCAGTTCGAATACATGCAGCGCGCCATCGCGAAGATGAAGATCGTCATTCCGGTGACCCTGCTGATCATCTTCCTGCTGCTCTATCTCAACTTCAGGCGGCTGACCGAGACGCTGATCGTCATGCTCTCGGTGCCCTTCGCGCTGGTCGGCGGCGTCTGGCTGATGTGGCTGTTGGGCTACAACCTGTCGGTGGCCGTGGCCGTGGGTTTCATCGCCCTGGCCGGGGTCGCGGCCGAGACCGGCGTGGTGATGCTGATCTACCTCGATCGCGCCTGGGAGGAGATCCAGGCGCAATGCCGTGCCGACGGTCGGCAGCCGGGCGTGGCCGAGCTCTACGCGGCGGTGATGGAGGGGGCGGTGGAGCGCGTGCGACCCAAGATGATGACCGTGGTCGCCATCATGGCCGGCCTCCTGCCCATCCTGTGGGGCACCGGGACCGGCTCCGAGGTGATGAGTCGCATCGCCGCGCCGATGGTCGGCGGCATGATTTCCTCGACCGTGCTGACGCTGGCGGTGATCCCGGCGATCTACGCGCTGGTCAAGCAGTTCCATCTCAACCACGAAAGGAAAGTTAAGAAATGAAAAGAGTGACGATTGCGCTGACGTGCGCGGCCTTGGTCGCCGCCGCGATGCCCGCCCATGCCGGCGATGCCCACCCTGAAAAGGCCCAGGCGCAGAAGAGCTATGCGGTGAAGGGAGAGGTCATCGCACTGGACAAGGTCGCAGGCAGGGTCAAGCTGAGGCATCAGGCCGTTCCGGAACTCGGTTGGCCCGGCATGACCATGTTCTTCGCGGTCGCCGACAAGTCGCAACTGGGAAGACTCAAGGGCGGCGACCGGGTCGATTTCCGCTTCGTGATGACCCATGACGGACCGCTGATCACCCGGATCGAAGCGGCGAAGTGAAATCGGAATTGCAGTAAATCAAATGGGAGGAAGGTCCATGAATGCGAATCGGAAGCTGGCGGCAAAAATCGGGATTTCCATGGCGGCTCTGCTGACCCTGTCGGCATGCGGCGGAGGCGGCGGCAGCGCTGCTTCGGCACCGACCCCCACCGCCGTGACCGGGACGGCGGCCAAGGGCCTGGTGAATCAGGGCAAGGTCCTCGTTTGCCGGATCGTCAATGGCCTGCCCGAGGCGGACGCGAGCTGCGCCTCGGGGATCACGGGTAGCGATGGCTCATTCAGCGTCGCGATGAGCGACGGCTACACCGGTCCGGCGTTGGTCAAGGTGATGGCGGGCACGAACAGCACCATGATCGACGAGACGACGGGTCAGCCCATCGCCTACAAGCTGACCATGAGGGCGCTGCTTCCTGCGGTGTCGGGCACCACGACGGTTTATGTGACGCCGTTCAGCGAAATGGCCGCCAGCGCGGTGGGCAATTCGGGCATCACCGCCGCCAATATGATCCAGGCCATGAACACGGTGCAGGCAAATTTCGGCGTCGACCTCGCCGTCAGGCCGATGATCGATCTGAAGGACAACGGTTCCGACCCGGCCATGCTGGGCAAGCAGGCCAATATGGTCCAGCAGTTGACCCGCGTGATGATGGCAGCCCGGAACGCAAGTTCGCTGACAGATCAGAATGGCGTCGCCTGCAACGCGCCGGGGTCGAGCACTGCCCAGGTCGCCTGCGTCGTGAGTGCCATGGCGGGCGCGATGAGCGGCGTGGCCAGCACCGATCCGACGCGGGCCGCAACGCTTCTCGCCGCACTGAATTCCCAGAACGTGACGGCGGCCTACATGCCCATCGTCAATGCCAATGGAACGCTGGTCATGGGCCTGACCGACATGACCTCGAGCGCGTCCATGCAGGCGGCCATGCAGACGGCGGGAATGACGACTAACTCTGCTGCCAGCGCGGTGAATATCATGATGCAGGGCATGATGTAGAGCGAGGACGATACGAGTGTCCGCTCGCCGGATTTCAGAAACGCGAACAGAGGCTATAGAATCACCGCACACCCTCACGGAGTTCGCGCGATGATCACCCGAGACGACCTACTCTCCGCCTTCGGCTTTCGGCACGCCTGCAAGGCCTTCGACGCCGAGCGCAGGATTGCCGACCCGGACTTCGAGTTGATCCTGGAATGCGCTCGGCTGTCGCCGAGCTCCTTCGGTCTCGAACCCTGGCAACTGGTGGTGATCCAGAACCCGGGCTTGCGCCGGCAACTGCTGGCGACGGTGTGGGGCGCGCAGGGGCAGTTGCCCAGCGCCAGCCACTTCATCGCCCTGCTCTATCGCAAGGGCATGCGCTTCGATTCGCCGCACGTCGAGCACATGATGGCCGATGTCCAGCGGCTGCCGGAGGAGGCCCGTCTGGCCAAGCGCCAGCGGGTCCGCAAGTTCCAGGAGGTCGAGCACCGCCTGCTCGATCACCCCAGAAATCTCCACGACTGGGCCGGCAAGCAGGCCTACATCGCGCTGGGCAACATGATGACGGCCGCGGCAGCCGTCGGCATCGACTCCTGCCCGATCGAGGGCTTCGACATGGCGACCACGGAAGCGATCCTCGAGGAGGCCGGCGCACTGGATACGGAAAACTTCGGCCTCGCCGTGATGGCGGCCTTCGGTTACCGGATCAAGCCGCAGCCCGCCAAGACCCGGCGGCCGATGGCGGAAGTGGTGCGCTGGCTACGCTGAACCGATGACTGTCGCGATCGAGAACAAGGGCGCCGTTGCCTTAGAGTCAGGGCGAGAAGGCCGGGTCCGCACCGAGCGCCTGAGGCGGGCGATAGCCACCTCCCGGGAGGTTTCCCTAGTGATAGCCATGCCGATTTGACGTGGATCAATGAACACCCGTCGCATAGGCACACAATTTCGGCGGATTCAAACGCGGCAGCGGATTAGCCCTTGATCATTTCGCACAAGCTGAAAGCGCTTCAACACCGGATGTCCCGATGAACCGGATCTACCGCCTATTGCTGCGTCGCTGCGCCCTGGCGCTGGCGCTGCTGCTGGTCACGGCGCAGGTCGCCGGCGCGGTCGCCGTCGTGTGCGTCGGCTGCCAGATGCCGTCAGGCGACGTCCGTGCCGCCGGCGACGGCTGCGGTACGCATCGATTCCATCGCACCGCGGCTTGCGCCATGTCCCACGTGTCCGGAGATCAGGCGCTGGCGGGCGGGGCTCAGCCTTGGCTTGCGGCGCTACCGACGGTCACCGTTTCCCCTTCCTTGTTCACCCCGGCCGGCAGCGACGTTCGCCTGCTGGCGCAGGTCCAGCGCGGCAGTCCGCCGCTGCATCTGCTGTTCCACCGACTCCGAAACTAGATCGCCGCCGTCGCGGTTCGCCTTGGTCGCCGGTGCGTTGCGCCGCGCGCCATAGGGGCGAATCGCCGATCACGGAAAGCGGTCGCGCGCGCCCGATCCGGGCGCTGGCGCTGTGCGGCAAACAACAAGGAGTCGTGATGAATTACCAACTGGTTTCGCCAGGTCTTGCGGCGCTCGTCGCCCTGGGCCTACTCGCCGGCACCGCTCGGGCAGACTCGGCGGCGCCCGATACCGCGCTGGTCGATGCGGTGGTGCGCAAGATGGAGAGCGACGGCAGCCTCGACCGCGCCGTCGAACGTTCGTTGCAGCGGGTGATCGCGCGTCGGCAGGAACAGCAAGCGCAGCAGCAGCGGCAGCGGCAGCAGCAATTGGTCGAGCGCGCGAAGCGGGCGCGTGCGGTCGTCGTCGGGCAAGATCACATCCGCGGCAAGGCGGATGCGGCGGTGTCGCTGATCGAATACTCCGATTTCGAGTGCCCTTACTGCAAGCAGTTTCATGCCACGCCCAAGGCACTGCTGGCGCGCTACGGCGGCCGGGTGAACTGGGTGCTGCGCAACTTCCCGCTGTCCTTCCACGAGCCTGCCGCGCGCAGCGAAGCGGTGGCGGCGGAGTGCGCCGCCCAACTCGGCGGCAACGAAGCTTACTGGCGCTATGCCGATGCCCTGTTCGAGTCCACGCGCTCCAACGGCAAAGGTCTGGGCGAGGGGATCACCGTCGAGACGCTGGCGGCGAGGACCGGGCTGAATGCCGCGGCCTTCGCGCGCTGCCTGACGGGAGCCGACGCCGACGAGCGGGTCGAGGCGGACCTGGAGGACGGCGGCAAGATGGGGGTGAGCGGCACGCCGACCACGCTCATCCGCAACAACCGTAACGGTGTCACGGAAGTGATCGTCGGCGCGGTCGGCGCCGATGCTCTGGCAGCGGCGATCGATCGCGCATTGGGAGAGCAGAAGAAATGAGGCTAACGATTCCGGCCGGATGCAAGTCCGGGAGGCTGCCCGCATGATTGCGCCTTCGACCCTGGGGCTGGCCGCGGTCTTCGCCGCCGGCGTGGTGTCCTTTCTCTCGCCCTGCGTGCTGCCCGTGGTGCCCGGCTATATTTCCTATATCGCGGGTCACTCCTTTCACGGCCGCGAGGGCGATCCCGGGCTGCGCGAGCGGCTGCAGGCGATGTGGCTGAGCCTGTTCTTCGTGCTCGGCTTCTCGACGGTGTTCGTCGCCTTCGGCGCCAGCGCCACGGTGCTCGGCAGCCTGCTGCTCAGCCATCGCAGCGAACTGAATCTGCTGGGCGGCATCGTCGTCATCGGCTTCGGTTTGTTCATGCTCGGGCTCGCCCGTCACGTGCGCTGGATCCACCAGGACTGGCGCATCCATCCGCGGCTGCGCGGCGGCCATCCGGGCGCCGCCTACGTGCTCGGGCTGGCCTTCGGTTTCGGCTGGACGCCCTGCATCGGTCCCGTACTCGGCACCATCCTGACCATGAGCGCGATGGCGTCCACCGTCGCCGGCGGGGTCGAGCTGCTGGCCGTCTATGCCGCGGGCCTGGGCATCCCTTTCCTGGCAGCGGCGCTGTTCATGAAGACCTTGCTGCTGCGCCTGAAATCGCTGCGTCACCTGGGCCGGCCGTTCCAGATCGTCGCCGGCTTGGTGATGGTGGCGGTCGGTATCGCCATGGCCACGGGCGAACTGACCCGGTTTTCCTACTGGTTGCTCGACATGTTTCCCGTCCTCGGACGGATCGGCTGAGCGAGCCTATGGAACTCCACCGAAGCAGCGAACTTTGAAATTGAACACACATTCGAGGACATCATGACCAAGCAAAACCTTTTCACCCGCCTGTTCGTCATCGCCATGCTCACCGTTCCGCTCGGTGCCCTTGCCGCGCCGGCGCCGGAACTCGGCTGGATCAATGCCTTGGCGCCCGGCCGGGACGGCGCACTGGTCGCCAGCGATCGCGGCCTGTTCGTCGCCAACCCGGATGGGCGGGTGATGTTGCGGGCGGAATGGGAGGGCGGCTTCACCGCCCTCGCCGCCGACCGGGCCAAGGCCGACGTGCTCTACGCCAGCGGTCGCAGCGGCGGCTTGCTGCGCTCGAACGACGGCGGCTGGCACTGGCAGCACCCGGCGCAAAGCGGTCCGGACAGCTTCGAGATTCTGGCCACCGGGCCGTCGGTGCTCTACGGCGTCGCCGACGCGCTCTACGAGAGCTCCGACGGCGGCAGCCACTGGCGGCGCAGCGGTGTCGTTCCGGACAAGTTGATCAGCCTCGCCGTCGCGGCCAAGGACGCGAAACAGCTCTATGCCGGTACCGAGGCCGGACTGATGGAGAGCCGCGATGGCGGCGCCCATTGGCGAGCGGCGGTCGTGGGACCGGCCCGCCGGTTGCCGGCGACCCTGATCAGGGTGGGCGAGGACGGCGGTCTCACCCGCTTCGACTGGGGGCAGGGCTTGCTCACCGAGCGCAAGGCGAATGCGCCCTGGGTGCCCATCAACAACGGCTTCGGCGGCCAGGCGGTGCTGCAGTTGGTGCGCGAGGGCAGGGCGCTGGTGGCCGCCACCAACGCCGCCAAACTGTTCGTCAGCCGCGACGGCGGCAGCCATTGGCTGCCCCTCGGCGGCTATCCCCGGCCGGTGACCGCCGCCGCGCGGCGCGGCGAGAAGTTGTTCGTTGCCGACTGCCAGGTCTGTCACGGCGACCACGGCATCGGCGAGGCACCCCGGGCGGATTCACCCCAGCAGAGTCTGGCACCGGCCCTGGATGAGACCGCCCATGCCTGGCACCACCCCGACCAGCAACTCGAAGGCTTCATCCTCAACGGCATGCCGGCCCCGAGCCGGATGGTGGGCTGGTCGGGGCGCCTGAACGCCCATGACGCGCAGGATCTGGTGGCCTACATCAAGAGCCTGTGGACCCCCCGCGCCTTGCGCTGCCAGGGCCCCAGGCACATGGATCCCGATTGCAGGCTGTGAGCGATGTAGCGACGATCGCGGCAGCAGACCTCTGACATTATGGAGCAATGACATGAGCAAATCCGGTTTCGCAGTGGCCGCGGCAATCGCCATGGCCGCGGTGGCCTCGTCCAGCAGCGCCCAATGGCTGGCGCCTCAGGTGCGGATGCCCGGCAAGGGCTTCTTCGCCAGCACGGCGCGCGGCAAGTCCTTGTTCGCGAAAAATTGCGCCGCGTGCCACGGCGCCGATCTCCGTGGCAGCGAAAAGGGGCCGCCCCTTCTGCACCCCTTCTACAAGCCGGATCATCATCCGGACTACGCTTTTTATGCCGCGATTCAGACCGGCACACGCCAGCACCACTGGCACTTCGGCGACATGGCCCCGGTGCCGGCGGTGCGCCCGGACGAGGCGGGACACATCATCGCCTATGTTCGCGCCGAGCAGAGAAAAGTCGGGCTGTTCTGAGCCCGCTCCGAAGCACCCCTTCGAATTTGGTAAGCAAAGGAGAAACACGATGAGCAAGCACAGAAATAAGGCGATGACGCAACACCGGCCCCATCCTACGGGCCGATGGCTGCTGGGCGCGCTGGTGATGGGTGCGCTGGGCGCCGCCGCAGTGTATTACACCACCGGCCCTCGCGGGAGCGGCGAGCCGGCCATTCCTGCCGGTGTTCAACTGAGCTCCTGGTACGACAACGGCCACGACGGGCGCTATGTGCTGCAGGTCGCCGATGGGCATGCCCCGAGCGCGGGCGAGCGCGTTGCCGGGATCGTCAGGAGCGACTCCAATTGCACGCCCGATGCCCAGGGTCTGAGCCATTGTCACAACGCCATTGAACTGGCGAACGGCGAACAAATCACGGTGATTGATACGCACCAGATCAGCCGCAATCCCTGTCTAAAGGCGGGAGGGAAAATCACCTTGACCGGTATCGGCTCCTCCTGGATTACGGGCACCCTGGTCGGCGCGTGAGCGTGGGTCGCCGGGCAAAACCGTGGTGCCAGCGCCCGAGCTCAGCAGCAACCGCCGTGCCTGGTCGGCGGTGGGTTCGGGTGTCCTGCGGCCGCCACGGCGGGATAACCCGCCGCCGTGATCGCCCTGGCCACGGTGCTGGCGCAGTGGCCGCAAGTCATTCCATTCACATCAAGTTCAATCATGGCGGTGCTCCTCTTGGCGGTTGACAGAACCGCCACTATTGACCCTCCCACGATGGCAAGGTCAGGGCCTTGCCGCATTTTTTTGATGCGGCGACGGGGTCCGACGGGCAACTGCGTAACGCACTGTGTCGACCGGCGCCGCTGTCGCACTGCGCTACAAAATCGGCCGGCCATGACATGCTGCGCTTACACGCCGCTGTTCAAATGAGCATCGTCGCGGCGAATGCACGCCCGAGCGGTGTCCGCTTAAGTTCTGTACAAGTACGCAGGACGAGCGAGCGGACGAGATGCGGCATAGAATTTCGTATAAACGAGGAGAATGACGATGTGGGGCTATATGGGACATTATGGCGGCGGTTGGGGCGGGATGGGCCTGGGCATGATCGGCATGGCGCTGTTCTGGATTTTACTGATCGTCGGCATCGTCGCGCTGGTCAAGGGCGGCTGGGGACCGGGTGCGGCAGGCGGGCGGCGGCAGGAGAAGACGGCGCTGGACGTACTCAAGGAGCGCTACGCCCGCGGCGAAATCGAGAAGACGGAGTTCGAACAAAAAAAACGCGACCTCGCCGTCTAGCCGGATTTCGATTTTGATCGTACAGGGAGACAATCATGAAGATTTCTTCGGCAATCCTGGCGGCATTTTCGACCTTGCTGGTTTCGCTTCCCGGCTACGGCCAGATGGGAATGATGCAAGGCGGGGGAATGATGCAGGGCGGCGGCATGATGAACGGCTCGATCCGGGGGGGCTACGTCGCGCAGCACGGCATCGATCCGCGCTACGCCTCGAGCGCGAACCCTTTGCCGCGAAGCGCCAGGAACATCGCGGACGGGAAACGGCTCTACGATCAGAACTGCGCGCTTTGTCATGGGCCGACGGGTTTGGGCGACGGCGCCGCGGCAAGGGGCCTGAATCCGCCCCCGGCAAATATTGCGGCCATCGGTCGGTGGCCGATGGCCACCGACGGCTACCTCTACTGGACGATAGCGGAAGGCGGGGTGCCCCTGGGAACCGCCATGCCCGCCTTCAAGGCCACGCTCCAGCCAGAGCAGATATGGCAGCTCGTGACCTACTTGCGCGGGCTGCGTTGAAGGAAATGTGAGCGGGACACCATGTCGGAACCGGAAAACGTCTTCCAGGAGAGCATCGCCCGCCAGCGGGCGGAGCTCAAGCTGAGCCTGGAGCAACCCCTGCGCCGTTTGGCCGAGGCCTGCCGCGCCGCCTGGGGCAGCCGGACGCAGATCGACGAAGCGCTGACGCGCTTCTTTCCGACGCTGCCCCATTGCCGTCACCTCTATGTCCTCGACACCAACGGCGTGCAGCTCTCGGACAACGTCGGCCGCGATGGCATCGACCCGACCGACTTCGGCCGCGATCGCTCCCATCGGCCCTACCTGCGCGAATCGCTGCCGGCCACGGGCTTCCTGCTCTCCAAGTCCTACATCAACTTGCGCCACCGGCGGCCGGGGCTGACGGCCATCCAACTGGTGCGCGACGGCAAGGGCGCGGCCCTGGGATTCATCGGCGCCGACTTCTACCTCCAGGACCTGCCCCTGACCCGCGGACTTTTCGAGGAGCGGCGGCAATGGCAGCAGCTGCGCGGCGATCCCGCCATCCGCAGCCAGGTGTTCCACCAGACCCGCAGCGAGAGCGAGATGGACCGGCAGATCGACACCGTGCTCGGCGTGGTGGAGGAGTTGATGGTCGATCACGGCATGTACCACGTGATGCTGCATTTCTCCAGCAGCCGGGCGGTCTATTGGACCCTGGACGATCCCTTGCGCTATCGTCTCTTGGACATCCAGGCCCTGGTGAATCCGGACATCTGCCTCGCCTATCCCAGGCACCCCTATCCGGCCGATGCCCTGGTGCCGAAGGCGCGCATCCGCGCCATCCTCGACGCCCTGCGCTCGCTGCGCTTCGTCGATGAGACCTTCTACCTGCGCAGCGGGACGCTCAACATCTTCAACGGCATCGTCGGCCTCACCTTCTCCTGCGACGGCTCGCACTACGTACCCTACGACGAGTTCCTGAAGATGGACGTGGCCTTCTGGCTGGGGACGGCTTGACGATGCTGCGAGGGCTTCAGCGTCCGCGCTCATAGACCCATTGCAGCAGCGCGTCCTGCGCCGCCTGGGCTCGCGCGGCCTTGGGATGATTCACCAGGAAGACCACGATCTGCCACCTGCCGGCCCGGTCGCGGACGTAGCCGGCGATGGCCTTGACCCCGTCCAGGCTGCCGGTCTTGACGTGCGCCTGCCCGGCGACGGCATCAAAGCGCAGACGTTTTTCCATGGTGCCGTCCACCGCGGCGAGCGGCAGCGAGCTCACGAACTCGGGCATCAGCGGGCTCTTCCAGGCCGAGGCCAGCAGGCGCGCGAGGCTCTCCGCGCTGATTCGCGCGCGCCGCGACAGGCCCGAGCCGTTGTCCAGCACCAGCTCCGGGAAATCGAGATGCCGGGCCGCGAGCCAGGCGCGCACCGCGGCGGCGGCGTCGGTCTCGTCGGCCGGCCGGTGGCCCGTCGCGGCGCCCAGGGTGAGGAACAGCTGGCGCGCCATCACGTTGTTGGAAAACTTGTTGATGTCGCGGATCACCACCGCCAGCGGCGGCGACGCGATGCCGACCATGAATTGCGCGTCGCCGGGCACCACCCCTTCGCGGGAGCCGCCGCCGATGCTGCCGCCCAGTTGCCGCCAGAGGCTGCGGAAGACGCCATCGACGTATTGCCGATGGGGCAGCCCGCCCAGACGCCAGGTCTGCTCGCCGCAGGATCGCGCATAGCTGCCGGAGATCAAGAGCCGCTCTTGGCCGCCGATCTCCGAGAGCGCCGGGCGCAGCCCCGCCTTCCAGTCGCCGCACGCGGTTTCGTCCAGCTTGATCCGGTTGTCGATCGCCAGGCCGTCGGGCAGCGGTTCGGGCAGCACGGCGAGCCTTCCCCGCGCCGGATCGGGCACCAGTTCCAGGCGCAGCGCGTTGAAGTCGAGCAGCAGCGCGTCGGGGACGACGTTGTAGGGACGCAGCGGCTGGTCGTCGATGGGCGCCGCCTTGCCGACGTCGAACAGGCTGCGGTCCTGCACCAGATCGCCGTCGATCCGCGTCAGACCCATGGCCCGCAGGCGCGCGAGCAGCAGCCAGAAGCGCTGGTAGGTCAGGATCGGGTCGCCGCCGCCCTTGAGATACAGGTCGCCGTCGAGCACGCCGCGGTCGAGCCTGCCCCGGATCCAGGCCTCGGTCTTCCAGGTGTAGGCGGGGCCCAAGGTGTCGAGCGCGGCATAGGTGGTGACGAGCTTCATCACCGAGGCCGGGTCCAGGGCGAGATCGGCGTTGACGCTCAAGCGGGGCCGTTGCGAGTCCGCAGCCTGCACCAGCACCGCCACCGCCGAGCTCGGAATGCCGGCGGCGGCCAGTGCGCGCGCCACCGGGATCGGCAGGCGCTGCCGGGCGTGGGCCGGGGTCAGGAGCAGGGCAGAAGCCAGGAGCAGGGCGATGCCGGGGAGGAAGTGCGGGAATCGGGAGCTCATGCTGCGCTTTCGGAAACGGTCGGTGTCAAAGGGTCTGTATCCTATCCCGAGAAAAATGCCGCGCCCGGAATGCGCAGCCGAGCATAGGGGCGTGGCAGAATGGCGTCAAGCCGCTGTCTGGAATTGCCTCGCCGCTTCGTTCCTTTCCATGAACCCTCCTCTGCGTCGTTGCGAGGCCGAAGGCCGTGGCAATCTCAGCAGAGCGAAGGCCGCCTTGTTACCGAGTGACTTCCAGCAATCGACCGGAGAATTCCCGCCGATGAACGCACCGCCCGCCGCCCGGATCGATATTTCCCTAGACGACAAGTACCGGGTGCGCGAGGGCTGGATCTATCTCTCCGGTACCCAGGCACTGGTGCGGCTGCCGATCGAGCAGCGGCTGCGCGATGCGGCGGCGGGCAAGGAGACCGGCGGCTACATCTCCGGCTATCGCGGCTCGCCGCTGGGCCGCTACGACATGGAGCTGTGGCGCGCCGAGCGCTGGCTTGCGGAGCAGCGCATCCACTTCCGCCCGGGCGTGAACGAGGACCTGGCCGCCACCGCGATCTGGGGCGCGCAGTACGTCGGGGCGTTTCCCGGGGCCCGCGTCGACGGCGTCTTCGGCATCTGGTACGGCAAGGGCCCGGGGGTGGACCGCTCGGGCGATGTGCTGCGCCACGCCAACAGCGCCGGCACCAGTCCCTGGGGCGGCGTCGTGGCGCTGGCCGGCGACGATCACGGCGCGAAATCCTCGACCGTCGCCAACTTCTCCGATCAGATTTTCATCGCCGCCGGCATGCCGGTGCTCTATCCCTCGAACACCCAGGAACTGCTCGTCTTCGGCCTGCACGGTATCGCGATGAGCCGCTATTCGGGCTGCTGGGTCGGCATGAAGGTGGTCAATGACGTGGTCGAGGGCGGCGGCACCGTCCAGGTCGGCCCCGAGTCGCCGAAGATCCGCCTGCCCGAGGAAGGGCCCGCTCCCGGCCTGGGCCGCGAGGGCTGGCACATCCGCCGCCAGGACAGCCCGCTGCCGCAGGAGGACCGGCTCTACAACCACAAGCTCTACGCCGCGCTGGCCTACGCCCGGGCCAACGATCTGAACCGCGTCACCGCCGACGCGCCGGGTGCGAGACTCGGACTGCTCTCCGCCGGCAAGGCATACCAGGACACGCTGCAGGCGCTGGCCGAGCTGGGCGTATCCGATGCCCGGGCGCGCGCGCTGGGCATACGCATCGCCAAGGTCGGCGTGATCTGGCCGCTCGACCCGGTGTTCGTGCGCGATTTCGCCGAGGGCCTGGACACCGTGCTGGTGATCGAGGAGAAGCGCGCGCTGCTGGAGAACCAGGTCAAGAGCATCCTCTACGACGCCGAGGCGCGGCCGCGGATTGTCGGCCGTTTTATGGATGCCAACGAATGGTCGCCAGAGCGCGGCGAGATCGTCCTGCCCGGGGTGGCTGAACTCGCGCCGCCGCTGATCGGCCGGGTGCTGGTCGAGCAGATCTCGCGGCTCCATCCCGATTGCGGCCTGGCTCCGCCTGCACCGCCCGCGCCGTCTTCTGCCAGGGCGCCGGCGCCGCTGCGCCTGCCGAGCTTCTGCTCCGGTTGTCCGCACAACCGTTCGACCAAGCTGCCGGAGGGTTCGCGGGCGCTGGCCGGGATCGGCTGCCACACCATCGCCATGCTGCAGAACCCGGCCAAGACCACCACCGTCTCGCACATGGGCGGCGAAGGCGCGATGTGGCTGGGGCAGGTGCCGTTCACCGACGAGCAACACGTCTTCGCCAACATGGGCGACGGCACCTACTTCCACTCGGGCTTCATGGCGATCCGCCAGGCGGTCGCCGCCCATGCGCCGATGACCTACAAGCTGTTGTTCAACGGCTTCGTCTCGATGACCGGCGGCCAGCCGATAGACGGCGATCTGTCGGTGGCCCGGATCGCCCATGAGCTGACCGCCGAGGGCGTGAAAAAGCTCGCCATCGTCACCGACGAACCCGACAAGTATCGGGGCGTAGCCCTGCCCGCCGGCGTCGCGCTGCATCCGCGCGAAGAACTGGAGGCGGTGCAGCAGGACTTCCGCAACTACCGCGACGTCTCGGTGATCATCTACGACCAGGCCTGCGCCACCGAGCGCCGGCGCTTGAGGAAGCGCGGCAAGTGGCCGGACCCGGACCGGCGCGTCTTCATCAACGCCGCCGTCTGCGAAGGCTGCGGCGATTGCGGCCAGGTCTCCAACTGCCTGTCGATCGAACCGCTGGAGACCGAGTTCGGGCGCAAGCGCCAGATCAACCAGTCCTCCTGCAACAAGGACTATTCCTGCGTCGAGGGCTTCTGTCCGAGCTTCGTCACCGTCCGCGGCGGCAGGCTGAAGAAGCCTTCGCCGCCCGCGGCGGGCGCGGCGGAATTCCCCGGGATTCCGGAGCCGTCTATCGTCAGACCCGACGGTCTCTACAGCATCCTGGTGACCGGCATCGGCGGCACCGGCGTCATCACCATCGGCCAGATCCTCGGCATGGCGGCGCACATCGACGGTTATCGCTGCTCGGTGCTGGACGTCACCGGCCTGGCGCAGAAGTACGGCGCCGTGCTCTCGCACGTACGCATTTCCCCGAGCCAGGAGGAACTGCACGCCACGCGGATCGCCGCAGGCGAAGCCGACGCCGTGGTCGGCTGCGACCTGGTGGTGACCGCGGGCGACGAGGCGCTGTCGAAAATGAGGCCGGGGCGGACCCGCGTGGCGGTGTGCACCGATCTCGTTCCGACCACGGAGTTCACCCGCAATCCCGACTGGCGGCTGGACGTAGCCGAACTGATGGCGCGCCTGCAGCGGGGCAGCGGCGGCGCGCTGGCGGGCATCGAGGCCATCCGCATCGCCAAGGCCTTGCTCGGCGACAGCATCGCCGCCAACATGCTGATGCTCGGCCTGGCCTGGCAGCGAGGCCTGATCCCGCTCTCCTTGGCCGCGATCGACCGGGCCATCGAACTGAACGGCGTCCAGGTGGACTTCAACCGCAACTGCTTCCTCTGGGGCCGTCGCGCCGGCCATGATCCGGCCGCGGTGGCAACGCGCGCCGCGCCGGCGGCGGCGAGCATCCTGCCGTTCTCAATCGGGACCGCCGAGACGCTGGAGACGCTGGTGGCCAGGCGCGTCGCGGAGCTCACCGCCTACCAGGACGCCGCCTACGCCCGGCGCTACGAGACGCTGGTCGATCGCGTCGCGGCGGCAGAAGTGGCTGCCGCCCTGCCGGGCCAGTCGCTGGCGCTGGCGGTGGCGAAATACTACTTCAAGCTGCTCGCGGTCAAGGACGAATACGAGGTCGCGCGCCTGTTCGCGGCACCCGAGTTCCGGGCGCAGCTGGGGCAAAGCTTCGAGGGCGATTACCGATTGCACTTCCACCTCGGCGCCTGGCCCTTTGCCAAGACCGCGAACGGCAGGCCGGTCAAGGGCGAGGCCGGCCCCTGGCTGATGCCCGCGCTGAGGCTGCTGGCCCGGGCCAGGGCTTGGCGCGGCAGCGTCCTCGATCCCTTCCGCAACTCCCCCGAGCGCAAGCTGGCGCGGCGCCTGCTCAAGCAGTACGAGGAGGACATCGAGGCCGTGCTCGCCGACCTGTCCGCCGCCACCCATGAACTCGCGGTCGGGCTCGCCTGTCTGCCCGAGAAGATCCGCGGCTACGGCCACGTGCGCGAGCGCCACGCCGCCGCCGCGGCGATTGCCCGGGAGGAATTGCTGAACGCCCTGGCCGCCGCACGCCGGGTCCGGGGGCTGGCCGCCTGAGTCAGAGAGGCGAGACCTGGCGCCTGTGCTCCGATGCCGGCGCTCGCTCGTGCGGCATGGTCATCAGCAAATAGATCTGGATCTCCGACAGGCAAGCTTCGATCAACGCACGGTCGGCGCCCGACAAGGTCTGGCCGAAGGCCTCGCGACGACGCTGGATCTCACGCGCCAGATCGGTGATCTGCCAGCGCACTTCGTCGAATGCGGCGCCCAGTTCGCCGGCAATCGCCTGCTCGCCGATGAGCGCTTGCATCGATTGCAGATCGTCCGGGTTCAGTCCGAACTGCAGCAGCATAAAGCGCAGGTCCGCGATCCGCTCGAAGAGGAAGGCCAGCTCCGGCGGATGCTGAGCCGGGAATGCCGAGGCGAGTACGGCCCAGCGCTGCAGAAGCCGTGCCGCCGCCTGGAGCTGCACCATGCCCGGGCTCTCGGCCGGATCCGCGTCGTCGATGCGGCCCAGTTCTCGATGCAACAGGGCGATCAGGACGGGATCGAGCTTCTGCCTATTGAGCAGCATCAACACCCTCAGGCGCTCGCTGCCGCGGCAGCGGGCGCTGATCGAAGCGCAGGCGTCGGCCAGGGCGATGATCCGCGCCAACTGGCCTATGGCCTCGCCGCGCAGACGGTGCGGATAGCCGCTGCCATCGAGCCTCTCGTGGTGCTGCAGAACCGCGGTCGCCACCTCGGAGCGAGGGCCCAGGATTTCATTGGCGATGAGATAGCCGGTGATGGGATGCACGTCGACGTAATGCAGCTCCTCATGGCTCATCCGGTGGCGTCGATCGAGCAGCGCCGGATCGGTGTGCAATTCCCCGAGGTCGTGCATCAAACCCGCCAGCAGCGTCGCGCTGCATTGTTGCGGCGACAGCTGCAGGCGTTGTGCCAGAAAGTGACCGATCAGTACCACCGTCAGCACGTGCTGGAACAACCAGGGCAAGCGCTCGCGTGTCACCGTCAGCTTGAATCCCAACTGTTCGGGCAACTCCATTTCGCGCAGCGCCCTCTGGCAGGCCTGCAACTCCTCGCCGCCGGCCAGCAAACGCTGCAGAAAGGGCTCTCTGGCGACGAGGCTGCCGGCTTCCCGCGCCAGAAGCTCGCCGTTGACTCCGTCCTTTACCTCCAGACTCTGGTCGATGGGCTTCAGCAATACGTGATTCAGGAGCCGCTCGCGCAGCCCGCTGCCAATCGCAATCCCCTTGTTGATCAGCTTGATGCCATTGGCGGCGAATACTTCTTCGCGCGTCACCACCTCCTTGAGGTCGGCCATCTGCGTTACTGAGGTGAGGTAGTGGGGGGCTTTTTCGAGCGTCTTGCGGGCCTGCTGCTCGAGACGTGCGGCTTCGGGGTCGGGCGAATTCGGCATGGCTGAAGCTTATTGTGCCAACGGGAGGTTCGGCAAGCTACCATCGCGGAACCGCAGTGTAAATGGGTCTGGCGGCGAACTCGACGCGGCACGGGCTTTGCGGCATCATTCAGGCCGCAGTGTCCCGCCCGGCCCGGCAAGCCTTTGCGGCGGTGCCTCGCCCCGCCGCCCCGATAGAAAAAAGGTCACCGCCATGAACGACCCGCTACTCGAAGCCCTGCGCGCCATCGTCGGCGCCGACGGCGCGCTCTCGCGGAAGGAGGCGGGCCAGCGCAGCGCCGGCTTCATGCGCCCGGATACGCTGCAGGCGCGCATCCTGGTGCGTCCGCGGAGCACCGCCGAGGTCGCCGCGGTGCTGGGGCTCTGTCACGCCGCGGGCCAGCCGGTGGTCACCCACGGCGGACTCACCGGCCTCGTCCATGGCGGCGATGCCGGGCCCGACGAGTTGATCCTGTCGCTGGAGCGGATGAACGCGATCGAGGAGATCGATCCGCTGCAGCGCGTCGCGCTGGTCCAGGCGGGGGTGAGCCTGCAGGCGCTGCAGGAGGCGGTGGAGCGGCGGGATCTCTCCTTTCCGCTGGACCTGGGCGCCCGCGGCTCGGCGACGATGGGCGGCGTCGTGGCGACCAACGCCGGCGGCAACCGCGTCATCCGCTACGGCATGACGCGCTCGCTGGTGCTCGGGCTGGAAGCGGTGCTCTCCGACGGGCGCGTGATCACGTCGCTCAACCGCATGATCAAGAACAACGCCGGCTACGACCTGAAGCAGCTGTTCGTCGGCTCGGAGGGCACGCTGGGCGTGATCACCCGCGTCGTGCTGCGCCTGTTCGAGCGGCCCAGGAGCCAGGACGTGGCGATCGTCGCCATCGACAGCTTCGCCGCCCTGACCGGTTTCCTGAAGCACATCGACAGCGCCCTGGGCGGGGGCCTCTCGGCCTTCGAGGCGATGTGGCGCGAGTTCTACCAGCTGGTGACGACGCCCCCGGCGAAATCGCAGCCGCCGCTGTCCGGCGACCACCCCTACTACGTCCTGGTGGAGGCGCAGGGCGCCGACCAGGAGAACGACTCGGCCCGTTTCAAGCAGGCACTGGAAGCGGCGCTCGAGTCCGGTCTGATCGCCGACGCCGCGATCGCCCATTCGGCGCGCGAATGCGCGGCGATCTGGGCGCTGCGCGACGACGTGATGCAGATCACCCGCCACGGCTGGCCGATCACCTTCGACGTGTCGCTGCCGATCGCCGCGATGGAGGGCTACGTAGCCGAGGTCAGATCCGCGCTCGCTCCCTGGCCGGAGCACCACTGCTGGGTGTTCGGGCATCTGGGCGACGGCAATCTGCATCTGGCCATCCACGCGCCCGCGGCGGCGCGCGCCGAAATAGAGCGCATCGTCTATCAGCCGTTGGCGCGGCTCGGCGGCTCGGTTTCGGCCGAGCACGGCATCGGCCTGGAGAAGAAGCCCTACCTCGCGCTTTGCCGGAATCCCGGTGAGATCGCCCTGATGCGCGCCCTGAAGCAGACGCTGGATCCGGACAACCTGCTCAACCCCGGCAAGATTTTTTGAGACCGCAAGGCCGTGCCGGCGCCGCTACAAACGGCTACAAATCCATGCCGCGCATAGCCTCCGGCGCCGGCATAATTCGCCCCATGGACAGCCATGCCTGCATCCTCGTTGTCGATGATGATCGCGAGATCAGGGCGCTGCTCGCCGAATATCTCGACGGCAACGGTTTTCGCACGGTCGTCGCCGCCGACGGCGCGGGCATGTGGGCCGCCCTGGACGCCGGACCGGCGGATCTCGTCGTGCTCGACCTGACGCTGCCCGGCGAGGACGGCTTGGCGCTGTGCCGGACCCTGCGCGCGAGTTCCAGCCTGCCGGTGATCATGCTGACGGCGCGCGGCCAAGCGCTGGACCGGATACTCGGGTTGGAGATGGGTGCCGACGACTATCTGACCAAGCCCTTCGAGCCGCGCGAGCTGGTCGCGCGCATCCGCAACGTGCTGCGGCGCACCCAGGCGCTGCCGCCCAATCTGGAAGCGCCGGAAGCCCGCGGCATGGCCTTCTCGGGCTGGAAGCTGGATCTGATCGCCCGGCACCTGGTCAGTCCGCGCGGCACCGCGGTGATGCTCTCGGGCGCAGAGTTCCGGCTGCTCAAGGTCCTGCTCGAGCATCCCAACCGGGTGCTCTCCCGCGACCAGCTGCTGAACTTCACCCGGGGCCGCGACGCCGACCCCTTCGACCGCTCGGTGGATCTGCAGATCAGCCGCTTGCGCCAGAAGCTGATGGAAGACGCCAAGGCGCCGATGCTGATCAAGACCGTGCGCAACGAAGGCTACGTCCTGGCCGCCTCGGTCAGCGTCGAGACCTGAAGTGAGGGCCTTCTTCGGCTCGATGCTCGGGCGGGTGTTCTTCCTGATGGTCGGCGGGGTGCTCGCTTCGGCGGCGCTGACCCTGTATTTTTTCCAGGGGGAGCAGCAGGAATTCCTCGCCCAGTTGCGCATCCTGCGCGCCGAGGAGCGGATCGAGCAGCTCACCCTGATGCTCGACCAGGTGCCCGCGGCGACCCGGCCCCAGGTGCTCGACGCGGCCAGCCGCAACGGCATCCTCGCGGGGAACGCCGTGGCTGGCGCCGCTGGCGAGGTCGGCTCGCCCGACGCCGAGTTCGTCGCTGACCTGAAGAAGCGCCTGGGCGATGGGCGCAAGATCCTGGCGTGGCGGGCGAGCGGCGCAGAATGCCGACCGCTGGCGGGCGCTGCCAATGGACCTTGCGAGATCAGTCAGGTCAGCTTGAAGGACGGCACGCCGCTGCGCGTCCTCGTCCTGTTGCAGCGCCCCGATTACGTCGTCACGGCCCTCCAGCGCACCCAGCGCAGCCAGCACCAGTTGGGCTATTTCGTGTTCTTCCTGGTCTGCCTGTGCCTGCTCGCTTACGCGGTGGCGTCGCTGACCACCAAGCCGCTGCAGCGCCTGGCGCTGGCGGCGAGGAATCTGGGCCGCGACATCGACCACGCGCCGCTGGCAGCCAGGGGTCCGAACGAGGTGCGCCACGCCGCCGGCGCCTTCAACGCGATGCAGGCGCAGATCCGCAGCTTCATCCGCGAGCGCACGCAGATGCTCGCGGCCATCACCCACGACCTGCAGACGCCGCTGACGCGGGCACGGCTGCGCCTGGAGAAGGTCGCCGATCAGGAACTGCGGGACAAGCTGGTGGGCGACCTCGCGGCGATGGAGGGGATGATCCGGGACGGCCTCGACCTCGCCACCAGCACGACGTCGAGAGAAGCCACGCAGCGCATGGATTTCGACTCGATCGTGGACAGCGTCTGCGCCGACGCCGTGGAAGCCGGGCAGGACGTGACGGTCTCGGGACTCACCCGGGCCTTCGTGCTGACCCGGCCCAACGCCATGCGCCGCTGCCTCACCAACCTGATCGACAACGCCGTACACTACGGCGCCCACGCCCGGATCGCCGCGAGCAGCGATGCTTCCAAGGTGATCGTGGAAGTGCGCGACGGCGGCCCGGGCATACCCGAGGATCGGCTGGAGGCGGTGTTCGAAGCCTTCTTCCGGCTCGAAGGATCGCGTTCGCGCGACACCGGCGGCACCGGCATCGGCCTCACCATCGCGCGCAACATCGCCGTCCAGCACGGCGGCACGCTGGTGCTGGCCAATGGCGCCGCCGGCGGGCTGGTGGCGAGGCTGGAATTGCCGCGCGCCTGAAGTGATTGCTAAAACTTAAGCTGACAGGACAAGATGAAAAAACTGCTCTTGCTGCTCGCCTTGATCGGCGTTGGCGTCGGTGCGGCGCACTGGTGGCGCTCGGCGCATCAGGCGCAGCCGGCCGAACCGGGAGGCCCGCCGGCGGTGCCGGTCAAGGTGGCCAAGGTGACGCGCCGGGACGTGCCGGTGCTGCTGAAGGTCGTGGGGCGGGCGGAGGCCTACGAGAGCGTGAGCCTGAAGTCCCGGGTGGACGGCCAGGTGGCGGCGGTTTCCTACCACGAGGGGCAGCACGTGCGCCAGGGCGAGGTGCTGGTGCGCCTCGACCCCGCCGACTTCGAGGCGAGAGCGCAGCAGGCGCGGGCCAACCTGGCCCGCGATCAGGCCCAGCTTGCCAAGGCCAAGGCCGACTTCGAGCGCTACCAGGTCTTGAAGAACCGCGGCTTCGTCTCCGAGGAGATGCTCTCGGGGATGCGCACCACCTACGAGTCCGCGACCGCGACGCAGGCCGCCGACCAGGCGGCGCTGCAGCTGGCGAGGCTGCAGTCGGACTACGCGGTGATCCGCGCGCCCTTTGCCGGCATCGTCGGCGCCAAGCTGGTGTTCCCCGGCAGCGGCGTCAAGACCAACGATACCGTCCTGGCGCTGGTCAACCGCGTGCGCCCCCTCTACGTCGGCTTCGCCGTGCCCGAGAGCCACCTGGCGCGGCTGCGCGCCGCGATGAAGGCGGGAGCGCTGCCGGTTTCGGTCACCGTTCCCGGCGACGACAGCCGGCGCTACCCGGGCTACGCGCGCTTTCTCGACAACGCGGTGGATCCCGCCACCGGCACGATCCAGATGAAGGCGGTGCTGGAAAACAAGGATGAGGCGCTCACGCCCGGCCAGTTCGTCAGGGTCAGCCTGGCCCTCGATACCGTCAAGAATGCCCCGGTGGTGCCCGCGGAGGCGGTGCAGCAGGGACCGGAGGGCAACTTCGTCTATGTCGTCGGCGGCGACGGCAGGGTGTCTGCGCGCCCGATCCGGATGTTGCTCAGCGAAGGCGATCTGGCGGTGATCGACCATGGCTTGAAGCCCGGCGAGACGGTGGTCACCGACGGCCAGCTGCGCCTGACGCCCGGAGCCCGGGTGCGCGTCGCCGATCCCGCCCCGGCCGGAGGCTGAAGGCGCGATGCAGCTCCCAGAACTGTGCATCCGCCGGCCGGTGATGGCCACGCTGCTGATGGCGGCCTTCCTGGTGTTCGGCGTCATCGCCTATCGCAGCCTGCCGGTCTCGGAGCTGCCCAGCGTCGACTTCCCGACCATCTCGGTGACCGCATCCTTGCCCGGCGCCTCGCCCGAGACCATGGCGGCGGCGGTGGCCACGCCGCTGGAGAGCCAGTTCTCGACCATCGCCGGCCTCGATTCGGTGACCTCCACCAGCGCCCAGGGCTCGACCTCGATCACCCTGCAGTTCTCGCTCGACCGGAACATCGACGCCGCGGCCCAGGACGTCCAGTCGGCGATCGCCGCCGCCGCCCGCAAGCTGCCGCCGGACATGCCGACGCCGCCCTCGTTCCGCAAGGTCAATCCGGCCGACTTCGCCATTTTCTACATCGCGCTGATGTCCCCGACCCTGCCGCTGTCGACGGTGGACGACTACGCCGAGACCCAGCTCGCCCAGCGCCTGTCGACCATCCCCGGCGTGGCCCTGGTCAATGTCTTCGGCGCCCAGAAGTTCGCCGTCAGGATCCAGGCCAACCCGGACCAGTTGGCCGCCCGCGGCATCGGCATCGACGAACTGCAGCAGGCGATTGCCCAGGCCAACGTCAATCAGCCGCTCGGTTCGATAGACGGGGCCCACCAGAGCTTTTCCCTCAAGGACAACGGCCAGCTGGCTAGGGCCGCCGCCTACCGGCCGCTGATCGTCGCGTGGCGGAACGGCGCGCCGGTGCATCTGGACGAGGTGGCCAGCGCCGTCGATGGCGTCGAGAACGACAAGATCGCCAGCTGGTACGTCGATCGCCGCGCGATGATCCTCGCCATCCAGCGCCAGCCGGGTGCGAACACCGTGGCGACGGTCGATGCGATCAAGCGCATCCTGCCCGCCTTCCAGGCCAAGCTGCCGGCGGCGATCGAAATGAAGGTGCTCTACGACCGCAGCGTCTCGATCCGCGACTCGATCGACGACGTGCAATTCACCCTGATCCTGGCGGGCTTCCTGGTGATCCTGGTGATCCTGTTGTTCCTGCGCAACGTCTATGCCACGATCATTCCCAGTCTGGCCCTGCCGATCTCGGTGATCGGCACCTTCGCGGTGATGAACGTCCTGGGCTACAGCCTGGACAACCTGTCGCTGCTGGCGCTGACGCTGTCGGTGGGCTTCGTCGTCGACGATGCCATCGTCATGCTGGAGAACATCATGCGCCACGTCGAGGCGGGCGAGGCGCCCTTCCAGGCGGCGCTCAGGGGCTCGCGGGAGATCGGCTTCACCATCCTGTCGATGACCATCTCGCTGATCGCGGTGTTCATCCCGGTGCTGTTCATGGGCGGCATCGTCGGCCGCCTGCTGCACGAGTTCGCGGTCACCATCTGCGCCGCGATCCTGGTCTCGGGCTTCGTCTCCCTGACCCTGACGCCGATGCTCTGCAGCCGCTACCTGAGACACGTCGAAGCGGCGCAGCACAACCGCTTGTATCGCGCCTTCGAGCGTTTCTTCGATGGCCTGCTGGCGGGCTATTCGAACAGCCTCGCCTGGGCGATGGCCAGGCCGCGGCTGGTGATGACCGGCTTCATCGCCACCCTGGCGGCGACCGCGCTGCTGTTCGCGGTCGTGCCCAAGGATTTCCTGCCCAGCGGCGACACCGGCCAGTTGATCGTGTTCACCGAGGGGGCGCAGGACGCCTCCTTCGCTTCGATGGTGCGGCACCAGCGGCGGGTGGCCGAAATTCTGGCCAAGGATCCGAACGTCGCTGCCTTCATGTCCTCGGTCGGCGCCGGCGGCCCGCGCCCGACGGCCAACACCGGCACCATGTTCATCCGCTTAAAGCCGATGGGCGAACGCCGCCTCGACCCGGACCAGATCATCCAGGAATTGCGGCCCAAGCTCTCGGTGGTTCCGGGCATCAAGGTCTATCTGCAGAATCCGCCGCCGATCCGCATCGGCGGCCAGATCACCTCGGCCCAGTACCAATACACGCTGCAGGACACCGATCTCGAGGAGCTCTACCGCTGGACCGATATCCTGCTCGATCACATCCGGCGCATGCCCGGTTTCGTGGACGTCAATAGCAATCTCAACAACCAGAGCCCGGTGCTGGACCTGCGGGTGGACCGCGACAAGCTCGCCACCCTGGGTCTGTCCTTCGCCCAGGTCGAGGACGCGTTGCAGAGCGCCTACAGCGCCCGGCAGATTTCCACCATCTATGGCGCCAGCAACCAGTACCAGGTGATCCTGGAGCTGGCGCCGCAGTTCCAGTCCGATCCCGGGACGCTCTCGCGCCTCTACGTGCGCGCCGGCAGCGGCAAGCTGGTGCCCCTGGACACGGTCGTCAGGGTGACGCGCAAGACCCAGGCGCTGACCGTGAATCACCTCGGGCAGCTGCCGGCGGTGACCATCTCCTTCAACCTGGTGCCGGGGGTGTCGCTGGGACAGGCGGTCGATCGCATCAAGGGGCTGGAACAGCAACTGCGCCTGCCGGTCTCCCTGACCACCAGCCTGCAGGGCACCGCCCAGGCCTTCCAGGCGTCGCTGAAGGGGCTGGGCATGCTGCTGCTGGTGGCGGTGCTGGTGGTCTATATCGTCCTGGGCATACTCTACGAGAGCTTCGTCCACCCCCTGACCATCCTCTCCGGCCTGCCCGCGGCGGGCATGGGGGCGCTCTTGACCTTGATCCTGTTCAAGATGGACCTCAATCTCTATGCCTTCGTCGGCATCATCATGCTGGTGGGCATCGTCAAGAAGAACGCCATCATGATGATCGACTTCGCCCTGGATCGGCGCCGCAATCACGGCCTGCCGGCGGCGGAGGCGATCTTTCAGGCCTGCCAGATCCGCTTCCGGCCGATCATGATGACCACCATGGCGGCGATGGTCGGCACCCTGCCGATCGCGCTCGGGATCGGTCCCGGCGCCGAGGTCCGGCGCGGGCTGGGCATGGCGGTGGTGGGCGGACTGCTGCTGTCGCAGTTCCTCACCCTGTATCTGACGCCGGTGGTCTATCTCACCCTGGACAAGCTCTCAGGCAGCAAGCCGGTGTCGGATGCCGATCTGGCCGAGGAGGTCGGGTAGGTCGGGCTTCAGCCCGACGGCGCGGTTGTCGGGCTGAAGCCCGACCTACGCGACCTACGCCTCGACGGCCTGATGGTGTTCGGCCGCCAGCAGCATGTACATCGCCGGCACCACGAACAGCGTGAATAGCGTGCCGATCGCCATGCCCGCGGCGATCACCAGGCCGATGTTGAAACGGCTCACGGCCCCGGCGCCGCTGGCGGTGATCAGCGGCATGACGCCGAGCACCATCGCCGCGGTGGTCATCAGGATCGGACGCAGCCGTATGCCCGCCGCCTGCTCGATCGCCTCGCGCTTGGACAGCCCCTTCTTCTGCAGATTGTTGGCGAACTCCACGATCAGGATGCCGTGCTTGCTGATCAGCCCGATCAGGGTCACCAGACCGACTTCCGTATAGATGTTGAGGCTGGTGCCGCCCAGTCCCAGATTGATGAAGATCAGCGCGCCGCAGATCGACATCGGCACGGTCGCCAGGATGATCAGCGGGTCGCGGAAGCTCTCGAACTGCGCCGCCAGCACCAGGAAGATGATCACCAGCGCGAAGAAGAAGGTGACCACCAGCGCCGAGGATTCCTGGATGAACTGCCGCGACTGGCCGGCGTAGTCTACCGAGTAGCCGCGCGGCAGCGTCGTCGCGGCGAGGTGCTTGAGGTAGTCCAAGGCCTCGCCCTGGGTCACGCCCGGGAAGGCCACGCCGGAGATGGTGGCGGCGTTTTGCTGCTGGAAGTGGTTCAGCGACTCCGGGATGGTCGTGGTCTCGATATGGGCGACCGTAGACAGCGGCACCGAGCCGCCGCCGGCGGTGCGGATGTAGTAGTTCTTCAGCTGGTCGGCGTTGAGCCGGAAGCGCTGCTGCACCTGGGGAATGACCTTGTAGGAGCGGTCGTCGAGGCTGAAGTAATTGACGTAGCCGCCGCCCAGCATGGCCGAGAGCGCGCCGCCGACGTCGTGCATCGAGAGCCCGAGCTGGGCCGTCAGGTCGCGGTCGATGATCACCTTGGACTGGGGCAGGTCGTACTTGAGATCGTTGTCGAGGAAGATGAACATGCCGCTCTTTTGCGCGTCCTGCAGGAATTTCTCGGCCACCTGGTTCAGGCGGTCGAAGGCGTCGGTGGTCTGGATCACGAACTGGAGCGGCAAGCCCCGGCTGCCGGGCAGCGGCGGCGGCTGGAAGGCCACCGCGCGGATGCCGGCGATGCGGTTGATTTCCTGCTGGACGGCCGGCTGCAGTTGATCGGCGGTCGCGCGGCGCGCGTCCCAGGGCTTCAACACCATCCCGGCGATCGACTGCCCGGGCATGTCGAGCTGGAACACGTGGTCGGTCTCGGCGTGCTGCTTGAAGGCCTGATAGACGGCGTGGGAGTAGAGCTGGCGCTGCTGCAGGGTGGCGTCGGGTGCCGCGGTCGAGGAGGTGATGATCACGCCCTGGTCCTCCTGGGGCGCGAGCTCGGACTTCGCCCCGGCGTAGAGGAAGTAGATACTGCCGATGATGATCAGGGCGAAGCCCACGGTCACCGGGACGGTGTCGAGCGTGCCGTGCAGCAGACGCTGGTAGCGCTGGTGCAGGGCCTCGAAGCGGCGGTCGAGATAGGCCACGAATTTCGCCTGCCAGCCCGTCTCCGAGGGACCGTGGGGTTTCAGCAGACGCGAGCACATCATCGGCGAGAGGGTCAGGGCCACGATGCCCGAGATGGTCACCGCGCCGACCAGGGTGAAAGCGAACTCGGTGAACAGGGCGCCGGTGAGCCCGCCCATGAAGCCGATCGGAATGTACACGGCGATCAGCACCGTGGTCATGACGACGATCGGATTGGCCAGTTCCCGCGCCGCGAGCAGCGACGCCTGCAGCGGCGGCAGGCCCTCCTCGAGGTGGCGGTCCACGTTCTCGACGACGATGATCGCGTCGTCGACCACCAGGCCGATGGCCAGAACCAGGGCGAGCAGGGTCAGCAGGTTGATCGAGAAGCCGAACAGCAGCATCACCGTGAAGGTGCCCACCAGCGACAGCGGAATGGCGATGGTCGGGATCAGCACCGAGCGCACCGAACCGAGAAAGGCGAAGATCACCAGGGTGACGATCAGCAGCGCCTCGATCAGCGAGTGCTCGACCTCGCTGATCGAGCTGGTGACGAACTTGGTCGAGTCATAGACGATCTGCCCGTTGAGGCCTTCGGGAAACTGCTTCTGGATGTCCGGGAAGGCGTCGCGCACGCGCTTGATCACGTCGAGCAGGTTGGCCGAGGGCGCCACCTGGATGCCGATGAAGACCCCCCTCTGGCCGTCGAAGGCGACCTGGGACTCGTAATCCTCCGAGCCCAGCGTGACTTCGGCGACGTCCTGGAGGCGGACGACGGCGCCGTTCTGCTGCTTGATGATCAGCTTGCGGAACTCGTCGAGCGAGTGGAGGCTGGTGGAGGCGGTGAGATTGACCTGGACCATCTGCCCCTTGGTGCTGCCCACCGCCGAGAGATAGTCGTTGCCGGCCAGGGCCGTCTGCACGTCCGCGGCGGTGAGTCCGTAGGCGGCCAGCTTTTGCGGGTCGAGCCAGGCGCGCAGGGCGAAGAGCTTTGCGCCGAGTATCTCCGCGGTCTGCACGCCCTCGACCGCCTGCAGTTTCGGCTGCACCACGCGGATCAGGTAATCGGTGATCTGGTTGGGCGTCAGGGAGCCGCTGGAGAAACCGATGTACATGGCGTCGGTGGTCTGGCCGATCTGGACGTTCAGGACCGGCTGCTGCGCGTTGGGCGGCAGCTTGTTGAGCACCGCGTTGACCTTGGTGTTGATCTCGGTCAGCGCCTTGTCCGAGTCGAAGTTGAGCCGCAGGTTGGCGGTGATGGTGCTCAAGCCCTGGGTGCTGGTCGAGGTCATGTAATCGATGCCGTTGGCCTGGGCGATCGAGTTCTCCAGCGGCGTGGTGATGAAGCCCGCGACCAGGGAGGGGTCAGCCCCGGTATAGGCGGTGGTCACCGTGACCACCGCATTTTCGGTGCGCGGAAACTGCAGCACCGGCAGTTGGCCGATCGAGCGCAGGCCGAGCACGAACAGCAGCAGGCTCACGACCGTCGCCAGCACCGGGCGGCGGATGAAGATGTCGGTGAATTTCATGCCGTCGTCCCGCTCACTGATCCTGGGGCCTGGGCGCCGCCTCGTTGGCCGGCAGGATGGCGGTGCTGATCACCACCGGCGAACCGTTGCGCAGCTTGATCTGGCCGGAGGTCACCACCAGATCCCCGGCGCTCAAGCCCTTGACGATCGCCACCTGGTCGCCGCGGGTGTCGCCGGTGGTGACGAAGCGCTGCTTGACGATCAGCCGCGGCTTGCCGTCCGCGCCCTTGCCGCCGTCTTCCACCAGATAGACGAGATTGCCGTAGGGGTTGTAGGAGATCGCCGTCTGCGGCAGCGTGATCTGGCCCTTGGGCGCGCCCACCTCGATGTCGGTGATCGCGAACATGCCCGCGAGCAGTTCGCGCCGCGGGTTGCGGACGGCGGCGCGGACCAGGACGTTGCGCGTGCCGGGGTCGACCTTGGGATCGATCGCGACGATCCTGCCGGCGAAGGTCTTGCCCGGAAAGGCGTCGGCCCGCGCCGACACCGTCTGGCCGAGCTTGATCTGGCCGACCGATTTCTGCGGCAGGGTGAAATCCACGTAGATCGGGTCGAGCGCCTGCAAGGTGACGATCTTGGCGCCGGCATTGAGATACTGGCCGAGGCTGACCGCCCGGATGCCGAGGCGTCCGGCGAAGGGCGCGCGGATCCGCTTCTTTTCTATCTGTGCCTGCTGTTGCGCCACCTGCGCGGCGCTGCTGTTCACGTTGGCGCGATCGCCGTCCAAGACCGCCTGGCTCACCGCGTGCGCCCGGAATTGTTGCTGGTCGCGCGCATAGACGCTCCTGGCCAGTTCCGCCGCCGCTCGCAGGGCGCGGAGCTGGGCGATGTCGGCGGCGGCGTTCATCTCCAGCAGCAGCTTGCCGGCCCTCACCTCTTGGCCGGACTTGAAATGGATGCGGGTGACGATGCCACTCACCTCCGGCGCGAGGTCCGTACCTTCCCTGGCGGTCAGCGAGCCGACCGCCTCGATGCGGGTCTGCCAGGGCTGCAGGGCGGCCTTGATGGCCGACACGGTCTGCACCGGAGCGGTCTGCGCCGCCATGAACTTCTTGATCATGTGGCCCTTGAACGCCTGAAAGCCGAAAATCGCGCCGAGCAGGGTGCCGACCAGCGCGAGCATGATCACCATACGTTTAGTCATGTGCAGACTCTCCATGCGGGACGGGCTCGCCGTCCTTCTCAGATGCCGGATCCCGATGCCACCAGCCGCCGCCCAGCGCCTGGAACAGCGCGGCGGTGTCGGCGTAGCGGGCGGCCCGGGCCTTGATCAGGTTGATGCGCGCCTGAGCCTCGTCGCGCTGGGCGGCGGCCAGGGTCAGATAGCTCACCGCACCGAGCGAAAACTGCTGCTGCGCGAGATCCAGGCTGTCCCTGGCGGCAGCCGAGAACTGCGCCTGGGCCTCCAGCGTCTGGGCGTCGTCGGCCAGCGCGCGCAGGCTGTCCGCGACGTTTTGGAAGGCATTGACCACGGTCTGCCGGTACTGCCCGGCCGCCTGGTCGAGCGTGGCGAGCGCGGCGCGCCGCTTCGCGCTCAGTTCGCCGCCGTGGAACAGGGGTTGCAGCGCTCCGGCGCCGAGATTCCAGACGACGTTGTTGGCGCCGAACAGCGCGCCGGTGGTCAGCGCTTCGCTGCCGTAGGCGGCGCTCAGGGTGACTTGGGGATAGAGGTTGGCGGTGGCCACGCCGACTCCCGCGCTGGCCTGGTGCAGCAGCGCCTCGGCGGCGCGGATGTCCGGGCGCTGGCGGGCGAGCGCCGAGGGCAGGCTGACCGGCAGCACGGTCGGCAAGTTGAGCGCGTCGAGCCGGAATTCCGGCGCTCCCGCCTCGCCGGGCAGACGCCCGACCAGGGCGGCGAGCGCGTGGCGGGTGAAGGCGAGCTGCTTTTCCAGCGGTGGCAGGGTGGCCCGCGTCGCGGCCAGCTGCGAGCGTTGCAGCAGCACCGCAGAGCGCGCCACGGCGCCCAGTTCGAACTGCCGCTCGACCACCGCCGAGAGCCGCCGGTCCGCGGCGATGACCGCGCGCGTCGCCTCGATCTGGCCGCGCAGCGACGCTTCCTGGACCGCGGTGGTGACGATGTTGGCGGAGAGCGACAGATAGGCGGCTTCCAGCAGGTAGCGCTGGTAGTCGGCCTGGGCGCTGAGCGCCTCCAGCTGGCGGCGTGCGGAACCGAACAGGTCGAGTCCGTAAGAGACCTTGACCGAGGCGTTGTAGAGGCTGAATTCCCGGCTCGCGGTCCCGGTGCTCACGCCCGAGATGCGCTGCCTCTCGCCCTGGAGGCCGGCATCGACGCCGGGGTAGAGCAGCCCGTCGCCGGCCGCCAGGTTTTCTTGCGCGGCTGCGAGCGCCGCCCGGGCCGCCGCGAGCGAAGGGCTGTCGGCCAGGCCCCGCGCGACCAGCGCGTCCAGGGCCGGCGAGCGGAACAGGGTCCACCACTGCGCCGAAACGTCCTGCCTGAAGTCGAAGCGCTGCGCCGCGCCGCCGTCGACCGGCGCCGCCGCGGTCTGCACCGGCAGCGTCGTTGCCGTATAAGTGTCGGCCGCGGGCGCAGCAGGCGCACGGAAGTCGGGACCGACGGCACAGCCGGCCAGGCTCGACGCCAAGATGGCGGCGATGGATACGCGCACGGATAGCGCTTTCATGATCGCTGAAAACTCCTGTCGCTCAGGTTCGCCGCGCCAGCCCCCGGCGCGCCGAGCCGGCATCTTACACCGCTTTGCTTGGCCCCTAGCCTTGAAATCCGGGGGGGGCGACGGGTGGTGCCGGCGAGCCGATGTACAATCCTGGCACCGGCATCAACGCCCGGCTCAGGCCGGATTCGACCTCCCAGGGGAAGTCATGATCAATGTAGACGAACTGCTCGCCATCGACGTTCACACCCACGCCGAGAAGTCCTGCCGCATGCCGACCGACGAGGAAGCTCAGGCGATGGAGGAGGCCAAGAAGAAATACTTCAAGCACACCATCGGCCAGCCCAGCATCCCCGAGATCGCCGCCTATTACCGCGAGCGCAGAATCGCCTGCGTCGTCTTCCCGGTGGATAGCGAATGCGCCACCGGCATGCACCGGGTGCCCAACGACGAGGTGGCCGAGCTCGTGGCGCAGAACGACGACGTGATGATCCCCTTCGCCAGCATCGATCCGCACAAGGGCAAGATGGGGGTGCGCGAAGCGCGGCGCCTGATCGAGGAGTACGGGGTCAAGGGCTTCAAGTTCCACCCTTCGGTCCAGGCCTTCTATCCCGACGACCGGATGGCCTACCCGCTCTACGAGGTGATCGCCGAGTACGGCCTGCCGGCGCTGTTCCACACCGGCCAGACCGGCATCGGCGCGGGCATGCCTGGCGGCGGCAATGTCCGGCTGAAGTACTCGAACCCGATGCACATCGACGATGTCGCCGCCGATTTTCCCGACATGCCGATCATCCTCGCGCATCCGTCCTTCCCCTGGCAGGAGGAGGCGCTCTCGGTCGCCACCCACAAGCCCCAGGTCTATATCGATCTCTCCGGCTGGTCGCCCAAGTACTTCCCGCCCATCCTGATCCAGTACGCCAACACGCTGCTCAAGGACAAGATGCTGTTCGGCTCCGACTTCCCGCTGATCACCCCGGATCGCTGGCTGGCCGACTTCGCCAAGATACCGATCAAGGACGAGGTGCGGCCGCTGATCCTCAAGGAAAACGCGATGCGCCTGCTGAAGCTGCGGCCTGCCGCCTGACGAGTGCGCGGGCACTAGTCTGCCAATGAATAGTCCTGCTGGTTCCTGGCGTAGGCGGTGAAGTAGTCGAGCGCTTCCGGCTCGCGCATCGCGGCCCGGTTGGCCGCGCGCTCCGCGGGAAGCCCGAGCAGGATCTTGCGCACCGGCACCTCCATCTTCTTGCCGGTCAGGGTCATCGGGATCGCGGGCACCTGATAGATCCGGTCGGGCACGTGACGCGGCGAGTATTCTTGGCGCAGGGTGGCGCGTATGGCCGCGCTGATCCGCTCGTCGAGCGCGCGTCCGCCGGCCAGCTTGACGAACAGCGGCATGAAGAACTTGCCGCCGGGCAGGTCGAGATTCACGATCAGCGCGTCCTCGATCTCGTCGAGCCGGGCGAGCGCCCGGTACACCTCAGCGGTGCCGATCCTGACGCCGTGCCGGTTCAGGGTCGAGTCGGAGCGTCCGAGCACGAAGCAGCCGCCGCGCTCGTTCAGCCGGAAGAAGTCGCCGTGGCGCCAGACGCCGGGATGGTCCTGAAAGTAGGACTCCGTGTAGCGCCGCCCGCCCTCGTCGCCCCAGAAGAACAGCGGCATCGAGGGCATCGGCTCGGTGATCACCAGCTCTCCCGTTTCGCCGACCACGGGCTCGCCCCGGTCGTCGAAGGCATAGGCCGCAACGCCCAGCGAGCGGCCCTGGATCTCGCCGGCGTAGACCGGCTGGGTCGGCACGCCGCCGACCAGGCCGGTGCAGATGTCGGTGCCGCCGCTGCCGGTGGCGAGCCACAGGTCCCGCTTGACGTTATCGTAGAACCACGCCGAGCATTCCGCGGAAACCGGCGAGCCGGCCGGCATGATGGTGCGCAGGCTGGAGAGGTCGAACTTTTCCCTGGGCACGATGCCCTGCTTGACCATGATCTCCACGTAGGTGGGGCTGGCGCCGAACAGATTCGCGCGCGTGTCCTCGACCATCTTCCACAGCACGTCGGGCTCCGGATGGGCGGGATTGCCGTCGTAGAGCACCGGACGGGCGCCGGCCAGAAACGAGCTGGAGAGGAAGTTCCACATCATCCAGCCGGTGGTCGTGAAGAAGAACATCCGCTCCTGCGGCCGCAGATCGAGATGGAAGTGCAGCAGCTTGAGCATCTCCAGCAGGATGCCGCCGTGGCCCTGGACGATGGGCTTGGGCAGCCCCGTCGTGCCCGAGGAAAACAGGATCCACAGCGGATGATCGAAGGGCAACTGCTCGAAGCGGAACGCGTCGGCGGGGATCGGCGGGTGATCGAGCAGCTCGTCGAGGAGCAGCGCACCGGGGTAGGGCGGGTTGCGGTCGTCGCGGTCGAGGTAGGGGAGGTGGATCACGCGTTCGAGCGAGGGCAGGGCGGCTATGATCCGGCGCAGCTCGGCGCGGCGGTCGAACTCCCTGCCGCCGTAGCGGTAGCCATCGACGCAGAACAAGAGCTTTGGAGCGAGCTGGCTCAGCCGGTCGAGCACGCCGCTGATGCCGAAATCGGGCGAACAGCTCGCCCAGATCGCGCCGATGCTGGTGGCCGCCAGCATCGCGATCATGGTCTCGGGAATGTTCGGCATGTAGGCGGCGACCCGGTCGCCGGGCTGCACGCCGAGGCTGCGCAGCCGGGTGGCGAGGATCCGCACCTTGCCGGCGAATTCGTCCCAGGAAACGGCGGCGAGCGGCGCAGACTCGCTGAGGAAGAGCAGCGCATCGCTGCCCGGCTGCTCCTGACGCAGGATGTGTTCGGCGTAGTTCAGCCGCGCTCCCGGGAACCACTTGGCGCCGGGCATCGCCCGGCTTCCCAGCACGCGTTCGTGAGGCGCCGAGGAGCGGATCGAGAAGTAGTCCCAGACCGCCCCCCAGAAGGCCTCCAGGTCCGTCACCGACCAGCGCCAGAGCGCTTCGTATCCGGCGAACGCGAGTCCCTTCTCGCGCGCCAGCCAGCCGGTGAATGCGCTGAGCTTAGAGCCCGCCACCCGCTCCGCGCTGGGGGTCCACAGCAGATCGCTCTCCTTGACCATCGATGCTCTCGACGAATCGCGGCGCACCCTACTTGGCCTTCAGTTTGATGACGCCGATCGACTTCAGCAGCATCTTCTCGAACAGCGGCTCCGAGGTGCCCTTCCTCATCTTGCGCATGAAGTACTTCTCGAAGGCGATCTTGGCCAGATGCACCCACTTGCCATCGGAGAACCAACTGACGTTGCGCGGCGGGATCTGGGGCAGGGCGACGAAGGCCACGCCGGTGTCGCCGAAATCCGCCAGGCACAGCGCGTTCCAGGTCGCCGTCTCGTGCGGCTCCTTGCCGTCGAGCTCGGCCCGGATGTTATGCACCGCGGCGTTGACCATCGACTCGATCATGTAGCCGGTCTTGGGCGCGCCGGTCGGCACCGGCGTCGTCTCGACCGGGGGAATGGCGACGCAGACGCCGACCGAGTAGATGTTCTTGTACTTCGGGTTGCGCTGGTGCTGGTCGATCAGGATGAAGCCGCGCGGGTTTACCAGTCCCTCGATGCCGGCCACGGCGTCGATGCCCTTGAAGGCGGGCAGCATCATCGAGTACTTGAACGGCAGCACGTGCTGCTTCTTCTCGCTGCCGTCCTCGTTCATCTCGGTGACGTACATCATGCCGGCCTCGACCTTGGTGGTCTTGGCGTTGCAGATCCACTTGATGTGGCGGTCGCGGAAGGTCGACTCGAGCAGGCCCTTGGAATCGCCGACGCCGCCCAGTCCCAGGTGGCCGATGTAGGGCTCGGCGGTGACGAAGGTCATCGGCACCTTGTCGCGGATCTTGCGCCGCCGCAGATCGGTGTCCATGATGCCCGCAAATTCGTAGGCGGGGCCGTAGCAGGACGCCATCTGCACCGCGCCGACGACGATCGGCCCCGGGTCCTTGATGAATTCCTGCCAGGCCCTCTCCGCGTCGACCGCGTGGTCGACGTGGCAGATCGACTGGGTGTGGCCCGCCGGTCCCAGGCCTTCGACCTCGTCGAAGGCCAGCTTCGGGCCGGTGGCGATGGCGAGGAAATCGTAGTCGATCACCTGGCCGTCATCGAGTTCGACCTGATTCCTGTCGGGATGGACGCGCTTGGCGCCGACCGGAATGAAGCCGATGTTCCGGCGCGCCAATACCGGCGCCAGCTCGATCTCGATGTCGTCGCGCTTGCGCCAGTTCACCGCGATCCAGGGATTGGAGGGCACGAAGTGGAAGCGCCCGTTGTTGGAAATGACCGTGATCCGGTCTTCCGAGCGCGCGGCGGCGCGCATTTCGAAGGCCATCGGCAAGCCGCCCAGTCCAGCGCCGATTATGACGATGTGTGCCATGTTCTCCTCCATCTTATGGTTATGGGTATTGCAGCGCGTGGGATTATGGGAGAGGTGCGACAAAGAGTCCATAGGGACCCGGCTGCTCGCCGACCAGCCGGGAGATGCTAGCGCCACAAGTCGGGCCAGACGAGGCAATCGTCGAAGCCGGCAACGAAGTCGAGAGCGGGGGGGAATCCTTGAGGAACGCTTGATCGTAGTCAAAGCGGCGCCACCGACAGCCTCTATTATCCAGAACCGCGTAGCAATCAGCTGACCACCCTAGGGGCTGCCATGTTCAACCTGCCGATTAGAAGCGTCATGGAACACCATAAAGTGCTCACCGCGCCGCCCGAGACCTGCGTCAGCGAGGCCGCCGAGCTGATGGCGAGCAGGAATGTCGGCGCGGTCATGGTGATCGAACAGGAACGCCTGGTCGGAATCTTTACCGAGCGCGATGCCGTGTTCCGCGTCATCGCCAAGGGACGCGATGCGCGTAGCACCCGGCTGGCCGAGGTGATGACCACGGCGCCGAAGACCGTCGGTCCCGACAAGCCCTTCGGCTTTGCGCTGCTGATGATGCACGAGCACGGCTTCCGTCACGTGCCGGTGATCGAGAACGGCAAGCCCATCGGGATCATCTCTGCCCGCAATGCGCTGGATCCCGACCTGGAAGAGTTCGTGTCCGAAGCGCAAAGGCGCAAGCACATCCAGGCGATACGCTAGTGCCCGTTTTGTCACCGGGGGCTTTCCCCGGAGGCAGCCCAGGGCATTTATGCTGCGCAGCAGTACTTGTGCCCGCGAAGTGGGTGCCGGGGCCCGTTCTCAATCGGTCGGCGTGAATTTTTCGCGCCCGGCTCTTGAAATGGCGAGCGGTAAGTCCTATCATTAGCACTCGTCGGCAGTGAGTGCTAATAACCTGCCTCCGCCCCGATCAATCAACGGCGCCCCAAGCGCCTTTGCCCGTAAGTCCAAAAAGGAGAAGCTCAATGAAAATTCGTCCCTTACATGATCGCGTGATCGTCAAGCGCTTGGAAGAAGAGCGCAAGACGGCCTCCGGCATCGTCATCCCCGACACCGCCGCCGAAAAACCCGATCAAGGCGAGGTTCTCGCCATCGGCAACGGCAAGATCCTCGAAGACGGTAAGGTTCGTCCCCTGGCCGTCAAGGTCGGCGACCGTGTGCTGTTCGGCAAGTACTCCGGCCAGACCGTCAAGGTCGATGGCGATGAGCTGCTGGTCATGCGCGAAGAAGACATCATGGGCGTGGTCGAAGCCTAATACTGAACACTCTAGGAGATAAAGAGAATGCCTGCTAAAGAAGTCAAATTCGGAGATTCCGCCCGCCATCGCATGGTCGCCGGCGTCAATATCCTCGCCGATGCGGTCAAGGTGACCCTCGGCCCGAAAGGCCGCAACGTCGTGCTCGAGCGCTCCTACGGCGCCCCCACCGTGACCAAGGACGGCGTCTCCGTCGCCAAGGAAATCGAGCTCAAGGACAAGTTCGAGAACATGGGCGCGCAGATGGTCAAGGAAGTCGCTTCCAAGACCTCCGACATCGCCGGCGACGGCACCACCACCGCCACCGTGCTGGCCCAGGCGATCGTCCGCGAGGGCATGAAGTACGTCGCCGCCGGCATGAACCCGATGGACCTGAAGCGCGGCATCGACAAGGCCGTCGCCGCCACCATCGAGGAACTGAAGAAGCTGTCCAAGCCCTGCTCGACCAACAAGGAAATCGCCCAGGTCGGCTCGATCTCGGCCAATGCCGACGCCGACATCGGCGAAATCATCGCCAAGGCGATGGACAAGGTCGGCAAGGAAGGCGTGATCACGGTCGAGGACGGCAAGTCCCTGGTCAATGAGCTCGAGGTCGTCGAGGGCATGCAGTTCGACCGCGGCTATCTGTCCCCCTACTTCATCAACAACCCGGAAAAGCAGGTCGCCATCCTCGACAATCCGCTGGTGCTGCTGTTCGAAAAGAAGATCAGCAACATCCGTGATCTGCTGCCGGTGCTGGAGCAGGTCGCCAAGGCCGGCCGGCCGCTCCTGATCATCGCCGAGGACGTCGAGGGCGAAGCCCTGGCCACCCTGGTGGTGAACAACATCCGCGGCATCCTGAAGACCTGCGCCGTCAAGGCGCCTGGCTTCGGCGACCGCCGCAAGGCCATGCTCGAAGACATCGCGACCCTGACCGGCGGCACGGTGATCGCCGAGGAACTCGGCCTCTCGCTGGAGAAGGCCACGCTCAAGGATCTCGGCCAGGCCAAGCGCATCGAGGTGGGCAAGGAAAACACCATCATCATCGACGGTGCCGGCGACGCCGCCACCATCCAGGCGCGCGTCAAGCAGATCCGCGCCCAGATCGAGGAGGCCACCAGCGACTACGACAAGGAAAAGATGCAGGAGCGCGTCGCCAAGCTGGCCGGCGGTGTGGCGCTGATCAAGGTCGGTGCCGCCACCGAGGTGGAAATGAAGGAGAAGAAGGCCCGCGTCGAGGACGCCCTGCACGCCACCCGCGCTGCGGTGGAAGAGGGTATCGTCGCCGGCGGCGGCGTCGCCTATCTGCGTGCCCGCCAGTCCATGAGCAAGCTGAAGGGCGACAACCACGACCAGGACGCCGGCATCAAGATCGTGCTGCGCGCGCTGGAGCAGCCGATGCGCGAGATCGTCGCCAACGCCGGTGACGAACCCTCGGTGGTGGTGAACAAGGTGCTCGAAGGCAAGGGCAACTTCGGCTACAACGCCGCTTCCGGCGAGTACGGCGACATGGTGGCGATGGGCGTGCTGGACCCGACCAAGGTCTCGCGCACCGCATTGCAAAACGCCGCATCCGTCGCCAGCCTGATGCTGACCACCGAATGCATGGTGGCCGAACTGGTCGAAGACAAGGCTTCCGCCGGCGGCATGGCGGGCGGCATGGGCGGCGGCATGGGCGGCATGGGTGGCATGGGTGGCATGGGCGGTATGGACATGTGACGCAGGCGCAAGCCTGAGTCGCTCCCGCGCAAGCGGGGGGGCTGCCTCCGGAAAAGCCCTGCTTCGGCAGGGCTTTTTTATGGTGCACTGCACGGCCATGGCGCGCCGGAGTGCGCCGCACCATGTGCTAGACTTTCCCGATGAGAATTCTCCTGGCCGAGGATGAGCGCACCATCGCCGAAGCGCTGGTGCGCTCCCTGCGCAATGCCGGCTATGCCGTCGACACCGTCGCCAACGGCGCCGATGCCGATGCCGCGCTCGCCAGCCAGTCGTTCGACCTATTGATCCTCGACCTGGGTCTGCCTAAGCTATCCGGGCTCGAGGTGCTGCGCCGCTTGAGGGCGCGCAAAATGACGCTGCCGGTGCTGATCCTCACCGCCCAGGACTGCGTCGAGGACCGCGTCCGCGGCCTCGATGCCGGGGCCGATGACTACCTCGGCAAGCCCTTCGCCCTGCGCGAACTCGAGGCGCGGGTGCGGGCCTTGACCCGTCGCGGCGCGGCCATGCCGACCCAGATCGACTTCGGCCGGCTGAGCTACGTTCAGGCCGACCGGGTGGTCAAGATCGAGGGCCAAGCCATCGAGCTCTCGGCGCGGGAACTGGGCCTGCTCGAAATCCTGCTGCTGCGCGCCGGCCGGATGGTCAGCAAGGAACAGCTGGTCGAACAGCTGTGTTGCTGGGACTCGGAAGTGAGCACCAATGCCATCGAGGTCTATGTGCACCGCCTGCGCAAGAAGCTCGATCGCGGCGGCATCAAGATCGCCACCGTGCGCGGTCTGGGCTATTGTCTGGAAAAATCCGAGGCTGGCGCGGGCAGCGATGCTGCCCCCGATCGGGTTGCCGACTATTAACTTCCCCGCGCTGTAAGTTCCGCGTCAGCCAGCACTGCTAAGCTGGCCTGGCTGGGATCTCATATTTCAGCCGTCAAGCGCACGAAAGCGCTCATATAAAAATAAGCAGTCGAGAGGAGGGGGTTATGCATCCGGAAGATCCATCGGCGCGCGAAGCCTGACTGGATCAACAATGAATATCCGACAGCAAGATGAGTCGGTATCCATGGAAAATAAAAGGAGAAGACATGCTAGGCATTGAATCCATAAGTAATGAAAAGCGCATCTTTCAGCCCTTTCCTGACGTTGCTGCGAATGCCGCGATATCCGGCATGGATGCGTACTGGTCGCTGGTGTCGGAAGCCGAGCGCGATTTCGAAGGCTTCTGGGCGCGCCTCGCGCGCGAGACGCTCACCTGGAAGAAACCTTTTACCAAGGTACTCGACGAATCCGGCGCGCCGTTCTACAAGTGGTTCGAAGACGGGGAACTGAACGCGTCATACAACAGCCTCGATCGTCATGTCGAAGCGGGCAATGGCAATCGTGTTGCGCTCATCTTCGAAGCCGACGACGGCGCCGTCACCAAGGTCACGTATCTGGATCTGCTGCAGCGGGTGTGCCGCTTCGCCAATGCGCTCAAGCGGCGCGGCGTCAAGAAGGGCGACCGGGTCATCATCTATATGCCGATGTCGGTCGAGGGCATCGTCGCGATGCAAGCCTGCGCGCGTATCGGCGCACCGCACTCCGTGGTCTTCGGCGGCTTCTCTGCCAAGTCGCTCAACGAACGGATTGTTGATGTGGGTGCGGTCGCCCTCGTCACCGCCGACGCACAGATGCGCGGCGGCAAGGCGCTGCCGCTCAAGAGCATCACCGACGAAGCGCTCGCGATGGGCGGGTGCGAAGCGGTCAAAAGCGTGATCGTCTACAAGCGCACTGGCGGCGAGGTTCAGTGGCATGCCGGCCGCGATTTGTGGATGCACGAAGTGGCGCAAGCCGAGGCGGCCGCCTGCGAACCGGAATGGGTGGGCGCGGAACATCCGCTGTTCATACTCTACACATCGGGTTCCACCGGCAAGCCCAAAGGAGTGCAGCACAGCACCGGCGGCTATCTGCTCTGGGCCGCGCAGACGATGAAATGGGTTTTTGACTGGAAACCCACCGACGTTTTCTGGTGTACGGCCGACATCGGCTGGGTGACCGGCCATAGCTATGTCGCCTATGGGCCGCTTACGGTGGGCGGAACCGAGGTCGTGTTTGAAGGCATCCCGACCTACCCGAACGCGGGCCGTTTCTGGAGCATGATCGCGAAGCACAAGGTCACGGTTTTCTATACCGCTCCGACCGCGATCCGCTCGCTGATCAAGACCGCGGAAGCGGATGCCAAGGTCCATCCCAAGAGCTACGACCTGTCCAGCCTGCGCATCATCGGCACCGTCGGCGAGCCGATCAATCCGGAAGCCTGGATCTGGTATTACGAGAACGTTGGCGGCTCGCGCTGCCCGATCGTAGACACCTGGTGGCAGACGGAAACGGGCAGCCATATGATCTCGCCGCTGCCGGGCGCGACTCCGATCGTGCCGGGTTCTTGCACCCTGCCTTTGCCCGGCATCATGGCCGCGATCGTCGACGAGACGGGGCAGGAGGTGCCCAATGGCCAGGGCGGGATCCTCGTGGTCAAACGCCCGTGGCCGGCCATGATACGAACCATATGGGGCGATCCCGAGCGCTACAAGAAGGGCTACTTCCCGGACGAACTCGGAGGCAGGCTTTACCTCGCCGGCGATGGCGCGGTGCGCGACAAGGAGACCGGCTACTTCACCATCATGGGACGCATCGACGACGTGCTCAACGTCTCGGGCCACCGACTCGGCACGATGGAGATCGAGTCGGCGCTGGTGTCGAATCCGATCGTCGCCGAGGCGGCGGTGGTCGGCAGGCCGGACGACACCACCGGCGAGGCGGTGGTCGCGTTCGTCGTCCTGAAGCGCTCGCGTCCGGTGGGGGAGGAGGCCAAGGCCATCGCGGAGGAGCTTCGGGCGTGGGTGGCCAAGGAGATCGGGCCGATCGCCAAGCCCAGGGAAATCCGCTTCGGCGACAACTTGCCGAAGACGCGTTCGGGCAAGATCATGCGCCGCCTGCTGCGTTCGCTCGCCAAGGGAGAGGTGATCACGCAGGATGTATCTACATTGGACAATCCGGCGATCCTCGATCAGCTCGGCGAGGCGAAATAGTCGGTTGCTTGATGGTCGGGGGAGCGTTCCCGAGAAGTTGTAGTAGTTAATATTAATTCACTTCAGGAGACAAGAAATGAGCAATGAGATTAAATTGGCCAATCCGGCTCCGCTTGGATTGTCAGGTTTCGCGATGACGACCTGGCTGCTATCCATGATCAATGCCGGCTGGTATACCGGCGATGCGATGGGCATGGTTCTGGTCATGGCTTTTGCGTTCGGCGGCACGGCGCAAATGATCGCGGGTGTGATGGAAATGTTCAAGGGCAATACCTTCGGCTTCACCGCGTTCTGCGGTTATGGGGCGTTCTGGTGGACCTTCGCGCTGTTCGTCGGGTACTTCCACGGCAACTGTCCGGGTCCGTTCGTCGGCTGGTATCTGGTCGTGTGGGGCGTCTTCTCGCTCTATCTGTGGGTTGCCTCGCTGCGCAAGGCGCGCGCCCTCATGCTCATTTTCCTGGCCTTGGTCCCCACCTTCTTCCTGCTTGCTGCCAAGGACCTGTTCGGAATGCCTGAGATGGGTGTCCTGGGCGGCTACCTCGGTTTGGTGACGGCGGTCCTGGCGCTCTATCTGGCCGCCGCTGAAGTGATCAATGAGGCTTACGGCCGCGAAGTTCTGCCCGTCGGCGCTCCGCAGGCTTGATTGACTCTCGGCTTCCGGGGGGCGTATCCCTCCCGGGAGCCGAAGAGCGAGGGCAGACAGCTTCTCTTCGCTCGAGCGTGGCCGAGCGGCAGGCATATTCTCCATTCCCTTTTGGCAACGCAGGTCGAGGAGATCCCATGACCACCTATCAGCAGTTTTACCGCCGTTCGATCGATGAACCCGAGGCCTTCTGGGCCGAGCAAGCGGAGTTGATCAGCTGGCACAAGCCGCCCGAGAGGATCCTGGACTTTTCGAAGCCGCCGTTCGCCAGGTGGTTCGTCGGCGGCGAGACCAACCTGTGCTACAACGCCGTCGATCGTCACGCGGCGCTGCGCCCCGACGATCGCGCGCTGATCTACCGCTCGACCGAGACCGGCGAGGAGAAGATCTACAGCTTCGCCGAGTTGCTGCGCGAGGTGATGCGCATGGCGGCGGTTATGCAGAGCCAGGGCGTCGGCCGCGGCGACCGCGTGCTGATCTACATGCCGATGATCGCTGAGGCCTGCTTCGCCATTCTCGCCTGCGCGCGCATCGGCGCCATCCACTCGGTGGTGTTCGGCGGCTTCGCCGCGGCGTCATTGGCGACGCGCATCGACGACGCCAAGCCGGTGCTGATGGTCACCGCCGATGCCGGCATGCGCGGCGGCCGCGCCATCCCCTACAAGCATCTGGTCGATGAGGCCTGCTCGCTGGCGAAATTCCCGCCGGCCAGGGTGCTGATCGTCGATCGCGGCCTCGACCCCGGCTTCGCCAGGGTCGCCGGGCGCGACCTCGACTATGCCGGGCTGCGCACCAAGCACCTGGACGCAAACGTGCCGATCGTCTGGCTCGAAGCCAACGAGCCCTCCTATATCCTGTACACCTCGGGCACCACCGGCAAGCCCAAGGGCGTGCAGCGCGACGTCGGCGGCTACGCGGTGGCGCTGGCATCGAGCATGAAGCACATCTACTGCGGCGCTGCAGGCGAGACCATGTTCACCACCTCCGACATCGGCTGGGTGGTCGGCCATTCCTACATCGTCTACGGGCCGCTGATCGCCGGCATGGCCACCGTCATGTACGAGGGCACGCCGATCCGTCCCGACGCCGGCATCTGGTGGAAGATCGTCGAGAACTATAAGGTCAGCGTGATGTTTTCCGCGCCAACAGCGGTTCGCGTGCTGAAAAAGCAGGATCCATCCTTTCTCAAGCAATACGACATCTCCTCGCTGCGCCATCTGTTCCTTGCCGGCGAGCCGCTCGACCAGACCACCCACGAGTGGATCGCCGGTGCGCTGGGCATCCCGGTGATCGACCATTACTGGCAGACCGAGACCGGCTGGCCGATGCTCTCCTCTGTGCCGGGCGTCGAGAAGACGACGATCAAGTACGGTTCGCCGTCCTTCCCGGTTTATGGCTACCAGCTCAAGCTGTTCCGCGAGGACGGCTCCGAGGCCGGGCCCGAAGAGAAGGCCGTGGTCGGCGTGCTGCCGCCCCTGCCGCCCGGCTGCCTGACGACGCTGTGGAACGACGATCAGCGCTTCGTCAGTACCTACTTTTCCCTGTTCAAGGCGCCGCAGGTCTATTCCTCCTTCGACTGGGGCATACGTGACCGGGACGGCTACTACTTCATCCTCGGGCGCACCGACGACGTCATCAACGTCGCCGGCCACCGGTTGGGCACGCGCGAGATCGAGGAGGCGGTGCAAGCCCATCCAGCCATCGCCGAGGTCGCGGTGGTCGGGGTTCATGACCCGCTGAAGGGCCAGGTACCGATGGCCTTCGCCGTGGTCAAGGATGCCGCGGCGGCGGCGACACCGGCGGCGAGAGCGCAATTGGAGCGCGAGGTCATGGCCAAGGTGGACGGCCTGCTCGGCGCCATCGCCCGTCCGGCGCGCGTGCATTTCATCTCCGGCCTGCCCAAGACGCGTTCGGGCAAGATGCTGCGGCGCTCGATCCAGGCGCTGGCGGAAGGCCGCGATCCCGGCGACCTCACCACCATCGACGACGCATCGACGCTGGAGCAGATCAGGCAGGCCCTGGCCAGCTAGCGCGCAGCGCAACTTCGACTCCCGCATCCCCTCCTGTACCGAAGGACTGAAGAAGGCGAATCCCATGCGCAAGAAGGGATCCTGTCCGTTCGGTTGGCAGCGGTGGGATGAAGACTCGATGCTGAAGAAGATCTCCCATCCAAACAACCGCGTGGATCATGCGCCGGCGTCGTCGTGCGACGTCTGAGGCGCAGCGCTGGTCAGAGCGGTATTGACCGAAATGCGCTAGATCTTCGATCTGCTGCAAGGGGTGACGGAGGCCGCCGAGCACCGGATCCGTCATTTATTCTGTAGGGGGTACCATGGAACTTTTCTGGCGTTTTCATGACTGGAGCGAGCGGACCTTTTGGAATTCGCTCACCAAGAAGTTGATGAGCTTTCTGCTGCTGTTCCTGATCGATGCCTGTTACATGGGCGTATACCTCCATCAGAAAGGCGCGGTTGCAGAGGAATTGCAGAGGGCCGGGGGATCAGCCGAGGTAACCAGTCGCATCTCAGCGGTGCTCGACCAGGGACTGTTCCTGATGATCGCGCTGACCATCGTCGCGCTGGTCTGGACGGTTTTGCAGATCCTGTATGTCCGCCGTCTAATCCTCAGGCCGATCCTCCTGATCACCAAGATCTTCAACGAGATTGCGCGCGGCGAAGGCGATTTTTCGCGCGACCTGCCGACCATCAGCCACGACGAATTGCGCGCGCTGGCGGAAAGCTACAACCACTTCGCCGACAAGATGCGCGATCTCATTGGCGAGGTGCGCAAGATGAGCGTAAACATCTCGCGCGAAGCCGTTGTCGTCAAGACCACCGTCGCATCGACGGCCAAGCGGGCGAACCAGCAGGGCGAAATCGCCGGATCGGTTTTCGGGGCCAGCTCAGAGACGACGGCGGCGATCCGCGAGGTTTCCGCTTCCGCCGAAGTGATCGCCCATGCGACCGATACCAACCTGCAGACGGCGCGCAATTCGCTGACGGAGATGAATCAGGTCGTGCAGGAGATCACAAGCGTGAGCAACCGTCTGGAAAGCTTCAAGGACACCGTGACCGACTTGGGTAAGCGCTCCGACAGCATTCGCCAAATCGCCACCATGATCAAGGAGATCGCCGACCAGACCAATTTACTGGCGCTCAATGCCGCCATCGAAGCGGCGCGCGCCGGCGAACAAGGTCGGGGCTTCGCGGTGGTCGCCGATGAGGTGCGCAAGCTGGCCGGGAGAGTCACCCTCGCCACGCAGGAAATCTCGGAAAACATCGGCAACATGACCAGCCTGGTCGAGAAAACCCAGGCCGAGAACGGCCAAATCAACATCCGTATCCACCAGACCAGCGAGATGGTGAAGGGCTCCACCGGGGAGTTTCAGAAAATGGTGGTGGACTTCGAGACCACCAGCGACCGGCTTGCCCATATCGCCGCCGCCATGGATCAACTGAACTCCACCAACGACAATGTGCATGAGGCGGTCACCCAATTACACCAGCTTTCGTCGGAAGTCTCAGGCAGCATGACGTCCTCTGAAAAATCTACCGTCATGCTCGCCGAAGCGACCGAAACCGTTCAGGAACTCGTTTCACGGTTCAAGATCGGACGTGGCGCCTTCGACTTCAATGTGGAGCGCGCTCGCGAATTTCGCGATGCTGTTCAAATTAAGCTAGCCGAATTGAAAAACAGCGGGACTAACGTATGGGACCAGAACTACCGCCCGGTGCAGGGAACCAATCCGCAAAAGTATGAGGTGAGCTACCTGCGTGTCTTTGAACAGCAGATGCAGCCAATCCTGGAAGAATCCCTCGCCAAACTTCAGGGCGGGATCTTCGCGCTGATCGTCGACACGCAGAGCTATGGCGCCATTCACAATTTGAAGGTCTCGAAGCCGCTCACGGGCAACTACGATATCGACTTGGTCGGCAATCGAACGCGGCGTATCTGGGGCGACCCGACCGGAGAACGTGCCGGCAGAAACAAGCAGCCCCTGCTGTTGCAGACCTACGCCAGGGACACGGGCGAAATACTTTCGGAGATCAACCTGCCGATCATGCTCGACGACAGGATTTGGGGTAATGTCCGCGTCGGCGTAGACAGCTCCGTGCTGCTGAGCTCGTGATGATTCCCGACGGCGCGAGTCTTACCGTGGGGCGCAATGACTTCGGGAGAGGCGGACAGTCGCCGGTCAATCGTGGGGGAAAGGCTTATTGTTTGCCCGCGCCGAGCTTTCGCAGGTATAATTTCGCGCTCATTTGCAGCAGACGGCCAGGTAGCTCAGTTGGTAGAGCAGCGGATTGAAAATCCGCGTGTCGATGGTTCGATTCCGTCCCTGGCCACCAAGATCTCATCCCAAGAAATCCCAGGAAGTCTCAAAGCCCGCTCAACCGCGGGCTTTTTCGTTGATTCTTCGTCCAGTGCAGTGTCATATCATCCATTGACATCCTAGGGTAGTTGGGGGCAACATTGGGGGCAACTCTCATGTCCTAAAATTGAGTTGCCCCCAAATGGCCCTTACCGAAATTTCAGTCCGCCACGCAAAGCCCGCGGTTAAGCCAATCCGCTTGTTCGACGGAGGCGGGCTTTACCTCGAAGTTGCCCCCAGCGGAGGCAAGTGGTGGCGTCTCAAATACCGCTTTGGCGGCAAGGAAAAGCGCCTATCGCTGGGGGTCTATCCCGACATCGGATTGAAAGACGCAAGAGGCCGACGCGACGAGGCCCGTAGGCTGTTGGGGGAAAGCATTGACCCCGGCGAACACCGGAAGGCCACCAAGGACGAGCGGGCGGATCGAGCGACCAACAGTTTCGAGGCGGTCGGCCGCGAGTGGTTCGCCAAGCATAGCCCGACCTGGGCCAAGAGCCACGCCGACAAGATCATTCGCCGCCTGGAGCGGGATATCTTCCCCTGGCTGGGCGGTCGGCCCATCGCCGAAATCAATGCCCCTGAACTGCTACGCGCACTGCGCCGTATCGAAGACCGCGGCGTGATCGAGACAGCGCACCGTGCCCTGCAAAACTGCGGGCAGGTGTTCCGCTATGCGGTGGCCACCGGGCGCGCCCAACGTGATCCGTCTGGCGATCTGCGCGGCGCGCTGCCGCCAGTAAAGGGCAAGAACTTCGCTGCGATTACCGATCCGGCCGGCGTCGCCAAACTGCTGCGCTCGTTCGACGGCTTCAAAGGAAGTCATGTTGTCCTCTGTGCCCTCCGCCTGTCGCCATTGGTATTCGTGCGTCCTGGCGAACTGCGCAAGGCCAGATGGGAGGACATCGACCTGGACGGCGGCGAGTGGTGCTACCACATCACCAAAACCGATACGCCGCACATCGTCCCGCTGGCTTCGCAAGCCGTGGCGATACTGCGTGACCTGCACCTCCTCACCGGCCATCGTCCCTACGTCTTTGCTGGACGCACCCCGAATATGCCCATGTCGGAAAACACGGTGAACGCGGCTCTGCGTCGGCTTGGTTATAACACCCAGAAAGAAATGACCGGGCACGGTTTCCGGGCAATGGCGCGAACCATTCTGCACGAACAACTGCACGTCGCACCCGAAGTGATCGAGCATCAACTAGCGCACCAGGTGCCTGACACTCTTGGGACTGCTTACAACCGAACGAAATTCCTGAGCGAACGCCGCACCATGATGCAGGAATGGGCCGACTACTTGGATAAGATCAAGGCCGGCGCGGACGTGATAGCGCTTAGAGGCCACACCGGTTGAGTTGCCGCACAGCGCGGTTTTATCTCAAACATGATCAGATTGCGACTATTCAAGTGAATGGTGCGCGAAGATCCACCGATGCTCAAATTCCGCAATACCTTTCGAGACTCGGCTGCCGAACTCACCACCCGAGGAAAGTCGTGGAGAGGGTGCCAAAGTCATGAAGGCGGGGCGTGTCGAATTATCGTTCCCGGCCGTAGCTGTCTTTCGCGTTTCAGCCGAAAATGACGGCAATGCAATGGGAAGCAGACAGACGCAGATCTCCGGTTGGGCACCTACCGTCCATCCGATCAGGCTGCGTCTAGATGCTCACTCGCGAAAAAAAAGAATCGGCTGTAACATGCTGTTCGGGAGACAGTATGGCTAGAACATTTAAAGAATTCGAGGCCGAACGTGACATCAGGGCCGTAAAAGCATGAGCACCGATTGGGAGGATATAAAAAAACCAGCCGGGCCGACGACCGCAATCACCGCAGCGCTAGTGACGCATGGGCCCGTCATCCCACCACAGCAGCGGCTCCTCACCTACTCGCCGGACCAGTGGGAGGATTTCGTGCATGAGTGGGCATACTATTGTCTCAAGAAGTCGTACAAACAGGTTCAACGCTTCTCGGGTGCCGGTGATCATGGGATCGACGTGGCCGGGTTCGCGGACGCCAAGCAACTGAACGGTGTTTGGGATAACTACCAGTGCAAGCACTACGACCGTGCGCTGATGCCCAGTGATGTCTGGGTTGAGTTCGGCAAGATCATTTGGTACTCGTTCAACGGCAAGTACACAGTGCCGAGGCGCTACTACTTCGTTTCACCTTGGGGCGTAGGCACCAAGCTAAATCTATTACTGGCGAATACCGACAAGCTTCGAGATGAGCTGATCGCAAACTGGGATAAGCACGTCAAGAGTGCAATCACCAGCACGCAGGAAGTGCCGCTCGACGCAACACTACGGGCTTACGTCAATGCCTTCAACTTCACGATTTTTGAGGCTAAGACTGCGCTTCAGCTCGTTGACGACCACAGTGCGACACCCAGGCACGCAGCGCGTTTCGGAGGTGGGCTGCCGGCCCGGCCCGCAACCGCCAAGCCGCCCGCAAAAGTCGCGCCTGCGGAAAGCCGCTATGTGAGTCAGTTGCTTGGCGCCTATGGCGAGCATACGGGCACGCCAGTGTCAGCGCCTTCGGCGCTATCGGTGCCGAAGCTCAAGGACCACTTCCGTCGCCAGCGTGAGGCTTTCTATCACGCCGAGACGCTCCGGGTCTTTGCTCGCGACAAGGTGCCGGAGGGGACATTTGAGTCGCTTCAGAACGACATCTTCGATGGCGTCATCGATACGCACGACGGGACCCACGCGGACGGCTACGAAAAGGTGTGTGCAGTTACGAAGGCTGCCCGCGAGCTGCAGATCACAGCCAATGCACTAATCTCTTGCACGGATCCGAAGGACCGTAACGGCATCTGCCACCAGCTTGTAAACGAGGAGCGCTTGCGGTGGACGAAGTGATGAACCAAGAGCGGAAGCCCGCCACCTTTAACGGTCCGCTTGAGGCCGGAATTCGTGCTGTTTCAATCCTTGGCGCAGCCTATCCCCAGTCATACGACCTCCAGCGGCTGGTTGCCTTCGACTATCTCCTCGTGCACACCGCTGACGTTGGCGGCCCGGAGAGCCTTCATCCGCCGACGCCTACGCACTCGGCTGAATTGTTGGTGCGACGCAAACTCGTCGAGCACGCCTTACTATTGATGATGACCCGCGAGCTTGTACAGCGTGAGGCCACAAACGAAGGCATCAAATACAGCGCGGGCGAGAACGCCGCGACATTCCTAGACACTGTGTCCTCAACTTACCTACGGGCGCTCAAGTATCGCGCTGGCTGGCTGGTTAGTGCACTCGGTAGCCATACTGATCAGGAATTCAAGGGTATCATGCGAAAGTTCTTCGATGACTGGGTTGAGGAGTTCCAGCATGTTGAGCGCAGCTTGGGGGGTGACGCATGACGCAAGCGACGCACGGCTTCCGTCTCTGCTTTCTCGGCTTCTTCGGACCGCAGAAACCGCCCGCAACAGTGATCTTCGGTCCCGGCTTGAACATTCTCTACGGTGCATCTAACGCTGGCAAGTCGTTTATCGTTGAGGCCATTGACTTTATGCTTGGCGGCGGACAAGCGCTGCGCGACATCCCTGAACGGGTCGGCTACGACCGTGTCCTGCTAGGCATTGAGACTCTTGGGGGCGATACCTTCACGGTTTGGCGCAGCATAGACGGTGGCGGCTTCCGGCTTTATGAGGGTCTGCACGAAGCACCGCCTGCTGACGATGTGCAGCATAAGGTTCTCGGCGAACTGCACAGCGACAAGAGTGACGCGAACCTGTCGTCATTTCTGCTGGGTCTCTGCGGTCTTGCTGGCAAGCGCGTTCGCAGAAATGTACGTGGTGACACCAACAGCCTCAGCTTTCGCAACATCGCACGCCTCATGATCGTCAATGAGACGGAGATCACGCAACAGAGCTCGCCTCTCTTTGATGGCAACCCGACGGCGAATACGCCGAACCTCTCAACATTCAGATTGCTGCTGACTGGAACGGACGATTCGGCACTGGTTGCCAGCAGCAAGCGAGGTCCAGAGGAGCTTTCGCGCGAGGCGCAATTGCAGCTCCTTGACCAGCTTCTGGACGACTACCGCGAACGTCTCAAGGAGTTGACCAAGACCCCAAAGGAACTGACGGAGCAGCTTGAGAAGCTTGACACCTCGCTCCTTCAGCACACGGAACAATTGAACGCAACGGAGGCTGACTTTCAGAAGTCAGCCGGGAAGCGGCGTGAGCTGCGCAAGAAGCTGGAGGAAAGCCGAGACCGTCGGGAAGAGGTCTCGGCGCTTCTAGAACGCTTCACCCTGCTGGATCGACACTACGCCTCGGACGTAGAGAGGCTACGCGCCATTGAAGAATGCGGGACGCTCTTCAATATCCTTGGCTCGGGGCACTGCCCACTTTGTGGTGCCGCACCAGCCCATCATCGTGCCGATGCTGAGTGCGACGGCAATATCGATGCCGTTGTAGCAGCAGCGCGGAAGGAAATTTCCAAGATCGAAATTCTCCGCAGCGAGCTTGCGGAGACTGTGCGCGACCTCCAACGCGAGGGTGCTAGTTTTGACCGCAAGATGCCAGCCTTGGTCCAGGAACTGGACGCAATCTCGGATTCGGTTGACCGGCTAATTTCGCCAAAGTTTTCCCGGCTCCGTGCGTCCTATTCCGATTTTGCCGACAAGCGCAGCGAGGTACGTGAGGCGTTGACGCTCTATGCCACCGTTCAAGACATGGAGCGCCGTCGAGCAGACCTAGAGACGAGCGCCGAAGCTGAGAAAGCAAGCGCGCTCGCCAGCGCCGATATCCCCACGACCGTCGCCGATAACTTCGCGCAGACCGTTGAGACCATCTTGGCAGACTGGCACTTCCCGGAGGCAGGCCGTGTGTTCTTTGACTCAAAGGCGCGTGACCTTGTCATTTCAGGAAAGTCCCGAAGCGCCTTCGGCAAGGGCCTGAGAGCCATCACACATGCAGCCTTTACGCTCGGCTTGCTCGCCTTTTGTCGTGCGCGCGATACGCCACACACCGGGTTCGCGGTTCTCGATTCGCCCTTACTCGCCTACCGTGAGCCCGACGGGAAGGAGGACGACCTGCGCGGCACCGACCTCCAGGAGAAGTTCTACGCTTATCTGCAGGGCTTGCCTGAAGACACGCAGGTCATCGTTGTCGAGAACACCGATCCACCCGATGCCTTCCGGGGCCGTAACCAAGTGGTGATGTTTAGCAAGAACCCGCATCACGGGCGTTACGGCCTGTTTCCCTACGTTGCTCAGAACGCGACGTAGCAGTATGGTCATGGTCTTGTGGTTCGAAACGGTAGCTATCGGGCGCATTGCTGTCAAAATATCCGCATGTAGCGAACGACGGTTGAGGCCGAGCTCTGGCCTGAGACTGTCGGACAGGTTCTCAGCCTCAGCAGACGCTGGAGCCAGTCGCGCGGCCCGTCATCCGAATGTCCACTCCGTGTCGTACCACCAGGTGCAAAATCGCGCCTTTGGGTAAATCGCTACCTCCCTTTCACGATGTCATTCGGCTTGACTTTATGAGGGCTAACGTGGCTTGTAGGGCTAGCGATAGTCGCATGGTATCCTGCACAAATTCAACTCTGGCCGCCGCAAAATCTTGGCCAGCAAATTTCGCTCGCAGTTCAAGCAGAGCAGCTCTTACGCGACTAGCCCAGTCGGCAATTGCCTGCGTGCCAAGAAAGTACACTTCTTCACAATGAGGCTCTGCCGAAGGTTGCACTTTGTCGATCGGCGCGATAATGACGGCGATTATCTGGACATTTCTCTTCCCCTGGCTCTCAAAGAATTTTACCCACTCAACATGACCCTTGGCTTGGAGTAGATCTTTCTTCGCGATGCCCTGTCCGTTTTCCAGCTTTTCTGACTTCGCCTCGAAACAAACCCAGGTACTATCACCAAATCTCCAGATGACGTCGGGATCACCCTGTTGGCCCGGCGCGTTAGCTTGGGCACCCAGGAGCTTTCCGAGGGCAACGAGGCCTTGATGGAACGCCTTGTGGTTTTTTACATCAGCAATGCCTGATTGCATACGATCAGTGAAGTCAAGGAATCGCTTTCCAGACCATCCCAGTTCGTCGAGGGACGTCCATACCCCTTCCAGAACTATTGCGGACAAATCGTCCATTTTTTCTTGCGGCGAAGTTATTGCTGTTCCTCGGGATCTGATGACGTGATCGAGCCAACCGGCATTAACCCCCGTGCCCTTGGCTCTCTTCAGTGCGTCCATCTCTGCAGTCGGGTTCTCGCTAAGCCTTGCGGCGAGGGATGCCAAGTAGAGCCACCAACTTCGATATCCTGCCCAGTCTTTGCCTGACAGCTTATCGGCGATCATACGGCCCAACTCATTCGCTCTCGTGAAGTCGCCGCTCCAGTACGCTTTCGCGTGAGCGACCTCAAGTGCTGCGGTTCCTATAGATGGCGGTGGCACAGTTGCAGGCATTTGTGCGGCATGATCCATAATGGACTGCTCGGCATCACGGCGATAGGCCTTGTCGGCAATAAGTTCGGAAACCATCTCAGCGAAGCCCGCTTGATCCAGTTTGAGTTCTCGGAGTTGCGTTCTTCCCCACATAATTTCTGCTTGCAACGTCGGGGGGAGGAGCTGAAGAAGCGCGCCATTTGTTGAGGCATTTACCAAGGACTCGCCGAACAAGATGATCACCGCGAAGTCGGTTGCGTTACGCGTGCACCGACCCATGCCTTGGACCAAGCGGGTAGCTTCGCGCCAACGCAACGCCGGTCCCAGTTTCCATGCCGAGGATAGATTCGCCTCTAATTCGTTAGTGGCTCGTGGGCTCTCGCTGAGCAGGAGTAATCTACAGTCGTCGTCCGGTAGATCAAGACCGTCATAGCGGTTTGCCAATTCGAGCACCGCGTTGGTAGCACCAGTGAACAGGTCAAGAGAATCTTCAATGTGAGATGCTTCGTACCTGATGTAATTGAATTGGTGGAGGCCGTTTTGTAATTGTTCATCAGCACGATCTAGCGCGGGGAATGAGGGTGCAATAAGGACGGCGCGCTGAGGTTCCAACCGCGGCCAAATAGCGGTCAATGCACCCCAGGCCTGGTCTTCGCCCATGCTGAGTTCTGGCACGAAGACAAACCGGCGACCATCCTGGTTTTGAGCTGCCCGGATCGTCTCAATGTTTTCCACGGCGTAAGCTCTCTTGAGATCTTCGACGTCTCCCAATGTGGCCGACAGGTATATTCGTTGCTCCGCATTTGAAAACGGTGGATGGCCAAACGTCGGAATGATGTAGGGTCGGACTACCACTGCATATTTTGAGAAAAAGATGTGGCAGGCATGGAAGTGCAGTTTTACCTGCGACCATGCGTACCAAAGTGACGTCTGTGGCTTGATTCCGCAATCCAGGACATGCAGAAACTGGTCTCGGGCGGAAGAGGATAGGCCGAGATCAACGATTTCCACATGGTTAGGCCCTGCTGTATCGCTAAGCGAACTTTGCTGTGTCTCAGTCATCAGAGACCAGGCTGTCGCAGCGAGGTCGCCATATAGGCTTGGATCAATCTTCGCCGTTACTCGAAGTGTCCACATGCTAGCCGCGAATTCTCCGCCGCCATGCGCGTCGTCGAGGACGATAACGCCGCAATTTGCAATGATCGGGTTTACATTAAAAAGATTACTGTAAGTCGATATGGCCAATGCTGACCCATCGAGGAATTTGGCCTCCTCAGCCCGTGATCTCCTGTCCTTGTTTCCCCGGAGGTCGGCAACTGAAATGCCAAGAGCGTTCGCTTCCCCAATAACTTGGCCAGCTAGTTGGTTGGTCAGAGTCAGGAATGCGGAGCGGCTCTTGCCCTTCCTGCGATGCCACTCTGCGATCAAGAGTCCAACCGTCGTCTTACCCGATCCCGTCGGTAACTCGAATGCGACATCGGGCGCGTCCCTATACTGGTTGTATTCCCGTAGGACATCCTGTTGCGGACCACGAAGATATGCGTGAGATCTGGCGCGGCCGGCGGATAGCGCATAGAAAAGTTCTTCGGGGCTGTTTGTAGCCCCTGTCGGTGGCGGCTTCTGAAATGTCGGTCGCTGAACCATAGTTACCCTCGTTTCCCCGCGCAATGAACTTTTACGCGAGAAGAGTAACATGCCCGCTGTGGGGTCGGGTCCAGTCGGTCACCGTAATCACAGCAGACGCTCAAGTGCGCCGTACGGGTCAATGTCGGGTGTTGCGTTGCATAGCGGACTGAGCGGTTTAAAACCGCAGTGTCGTCTTTGGCCGATTTGAGACGGTCGTTATCATCGGCTTGGATTTTCGCTCCAAGTCGACTGTGCCCCGCCGCTGATGCAAATCCTGTTATGGGGTCAGCCTACGACCGGCCCGACTTCATGAAGAGCGCCGAAAGAGGATGACTACCTGTGCGCGCTGCGGGCAGGCGCAAAGGTCTTGCAGTTTAATCGGCGTGACCGGGCTACCGGCGCCCGGTCAACGCTTTCTTCGTTCTTCAATACTTACTCCGTGGGGGTGCCTGCTCCATCCTTCGGCTTGCGAAACATCACGGCACCCAGGTAGGAACTGGCCGCTCTCTTGCGCTGATGACCTGCAAGCCTGGCAACAGCCTGGCGCGCCGACGCTTCGACTTCCGGCGGGAGGGCGCTGCCGCCGCGCACCGGTGGCTGTTGCCCTGAACTCGCCACATACTCGTCAATCAGGGCTTCGTGCCGAAGGCCGTGCGCCGTGATACCGAGCCCGCTAGCCGTGATGCCGAACTTCTCCAGCACGTAGTTGAAGTGGCGGATGTTCTTTTTCAGGTCGAAGTTCGGATCACCCAGGTGCGCGTCAGGCCCTGCGGCCACCGATTGCGCGTACTCGACGGCGGCAATGCGCTGCGGTGTGCTCAGCGGCACAAAGCGCTGGCGACCGTTCTTGGCGCCCTGCCTGATCCACACATACCGATCCGCCTGCTTTTCGCTCTCCTCCAGGCCCGTAGCCTCGAAAGGCACGATGCACGCATTCGGCCGCAATCCGGCACTTTCCGCAAAATGACTAATGCTGTGTAATCCATGTCGACTTGTGTGCCCACTCTGGGGGCAGAATTGCAAACTATGGGGGTACGTTTGCGGCCTATGGGGGTAACCCACAACAAGTGGAGCCACCCCTGACACCTCTGGGTCATGCCAGGTCAATTGGCGTCGCTTCGGAAGTCCACGAAAGTGACCGTCGCAAAGGCCCACTCGCCGCGCTGATTTTGGAGTCAAGAACATGAGCAAGAAAATCGCAAAACAGGACACTTCCACCGAACACCTAGTCGTTTTTCAGGAGAAGGCTATCCGCCGCCTCTGGAACAACGAGGAATGGTGGTTTTCCGTGGTCGATGTCTGCGGCGTCCTCACCGACAGCCCCGATGCCGGCGCCTACTGGCGCAAGCTGAAGCAGCGACTGAGTGCCGAGGGCAGTGAAGTCGTGACGTTTTGTCACGGGTTGAAGCTCGAAGCCCCGGATGGCAAGCAGCGGGTGACCGACTGCGCCAATACCGAAGGGCTGTTCCGAATCATCCAGTCGATCCCCTCACCCAAGGCGGAACCCTTCAAACGCTGGCTGGCGCAAGTGGGTTACGAGCGGGTGAAGGAAATCGAAAATCCGGAACTGGCCAGCGCCCGCGCCCGTGACCTGTATCAGGCCAAGGGCTACCCGCAGGCATGGATCGAGAAGCGCCTGCGCTCGATTGCCGTGCGCGGTGAACTGACCGATGAGTGGAAGGAACGCGGCGTGCAGGAGGGCAAGGAATACTCCATCCTCACCGCCGAAATCGCCCGTGCCACCTTCGGCGTAACCCCCGGCGCGCATAGCCGCCTCAAGGGTCTGAACAAGGTCAAGACCGGCAACAAGCTGCGCGACCACATGACCGATCTGGAGCTGATCTTCACCATGCTGGGCGAAGCCGGCACTACGGAAATTGCCCGGCGCAAAGATGCCCAGGGCTTTGCCGACAACCGCACCGCAGCCAAGGAAGGCGGCACCATCGCCGGCAATGCCCGCAAGGAACTGGAAGCCAAGAGCGGCAAGCCGGTGGTGAGCCGGAGCAACTATTTGAATCCGCCAGTTGCAGGTGAGGTACTGGAACATGGCGCTGTCCATGTGCAGCCGATCAAACGTAAGGCGGTTGCCTCCAAGAAGAAACCGAAGGGCGACCAGACCTGACCACTCCGTCACGGCGCTTGCAAACTCAAGCCTGCGAGCCTCGCGCCGTCGCTACCGCACCGCAATTCGGCAAAATGAATGTCAGCAGCAACCCAGACAGCCAACGTTGGAGTGGCCCGACTTCATGACGAGCGCCGAAAAAGGATGACTACCCGGGCGCGCTGCGGGCAGGCGCGAAGGTCTTGCTGTTCAAGACGGCGTGACCGGGCTACCGGTGCCCGGTCAACGCTTTCTTCGTTCTTCAATACTTACTCCGCGGGGGTGCCTGTTCCGCCCTTCGGCTTACGAAACATCACGGCACCCAGGTAAGCACTGGCCGCTCTCTTGCGCTGATGACCTGCGAGCCTGGCAACGGCCTGGCGCGCCGACGCTTCGACTTCCGGCGGTAGGGCGCTGCCGCCGCGCACCGGCGGTTGCTGCCCTGAAGTCGCCACATACTCGTCAATCAGGGCTTCGTGCCGAAGGCCGTGCGCCGTGATGCCGAGCCTAGTAGCCGTGATGCCGAACTTCTCCAGCACATAGTTGAAGTGGCGGATGTTCTTCTTTAGGTCGAAGTTCGGATCGCCCATGTGCGCGTCAGGCCCCGCGGCCACCGATTGCGCGTACTCGATGGCGGCAACGCGCTGCGGCGTGCTCAGCGGCACAAAGCGCTGGCGGCCGTTCTTGGCACCCTGCCTGATCCACACGTACCGATCCGCCTGCTTCTCGCTCTCCTTCAGGCCCGTAGCCTCGAAGGGCACGATGCACGCATTCGGCCGGAGCATCACCGATTCCTTGCGCCGCAATCCGAATGCGCGGATCAGGCGCAGTGACGCGCCGACATAGGGATCGTACGCGCAGATCTTGGCGATCAACGCCTCGATATCCACGCCTTGCGCCGACCAACTCTTGTCCCGCTCGGCTGCCTCGTGGCGTTGGTATTCCTCGATCTCCAGCCCGTAGTGCGCCGGGCTGCGGATAAAGCCGTTCTTGCCCATCCACTTGGCCAGGCCGCGCAAGAAACTGAGATAGGTCTGGATGGTGGCGGGCTTCAGCTTGTCCTCCCGCCACACCTGCACCATCGCGTGAATGTGCTTCTGGCCAAGGTTGCGCGGATCGGGCGGCGTCTTGAAGCCTGCCCGCTTGCTCAAATCGCGGAAGAAGCGGCGCAGGAAGTCGGCCCGCTCCTGGCGGGTCTTGTACGAGACGGTCTTCATGCGCGCAGTGTGTTGCTGGTTGAACAGCTTGAGCAGCACCTCCAGCACATGCATGGGATCGGCATGGCCGGGTCGGTAACGCGCGAGGATATCCGGCGCGTTCAGGCCCGACCAGTCGCGATGGCGTGGCGGCTGATGGGTGGCCCGGCCAGTGGGCAGTTGGGGATGAAATGAAGATGATTCGATAGCAGTGTGACGCATGACGTTCTCCATGACGGGGTGCGCGCTGCCCGAACAGCGCGCAACAAATGAACATGGAATCGATGGCTGTGCCCGGCAAGGCGGATTCCGTCGCCCCGCCAGGCAGTGGTCAGAATTTCGGTGCGGCACGCGACCACGGCGTCGCTGCACCTACCCAGAGTTGCGCCGGCCCTTGCGCAGCAATCGCTGCGGGCTGGCTCGGTCATCCTTAAAAATGAAACGGGTTGATCCGGCCCGTGCGCGGGTTTCCGCGCTACACGGGGTTTTGATGTCGCCGACCTCCAGGGTCGGAGCGGCATCGGCAGCCAGGTCTAGCCTGCTGCCTGCGAGGGATCAGTTCTTCAGCTTTCGCAGCGCCATCCACCTGCATGGGTCCACCCCTGACCGAGAGTCCAGGGTGGTGTCAGGTCAACGAGCGGAATGGCACGCGGCGGAGCCCATCAGGGGCAAGCACGACCGCGTACCTTGCCTTTCACAGTGGAAGGGCAGGTGCTCGATTGAATGGCGGGGACAGGTGCACCGGCATCAGGTGCCGGACACGACATCAGCTCTGGCTGCGACGCGCTTCAGGGAGCGCCCGGCGATGATCACCGGTAGGTCGCAGACATAGGCTCTACGAACGACTTCTACAAGGCCGCCACCTCGGGGGTGACGACCGGCCCGATTCGAGGAATCGGAGCTCTAGAGGCGGGTATCGACCGCAACGCCTTTCGCTCCAGAGGGAGCCGGCCATAAGGAGGGCCGTCGGGAGTCGTCAGTTGACACCAGGCATCACGCTGCGTCAAGGCCGGTTTCCGAAATCGCACGGGTTCGCTGGCGCTTGCTTGTGGCATTGCGTCGGCACTTGATGCGGCTCCATTTTCTGCTCAACATCGACAGGCAAGTTGTAGCAGGGGTTGACGCGAACAAGAGTGGCCTCTGGTACGGATCATGAACCTTGCGCGGTCCTGCGTGGCGCCGAATTCAAGCCTTCGCATACTGCAGAATATTTAATGCAGTGTTATTCCAGTGGCACCGTCAGCGTAACGTGCCTATGCGCTTGTACTGGGCTGTCACTGGAGTGTCATTGGATTTGCCAATCATCCGGCATGACGACAAAAATTATCACGTCGGCGAAAAAGCGCGGGTTGACAAGGCTTGCATGCGTGCGATGTTGATCGGACACAGATATGGAGTCCTGCATGCGCAAGTTCTTCTCCGTCAGCGGCCAATTGGCCGAGGTTCAGCGGTATATCAACGTACCGATGCGCTGGTGTGAGCAATATCCGGCGCGCGAAAGGCGCGAACTCTGGATCTCGACGACCAGCGGCCACGACATCAAGCTGGTCGTCCACTGCCGTGAGATGCCGGCTCGTCGCGGTCACATGGTGACTGCGTTGCTGCTGGGTGAACGGCTGGTCGGGCTCTACAACGCGTCCACCGGGAAGCAGGTGAATTTCGTTCGAGGCGATCCACCTCTGCTCTGGCGACGATGCGACGCAGCCGTCGTCGTGGCCTTCTCGGTTGCCAGCGTCGCAGCCTTCGCATTCCCGGCGTGGCCCGCCCTGCTGATCAGCTTGCCGATCGCGCTGTTGTACGCGCCGCTGATGGTGACGGCGCGCTTCGCCCGGCGCTGTCTCACGAGGGCACAGGTTGACCGTGCTCTGGACATCGTGAAAGGCGACACAGTCGCGCAGCCGATACTGCGCAGGGTGAAGTAGCGTGACACGGCTACCGTTGGCACCCGAACGAATATGGGGAGTCGTCAATGATCCAGTCCGGCGATCCCATAAAAATGCAGCAAACGCATCATAGTTTTGCTAAAATGCACACTATGCATTGAATTTGGAATTCAGCACGTGGCGATTACAAGCATCTCTCAGCTTATCAAGACGGCACGGGACGGACGCAGCCAGGCCGAATTCGCCCGCGATCTGGGCGTAACGCAGTCGACGTTGAGTCGGTATGAACAGGGCGGCGCTAATCCAAAAGCCGAGGTTATCGAGCGCTGTATGCGTCTCGTGCATTGGGGCAATGAAGAGGGATCGCCGTCAGTCGATGAACTGGCAAACAAGGTACGTGCACAACTCAGTCGTGAGGATCAGGCACCTTTACGCGTGGCGCTGTCCAAGCTCATAGATGGGCTGGTAGCCGAAAAAGACCTGGCTCGCACTATGAGCCAGCGCACGAATTAAGATGGAGGGTGAAATGGCGACCAAATCAAGCATTGAATGGACGGAACAAACCTGGAATCCCACAACGGGATGCACGAAAATTTCTCCTGGCTGTAAGCACTGCTACGCCGAAGTGATGGCTGGCCGGCTTCATGCCATGGGTGCGCCGGGCTACGAGAACGGCTTCAAGCTGGCAATCCTGCCCGGACGGCTAGTCCAGCCCATGCAGCGCAAAAAGCCAACCGTTTACTTCGTCAATTCGATGAGTGACCTCTTTCACGAGGACATCCCAGACCAGTATCTTGATCAGGTATTTTCGGTGATTCGGCAAACGCCGCAGCACACCTATCAAATTCTGACCAAGCGCGCCGACCGCTTGCCGGAATATTTCCGGAATCGCGGATGTCCCGAAAATGTATGGCTGGGCGTGTCGGTCGAGGACCGGCAATATGGGGTGCCGCGCATCGATTACCTGCGTCAGGTCGATGCGCACATCCGTTTTCTGTCGGTCGAACCGTTGCTCGAGGATGTCGGCGAACTCAACTTGACTGATATTCACTGGGTGATTGTGGGCGGTGAATCCGGGCCGAAGGCGCGGCCCATGAAACCGGAGTGGGTTGAAAACGTGAAGCAGCAGGCTGACGAAGCCGGTGCGGCGTTTTTCTTCAAGCAGTGGGGGGGGTGGGGCGCCGACGGCGTCAAACGCCACAAAAAGGCGAACGGCCGTATGTTCAGGGGGCGCACCTGGGATGCCTACCCACCGGCCGCGCAAATGGAGCTATAGCGTATCCAATATGGCCTTGGCTATCTTCGTCGCGAGTCCGAAAGCCGCAGGTTTCGGATTTGAGGCCGCGAAGTAAAGCGCGAATAGTGGCGCTCCACTCGGGTTTTTCGAGTCCCCTGACTGATACAGAACTTTCGGCTCGGTTACGGCCGGGAAAAGCCCTTTCAGTCGCTTGGACACAAAGTCCAACATCTGTCGGTGATCCGCCTCACGCTCATCACCATCATCCCCAACGAACAGAGTGGTCTGTCTCTTGGGTACATAGAACGCCTGCCGCCACTCATCGGTACCCAGAAGGCGCGTGATCGATTCCTCCTTGTCTGAATCCATCGCATCAGCATTCTTCGCGGCCTGACGATACAGCCCGGAATATGGGAAGAGATACCAGACATCAATCGCTTCGGTCTGGGCAATGGCCTCCAGCGTCGACCATTCAACGTGCATTCCAAACGGGTCGAGAAACAACACGGCACGCTCGTTCCGCCACTGGTATTTTCCGCAAAGCGTCTTCAGTGCGGCATTGGCATCGTCGTGGATGACCTCGATGTACTTTCCCGGGTATTCCGCTTCCAGTGCCTTGAGGGCCGCGAGCTTCTTGGGTCTCAGTTCAATGAAGCAGAACTTGTCGAACGGCGGATTGGTGCCCAGAGCCCGCCTCGCCGACCCATCCACGCTGGTCTTTTCCCCATCCACCTTGATGTCGCAGCGGCCCGTGCCCGCGAAGGCATCGATGTAAATTCGCGTGAAGCTCTGCCGGCTCAAAGCCGTGTTGAAGGCCACAAGATATTTCTCCAGCGCCTCCAGTTTGATGAGCGTCCAGACGCCGCCGAACGAATGTTCGTCGTCCGGTCCCTTGTCATCGTCAAACATCGATGGTTCCTTCGCACTCACTCCGTCACCCTCTCATCTATAGCCACGCTTGAAAATCGGCACGATGAACTACTTCGCACCTTCAAGAAGATTTGTGACCAGCGTGCCTTCTGCTTTCATGCTCGGATCTCAGTAGTATTGCCGGATGTAGCTGTAGGCCTTCTCAAACAGTTCTTCGTCGGCGTGCAGCTTGTACTTGAAGAGTGCTTTGCGTAGCGCCTTCTTGATTTCCCGCTCGCCAGCCAACGTGTCCTGCCAGCCCGGGAAGCGAACAAGACGCACAATCTCGTCGATATCCGTTACCACACGCTCGACCATGATCGGCGTCTCGGCGGTTTTCACCTCGGCGAACAATTCGGTCAGCGCCGCCTTGCCGCGATCCTCGTCTTCCTCTGGCGGGATTTCCTTCTCGGCCTGCAACACTTCCTTGGCGATCTGGAGCAACTGCTTCAGAAATTCCACGCTGTTCAGCACGCCCGACTCGAAGCGATCCCGCAGTGCATCCAGCCGTTCGGATAGCGCCTTGAATTTCGGATTGCCGAGGTGCTTGCGTAGCCGTCGCGCCACCTTGATCTCGATCTCTTTAGCCTTCTTCGGATCGGGATTGGAAAGCACAGCTTCCAGCAGGTCGGCATCCAGCACCAGGGTATCGAGGTCATCGCGCACGGCATCGACATGCACATTCTGGTGGATCAACTCGATGGTCTTCGCGCCCAGCGAGTGCCAGATCAGCTTGCCGTGGCCGCTGGAGGGCTGGACCGACTGATACACCTGCGACAGCCACTTGTAGGCCTTCTCGTGCTGGCCAAGGATAGGATCGGGCGAGATCGCCTCCCACAGTTTTCCGAGCAGGCTGTACTCGCCTGCAAAGTTGTCGCGCACCGCATTGTTGGGCAGGCATTGCTGGGCGGCGATCAGGCCTTCGTAGCCTTCCACGGTGCGATCAACGCCAGCGAAGAAGGCCAGACATTTCTGCATCGCCTCAGGTAGCCGATCCTTGAGTTCCTGGATATTCGACACCACCGCCGTAATGCCCTTCTCATCGAACTCCAGCGCCTTGGCTACGTCGTCGAAGATACCGAGGTAATCCACGATCAAGCCGTGAGTCTTCTGTTCCGAATAGGTGCGGTTTACCCGGCAGATGGCCTGCAACAGCGTGTGGTCGCGCAGCGGCTTGTCGAGATACATCGCTTGCAGAATGGGCGCATCGAATCCTGTCAGCAGTTTGGAGGTGACGATCAGCAACTTCAGTGGGTCATTGGGATCGCGGAAACGGTCGAGCAAGCGCTCCTCCTCATCCCGGCCGCGAGAGAAGGATTTGTATTGCGGCTCATTGGCGTTCACCGTCATCACGACATCGCTGGCCTCGGGCGGCAGCAGCTTGTCCAATTCCGTTTTGTAGAGCAGGCAGGATTCACGGTCGAAGGTGACGATCTGGCCCTTGAAGCCGTTCGGTTCCACCTTGCTCTGGAAATGCCGGACGATGTCTTCGCACACGCGCCGGATGCGTTCCGGCGTCTTGACCAGCACCGCCATCTTGGCGGCGGTCTTGCCGAGGATGTCGCGGTCCAGGTCCGAGAGGCCGCCGGTCATTTCCTTGAATGCGGCGTCGATGGCGGCTTTGTCGATGTGCAGTTCCAGCAGACGCGGCTCGAAGTGCAACTTCAACGTCGCCCCGTCGCGAATGGACTCCTCGAAACCATAGCGGCTCATGTAGCCCTTGGTATCCTCATCGGCACCGAAGGCGTAGAAGGTGTTCTTGTCGAAACGATTGATCGGCGTGCCGGTCAGACCGAACAGGAACGCATTGGGCAGGGCGTCGCGCATCTTTCGACCCAAGTCGCCTTCCTGGGTGCGGTGGGCTTCGTCCACCAGGGCAATGATGTTGCTGCGCTCGTTCAAAGCACCATCCGCCTCGCCGAATTTGAAGATCGTGGTGATGATGATCTTGCGCACGTCCTGCGCCAGCAGTTGTTGCAGCTTATCCCGTGTCTCGGCTTTTTCCAGATTCGGAATGTCGGCGCCGGTGAAGGTACCGGTGATCTGGGTGTCGAGGTCGATACGATCCACCACGATCAGCACCGTCGGGTTTTTCAGGCGCGGATGCAGGCGCAGCTTCTGCGCCGCGAACACCATCAGCAGCGATTTCCCCGAGCCCTGGAAATGCCAGATCAGGCCTTTCTTGGGAAAACCGGCCAGCACCCGCTCAACGATCTTGTTGGCCGCCTCGTATTGCTGGTAGCGGCAGATGATCTTGATGCGGCGCTGCTTCCTGTCCGTGGCGAACAGGGTGAAACTGGAGAGGATGTCCAGCACTACATGGGGGCGCAGCATGCTTTCGGCGGCGAGCTTCAGACCATGCAAAGGATGCCGCTGTGGGTCACCACCATCCGCATCCAGATTCCACGGCCCCCAGTCCTTGACCGGCAGTCCGAGCGAACCGTAGTGGTACTCCTTGCCTTCAGTGGCGACCGAAAACACGTTGCAGACAAACAGCTCCGGCACGAACTTTTCGTAGTCGTCATGCACCTGTACCGCGCCATCGACCCAGCTCACCGCCGTCCGGGTCGGCGTCTTGGCCTCGATCAGCACCAGCGGCAGACCATTGACCAGCAACACCAAGTCGGCCCGGCGCTCGGCGCTGCCGGCGCGGTAGACGAATTGCTGGGTGACGACGTACTGGTTCTGGTCCAGATTGTCGAAGTCGATCAGCCGTACCGGAACATGCTCGTTATTGAGGCCGAAGGGCATGGAACGCTCGCCGCGCAGCCAGGCAGTCATTTCCTCATTGGCGCGTATCAGGCCGTCGGAGCGCACCGAGAGAATAATGGCGCGCAGTTTGTAGAGCACCTCGTCGGCGCGGTCGGGCTGGATAGCAATTTCCGGGTTGAGGCGAATCAGCGCCTCGCGCAGCCATTTTTCGACCAGCACTTCCTGCGGCTGACGCGGAATGTCGCCGCTGGCGATACGGCGCCAGCCGAGGCCCTTGTGGGCGCGGCCGTAAATGGTTTCGGGTTCCTGAACGACGTTGACCGCGACAGGCTTGGTCGGGCCGGAGAGGAGGTCGTAGAGATAGGCTTCGACGGTGTTGGATTCGTTAAAAACGGCCATCTGGTTACCCCACGGACAACGCCATTCGATGGGCGACGTGCCGCATCTCGATGGCTTTTGTAAGCCTGTATGCCAACAACCGCTCGCCTGCCTCTATTGCCTTTATTGACTCGACAATTTCTTGCTGTCTTTCCAAACTTGGAACCGGTATCGGAAATTCCTTTAGCAAACCACAACTCAGAGCATGCTGGTTCGTACCTTGGGACCAATGGCGAAGCGCCTCGTAGTTGCTTTCCAGCAGGTAAAACAAATACCAAGGGTCAATTGCTTTGCTCGGGATGACCGCACCAAAGTTCTGATTGATGCAAGCGTCTAACGCAAGCATGGCAGCACGGCCTCTGGTCTGCCCCTCGCCGATCATTGCAACGAGGGTGGCTCCTGCCGGAATCAGGGTCAGAGGACACTCGGTGAGCGCTTTGTCAGTAATGAACTCATCGGCCGCTTCGATGATGCGTTCGTTCACCTTCCCGGTCGGAAGCCAGGGAGTCGAACCCTTCCAGTAATCCTCCCTTACCCTGCGAGGCGTCGTACCATTTCGAATGTCAGCAACAGTTCCCATTTTTACCTTTGGGCTGTCAATTGAAGAGAAGGCATCAAGCGCCACAGATTTCCTAAGCTTCTCGGTGGCGAAGCGTGCCGTAATTACAGATTCAATTTGCACCTCCACTGCCGAAAGAAGTTCCACCGATCTTCCCTGCTCAGTAATCGGCGGTAGCGAAAATTCCTGTACCGCCATTGTTTTCCAGTTGATGGTCGGCGAAAGCGATCCCACCGAAATCTCCACCGCTCGTTTCATGAACAGATCGCTCTGCATGAAGAACGGCAGGAAATCCGGTAGTACAACCTCAGTCTTGGCGCGCAGCACCATTGCGTGTGCCGAGCAGATACCGTCGAACTCGGCAACCCCCAGCTTGCGCTGGTAAGCGCGCCGCTTGGCAAAAATAATGTCACCGGTTTTGAAGAAGAGCTTCCCCGCCTCGACATCGTCGGGGCTACCCCAGCGCCGGATGCGCAGTGAATCAGGATCGAGGTGCTCCAGCCCGACGTAATGCTCCATGCCGGATTCGGACGGCTTGTCGATACGCACATTGACGTTGGTCACCATTTGCTCGAAGCGCCAAGTTCGCCAGCCCGCCTTCATCTGCTTCTCAGCCATGCCCGCCTTTCCTCACCCGCCAGGTGTAATGGCGCGATTTGACAAAATGCGCGCCATTATTTGGCGCGATAACCAAGTATCGCGCCACAAAGTCATGCCCGGTCCAGACCATCGAGGGTTTCCACCAAGGCATCCATCTGCTGCCAGAAGGCCCGGCCGTCTGTTTGCCATTGCGCCCAGGCGGCACCAAGTGTCGCGGCTTCCGTGCCGTCGGCTATGGCGGTCTGCTTCTTCACATACAGCGGGATCGACAGATTCGCGCCGTTTGCGATGATTTGCTTGATGGTCGCCAGCTCGGAGAAGCCTGCGTCTGCACTAAAAGCACGGAAGGCTTGAAGGATGCGCTCTTGCTGCTTGGGTGTGAGAAAGCTCTGTGCCCGTTCCCGCGTCACTTCGCTCAAGGCGTCGATGAACAGCACCTTGCCCTTGCGCGCCGCTGGTTTGCGCCGGTTGCAGATAACGATGCAGGACTCCATCGGCGAGTTGTAGAACAGGTTCGGCCCGAGACCGATCACGGCTTCGACCCAATCCAAGTCGACCATCTTGGCGCGCATGGTCTGCTCTTCGTTGCGGAACAGCACACCGTGGGGCCAGAGTACGGCGCAGCGGCCACGGTCCGAGAGGCTGGCCAGGATGTGCTGCTGGAAGGCGTAGTCGGCCCGGCCCTGGGGCGGGGTGCAGAGGAAATTGCGGCCCCATTTGTCCTGGGTCCAAGCCTCGCGACCCCACTGCTTGATGGAGTAGGGCGGATTGGCCAGGATCACGTCGAACTTGCGTAGTCGGTCGCCCTCGATGTGCTTGGGATCGGCCAGGGTATCGCCGCGGATGATCTGGAAATCCTCGACGCCGTGCAGGAAAAGATTCATCCGGGCGATGCCGGAGGTGATGAGGTTGCGTTCCTGCCCATAGAGCTTGAGCGTGCGGTATTCGCCGCCACTGCGCTTGACTTCGGCCAGCGCCGAAATGAGCATGCCGCCGGTGCCGCAGGTGGAGTCGTAGATCGACTCGCCGGCCTGGGGGGCGAGCAGTTGCGTCATCAGGTGCACGACAGTGCGGTTGGTGTAGAACTCGGCGGCGGTGTGGCCGGAGTCGTCGGCAAACTTCTTGATGAGGAATTCGTAGGCGTTGCCGAGTTCGTCCTCGGGCACGTTGGCGACGGAGAGTGTCTGGGTCGAGAAGTGCTCGATCAGGTTCTTGAGGGTTTCGTCGGGCAGGCGCTCGCGATTGGTCCACGGTGCGTCGCCGAAGATGCCGGCGAGCAGATCTGGGTTGGCGGCCTCCAGTTGGCGCAGGGCGGTCTGGATGGCCATGCCGACATTTTTCGGCGTCTGGCGCACTTCTGACCAGCGTGCCTCTTCGGGAATCTGGAAGCGGTGATTCTCGGCGAACTCTGCATAGGAGAGATCGCCGTCGGAATCGGCCAGCGCCGCACGGTATTCCTCTTCCCACACATCCGAGACGCGCTTGAAGAACAGCAGTGGGAAGATGAACTGCTTGTAGTCGCCGGCGTCGATCAGGCCGCGCAGCAGGACAGCGGCGCCCCAGAGATAACTTTCCAGTTCTTGTTGGGTGATGCGGGAGATCATTTATTGATCGCCTTTTTTTTGGCAGTTTTACTTTTAAGTGCTGTCTTTGCCGGCGTTGGCTTCTTCTTTGCGGTTTTGCCAAATTTTTCCATCTTGAAGTTCAAAAGGTCGTTGGGAAACACGCGAACCAACAGAGCCTCCAAGTCGTCAATCATTCCATCGGCGACAGCATAGGCGCTGAAATACGCAGCAAGGTCGTGTAGCTTGAGATTGATATCGGTGGGCTGACGTACTTTCTCATATGCAGGCCGAAAATCGACATCATTGGTCGGATGTCTAACCAGCGTCATGACCTGAGCGCTACGATCTCGGTTGAACGCTGAGTTCAGTTCTTTCCACAGGTTTTGCTTTTTGGTTTGGCCTGCATATAGGGCTCGCCCTCGAGTGTCGTAAAAGACATAAAGCCCTTGAGAGGCCTCAAGAATCGTTCTAAGGCCGTTCGACTGCTTTCCAGCGTTTTTACCTGTTTCGAAGACCTCTTGCTTCTTCCCTGCCTGCACTGCGTAAATTGGAAAGAATTCGACGAGAGGCTTAATCGCAGCTCGGTGTGCGTCCTTCTTTGCGGCATCTCTCACTTTAGCCACTGTATTCGCAAGCTGAAGAGCGGAGACGTCATTCTTTTGGTTTCGCCACTGGATCAATGCCGGACCAGTTATGCCCAATGCCTTAGCCAATGCGCTATCGGTCTTCACACCGAGCTTTTGCTTAAGTGCTTGAATCAACTTTTCAGCATTCAATGTTTATCTCCCCCAAGAGTATTTTGAAATATGGTGATCCATTCGCTTTCTACTATTACGCGATCCAAAGTTTCTTCTGCCTCTCGGCAGCGGGTGAGTGCATTCTTGAAGGCGGCAATGGCTTCCGGCAATGGTGGAATGTCTTCCTGCAAGGGCGGCAGCACGTAGCGGGAGATGTTGAGCGTCCAGTCTTCGGCCTTGATGTCGTCGAGGCTGACGATGCGCACGGCGTCCTGCACGTCTTCGAATTTCTCAAACCAGCGCTGGATGTCGAGGGCGTGCTCCGGCTCCAGGTGGTTCTGTGCCCGGCCACGCCGGAATAGCCGCGAGGCATCGGCGATCATGACTTTCTTGCGTCGCTGGGTGGGCTTCTTCTTGCGCAGCACCAGGATGCAGGCGGCGAGTCCAGTGCCGTAAAACAGGTTCGGTGCCAGGCCGATGACCGCCTCGACCAGATCTATCTCCAGCAGCTTCTGACGAATGCTGCCCTCGGCACCTTTGCGGAACAGTGCGCCCTGCGGCAGTACCACAGCCATGCGCCCTTTGACCTCGGCCATCGACTTGACCATGTGCTGCACCCAGGCGAAGTCGCCCGAACTAGAAGGCGGCAAGCCGGCGAAGTTGCGGCCGAAGGGATCATTGATCCACTGCTCCTCGCCCCACTTTTCCAGTGAGAACGGCGGATTGGCGATGACGCAATCGAAGTCGGCGAGGCGGTCGCCGTCGAAGAATGCCGGGTTACGCAGGGTGTCGCCGCGCACGACCTGAAAATCCTCGATGCCGTGCAGGAATAGGTTCATGCGAGCGATGGACGAAGTGGTCAGGTTCTTCTCCTGGCCGAAGAGCTTGCTCCACAGGCGCTTTACGTCACCGTGTTGTTCCTTCACGTGCTGGACGGCGGCGAGCAGCATACCGCCGGTGCCGCAGGCCGGGTCGTAGATGGTTTCGCCTTCGCGGGGATCGAGCATCTCGATCATCAAGCGCACGACACTGCGCGGGGTATAGAACTCGCCCGCCTTCTTGTTGGTGGCGTCGGCGAACTTCTTGATCAGGTATTCGTAGGCGTCGCCAATCAGGTCTGACCTGACGTTCTGATTGCCGAAGGACAGTCGCGAGAAGTGCTCGATCAGATCCTTGAGCAGTGCGTCGGACAGCCGATCCTTGTTGGTCCACTGGGCATCGCCGAACACGCCGTACAGCGTGTCGGGGTTGGCCTTCTCGATCTCGCGCATGGCGCGCTGCAGCGCATTGCCGACGTTGCTGGCGACTGCTCGGACGTCGGTCCAGTGGCAGCCGTCCGGGATCTGGAAACGGTGGGATTCGGGGAACAGGGCGAGTTCGGCATCGCCCGTATCGGCGACAATTTCTTCATATTCCTCGTCCCAGACGTCGCAAATACGCTTGAGGAACAGCAAGGGGAAGATGTAAGTTTTGAAGTCGGCTGCATCTACAGGGCCGCGCAGAATGTTGGCGGATTCCCACAAATGGGATTCGATCTGGTTGAGCGTGACGGTTTGAGCGGGCAAAATTATTTATTTTATAGATTGTACAAATGGCATTGTCTCACCAGTGTGGGGGAAAATATGAGCCACCACAATCCTCTCTTCGGCACGAGTTGCCACGAATCGCGTTGAGCGCTCCTTCAAGATCGACCAGATATTCAGCTGCAGGTGGTGACTATCGCGGATTCTAGCCGTGTCAGCAAAATTGACCGCCAAGCGTTAATGCATGATGAATTCTGAATTTGCCACGAAAAAGGAGATCGCCATGACCTAGTTACCAATAACTGGAGCTATGTCATGGCACGTACGTTTCGCCGCAAGCGGGAGCTTCACGAGTATTACTGGGTGCTGCACGATTGGGAGTCCCGACTTCCCTACGGCCACTGGGTTCAACTCAACCCGCAATCTAAGCTTTGGCGCAAGGCAATTGCACGTTTTCATTCCGACAAGACGGTCACCATGGGCGGCTCCGCGCCGCGCTGGTACCGCAAGGTGTCCGATCACCGGATTCGCACCGGTAACGACCGCATGCTGCGGCGGTGGCTGGATGATCCCGAATTCGATCCGGTGTTTCGGTCTTGGCACAACCACGATGCGAACTGGAGTTGGTGGTGATTACTGAGTTTGTTCTGATCTATCGCTTCGCGGGTTTCTTCATACGACCGGTCGGGCCCATCTCGGGTGCCGGCCGTAATCAGGAGAAGCCCGATGAAAAACATGAAGCGCGCCCTACGTCGACATCATGTCGCTCGATTGAAGGCCGCACGTCGTTTCCACTGGGGTCGAGACATCCGTCACGATGCCAAATCCCTCGGTAAGGCTGTCGATACGCCGTGTCCATGTAGCTGCTGGATGTGTGGCAATCCACGTCGCCACTTCAAGGAAATCACCCGGCCGGAGCAGGCCGCTATTGATCGAGCGAGGTCGTTTCGGTAATAACCTCGAACTGTTCCAGTAAGTGCGCACCAGATACGCGCCATTATTTGGCGCGATAATCAAGTATCGCGCCACAAAGTCATGCCCGGTCCAGACCGTCAAGGGTTTCCACCAGTTCCAAGCGTACGAACCGCTCGATACGCTCAGTTGCCGGATCGGCACAGCGCGCCTTGGACAGGCGCGCATGACGTCGCCAATTTGACCTTGCGTTACCTGCCTTCAAACCTCCCACACGCGCACTTCTGGCGCGATGTCTGCGTCTCGTGCCGCCTTGCAGAAGTTCCGGTCGAAGCTGTGCATGACGGCGGTGCCTCATGCGGCCAGATGCAGCGCGTCGGCAAAATCGGCACCCTGTGCATACCACTTGAGCGCTATCCTCAGATGTGCTTCTTGCCTACTTCCCAGTCCGCGCTGTAGTCCACCGGCTTGCACAGTTCTTCGGTGGATAGCGGTTGCCCCTCATGTTTGAGCATGCCAATGAGGTCCTCAAATTTGCGGCCGGTTTTCTTCGGCACGGCTTTTAGCGTGACGCCGGAAGCAGTGGTGACCAGAGTGATCTGTGTGCCCGCATGCCAATGCAGTTCGTCCCGTATCGCCTTCGGGATGACGACTTGCCCCTTGCTGGAAAGGGTGATGGTGACGATAGACATGGCGAATCTCCGGCGCTAAGGCGAAAGGTAAGACGAATTGTCTGTTCACCGAGGGCATTGGGCAAGTGGCGTGACAGCGGTTGTTGCGAGTTCGTGGGTGCGGTTTTTGGGTGGGCTACGGAGCGCACTCGTTTATTTGTCGCAATTGCCCCGTATCGCGCCAGTTTATTTGTTGCAAAAGCCATTTTTTTGGCACAAATAGGGCGATTCATCCTGGTCGATGACTGGGTGGGGGAGGTGTGGGCACATATGTTCCGATCCATCGGTAGATATTGACATCTACCGATGTTATGCAACACCATGCCCAATATAGACACTACCGCCGAGAGGCTGATCGATCTCGCGCGATCCCAAGGGCTGATCCGCCCCTGTGATCTGGCACCGCTGGGAATCCCCCGGGTTTCCCTGACCTGTGCCGTCCGCTGTGGGCAACTGGAGCGGGTCGGGCGTGGGCTCTACGGGCTGCCCGGGCGCGAGGTTTCGGCGCACGGATCGCTGGCCGAGGTGGCGCGCCGGGTGCCCAAGGGTATTGTCTGTCTGCTATCGGCACTACGTTTTCATGGTCTGACCACCCAGGCCCCCTTCGAAGTGTGGCTGGCCATCGAGAACAAGGCCCTTGCGCCGAAGCTCGACTACCCGCCACTGCGCATCGTGCGTTTTTCCGGCGCGGCTCTTACCGAGGGTGTGGAGGAGCATGTCGTGGATGGAGTAACCGTCCGCGTCACGGGCGTCGCCAAGACTGTCGCCGACTGCTTTAAATACCGCAACAAGATCGGCCTCGACGTCGCCCTTGAGGCGCTGCGCGAGGCCTGGCACGAGAAGCGCATGAGCAGTGACGACATCTGGCGCTATGCGAAGGTCTGCCGCATGGCCAACGTAATGCGCCCCTATCTGGATAGCCTGACATGAGCGTTCGTAATATCGGCGCGTCCATCCGTGATCGACTACTCAACAAGGCACGGGCCGAGAAACCGGGACTTCCACCCACTCTTTCTGTTCAGCATCTTCCCAACAGGTTGTGCCTGGGGGCAACTCTGGGGGCAACCATGAAAGCGTTTGGTGCGAATAAGGCTCAATGGAGCGGCATTGCGAGAATAGTTCGATAGTGTCCCTGGCCACCAGCATTCAAGCGGCTCTCAGAGACGGGAGCCGTTTTCTTCTTGGCAGCTGTAGCTCAGGCCGACATCGCGTAGAATTCCTCAGAGCTGTAGTACAAGACCTCGATCTCGCCGTGGCTTCGGGCGTTGAGGCGCAACCATTCCGCTGCCTGGTCAAACCGCGCGCCATCGACGCCGGCCGGGCCAGCGGTACGAAATCGATCCGACGCGATTTCCCGCAGAAGCCAGTTAATCATATCTTCTTTGCTCATGACCGTTTCCTCGGGGTACGCCCTCATCTAGCTATCGGGAAAAACGCCAGCAACTTTAGCTCGACGAGAAGGGGGCAGAAGACGAGGTGAGCATCGGACAACCGACTGGACCGCAGCCACCTCCACGGTCAATTTTCAGCCATAGCAATCAGCAGCATCTGCCTAACAGGGGCGAAAACCATCGGCAATTCTGCGCATCAGCCCCCGAAACCGGCGGTTCCCGGTCGTCTATCGGGGTTCCAACCGGGCGATCGCGTCAGCTACAAGGCGATGTAGCTCTCCAACTGCCGGATGACAAAAGTCTGTTCGGCGATGGTCTCCTGGACGAGATCGCGCATCGACACTAGACCGACCACGTCCTTGGCATCGTCCAGAACGGGAAGATGACGAATGTGGTTTTCGGTCATGACGGCCATCGCCTCTTCCATGCTCATGTCGAGCGTTGCGCAAATGACCCGCTCGGCCATGATCTCGTGCACCTGGGTTTCGTGCGACAGCCTCCCCCTGAGCACTACCTTGCGGGCATAGTCGCGCTCGGAGAGTATGCCGAGAAGTCTGCCTGTTTCCACTACGAGCAATGCGCCCACCTCGTGTTCGGCCATTATCTGGAGTGCGTAATGAACCGATTCGGTCGGCCCTACCGAGACGACGACCCCTGCCCGCGAACCGAGAATCTGCGAAATTGTCTTCATGGTCTCCTCCCTGTGATGAATCCTGGATTCTCGGCGCCGACCACGAGCCTGGAAACGAGTTCCGACAGATCGACGGGCTCAAGGGTGCAGCGCTTTTCGAGAGCGGCAGGTATTCCTGCTGTTCGGAAATTAGCCCACTTGGCGCAATTACGAAAATAGATTGTGTAGATGGGATAATAGGATTTACTAGCCGATGCAGCATTTGCTGCAGCGCGGAATCGCGGTGACGCATTGCCACCACCGGTATTCCGAAGGCATCATGTGGCAGAGGTGAATGATGAAATTGACGGTTTATAAAGCGCTCTTTACCGCGAGCATCGGGCTGTTCGCGCTAGCGCTCGCGCTCGAAGCGAGAGCCGACACCGCCGTCAAGCCTGATCCGGCCCTGGTCGACGCCATCGTCCACCGCATCGAGAGCGATGGCACGCTCGACCAGGCGGTCGAGAGGTCACTGGCGCGGATTGCGAATCGCCAGGAGGCAGCCCGCCGTGCCGAGCAGGCTCGAGCGCAGCAGCAGCTAGAGGAAAAAGCCAAGAGCGCGAGACCGGTGACTGCCGGCCGCGACCACATCCGCGGCGACGCAACCGCGCCGGTCTCCCTGATCGAATACTCGGACTTCGAGTGCCCTTACTGCAAGCGCTTCCATGACGCACCCAAGGCCCTATTGGAGCGTTTTGGCGGCAAGTTGAACTGGGTCTGGCGGCATTTCCCGCTGCCCTTCCACGAACCGGCCGCGCGGCGGGAGGCCATCGCCTCCGAATGCGCAGCGGACCTGGGCGGCAATAGCGCTTTCTGGAAATATGCCGACGCGCTCTTCGCGAACACGCGTTCAAACGGCCATGGTCTGCCCGATGGCAAGTCCTTGCAGATGCTGGCGGCGGCTGACGGACTGGACGCTGGAGCGTTCTCGCGCTGCCTGGCGCAGGGCAAGGTCGCGAAGCGTATCGATGAGGATGCCGCCGACGGCCAGAAGGCGGGGGTCAGTGGCACGCCGACGACGGTGGTGCGCAACAATGTAACCGGTGCGACCGAGGTCTTGGTCGGCGCGCTTCCGGTCGAGGCACTGGCCGCCGCGGTAGAGCGCGTGCTCGGCCAGACGCGGTGATGACGGCTAGGGGGATGCGGCGGTGATGCTCAACTCTTGACCACGCGAAGATTGCGGCTGGTCTTCGGTACCGGGTTCGCCATCCACTGATAAGGCTTCCTTTCGCTGCAGCGATAGACCAGGCCCTTGTCCGTCAGCCAATCCAGAATCTGGGCGGTGAAGTGATGCGAGTTTTCCGTCGGATAATTTCCCGGCAGTCCCATGCCCGAAGCGATTTTGTTGGTCGTAATGCCCGGTGTTTTCATGACCAGATGATAGACGCGAATGAACAGGGTCCAGAGCGCATCGTCATCCGCCCGGATCTCGCGATCGAGCAGTTCATCTTCGTCGGGCGGGTCGATCTCGTCCGCCAGTTTCAACAGCTGCTCCGATGATTTGACAAAAGCGCTCGCTTGCGAGCGCAGTTGTTCGGCTACTTGGCTGCTCGAAAACATCATTTTTCTCCCCGATTGATCGCCCTTGAATCGATGCTATACGCCCGATTTCCACAATGCAATATGACGAAAGTCAGGCTATTACGAAGTTGCTAGTACCAAGGTTATGCTTGTCAAGACAATGGGATAGGGTCACCAGACGGGCCCGGGTCGAATCGACGCGCTCTGGCGCTGCCGGCTGGCCGGCCAAGGGCCGGCAGCGCCCGCCGGCGTCTGGAATATGAAGACCTGGTGTTGCCAGAGAAGGGAGCGGCGTATATATTCCGCCTGCTAGGGACTTGGCGTCAATGTCGCCGGAGCTAGTCGGACCTGGAATCTCGGATTAGAATCACCAGTCGAATTGCCAGTCGGAATACCTTCCATCAATTGCCAAAAGGGGAAATTATGAACAAGTCGGAACTGATCGAAGCCGCCGCCAAGGAAGCCGGCGTCTCTAAAGCTGCTGCCGGCAACGTGCTCGACGCCGTTCTCGGCGCCATCAGCAAGGCCGTCTCGAAGGGCGACAGCGTCGCCCTGATCGGCTTTGGCACCTTCAAGTCGGCAAAACGCGCTGCCCGGGTCGGTAGGAATCCTCAGACCGGGAAAGAGTTGAAGATCGCTGCGACGACCGTCCCGAAATTTTCCGCTGGCGCAGGTTTCAAGGCCGCCGTTGCGGGCAAGAAAGCCGCCAAGAAGAAGTGAGCCGTTTTTTTCCAGCGATACGACCCGCGCTTGCGCGGGTTTTTTTTGCGACAAAAGCGGCGCTCACCGCCGCCAATGGGGTTCGGGCGGTAAAAACCATACTTTAAACAATGGTATACTCTGCTCCAATGGTGATCGATAGACGATAAGGTTGCTCAGATGACGGCGCATAAGAAGGCCAATCAAAAGCTCAAGGCGGAAAAGGTTAAGGAGGAGTTTCCCCGCGTCGCTTTGCCGCGTAGCGTCTTCTTTAGAGCGAGGTTTGTCTCCGGCAGCCGCCTGCGGCCCTTGCCCCTGGTACAGCCGGAAAAGGGCGAACTGGTGCGGACGATGCGCCGTTTCGAGCTGTTCTCCAAGCTGCCGCTGAAAGCGCTCAGGGAACTCGCTTCTGCCACCACCGTGCGTCTCTATCGCCGGGGCGAGTTCCTCTGGCGCCGAGACGACAAAGTCAAGGATATCGTCCTGCTCGACTCCGGCTTCGTCAAGGCCGCAAGGCGGGACCGCAACGGGGCGAGTAAGACCTACGGGCTGTATGGCCCCGGGGACTGCCTCGGCCTGTTTGCCACCTTTGCCGGAATGAAGCACTCGATCGATGCCGTGGCGCTGAACGAGGGGCTGAAGGCAATCTGCATCGATGCCGCGGTGCTCTTGAAGTTTGCCGAGACCTCTCCGCTGCTTTCCTCCAATCTGCACGGTCAGCTGACCCGATTCACCGAGGCGCTGATCAAGAAGATCGAGATCATCAGCGCCGGCACCATGCCTCAGCGTCTGGCGGTCCTGATGCTGCAGCTGATCGAGCGCTACGGCATTGACCGCAAGGATGACCGGGTGCATCTGCCCATTTCCTTGACCTTGGAACAGCTCTCCGAAATCATCGATGCCCGCCTGGAAACGGTGGCCAGGGTGCTCGGCGACTGGAAGCGTGCCGGTTGGCTGAGCATCGACGCCACCGGTTGCCACTTCAGCCATCTCGACAAGATCCGCGAACTGCTCGTCGATTGATCCTGTCTGGTCCCGCCCTCACTGCATGTACCAGCCGTGGCTGACCACCACCGATTGCCCGGTCAGCGCGTTGCTCGGAAACGCCGCCAGGAACACCGCGGTTTCGGCCACGTCGGCCGTGGTGGTGAATTCGCCATCGACGGTGTCCTTGAGCATGACCTTGGCCACGACGTCCGCCTCGCTGATGCCCAGCTCCTTGGCCTGCTCGGGAATCTGCTTCTCGACCAGCGGCGTGCGCACGAAGCCCGGGCAGATGACGTTGGCGCGCACCCCGTGCTTCGCGCCTTCCTTGGCCAGTACCTTGCACAGGCCGAGTAGGCCGTGCTTGGCCGTCACGTAGGGCGCCTTCAGCGGCGAGGCCTCGTGCGAATGCACCGAGCCCATGTAGATCACCGAGCCGCCGCGCCCGCTCGGATAGAGGCGGCGCACCAGGGCGCGCGTGGTGAGGAAGGCGCCGTCCAGGTGGATGGCCAGCATCTTGCGCCAGTTCTCCAGCGACAGCGCCTCGATCGGGTTGATGTGCTGGATGCCGGCGTTGCTCACCAGCACGTCCGGCACGCCGAGAGCCGCCGTCGCCTGATCGAAGCCGCGCTCCACCGCCTGCTCGTCGACCACGTCCATCTGCACCGCCATGGCGACGCCACCGGCGCGCTCGATCGCCGCCGCCGCCGCTTGCCCCGCCGCGAGCGACAGGTCGGCGATGCACACCTTCGCGCCCTCGCGCGCGAAAGCGTGGGCGATTTCCAGGCCGATGCCGCTGGCGGCACCCGTGATGACGGCCACTCTGTCTTTCATGCGCATGCTGTTCTTCCTTCCGGTTATTGAAACGCTCATTCGAGATAATCGTAGACGACCTTGCCCAGCGGTAGCGTCAGGTCGGTCATGATATGCGTGGCCGAGAGGATTTGCTGCACCGGCAGTTCGGCCACCGGCGCCAGCGCGTGGGGGTGCAGTTCCAGCGCCCCCGGGCCAGTCCAGGCACCCTTGACGCGGATGTCTTCGAGAGTGTAGCGGACCAGCTCGCAGATGCGCGGCGTGCCATCGACGTGGGGCATGATCTTGAGCAGAAAGCTCGGGCCGCTGAGTCCCTTCAGCACCGCGCCCTGGTCGAGGCTGCGGTGCTTGTAGCCCATGGTGCCGGTGGCGATGCGCAGTCCGCCGTAATCCAGCGTCCCGACCAGGGTGTCCTTATGCACCCGCAGCACCGGCTCGCCGAGCTTCTTGGGAAAGCCCCAGAGCTCGCGCCCGGCGGCGATCGGAGCGTGATCGTTGAGATACATGGCGTGCACGTAGCCGCCCAGCTCGCCCTTGAAGCTCACCGGGATCACCTGGCCGGACTCGCAGTAATGGCCGAAGCCGGTCGAGTCGGGCATGCGGATGAATTCGAACTTGACCACCGGCTCCGCCAGTTCGAGCGGCGCCGGGATCACCCGGCGCAGCAGTTCCGGATCGCAGCGGTAGGCGATGATCAGGAATTCGCGGTCGACGAAACGGTAAGGGCCCGGCGGGAAGGCCGGATTGGACAGCGGCATGGCAAAGGCGCGGCGGCGGACTTCATCTTCGGTCATGTTCAATTTCCTTCGGCGAGTTCGTGCACGACGACGCCGCAGTGGCGAGGCACCGGCGCCAGCCAGCCGGCCTGTTCGATCGCCCGGCCGGCATCGCGGTAACCCCGATCCCAGCGCCATTCGATCGAGCCCCGGGAAAAATTGATGTCCTTCGACGCCATGTGCCAGTCCTGCCCGGGGTAGGGCAGGCGCACGATGTGCATGGTGGTGTCGCAACCTTGCGCCGCGATTTTTTGCAGTTCGGGGGCCTCCCGCTGTTTCTGGGGAAGCTTGGCGTGCAGCGCCTGCACGGCGCGACGCAGATCGTGGGTGCGCCGGTAATCCTCGATATGCTGGGTCGAGCGGGAGGCGAACATGACATCCTTCTGGCGCGTCTGCACCTCGTCCAGCGTCGTGGGTTCCGCTCCTTCGGCGCGCCACAGATCGACCATGAAGCACAGCGTGTCGGTCCTGGGCTCGTCGTCGAGGACGAGATCGAGCGGCGTGTTCGAGTACAGGCCGCCGTCCCAGTACAGTTCGCCATCGATGCGCACCGGCGGGAAGCCGGGCGGCAGGGCGCCGCTGGCCATGATGTGTTCGACTCCGAGACTGCCGCGGGTGGAGTCGAAGCTCACCAGTTCGCCGCTGGTCACCCGCATCGCGCTCACCGTCAGGCGCATCGCCCCCGGCGTGGTCAGGTGCGGGAAATCGACCAGGCGTGCGAGCGTCTCCGACAGTTCCCGGGTGTCGTAAAAGCTCGCCGACTCCGGAGCCACCGCGAGGCCTGCGGCAAAGGGGTTGAACAGTCGCGGCGAGAAAAAGCCCGGCACGCCGCGCATCCCGGCATCGAGCGAGGCCAGCCAGGTATTGGAACGACGCAGCGTCTCCGGCACCCGCTGCATGTCGAGCAGGTCGTCGCGGGCCACGCCGTGCCAGAATTCCTCGAGACGGGGCAGGCGGGCGGCTGGAGCGTTGCCGGCGATCAGCGCGGCGTTGATCGCCCCGATCGAGGTGCCCACCACCCAGTCCGGGATCAGCCCGTGTTCGTGCAAGGCCTGATAGACGCCGGCCTGATAAGCCCCCAGCGCGCCGCCGCCTTGCAGCACCAGTGCGACGCGGCGGTCGCCGCGCCGGGGTTTGCTCTTCTGTTTCATGCTTAGCCGATCTTGAAGACCATAAATACCGACGCGATGCCCAGGAGAAATAGGCCGACCAGAAATATCGACTCCGCGGTGGTCTCGAGCTGAACCGCCCGAGCATCCATGCGCGCCGAGGCGAAGGACACGACGGAGCAGGTGAGGAAGGTGATGCTGTCGACGGCCAGAAGCTTGTCCACGTAATAGCCGACGGTGCCCACGTGCATCAGTTTGACGATACCTATCGCCGTCACGCAGACCCCGACCATGGTGGCGGACGTCGGCAAGATATGTCCGGTGAGCGTGGCCGGACTTTCCCGAGTTGCCATTGATCGTTCTCCGGTTCGATTCAATCATGCGCAGGGGCGAGCATTGCCGTCCCGCCCCTGCGCCCGCCGCCACCAACCTAGCCGAGATCCACCGGAATGAAGATCTTGCCCTCGTCGCGTTTCACCAGCAGCGCCACGTGCTTGCCGGCTTTGGCGACCAATTCGCGCAGGTGCTCGACGCTGTTCACGGTCGTGCCATTGAACGAGAGCACCACGTCTCCGGCCTCGATGCCGGCGCGTGCCGCCGGGCCGGACACCTGCTCGACCAGCAGGCCCCCGGTCACACCGGCCTGTTTTCTTTCGTCGCGGGTGAGCGGCCTGACCGCCAGCCCGAGCCTGCCCTGATGCGCGGCGCCCTGGTTGCTGTTGGCGAGCTGATCCGGTTTCATCTCGCCGACTTTCACCGACACGGTCTTCTTTTCGCCCTTGCGGATGATGTCCACCTGCGCCGACGTCCCCGGCTTCAGGTCGGCCACTTGGGTTGGCAGGTCCGACGAGTGATTGATTTCCCTGCCGTTCAGAGCGACGATCACGTCCCCCGGTTTCAACCCCGCCCGTTCGGCCGGGCTGCCCTTCTCGACCGCGCTCACCAGCGCCCCGTGCGGCGTCTTCAGGCCGAAGGAATCCGCCAGCGCCTGATTGACCTCCTGGATCGTGACGCCCAGGCGCCCGCGCGTGACCTTTCCGTATTGCATCAGCTGGGCCTGCACCTTGGTTGCGACGTCGATCGGAATCGCGAATGACAAGCCTTGGTAGCCGCCGCTCTCGGTGAAGATCTGCGAATTGATGCCGATCACCTCGCCGCGATCGTTGAACAGCGGGCCACCCGAGTTGCCGGGATTGACCGCGGCGTCGGTCTGGATGAAGGGAACATAGGTGTCATTCGGCAGCGTTCGCGACTTGGCACTGACGATGCCCGCGGTCGCGGTGTTCTCGAAGCCGAAGGGCGAGCCTATCGCCAGCACCGGCTCGCCCACCCGGGTGGCGTTGGGATCGCCGATCTTGACGGTGGGCAGATTCTTGGCATTGATCTTCAGCACGGCGATATCGGTCTGGTGATCGGTGCCGATTACCTTGGCCTTGAACTCGCGCCGGTCGGTCAGCTTGACCGTGACATCCTGCGCGCCGTTGACCACGTGGGCATTGGTGAGGATGATGCCGTTGCTGCTGACGATGAAACCAGAACCCTCGGCGTGCTGGATTTGCCCGCCCTGGGGGATCTGGAACTGCGGGCCGAAATGCTGGAAGAACTGATAGAACGGATCGTTGGGATCGATCTGCGGCCCCCCGTTGTTGAGGACGGTCGCTTGCGTTTTGCCGGTGACGCTGATGTTGACCACCGCCGGGCCGTAGCGGGCGACGATGCCGGAGAAGTCGACGGCCCCGGCTGCTGCCGGGGTAGCCACAGCGCTGGCCGGGGCTGTGGCGGCGTGAGCCTGGGAGAAACTGGGGAGACCGAAATGCGCGCTCGCCCCGATAATGGCGGCGAGTATCGCGGCGGTGACCGCGCTGCGGGAAAACGTCTTGCTGTTCATGATGCACTCCTTTCGAGAGTGGCAGCCTGGCGCTGCCGATGGACTGCATCCTAGGGAAGAAGATTTAAAGCAGACTTAAAGCGTATGCCACGAAAAAAACTTTAATGTAACGAGATGTTGAGGCGCTGAGCGCCGCGATGCTTCAGGTCCTGGGCAGCGTGATCGACACCGACAGCCCCCTTCCCTCCGGGCCTTCCTCCAGACGTATGCTGCCCCGATGCCGGTCGACCACGTTCTTGACGATCGCCAGGCCGAGCCCGCTGCCTTGGGCCTGGGAGCCGTCGATCCGGTAGAAGCGATCGAACACCCGTTGTCGGTCGCTCGCCGCGATGCCCGGTCCGGTATCGGTGACCGTGAGCGTGACCGCTTCGTCGGTGGCAGAAACGGAGACGTCGATGCGGCCGGCGGCGGGGGTATAGCGGATGGCGTTGTCGATCAGGTTGCCGAGCATCGCGGCGAGCGCCACGGGGTCGCCGGTGATCGTCGCCGGGGCCCCTTGGGCGATGCCCAGATCGATGTCCTTCTCGGCGGCGATGGGTGCCTGTTCGACGACGATCTGGCGGGCGACCTCCAGCAGGTCCACCGAGGTGAGCGGGCGATCTGCCGGGTCAGTCTCCTGGCGCGACAAGGTCAGCAGCTGCCGGACCAGATGCTCGGCCCGATCGAGTCCGCGGTTCAGATCGCTGATCGCCGCGCGCCGCTCCGCCTCGCCTTCGGCGCGTTCCAGCAGTTGGATGCGCAGTTTCAGGGCGGTCAGCGGCGTGCGCAATTCGTGCGCGGCGTCGGCGACGAAGGCGCGCTGGCCGTCCAGGGCGCGGTCGAGCCGGGCGAGCAGATCGTTCAGGGCGTGGGTCAGCGGCGCGATTTCCTCCGGCATGCCTTGGTCGGTCAGGGGCGTCAGGGTGTCGGAGCCGCGCGAACGCAGTTCGCGGGCGACCAGGCTGATCGGCGCCAGACCGCGCCCGACCGCCAGCCAGATGAAAATGCCCATGAACGGCAGCACCAGCAGCAGGGGCGCGGTGGTGTTGAGCGCCGTCTTGGCCGCCAGTTCCTGCCGGGCGGAGAGGGGCTGCGCGACCTGGACCACGGTCTCGCCGAGTTGGGCGCTGAACACGCGCCAGACGCCGTCCTTGGTCGCGACGTTGATGAAGCCCAGCGCCGCCCGCTGCGGCAACCTGGGGCGTTCGTGGGAATGATAGATACGGATACCGGTCTGGTCCCAGATCTGGATGACCACGTCCTTGCCGATGTCGAGCGCGTCGCCGGCGGATCCCATCGGCGCGAATGCCTGGTGCGGCAGGGAGAGCGCGATCTGCTTCATTTGATAATCGAACAGGCGGTTGGCCGCCGCGCGCGCCTGGACGTAAATCAGACCCGCCGCCGCGATGATGCCGGCGCACAGGGCCAGGGACAGCCAGAGCAGCAGGGTGAGCCGGATCGATCTCACGGCTGTCTCGGCACCATGTAACCGACGCCGCGGACGTTCTTGATGAAGTCGGGGCCGAGCTTCTTGCGCAGCGCATGGATGAATACTTCGACGGTGTTGCTGCCCACCTCTTCGTCCCAGCCGTAGATGTGCTCCTGCAGTTGGGCCACGGAGAGCACCGCGCCCGGACGTTCGAGCAGTGCCTGGAGCAGGGAGAACTCCCGCGCCGACAGCGACAGGGATCTGCCCTCGAGGCTGACCTCGTGGCTGATCGGATTCAGGGCGAGCGGACCGTGGCGGATCACCGGCTCGGCGCGCCCCGAGCGACGGCGCAGGATGGCGTGAATTCTGGCCACCAGCTCGTCGAGGTCGAAGGGCTTGACCAGATAGTCGTCGGCGCCGGCGTTGAGTCCCTCGATGCGGTCGGGCACCGCGTCCCGCGCGGTCAGGATCAGTACCGGGATGGGATTGCCTCTGGCGCGCAGGGCGCGCAGCACGTCGAGCCCGCTCTTGCGCGGCAGTCCAAGGTCGAGCAGCATCAGGTCGAAGTCCTCCGTTTCGAGCGATCGCTCCGCCGCTACGCCGTCCTTCACCCAATCCACCGCGAAACCCTCCCGGCGCAGGCCCTTGACGACGCTCTCGCCGATCATCGCGTCATCCTCGACCAGAAGCAGGCGCATCCGCTGTCCTCGGCGTCATCGAATATTTCCTCTCGCAAGCCGGCATTATCTGCCTTATCGGCGGCACGTTGGACACGCGCCGGCGGCGGTGCGCGTGGCATAATCGGCATGAGTACGCTAAGGGCATTATTTTATCAGGGTGCATCCCGGAATCCTCATGCCAGCTTCGATGGACGACATTGGCTCGGTCGCGCGGGTCTGGCATCGACTCCCGCTCGAGGCGGCCGCCCGCAGCCTCGGCGTCGATCCCGAGACGGGGCTCGACGCCGCGGAGGCGCAGCGGCGCCTGGTGCGGTACGGCCCCAACAGCCTGCCCGAGAGCGCGCGCCGCAGCCTCGTGCGCATGATCGCGGACCAGTTCAACGACTTCATGATCCTGGTGCTGATGGTGGCCGCCGTGGTCTCGGGCATCATCGGCGATCCTGGCGACACCGTCGCCATCGTGGTCATCGTGCTGCTCAATGCCGCCATCGGGTTTGCCCAGGAATACCGCGCCGAGCGGGCGATGGCGGCGTTGCAGCGGCTGGCCGCGCCCTCGGCACGGGTCAGGCGCGGGGGCGCGGCGCTCACCGTCCCGGCCGATCGGCTGGTGCCGGGCGACCTCGTGCTGCTGGAAGCGGGCGCGATCGTTCCGGCCGATCTGCGCCTCATCGATACCGCGCAACTGCAGCTGGCTGAGGCGGTGCTGACCGGGGAGTCGCAGCCGGTGGACAAGAACGCCGCCGCACTGGCCGCTGCCGATGCTCCGCTGGGCGACCGGCTCAACATGGCGCACAAGGGCACGGTGGTCACGCGCGGGCGCGGCACCGGCGTGACTGTGGCCACCGGCCTCGCCACCGAACTGGGCAAGATCGCGCAACTGCTCGCCGGCGCGGAGGAGGTGAGGACGCCGCTGCAGAAGCGCCTGGCCCGCTTCGGCACGCGTCTGTCCCTGGTCGTGCTGGCGATCTGCGCCATCGTCTTCATCGTCGGCCTGCTGCGCGGCGAGCCGCCGGTGCTGATGTTCCTCACCGCGGTCAGCCTGGCGGTTGCCGCCATCCCCGAGGCGCTGCCCGCCGTCGTCACCATCTCGCTGGCGCTCGGAGCGCGCAAGATGGCGAGGCATTCCGCCCTGATCCGGCGCCTGCCGGCGGTCGAGACCCTGGGCTCGGTTACCACCATCTGCTCCGACAAGACCGGAACGCTGACCGAGAACCGGATGCGCGCCGAGCGTTTCTTCGCCGACGGAACGGTCGCGACGAGCTTCGCTTCGGGCGAGCCCTGGACGACCCTGGGCCGCGCGCTCGCGTTGTGCAACGATGCCGGCATCGCAGCTTCGGGTGCCTCGATCGGCGACCCGACCGAGCTGGCGCTGCTCGCGGCGGCCGCCGCCGCCGGCTACGCCAAGGCGGAGCTCGAGGCCGAAGCGCCGCGCGTGGCGGAGCAGCCCTTCGATTCGGAGAGGATGCGCATGGCCACCTTCCATCGCACCGGCGGGGGCTACGTCGTCTATGTCAAGGGCGCCCCCGAGGCGCTACTGCCGCTGTGCGCGGCGCGGCTCTCGGGGTCCGGTGGGACCCTGCTCGATGCCGGCGCGACGCTCGCCGCCGCCGAGCACATGGCGGCGGCAGGACTGCGCGTCCTGGCGGTGGCGTATCGCCGGCTCGCCGAGATTCCGGCGGATCTCGATGAGGCGGAGGCGGGCTTGTCGTTCCTCGGCCTGGTCGGCCTGATCGACCCGCCGCGGGCGGAGGCCGCAGGTGCCGTGGCCGAGTGCCGGCGCGCGGGCATCGTGCCGGTGATGATCACCGGCGACCATCCGGCCACGGCCCGCGCCATCGCGCGGCGCCTGGGGATCATCGATGACGCCGCCGCCGTCATGACCGGGGCCGAGCTCGCGCTCCTCTCCGACCCGGAATTCGCCGCCCGGGTGAGAGGGGTGGCGGTGTATGCCCGCGTCGATCCGGCACAGAAGATCCGCATCGTCATGGCGCTGCAGCGGGCCGGCGAGATCGTCGCGATGACCGGCGACGGGGTGAACGACGCGCCGGCCCTGAAGCGCGCCGACATCGGCGTCGCCATGGGCCGCGGCGGCACCGACGTGGCGCGCGAGGCGGCGCACATGGTGCTCGCCGACGACAACTTCGCCACCCTGGTGCACGCCGTGCGCGAGGGGCGACGCATCTACGACAACATCCGCCGCTTCATCAAGTACGCGATGAGCACCAACGCCGCGGAGATCTGGACGATCTTCCTGGCGCCCTTTCTCGGCCTGCCGATTCCGCTCCTGCCCATCCACATCCTCTGGATCAACCTGGTCACCGACGGCCTGCCCGGGCTGGCCCTGGCCAGCGAGCCGGCAGAGCGGGACGTGATGCGCCGTCCGCCGCGACCGCCCGAGGAGAGCGTCTTTGCCCGCGGCATGTGGCAGCACATCGTCTGGGCAGGGTTGTTGATGGGCGGGGTGGCGCTCGGCACCCAGGCCTGGGCCCACCACAACGGCTCGGCGCACTGGCAGACGATGGTGTTCATGGTGCTGACGCTCTCCCAGCTCGGGCACGTCCTGGCCATCCGCAGCGAACGGGAATCGCTGTTCGCGATCGGCATCGCCTCGAACCCCAGGCTGCTCGCCGCGGTGCTGTTTACCGTCTTGCTGCAGCTGGCCACGGTCTACCTGCCGCTGTTCAACGCCTGGTTCAAGACCGAGCCGCTCTCGGCGGGAGAACTCGCCGCCTGCCTGGCGCTGTCGGCCATCGTCTTCCTCGCCGTCGAGTTCGAGAAGTGGCTGGTGCGGGCAGGCTGGATTTACCGGAACAAAGGCTAGCCGCCGCGCTCGCGGCGCAGCGCCTCGCCCAGGGCGCGGAATCTTTCGTCCCCTCGCCATTGTTCGATCTCCAGCGGCAGTTTGCGGCGCCAGTTGGGATATTCGGCGATGCTGCCCGGCAGGTTCGCCTGCTCGATCACTCCGAGGACGTCCTCGGGCTGCACCGCCATGACCCCGGCCGGGCTGCGCGCGAGATAGCGATGCACCGCGACGGCGAGTTCCAGCGTGATGTCGGGCACCGCCTGCGGATCGGTGACCATGCCCTCGGGCAGCAGATGCTCCCGGGCCAGCGCCTGCAACAGGCGGGGGCGGTCGCGGGCGCGGGACGCCAGCAGCGATACTCGCAGTTCCTCCGACGGATACAGCTCGAGGGCGGCGCGGGTCGCGAGGTCGTGGCCCAGCCAGAAGCCGCGCAGCGTCGGCAGATCGTGGGTGCCGATGCAGACCAGCGCCCGATCCGGATATGCTCCCGGCGGCAGGAAGTCGCCCTCGGCGTCGCGCGCGAAAAACAGCGGCCGGTAGGAGAGCACGCCCAGGGCGGCGAGCGCCGGGCGCAGGCCGTCGGGCACGGTGCCGAGATCCTCGCCGATGACCAGGCAGCGGCTGCGCTGGCTCTCCAGGGCGAGGATGCCGAGCAGATCGTCGATCGGGTAGCAGACGTAGGCGCCCTCGGCCGCGGCGGCGCCGGCCGGCACCCAGAACAGGCGTGTCAGGCTCATCACGTGGTCGATGCGCAGCGCGCCGCAATGGCGCATGTTGGCCCGCAGCGTACTGATGAACGGGGCGTAGGCGACATCTCTCAGGCGGTGCGGCACGAAGGGCGGCAGACCCCAGTCCTGGCCGTGCAGGTTGAAGTCGTCAGGCGGCGCGCCGGCGTGCGCTGCCGCGGCATAGACGCCCTGGTTGGCCCAGGTCTCGGCACCGCCCGGATTCACTCCCACCGCGAGATCCTGGTACAGGCCGACGCTGAGGCCTCGCCGACGGGAGCGGTCACCGGCCTCGGCCAGTTGCAGTTCCGCCTGCCATTGCAAGTAGGCGTAGAAGTCCGTCTCGACCGCGTGCGCCTGGGCGAAAGCGCGTACCGCCGGTCCTTGCGGGTCGCGGTAGTCCGGCGGCCAGGCCGGCCAGCCCCACACGGCGGCATCCCGCTTGCGAAAATGCGCCTGCAGCGCCTCGAACAAGGCGTGGCTGGCCAGGGCATCGCCCTGCTCGGCGCAAAACCGGCGGAAGGCGCGGCCGCGATCGCTCCCCGGTGCCAGGTGCTGCGCGCGGAAGTGCCGATAGGCGAGATCGAGCGCCGCCAGCTTCAACGCCGCGACCCCCTCGTAGTCCACTAGCTCTGCTTCGCGCAAGCGGCGCAGCCGGGCCTGAAAATCCGGATCGGCGGCGAGGTCCTGTTCCCGGAAATCTGCGACCGCCTCGACGTCGAGATACAGGACATTGACGAACAGCCGGCTGGACGGGCTGTAGGGACTGAACTGTCCGGGCTGGTCGGGGAACAGGGCGTGCAGCGGATTGACGCCGACGATGCCGGCGCCGGTCTCGGCGGCGAGATCGAGCAGCGCCTTGAGGTCGGTGAAGTCGCCGATGCCCCAGTTGCGCTGTGAGCGCAGGCCATAGAGCTGCACCGTCGGGCCCCAGCTCCGTCTCCCCTCGCGCAAGGCTGGCGGCAGGTAACACTGGTCCGGGGCGGCGATCAGCAGCATTCGCGCCGGGGCCTCGCCCTCCTGGCCGAGCCCGGTCAGTTCGAAGTGGTGGTAGCCGGCGGGTAGCGGCAGCGGCAGCGGTAGGGCGCGGCGCTGGTACAAGGTGCCGGCCACGCTGCGCTCCGCCACCGCTTCGAGATCGGCCAAGAGAAAACCGCCGCTCTGGCGTTCGCCGCTCTCCAGCGTCAGCGTCCACGCGCAGCGCTGCTGCGCGACGGCCGCCGGCAGCGTCAGTTCTATCCGCGGCGGCGTCGCCGCGGTCCGCAGGACCATCGCGGGTGCCAGCGGTCTCAGCCAGTCGCGGTTTTCGAATTCCAGGGCGAGTGCCGTGAGGTCGCCGTCGACCGGCAGGTGCATGGCCGAGAGCAGACGGCGCCGGGTGAGATCGGAGACGACGTAGCGATTGCCCCAGATGTCGTGGTAGTCGGGCAGGATGCCGCACAGCTCAGCCAGATGCCGGAGCGCCTCGCTCATGTGCCGATCTTCCCCGCGCAGGACTCGGAGGTCGCCGGCTCACCTTGGCCGTCGAGTTGCACCAGCAGGACCAGCGAGCGTCCCTGTATCGGATAGGCGTCCAGTCCCGAAAAGCGGCCGTCGCTGACCAGACCGGCGGCAAAATGGGTGTCGACCAGCGCCTGCCACCGGCAACCGGGGCACAGTTCCGGCAACAGGAAGCGAATCTCCTCGTGGTGCGCGTTGAACAGCAGCAGGAAGTTGTCGTCCTTGATCGGCCGGCCGCGCCGGTCGCGTTCTTTCAGTGCCCAGCCGGCGAGATAGACGCCCAGGCAGCGGGCGAATTCGTGGTTCCACTCCTCGTCGCTCATCTCGGCGCCGTCGGGCTTCAGCCAGTGGATGTCCTTGATGCCGGTGCCGTGGATCTCGCGCCCCTGGAGAAAGTGGCGCCGCCGGAACACCGGGTGGGCGCGGCGCAGCGCGATCAGCCGCTGCACGAAGGCGAGCAGTTCGCGGTCTTCGGCCGACAGCGCCCAGTCCACCCAACTGGTCTCGTTGTCTTGGCAGTAGGCGTTGTTGTTGCCGTCCTGGGTCCGGCCCAGCTCGTCGCCGGCGACCAGCATCGGCACGCCCTGGGAAAACAGCAGGGTGGCGAGCAGGTTGCGCTTTTGCCTGGCACGCAGTTCCCTGATCGCCGGGTCGTCGCTTTCCCCCTCGACGCCGCAGTTCCAAGACAGGTTGTTGTCGACACCGTCGCGGTTTTCCTCCAGGTTCGCCTCGTTGTGCTTGTCGTTGTAGCTGACCAGGTCGTGCAGCGTGAAGCCGTCGTGGGCGGTGATGAAATTGACGCTGGCGTAAGGCTTGCGGCCGCTGTGTTCGTAGAGGTCGCTGGAGCCGGTGATGCGCTGCGCGAACTCGCCGATCAGGCCGCCGTCGCCCTTCCAGTAGGCGCGCATGGTGTCGCGGTAGCGGTCGTTCCACTCGGCCCAGCCGACCGGGAAGTTGCCCACCTGATAGCCGCCGGAACCCAGATCCCAGGGCTCGGCGATCAGCTTCACCCGCGACAGCACCGGGTCCTGACGCAGGATGTCGAAGAAGGCGCCCAGGCGCTCGACCTCGTGCAGCTCGCGCGCCAGCGCCGAGGCCAGGTCGAAGCGAAAGCCGTCGACGTGCATCTCCAGCACCCAGTAGCGCAGCGAGTCCATGATCAGCTGCAAGACCCGCGGATGCTGCATGTTGAGGGTGTTGCCGCAGCCGGTGAAGTCCTCGTAGTGGCGCGGATCGCCTGCCACCAATCGGTAGTAGGCGGCGTTGTCGATGCCGCGGAAGGACAGCGTCGGGCCGAGATGATTGCCCTCCGCGGTGTGGTTGTAGACCACGTCGAGGATCACCTCGATGCCGGCCGAGTGCAGCGTCTTGACCATGGTCTTGAATTCGCCCACGACGCCGCTGGCGCTGTAGCGGTGATCGGGAGCGAAGAAGCCGATGGAGTTGTAGCCCCAGTAATTGCGCAGGCCGCGCTCGACCAGATGGCGGTCGTCGACGAAGGCGTGCACCGGCATCAGTTCCACCGTGGTCACGCCCAGGCGCTGCAGGTGCTCGATCACCGGCGCGGTGGCGATGCCGCCGTAGGTGCCGCGCAGACGTTCGGGCACCTCCGGATGCTTCAGGGTGAAGCCGCGCACATGCAGCTCATAGACCACCATCTCGTGCCAGGGAATGCGCGGCGAACGGTCGTCGCCCCAGGAGAAGGCCGGATCGATGACCCGGCACTTTGGCATGCCAGCCGCATTGTCGCGCGCATCCGTGACGAAATCCGTGCTGCCCTGGCCCGGGCGATAGCCGAAGTGGGCGTCGCTCCAGCGCAACCTGCCGACGATGTCCTTGGCGTAGGGATCGAGCAGCAGCTTGTGCGGATTGAAGCGCTGGCCGCGCGCCGGATCGTAGGGGCCGTACACCCGATAACCGTAGAGCAGGCCGGGGCGCGCGTCCGGCAGGTAGCAGTGCCAGACCAGATCGGTTTGCTCGCGCAACTCGATGCGCTGCAGCTCGCGTCTGCCGCTGGAATCGAACAGGCACAATTCGACGCGTTCGGCGTGCTCGGAGAAGAGCGCAAAATTGACGCCCTCGCCGTCCCAGGTCGCGCCCCTCGGATCGGGCTCGCCCGGCCAGGATGCGCTGATCGTCTCCGGCATTTCGCCTACCCGTCGGCGCGCAGATAGAGCACGCCCAGCGGCGGCAGGGACAGACTGAGCGAGTGCTCGTGGCCCTGTGCCGCCAGCGGCGCGGCCAGGGCGCCGCCCAGGTTGCCGCCGCCGCTGCCGCCGTAGATTTCCGCATCGCTGTTGATGATCTCCCGCCAGTAGCCGCCGGCGGGCACCCCGACGGTGTAGTTCTGCCTGGCCACCGGCGTGAAGTTGCAGACCACGAGCAGCGTGTCCCCGGGGCGGCGGCCGCGACGCAGAAAGGTGATCACGCTCTCTTCCCAATCGTGAAAGTCAACCCACTCGAAGCCGTCGGCGGAAAAGTCCTGCTCGTAGAGCGCCGGCGTGGCCCGATAGCAGCGGTTCAGATCGGCCACCCAGCGCTGCAATCCGGCGTGCAGCGGGTAGCGCAGCACGTGCCACTCCAGGCTCTCGTCGTGCTGCCATTCCCGCCGCTGCCCGAACTCCCCGCCCATGAACAAGAGCTTCTTGCCCGGCTGCGCCCACATGTAGCCGTAGAGCAGGCGCAGGTTGGCGAACTGCTGCCACTCGTCGCCCGGCATCTTGCCGATCAGCGCGCCCTTGCCATGCACCACCTCGTCGTGGGACAGCGGCAGGACGAAGTTCTCGGTGAACGCATACCAGATGCTGAAGGTGAGCTGGCCGTGGTGAAACTTGCGGAACACCGGATCCTGGGAAAAATACTTCAGCGTGTCGTGCATCCAACCCAGGTTCCACTTCATGCCGAAGCCCAGGCCGCCAGCATAGGTGGGACGCGACACCATCGGCCAGGCGGTGGATTCCTCGGCGATGGTCTGGGTGTCGGGATGGTCGCGATAGACCGCCTCGTTGAGGCTGCGCAGGAACTGCATCGCAGCGAGATTCTCCCGCCCGCCGTATATGTTGGCGATCCATTCGTCCTCCTTGCGCCCGTAGTCGAGATAGAGCATCGAGGCCACGCCATCGACGCGCAAGCCGTCGATGTGGTATCGGTCGAGCCAGAACAGGGCGCTGGAGATCAGGAAGGCGCGCACTTCGTTGCGGCCGTAATTGAAGATGGCACTGTTCCATTCCGGATGGAAGCCCTGGCGCGGGTCGGCGTGCTCGAATAGGTGGGTGCCGTCGAAGTAGGCGAGGCCGTGTTCGTCGCTGGGAAAGTGCGAGGGCACCCAGTCGAGGATTACGCCGATGCCCGCCTGGTGCAGGTGCTCCACCAGGTACATGAAATCCTGCGGCGTGCCCTGACGCGCGCTCGGCGCGAAATAGCCGGTGGTCTGGTAGCCCCAGGAACCGAAGAACGGATGCTCGGTCACCGGCAGCAGTTCGACGTGGGTGAAGCCCAGTTCGCGCACGTGGGCGACCAGCAGCGGCGCGAGCTCCCGGTAGGCGAGGGAACGGTTGCCTTCCTCGGGCACGCGCCGCCAGGAGCCCAGGTGCACTTCGTAGATCGACATCGGGGCGTCCAGCGCGTTGGCCGAGCGCCGCCGGGACACCCATTCGTCGTCATGCCAGGCATAAGCCAGATCCCAGACGCGCGAGGCGGTGCGCGGCGGTACTTCGCCGAATGCGGCGTAGGGGTCCGCCTTGTCGACCTGGTAGGCATGTTCTCGCGAGACGATGCGGTACTTGTAGCACTCGCCGCAGCCCACGCCCGGCACGAAGCGCTCCCATACGCCGGAGCCGTCGGGCCGCTGGGTCATCGGGTGGGACGAGCCGCTCCAGCCGTTGAAATCGCCGATCACCGACACCGACGCGGCGTTGGGCGCCCACACCGCGAAGCGCACCCCTCGTTGTTCGCCCCGGACGCACAGGTGGGCGCCCAGCTTGTCGGCCAGGCGTGCGTGGGTGCCCTCCTTGAACAGGAAGACGTCGTGTTCGCTGAGCGCGCCGGAATCGGCGGGCTGAATCTGTGCATCCATCGTCGCGGCTTGGTTCATCGGGCCCCGCACCATTGTTGCCTGCGGCCGCCCCCAGGTTCCGGTCTGTCGTCGGGAGATGATGCCGTGATGATAGTCCGATTCGCGGGCGCACGGGACGGTGCGGTCGTGCGATCTCCGAGAAACGGCATCTCGGAGATCGCTACGGGCACTAAAATGCCTGGTCCCAGCGGATGGACAGGCGGATGGCCGAGTTGATCAGTCCCACCATGCTGTAGGTCTGGACGAAGTTTCCCCACTGCTCGCCGCTCACGGGATCGATGTGCTCTGCGAACAGACCATGGCTGTTCCTCCGGGCCAGGAGTTTCTCGAACAGGGCGCGGGCTTCGTCGCGCCGACCCAGGGACGACAGCGCATTGATGTACCAGAAGCTGCAGATGATGAAGGCGTTCTCCGGCTCGCCATAGTCGTCTTTCTCGACGTAGCGGAAGATGAAGTCGCCGCGCCTGAGTTCGCGCTCGACCGCCGCCACCGTGGCGGCGAAGCGCGGATCTTCTGTATCGAGAAACCCGACCTCGCAGAGCAGCAGCAGGCTCGCGTCCATGGCTTCGCCCGCGAAGGTGGACACGAAGCTGCCCAGCCGGGAATTCCAGGCGCGCTCCTCGATCACCCGGTGCATGCGTTCGGCGTGCGCCTGCCAGTAGTCTGCCCGCCCAGACAGGCCCAGCCGGGCCGCGATGCGCGCCAGGCGGTCGCAGGCCGCCCAGCACATCACCGCCGAGAAGGTGTGCACGCGGGCGCTGCCGCGCAGTTCCCAGAGGCCGGCATCAGGCTGGTCGTAGAGCTCGACCGCCCGTTCGCCCAGGGGCTCCAGCTTGCGGAACAGCGCCTCGTCGCCGCGTCTCGCCAGCCGCCGGTCGAAGAAGGCGTGGGTCGCCGCCAGCACGGCGGAACCGTAGACGTCGTGCTGCACCTGGCGGTAGGCCTGGTTGCCGACGCGCACCGGTCCCATTCCCCGGTAGCCGGGCAGGGTGGCGATCTCCCGCTCCTCCAGGGCGGCCCGGCCGTCGATGCCGTACACCGGCTGCAGCAACCCGTCGGCGGCGTTGGCCGCGACGTTGACGATGTAGGCGATGTAGCGCTCCATGGTCCGGGTCGCGCCCAGCCGATTCAGGGCGTTGACCACGAAATAGCCGTCGCGCAGCCAGCAGTAGCGATAATCCCAGTTGCGCTTGCTGCCGGCCGCCTCGGGAATGGAGGTGGTCATGGCGGCGATGATCGCTCCGGTGTCCTGATAGGCGTTGAGCTTCAGGGCGATGACCGCGCGAATCACGGCGTCCTGCCACTCGTAGGGGATCGCCAGGGTGCGGACCCATTCGCGCCAGTACTGGGCCGTTTCCTCCAGGAAGCGGTAGCCCACCTCGCCGGCGGCTTCATGGACGGTCTCGTCCGGCCCCAGGAGCAGGGTCGCCGCATCTTCGAGGAAAAAGGTGAGCTCCTGCAGCACCGCGGTGATCGATACGTCGGTGGTCAGGCGCAGCACCAGTTCCGGCGTCACGTAACGGATGTGGTTGCTGCCCCAGGTGAGGGCGGGGCGCTCGGCGCCGTCATTGCAGGCGGGCCGAAGCCGCAGCGTGATCCGCGGACTGCCGGAGAGGCGTTTCAAGCGCCGGATCAGCATCATCGGTTTGAAGGTGCGGCCGTAGCGCCCGAAGCGCGGTGCGAAATCGGTCACCTCGACGCAGCCGCCGTGGCGGTCGAACAGCCGGGTGACCAGGATGGCGGTGTTCTCCAGATAGTTCTGCTCGGCGCGCTCGAAATCGGCGAGATCCACCGCGAAATAGCCGAAGTCCTGCGGACCGCCCCGCTCGCGCAGCAGCGAGCAGAACAGCGGGTCGCTGTCGAAGCGCGGCAAGCTGGCCCAGACCATCTCGGCGCGGGCGTCGACCAGGGCGCCGACCGAGCAGTTGCCGATGAGGGCGAGATCGAGTGAGTTCACGGTTTTCCTTCCTTCGTTGCATCGCCGAGCCAAGCGCGCACCGCGGCCACGTCGGGCAGCCGGTAGCGGGCCTCGGTCGGGCCGGGGCCGACCTTGACCGACAGGCCGCGCAGCCGATTGACCACCGCGAAGCCGTGCTCGTCGGTGGCGTCGTCGCCGATGAACACCGGTCGGCGCCCCCGGAAGGGCGGCTCGGCCAGATACTCCTCTATCGCCGTGCCCTTGTCGAAGCCCAGCGGCTTGATTTCGACCACCCGCTTGCCCGTCTGCAACTGCAGGGATTCGTCGGCCTCGTCGATCAGGCGCCGCAGCAGGCGATGCAGGGCGCCGGCGAGCGCCGGCGCCTGCCGGTAGTGCACGGCCAGGGCCATCCCCTTGTCCTCCAGCAGCAGGCCAGGGTGGCGTTCGAGCACTGCTTGCAGTCGAAGGCGGATTGCCGCCATGGCTGCCGTCGGTGCGCCATGGACGTGCATCGCGCCGGCGGCGTCGCGCCGCTCGAGTCCGTGCTGACCGGCGATCGGCAGCTTGAGGCTGCCCAGGCGCCACTCCAGGTCGAGCAGGGCGCGGCCGCTGACCAGCGCCAGAGCGCCGCCGCAGTCCCGGTGCAGGCGGCTCACCAGGCCGAGCAGGGCCTCGTCCACATGGACGGCGTCGGGGGTGTTGGCGAACTCGATCAGCGTGCCATCGACGTCGAGGAAATAGCCCCAGTCGGCTTGCGCGGCTGGCGGGGGGCTGGTCCTGCTCCGGCTCATGCGGAAGACTTGTTCATGGATAGCGCCTCACGCAGCGGGTACGCCTGGCTTTTCCGTCAGACGGCCGCGTCGGCGCATGGTCGCCGCGTCGAGCAGCATGCGCCCGGCCCAGCGGTAGACGTTGAATTCCCTGACCAGGCCGCGCATCAGGCGCATGCGGTCGCGCTGTTCCGCTTGGGGCATGGTCAGCGCCAGGTGCAGGGCCGCGGCGCACTGATCGGCATCGTAGGGATTGACGATCAGGGCTTCCGGCAGTTCGCCGGCGGCGCCGGTGAACTGGCTCAGGATCAGCACCCCCCGGTTGTCGTCGCGGGCGGCGATGAACTCCTTGGCCACCAGGTTCATGCCGTCGTGCAGGCTGCTGACGAAGCAAAGTTCTGCCGCCCGATAATATTCGTAGACTTCCCTCGCTTCGTGATGCTCCACCTTGAGCACTATCGCCGGCGGGTGGCCCGGTCCGAAGCGCTCGTTGATCTGGGCGGCCAGGGCGATGACCTGGGCCTCGTGATTGCGATATTCGTCGATGCTGGCGCGGGTCGGGGCGGCGATCTGGACGAAGGTGAAGCGCCCGATCCATTCCGGCTTCAATTCAAGCAGACGCTCGACGGCGCGGAAGCGTTCGATGATGCCCTTGGTGTAGTCGAGCCGATCGACGCCGATGCCGATGAGCTGTTCCGGCGGCAGACCGCTCCTCGCCCTGACCACGGCCCGGCAGGTCTCCACGTCCTTGACGAGCAGTTCCGGCTCCGGCGGCCAGGCGATGGAGATGGGATAGCGGCGCACGGCGGTGAGCTTGCCGCCCAGGGAGACGGTGAGCGCCGCCCGATCGACGCGCGCCTCGATGAAGCGGTCGACGGTGTCCACGAAGTTGTTGCAGTGGAACTGGGTGTGAAAACCCAGGATGCTGCTGCCCAGGAGGCCGGCGAGGATCTCCTCGCGCCAGGGACAGATGGCGAAGGATTCCGGGTTGGGCCAGGGGATGTGCCAGAAGGTGATCACCGTCGCCTCGGGCAGTTCTTCCCGGATCATGCGCGGCAACAGCGCGAAATGGTAATCCTGGACCAGGACGATGGGTGCCTTGGTCTTGGCTTCGGATGCCACCGCCTTGGCGAACTTGCGGTTCACGGCCACGTAGTGGGCCCAGTCGCTCGATCTGAAGGTGGGGCGGACGTGTGCGATGTGGCACAGCGGCCACAGACCCTCGTTGGCGAAGCCCGAGTAGTAGCCGGCCTCTTCCTCTGGCGTCAGCCAGATGCGGCGGATATTGTAGGCCGGCTTGTCCGGCGGCACCGCGACGTGATCGTGGCGGTCCACCGTGTCGCGGTCGGCCGAGCCGCTGCCGTGGGCGATCCAGGTGCCGGAGCAGGCCCGCATGATCGGCTCCATGGCCGTGACCAGGCCGCTGGCGGGGCGCTGCACCTCGATCTGCTCGCCGTGGCGGACATGGATGTAGGGTTCGCGGTTGGAGACCACGATGATGTCCTCGCCATGCAGTTCCCCGTGCAGGATGGCGCGCAGGGTTTCCGGCGTCCAGTGCAGCTGGCTCTCGTCCCGCGACAGAACCTCGGACTCCAGTTCGCGCATCAGTCGCTGCAGGTCCCGGGCGATCGGCCTGAACTCCGGCGCGTTCGCCTTGACCGGCAGTTCGGGCTGGCGCAGCAGGCCCTCGCCGCGCAGCAGGGCGCGCATCCCCTGCACCCAGCCGCGCCACGACAGCTGGGCGATGATCACGGTGATCAGGGAAACCACGGCGGCCAGGCCGACGAAGAAATAGAACAGATAGCGCTTGGTCTCCTCGCTGCGCCGCTCGACGAAGCTCATGTCGTGCACCAGCACCAGGCGTCCGTCGGGCGCCGCCTCGCTCTCCATGGGTCGCACCGTCACGTGCAGCAGGCCGTTGTCGCCGGAGAGCAGATTCTCGCCCGGCCTCTCCCAGCGCGCCAGATCGTCGCAGCGGATGATCTTCGGCAGAAAGCGGGAAGCCATGGGTTTGCTCTCGGGCGAGGCGCAGTAGCCGATGGCATAGAGGCGCTCGTCCTGGGTGATCTTGGCGAAGAATGCGATGACCCTCACCCTGGAGCCCGACGTCAATCGATCCTGCAACGGTTCCTGGATGGTGTTGGCGATCAGGGCGGAGCGGCTGTCCAGGTCGCGGACGAACCAGCTCAAGGTCATTTTATCCACCAGCGGCACCACGGCATAGGCGAAGGCCGCCAGGACCAGCATCAGGGGAATGACAAAGCGCAGGGAGAGCCGCATATTTTTTGCTCCGTCCTTCGGGAAGTGGAAGCCTCGCGCCGCGCGCGGCGCTGAAACTCAGCTCGGGTAGCGCAGTTCCACCCGGCGCAATGCCCTTCGGCAGGCTTCCGTCCGGCAGGGCTTGGCCGGGGATTTCTCGTAGCCGTACCTGGACGCGATGCGGATCTGCCGCGGCGACACGCCCAGTTCGAGCAATGCCTGTTCGACGGCCTTGGCGCGCTTCAGGCAGAGGGCGTCGTTGTATTCCCGGCTGCCCAGATCATCGGTATGCCCGATCAGGGTCACCACCAGCCGGGCGTTGCCGTTGAGTCGCCTGGCGTGACGCTTGAGCGCGGCCATGGCTTCGCTGCCCAGTGCATGAGAGCCCAAGGGGAAATAGACGTTGTGCGCGTAATCCAGCGGCGGCACGAATTCTTCGATCGTTCCGTCTGCGGCATCGTCCGCCGCAGCGCCGGTGCCGTCCTGGGCAGCACCGATGCGCTGCCGGGCAGACTTCGCCTGGACCGGAACGGCGCCGCCGGTTCCGGCGACAGCGGCGCCACTCCTCCCGGCTGCGGGCGCCGCGGGCGGCTGCCAGGCGGCGCAGCCGGCCAGGCCCAGCGTCAGCGCCAAGGCGCAGGATCCCGCCCGCATCATCCGCCGGCGCAGCAGCGCGACATCCCCTGCCATCGTCGTCATGATCACAGATCCGCCAGCGGCCGGCCGGCGTGGTGTTCGTCCCGGGTCCGCAGCAGCTCGATCATCTCGGCCAGGTTGCCGTGCAGCGTCTGGAGCGCCGTCTTCGGCAGCGCCTGCAATGCCTCCGGCAGTATTCCCTCCGCCGGTCCCGGCGCCTTGGCGAGCAATCTTGCCGCCTCCGGTGCCAGCCGCAGGCCGACCCGTCGTTGATCTTCCTTCTTTCGGATCTTGATCACGTAGCCGCGGGAGACGAGCTTTTCCACCAGCAGACTGCAGGTCGATTGATGAATCGACAGACGGTTCGCCAGTTCGCTCACGCCGACTTCCGGCGTCTTGCCGATTTCCTGCATCAGCCATAGCTGCGATCCGGATACGCCGCAGGTCTGCTCGACCTCGTGAAAATGCTGCCGCACCGATCCGTAGATCAGGCGGAACTGCATCAGGACCTGCAAGCTGAGTTGAATATGGGAGGGGTTGGTCAAGGTCGCTCCTCGTGTCCGAGACAGGGCCGGTGGCCCGCCGCGCTGTGCTGTAGCGGCGCACCGCCATTCGTCCTCTTGTATTATACTTGGGCGTCAATTATATTGGCACCCATTCTTGTATTCGACGTTCCCCTCAACCAACATACTAGGCCCACGAACATGATGAAACTGTTGACCACCACCGCTGTTTGTCTTGCCCTCGCCGCATGCGCCTCCACCGGTCCGACGCAGAAAACGGCCGCGGAGTCGACGCCTGCCCACGTCAGCACGCCACCGGCGCAGCCCAAGCCGGTCGCGGAAACGGAGGCGCAGAAAATGAGCCGCTTGCTGACGCAACTGTCGAAGGAGAGCGTCTACTTCGACTTCGACAAATCCAACCTGAAACCCCAATACCAGGACGTCGTGCAGCAGAACGCCGACTTCATGAAGGAGTTCGGCAAGGACTCCGTGGTCCTGGAGGGCAATACCGACGCGCGGGGGAGCAAGGAGTACAACCTGGCGCTCGGCCAGAAGCGGGCCGAGTCCGTGCGCCAGGCCTTGAAGCTGATGGGTATTCCCGACAGCCGCATCGAAGCGGTCAGTTTTGGTGAGGAAAAGCCCCGCGCAACCTGCAATGAGGAGAAGTGCTGGAAGGAAAATCGCCGCGTCGATTTCGATCACAAATCGAAGTAAGAGGAGGAGGAGGCAGCAGCAAGAAGGAGGCGCTCATGCTCTATGTGGGCTTTATACGGGGGGCGATCAGCCCCCGTTTTTTTGCCCATTTTTACCGCTGCCGGCACAAAAAAAGCCCGGGCGCCTGAGCGCCCGGGAGGGACATCATACAACCAAGGAGAATCGGTGAGGGCCCCCGTCACCCCCGCCCGCGGGGAGGGGGCTGGGGGGAAGGCCCTCAGTGAGCGGCTGCCTTGAAGAGCTTGGACTTATCGACGAGGTCGATGTGCTTGCGCTTGAAGCAGGTCCACTTCTTCGAGTTCTTGTCATAGACGGAATTGACGAAGCAGTGCCAGTTCTTCTCATCGAC